>Ga0209518_1000004_pt1 | contig 540969 bp, 427 predicted proteins | sample RifGroB1_FD_183993 | JGI IMG/M metagenome (GOLD analysis project Ga0209518, IMG submission 183993) | Groundwater microbial communities from Rifle, Colorado, USA - Groundwater B1 (SPAdes) (version 2) | ecosystem: Environmental > Aquatic > Deep subsurface > Groundwater | place: Rifle, Colorado...
ATAGTAATGGTGAAGTAAGTTATAAATTACTATATAATCTGTGTGGTTACAGTGAATCTGATCCAGAAGAAGACCGTAGTTGGATGAATTTTGTCCCAAAACGTGGTGAAATTTATAACGTAGATTTGGGAAAATTTGGAATAGACAGTGAGCAACAGGGCAAACGTCCATTTTTGGTAGTTTCTAACAATAAAGGAAATACTTATGGCGGTATAGTGGTAGGGTTGCCGATTACAAAAATAAAAAAAGGGATGAAAAAAATACATATTCCAATTGGTAGAGAATTTGGTTTGGAATTTGACAGTTTTGCATTATGTGAAAATATAGATTCCATAAGTAAGAGAAGGTTTTTTTATAATGGTGGAATTCCATATAAAATAACTAAATTACCTGATTCTAAAATGAAAGAAATCCAAATATCATTAAAATTTGAATTAGGTTTCGAGGAATTATATTTTGATGAAGATAGAATATTCAAACTTATCGAACATATTCGATTGTTACAAGCTATGAATAATAAAAAATCGCCAAGTTTTATTGAGATTATAAATCAGAAGATGGATGAATTGATTGAATATTGCAGTATGCATGGTAAAAACCTAAAAATGGTTATGCAAGACTACGACAGAATTAATGGTTATGTTAATCAAGCAATATAAAAATAATAAAAACAATAAAAAGGAGATGATTGATATGTTTAGTAAAAAAAACTTACTACAGCTAGAAAAATATCGTGATGAATATGCATTGGAATTTCAACCATTTGAATCAACAAATACACTATTATTACAATTTAGTCAATACGAAACATGGATAATCGAATACTATGAAGAAAAACAAAGAAAATTAAATAAATTGTATAATGAAAAAACAGAAACAGAAAAAACTCTTAAATCTATACCATTGGATGAAAAAAGAGTAAGAAAAAGATTAACATCTAAAATAAATAAAATTAATGAATCAATAAAAAAATCAAGACCTTATTGTATACTTCATCAAAATAAAAAAAGAGATACTGATAAGTTTCATACACAAAGATGGGTAACGAATTTATATCATGCATTAGATTCAATTGTCAATCATAAAGGGATTATGGTGAATCTAAATGGTTCACCAAATACATACAATAAAAATAAAATAAATAATATAGAAAGGAGAAATAATGTTAATTGTTAATCAAGAAATATATAAACTATTTAAAGACGTTTAGATATATAAAATTAATTTCCTATATTATAGCAAACTGGTTATATAATATAATTCAGGAGTCAGATGATGAGATAGTTAAAAATATTAAAAAGTATAGAAGATATAAATATTACTTTGGAACAGAAGTAATAATAGGATATATAAATAAAGGAATACCTATTATATTAATTGGTTTAGTATTAAATATACTTCCGCAAATGATATTAACAATATTGTCATTTGCGGTACTCAGAAATTTTTCAGGGGGATTGCATCTTGATTCATATACAAAGTGTTGTTACTATTCATTTATAATATTTACACTAACATCCCTCTTAGCAAAATACATACCATTCAACGACATATTAAATGTAATAACTTATATAGCAACATTTATTACAATATTTATATACGCACCAGTAGAACATCCAAATCGTCCACTTACAGAAAAAGAAAAAGTAAAATTTAAATCAATATCCATGTTTATTTTAGGTGCATTATTTGTAATTGCTCATTATGTAGACGTTACTATTAGTAATTGTATTATGTACGGCATCCTTCTAGCAGGAATAATTACCCTACCAGTTGTAAACAAACTGAAATAATTATTAATAAATGCAGATAATGTCGGTAGGTTAATGTTGAAATTGTTCAGAACTTTGTATAAAATAATATTAAGTAAATAATGTTAAATAAATATTAAAAATATTAAGATAAAAAAGAACAGGTTAAAATATTAAATAAATTGCGTAATTAAATCGAGGAAAATTTTATGAAAAATATTTAAACAAAACACTTGTTCTTTTTATCTTAATATGATACTATAATACGAACAGATGTTCTATATTTAATTAGTATTAATTAGTAAATAATTAGTAAATAATTAGTTAGTATATAAATAAAAATTAAAAAACTGAGGAGGAAATTTAGATGAATAGAATTTGTAGTGTTATTATTGATGGTGAAGGTAGATTTGTCCCTGGTTTGAATACGTTTTTTATTAGTAGTAATGAAGTATCCTATTGTACTTGCACAGGCAGATGTACTGGATTCACAACGTATGGGAATACTGAAATTTTAGAGAAGGATTTATCTGCCCTGAGGAAAATAAATACTAAGTATAACTTAGGTAAAAACTTTATTATGAAAACGATAAATAAAAATAGTATAAAAAGGGGAAAACTTTTAATTGAAAATATATCTTTATCTGTGATACATAATAAACTTGTAAATGCATAAGATAATGGTATAATAATAGATATAGTATTGAGTCGTATAATTTAATTTAAAAAATATAAAAATAATATGATTAAAATCATTGACTCCTGGTTATAATTATAATATAATATTACATATGAATAACTAAAGGAGTTGATGATTTTTGTTAAAAGAAAAACAGATGCAATTGAAGGATAAGATTAATAAGGTAATTGAGGAATTTGGACATATGAGTGACATTAAAAAAAGCATTGGAAATGAATTTTTATCTAGAAATTTACCTATTCATAGACCAATAGCCGTAATTACTACACCTAATTATCTAAATACTCTTTCTGATTCTGACGAAGATATTAGATTTTTATTTATTTTCTCTGTTGCATTAAACAATGCTTTAAAGGGAAAAGAAATAGATGTTACACTAGATGTTCAAGAGTATTTTACACAATTAGAGTATAGACAATGGATAGGTTATAAAGAAGAAGATGAACCAGAAATAGAGTATACTGTTGTCTTTGAGAATGTCCAACAAATTAGCGAGAGAATGTGGCAAACTACTATGACTTCTCAAAGATTTGTTGAATTGGACAAAAACAATAGATTAATTTACAATTTTTTAAACCAACGCAGTCCTGTCATTACAGTACATGGAATAAAAATGGATATTGATAAAAAAAGTCCAATAGATATAAGTAAAAGAATGTTAGAAGGTAAACAATATCCAGATCCTATAAAATTTAATGTTTTAAGAAATTTTGAAGAAGAAGAGATAATTTATGATGCTAAAAATAGAAGGTTGACTATTAAAGGGATAATAAACTTATCAGATGGACAACACAGGAAAATTGCCACTATTCTTACGTTAGAAAAAGAACCTGAATTCATTTATACTTGGCCATTATTAATAACTCATTATACGGAAGATGAGGCAGCAGAATTTATACGTCAAATAAACTTGCAAAGAAAATTTAAAACAGAGCAAGCAAAAGGAATGGATGCAAATAAGAAAGAAAATGTTATTGTTGATTTTATTATGAATGATAAATTTAGTAGATTCAGCAAAGTTATAAAATTACAGAAAGATGAAATAATCAAACTTAAAAAAGGTGGACTAGTAACAAAAAACATAATTGCGGATACAATAATGGATAACTATAAATTAGATGAGGCAATAGATATAAAAGAACTTGGAGTATGGATAATAGATTTTATGGATTATTTAATGAGTTTGTATAAGAATGAATTCATCTTAGATCCTTATTCTATTCAAGACGTATCTGTAATAAATCATATGAATATATTTTATGGGTATATTGCATTGTCTACTGAATTACAAGGGAATTCTGATTGGAAGCAATTACTTGAAAATAAAATGAAGTCTATTGATTTTAACAAAGAGAATCCTTTGTGGAAAGAAATTGGAATATTTTCTAGTAAATTAAATAAATCTATTAAAAATAAAATATATAAATATTTTAAGGAGGTGTAATATAAAATGTGCCATTTTGAATTTAAAGTTGATCCAGAACTTAAACATGATTATTTGAATGAGAAAGTTACTGCAACAGGTGAATCTGATTCATTTATTCTTCGCTCTGTGGATGAATATGAAGTAGCAAAAGGAAAACCAATTTATAATATGCATCGTAATGAATTAAATGGAATGATTGGTTTACAATTTAATAACCCTTCTGTTGGTGCTGTTACAAAAAATGTTTCTATTATTAGGACATATATTGATTTTTGTATTAATAAAAATGTTGTCACACACAGAGAAAATAGATTAGCAACATTCACAGTAAAAGATGCTAAGAATCTTGTTAACCAACAAGTATTATTGAAAAAGTTTATTACCAGAGAGCAATTAAAGGAATATCAAAGAATTCTTTATAATGAGCAAGATAAACTAATCTTAGAATTACCGTATATAGGTGCTAGAGGTAGGACATGTGATGGTTGTACTTCCGAAGAGATTATTAACCTTAGAATGAGTGATGTAGAAGAAGAAAATAGTATGATTACCTTAACTCAGAATGATAGAAAAACTAGAGAATTAGAGGTAGAAACATCTACTATTGAATTAATTAAAGATGCATATAATCAAAAAATTTATGTTGAAAACAATGGGGAAATGAGTAATAATTTAAGGTTATCTAAACCAAGAGAGATTACTATAAATAGAGTAGAAGATTATGTTTTATGTGTCCCTAGTTTGAAAAAGTTTCAAAAGTTTACTTCTAATTTGATAACTTCTAGAATGAGTAGGATGCAGAAATACCTTGATAATCCATATTTGACAGTTTCAGGAATTTATATGTCAGGGATGGTTCAATTAGCAATAGATATTTACAAAGAAAAAGGTGAAGTAGATAAAGATGATTATATAGATATTTGTTTTAGATTTAACTATGGTGGAGATATACCTGAAAAGTATTGGCATATATTGAAAGCACAATTTGAACAATACAAAAATCTTTTGGAGATAAAATAATATAGAAACACTCATGTCACAATTATGGGTGTTTTTCTTTTTTATTTCGACAGATTGTGAATATAATTATTAATATTTGCACACACTATATTTAATTTATATATAGAAGGGTGGTGCTATAAATGAAATTTAAGAAAATATTAAAAAGAAAAGTGTATCCAACTTGGGTTAGTACAACGAGAATAAAAGGATATAAAGTATATGTTTTTTACATGCCTAATATGGGATATTACCATTTTCAAATAGATTTTGATAGTAATATTATATACATATCGTTAAATAATAATGTTAAGTTTGATAATTTTGAAGAGTGTTGCATATCTGCTGAAAAGTGGATTAAAAATATATGTTACTATAAATAAATACGATATAGATGTTATTTTTGTGTCGCAATTTTATAAATAATTTATAATTATTTATAATTAAATAAAAAATAATGTTAATAATTACCACAAATAAATTGTAATTATTCTTTATCAAACCACATATAAATTATAAATATAAAAATTAAGGAGGAATTAAAATGGTAGGTATTATATTTACACTTAAAATGGGGAAAGATTCTGCATATGAATTAGCGAATATATTAAAATCTATTGATAATGAAGTTGTTTATAGTATTAGTAAATGTATTGAGAAAATAGCTGAAAATTGTGAAAGTAATGACGATGTAAGTGAGTTTAAAATTATGGTCAATAAGACTGGTGAATTTGAGGAAGAAGACACTACTTGTCCTGAGTGTGGTGAAGAAATGGAGAAAATTTATAAATGTTTTGAGTGCGGGTATTCTTATGATAAATAGATTTTGCTGAATAGATTTTAATAAAATAAAGGGTGAAATTTGCCCTTTATTTTTATAATTTATATTTAGATTTATTTGAAATATTATTCAAAAAACAGTTGACAATTATATTTACATTATGTTAGAATAGGGATAGATTAAATACATAAAAGGAGTAGATGAAATGAGTAGTGTGCATGAACAACCAGAAATGATGACACCACCTGAAGGACAATGTTGGAGAATACCTATTTTGATGAATAATCAGTGCAAAGAAAAATGTAAGTATTTTATTAATTGTACTCATAAGAAAAAAGGAAACTACAAGAAAAGTTAAGTAGATAGAATTGTTTCATGTGTGATATAATTAATACTATAAATAATTTAAATTTAAGGAGATTGATAATATGGTTAAAAATTTATCTTCACTTGCAAAAAGAATTCAGAATTTAACCGAGGAAGAAATTAAGAAAGCATTTGATGAGATTATGGATTATAATAGAAAATGTACACTTCCTATGGATACGTTAGTAAGAAATATTAGAGATGAATATGCGAAAGAACTTAATAATGACACTTGGGATCTGCCATGTTTATTCACTGCCAATGAAATAACTTTTGAGATTGCAAAAAGATATTATGGTATTAAAGAATAGGATAATATAATGAAACCAGTAAACATAAAATTAATCATAGAAGTGTGCAAACATATTGTACAGTATAATCTCTCTTATAGGAAAACAGCAATTATATTCAGAATTGATCCAATGACGATTTGTAATTATACAAAGGAAATTGAGAATATCGATCCTGAGTTATATGAAAAAGTTAAAATATGTTTAGAAGAAAGAAGGAAAAAATCTATGCCAAATAATTTAAAAGATATTTATGAAGAAATATGTAATTATTTTATATGTGGCAACGCATTAAGGCAAACCAGTGTTAAGTTTAATTCTAATATTTGTTCTATTCATTATTTGTTTCATAATCATGTTAAAGTTAATGATCCTGAATTATATGTTATGATATTAGAAATGATAGAATTGAATAAACTTAAATCCGTCAGAATACGCAAAGGCAGAATAAGAAAAATGAATATTGAAGAAATATTAAATCTTTGTCAAAATATTGTTGATGATAAATTAAAGTTAAAAACTGCCAGTAAAAAGTTTGGATTAGATACAAAAACAATAAAAGTTTATATTAGCCATATAAAAAATATAGATTCCGAATTGTATGATGAAGTATGTAAACATTTGTGGAAATAAAATTTAAAATTAAATGATGAAGAAATCACTTTTGATTGTGCTTATCCATAGAATTTACAAAAAACAAAACCCTTGATTTATAATGGTTTAGAGACATCAATATTTGAATGAAATTTTTATTTTATAATGATATTTTAGGATGGTGATGAAATTATGTGGTTTGTTTGGACTATGAATAATACCATTGGATGTTATAATACATTAAAAGATGCGTTATCATTAAATAATTTACAAGAGCAAATAAAATAACTAAACAAGGGATAAGAGAATATGTAAGAATAGATTTTGATTATATAAACAAAGAAAAAATTGAATATACTATATTTATTGCAGATGAAAAATTGCTTGAAGAAATAGAACCATTATTATTGAGAGATTTAAAGAAAGAATTAAAAGAAAAATAGAAAAGGAGTTGAAGTATTATTAATGAACATTAAAGAATTTGCAAAGCAGAGAAATTGGAATGATACATTATTAAATAATTTAATTTCAATTTCTGAGAATATGAAAGCAAATGATATTGCTAGTGTTGAATTAAATTATGGACAGATTAAAACTATTATTAAAGGTATGATTTTAGAAAATATTAATGTTGATTTATGTGAGAGTAACATTTTAGATGGGATAGAATTAAGAAGGCAAGCAAGAAAAAGAGAATAATAGTTAAAAATTACAAAACTTATATTTTGTCATAATATTTTAAAAAAAGGAGAAATTTAATATGTCAAAACAAACTGATAGGGATACAAGATTAGTTGGTCTTGCTATTGAACAACAATTAAAAGAAAGAAATGAAATTTTAGAAGTATTAAAGGAATTATATTATTGTTCGTCTGATCCTTGGACTAATGAACAAGCAATAAGAAAATTAAATGCTAAATATAGTGCAGAAGAATTGCTTAAGAAATATAAAATGATAGAATAAAAAGGAGAAAACACAAATGAAAATAAAATTTAATCAACATAAAGGTAAAAGGATAAAAAGTGGTCATGTAAAATACCACAAAAAGAAAATACCATTTTACTTATATGCAATATGTGGTGACTTTGATTATTGGTGGTCTAAAGAAGATAATAAATGGGTATTTGTAGATGAAGATGGTTTTGATATGAGTAAACCTTATTCAAGTAGTAGTTGTGAAATACGTTCCATTAAATCATTTAGACGTAGATTAAAGCAATGGTTTAAATATATGCCAAAAGAAACGGAGTTTGAATTAGTGTCAAGTTTTAATAGATGTGATGTATTTGGTGCTATTTAATTATTAAATATAAAGGAGATTGATAAACATGTTAAAAATCTTTTACTCTAAAAATGGTATTGCATATCCTGATTATAAATGTGAACAATTTGTTCAAGACACCTATGATATTATGATTAATAAAAATACTAATGGAATCATAAAAACTAGCACATTTTTAATTGTTGAGGCAGCAAGAGTATTAATTTGTGAAGGAAAATTAGATTTTAATTTAGTAGAATTCTATCTTGAAAATGAATTTGTTGACAAAGCAGATAAAGATGGTAGATTTAGAAATTGGCCTAAAGGATTTTGTGATTACCATGATGATTTCTTAGATAGATTGTTAAATTTATAAAGGAGAATAATTAATATGATAGATTATGATACTTTAACAATTATATTATTTATACTATTTGTCATTATATATTTAAATAAAAAATTTAATAAATATTCTGGATTATTATTATCATCTAGTATAGGGGTAGGTTTGGGTCATGGATTATTAAAAGCAGATTTTACTATTATGAGTTATTCTATTGATATTATACTATCAATTATGATGTTAATAATATTTTGTTTTATGAATAATGATGATACTGTAAATTTGCTTAAACATAGTATGTCTAAAATTAAATTTAGAAAAAATAAATAATTAAGTATAAATTAGATTAAAGGAGATTATTTAATATGTTAACAATGGTCTATTCAGAGCAAGGTAATTCATACTCAGATTTTAATTTACTTGAAAACGCACAATTAATTATAGATGCATATCAAAAATCAGATAATAATTTAATTATTTTGACATCTACAGAGAACATTATTCTAGCATTGCGTGTTCTAGTGTCAAGAAGTAAACTACATTATAATGAGTTATGTATTGTATTCAATGAACACACTATAACATTAAATGAGTATTGCGAATTAACAAAACATCCACAAGGATTCATGGATTGGGAGAAAAAGTTTTTAAGGGAAATTATAAGTAAAAGGATAGGCAAAGAAGTATAAATAAATTATAGGAGGAATACACATGTTAAAATGGTATCCTGTGAAAGTTTATTTTCCTACTGATAGTATATGTCTTGCCTTCACTCACGAAGATGAAATAAAAGGTGAATCTAAAGAAGATGCATTAAGAAATGCTTATATTAATTGGAAAGATGCAGAGAAAATTGAATTGTTGGATGATAAAAAGAAAGGAGATATTTAAATATGAAATGGAAAGATTTATCAATAACCTCTAAATGTATTCTTGAACAATGTTGGAATGCGTATACAGATAAACCGCAAGAATTTGCAATGATGATAGATGAAAATTTTAAAAGTGTAGACGATATTTATTATTTTTCAGAAGAAGTATATAATGAAATAGTTAAGTATCATAATGAAAAAGAGCAAGAAGGTATGGTAGTTGCTAATTGGAATTACAAAAGAGAAGGCAACAATGTAACTTTTAAAGGTGAACAAATGTATAATTTAGAAACAGGAAAGAAGTATTAGTTAAAAAGGAGAATAAAATATGTATGACAATAAATTAAGACCACATAATAGTAATATAAAATTAACATACACTATAAAGGAAGACCCTGAACAAAGCAAGAAAATTGCACACTTTGATAACTATGAAAACTTTGGGGAATGGATATGTAGACAATTTAGCAAGATTAATATAGTATATATTACTGATAAGGAGTATTGATAATTATGAAACAAATGCCATTAACTTTAAAAACTAAATTAAGACGATTGCAAGATGTATGTATAAAAGCTAAAATATTAGAAAGAGAAGTAAATGAAATTATAGAAAGTTATGGAGTAGACCTTGACTGTTTATGTGCGTGTAATACAGATGATATGAGTACGGAGGCATTAACACATATATCTTATGGAGAAGGTAATGTAGAAGATAATATTAAATCCATTGAAGAAGTATTTTTGTATTATGTTAATAAAATAAATAAGAAAATATAAAGGAGTTTTAATAATATGGGAATGTTTGATACTTTTTATGGAGAAGTAAAATGTCCTTACTGCAATGAAATACATGAATTTAAAGAACAAACTAAATCCTATGATTGCTCAATGAGTAGTTTACTTTTAGGAGATTATATCGACAAAGGTAATTCTAATTATATTTATGATTTCAATTCATATTGTGAAAATACTAATCAGAAATTTAGAATTGGTATTGCTATTCGCAGAGGACAAATTGTAAAATATCTTGTAGAAGATGAAATCGAATCTGAAAATATTATGGACTTAGAAAATATTGAAGATGGGATAGGCAAGAGATTACGATATGAAAAAGTTTGTAGAGAAGCAAATGGTTATCCTAAAGAAGAATTAAGTTATGAGTTAAATCCTTTAGTTGATGGTTATAAATTTATTGCGTTTGGTGTTGAATGGGAAGTTATTAAACTTTATAGACAACATGAAACATTTTTATTTAAAGATATAGAATATTTTTATGAAATTAAATCTAAAGAACATGGATTAAGAATTATGAGATTAACAAAAAGTGTATGGAATAGTATTGAAATTGTTACTTTGGAATTAGCAAATAAATATAGAGAATTGTATTTTGATAAGGAATAAAGGATAAGGAGAATGAATCATGAACGAAAAACAAATTATTGAAAATTAGTCCATGCATTATATGTTGCAACAGAAAGAGCAGTATCAAATGGTGATAGATTATTAGAATTAGGAAAACAAGACTTTAACAGAGGATAATTTTTAGCATTGGTTAGAAATACTATTAATGATGCAGAAAATTTTATTGAGACACCAGAGTATATTGATTTTAAGAAGTTTAGGTAGATTATATAATAAAATGATTAAAAGGAGGATAAATAATATGGATATTACAATAACTAAAGAAATTAAACCTTGTCCCTTTTGTGGTGGTATTGGAGAAATTCATAATGAAGGTGATTGGGGTTCAATTTGGGTACAATGTAGAGAATGCAATGCTGAAGGATCTTGGATTGATACTCATGATGGATATAATGAAAATGATGCGATTGATAGATGGAATAATAGAAAATGTCCAGAAACAATTATAAATGAAGAAATAGTTTGGCTTTATACGCATTGTAGAGCAATTGGAATGAAGAATCAAAGTGACTCTAAGAAAATTGAACATGATATTGCATTATTTACCATTGAATTAAAACAAACACTTGAACAATTATTAGAAGTTATAAAACCAATGACGGAAGATATTGATTTTTATCCTAAATGTTTAAAATCATCAAATAAGAATGATAAAGATTGCCAATTAAAAATTGCTGTTAATAATGCCAGAAAATTATTAGGCGTATAATATAAATAATTATTAAGGAGGAATAATATTATGTATAAAATAGGCAAAATTCTATTAGGATGGTATGGTGGACAATACGAAGATTCAGGATTCTTTAAAACTAGAGAAGATGCAGAAAGAGGAGTATTTTGTGATGATAGATTACATGAGTTATTTTCAGAATATGAAGGAAAGAAAATAAAAATTACTATTGAAATTGTGGAGGAGTAGGAGTATATATTATGAAATATGAAAAACCAAAATGTGATGATTGTAATTCAGAATTAATATATGTTAGTGAAATAACTATGGATAAAGTAAGAAAAATAAATAAAAATGGTCAAATATCTAAAAAAGAAGATTTAAGACCTTGGGCAGATAATGGTATTGAATTTTTAAGATGTCCTAATTTTGATTGTTATAATTCTTATGAAGTTGATTATGATGATAAAGATAGAATAATAAAAGGTGAAAGAATATGGTAATATATAATTATTTCCAAACCATTATTTTATTCAAATGTTAAAATATAATAATTATGAAAGATTATGAATTTTAAATGGAGGTTGATAGGCATGGAAGATATGATTAAACAAACTAAATCTACTAATAAATGTATTTGTCCGTATTGTAATGTAATGTTTTATGTTTACCCACCACCAGCACATGGTCAGGATAAAATTATAAAATGTTCTTCATGTAAAAAAGAAATTAAAGTTACAGCTACAGTTGAATTTACGTGTCATACTATTAAAGACCAATCAAAATCTACAAATCCTGTAGTAAAAGAAAATAAACGCAATGATTATGACTATGGAAGAGAAATGTATTTAGCAGGACATAGGGATGCTTATAGGAATTTTGCAAGAAAAATATTTTAAGGAGAAAATTAAGTTATGGAGATAAACGAAACACAGAAAAACCTAATTGCTATATACGGAGATAATGTATTTGAAGAAATACTTAATGAAATTAATTATTTAAAGAAATATTCAAACATCACATTTGACCAAAAATATATAAGATTAAGTTTATCTTTTTGTGCTATGAAAGCAGAGCAAATAATTAATGGTGAAAAGAAAAAATGTAGTTTACGGTCATTAGTGAGTGAAAGTTTTGGAGAGGTTGAAATATATAGAAGTAATATTTGTGGTGGTGAATTGTAATCATGAAATACAAAAAAGAAAAGTGTCCTAGTTGTTTTAAACATGATATTATAATGATAACTGAACCAGAAGATATGAATAAACCATGTTTTATATGTAAATCATGCAATCATCAATTTACAGTAGGTAAGACAGGTTATGAGTATGCAGAATATGTATTAAATAGACAAGAGAATAAAAAGAAACATGAAAATTTTATATTTAAAACTTTTGAAGAATATAATAATTAAAAAGATAAAGGAGAAAATTAAATCATGGATGAATTTATTTATAGCATATCCGTAAGTGTAGATATGATAGGACAAAAGATAGGATCTGAAAATATAAAATCACAGTATTTAATGAGAGTAGAAAAATACAAAATTAAGAGTGAAACTAACTTTAATTATGTTTTATATAATAGAACGCAAAGAGTTAAGAAATCAGAATATGAAATAATTAAAGAAGGATGGACGAGAAATAGTAGTAGATGTATCGGATTTATAATTTGGACAAAAGATAAAGAAAAGATTAAAGTATATAAAGAAATGTTGATTCAGAAAATAATTGATACTATTAATATCTATAGAAATGAATTGAATATATTAGAATCGGCAATGAATGAAGAAATTGAAGTATCTTTTAGAGATAATAGTTTAGATGAATATAAGAGATATGAAGGTAAGATTGCGGAAGATATGTTTTGATTAATATTAGTAAAGATTTAGAAAGGAGTAATCAATAATGAAAGAAACTCAAATTAATTGGAAAAGTACGGACGATGAAATTAATAATATGACTATTGAACAAGCAATTGAATTACTACAAAAACAAATTATATTAGGAGAATCTAAAGGTGAGTTTAAACCTAGAAAACACATGATTAAAGCATATAAAATAGCAGTAGATTCAATGAAAATTGTGCTTGACAAATAATTAACAGAATGGTAATATAATAATTGTAGTAAGTAGTAAATAATAATTAATAAAAAAGGAGAATCAAAATGAATACTAACAATAACAATGAATTAAAAATTAGAGCAAGTAATCGTATGAAAGAAGTAATCAGAAAACATATTAATGATCAACCAATTTGTCCAACTATTGCAATTATAAATGGTGAAAGAATTCAAGGAAAATATTTAGAAAACATTGATTTAATAGTTATGATAAATACAAATATTCATCAATATGGATTATGCAACAGAGATATTTGCAGAGTAGTTGGTGAAGTAATTGATGGAAATATTGTTGTAAAAAGATTAGAGGATAATCATGTAGGGATAGTTGAGAAAAGACAAGTAGATTTACCAATGTGGTTAGAGTATGATTTGTAAAAAATAATTATAATTAAAATATATTCTTCAATTGAGTAAAATCAAGAGAAGATAAAGGGTGAGATTTACACCCAATTAGAGCTAATACAATCTAATGAATCAAACTAAATAGTTTGAATAAATTTTGCATTTGGTTATGATATGGAAAATAAAGGGGAAAAATAATTATGTTAAGCAAAGAAAGAATAGAAGAATTATCAGGTAAAGTAGAACAAGGTAATAATGCAAAAAAATTATTAAGTGAATATGAAGGTTTGATTGAACAAAGAGAACATTTAATTAATATTAGAAATAAATCTATTAAATGTAGAAAAATAAATATGGAAGTTTCTTATAATCATAGTATTGCATTTAATGTTAATATGAGTGATTATGCAATAAGTCAAATTAATAAAATTATAGATAATGAAATAGAATTTATTGATTCTAAGTTAAATAATTTTATTTAAATAGAAAAACGAGGAGAAATTAACATGAAACTAAAAACAGAATATAATTGCGTATGTGGTAGTAAAGAATTTTTCACAAAACAAAATACTAAAATAAACAATGCATTCAAACAGGACTTTATTGCTCTGGTTGTGGTAGATGGATTAAATGGATGAGTAAAGAAGAAGTAAGATTATTTGAGAAATATTTAGAATTTACGAAAACAGAAAAAATAGAAGGTGATATTGAGGAAGATGAGTTTAGAGAACAATTTGATTTTAATCGTCCTGCACACTCGTGACTTCAGTCGTGAGTTAAGGATGATATAATAAATATAAATTTAATAATATAAATATAATAAAGGAAAGGAGTGAAGTTTAATTAAAGGTTTTAAATATCGTATTTACCCAACTAAAACACAACAAGAACAAATAAAAATAATGTTTAATGGAAAAAGATTTGTTTGGAATCATTTCTTAGCATTAAATAAAAAAAGATTAAAAATTAATGAAAGAATTTTAACATATTATCAAATGTCTTCACTTCTTACTCAATTTAAAAAAGAACAAGAATGGTTAAAACAATGTGAAAAATCTATATTACAAAATACATTAAAAGATCTATATAATGCATTTCAAGAATATTTTAAGAAAACTAGAGGTTTTCCAAAATTTAAATCTTACAAAAATAATCATCAATCAATTAAAATAAGTTTTACTAATAACAATATAGAAGTTTTTGAAAAAGAAATACAATATACATTAACAAATAAATATAAGAAACAAAACTGTAAAATTAAACTTCCTAAAATTAAAAAAGTAAAATTAGCTTATTCAAGACAATATGAAGGTAGAATATTATCTGCAACAATATTACAATTACCTTCAGGAAAATATTTTGTTAGTTTATGCTGTGCCGATATAGAAAATAATAAATTTCAACAAACAAATAATAAAATAGGAATTGATTTAGGCATTAAAGAATTTGCGATTTTTAATACTGGGGGAAAGATAGATAATCCAAAATATTATAGAAAATATGAACAAAAACTTAAAAAGAAACAAAGAAAATTATCAAGTAAACAAAAAGGTAGTAAAAATAAAAACAAGCAGAGAATTAGAATAGCAAGATTGCATGAAAAAATCTATAATACTAGATTGGATTTTCTTCATAAATTAACTACTAGACTAGTTAAAGAGAATGATATTATATGTATTGAGAATTTAAAAGTTAGTGAAATGTTACAAGATAAGAAAAATAAAAATTTACATAAATCAATTTCTGATGCAAGTTTTTATGAATTTAAAAGACAATTACAATATAAAACATTATGTAATGATAAAATATTAAGTATTATAGATCAATACTTTCCAAGTAGTAAACTTTGTTCTGATTGCGGTTTTAAATATAATGATTTAACATTAGATATTAGAGAATGGAAATGTAAAAAATGTGGTAGTATTCATGATAGAGACATAAACGCTGCAATTAATATTTTAAATGAAGGATTAAGATTATTAGTGAGTTAAACAAATATTGATGAACTGTAGGAACTACAGGGATAGCTTCTGGAGAAAGTAGGTTGCGAAATCTATGAAAGAAGAATCCTGCGACTTTAGTCGTGGGAGGTTCAAATTACTCAAGTTAGCAATAAAAATTTACTTGAAGAGTTAGCAAGAAGAATTAGAAAAGGTAGTATTAATTGAGGTGAAAATATGGGATTAAGAAAAATGACAATGGGTAAATTCCATTGGAATGAAAGATGTAAAATATGTGGTCAATACATCTTAGAAGGTGAGGAAACTTATATAGTATATCCTCCACAAAATGATAATGTATTAACATGGGGAATTGTCCATGCGAAAGAGTTAGACGATATATCTGAAGGATTATCAGAAGAAGAAAAAATGGATAAATTAAGAGGCATGAAGAAACCTAGATTTAAAGGTTTTACAGAAGAGCAGAAAAATAATGCTGAATTGTTTAAGGAATTGTGTTTTAAAAGAGGATTTAGAAAACATACATTATCAAAAAGAACTTTGAAATTTAGTAAACGTGGTACATCATTTAAGATTACATATGACATGATTACTGAAAATATCAGTTATGATTATAGACATAAAGGATTATTCGATGGATTGTTTATAATGCAAATTATATCTGAATTAAAACATGAATTTGAGAAATTGCAAGGGAAAGTTCCATGTAAGATAGTAACTGTAGGAAGTATTATTAATGATGCATTAGAGAAAACAAATGAATTGATGGGAATAAAGTAGGTGAAAATATGAATAAAGAATTACTTTATAAATCCGAAGGTGTAAATGATTGTGTTAAATGGTTAATTAAAGAAATTAAATCAAGAACAACAAAATAATTTCTATTATTCTAGTATAGATTATAATGAAAGAATTAATACTATGGTAAGAATTAAAATATCATTAGAAAAGTATGCTAAAAAGTTAAAATATCAAGCAAATGAAAGTTAATTTAAAGTAGGTGTTATTATGCAATATAAAGATAAAAAAGGTTGTATATGGAATAAGGTTAAATACGATATTGATAAAGAATGGATATGGGTAGTTAAGATTAGAGATGAAAATGGTAATAAGGTTTATAATTGGAAACCTAAAAGAATTAAATTAGAATGGTTAGAATTGATAGTAGATTAACAGATTAATAATATAATAAATTAAAAGGAGGATAATTAAAATTTTTAGTAAACATAAATATAGCACTAAGTTTAGAAAACATCGTAGAAGTTTAACAGAAGGTATAAATGCAAGAAGTATAGAATATGAAGAAAAGCAATTGGCAAGTTTATATAGTAGTATGCAGAAACTTAAGAAACATGAAAAGTTATATAGTTTAAATGTCGATAAAGAGACTTTGAAATTGTGCCGTAGATTAGGAATAAGTATTTAAAAAAGGATGATAAATAATAATAATGAACATAAAAAATATTTTCAAAGGCAAGGTGTTAAGAAAAATATATTGTATAAGAAAAAATACATATGCAGATAAAACTACATATACAGAATTTGCAGAATATAAAATATTATGTGAATGTAAAAATGAGATTGTTTTTAAAATTGGTGAAAGGTATCATGTTGATAAATTAGATATAACTGTTACAATTGAAGATATAATTAAAGGTGAAAATGGTGAATATATTTATTACACTGATTATATAAGTATAATCGAAGATGAAAAAAGTAAACTGTCAGAAAAAGAAACAGATAAAATAATAAAAGAATATTCAGATATAATTAAAAAAGAGGATAAAGAAAGAGAAGAAAGAATTAAACAATTAATGATTAAACCTATCAAAGAAGTAATGACAAATGGATATTATTATATTGCTAGAAGATATTTTTCTTATTGTGGTGTACAGAAACCATATTTAACACAGAGTATAATTGAAGCATTTGATTTTGGGTGTCGTCTCGATTGTATGGAACGAAAATATTTAAACGATGATATTAGATTTTTGTTAGAAACTTATAATATTGATTTTATAAAAAATAATTTTAAATATGAGAGAATATATGAAAAAGAATATAATAATTTATGTATAGAAGAAGAAAATTATATTAAGAAAAATAAATTGCATAAATTTTATCCGTATTATATAAATAATGATGGAACATATAAAGATTTGAATAAAAGTAAAGAATTAATACTACATGCAACAAATATTTTAGAAGGACAAGGATTTAGAATTAGTCATGGTCATAAAACAATAAAAATAACAAAAGATTCAAGTAAAAATATAAATATGTATGCATTTAATTATTTGATTAGATATTGTGGTTATTTTAAAATATAATAATATAGAACATCTATTTGATCTGGAAAGCGAGGTGAAATATAAATTATGAAAAAATTAGTAATCACAAATGGTAAATATTATATTGGTGAAGATAATAATGGTTATTTCAAAACAGAAAGTTTAAATGATGCAAAAGATTTTAAATGGTGTTGGTTATTTGCTAGAAAGAAAGATTTTTTAGATGGAATTAATAATCGTTTTAATAATCGTGATAATTTTAGATTTGAAAATATGTAGTTATTTTAATTAAATATAAAAGTGAGGTGAAATTTTATGATTAATTGGACAAAATCAGATATGTGTATAGCAATTAGAAGTTTTGCAATGGGTAATAAAGTACAATGTAGATTTAAAAAATCAACATGGACTTTTGATTTATCTAAAAATAATGGTTGTATTATTTTGAATCAAACAATGATTGATTTTGGTGAATGGTATGTTGAATTTAAATAATTAAAAGTGAGGTGAAAATTTATGTTAGAAAAATTCATTAATGATATTAAAGTTGCTCAGAGTGATGAAAATATTAAAGAAATTCTATGTAATTTTTATGCGGTAATTCAGATGGATTCTAAAGTTAGACAAGAGTTTGATAGATATTTAAATGAAGCGAATAAGTAATTGTATCAATAGTAAGATTCATTCAAACTTTAGAAAGGAGATAAATTTAAACCATGATGACATTAGAGCAAAAACAAACATTCTATACCACAGATTTCATTAAAGATTTACATTGTGATATTTGCAAAAGAGAAATAACGAATGAAAAATTATTTAAATTGGAAACATCATTTGTAGAAGTAACTCACGAAGGTAAGTATCTATCTCAAGTATTTGATGATGAGAATAATGATAAACAACATATTTGTAAAAACTGTATTCAATTGATTAGAGGTTTATCAGAAGATACAATGGAATATATAAGAGATAGATTAGATTGGGATAAAAATGTGATAGAGGATAAATAGAAAGGGGGCAATAATATGGATTGTGCATGTAACGCAAATAAAAGAAAACCTATTAATAAAGAAAAATATAAAATAATAGGTAAAAGCAATTTTAATTATGACAATGTTAGTGATACTTTAATTTGTGATAACTTATCTAAATATTATGGTGAAAAGATTTTAAAATTCTTACGAGATGATATGGGTGATAATGATACATATTACCCGAAGTTAGTTGACCAAAACTATGTATTATATGAATGGAAACCATAAAATAAAAGTAAAGGAGAAAATTAATTATGAGTGAAATAGGATTTAGTTATGCAGTATTCCCATCTAATTCATTAGAAGAACAGGCAAATGAACAAGGTTATACATTAGGAGAAGATGCAGATACTTTTGAGAAAATTAGAAAGGCAATTAATATGTGTATGTTTCATGTTACTACAGAATCTCAAGTTACCGCAATGACAAAGAAATTGCATAATAAAGTTGTTAAAAAATTAAAACTTATGAATAAGGAATAAAGGAGAATGATTAATATGGAAAACTGTTTTATTGTAACTAATCAATCAGAATTGCATAAGGATTATTATGATTATAGAGAAAATGTAAAAATAGTAGATAATATAGTTAAAGGATTAATGGATAAATATAATATTAATACTAAATATTATTATGTTGATAAATTTGGTTTTGCTATTGAACCTACAGAAAAAGATGTTGAATTATTTGATAAGATATTAAAAATTCCTATCGAAAATGGTATAAGATTTTTTAAAAAATCTTCTAAAATACATAAAGAATGGATGGATTTATTAAAAACAAAAAATATTAAAGTATTAAGAAAACCTTTTGTTGGATTTTATTTTAATGGTGTACATGGTAAATTTAAAACTAGATTATTTGATGTTGATGGTGTTTTATATTGCTCTATTGAATGTGAGAATGTTGATGATATAGAATGTCCTGAAGGTATGGAGAGAATTAAAACTAGTGAGTTCTATAAGATTGTTGAAGATAATAGTGATGATAAGAATGATGCGGATAAATAATATAAATATCTATAAATTTAAAATATAATAAAAAGGAGAAATGTATTTATGTTTAAATTAATTAGTAAGAATAAAAAGTAGAAGCAAATTAAACCTATCAATATTAATGGTGCAGATTTTATGATGGTTAATGTAAATTTTATAATTATTAAAGAAACGAATTCTTTTATCTTATGTTCACTAGAAAATACTAATTATGGTTTGTACGTTATGAGAAACAAATTTTATGAATGTTTTGAATTAATTGAAGATAAAATAAAGGAGAATGATATTATGCCACAATCACAAACTAATAATCAATTGCAGGCACATGAGAATTTACATGCGAGACTTGGAGATACATTAATCTTATCTAATGGATTAAAGTTAAAAGTATGCAAAGATTTCTATGATGGTGATATTCAGTATTATAAAACTGTGGATATTTCATGTAACATAAATGTAACAATTGGATATTCAGAAAATGATATTCGGAAATTCTGCATAGGTAAAAAAGTATGGGATTATGATGCAAAATTTCATGAGATTATTGATATTGAAAGGAAACAAATTAAGAAGAGAAAAGAAAAAATAGAGCAAGGTAAGGGGAATCCTGATAAGATAATCTTCAAATATAGAATACTACCACATCAAATTGTTTGGGAAGTTATAGATGTAAAAACAAAAGAAACTACATATGAAACAGTTGATGCAAACGAACAATCACTTAAATTAATTATTGATAATGATAGAACCACTGTAATTTTTGACGATGGTAGTAAGGGTAGTACAAAATGTCTTCCTACAGATGAATATAATATAGAAAAAGGCAAGGATATTGCTTATAAGTACGCATTAATTGAGGTTTTAAAGAAAGAAATTGAAGAATTGGTCAAATAAAAATATAAATCTCTCATTTCATTCAAATATGTTAGGAGGTGAAATTTTATGGAATATATGAATGATTTAAATCTTATTGAATACACTAAAGAGGACTTGATGGAATATGAAAATGATAATGATACATATATTCCGAAAGAATATGTAATAGAAAACTTAAATGAAATTAGAAATAGAGTTAATGCAATTAAAGAAATTTTAGAACCAATTAAAGGCATAGAGATGATTGATAATGCTAAAAAATTATTAGAATTGTTGTCAAGAGATTTGTATTAAAATAAAAATATAATATAATACTAAATAATTAGGAGGTAAAATTTATGGTATTCATAGTTATTGCAATATTATTGATCAATATCAGTGCTGGAGCATGGTCTGTTATTGAAATATTATCTTGGTTTGATAAATCTATTCCATTATGGGCAAGTGTTTTATCTGGATTATTTGTAGGAGAATTTAGTATTCCAGTTGCTATTGTAGGTTGGTTTTTAAAGTTGTTTGGAGTATTTTAAAATAATTCTTGACAGAGTATAAAAATAATTGTATACTTATTGAAGGATTATAAGTATACAATTAATAAATTAAATAGAAAGGAGTAAAAATTACATATGATCGACATGGAACATAAAGAAGAACCAAAAGTTAAAATTGATTTTTCCTACACAGATGAATATGGTCAAGAATCAAGATTAACTAAAACTATTTTAAAAGTTGATTCTAATATTCAAACTCAATTAGAATTGTTAGTAGAAGAGTTTAAATGTTTTATGATGAGTGTTGGATTTTCACCTAAAACTGTTGAATTGATTCAAATTGTAGAGGAAGAATAGAATATAGCAAATTTATAAACACTTGATTTACAAGGGTTTATATTACCTAATAATTGAATAAAACCTTTCTTTATCATGATTTTGTAAGGAAAACTATAAAAATAATAATAAATTAAAAAGGAGATTAGATTATGAAAAAATCTAAAAATGCAGTTAAAACTATTAAAGGTTATGCAATTTTTAATACAGAAGATGGAGAATATATGGATAATGATTTTAGTTGTTGCGATGAAAATAAAAATCCGTATGTTTATGATGACATTGAAGATGCACAAGAAGCGATTGAAGAAAATAGTAATAGTCCACAAGATTATGAGATTCATAAAATTGAATATGGTATTCAAATTAAAGAAGTATATAAAAGAAAAGTATCTTACGAATTAGCAGAAAATGATTAAATTGTTAATATTATAAAAATAAATATACATAAGAAAAGGAGATTATAATTATGTCATTCAAATGTCAAGTATGCGGTAAAGCACAAGATGCAGGAAGTAAACCTAATAATGTTGTTATCGAGACACGTTATGTTACATATCGAAATAAGGATAGTGAAGGTAATGTAAAATTATCCGAAGGTACAGAGATCGTTAAGCAACTTAAAGTTTGTGAGAAATGTAAGTTAAGAGTTTATCAAATTGATACTGTTGAAAGCAAAGTAGTATAGAAAGAATATAATGATTAAATGTGAAACATGCAAAAATAAAACAGAAATGTCTGAAGGAGAATTATATTGCATGAGTGAATATGGAATAGGTGAAGTATATGATTGGTGTGATGCATATAATTCTGCATTAGAATATATGAAAAGTATAAGATTTGATTTTGATAAGTGTGAAGGATATGAGAGTAATAATATTTAAAAGAAAAGGAGATAAGATAATATGTATAAAATTAAAATAGAAGATAGCAATGAACAAAAAATAGAAATACCAGAGATACCATTTATTATAACTCATTGTGAACGCAAAAGTCATTATATTGTTTCTAAAAATAGTGGAGATAAATATTTATTAACTGCTATTGATAATGGAATCACATATGATAATGATAATGATTATGTAGAAAAATTTGTTTATGATAGTTTAAATAATGGAACTTGGTTATTAAGAAAATCTAAAATTGTAATAATATAATAGGAGATAGTATCTAGATAGTGACATATATACTAGATATAGTATTAAATATATTTGTAATAACTATATCTAGTATTAAAATCATGTTAAAAGTCAAATTTTATTCAAATATTAGGAAGGAGAAATTTATGATTAAAGTAATTGAAACTAATCTATCTTTAGATAGTTATGATAATATTGTAGACCATCAATCTAGAGTAATTGAAGTAGAAAGTTGGGAAAAGTTTATTAATGAAATTAAAGAATGTAAATCTATGTATAGAAATTCAATTTTAGGTTGCTTAGATGGTTGTTCAATACCAAGAAAATCAGAAGTAAAAAATCTAAAATATGATGATTATCATTTATCATGTGATATTTATAATTACGTTGGTGTAAAATCAAAGAAATTAGTTTATAAAGGTTTGTAAAAAGGAGATAAATATGGAAGAAGAACAAAAATTAAATCCCAAAGATTTAAGAGTTTTAGTTGACGATTATACTGAATCAGCAAAAACTCTAAGAAGAAAATATGATGAATTAATGAAAGAAATTAAACCTATTTATGAAGATTTACGTCAACAACAAGGTCACATATTTAATTTACAAGATGAAGTAAGAAAATATGGTATTGTCGAAGGAAGTTTATCAATTGGATTTTTAAAAGAATGTTTAATGGAAATGAAAAATCTTGATAAGACTCCAAAATATGATAGTTATATTCCTGATAGTAAAATAAATAAAACTACTGAAAATATGAAAAATAAAAATGGCGAGTTACCACCAGATTATAGTAGTTGGATGACACCATCTCAAGTTGCACAAGAATTATTAGATTTAATTGAAAATAAATCATTTAAGATTTCATTTGAGCAATTATATTATAAAATGGATAGGTGAAATTATTATAATTAAAATTTAAAAGGAGAATAATTATGTACTTTATTGAAAATAAAGAAGAATTAATTGGTAAAACTATTGCTTGTGTTAGTATGAATAGATTTGCAGAAAGAATTTTAATTGCAACTACTGATGGTGGTATTCTAACTGTAACACAATACTCAGATGATAATGATTCAGAAATTACCGTTTATAATAAAACAAACACTAAATATTATATCCTAAATTGTAAAAAAGTTAGACCTTATCTTTATGATGATTTAATTAAATATAATGTGTTTACTAAAGAAGAATATGATGAATTGATTAATGAACATAATAAAAAGTTAAAAGAAGATGAAATAAAATTAGAAGAATATCAGAAAAAAGCAAAGTTAGAGCAATATTTAAAATTAAAACAAGAATTTGAAGGTCAAGGTTGAGGAGAATATAAACATGTTATTAAAATACAGAAATAAAATATCAAATTCAATAGTTTTCGCAGGGATATACAGTGAAGGATTAGAAGACGGTTTTGATTATAAGTATAGAGATATGTACTATCTAGGAAATAAAATACCATATATTAATACACCAAAAGGTAAAGTATATGTTTATAGAGATGATTATATTGTTATTGAAGATGATAAGAAATACACATGTAAATCAAGTAAATTTAAAATGATTTATGAATTAGTATAAGAAGGAGAAAATATGATAGTTAAAATAGGTGATAAATATTACCATTCAACAGAACAACCAATCTTATTAATACTTAGCAAAGATGAAAAATATCATATTGCTAATATGGCAGAAGATAAAAAGAAATATTTATCTTTTCCTAGTGATTATAATATAGATAAAGCAAAGGAAATATTAGATAATGTTCCTGAATGGATATTAAGATGTGTTGATTATTAAATTAAAGTGTAAGTAAAAATAAAATATAAAATTAAAAATGAAAAGAGAATAAACATGAAAGTAAATGATAATAGAGAAATTTATGAAGGGTTAATAAGTAATCAACAAGTTAATAATTATGGTAATAGTAATGATTATGCAATTTCTATTGACTATGACATAATTGAAAATATATTTTGGAAATATGAAGGAAGAAGAGTTAGATTGATTATTGAGACTATAGATTAATAAAATAAAAGGAGTAATTATTATGGATATGAAATTTGAAGAATTAAATCAAGAAGAAAGAAAAGAATATATCAATAAACTTTATGATGATTTAAGAAATTTTATTGATGAAATGGCAGTAAAAACCAACAATGTAAATAAACTTAAATCTAATATGTCATTTGAAGAATATAGATTATTTGTAGAAAATATTGCAAAACAATTAGGTAAAAAAGAAGAATTAGATGAAATGGTAGAGTACATTGATATTGTTAATAGTATTAAGGATAGATTGTAAAAACTGATAAAGGAGAATAAATATATGAAATTAATTGATAAATTGCTACAACTTAATAATGGAAATCAATTAGATGCAGAATGTGATTGTCCTTATAACTATCATAAAGAAGAAATATCAACGGATTCATTTACTCCATATTGTGACGATGATGGTAGTGGATGCGAAAAGTGTCATAATCAAGAGTTAAAATTGGGTAAGAGTTAGAATTGAATAAAAGATAGTTTCTATAAAATATTGAAGGGAAAAATATTATGTGTTTTTTTAAATCATTAAGAAAATGTTCTCATAATTGGATTTTAATTAAAAAAGAAGATGGTATGCATTATGATGGAGGGAAATACAAAGTATTAACTTATAAATGCAACAATTGTGGAGAAGAAAAAACAGAAATATGGTAATAAAATGAATGATTTATCATGATGTTTAGAAAGGAGAAATAAATGAGTAAACCAATTAAGTTAGTAGAAACTTATAGTTTTCATTCTGCAAAAGACAAATTAATAACTAGAAGAATACAACATCCTGATATAGATAATTGTAAATTTGAAAAAGACATTGCATTATCAGTATTAACTGTTGTTACAGAAGATTTTAATTTAGAAGATAAAATAGATAAAATATTAGATGAAAAAGATAGTTATCAGATACGTCCAAAGGCATTATATAAATCTAAAAGAGGAATATTTTATAAAGATGAAATAGGAAGAAGATATTTAAGCAAACAAGAAATTATTTATTTGAAAATTGATAATAAAGAATTAGGGAAGTATTTAGATGTGTGAAATAATATTAAAAAGGAGATATATTATGATTAAAAAATCATGTTATACCTGTATAAGTCATAATACAGAAAAAGAAAAGTTTCCTTGTGATAAATGCCATAATCAAAATAACTGGAATTATAGATTTGGTGTTCAATCATTGTGTTTGGCAGGAGTAGGATTAATAATTTTTGCTATAATTGTTTTATAGTAAATTAAATAAATAATAAATATAAAAGGAGATAATATATACATATGATTAATAAAGAAAAAATGGTAACTATTACACAAAAAGAATATAACAAATTATTAGAAGATAGTAATTTCTTAGAAGCACTTAAATGTTCAGGAGTGGATAATTGGTCTGGTTATAGTGAGGCATTTGAATTATTGGAAGAATGGAATAATGAGGACGAAGAATAAAGGAGAATAGATATTATGAAAGTTAAAGTATTATCTGAAGAATTTAATAAATATGGTCAAATAATAGAAGCGAAAAGATTTAAAGAATTAACAAAAAAGGAGTTAGCAGAATCAATTGTAGACCCAAATAATTGTATATGGGAAGTTAATGATATTTTTATTCAAGATGATTATGAAAATATTTATTATTGGGATTATGTTACAAAGGATGAAATAGAAATAGTAGAAGATTAAAAATAGTGTCTAATATAGACAATTATAAATTTTACATACTACATATAGTGGTTAAAACAAAATTATACTACTATATGTAGTAGAAATATCAAATAAAAAAGGAGTATATATGAGCAAAAGAAAATTTAATGATTATAAAATAATTGGAGATACAACTATAATATATCTTAAAAGAAAGAATGGTGAAATATTTGAGTGTCTAATAGATACTAAGAATTTACAAAGACTAATTGATTTAGGGTATTCTTGGCATGCAGTTTGGAGAAAAGATAATCAATCTTATTATGCATCGTGTACTATTTATCAAGGTACTGAAAATGGAAAATGTAAATTACCTTATATGCATGATTATTTAATGAATATAGATATTAATAATACTACTAATCATGTTGTAGACCATATTGAACCATTAAATACTTTAGACAATAGAGAATCAAATTTAAGAATCGTAGAAAGGCATAAAAACTCAAAAAACAGAAAGAGTAAAAATTCAAATAATACATCAGGTTATAGAAATGTATTAAAAGATAATCAAACTGGATTATGGATGGTAAGATTGCAGATTGATAAAAAAGGTAAGACATTAGGTAAATTTTCTGATGTTCATAAGGCTGGTGAATTTGCCGAAGAAATGAGACAAAAATATTACGGGGAATTTGCAGGGAAATCATAGAAATATCATACATATTTATATATAAAATAAAAGGAGAAAAATAATTATGAGTTATTATGAACATTATAGAGGTACTTTAACTAAAGTAGAAAGATTAGAAAATGAATCACTAGAAGATCAATGCAAAAGATTATTAGAAGAAAAAATGTTACAAGAAGTAATTTTACCTGAATATTATGATTCATATGCAGAAATGTTAATTGATGAATTTTATAAAGAATATTATACATATAATGGTATTTTATATTCAATGTATAGGGAATCAATTGATTCAGATGGTGATATTTTTAATGCAAATGAAGGAGAAAACGGAACGATAAATTTTGAAGTTAGATATTATAATGGTGGTTGTGGATTTAATGAAGCAATTGAAGAAGCAATAAAGAATATAAATATAAAATAGATATAATAATTATAATAAAGGAGAAAATAAAAACATGGATATTAACTTATTTTCAAAGATAGTTAAAAAATTAGACGAACAAGATTTTGAGTATTTTAAATATACATACAATAATAAAATTTATGGTTTTAAAGAAATTGGTGATGATAGTTGGGAAGACGAAGGTAAATATCAATATAAAACTGAACAAGGACAGTTAATCGAGATGAATGATAAATATAAAGAAATACGATTATTCCGTTTTGGTGTATCACGTTCTGTTCAAAGAAATGGAAGTTATTTTACTGATTATAATTATGACTATGAACCATATGAATTTTATGAATTAAAAGAAGTTTTAATTCCTGAAGTAATCATACCTGCACATATGGAAACTAGATGGGATAAGTTAAGTATTGATTTAGATAGTGTGGTAGATGAAGAGGAAGAAGAGAGAATTAGATTAGAGTTAGAAAAGGAAAGGTTAGAGGAAGAAGAAATAGCAGAAAAAGAAAGATTAACTAAATTATATCCTATGAATAATACGGATATTATTAAAATGGTTAATAAAAGTTTAAAGAAAAAGAAAATTGAGAAATTTACTTTACAAGAAATGAGAAAAGAATATTTTGATATTGTAGTTAAGAAGAAATTAGAGAATCAGGATTGGATTGATTATCACAGAAAAATTATTTATGGTGAGTAGTTGATAATTTAAAGTTATAGAAAGGAATGATTTATTATAGGCAGTACAATTTATTCTGACCAAAAACTAATGTATTTTCCTACACAACAATATGAAACATATAGATTATTAGCAATACTAGGTGATTTGCAATTAGATTATATAAAAGAAAGATACATAAGAGAATATTCTGTAATTCCAAAAGAAGAATATAATGAATTATTTATATTATCAGCAAATCACAATATTCCAATAAGGTTTGTCATTTTTGACAAATGGTTAAAAGAAGAAAGATATGATTTAATTAAGGAATATTTTACTATTAGATTCGGTAGTGATAGTTATAATAATAGGAAAGAAAATTTTCCTATTACAATTTGCGATCCATTTTGTGGGGAAGGAGAATTTCTAGACGTATTCAAGTCATTCATTCCGAAAGATAAGTATAGTGGAGATATATTTTTAATTGGTAATGAATTAGAGGGAAATCGTTTCGATGTTATAAAAGATAATGATAATATTGATGAAAAACATAATAAATCATTTGAAGAATTGAATTTAGGAAGTTCTATTTGCAGTTTAATTTTATTCAACCCTCCATACGGATCGCAAACAAACGGATTGAGAAATGTTAGATTTTATCTTTCTATGGTTTTAGAAAAAAGTATATTATACAATCAACATAATTCAAAAGACTACAAAACAGGTTATATGGTATTTGTTATCCGTAAAGATGATTTTATTGATAGTTTAGATATAATATGTCAACATTTTGATGTATTTAAAAATGCAATTTACAAAGTAAATGCAGAAGAATATGCAAAATATAAACAATATATTTTCATTGGTAGATTAAAAAATAATCCATTTAATTTAAGCAACGTCACAGATGCAATGGATTATCAAAAACATTACAATGATATAAAAAGAATAATTGAATCAGAACCAGAGTTTGAGTTAAATATGTACGATACATATAGAATGATGAATTATCCTTATGTATATTATGAAACAGCAAAAGAAAATAATAAATATGTTCAAGTTTCTGATAATTACATAAGTAAAAATGATAGTGTATGGAAATGGGTTAAGGATATTACTGAATTAAAGAATTTAGGAGAAGAAACATTAACTATTCCTAAACCACCAAAACCAGGAGAAATAGCAAATATTTTAGCAAGTGGAATGGTAAATGGAGATATGGATTTAGATGGAAAAGGAAAACATGTTGTTATAGGTGGAACTAAAAAAGTCGAAAGAAAAGAAGTAAATACCTATAAAGATGAGAATGGAGAAAAGATTACAGAAACTAAAACAATTAGATTAAGTTTACCTTATTTGAATATATTATGTTCAGAAAACGGAGAATTGAAGATTAAAGAGTTAGGTGGTTCAGAATAATATGATTCCTTACATACAAACAGATGGCAAAAATAAAATCAATTGTAATTCTGATTTAATTATTTTAGATGATAGTAATCCAATTTTAATTTCTTTATGTGATATAAATATTAAAAATAAAAAAATATGTGCAGATTTAATTGCTCAATCATATAGTAATACAGTATCATTAAGAGACAGAGAAGATATTAATTTTGTTAAAGTCTTATATGGAAGAGAGAATCATTATAGATATAAGTCTGATAGAATGGAGAATAATCTTACTCACACTGTTATTTATAATACCAATATAAATCAATATTGTATCAATTGGAATAATGAAGATAAGAGTGAAATTATTACAAAATATCTAAGAAATATACATTATTTACCTGTGACAAGTAAGATTGTAAAAATAATTATAGATAAAGATGAAATTGAACAAACAAAATATAAATATAGTAATTATGGTTGTGTTAGTGAGTGTACTGTTTATACAAATAATCCGATGTTTACAGAATTAAAAGTATATAAAATTAATGTGACTTGGTTTAAGGAAAAGTTAAATGAATTAAAATTAGAAGGATATGAAAATGATTTTGATTGGAGTAAAATAGACGATATAGAGAGTTACATTTTCACATTTTTAAAACCGATTAAAGAAAAACTAAAGAAAAATATCAAGGTATTATTTAATCCGAATAATATTAATCAAAAAATATTTGAAGGTAAATTAAAACCATTCGATGGGCAAGTACCTGTGATTCAAGCAGGATTAGAAGTTTTAAAGAGAGATAGAGTTGTTTATTTAGCTGCACAACCTGGATTTGGTAAGTCATTATGTTCAACAAAAATGAATCATTGTCATTTATATCAAAATAAAAAGAATTATGTTACTCTTTTAGTAGTTCCGTCTATTACGTTAACTCAATGGAAAGAAGAAATAAAAAATAGTATTAAAGATAAAGCAGATATACATATAATTAAGAAAACTACAGATTTTATTAAACTATATAATCAAACTAATTTACATTTTGATAAACCTACTTACATCCTTGTAGGTAAAGAAACTTTTAAACTTGATTCTAAAAAAGTATCAGGAGTAAACATAAAAACCAGAGAAATTAAACGAAAAAAAGAAGTAGAAAATAGTAGTTACTATTACATTAGAAAAGAGATAAAAGAAGTCAAAGAGAAGATAGTTATTGCATGTTGTCCTGATTGTGGTGTACCATTAAGAAATGAATTAAGAAAAAAAGAAGATGTATTCTTTACAGAGAAAGATTTTCAAGGTAATCCTAAGAAAAGTAATTATAAATGTTTTAATTGTGATGCAGTTTTATGGCAAAATACATATGATAAAACTAAGAAAAGTAGTTTAATTAGATTTATCAAAACAAAAAATATTCATTTTGATAGTGTAATTTTCGATGAGATTCATAGAAGTAACAATTCTGAGAGTCTAATCGGTTCAGCGACTAGAACATTATTTAATTTTTGTAATAAAATAATACTTGCGACCGGAACCAGTAATAATGGGTATAGTTCTTCTTTGCATAACATATTATTAGGATTATTCTCTAATAAACTTAAAGCAAATAATGTATTAGATATTAAAGATTTTATAAAAGCATACGGAACATTAATGGCAATAAATAAGAAAAAAGATGGAGAATATCGTTATTCTGGTAGAAGTGAGATTAAAGATAGTGATTTTATTGAGTGCGAGGGCATAAACCCAATAATTTTTGTTAGATATTTAGCAGAAAACTTTATATTTGCAACATTAGATGATTTAGGTAAAGATTTACCTGATTTAAATGAGTATTATATTCCTATTAAGCAAACTGAAGAAATGGAAAGAAACGAAGATAAATTATGGAATGATATTACATCAGCAAACGCATTTAATGCAAAAATGTATGAAGTTTCAATTGTAAAACACTATGTAAATAATCCTTTTGATTGGAGTAGTATTACAATTGAAGGGAAAGATGTTACAAATATTATTCAACCAACATGTATTAGTGATACTATATTACCTAAAGAAGAAAAAGTATTAGAAATTGTTAAACAAAATATATATGAAGATAGAAAATGTTGCATATATGTTAATTTCAATAATGGTGGAGAATATATGAATGGAGATACTATTGATAAAAGAATTGAAAAATTACTTGTTAAAAATGGAATCAGAGTATTTGTATTAAAGGCATCAGTAAAAACGATTGAAAGAAGAGAATTATTAGAGAAAAAGAAAGATGATTTTGATGTGTTAATTTGCAATCCTGTGGTTATTCAGGAGGGTGTAAATATTGTTTACATTCCAAGCTATTTAAATTTTATACCTTCATATCATGTGAATACAGTTGAACAATCTAATTTAAGAGGTTATAGAGCAGTAAGCACAGTAGAGAATAGAATTTATCATTTGTATTATGAAAATAGTTGTGAGAATAAAATTATTAAAAGACATCAAAGAAAAATGGCAGAAAGTAAAGCAATTACAGGGCAATTTAACGTGCATTTAGAGGACGATGATAGTATAAGGACAGCAAGTAAGTTTGGAAAGAAAATTAATGATGGTGTTGTTTAAGAAACACTTGACATTGTAAATATAATAGTGTAGAATATCACTAATAGCAATACATAAGTAATTAATTAAAGGAGTGATATTCTATGCAAAACAAATTAAATAATACATCATTAGAAGAAAGATTATTAGAAATTGCAGAACCTTTATCACGTATGGCAGGAGATAGATATTTAGATATTGCTAAGAAAAGATATGATGAAGGATTAAATTTTAAACTAAACAATCCTAGTATTAACTATGTAACAATTGCAAGAAATGGTGTATGGTCTGCATCAGGGAATGATATTAGTGTAATGAGTTATGAGAAAATTAATTATCATACAGGTAGTAATAGTTTTTATGAAGGATTAGTAGATAGTGGGATTGAGATTAGGGATTTGAGAGTTTAATGTTAAATATATTCTTCAAATAAATAAAATTATAAGAAGATAAAGGGTGAGATTTACACCTAATTAGAGTTAAATCTAATAAAATAAATAGAAATATTTATATAAATTGAACCTTTTATCATGATTTTATAAATAGAAGTAAAAAGTTAAAATAGCTCTTGACAGAGTATAAATATAATAGTACAATGTAAATGTCAATAGTTATTAAATAAAAAACAAAATTAAAAAAGAAAAGGAGAAAAAGAAAAGTGAAAAAGAAAATTTTATCGTTAATGGTGATTGTAACAGTAATTCTATCTATCCCATGTTTTGCTTTTGCAAAAAGTTTCAGTGGAGGATCAAGAAGTAGTAGTAGTTTTAAATCAAGTCCATCTATAAGCACAACTAAAACTATTACACCTTCAACTTCTACAAAATTTAGTGGTGGAAGTTATTCTAGTAATACTAATAAAACAAATACTACTAATACTACTAAATCTACTCCTACAACAAAAACATCTACAGGATTTACTACTGGAAAAACAAAAGTATCACCATCTATTCAAGAAAAATATGGTTCTGGTTATTCATCTTATAATGGAAGAAAATATTATGGAAATTCAAGATATTATCCTACTTCAAATTATAGTGGTTTTAATCATGTAAGTAGTTTTTGGCCTGGATTTATGGTTGGTACAATGTTAGGTACAATGTTTCATCCTTGGGGTGGTGCTTATGCAGTACCTGCTGGTGGAGTAGTAGTTCAACCATTTTCAATATTAGGGACATTGTTTGATTTATTTTTGTTAGTGTTGATTGGATATATTATTTATAGAATTTATAAAAAGAGAAAAGAAAAGGAGAAGAAATAATATGAAAATAACATTAAATCATCAAGATATTATAAATGCATTATGTATTTCAACAGCAATTGAATATAGTGATTTTCACAATCATTATCATCATTTAGATAATGTATATGTTGAAGAAATTAATCATGATGAAATTAAAGGATTTTCAGCAAATGTAATTATTCATAATAGGAATAGATATTTAAAGCAACAAGATATGATTAATTACATAGGTATTTATTTATCTAATTATTATAAATTTAAGATTAAAGATTTATTGATTGAAATAAAAATTGATAATAATAACCTTATTGCGGAAATTGAAGTTGAATAAAAAAATATATATAATAATATCTAAGTATGTCTAACTATTTATTTTGAAATTGGAAATACAATTGATTTTATCAAAATCGTCATTTTACAAACCCTTGATTTATAAGGGTTTTCAGCACCTAAAAACATGATAAAACCTGTATTTGGTCATGAAATTTTAAAGGAGGTAATAATATATTTTTACTAAATATGAAAGAAACAATGGAAATCATACGGAAGTTATATGTTCTTATTGTAGAAAATTATTAATTGATTTAGAAGAACATTGGTCATTTGGATTAGATCAACATCCGAAGATTAAAGATATGATAGAAAAAGATTTATTAATTTGTGATTGTGAATATGCTAAATATGATTTGAAGTTAAGAAAAAATATTAATAAATATGAAAAAGAGATAGAAAAATGCAGAGAAAAATTAAATGATTTATGGCATATGGTAAATCCATTTCCATTTTAAAAAGATAAAATAAGAAAGGAGAAGTTAATCTATTGAACACAACAATATTTATACCCAAAACTATCAAGGTAGGTTATCAAGAACGCAATGATACATATACAAAAAAGTTAGCATACGTTATCTATTATGATCAAAAAGGTAAATTAAGGAAAGAAAATAGTTGGGAATCATGGAGAGATAGCAAGATAGAACCACAAGAATTTTCAAATGAACCAACTTCAGGATTTGTTTTAAATAAGAAAGTAGGAGATTATGCAAGTAGATGGAGTCATAGACAAGCATACTGTAGAGTGTATGATTCAAGAGGTGATTTTGAATTTGAAATAACAATTGAAAATTTACTTTATATCTTAGAAAATGCAACGTCAACGAAAGGAAAAGGGTTAGAAGGAGAATTCATTTACGGATGGAGTGGCAAGGATTTAATATTAATTCCTTGTGAATCACCAGATTATAAAGAAATAACTCAATATAACGATATAATTCATGAGAAAAACTATGTAAAGGTTAAAGACTTGACATTAGGTGGTATATATAAAACAAAAACAAATGAAGAATATATTTATATGGGTAGATTTGATTATTATGATGACATCTACGAGAATATTCCATATGAATCAAATAGTTACTATGGTAAAACTACAAGATATAATAGTGTAAAGAAAAATATAAACAAAGGTAAACATCATTATTTTGTTAAAAAGTATGAAGATGATAAATATTTTAGTTTATTAGCACTAAAAAGTTTAGGAGAAAGATTTATTTCAATTATATCTTCAGAATGTGTTGATAACTATGCAGAATTATTTGATAAACTTGAATGTAATCCACATTATTCACCTATTGATGAAAGTAAGGATGAGTATATTGCGTATACATTTGAAGAGTTTGTTGAAAAATTAAAAAATAAAATGTGGTATTTTTATTTTTATGATTCACAGAAAAATTATTTATTAGTAGATTATGCATATAAAAAATCAAAAGAGGATGAACAAAAATACCTATTACAAAATAGGAATACTTATGAAAGATCTCAAGAACTAAGTTTTGAAGAAATATTCAATCAAACACAACCAATGTATAAAAACACATATTTAACAAATGGAAAACTATATTCGGAGGGAAAATAATATGAGTGAAAAACAAATGACAAATGATGATAAGATTATGTTGTTGAAATCTCAGATTGCAGATAAAAAGAAAGGATTAAAAGGTAAGAAAAAGTTTTCACCTTTAACAAATTGTAATATTGAATTAGATGGAACAAGATATAATATACATGTTTCACAGAAAGAATTATTAACTCATTTATTAGTTAAATTAAATTCATATTTATTATCTGCTGTTGATTTAGGATTAGATGAAGAATATGTTATTTCTGGTTATGTAATTGATCGATGGATTACGGATATTAAGTTGAAATTAGAGATTTTGAAATATGAAGAAGAGGATAGGAAATTGAAGATGTTGGAAAATAACCTTCATGTGCTTTTATCTTCAGAAAGACAGGTTTCATTAGCAATTGCTGAAATTGAATCAATGATTTAGTAGGTTTAATGTTTTTACAATACTACATATGGTATAGATATATATTATAAATACTATATGTAGTATAAAAATCAAAACCAAACATAAATTTTGTTTCGATATTTTTTCTTGACAAATAGTAAATATAATTGTATACTAATACTAGTTAATACATTAAAAAATTAATAAATATTAAGGAGTGTTAGTATATGATTTTAAAATTTAAAGGAATGAGTCAACAATGGATGAATATTGAGCAAGTAATTCCTGGTGTTAAGCAAACATTAAAAACAATTATTCAGAAATTTTTAAAACATAGATTAGGTGGAAGTGTTTATAAAGAATCTAAGAATGTATATTGTTTAAAATCTAAAGAAATACCTGTAATTGTAATACATATTAAGAAAAATAATGACGGTAATAAATATCTGCAATTAAATTTTATTAATAATAATCCATGTATAAATAATAATATTCAATCAATTGACATTAATAATATTGAAGATTTTAGTAATGTCATTAATCAATGGTCGGAAGATTTTATTAGAAATCCGTTACCAAAGAAAGCACGTAAAGGATATGTTAGAAAAGAAATTTACTCTATTGAAGAAATATTAAGTAAAACTATTCTTGATAATACAGATAATAAATGTGTTTTAGTTAATTTTAATGGTGATATGATTAGTATGGTAAGTGATAGATATAGAACATTTATTACTAGCGGAATTAAATGTGTATATTGTGGATTAGAAGCAAAATATTTTGCAAAAGAAAAGAATCCTACATCTTCTAGATTTCATTTTAATCTATATGGGATTGATAATGACAATAAAGAAATAATGCTAACTAAGGATCACATCATACCTAAAAGTAAAGGTGGTAAAAATGAATTAACTAATTATCAAACTATGTGTAGTAAATGTAATAGTAAAAAAGGAGATAGTTTGTAAGATTAATTTTACAAAATAAAAATATAAATATGAAGGGAGAAATATTATAAGTGAGTTATAATGCATATATAGTTAAAATTAAAGAAATTAGACCACACTCAAATGCAGATAGACTTCAAGTAGTAACTGTATTTGGGAATGATGTTATTGTAGGATTGGATGCAAAAATAAATGATTTAGCAATTTATTTTCCTACAGATGGTCGTCTTAATACAGAATATTGCAGACAGAATAGACTTTTAAGAGAGAAAGATGAACAAGGTAATAATGTTGGTGGTTATATGGACGAATCTAAATGCCATGTCACTACCATTAAACTAAGAAAAGAGAAGTCCGATGGGTTGCTAATGCCATTAAAAAGTTTAGAAAAATTTACTGATATTAATACTTTAAAAGAAGGAGATGTAATTACTACTCTTAATGGGATATTAATATGCGAAAAATATATTCCTGAAGGTAAGAAGAATAAAGTAGAAGGATTGCAAAAAGAGAAAAGAAAGAAGAAAACTGATACTATTTCTTATCCATTCTTTGAAGAACACAGAGATACATCACAACTTGCTTATAATACTGCACAATTTAAAGAAGGTGATTTATGCTATGTTACTTTGAAGATGCATGGATCGAGTGGTCGTAGTTCTTATACTATTAAAGAAAAGAAAAAATTATTACCTTATTGGTTGCATAGGATATTAAAATTTGTAAAAATAGAATTACCTATTAAAAAGACATGGGATTATATTTCTGGTACAAGAAGAGTAGTATTAAAAAATTATGATAATGGATTCTATGGTAATGATAATTTTAGAAAAGAGTGGCATGATTTCTTTGTTGGTAAATTGCAAAAAGGGATTACTGTTTATTATGAAATAGTAGGATATGTAAATGAAAACCAACTTATTATGCCAGAATGTAATAATAAGAAAACAAAAGATAAAGAATTCATTAAACAATATGGTGAAACTACAAGATTTACATACGGATGCGGAGTAGGACAAAATGATATTTATGTTTACAGAATGACTAAAACAGATGAAGATGGTAATATTATTGAAATTCCTTGGGAAATTGTAAAAATATATTGTGAAAAAATGGGAGTAAAACATGTACCTGAATTCGGCAAATATTTATTTACTAATGTTGATGATTTAATGACAATAGTAAATAATTGTGTTGAAGGTAGTGATCCAATAGGTAAAACACACATTAAAGAAGGTGTGGTTGTAAGGGTAGATAATAAAGAAAAATTTACTGCATATAAACACAAATCGTTTTCATTTAAACTGCTTGAAGGGATTATTAAGGCAGATGATATACTTGATATGGAAGAAGAAAATTCTATTGTTGAAGAAGAAGTAGTATAAAATTTAAGAAAGAAGGAATTAAATTATGGATGTAATAAAATGGATTGATAATAGAACTATTTTAAAAGTCTATAGAGGAAGTCATTCATATGGAACAAATCATGAAAACAGTGATATAGATTTTGGAGGGATTTGTATTCCTCCAAAAGAATATATTATTGGATTTGAAAATTTTGAACAATATGAATGTAAAGATTATATTAATTATCATAATTATAAAGTAGAAAATAATAAAGCAGAAGCAACAATTTTTAGTTTGCATAAATTTATTAATCTTGCTTCAAATTGTAATCCAAATATTGTAGAACATTTATTTGTTGATGAAAAACATATTATTCATTGTGATGAATTTGGTGAAATACTTTTAAATAATCGTAATTTATTTTTAACCAAACGTGCAAAACATACATTTGGTGGATATGCTTACAGTCAATTGAAGAGATTAACTAATAAATTACCTGTTAACGAATTAAAACAAAGAATTAAAAATCTTAATGAACATAAAAGACAATATAATATTTATTTAACAAAATTAAATTATAAATTGGAAATTGTAAAGAAAAATATTGATGAAATTACAGACAATGATGCAGAAAAAATCATTGAAATAACTAATGAAATTAATGATTATGAGAATAGAATTGTTAATATTGATCAAGAAATTAGTAAAGTTGAAGAAGAAATGGGGAAGGGACAACATAAACATATAGGTTCACATAAAGATTTAATAGAACAATATGGTTATGATGTGAAACATGGATTGCATTTAATTAGATTATTATTAATGGGTTTGGAAATTTTAAATACAGGATATTTAACAGTTTTAAGACCAGAAAAAGATTATTTATTAGCAATTAGAAATGGTGAATATACTTTAGAACAAGTAAAATCACACGCAGAAAAATTATTTATTCAATTAGACGAAACATATGATAAATCTAAATTACCACATTCACCAGATAGAAAAAAGATTAATGATTTATTATGTGATATGGTATTACAAAGTTTTAGTAAGTTTAAAGATTGAGGTGATAATATGGAAATACCAAGAGCAGTAGAATATATACTTAGTCATTTAGAATATAATGGTTTTCAAGGATACCTAATTGGAGGCAGTACAAGAGATATTTTTAGTTATAAATGTCCGAAAGATTATGATATTTGTACTGATGCAATACCTGAACAAGTAAAATCATTATTTGTTAAATCATATGATACTGGAATTAAACATGGCACTGTTACTATTATATTGAAAGATGAAAATTATGAAGAAGTAAGTTATGAAATAACATCTATGAGAAGGGAGGGTGTATATAAAGATAATAGGAGTCCTGAAGAAGTATTTTACACAGATAAATTAGAAGAAGATGTTGCACGTAGAGATTTTACAATGAATTCTATTGCCATTGATGTAAACAGAAATGTATATGATTATTTTAGTGGATTGAAAGATATTGAAAATAAAATTATTCGTTGTGTAGGCAATCCTAATGATCGTTTTAATGAAGATTCTTTGAGGATGATGAGAGCGATTAGGTTATCTACACAACATAATTTCACTATTGAAGAAAATACTTTTAAATCTATTATTAAAAACGCATATCTTATTCAAATGATTTCTAAAGAAAGAATTAGAGATGAATTATGTAAAATATTAATGAGTAATATTCCTTCTTATGGAATTAGATTATTACAAGAAACTAGTTTATTACAATATATTATACCTGAATTATGTAAATGCGTAGGATTTGAGCAACATAATTATAATCACGATAAAGATGTATTTGAGCATATTCTATCTGTAGTAGACAATACTCCAAAAGTATTAAATATAAGACTATCTGCATTACTACATGATATTGCTAAACCTATGTGTTTTACTTTAGATGAAAATAATATTGGTCATTTCTACTACCATCATATAGAAGGAGAAAAATTAACAGAAGAAATATTAACTAGATTAAAATTTGATAATAAAACTATCAATGATGTAAAAATATTAGTTAGAGAACATATGTTTAGTTTTAATGAAAAAAATAAAATAAAAACATCTGTTATTAAAAAATTCATAAACAGAGTAGGAATTGATAATTTAGAAAATTTGTTTTGTTTACGGATTGCAGATATTAAAGGATCTAAGAATAAAGATCAAAGTAAAATAGATAATGTTGCATTTTTAGTAGGAGAATGTCATAGAATTATTGCAGAAAAACAACCATTAACAGTTAAAGATTTAAAAATCAATGGATATGATTTAATGGAATTAGGTATTGAGCAAGGGTTTATGATAGGGAAAATATTAAATGAATTATTAGAAAAAGTATTAGAGAATTTTGAATTAAATAATAAAGATGTGCTATTAGAAATTGTTAAAAATAAATATATGGCTAAATAAATATAAATTTAAAATTTGAATAAAATAATCGTTTCATCACAATATGGGTAAAATCATGGAAAACAGCAATATTATTGATTTTACCCATATAGATGTTATAAACGTACTATTTATAAGGGTTTATGAGTAGTTTTATAGGGATTTATTTATGCAATGGAAAAAGTTTGAATGAAAGATCCAATTGGTGTCGAAATTTAATTTAAAATACTAATATAAATAAAAAGGAGAAGAAATAATATGGGTTTATTTTTAAAATCTTATGATGAACGCAATTATATTTTAGGAAGAAAGTATAATGTAGAATATAAACTTGGTAATGGTAAAATATGCACATTTTCAAACATATTAGAGAATGTCGATGGAAAGTATTTTTGGTTTTGTAGTGAAAAAGATGGATTATGTGTAATTTTACAAGACAGAATATGCACTATGGTTTGTACGGATAATGATAAAACATTAGAAAGAATAGATAATACATATAAAAATAATCTAAAACAGATTGAAGAAGTATTATTGGATATTGGAATTAGTATAAGAAAAAATAAAGACGAATTGAAATCATTGCTAGAAATACTTGAAGAAATATCTGAAAAATGGGATGAGTTATCTACGAAAGAAAATAAATATCTTAACAAATGGATTTGTATAAGTATTGCAGGTATAAAAGATGAGAATTATTTAAGAGTATTAATTGATAAAATGAGAAAGGAGAATAATTAATATGAACAATGAAGAAATCAGGAAAGAATATTTTCAATGGTTGAAAGACAAAGGTAAGACAGAACAGAAGTTAGTAGATGTATTTGTAAATGATAATGGAGAAATTAAAAAAGAAAAACAAATGACATGTGTTACGAAAAATTTACCTGAAGATTGGAAAGAAATTTGTGAAAATACTGGTAGAGAATATAAAGGAGAAATAAAACTGTTGGCAATTTATTAAATTTACATCTTGACAGATAAGAAAAATAATAGTATAATGAAGATGAAGAAAAGGATGTGAAATACTAAATAAATTATAAATAAAGGAGAATACAATATAATGAAATATTTAGTAGGCAATATTGAAGAATTAACTAGATTAGAAGAATATGTAAAATTACTACCTGAAGAATTTACAAAAGAATTTGATATCATTAAAAGTCATCCTTGCAGTTCCGATATTATTTATATGACAGTTGATGAATATTTTAATTCTGAAATTACATTAATTACTTTAGAAAATACTAATATTAATTTTATATATAGTGAAGAAGGAAAATTAACAGAGGTATTGATTAATGGAGAATATAAAAATAAAATGTTGTATTTAAAATACAAAGGAATGAAATCGTCTATAAAAAATATTAAATTTAAACAGTTTTAAATAAATAAAATGGAAGGAGATAACTATGGAAATTAACAATATAGAAGAATTAATGGAATTAAGTAATACTAATTGGAATAATCCCAATACTCAAAGAAAATTTATCTTATCTACAGATGAACAAGTAGATTTTCTTATTAGGAATTACAGAGATAATTTTGCATTTAAATTTGATTTTAAAGATAATACGTTTACAGTTATGAAATATAATGATAAAGGAACGATTCATATTAGAAATAATAATAAATATAACTTCAAAAATAAATCTGATAGTCCTCCTGTAAGTAGTGTATGGGATGTTAAAAGTAGTAATATTGAGGATATAATTAATTATGCGTTGAGATAAATTTAAATTAAAATAAAAGGAGAATATAATACATATGATTACTAATTTGCCATGTGGGTGTCCTACTATCCCTATTGATAAATTCATTAATGTCAAAGAAAGATTATTAGCAGGAGAAACAATCATAATTGATTACCCTCAAATTGAAGATTCAGAAATAACTTTCTTTCAATTGAAAGATGGCAGTGTATTTTCTTTAGTTGTGTTTTCAGATGATACTCAAGGAACTGCTAATTTTTCTATGAAAAGAACAATTGAAATTTGCAAAGAATTTTGGGATGATGGATATGATTTTTGTAGTGGAGATCATATGAGTTTTTGTTGTTAGTGAAGATAAGAAAGATAAAAGCAAAGAAGGAGAGAAGTAATATGAATAAAGAAGATTTTAAATATTTAGTTATTGATGCATTATCTTATTTTGATGAAGAAGAACACGAAAGAAAAGATAGTATAAAAACAATTGATTTTACTGATGATTCAGTTATTGTTATTGCCAAAAATGATAAAAGTTATTTATTAAATATCGTTGAATTGGATAATATATTAGAAAGTATTAAAAATATTAAAAAATTAGATAGTGAAATAGAAAGATGGAGGGAAGAAGAATAAATTTAATTTGAAATTGGTAGTTGACAGATAGTAAATATAATGTTATACTTAGGTAAGATTAAAAATTGAAAAAGGAGGTATGATTTTTTGGATAAAGTAAAAAGAATTCAAGAGTTAACCACATTGCTAAATAAAGCATGTGATGCATACTATAACTTGAATGATCCTATTATGGAGAATCGTAAATACAATAGTCTATTTGATGAATTAAAATTATTAGAAGAATCAACAAATGTAATCTTATCTAATTCTCCAACGCAAAGAGCAGGATATAAGGTAGTATCAAATCTACCAAAAGTACAACATGATATTCCTCTATTATCACTTGACAAGATCAAAGAAGTACCTAAATTGGTAAAATGGTTAGGTGATAAGCAAGGCGTATTGATGTTAAAAATTGATGGTGGAACAGGTAAAGTAACTTATCAAAAGGAATTTAAGCAATTAGTAACTAGAGGTGATTCAGAAACTAATATCGGAGAAGATATTTCTCATAATGTAAATAGTATTAAAAATATCCCATTAACAATTGATGATGAAAAAGAGATTCAAATTGTTGGTGAGAATTATATGAAATACTCTTCATTCAATGAAATAAACTCTAAAATTGCAAAACAAGTAGATAAGTATGCTAATCCAAGGAATCTTGCTAATGGCTCAGTTGGTTTGCTTGACTCTAAAGTATGCAAGGATAGAAATATTGAATTCTGTGCTTTTAATATTCTCAAAGGCAATAAATTTGAAATTAAAGTAGAACAATTAGAATGGTTAAAATCACAAGGATTTGATGTTGTTAAATATTGGATTGTTAATAAAGATAATCTTGAAGAAACAATTAATCAAATTATAGAAGATATTCCTACTTTTGATTATCCGATAGATGGCCTAGTATTAACTTTCAATGATATTAAACATGCAGGATCATTAGGCAGAAATAATCATCATTATAATGGAAGTGTAAGTTTTAAGTTTGAGGATAGTTGGTATAAAACCGTATACCTTTATACTGAATGGAATACAAGTAGATTCGGTAAAATTGTTGGAACAGGAATTTTTGAAACTGTGAAAATTGAAGGCACTGATGTTAATAGAGCAACACTTCATAATTTAGATAGATTTTGGAAATTAAAATTAGGTAAATTTGATGTAATTGAAACTTCAAAAAGAAATAAAGTTATCCCTGCAATTGAGAATAATATTACAAGAAGTGGAACAGAAGAAATTCCAAACGAATGTCCAACTTGTAAAGGTAAAGTGGAAGTTAGAAAAGTAGTAAATACTCATGATTTATTCTGTCTTAATCCTGATTGCGATGCAAAACTATTAAAAAAATTAAAACACTTTGTTAATAAACAGTGTTTTAATATTGCTGATATTGGCGAAGCATCCTTAGAAGTATTTATTGATAAGGGATTTTTAACTTGTTATATGGATATTTTTAAATTAGAAAGATATAAGAAAGATATTATATCACTCAATGGTTTTGCTTTGAAATCGTATAACAAGATGATTAAAGCAATTGATGATTCTAAGAGTATTAAAATGTGTTCACTAATTACATCTTTAGGAATTAAAAATGTAGGGTTTGGAAAGGCTAAGATATTAGAAAAACATTTTAATAGTGATATTAATGCTTTTTTAGATGCAACAAAATCTTATTCAGGTTATAAATTTATGACTATTAAAGATTTTGGTGAAACTACAGCAATGAGTATTTATTTATATTTTCAAGATGAAGATAATATGAAACAGTTTATGGAATTGTTGAATGTTGTGAGTGTTAAGAAGGAGGAAGTTAAAGTGGAATCAAGTCTTAAATCATTAGAAGGGATTACATTTGTAGTAACTGGCTCAGTAGAAACTTTTAAGAATCGTAAAGATTTAGAAGAATTGATTACTTCATTATCAGGTAAGTTGAGTAGTGGAGTTTCAAGTAAGACAAATTACCTTATCAGCAACGACATCACATCTACTTCTGGTAAGAATAAAAAAGCAAATGAATTAGGTGTGAAAATAATCAGTGAATCAATGTTCAATGAGATGATTGGTCGAGTTGTTTAATCAATGTTAATTTAAGTTTTCCATTCAAGAGAAAGTTTATATAAAAACCAAAAAATAAATAAACTTTCTCTTGACAATTATACAGATTGCGAATATAATAATGAATGCAGGAAGGATTTAAGAAAAATTCATCAAAAACCGAAAAAGTAAGAAAATATTACTAAGAAAGGGTGATTTACAAAATATACCAATTTACAAACCCCTATAAATTAATGGTTTAGAGGGTGTTAATTTTCCAAAAATCAGCATAAATGGAATATTTGGTCACGATTTGTAAAAGTTAGGTTTTTAAGATTTTAAAGTGTAAAATAAGATAAAATTAAACTAAATTCAAAAATGAAAAGGAGAAATGATTTATTTATGGTCAATGTTGAAAAAGTTCCGTACAAATCAATTGAAGTAGAAATTAATACAGGAGAATTGCAAACCATTTCTACAGGAAACAAAATTAGATTTATTTCAGAAGACAACGGAGAATTAAAAGTAGGAAATGTAACTGGATTCAAAGGTACAAAACCAGAGAAAGTTGAAATTGAATTTATTCCTGATGGTGGAAAACATAATGAAAGATGGAATGTAGTTGAAATGCAAGAAGGAAGTCTGAGATTATATGTTGAAGATGATGATGAGAAAGAGGATGAAGAGTAGGATTTAATTAGTCGATTGATAGTTTAGTTATTAAATAAGTATACAGAATGAAAAAATAAAAATATAAAATTAAAAGGAGATTAGATTATACATATGGCAAAAGAAACTAAAGAAAAAACACCTCTAAAAAAAGGTACTGCTTCATTTCAATTAATTGGTGAAGCGAAAGTTAATGATTATACTTTTAAAATTGATGAAGAATCAAGTTCTGGTTGGGTTTATAATGTTATGAATCTTGGTGTAGACTGTGGTAATGGAAATGTAGTTTATGCCGACATGATGGGTGGATATAGTAACAAAGGTGATTCTGTTGTTTATGTTCATGGTAAGAAAACAGAAGATGGTAAAGACAAAGATGATTATGAAAATAAATTTACTATTGATTGGGAAGATAGACTTGACGAAAATATTACTGAACAAGTTGGAAATCAATGTTTTATCACAGTAGGATTAGAAAAAGATGCAAAAGAAAAAACTTTTTCTAAGAAATTCTTATCTTCATATGATGCTATTGAATACATAAAAGAACATCTTACTGATGGAATGGTTGTTAATGTAAAAGGTAATTTAAAATACTCAATTTATCAAGATAGTATTCAAGTTAAAAAGGAAATTACTTCTGTATATCTATCAAAAGCAGATGATGTATCTAAATATTCTGCAACATTTCAACAAACAATTCTTGTTGACAAAGATAGTATTGGTAAATATGATAAGGAATCTGGTTCATTCCCAATCACTACATATGTTGTTGATTATGTTGGCAAATACGGTCAAGATAAGATTGAAATTAAACAAAATGTAGTATTCACTAAAGTATTTCAATTTGAAGTTGCAGAAAAAGATTTAGAAAAAGGTGCAAAATTACTTGTAAAAATGTTTAAAGCAAAAAAAGATAATGTTAATGAAATCACAGTAGAAGGTATTATTGTTGAAGGTCAAGCAAAAGTTAATATTACTTTAGACGATGTACCAGAAGATATTAGAGAATTAATTGAATTGGGTGCTTATACAAAAGAAGAAGCATTAGCAAAATGTGCTGTTGGAAATACTAGAGAAAAGAAAATGTTAATCAAAAAACCTGTTATTAAACTTGTTGGAGAAGGTGACGATAAGAAACCTGTAATTCAAAGAACAGATGAAAAATATAAATTTGAAGATTTAGTATTCTTAAATCAATTACTTAGCGAAAAAGAAGGTAAGAGTAAAGACGATAAGAATACTGATACAAATGATAGTGACACAGAAGAAGAAAATTCTAGCGATTACAGTTTAGATGATTTAGATAAATTGCTTGCAGAAGATGATTAGGATATTTATTGATTAAAATTATTGGTTTATAGAAGGAGAAATTAAATCTCCTTCTATAAAGATAAAAGGAGGAAATAATTATTGGCATTAAAGCAATTGATTTAACTAATCAGAAATTTGGTAGATTAACCGTAATTAAAAGAGCAAAAGAAAATATATGTAATAAACCTGCTTGGATATGCGAATGTGAATGTGGTAATAAAATTACGACTAGAGGTTATTTACTTAGAAGTGGTCAAACACTATCATGTGGATGCTATAGAAATGAAATGATTTCAAAAGCAAATTCTAAACATAATATGAGTCAAACACCATTTTATCATATATGGAAAAGTATGACACAAAGATGTAATAATCCAAATCATCAATTTTATAATTATTATGGTGGTCGTGGAATTAAAGTTTGTGATGAATGGTTGGAATTTAAAAATTTTATGAATGATATGTATGAAAGTTATCAATTGCATAAAGAAGAATATAAAGAAGATACAGAAATTGATAGAATAGATTGTAATCAAGGTTATAATAAAAATAATTGTAAATGGGTAACAAGAATTGAAAATATGAATAATACAAGGAGAAATAAAAAATATGATAAACAATAGAAAGTTTGGAAAAAAGAATATAATAAAAGTAGATCCTTTGGCGTATAATATTTGCTTGTTAGGAGAACCTAAAATTGGAAAATCTACTGTTATTAAAGAAATGCTTGAAAGACTTATTGGTGAAGATGGGTATATATTTTTAGAAATGGCTGGAGAAGCTGGAGCGGATGCAATTAGTGGTATTGTTTATGAAGATGTTGACGATTGGGAAGAATTAGAAGATATTATTGAAGATATTGAATATAATAAAAATACAGAATATGCAAATTTAAAAGCTATTGTTGCTGATACATATGATGGTTGGATTAAATTAGCAGAAAAAGAAGCAATCCGTTTATGGAATAAAGATCATTCAGATAAAAAAGCAGATTCAATAGATTCTGCATGGAATGGTTTTCAAAAAGGTCAAGCAAAAGCGTTTGAATTAATGTTTGATATTGTAGTAAGATTAAGAAAAATTGGAGTTTCAATGATTATTATTGGTCATGTTAAGAATAGAGAACTTACTGATATTGCAACAGGTACTACATATCAAACATTAACATCTGATGTTGAAAAAATATATTTCAATCTTTTAAAGAAAAAGATGCATTTTATTGGACTTGCATATTATGATAGAACGATTATAACAGAAAAAACAGGAAAGAAAAATATTGTTACTAAAAAAGATGAAACTAGAAATAAATTAACAGAAGAAAGTAGAAAAATTAAATTCAGAGATGATAATATGGCTTTAGATAGTGGTAGTAGATTTGCAGATATAGTAGAAGAAATTCCACTTGATGCAGATTCTTTAATTAATGCATTGCAAGATGCTATTAAAGCAGAACATAATAAACAATCTGATGCAAAATCAATAGAAGAAACAAGGACAATTCAAGAAGAAGCAAAAAAAGAAGTTATAGAAGAAAATGCAACAAAGAAAAAAGAAGAGATTGATGAAAAGAAAGAATTAGAAACAAAAAAAATATTATTAGAAAAATTTAAAACAACAATGAATATTTTAAAAACTGACAATGATAAGGTTAAAAAAGTTTCTAATAAATTAAAAGAATTAGAATTGTTACCTAAAGAATTAGAAACTTCTAATATAGAAAAACTTAAAGAATTAGTAGAATTCATGGAAGTTATTGCTTCTTAAAAGAATTGAAATTAGAGGTGGGTTTAATATACCACCTCTTTAAATTATAATTATAGGTGATGAATATGGCAAAAATGACAGAGCAAGAAAAAAAGGATTGGAATGAATTATATCAATATATAAAAATAGAAATATTTGAATATGATAAATCTCAAAAACTACCTTCATATATGGTGTTAAGGTTAAAAGGTTTAAAAGAAGGTAAGTTTATGGCAAATAAGAAAACTACATCTATGGCTAATTATGAGTATCAGCATATTTTATATACTTTTAAAATTAATAAAATGAAAATAAAGCAAATAGTTAGGTCACAAGATTTCAAGAATGAACAACATAGATTTAATACTATAATGATTATAATTGAAAAAGAAATTAATGATGTTGTAAATAGATTGAAACAAGTAGTTAAATCAGAAGAAAAAGTTGAGAATATGAAATTTGAAAATATGACACATGAAGGAGCAGGATATATAAATAAAAGTAAAAAACTTAATAATGAATTAGAAGAATTATGGTAAATGGATGGTGCGTTGATGGCAGAAAAAAATAAAAAAGAATTAAGTCCTTTAGAGATTGAATTAATAAAATCAAGTAAGAAGGTACAAGAATATAAACTTGCTTGTGAAGCTAATATCGTAAGTATCCTTTACAAAAATCCAGATTTATACTTTACATATGATAATCTAAATATAAAAAGTTTTACAGATAATGTATGGAGAGTTTATTTTGCTATAGGTTATGATATTATTGTAAAAGAAAATAAAAAAACATTAGATGATATTACTATTGGTTTATATTTAGAGAAACATTTAAAACTAAAACAAAAATATGAAGAATATGGTGGTTATAACACCATTGATAAATCAAAAGAATATATTAATATTGATAATATAAATGGATATGTTAATGAATTGCATAAATGGAATGCTGTATTGCAATTGTTAGCAAGAAGATTCCCAGTTTATGATAAGATTAAAGAGTTTGTGGATATGTCAGCAGAACAAATATATGATATATATGAAGCAATGCTTAATCATATATTTGTTAATGTTGAAGGGGAAATTAAAAGTTATAATATTGCTGATAATATTGATGAATTAATTGAAGAGTTAGATAAAGGTTTGGCAGTAGGTTTACCATATAATAATCTACCAATGATTACTAAAGAAACAGGAGGAATGTTATGTGGTAATATTACTTTAATAGGTGGACTTTCTAATGTTGGGAAAACTACATTTGCAAGAAACTCTATAATACAAAGCATTATAGATAATAATGAAAGAATTGTTATAATGCTTAATGAAGATGGATTGAAAAAATGGCAACGTGAATTTATTGTTTTTGTAGCAAATAATATTTTAAAACAAGATTTACAAAAATACATAGTTAGAGATGGAAAGTATTCTTCGGAGATTAAAGAAATATTATATAAAAGTATAGAATGGATAAAAAAACAAAAAGAAGATAAAAGAATTACTATTATACCATTCCCAAAATGGTCAACGACAAAAGCAATTCAAATTATGAAAAAATATGCATCTATGGGAGTTTGCCATTTTTTAATTGATACATTTAAAAATGATTCAGGGAAAGAAGTAGATAATGCGTGGGCATATATGATGCAAAAAATGGTTGATTTATATGATATAGTTAAACCAGAACAAAAAAATCTTCATTTAACTGCTACTTTTCAATTAGAAAAAGGTAAAACAGCAAGACAAAGATATTATGCACAAGATAATATTGGAATCTCAAAAAACATTGTAGATCCTGCATCAACTTGTATTATGATAAGAAATTTATTTGAAGATGAATATCCTGGTGGAAAAAATGAATTAAAAGTATATAGATTGGAAGGTAAAAATAAAAAAACTAAGATACCTATAGTTCTAAATAAAGATAAAACTTACCAAGTTGTATTTATTATTAAAAATCGTGAAGGTAGTGCAAATCAATATCAAATTATTATAGAACATGATATGGCTAGAAACATAATAAAAGAAGTTGGTATTACGCATATTCCTGTTGATTGGTAAAGGTAGGTGATATATTGATATATGACAATTATTGAATTAAAAAAATATATATATGAAAATAATAAAATAGAATATATTCTTGAACAAATAGGTTGTCATCATATTAAATATCATAATAAAGGATATTATACTTGTTCAAATAAAGATGGAGATAATAAAACAGCAATAAATGTGTATAATGATGAAAATTTAAACTGTGTTAATTATACAAGAGATATAGGTGACAAAAGAGCAAATTTAATTAATCTTGTATGTTTTAATATGAATTTATCATTTGTTCAAGGAATCAAATATTTACATAAATTATTTGGATTAAAAAATGATTATAATAAAAATAAAAAACAATTACAAGAAGAAAATAAAATAGATCCATTAGAAATATTTAAAAAAGTAAAACGTAAAAGAAATAAAGTAAATATAAATGATATTGAAATTTATAATAGTGAAATTATTGAAGAGTATGAGCCAGTATTATATATTGATTGGTTGAAAGAAGATGGAATTACTGAATTTACACGTAAAAGATTCAATATAGGTTATAGTTATAAACTAAAAAGAATTATAATTCCGATTAGATATTGGGCAGGAGAAGAAGATGACTATATAGGAATTATTGGTAGAACTACGGTAAAGAATTATGATTTATTTGATATAGTAAAATATTGTTCTATAAAGAAATTTTTTAAAACTCAGAATTTATACGGATTACAAGAGAATTATAAATCAATACAAGATGCTGGTTATTGTGTAATTGCGGAATCTGAAAAATCAGTTTTAAAACGTCATAGTAGATTAGACGAAACTGTAATTGCTGTAGGTTCACATAATTTAAGCGAAGAACAAGTTAAAATAATCATAGGTATTAATGTAAATATAATAGTAGCTTACGATAAAGATATATCATTAAAACATATTCGTTCAGAATGTGAAAAATTTTATGGAATTCGTAATGTATATTATATTTATGATAAATGGGAATTATTAAAAGAGAAAGAAAGCCCAATGGATTTACCAAATAAATATTATAATTATCTTATAAAATATAAAGTTAAATATGATGAAAAAGAACACAAAGAACATTTAAAGGAGATTGCTGATGAGCAGAAAAAAAGGTGAAGAATTAGAACAAATTAAGAAAAATCTTAAAGTTGACAGATTGTGGAGTTGGAGTAGAATTAATACATATATCAATTGCCCATATGAATATATGCTTAAATACATATTAAAAATACCAGAAGATAAAAAAGATTCAATTTATGCAGTAAGTGGTAATTATGCACATTCAATTGTTGAGAAACTGTATCGTAATGAATTAGATAATCAAGGTATGTTGAATGAATATGAAGAAAAATTATTTGAATTTAATACTATGGGGTTAATGTATGATAGGACAGACAAAGATAAAAATGAGAAAATAGCAAAAAAATATGAAGCATGTATGAGACATTTTTTCTTAAATCATAAAAAAGTAACCGATAAACCAATTATCGAACCATTTTTATTAATTAAAATAGGAAATCAATACTTCCAGGGATATATTGACATACTAAATGTTGAAATAAGAGATGGAAAGAAAAAAATATTCATCTCAGATTGGAAAACTAGTTCTTTATATTCTGGTAAAAAACTAATAGAAAACTCAGGCCAATTATTATTATACGCAGAAGGTATTCATCAAAAAACAAATATGCCATACGAAGATATTATTATTAGATTTAATTTTATGAAATATGTAAATGTAACATATACTCAAAAGAATGGAGAAATAAAAGTAAGGCAAATAGAAAGAAATAGTATTGGTGAAAAATTAAAATCTAACACAAAAACATGGTTAAAACATTTTAAATATTCTGAAGATGATATAGAAAATTTATTATTTCAAATGATAGAAACAAATACTATAGAATGTTTACCTAAAGAAGTACAGGAAAAATTTAAAATTAATGATTGTTTTGTAGAAGTAAAATTGAATGAAGAAATAATTGATAATCACAAACAATATATTACAAATATAATTGTAGATATTATTAAAAAAGAAAAAGAATTTGAAAAGACAAAAGATAAAAATATTTTTTGGAAAGACATAACTAGGGAAAGTAGCTATTATCATGCTGTATTAAGTGGTTATAGTAGTAAAATTCATGAGCCTTATAGGAAATATTTAGAAGAATTAGATGACAAGGATAGTAAAAGAGTAGAAAAAGATAAGAGTATTATAGATGATTTGAGTTGGCTTGATGGAATCTTGTAGAATTGGAGGATATAGATGGAAAATATAATTAATAATTATGTAGTATTTCATTTACATGATGATACTAGTAATTGCAATGGTTATGCTGATTCATGTACAAATTATAAAGAGTATATTAAACTTGCTAAAAAAAATAGTATGAAAGCAATTGCTTTTTCCAATCACGGAGGAATCTACGACTGGATTAAGAAAAAACAAGATTGCGATAAAGCAGGAATAAAATATATACATGGAATTGAATTATATTTATGTACAAAATTAGAAGCAGATGAAAGAGGATATCATATAGGATTATATGCTAAAAATTTTGAGGGAGTAAAAGAATTAAACAAATTAGTTTCAATTGCTACTTCAAAAGGTAAAAAAGAAGATAAGAGTGATAGACATTATTATTATAATCCTAGAATTTCTATAGAAGAATTAATGAATACAAGTGAAAATATTATTGTTACAACTGCATGTTTGGCATCTATATTATGGAATATGGTTCAAAAAAGTAAAATGGTATTATTAGATGAAGAAATAGAAATGTCAGAAAGAATATCTTTATCTAACTATTATTTATACTATTTCAATACATTTATAAACTGGATGTCAAATAATAAACATAGATGTTTTTTAGAAGTACAATATCATAAAGCAGAAAATCAAAAAGAATATAATAAATTATTATGGGAATGGAGTAAATTATATGATATTCCATTAATAGCAGGTACAGATACTCATTCATCTTCAAAATATAAAGCAGAATGTAGAAAAATTCTTCAAATATCCAAAGAAAGTTTTTATGGAGAAGAAGATGAATTTGATCTTACATGGAAGACATATGATGAATTAATTGAATGTTTTAAAAATCAAAATGTTTTACCAGAAGAAGTTTATATGCAAGCAATACAAAATACTAATAAATTTGCTGATATGATAGAAGATTTTAAACTAGATAAATCATTTAAATATCCTCATTTATATGGTGATAATGCATTAAGTTTATGGAAAAAAACAATAATAAAAAAATTTCAAGATAAGGCTAAGAATAATATTATTGATGTTTTAAAAATAAATGAATATAAACAGAAAATAAAAGAAGAGTTTGAAGTAATGAAAAAACAAGGTATGGAAAGTTTGATGATGTTTATGTCTGAATTAGTTGATTATTGTAACGAAAATGACATACCATATGGTTTTTGCAGGGGATCTGTAGGTGGAAGTGAGATAGCGTATATTACAGATATTATAGATGTTGACCCTGTTAGATGGAAGACTGTGTTTTCTAGATTTTGTAATGCAGATAGAATAAGTCTTGCAGATATTGACATGGATTTCGCTTCTGAGGATAGAGAAAAAGTTTATAAATTTATTATAAATAGATTTACTCCTGAAAAAACTGCTTACATTGCTGCATTTTCAACTTTAAGAGATAGAGGAACAATTGATGTTTTAGCAAAAGGATTAAAATATCATGATTTAAGTTTGGTAATGGAAATTAAGAATCAATTTGATAAATTATTTGATGAATATTCTAAAATTATTCAAGAAGAAGTTAACCTTGAAGAATTAGAAGGGGATGAAATAGAAGCAAAGTCAGTAGATTTTGATTATTATGATATTTATTACAATAAAATAAGAAATAATAAAGCATTAACAAGAATAAATAATTTGAAGAAAGAATTTGAAAATTTAAAGAAAAATAATGAAGATTTGTTTTATTATTTTGATGGATTAAAAGGAACAATAATTGCAAAAGGTAGCCATCCAGCAGGTATTATAGGTTCTCCAATAACTTTAGCAGATAATTTAGGTGTGTTTTATAAAGACGGAGATGAATCACAACCTGTTTCTGTTTGTTCAATGAAAGCCGTTGATTCAATAAACTTTGTTAAATTTGATATTTTAGGATTAAAAACTGTAGGAATAATGAAAGATGTATATAAATATATTGGTTCTCATTATCTTAAAGCACATGAAATTGATTGGAATGATAAAAAGGTATGGGATAATATGATAACTTCAAATGTAGGAGTATTTCAATTTGAAGGTGATTTTGCATTTTCGTTACTTAAACAATTTCAACCGCAGTATATAAATGATATGTCATTAGTTAATGCTGCACTTAGACCATCTGGAAAATCGTATAGAGACAGATTAATATTGAAAGAATTTAATAATAATCCATCAAAAGAAATAGATACATTATTAAAAGAAAATTATGGTTATTTAGTATATCAAGAAGATACTATTAAATTTCTAACTGATATATGCGGTTTGGATGGTTCTACTGCTGATTCTACTAGAAGAGCAATTGGTAAAAAATTGCAGGAAGAATTAAAAGAACAACTACCTAAAATATTAGACGGTTATTGTAAAGTTTCCCCTAAATCAAGAGAAATTGCAGAAGAAGAAGCAAAACAGTTTTTACAAATTATCTCAGATTCCAGCGAATATCAATTTGGATATAATCATAGTACAGGATATTCGATGAATGGATATGCAGAAACTAGATTAAGAACATATTACCCTTTAGAATTCACAACGGCATATCTAAATAGAGCAGAAGATACTAAGGATACCATTAATGGTATTACTTTGGCAAAACAATTAGGAATTAAAATTAAACCTATTGAATTTGGTAAATCTCAAGCATTATATTCTTTTGATAGAAATGAAAATACTATTTATAAAGGTATTTTATCAATTAAATATCTCAGTACACAAATAGCAGAAGAACTTTATCAACTTGCTCAAGGAAATACATATACAAATTATATTGATTTAATTAAAGATATTAAAGAAAAAACTTCTACTAATTCTAGACAATTAAGAATACTGACTGGTTTAAATCTATTTACCAAATATGGTAAAAATAAAAAATTATTAGAGATACTAGATTTATATGAAAAAATAGGAGAATCAAAGCAAATTAAAAAACTTGTTGCTGAAAAGTTAAATTTAAATACAGATATACTATTAAAATACACTGAAAAAATAACAAAAACAGGTATTTTTAAAAATATTGATATTATTTCTTATATCAAGGAAGTTTCAGAATTAATAGAAGATAAAACATTGTCAATAAAAGAACAAGTAAAATTTGAATTTGAATATCTTGAATATACAACAGTTAAATATGAAAAAGCAGATAGTAGTTTGTATATTGTTACTGAGTATAAAACGTATAAAGATAAAACTAAACCTTATATCACATTAAGAAATTTAAAAAGTGGAGAAGATTTAAAAACTAAAGTAAAAAATAGTAAATATTTTACGGAAAATAATTTTAAATTATTCGATGTTTTACAAGTTATTAATTTTAAGATTCAAAAGAAAACTAAAAATATTGGAGGTCAATGGGTTAAAACGGATGAAGACGAACAAATTTTAGATGAATGGATGGTGTATTAATAGAATACATGAATAAATCGGAAAAAGTAATTAAAGAATTTACTTGTATACCTAGAATACTAGTATATAATACAACAAATAGTAAAATATATGGTGCTGAAATTGATACAATTAAATACCCTGATTTAAAACTAAACATATATAATAATATTTCACTTCTTGGAAATATTCATGAATTAGGATTAGGAATATATTATAAAGTAAAAGCAGAAGAAAAATTAGATAAAAAAGGTCGTGGATATGGATATCATATTATTCATATCCAAAGAGAAAGACCGACAAATGAACATACTACAAGAATGTTTTTATCTGAAATACTTACATACGATCAAGTAAAAACTATTATGGAAAATTATCCAGATATAGTTGATAGAGTAATTAATAATAGAATTGATGATATTGATTTAAAGAAACTATATAATATAGGACAATTTAGATTTAATATTATTAGACAAAAAATTGAAGAGAATTTTGTATTTGCCGAATTAATTGAAATGTTTCAAGGTTTGATAGATATGAAAACAATAAAAAAAATGTATGATAAATATCCTTCTTCACAAAAAATTAAAGAAGAAATACAAAGAGAACCATATAAATCTTTATGTTCATTATCTAAAATAGGATTTAAAAATGCAGATAGTATTATTCTTGAATTAGATAAAGAATCAAAATTAAAAAAACAAAAAGGAGAAAAACCTTTAATATATTTTGATTTTGATGTAAAAACATCTGTTCAACGTGCTATTTCAGCAATAGAATATTTATTAGAAGAAAATGAGAATAATGGTCATACAAGAATGCCAATTGTAGATTTAAGAAAATCGCTTGATAAATTAGTACCAGAATGTAGCGATAAATTAGCAGAAGCTATTAAATCTGATAAATTATATATTGATAAAGAAAGTAAAACTGTATCAATATTAGAAACATATGTAACGGAATTATATGTAGCAATGAAAATTATTGAAGGATTAAAAGCGAAAAATATATGGGATGAAATTAATATTGATGATTTTAATAGTATTGGAGAAGACAAATTAACGGATGAACAATTTAATGCAGTTAAAATGTTTTATAAGAATAATATTAGTATTATGAATGGTTTTGCAGGTGGAGGGAAGTCGTTTACAACTCAAGCAATTTTATCTTTATTAAGAAAATTAAAAAAATCATTTTATTTACTTTGTCCAACTGGAAGAGCATCTAAAGTGTTAGCAAAATATACAGGTGAAGATGCTGCCACAATTCATAGAGGTTATATGTTTAATCCATCAGAATATCCAGAATGGTATTACAACGAAGAAAATAAAGTACCATTTGATGTTATAGTAGTTGATGAAATGTCAATGACTGATATATTTTTAATGAAAAGATTAATTGAAGCAATTGATTTTTCAAGAACAAAATTATTATTCATAGGAGATGGATTTCAAATCCCATCTGTAGGGGCAGGAAATGTATTACATGATATGGTTGAATCATGCGTAATACCAGTAACTTCATTAACAAAAGTATTTAGATATGGTATTGGTGGAATTTTGACTATTGCCACAAAAACAAGATTAGGAGAAAATTGGATAGAAGATAAGAAAAACACTAGTATTTTTGGTGAAGATAAAGATTATATTTATATGCCAATGCAACAAGAAAAGATATTATCTACTGTTAAAAATTTATATACTAAATTAATGAATAGTGGAGTAATACCTGAAGATATATTAATACTTTCTTCATACAATATTAGAGAATATGGAACAATAAAAATAAATGAAATGATTCAAAAAATAGCAAATAAAAATTGTGGTAGTGATATTAAACTTAAATCTGGAGATATAACTTATTATTTAGATGATATAGTTATTCAAACAAAAAATAATTATAAATCTATTATTTATAATCCTGAAAGTTATGATATTTTTGACGAGAATAATCCAACGACATTTATTAGTAATGGTGATATTGGTAAAATAATTTTAATAGATAAATATTATATGGTTGTTCAATATGATAATTTAAAAATAGTATATAATCATGAATCTGCATTAGATTTGAATTTAGCATATAGTATTTCCACTTTTAAAGCACAAGGAGGGGCATGTAAAAATATTATTCTAATCACTCCTAGAGCACATACATACATGTTAAATGCTAATTTAATTTATGTTGGTCAAACTAGAGCAGAACATAGATGTTATCATTTAGGAGAACCAGAAACTATTAAACGTGCATTAAAAAAGAGAGCAAATTTAACTAGAAAGACACACTTAAAAGATATTCTAAAGAATTTTAATAAAATTAAAATGAAAAGTTTCTAACAAAACATAAAAATAATTATTGACAATCACCAAATAATCAATTATACTATAATCAATAGGAGAGATAATCATTCATCATAATTTATACATCACACTCACACCAATAATGATTATCTCTTCCTAAATAATCACCTTAACATTATCTTAACATGAGAATCAAAGCATATGCAAGCATATGAAAGAAAAACAAAGTATGGTTTTTAAAAATCAACACCAAATCGAGGTTTTATCATGTTTTTACAAATAAAAATAATAAGGAGATAAATTTTATGAATATTGAAAAAATAGATTCTTTTATAGAAATAAATTATAATAGTATGAAAGAAATGGCAAAAATAACTGGTATAAATGTAATTAATAAAGAAAATTATAGAAAAGCATTTTACACTCTAATATTTGGTATTTGTGTTGAATTTAAAGATAATAAAAATTTTGAAAAAGAATTGTTTAATTTAATATGTAATTTTATGGATAAAAATGATAAAGAAGTATTAAATAAAATACTAAATTCTAAATAAAATTAAAGGAGATAAATTAACATGAAAACTAAAATAATTGAATTTGAAGGTATCAATTCAGGTGATTATGAATGTTTTTGTTGGGAGGTTGATATTGAAACATTTAAAAGAATAAAAGGTAAAGAACCAGATGAATTTGATTATGCCGAAATAGATGATTCTGATTTTGATAATTATAAACCAATTGGAGACAAAGTTAGATTATATCCTGATGATATTTTTAAAGGCAATAAAGTTAAACTAAAAATTGAAATAGAAGATTTAGATGAATATAAAAAATGTTCTGATTGTAGTAAACTTTTAAAATTATCAGATTTAAAACCACATAATAAATACGAACAATATAATGATTATTTCTGTGATGATTGTTTAGATACATGTTCTGTATGTGGAGAATTATTTGCTGATTATACAGGATCAGTAAAATGTGATAGTTGTGTAGATTAAACATAATTAGTTGATATTACACCTATCTTATAGTAAAATATTTATATCTATTTACTATTTACTATCCAATCTCAATCACAACAGAAAGAAGGTATATAAATGTCAGAATCTAATGATCAAAAATATTTTACAAAACTAGCAGTAGGCACACCATACACTTTATTTCAAGGTAGGAATATGAAAAATCAAACTGCAAGTATTTTAGAATGTAATCAAAATGGAGATTTATTTTTAAATATTTATCTTGACAATATCACACTAGAAGAAATAAAGATGCTTAAAACAGAAATAATAGAAACTAAATTTATTCAAGAAGGAAATTATCTTTTAGCATTAATTAAATACAAAAACAACAAAGGAATTACATTTGAATTAGAATTTGACCCTACAATATATAAAGATGATAGAATATCAAAAATTAAAAGTAATATGTTAACTATTATTGGAATCGAAAGCAATACTAATATTATTCAAACACTAAGATGGTGCAATATACCACAAAAATTACATTCAACTTGGTTAAGTAATTGGAGTGAAGTAATGAAGATTTATAATTATAGTAAAGGATATAAGAATTGGATTAATGATTTGCATAAAAGATATTCTGTATTGGAATTATGGGATTGGTATGGAAAATATAGTGGGGAAATGGGAGAGTAAAATTTAAAGAGGGGTAATAAAATGGATTACAACAACGAATTAATAAAACTAAGATTAAAGAAGCAACAACTTCACCAACAAGCAGAAATTGATGGATTCACTTATGACTCTCTAAACAAAAAATTCATCAAACAAGACGAACAAATCTACGTTATTCACATAGCAATTAATACAATTGGTGGAGGAGAAAGTATCGGGAAATTTGAAATCTATGATAAAGTATTTCAAATAGATGAAGAATTTGCATTAAATGCATCAAAAATTAATAATCTATCTGATTTTATGGATAATGTATTATTAATAAAAGATTGGGACAAAGATTTTGTAAAATGTAGTGTATTTGATCAAGTAGAATTATCTAATTGGTTTTACTGTGATACAGAGAGAAGTGTTTATAAAGATTATGAAAATATTATTACTTTTAGATTTGCATATAATGATCATATGATGGGAAATGTTACAATAATGAAATGTAAATCTGAAGTATTGAGAACACATAAAAGTATTTATCATTATAGTAAAAGTTATATTGTGGATTGAAGGAGTGAATAAATATGATAGAAGAATATATTGACGGAGTAAGAAAAGTTACATTAGGTGAAGGTACAACACATATTAGTCTAATTCATGTTGGTAAAGATACTAAATCTAGTGGTATATGTTTTAGTAGTAATTTATCTTTAACTAGCAAAGGTGAATTTTATGGCGATGAAGTAGTAATTGAAATAGTTAATTTTCAAGGTGCTATGTCTTATATTAAACCTATTATTGAAGTATTAAAAACATGGGAAATTAAAGGTATGGAAAGTATATATGAAGATTTGTTGAGAGATATTGATATGATGATTAAAAAGTAAAATATAAATGATAGTGGAGAGTAATATGTGTCAACTATTAAGTAAATTAATAAATTCTAAATATTATGATGGTTTAAGTGAAGATGATAAATTAAAAGAAGAATATTTACTTTGTTCTAAATGTATGGGTTGTGATTTGGCACAAATTAAAATTAATAAATATATTAATAAGGAGTAAATTATGAAAAATTATATTAATTCCCTAATTAAAAAATATAAAATAAAATCAGGGTATATTGATTGTCCATTTTGTAAAGAATTCATAAAACCAAAATTGATTAAAGATTGGATTTGTCATCCTGAAGAACCACCTTTATTTTTTCATTATGAATGTCCCAAATGTACATTATGGATTTCTACATTCAAACCATCTATATTAACTGAAAAAGCAGTAAGGCAATTAGGTTTTAAAGATTTTAATGATTATTCAGAAAGGTGTATAAAAGATGAAGACAATTAAAATATTAATAGGATTGCCTAGAAGTGGAAAGTCAACATGGGTTATAAATAATAAAACAAACGAAGTTGTTATTTCAGTAGACGATTTAAGATATATTGTTTACAATCAAAGATTCTGGTCTGATGGCGAACCTTTAATGTGGAGTGTTAGAGGTATAATGTTGAAATATCTTATGCAACAAGGAGTAGATATTATAATTGATGAAACTAATACTACAATAGATAGAAGAAAATCTATAATTAAACTTGCTAAACAATACGGTTATCATATTATTGGAAAATATTTTCAAATGGTACGTATAGAAGATTGTATCAAGAGAGCAGAAAAGACTAATCAATTAGATTTAATTCCAATTATAAATATAATGAAAGAAAAATTAGAATCTCCAAGTATGGAAGAAGGATTCGATGAAATTAAATATGTGTAAAAAATTAATTATCTAATAATATCTAATTATATCTAACTAAATTTATTTATAATCCACAAATTTAACCAAATATACCCAATTTTCTTGATTTTTAAGATTTTCGTGTTTTAAAACACCTATAAAATAAGGGTTTGTAGACACTAAAATCATGACCAAATTGGAATTTTATTCAAACTTTACAATAAATTCAGAAAGGAAAGATAATTATAATAACCAGAGGCAATCGTAATTTAAATAAACTTTATGACGATGCTATGACACAACAAGAGAAAGACAAAATTATAGAATATGTAGAATATATTAATAATCTAAATCCCAAATCATTAATCGGAGAAAGTGTATGGAATGGATTATCATTATATCAAAAATTATATCTTAATATACTATGGAAACAAAAAATATAAATACATTATATAAGAAAAGGAGATAAAAATATGAGTAATCATGGTCAAGTAGGGGAAGTATTATACTTAAAATATACATCAGAAAAATTACCTTTTAGAGTTAAAGATAGACAATTTAAACATGGAGATATATTAAGTATGGATTATTTAAATAAAATATCAGGGGTAAGTGCATCTGTGCCAATACATATTGACGATAATACCAAAGGAAAGTATGAATGCGTATGCGAATTTGGAATTGAAATATGGTAAAAATAAATTACAAAATACTATTGACAAAGTTTCAGAAATTCTATATACTTACCTATAGAATATAAATATAATTATTACATAGAAAGAAGGTAAAAATCATACGGAAACCTCAAAACAATCAATTAGACAAAAAATATATTGATGATGAAGAATTAGAAAAAGAATACATAGAAAATGATGATGAAGATAATCCAAACAATACTCCATCTACAAATAATAATATTTGTCCATCGTTTATTAAAAATGTTATTAAAAAAGAATGGGATGCAAGTTATGGAGGAAAAATATATGGTGAATTTCCTGCATCTACTTGTAAATTAATTAAACCTTTAAAGGATAAGCCTGTAATTGTTAGTTGTTGTGGTTATATAAAAGATTGTGACAAGAAAGAATTGGAAAAGAAAAAGAAGGATAAAGAAAATAAAAATGAGAGTAAAATTGCATTAGAGATAGAAAAAGTTAAGAAGAATCAAAAACAGAATAAGAAGGATGAAGGAGAATAAAATGAAAGCAATATTAATATTAGATGAAATGCCAGATAAATGTATAGAATGTCCATTTGCAGTGCAGGAGTATGGTGGAATTATATGGTGTAAAATAACAAGTGATGATTGTGAGAAAGCAAATTTAAAAAGAAATGATAATTGTCCATTAAAATTAATAAATAATGAAGGAAATAATAATGAAAATTAAAGAATTAAGACATGAATTATACGAATTATTAATATTTATTAACAAATATTATTTAGATGAAGATGATGTATCATCTACAAATATTATATTTAAAATATTCAATATTACAGATAAATAATTTATATAAATAAAGGAGAATAAAAACTAATGAACAATTACCTACAAACAATTATCAATAAATACAATGAATTTAATAAATATCTTAATTCCATTAATATTGAAGAATTTAAACAATTAACAAGAGACGAATTGATTGAATTTAAAAACGAATTGCCTTCTTGTTTTTCATTTAGACATTTAACATCAGATGTTAATGAAATCATTAAAGAAAAGAAATTACAAGAGTATCCAGAATTATTAGGTGTGCATCATTATCCAGAGATAAAAGAATTAAATTGTATATCTGAAGAAGATAAAATTAAACTAGATGACTTCATATCAGTATGGAGATTTAATTCTTATCTACATGAATATACTCATAAACTAAAGGAAATAAATAAGAATTGGGAACATGAAATTATTCTCAAAATATTAGAATTCTTAACATCAAAGCAAATATTAGAAAGGTATTATAAACTATATATATGTTGTGATTATATTATTGTAAATGAAGAAAAATTAAATAAATATCTTAGATTGTTTGAATTAAAAGAAAGTAAGGATCTATCAGATAAAGAAGGAGAAGAATTTGATAATTTATATCCTGAATTAGATTATCTTACTTATTTCTGTCCTGATTGTGATAATGAAATTGAAATTACCAAAGAAATGATTATGGAAACAATTAATAATCCTAATTATTTATATAAGATTATTAAAGAAAGAAATAAGAGTTATGATAATGTTTAAATTTGGAAAGGAGAAATAAATATGTTATACACAACATATCTATCAAAAATGAATAAACTACCTGATAACATCATCAAATTAGTTATCACAAGATTCCCACCTAAATCATTTGATGTAAATAAATATCCTAATACATTTATTGTTAAAGAATTAGCACCTCATGCAGAAATATTATTAGATTATAAAAAAGACAATGATTGGGATAAATATGTTGAAAGATTTAATCAACAAATGGAAAGAGATCATATTATGGCAATATATTTAGATAAGTTATATTTAAAGTTATCACAAGGTAAGGATTATGCTTTGATATGCTATGAGAAAGACTATACTCATTGTCATAGATATCTAATTGCTAAGTATTTGGAGAGTAAAGGTATTGAATGGAAGGAATTTTAAAAATAAAGGAGAATAATAAACATGATTGAATTAAAAATAGGTGATTATTTTGATGTATATCAGGAAAATGAAGAAACAAAAAGAATGATTGCTTACGGTAATAGTCCTGATTCAAGATATAGTGGTAATAAATGTGCTGCGATGACTATAAATCCTATTTGTTATTACCTCGTAGATGTTGATAATGAAGTAGAAGAAGTAATAGGAAATATTTTTGATTAAATAAAAAGCAGGAGTTGATATTAACTTGCATAATTATCTTCCGACGGATTATTATCTTGATTCTATCAACTCCTCTAATAGTAAAATAACCAAAGACAGTTTAAAATATACATATACAGAAATTAAATAAAATGAAAGGAGATAATAAATAATATATGAACGAATGTCATAATTGCGATACACTTCAAGAAAACTATAATAATTTACATTATAAATATAATAATCTTTTAGATAAATATTATGATTTAAATAGAAAAAATAATAAATTGATTCTTGAATTAGACTCTGCAAAATATAAAATTCAAAAAGAATTAGAACCAAGAATTAAAAGTGAACAAAAAAGTTATGATAGTTATGTTCTTAATGGTGGAGAAGATGAATGTTATCAAAATGGTATGAATGGTAATTGCGGATATAAATGTTCTATATTTGGAGAAAAACTAGAATGTTTTGAGAATGTAAATACAGAAGAAGAAATATTGAATATATATGAAAATTATATTAATACAGGATACATACTTGATTTAATTAAAGAATATGGATTAGAAGAAAAAGTAAAAGAGGTAGATAGAGAAATATTGAGAAAACAAATTGGTATACATCAAAGGGAAATAGATAAATTATATAAAAAATTGTTGAGTATTTAAATAAAAGGAGAAATATGATATGACTAAAGGAGAATTGATAGACATATTACAAAAAGATAATTCTTCTCTTGATACACCTGTTGTAATTTATTTGGAATGTACAAATAATGATACTGGAATTTATGGTAAAATTGAAGAATTAACATATAATAATAAATATCAAGAATTGCATATTATTGGTACATATGAAGAGGATGAATATTAAATTTATAGATGTATAAAATAAAAAGGAGAAAATATTATGGCAAAAATTTATAAAATATTCAAATGTAAATGTGGATGTGATAGATTTCATAATGAATATATTAATAAAAATATTCATACTTGTAGTTATTGCGGAATAGAATATCGACTTAAAATCTAAAAAAATTATGTAATAATTAAAAAAGAAAGGATAAATATTATGAAAGAATTTGAAAGACTTGGTTTTACATCAAAATTAACAAATGAAACACTCATAATTGAAATTTCAATTGATAATTTAATTAATGCATTTGAATTATGCCCTAATAATTATTATGAAGATAAAGTTAAAAAGGATAAAAAACAAATATTTGCTGAATTTATAGCACAACAAATTCTTAATGAATGTGATAGTGAGACAGGAGATACACACATATCTAAAGCATTTGATAGTGTTTTTGATTTATTAATTGAAGGATATGAAGATGGATCAGAATTTATAGAATCTGAAGAAGGAGAATAAATATGAATAAAGATATGTCTCAATATAGAGCAAACAGATCATCAAGTAAAGTTGTTCAAACGTGGTTAAACAAATACAAACAACAAACATTAGAACATGTAATATTTAGGCATTATCGCTATGATTCATCAAATGAAGAATTTGTTAATATAGTTAATGATAATCTTGAGTGTGCTGAAATTGTTGCTGACACTATTATAGGATGGCTAAACAGTCCTGTTGGTAGAAGTTTTTTAAAGGAAAGTTTTGATGTAAATATTCCTTGTGGAAATGATGGGATAGATGAAGGAGAATATTAATCAAAATATTTATGAAAGAAAGGATTAGATTATTATGAGAGAAAGATTATATGAAATATTAAAAGAAAAAGAACAATTTCTACAAGATAATGAAACAATAATACTTGTTAAAAATAGAGAAATGATTGCTCAATATAATAATGGTGAAGAATTATGTGAAGTAAATGGTATTATAAATAAAAGATTAGAATGGCTTTTAGATTGTTTGCATGATAAAAATGAAGATTATTGTAAGTCATTAGAAGAATCCTATTGTGAAAATGTAGAATTTGATGAACAAATGGCAGAAGAATTAATGTGTGTTTCATTTGAAGTAGATAGTATTTTAAAAGGAGAAATAAAATGACTAGATTATCCAAAGATAAAAAGAAACTAATACTAACTAGATATAAAGAGTATGAGTTTGTAAAGAATGAACATGAAAAAGATGGAAATATTCATATGTATGATGTTTATTTTAATAAAATAAAAACTATTCGTGAAATGTTAGAAATATTAGATATAAAAATTGATGGAGTTGAGGAAGGAGAATAAATATGGAAATATTATTAAATGTATGGATAGAAGTAGAATCAATGGAAGATGCAGAAGAAATAGTAAGTGATATTCATGAAATATTAGGTAAATGTGGTATTACTAATAGTGTGAATATTGTAGATATTGAAAATGAAGGAGATGATAAAATATAAAACTACTATCACAAAAGAAGCAAAAGTTATATCTGAGAAGTATTTATATTCTCCATCTGAACCAGCTCATGAATATTTACATTTTGAAGAAATGAAACGTAAAGGATATAAAGTAGTTAATAAAAAGAATGTTCAACAGGGTAAGATTGTAACTTATATAAAATATGTAGGATTAGATGATTAGAAAGGAGTAAATATAAATAATATGTTAATAGTAAAACAAAACACATATCCTACAATTAATCTAAAATCTAATGACATAGTACAATGGATACGTGGTAATAAATGTTATTATCTATATAAATCACCTATTGAGAATATCACTTTTGATAAAAAACATTTTGTATCCCCTAATTGTAATAAAGATGGGATTAAACCTAATGGTAAACAAATAGATTTAGTAGGAATTGTAGGTGAATTGAAAAAGAAAGGATATATTTTAGAATTGGAGTATGTAAAGGAAAATGAATTAATATGAAAAATTGGAATGAAGCAAAAGAAGGAAGAATGGTTTATATTGTTAATGAAATAGAAGTATTTGATGATAATGATGAATTATTAGGTAAAACAAAACCATATCAAAAAGCATATATACAACCAAGATTTATGGATTTTACAGATATTGAGGTTGTAATTAAAGGTGGAGAATTTGATGGTTATGATTTTTATTTTTTCCCACAAAAAGATAAACCATCTGAATTATTAACGCAAGAAGAATTTAAAATGTTAAAATTAACTAAAATAAAGGTGTGGAAAGATTTAAAAAAGTTTATTAATATGATTGATAAATTAAAGGAAAAAATCAGAAGATATTATGATTGTTAGAGATTTGATTGAAAAGTATAATAAATAATATTTAAAGAAGAAAGAAAGGAGTAAATTAATATCAATATGTCAACAGAATTCATCCCATTATTACAATTTAAATACACAAATTACAAAGGTGTTACTTCTATAAGAAAAATTTCACCTTACAAATTATGGTTTGGAAATACAGAATTTCATACTGATGATCAATGGTTTATTCATGGATATGATGTAGATAAATGTGCAGAAAGAAACTTTGCATTGAGAGATGTTATTAGATTTTTGTAGGAGTAGAATAATAATTGAAGGAGTTAAATATATGCAAAGATTACTAATAGATAAAAAAGAAAAGCAAAAATTCCGTAATAATTTAGATGATTTTATTAATAATAATATTAGAATTAATCCTGAAAGTAGTTATGATAAAATAGAAAATTATGAAGAATTAAAAAATCGTATTATCGAAAGACTAAATAATTCTAATATCGAAGATACAATTTTTATTTATAATGAATGTGTTAAAAATTATGATAAGCAATTATTAATATTTGAAGGCATAGGAAAACACAATACAATAGTAAAAGTAGGTATATGTAAAGAATGTTGGTATAAAACAGATAAAGATACTAAAGAAAAAATATTAATTTCTAAATATAATGAATTAATAATTCAATACAAGTATGAATTGCAAAAATATGATGATTTTAATTTACACAATAAAATATTAGAATTATATAAACAAATAATACTACTAAATTATAATACAAAAATAATTGCAACATTAGATGAATATTTAAGTTTTGCATTATATAAAAAATATATACATACATCATATAGGTATGAAGATGTTATTAAGCAAAAATTAGAAATTATACCTAGTGATTATAATGATAAATTTCAATTAATAAAAAAGGAATTACCAAGAATGATTAATAATCTTAAATGTTTTATCAAAAACAATAAAATAAATTACGATGAATTAAGTTGGAAGAGTAAATCAATTGAATGGAAAGAATATGAGGTATAATATATGAATAAGAAAATTGCTTATAAATATAGATGGACAGAAGAAAAACTTAATAATAAATTAAGTTACGAAAAAGATAAAAATGATATTGATTCTGCGGTATTAACTTGTATTAATGAATTTAATAAAGATAATAAATATAATTATATTATCAATGATTTATCTGATTATTATAAGCAAAAAGAAATAGTATTTTATAATAATGACATTTGTCCTAATATTCATATTATAATTAGTTGGGATACTATTTATTGGCAAGTCACAGAATTATATTATACTTATGAAAAATCAGAAATTCAATCATATCAAATAAGATTAATAGATTTATTATCAGAAATATTCTTATATTGCTATAAATTAAACGTACTAGGTAAAAAAGTACCTCTAAGTATAAATGATCGTAAAAGTTTACATACATGGAACGATAAAACTATAGCAAATATTATGAATAAATATAAAACTAATGGATACGAGGATTTAGATTTATTATGGACTGATATTGATGGTTATAAAGTTTTATTAACTAAACTTATGAAAATTAAGTATTATTTAAAATCAAAGTTAAAGGAGAAATAATTTATGTATTGTCTAAATTGTAATCCAAAAATTCCAAAAGTTAAATTAATAGAACAAGAATCTGACGAATATGAAGGATTATATTATCAATATTATATATGCACTGAATGTAATATAAGACATTATTGTACATCGCAATCTAGAGATATGGTTGAAGAGTATTTAGATGTGTGGGAAGATTGATAATTAAGAATAAAAGGAGGTGATATTTATATCAATTTTTGTTTTAACATTACCATTAAAAACTGAAAAATTTCAAGAAGATATTTTAGATAAAAACTTTGAGAAATTCAGAAAAATTTATAATGCTTGTATTAGTGAATTACATAAAAGATATAATCATATTAGAGAATCCAAAGAATATAAAAATAATTGTAAATATAAAGGGAAAGATAGAAATAAAATATTTAATAATATAAACAAAAAATATGGATTAACAGAGTATTCACTGCATTATTTTACTAAACCAATGGCGAAATATTTTAAAATTAATGCTATGATGACACAAGTAATTCATAAAAGAGCTTTTAATGCTTTTCAAAAATTAATGTTTCACAAAGGAAAGAAAATTAAATATAAAAAATATGGTGAATTAAATTCTATTGAAGGTAAAACTAATAAACAAGATATTATATTTAGAGATGAAAATATTTTATATGATGGGATGAAATTACCAGTAATTATTAAGAAAAATGATATTTATGCTTATATGGCATTACAAAATACAATTAAATATTGTCGTATTAAACGTGAGATAATTAAAGGCAAATATCATTATTATGTACAGTTAATTTTAGATGGAATACCACCTCAGAAGATTAACAAGGATACAGGAGAAATTAAACACTATATTAATAATGGTGAAGTTGGTTTAGACATTGGAACACAAACATTAGCAATATGTTCTGATAATAAAGTTAAATTATTAGAATTAGCACCAGAAGTTAATAATATTGAAAAAGAAAAAAGAGTATTACAAAGAAAAATGGATAGATCAAAACGTAGTATGAATCCTAATAAATATAATAAAAATGGTACTAATAAGAAAGGAAATAAAGATAAATGGATTAAATCTAAAAAATATATTAAAACACAAATGAAATTAAAAGAATTACAGAGAAAACAAAGGGAAATTAGAAAACAATCACATAATAAGTTAGCAAATTATATTTTAACATTAGGTAATAATATCAAAGTTGAAACAATGAATTATAAAGGATTACAGAAAAGAAGTAAAGAAACTACTAAGAATAAAGATGGAAAGTTTAATAAGAAAAAGAGATTTGGTAAAAGTTTAGCAAATAAAGCACCTTCTATGTTTTTAACTATTTTAGATAATAAGTTAAAATGGATTGGTAAAGAATTAAAGAAAATAGATACATGGAAAGTAAAGGCAAGTCAATATAATCATATTGACGATAGATATATTAAAAAAGATTTAAATGAAAGATGGAATGATTTTGGAGAATTTAAGATGCAAAGAGATTTATATAGTGCATTTCTGATTATGAATGTAAATGATGATTTGAATAGTATAAATAGAAAATTGTGTTTTGAGAAATTTGATAGGTTTAAACTGTTGCATGATATTGAAATAGAAAGATTAAAAAGCATAGATTTAAGTAATGGATTGAAAAATGTGATTTAAACAACATTTAAAACAAGTCTAGAATCGGACTTGATACTATTGTTAATTTAGTCAATAGACTAATTGATAGTGAAAGTCTTATGGAAAATGATTAGTGTTTATATGTGTAATTATTTAAATCATAATATTATAATTAAATAATGAGAGTATAAAAGATATTCATTAGTACATAAGAACCTACCGAGATTTAATTTGTGCAGAGATTCAGTTTGTAAGACAATTAGGTTTCTTATGTGGTATTTGTGTTAAGATTCATGGCGATAAAGAGATTAAACAATTAACCAAGGAACAAGAAAAAATACATAATCAAATATGTAAAATAAATAAAGATTTTAACAAAGCAATTGAATTAGATTGTGAACATAAAAATTTAATTAACACAATGTATGGGATTAGAGAAGATGGAGTATTTAAAGAAATTTGGAGATGTCCTGATTGTAAAATAGTAATTAATAAAGTAATGGAATAAAATAAAAAAGTGAGGTGATACATAATACTCCTAAACGAAAATTATAATAAAAACGAAAGCAAAGAACACTATGAATTAAAACAAATAGCAAAATACATCCTTTACTCTAAAGGTTTTAACTGCATAGCAACAGAAGTACAATTTTCTAAACAATCTTATTATCTTAGAGATTATGAATGGTTTAATAAAAAAGCAATAACTAAAAATACAATTGATGTAGTAGGAATTAAAGGTAATATGTTAAATCTAAGAGAAAACACATTAGATAAATATAAAGTCATGGGAATGGAAGCAAAGGCATCATATTCAGATTTTCTAAATGGTTTTTGTACTCAATGTGAATATACATATGTGATTGCTCCTGTTGGTGTTATACCTATTGACAAGTTACCACCAAAAATTGGTTTGATTGAGGTAAATCTTACGGATTATAAAATTAGGTTAGGTAGTAAATTTGAGATGATAAAAGGTATTACTACAGTAAAACAATGTGCAAGTAGAAGGAAGGAAATATATAAAAGAAATGATATTTATTTAATAGACACCTTTAATGTATTGAGAAAGATTGCATATAGAAGTACAGTTAATGATATATTTAAGAAAAGTGAGATTAAGATTGAAGGATTAAAGTAATAAATATTAAGGAGAATACATATATGAATAATATTACAATAGAATTAGCAATAGAATCTAGTGAATTTGGTATTTATATCACACATGATGGTGATAGACATAAGGTATTATGTGGTACTAAATGTGGTTTTTGTATGGATTATTTCGAGAGTGAAAGAGTAGAAGTATATTGTGAAAGGTGTAGATAAATATAAGAAAGGAGAAAATTAATTATGAATATTGAACACAAATGTCCAAAATATAAATTAGATTCTTGGAGAATGTGTTATTATAAAATTCATTGTGATATAGATGATTGTAAAAATAACTGTGCTATTGAACAAGATAAAATTTATGAAAAAGAAGAAAAGGAGAAAAGAATAATAGAATAATACTTGACAATATCCTAACAGAATGTTAATATAATTGTAGGTTAAAAAAGGAGGTGAATTTTTGTCTGAATTTAATCTTTGTAGAAATGATGAATGTAAAAAATCTCAGAATTGTTTAAGGTTTTTGAGTAAAGAAGATGTTAGTCAAACATATTGCAATGTGGATGAATGTGGAGAAGTAAATGGGTATGAATGTTTTGTGGAAGTTAAAAGGTTGAAGGTAGGTTAAATATAAAGGAGGAATTAATTATCAGTAAAATAATTTTATTCAGTAACAATTGTCCAAAATGTAAAATTTTAAAAACAAAACTAGACCAAAAACAAATTACATATGAAGAATGTAATGATGTTGATATTATGATCGAGAATGGTTTTTTAAGTATGCCTATGTTGCAAGTGAATGGAGAAACTATGAATTTTAATGAAGCAATTAAATGGGTAATATCTTAATGACAAATGAAGTTTATGTTACATTGCAAAATAGTATAAACAATGATGGTTTATGGTATCCTTCAATATCTATTTATTTTAGTGGGTGTGATAAGAGTATAAAATGTCCTAATTGTCATAATCCAGAATTGCAACAAAAAGGAATAGGATATAAGACAACAAATAAAAATTTGATTGATGATATTGAAATAATTTTAAATAGATGGTTAGATATTTATCCAAAAATGTCTTTATGTTATTTAGGGGGAGAACCATTATCTGATTGGAATAGAGAATCTGTATACTTAATTGCTAAATATTTTAAATTAAAATATAAAGACAAAATATGCAATATTATTTATACTTGGCGTTATTTAGAAAATATTAAACATATGAAAAAATACATAACTTATATTGATTATGGTGTTTTAGGAAGTTTTCATGAAGAAAATAAAAATACAAATTATATTCCATCGTCAACTAACCAATATATATATGACTTTGTAAACAACAAAAAAATTCAGTCGATAAAGAAAGGATAACAATATATGAAATTAAATGATAATAGCCAACAAGATAGCAAATTTAGAATTGAAATCACCTTAGACGAAGATTATAAAACTCAATTTCAAAGACTTAAAAAGAAGTATGGAGAAGAAATGTTTGAAATAGAAGGATTAGATAAAGAATCACTTAATATTACTAATTTCTTTAAGAGATTCATGAATAGTGATAATGTAGCTAATGCTTCTATTGATGATAATAGTAATGTTACTGATAAAAATATATCTATAATGTTAAGTGAAAGTAGAAAACCTTATAATAAACTACTTTCACATAATAAAATTTACATAGAATTAAAAGAAAATTTCGGAAAAGAAACTGCAGATAAATGGTTAGAATTGCAAATAAATGGTGCTTTATATTCTCATGATAGCCATGAATCAACATTAAAACCATATTGTTTTGCATTTTCATTAAAACCTATTGTTGAAAAAGGATTATTTTTTATTGATACAATGAAAGCAAAACCAGCACAACATTTAGATACATTTAATCATCATGTATTAGAATTTGTATCTTATGCAACAAATATGCAATCTGGAGCAGTAGGTATTCCTGATTATTTAATATATGCTTATTATTATTGGCAAAATGATGTAAAAACAAATTATGTTTTAGATGCAGAAGTGTATAAAAAACAAAAATGGCAAGAGATATTATTTAATTTAAATCAACCTTATTTAAAAGGTGGAGAACAATCTGCTTACACAAATTTTAGTATTCTTGATAGAGACCATATTTTAGGATTATTAAGTACTGATACATTCCCTGATAGTAGTTTAATTATTGATCATTTAGAAGAAATTATTCAATATCAAAAAGATTTTTTAGATTATGAAAGAGAAATAAGATATGAAAAATTCTTTACTTTCCCTGTAATATCTGCAAGTTTATTATTTCAAAATGATAAATATGTAGATGAAGATATGGCTAAATTTATTAATAAACATAATATGACTTGGCAAGATGTAAATATTTATAATGCTACTGAAGTTGATGCGTTGTCAAGTTGTTGTAGGTTAACCAGTTCATTAAAAGATATAGAAAATAAAGATGATGAAGAATTAAAAGGGCATTTTAATTCAATAGGTGGTTCATCAATATCTATTGGTAGTGCAAAAGTTAATACACTTAATTTAGTCAGGATCGCTCTTGAATCAAAAGATAATTTTAATAAATATAAGAAAATTTTAAAAGATAGAATTGACATATCACATAAATATTTATATGTACAAAGAGAAGTATTAAAGAAAAATATTATCAAAGGATTATTACCTTTATATACATTTGAATTATTAAATTTAAATCGTCAATTTAGTACAATAGGTATTACAGGAGTATTTGAAACAATTGTATTACTTGATGGTATTAATGAAAATGCTAGTGGTGTTTATTATAACGAAAAAGGATTACAATTTGCAAAAGAAATATTAGAAATTATAAATGAAGCAAATAAAACTACAAAAAAATTATATGGATACAATGCTAACACTGAACAAATTCCTTCAGAATCATGTGCTATTAAAATTTGTAAAAAAGATAAATTAATATTTGGTCAAAATAGTATTAATACTTATATTTATGGCAATCAATGGATTCCACTTAATCAAAAATGTGATGAAATGGAAAGAGTAAGAGTTTCTTCTTTATTAGATAAGGCTTGTGGTGGTGGAGTTATGTTACATATAAATCTTACAGAACCATTTAAAGATGAAGAACAAGCGTGGAAATTAATGAATAAACTTGCAAGTGAAGGTATTATATATTTTAGTTTTATTTCAAAAATTAATGTATGTAAGAACGACCATTCATTTTATGGGAATATATGTCCTATATGTCAAGGGGGAGTAACAGACAGTTATATAAAAATAGTAGGATATTTAGTAAAAGCATCTTCATATAAAAAAGAAAGAGCAAAAGAGATGAAAGAAAGAGTATTTTATAATTTAAATTAATAATTAAAAAGGAGATTAAATATACATATGAAAACTACTATTCATTTTGCAAAAATAAATCAAAATGCAATTATTCCATCAAAAATAGAAGAAAATGCAGGGATGGACGTATATTCATGTTTCGATGAAGATTATATAATAATTCAATCCAATGAGACAAAAATGATCCCTACTGGAATTGCTAGTGTTTGTTCTGATGATTATTATTTTCAATTATTTGAAAGAAGTTCAACGGGAACAAAAGGAATTGGTCAAAGATGCGGAGTTATAGATTCTTCATATAGAGGAACATGGTTCGTACCTATTACAAATCACAATAATAAACCTATTATAATAACTAAAGAAAAAAATGAAGATGTATTAAAATTACTACAAAATTTAGCAATAGTTTATCCATACTCTAAAGCAATTTGCCAAGTAGTATTATTACCTGTTCCTAAAATTAATATAGAAGAAATTGATTATGAAACATTAAAAACATTTGAATCCGAAAGAGGAATAGGATGTTTAGACAGCACTAATAAATAAATAAACATATTCAAAAACAAAAAGTAGAGACTAACAATCTCTACTTTTCCCTAAATTAAAACAAAATTAAACACCAACATTAGTTAACATTAATCAACAAATAAAAACAAACTGCCAAACTTAACTAATTAAAATGGTAATGAATCATTGACAAATAATAAATATAATAGTATAATTAACAATACAAGAAGGGACAAGTTAAATATGAAAGAAAGTGAAACAAATATTGAATCAAAAAATTTAACAAATATAAATATAAAATGTATCAAAGAAAAATGTCCGTTTTACTATAAATCAAACAAATATCAAGAAGTATGTCATCTGACCAGCAAATATAAACTCTTAGATAAGTGTTATGGTGTATTAGAAATACCTAATAAAAAAGAAACTATTGCTTGTAAAATTGCTAAACTAATAAGTGAATTAGAATGCTTGGAAGAAACTAACACATTAATAAGGTGTCACCAAAATGATATTTTAACATAGAATATAAAAATAAAAAACTAAAATAAAACTAATATGAAAGGGATAATAAATTCAATGAAACAAATTATTACGAAAGAACAACTTAAAGAATTATCAACTACTCAAAAAGTAAAACTATTTAATTGGTGGATTAATAAAGGCATCAAAATGGGAGATATTTATTATCTAAATGTCAATGGAACAGAATTTATAAATTGTTTCACCAAACCATGTAAGAAATTATCCTATGAAAGTACAAAAATTACCCATTATTAAACATTGGTCAAATGATTGAATTGTTAGATGATTTTAATGCACCATATGTAGATTTAAAATTAAAAACTGTGAATGAATTATGTGATGCTTTTTGGGAAAGTGTTAAATCTATTTTATAATAAATTAATTAATCAATAAAATAAAATTATAAAAATAAAGGAGAATATAATTATGTCTAATATGGATACCAATATTGCTAACAATACTACCAATACAGAAACAAAAACCGACACATCAATCATTCCTATCACAAATGAAAATAAACCTCTAGCAATTCAAAATCCAGAAAATACTTGTTTTAAGTGTTTACAAGATAAACAAGTACACAAAATATGTATCCCATCATTAGGATATACTAGTTATTTTGATAACTTTTCAAGTAGAGTATATTTGTGTGATTCATGTTTGAGACAATACACAAATTTAGAATGGTGGAAATTAGAAACAATTGAAAGTAAAGAAGATTGGTATGAAATATATTATAAATATGAAAAAGAAATTTTAGAATTTATTAAAAGTTTACCAATTCAAGGGCAAGAATTATTTTTTACTAGATTTGCTCATGGTGATAAAAGTTATATGGAAGGGCAAGATTGGATTGATTTTGAATTAGGTATATTACCACATGAAGAATGTGAAAAGTATGGATATTATTCACCACAAGAGAAAATTGCATACAAAGAAAGATTCCCTATATGTCAACACCCAGTAAATAAAATATATAATGATGAATCTAAAAGTTGTTGGTGTCCATTTGGATCACATGGTAAATATAATCAAATATGTGGTGATAGTATTTGTGATGATTGTTATGAATGCATATATTTTAAAGAAAGAGAAATACCTATTAGAGATATTTTAGAAGATGATTGGAATGATTATGTTGTTTATTACAAAAATAAAATCAATGGTGATAAATATAAAGAAAAATTTGAGAAGGAATAGAAAGGAATAATAATTATATGGATTTAACTAATACAATCAATAAGTTAGAAACACAAATTAAAATTTTAGAGGAAGAGATAGGTAATAAATCTAATGAAATAGTAAATAGTTATAAAAGAAAACTTAGAAATTTAAAGACATCATTATCAATTAATATCCAACAAAATAATGTTAAATTATATAATAATATTAATGTTGATAATATTGATGATAGTGAAGAAAGGAGTAATTATATTGAGTAACTACATTTATAATAATCCATTAGACCGAGGATACAAACAATTTTATTTAACAAAGAAACAACATAATAAATTATTTGAACACCGTAAAATTAAATGGCATGACAAATATGAATATTATTATAATAATCATTGTATATTGTTACATAGATTTTATAATTCAAAAGCAATTATATTAAGCACTATACTATTACCCATAATTATATTAATGGAAGGATTGGCAAATGTAAAAGAAACTATGTATGATTATAAAAGATTATTTAATCAAAAGAAATGTGGTAGTTTTTTTGGTGATAACATTTGGAACAATACAGATATGTATAATGAAGTTATGAAGGTAATATCGTTTTAAAATTTAAGATTTGTCATAATATTAAAAGGAGGAAATATTTATTTGAATAGTCCTATTAAATGGATAGGTGGTAAACGTAGAGAGATTAAATATTTTGAAAAATATATACCAGAATTTAAAACATATATTGAACCATTTGTAGGTGGAGGTGCTTTGTTTTGGCATCTTCAACCTAAAGAAGCAATTATCAATGATATAAATGAACATCTAATTAATTTCTATTTAGTATTGAAAAATAATTATGATGAGTTGAAAATTGAATTACAGTCTTATATTAATACTTTAGAAGAATATAAGAAAATAATAATTAGACTAAACAATAAAGAATATAAAAATAATATCGTACAAGCAACAATATTCTATTATTTAAATAAAACTGCATTTAGTGGAACATGGAGAGTAAATTCAAAAGGTAATTTTAATGTTGGATATGGTTATTACGAAAATGACAATTATAAAAATTTAGGTAATCAATTTACTTCTGTATTAAAAGATACACTTATTTTAAATAATGATTACAAAGAAGTAATAAATGAATATAAAAATAATAGTGACACATTTATATTCTTTGATCCACCATATTTAGATTGTGATACACTTTATACTCCTTCGCAAAAGTTTGAAAATATTTATCAATACATATATGAATTTATGAAAGAATCTAAATGCAAGTGTATGTTAATTGTTAAAGAAAATAAATACATAATAGATACTTTTAGTGAATTTATTAAAGAAATATATAGCAAAGATTATAAATGTAATGCAAAAAGTGAAAAGAAAAATTCACATGTAATTATTACAAATTATTAATATAAAAAGGAGATAAATTAATTTGACAATTGTAATAAATTTCTTCGCAGGAAGTGGATGTGGGAAAAGTTCGCTTGCAAGTGGTGTATTTTCAGAATTAAAATGGTTAGGTGTAAACGTGGAATACGTTATGGAGTACGTCAAACACCAACTTTTTGAAGAAAGAACAGCAATATTTAAAGATCAAGATTACATATTCGGAAAACAAAAATATAATATAAAACGTCTAGTAGATTGTGATAAATTAGATGTAATAGTTACTGATTCACCAATTATATTATCTGCATTTTACAATAAACCATTTGACGAAACATTTAATCAACATGTAATAGATGAATTCAATAAATTTAATAATTTTAACTATTTACTTGAAAGAGTTAAACCTTTTAATGAGGTAGGTAGATTCCAAACGGCAGAAGAAGCAAAACAAGATGATATTAAACTAAGAAAAATGTTAGATGATTATGAAATTAAGTATACAGATATTAAAGGTGAGAAAGCAAGCATAGAAATAATTGCAAATCAAATTAAAAATATGATTAATTATCAAAAACAAGGCATTGCATGGAGAAGTTAAAAATAAATATCTAACAATAACAAACTATATCCAATTATATCTAATTAAATTATTTTATAACTAACAATATTTCAAAATTTACAAAATATCCCAAATTTCTAAACCCTTGATTTATAAGGGTTTATAGGGTGTTAATTTTCCAAAAATCATAACCAATTCCACGTTTTATTCAGATTTTAAAAATATAAAAAGGAGAGTGAATTATATAAATAGTCCTATTAAATGGGTTGGTGGTAAGAGGAATTTACGCAAAGAATTAGTTTCAATAATGCCAAAACATACTCAATATGTAGAAGTTTTTGCAGGTGCCATATGGGTACTACTTGAAAAAGAACCCACAAAAATTGAAATTATAAATGATATTAACGGAGATTTAATAAATTTCTATCGAGTAATACAAAATAAAAATAAATGTGAGCAATTAATAGAAAGAATATATTTTCTTCCTAAATCAAGAGAAATATTTGATATATTTGATAAACAATTAGAAATGAAGAGAGATGAATTAGGAGAAATAAATAGAGCAGTAATGTTTTATTATTTACTTAAACTTGTTTTTGGTGGAAGATTTGATAGAAAGAAAAAATCATTTTGTGTTCCTAATGATGGTAGAAAAAATATAAACTATGATAAATTCCCTGATGAATTTTTAGAATTACATGAAAGATTAAAGAATGTTTACATAGAAAAAGAAGATTATAAATACATATTAAAAAAGTATGATAGACATGATGGATTGTTTTTCTTAGACCCTCCATATCTCGATACAACAGAACATAATTATGGAGTAAATTTTAATATTGAAGAATACTCTTTATTAAAATCTAAACTAGATGATATTAAAGGTAAATTTATTTTAACTTGTAACGACAAACCAGAATTGAGACAATTATTTAAAGATTATAATATTAAAGATAATAAAGTTCATTATTCAGTTAGTGGTACTTCAAATGCATGTAAAGAGTATGGAGAATTGATAATTACAAATTATGAATTAAATTAAATAATATACCATATGTAGTATCATAAATAATTACTAAACACTACATATGGTATAAAAATAAAATCAACACCAAACGAACATTTTATAAAAATAAAAATATAATAAAAGGAGGTTTTAATATCAAACTAATTGATATATTAAAATCTAAAGAAGATAATGTAATTAAATACATATTCCTTACTAATGATAATCAAGTCAAAGAATTTAGTTATATAAATAAACATGATGGTAAAGATATAATTTGTGCTCCATCTCAAACTGCATGTAATTTAGGTTGTAAGTTTTGTCATTTATCAGATATAGATAATTTAAAAGTTAGAAATTTAAGACCAGAAGAAATTGTAATATCAATAAAAGAAATTATTAAGAATCTTAATTTACTAAATATATCTAATGATAAAACTTTATTAATTTCATTTATGGGTGCAGGAGAGCCATTATTAAATATAGATAATCTTATTGCAAGTATGAATATAATACAAAACTATTATAAAAATAAATATAAAACAGTAAGATTTGCAATTGCAACATTAATTCCTACTGTTAAAACTATGAATGATTTTACAAATAAAATTCATACATATAATTTAAATTGTAAAATACATTTTTCACTTCACTTTACAAATAATAAACAACGTAAAGAATTTATGCCAGCATCTTCTGATATAAGAAATTCTCTTGCATTATTAGAACATTATACTTTATACACAGGTAATAAAGCAGAAATTCATTACACATTAATTAAAGATGTTAATGATACTAATCAAGATATAGATAATTTATTACATTTAGTTTATGGAAGAGGGATACCTGTTAAATTTCTTCATTATAATGAAAAAGAAACTTTAAATTGTTTTACTTCTAATAGAATTAGTCAATTTACTAAAATATTAGAAGATAATGATATTGAAACAGAATTTTATATTCCTCCAGGTAGAGATATTGGATCAAGTTGTGGAATGTTCTTAATTGACTTATATAAAAAATATAATTTAAAATGCGATACCCTCTAAACCATTGTAAAATAAGGGTTTTAAAAATGGTAAATTATTACCAAATATCGGTTTTATTCAAAGTTTAAGAAAGGAGAAATTATGGAAAGAGAAAATAATATAAATAATTTAAAGAATTATATCAAATACAATTTAAACTGTGAGCATCCAGAAGTTAATTGGTTTCATCAAGTAAATAGAGTTATTGACACTTTATATTTTGGAGAAACATATAAGTATTTAGAAGAAAAATATAAAAATAAATAATAAAGGAGAAATGTAATTATGAAAGGTTTATTTAAAAAATACATAGTCACTAAAACTAATGGAAGAATTATAGATTCAAATGCAGATTATTTTGTATTAAGATTAGACACGGATAAATTTGCTAGAAGTGCAATGAGATTTTATGCAATGGCAATTCAACAAGATAATCCTATTTTATCAAAAGAAATATTAGAAAAATGTAATCAATATGATAAAGGAGAATAAATAAAACATGAAATTTATAAAAGGTATGCCAAACATTAAAATATTTCAAAATGATAATTATATGTTAGAAATTAAAACTGTCCAAAAATTTGATGAAGATGAAGATAGAATAATCTTAAAATGTGCAGAAGAAATATCAGAATTTAAAAGAGGATTTATTTGTGATATAAAAACTATTTATATAGTAGAAAGTGATAATGTTGTAAAAGAATTAAGTATACGAAGTGATATAATTAAAAATTTAGTATTAGTTTATATGAATAAATGTTCACAATTCGGATATATTACAGAATTTGAATATATATTTTATAAGTAATATTTAAAAGGAGATAAATATGATAAATAAATTATCTAAAGAAGCATACGAAAATACAGTATCGCATGGAGCGCATGGATGGAATGATGAAGATAGAAGTTTTGGTGATATTATTGCATTAATACATAGTGAGTTATCAGAAGCATTAGAAGAGCATAGAAATAAAAAAGGATTCACTGAAATATATTATAATGATAATAACGAAAAACCTTTAGGTATTCCTATCGAATTAGCAGACGTAGTTATTAGAGTATTTGATGTTTGTGAAAAATATAAAATTGATTTAGAGAAAGCAATAAGAATAAAAATGGAATATAATAGTAAAAGACCATTTAAACATGGTGGTAAGATAATTTAACAAAGGAGAATAATTATCCATATGTTAAACTACAAGAATTACTTCAATGATATGAATATATAGAATATTAAAAATAAAACAATACAATACAATAAATAAAAGGAGATTATTTTATACATGACTACTTTAAACTATGTAGAATTTTATGATACATTAGAAAAATCAAACAACACACTAATAAGAAAAATAAATAGATTTTTATATGATACTCCTATTTTAGAAATATCTATTAACAACAAAAAATTTATAATTGATGTAGAAAATATTTTTAACAGAAAATTTTTATGTGATAAAGATAATTGTGATATGATTATTAAATATAAAAATGATAATCCTTTAAATGATATAGAATTTATTGATGGATCATGTTGTGAGACAGGTTCTTATAAAATGTCTGAGAAAACAGAACAATATATAGATGAACATTTAGATGAGATATTACCTTATTTATCAGGTAAAAATCAAGATTATATAAGGGAATGTGGTTGGAAATATAATAAGCAAGATTATGATGATAATAGTACAGATTTCACAGATTATGATTTATGTATCTTTAGTTTTATAGAAAATGGAATGTCTTATTGTGCATTACATAGATATGCTTTGGATAATAATATTGACATTTTAGAAGTAAAACCTTTTGATTGCTATATGTTTCCATTAGATATTATAGAGTATAATAATAAATATATTTTAACTACAGTATCTAATGATTCAAGAAATGCTGATTTTAGCAGATGGAGAGATTATCATTGTTTTAACAAATGTATTATGAACAAAAATAAAGGTGTTCCTATGTATGAACATAGTAAAGATGTATTAATTAAATTATATGGGAAAGAGTTATATAATAAATTAGATGAAATATATAAGAGTGATGAATGGAAGAAATTGTTGAAATAATTTATAAATTATAAAGGAGGAAATATGAAAAAGTTTGTTGTAGAAATGGCAGTAGGATTCTGTGCTAGTTTAACTGTAATACTTAGCAATAATTTCCCCCCCCCCCATCTTCTTTAAATGAAGATGAATTACTGATGAAGTTACAATAGAAATAATTAAGAATATATTGAAAATCAAAGAGGTAAAAAGATATGAACAAGGCTTATAAATTTCGTTTATACCCAAATAAAGAACAAGAAATACTTATAAATAAAACATTTGGTTGTGTAAGATTTGTTTATAATAAAATGTTAGCAGAACGTAAGGAAATATATGAACAACACAAAGACAATAAAGAAGAATTATATAAACAAAAACTTCCAACACCTGCTAAGTATAAATCAGAATTTGAATGGTTAAAAGAAGTAGATTCTCTAGCTTTGGCAAACGCTCAAATGAATTTACAATCTGCATATAATAATTTTTTTAGAGATAAAAAAGTTGGTTTCCCTAAATTTAAATCTAAGAAAAAAGACAAAAATTCTTATACAACAAATAATGTAAAAAATAATATAAAAATTGTAGATAATAAAATCAAAATTCCCAAAATAGGATTTATGAATGTAAAATATCATAGACAAATATTAGACAATCAACTAATTAAGTCTTGTACCATATCTAAAACATCTACTGGTAAGTATTATATAAGTATTTTAGTTGAATTTGAACAACAAGTAATACAAAAAGAAATTAATATAAACAATATTTTAGGATTAGATTATAGTCAGTATGAATTATATGTAGATAGTATGGATAAAATAGCCAATTATCCAAAATATTATTATAAAATGCTTAGTAAACTTAAAAAAGAACAGAGAAAATTATCTAAATGTCAAAAGGGAAGCAATAATAGAAATAAACAAAAACTCAAGGTTGCTAAACTCCATGAAAAGGTTGCTAATCAGAGAAAGAATTTTCTTCATAAAAAATCAAAAGAATTATCAGATAATTATAATGCAATAATTATCGAAAATTTAAATATGCAAGCAATGAGTCAATGTTTACATTTAGGCAAAGGTATATCTGATAATGGTTGGGGTATGTTTACTACATTATTAAAATATAAATTAAAAGATAGAGGAAAGAAATTAATCAAGATTGATAAATGGTTTCCTTCTTCTAAAAAATGTAATGAATGTGGAGAAATAAATAAAGAGTTAAAATTATCAGATAGAGAATGGAATTGTAAATCATGTGGTAGTATAATTCAAAGAGATTATAATGCTGCTAAAAATATTAGAGATGAAGGAATTAGATTATTAGGATTAATAGCATAAAAAATTATAAATAATGAACCGTAGGAACTACGGGGTTAGCCTGTTGATACTTTAGTCATTAGATTAATTGAGCAGGAAGCACCTATCTCTTAACGTAATGAAAGGTGGCGTGTAGTTCACCTGTAGATGCTAAAAATAAAGAAGAAGCAATTAAATTAGCAAGAGAATTAGTTTTAGAAGATGCAACTGAATACTATGATGGTAATTTAGAGATAGAAGATATTAATTTTGTTCAGGAAGTAAAATAATATAAAATATAAAATTCAAAGTGAGGTGATTTGTTATCAAAAAATTTAAACAATGGTTAAAAACAAAATTAAGAAACTTTTTAGAAATTGATAATGATATAAAAACTGTAAAAGATAAATTAATTAATCATCAAGTGGCAAACGAAAATCAATTTGATAATTTAAATGATTGGTTAAAAAATAAACATGAAAACATAAAAATAAATATATCTCACTTACAAGAATCAATAAAAATATTACATAATACAATAGAAAATGTTGTACATATTGGAACAGATGTTAGAGAAAATCACAATAATCGTGAACATAGTTGGGCAGTTATTTGTGTAGAAGGTAAAATAAATATAGTTAAATTTTTAGATTTAAATAGAAATGATTCAAGATATGTTTTAGATTTTTTAAAACAATTTGAAGCAGGTAGACATTGTATTGATTCACCTAGAAAAGAATTGTTTTATGAAGAAATGTTTAAGTTTTAATAAATAATGAATATAAAAAGGAGAGTGCTTACTATCAACATAAATAATCAAACAAGATGTATTAACTCTAATCAATACACATTAGAAAATTTACTTAATCTATGCAATACAACTGACAAAATAAAATCAATTGCATCAACTTCAGATGGATTAAAATACCTAAAAACAATTCTATCAGACAAAAGGGCAATTCTTTACTTTAAACAACCTAGCACACGTACATTTTTTATCTTTTGAAAATGCATGTCATATCCTAGGTATCTCATGTTCCAATGTAAGAGATACTTCTACATCATCAGAATCAAAAGGCGAATCCGAATTAGATGCAATTAAAACTTTCTCACAATATTCAGATTTAATTATAATGAGACATCCTTCAAACGATTTTATTTATGAAATATCTAATAATTTATCTGATAAAACAAGAATAATCAATGCAGGTTCAGGTTCTGACCAACATCCTACACAAGCACTTTTAGACTTCTATACTATCTATAAATATGGTTTGGAAAATAAGAAAATTGCTTTTGTAGGTGATTTATTAAGAGGAAGGACTGTGAGATCATTATCTTTGTTATTAAATAAAGTTAGTGACACTAAACTATATTTTGTTTCACCTAAACAATTTCAAATTAAATCTGATATATTAGAGCAATTGAATATAGATTATGATATTACAGATGATTTTGATAAGATATTGCCTGATATGGATGTAGTTTATATGGTTAGATTGCAAGATGAATATAAACATGAAGGTATTAATGATAATGAAATTATTGATACAAGTAAATATAGTATAAATAGTAGTAATATAAATAAAATGAAAGATGATGCAATTATACTTCATCCATTGCCTAGAAGAGATGAAATTAGTGTTGAAATTGATAGAGATAAAAGAGCAAAGTATTGGGAGCAATGTCAAAACGGAATGTGGGTACGTGTTGCATTAATTATGAGTATGTTCGGTGCAAGTAAATTGTAAAAATAAATTTATCCCCACAGAAAGGAGAAATTACCTATACTGAAATTAGCGTTTGCATACAAAGACAAATTACAATCAACATTTCAAAATATAGTATTTCAAGATAAATATAAATTCTATAATTATGATAATTATTGGCAATATAATTTAAAACTAAGTGAAGATTCATGGAATGATATAGAATTGGTTAGTGTTGATAATCAGGATAATGTAATTGGATTTTTAAGAGCAAGTATAATAAGAACATCAGAAAAAGTTTCCTCTTTAGGAATTATTAATTTCTATGATAAAAATTTAACATTCTCAAGAGATTTATATCAATTCTTGAAAGAATTATTTGAGAAGTATAATTTTAGAAAAATAGAATTTAATGTTGTGATAGGTAATCCTATTGAAAAAATGTATGATAAATACATAGATAAATATGGTGGTAGAATCATAGGTATAAGTAATAAATCTACAAGACTTCACGATGGAATTTATTATGATGTTAAACATTATGAAATATTTAGAGAAGATTATTTGAAAAATATAAAATAATTCTTGCAATTTTAACAGAATAGTAATATAATAATAAATATAAATAAAATATTTAACAATACAAAAGGAGGCGAAAATTAATATGAATAGTAAAACTTGTGAAAATTGCACGATGAGATGTTGCCCTATTAGACATTTAGATAAAAGATGTGAAAATTATACTACTATTAAATGGTAAGATAGATTTGATGAAAGTAAGTAAAATTGAAAATATTAAATTTACAAATCCTTAATTTATAAGGGTTTGTAATACATAAAATCAGTATAAAATCGAACATTGAACATGATTTAGAAAGGAGTAAAAATATGAATAGTATTCTATCAGAATCACAAGAAACAATTTTCAATAGAAACATAAGTTTAATTGCAGATTCCTATAAGAGAATGGCAACAAATCGTGATATTAATTATAGAAATCAACAATTAGAAAAATGTAGTAAATGGTTAGAAGAAATTACTGTTTTATTAGAGGATTATATTTGTCAAACTAATTAAGAAAGGAGCAATCAAACATGGACTTAATCTATATAAATATAATTGATGCAATACAATATGCCGTTGATAAAATTTCAAAACAACAATACAAAAATGATCCATGTAAACCTAAATTTATCGTTAGTCAATTAGATAAATATAATAACGAAGGTGAAATAATTCAACATGAAATTGTATTAACTATTAAACATTCTGGTCAACAACGTACACGATCATTATTCCCTAGATTAGATTATAAATATGGCTATGAATCATTAAAAAATGAAATGGTATGGTTATATAATTCGACAATGTAGAAAGGAAAATAAATCATATGCTATTCGATTCAAAACACTACACAGAAATAAACAAGTCACTTGTAGAATCAATAAGAAAAAATTTATTTAACTATGATAACGACATAAAACAAACTAAAAGAGTAAAATTACAACAATGTAAATATTGCTATTATATAAGCAATAAAATATCACTTCAAGCATTCACAACATTTACTTGTAAAAATTGTAATGATGAAATTATACACCACAATTCTAATGTTGATAAATATTATATGGATTGTGCTAAAGAATTAAATATTTGTTGTCATTGTGGTGCAGAAATGGATTAGTATATTATATTAGATATTATTAAATTAAATAAGAAAGGAGAAATAATTATGACAAAAATAAAATGCCTACAAATGGATTTAGATGAATTCTGGAGTAATAATGAATCAATTTATACTGAATATGATATTGGTAGTTTTAGAAGAAAAGTAGTTATCAAACCAGAAGATAAAGAAAAGTTTTTAGATGCGTATGCATTAGAATTTAGATTAAGAGCAGAAAAATGTTTAGAAGAAGTATTGCATTATGAAAATGATTTATATTTAGATAAGGATGATAATTAAATTAAATAGAAAGGAGAATATCTAATATGGATAGAATAATGAAGGCACAAAAAGCAGATGTATTAACTCAATTTTCAGAAATGAAAAAAGAAGAAGGTAGGAAAGAGGAGAGAAAGAGGATTGCTAGTATATTATCTCAAAATGATGAATGGTGTTGTGGTCATGCATTAGATGAAGAAAATGGATGTTATATTGGTTGTACTACTTGTTGGTTTGAATACTTAGAATATAAATAAATAAAACCTAAATAATAAAAACAATACATAAAGGAGATAAATATTATGAACAATGATTTAAAAACTTCTTATGGTGTTTGCAAGAATGGTAAAATATATTGTCCTAATTGTAGAAGATTAATTGTTAATCCTGTAATTATTAGAGTGGATGATGGTAAACCTGTTACATTCTGTTATTGTGGGAATTATATTACGATTGAAAATAATAAGTGAGAATAGAAAGAAAATAAAAAGAAAGGAAATATAATATTATGAATAATAATCTAATATGTCCATTTTGTTTACAAGATATTAACAATCACGCATGGAATTGTCCAATGAATCCTGTTAATATTAACAATAATGAATTTCAATTAAACAAATTAATTGATAAAAATAGAAAGGGATTAAAATTATGATATGCAAAGATTGTAGAGATAAACATATAGCACGAGGAATGAAAGAAATAATCTGTTTTAAATGTGGTAAAATTACATACATTAATTCAGTATATAGCAATGTATGTAATAATTGTTCGGATATTTATTTGATTTGTCAATATTGTGATAAAGAAATTAAATTAGAGATTCCAGAGAATATATATATTAAAGATATTAAACAAAATATTTATGCATTATCTTGGTTAGAGATTGCTATTGATAATTTCAAGAAACAAAATGAAAAAGTACATACCATTGAAGGTAATATGACTATGGATGAATTTATATTAGAATATGCAAAGGAAAAATTAAGTAAAATTATTAAGTGTTAAAATTAATATTAAAAACGTAAACATTTTGATTATTTGTTTACGTTTTTAAAAACATAAAAAAGTATTTCCAAATGTATTATGCAAATGGAATAGAGGGTATAGGTTTATATCCAGTTAAATTATATTAATTATAATCTAACAAAATAGATAGAAATATCTATATAAACTTCATCTTTTATTCAAATATTTAGAAAATAAATTTAAAGGAGATATATTATGGATATTACAATAGAAAAATTAAATAATGGCAATTGTTTAAAAATACCTAAACAATATAAAATAAATGCTGATGGAATTGAAACATTGGAAGACGTTAAACAAATTATTCGTGCTTTAGAAATACATTTTTATGAATATTCTGAACTTAGTAAATTGCCAGATAAATTAAAAATTGAGTTGACAGATTAGAAATATAATTGTATAATGATAAGAAATAGAAAATAAACAAGAAAGGAGGTGATTTCTATAAATCTATATATTCCTTGGTATGGATTCTTAATTCTATTTGTTTGTATAGGATTTGGTTATGCATATTATATTGGAACTAAAGGTGGAGGATGTTATGATTTTATAACACCTTTATTGATGCTATGTGTAATTATAGGAACAATAGTAGGTGCTATAGCATTTTTAATTGGAAAGTTTTTGTGTTAGATTAATAAGTTAATTGAAATAAATAAATTAAGAAAGGAGTAACAATAAATAAATGTCAAACTCAAACTCAAACATATGTAAACACCTATCAACTAATGAAAATGAAAGAGGAATGGATAATGGTATTGTAGATTACTATTGCTTTTATCAAGAAAATTACATAGACCCATCGGAATGTATTAATTGTAATAATAAAAATAGAAAACAAAAAGAAATAGTCTATCTAGCAAATCCATATGGTTTCTCTAAGCAACAAAACGAAAAATTATTACCTGAGATTATATCTAAAATTGAATCACTAGGATATGAAGTGTGGGAACCTTTCAAACGTAATAACCAAATAGATTTTTCTGACAATAATAAAAATTGGGCATATGATGTTGGTCAAGCAGATAAATCAGATGTAGAAAATTGTGATATTATTTTTGCTATTGTTAATGGTATCCCAGACGAAGGAGTTATGATTGAGTTAGGAATGGCAATTGCATTGAGGAAGAAGATCTATTTGTTTAGAGATGATTTTAGGAGATGTACTGATTCAGGTGAATATCCTTTAAATTTGATGATATTCTGTGGATTGCCGAAAGATAATTGGAGGGATAGTTATTTTGAGAGTGTTGATGAGATAGAGTTTTAGGTTGAAATTATAATAAATATAAAAGGAGAAACAAAATACATATGAGCAAAGCAGACGATATATTTATTTCAATGTGTAAAGATATTATAGAAAATGGAACATCTTCAGAAGGACAAATTATTAGAGCAAAATGGGACGATGGAAAACCTGCACATACAATTAAGAAATTTGCTGTAGTTAATAGATATAATTTACAAGAAGAATTTCCTATATTAACTTTAAGACCAACAAATTTAAAGGCATGTATTGATGAAATATTATGGATATTTCAAAAGAAATCTAATAATATTAAGGATTTGAATTCTAGAATATGGGACAGTTGGGCAGATGAAGATGGTTCTATTGGACAATGTTACGGTTTTCAATTTCAAAAGAAACATAAATATAAAGAAGGTTATTTTGACCAAGTAGATAGAGTTTTATATGATTTAGAACATAATCCATATAGTAGAAGAATTATTACTAATATTTATAATCACGAAGATTTACATGCAATGAATCTTTATCCTTGTTGTTATAATATGACATTTAATGTAGCAGGTAATAAATTAAATGCAGTATTAAATCAAAGGTCTAATGATGTATTAGCTGCCAATAACTGGAACGTGTGTCAATATGCTTGTCTGATGCATATGTTCGCACAAGTAAGTAATTTAGAAGTTGGTGAACTTACTCATATGATTGTAGATGCACATATCTATGATCGTCATGTTCCTTTAGTTAAAGAATTAATTAGTAGAGATAGTTATTCTGCACCTAGATTGATTATTAATAAAGATGTTAATAATTTCTATGAATTTACAGTTGAAGATTTTGTATTAGATGGGTATAAACATGGTGAACAAATTAAAGGTATTCCTATTGCTGTTTAGACAGTGGTAGGAATATAAATATAATAAATTAAAATATATAATATAAAAAGGAGAAAATATTAATATGAATAATAATTTAAAAGAGTTAAAAAATAAAATTGAACAAAATAATAAATTAATTGCAGAATTTAAAACTCCATTAGTAAAAGAGAATAAAAATCTAATAAAACAAATGAAAGAAATGTGTCCTCATAATAATGTTAAGAAAACTGGTGGTGGGATGTGGCATAATTGGCCTGATTATGGTAGTTATCCATATAATGTAGAATGTTTAGATTGTGGATTATTTGGTTCTAGTGATGATAGTAATTATTTAATATATGGAACATTAAATCAAAGAGTTACAATTGATGAATCTAAAGAAAGTTAGAAAGGAGTAACCTAATTATATGCACATACTCTTAATATCAGGTAAATCTAACGCAGGGAAAGGCGTTTTATCATCAATAATAGAATCAAATCTAACAAAACAAAAAAAACATACAATCAAATGCAGTTTATCAACATACATAAGAAATGTTGCAAAAGAAGATTATTATTGGGATGGTATAGATACATTAGAAAGTAGAAAATTTATGGCAGAATCATATAGAATTGGTACTGAATTTTATTCTTATCATATGGCAAGAAGAGTATGGGAAAGAGATATTAGACCATATAGCAATAAAGATACAATTGCTATTGTAGAAAGTTTTAGGGAAAAGGTTAATTATGATTATTTTTGTATTTTATTAGATGAAGGTATAATTGATAAAATTACTACTATAAGAGTTATAAGACCAGATTTTAATGCAATTCAGGATAAAGATATGGAGAATCATGTATCTGAATCTGATGTAGATAATTTTAAATTTGATTATATTATTGAAAATAGTGGAACGATTGAAGAATTATATGTGAAGTTAGATGGATTGGTTGGTAATATTATTGAAGGAGAAAAATGATGAGTAAAACAAGACCAACAATCTATCTTGATCTCGATGAAGTAATTTGTGCTTTCCTAGATCAATTATGTTTCAAATACAACGAACAATACAATAAAAATCTTAAACCAAACGATATAAAAACATACTCATTATCTAATTATCTAAATGAAGATGGTATGAAAATATTCCATAAGCCAGGATTCTTTATGTCCTTACAACCAATAGATAAATCAATAGAAACAATAAGAAAATTATTAAATGAGAATCATAACATCTTCATTATTTCTTCACCTATGAACGAACATTGCGTATTTGAAAAATATCTATGGGTTAAAACATATTTACCATTCTTCCCTATTAGAAATTTAATCTTAGTTGGTAATAAAGGTGAATTGTTAAGTAGAATTGATGATGAAAATGGCGTGTTGTTTGATGACTGTCCTGCTTATTTAAGGGAATTTAATGGGATTAGAGTTGTTATGGATAGAGAATATAATAAGGAATTGATTGTTGGTGACAACGTGAATGGTGTGGATTATGTGGATTATAGGGTTAGTGGATGGGATGAGTTTTATGAAATTGTTAGTGGGTTGTAATAAATTAATCAATCAATACATAAAATATTTTTAAATAATTGCTAAAGAAGGTGATTAAAACAAACTACACAAATGAACAATATATAGAATATGTTAACAACACTAACCCAATAGAAGTAATACAAGGAAAATACGGGAAAATATTTATTTTGCCACCTATTGAACCACCTACAGAAGAAACATATCAAAGATATTATAGAGCATTAGGCAAATTATTATTAAAGAAAGAAGAAAAACCAGCGTAATTGCTGGTTAATTTTTTTAAGCAATTTTATTCTTATGAGTGTGTGCATAATGAGATGTTTGCCTACTCATAAGAATAAAAAGATGGAGTAATATAAGTATTAAAATCTTTTTTGTTTATTTTTACAAATATTACTTTACTAATAACTGATTTCAATAAATCATTTTTCTCTGTTTTATCATAGCATATTTTATATGCTTCTAAAACAGTTTTTATTTTATCTTGCCATTCAAAAAAAATTTTTTCAAAATTATTATTCACATTATCATTAGAAATAAGTAATTTTAACTTATCTAATTCATTCTTAAGTTCATTTGTACGCTCTTTATACATATCATCATCTATAAGTCCATCTTCCCATTTTTCATAAGCAAATTTAAGTTTGCGTTTTAATTCTAATTCTTTCTTACTCATTACATTATTTATGTCTATTGAATTTTCTTTATTATTATTAACAAATTTATTAAAATCATCTTCTAATAATTTTTTTACTTCTTCAATGCCTATATCTTTCAACCTGTCTAAAAATAATAAAATATTTTCTTCAATTTTCCTATACATGACATAACTACATCCTGGTTTAGTACACCATAATATTTCTTGAAAATAAGTTTTTCTAGTTCCATCTTTCTTATCATAATGTGTTCTAGTAGTTTGTTTAATCATAGTTTTTTTACATTTACTACAAATAATTAATCCTGCTAATTCACAAGGAGAAAAATCTAATTTATTATGTGGAGCAGTGCCTCTATTATTAAATTTCTTTTGTGCTAATTCCCAAGTTTCTTTATCAATAATAGCTTCGTGTGCATGTTCTACAATGATATGATCCTCTAAAGGTCTATCTATCACTATTGATTTATTATCTTTCATTACACGTTTTCTTCTATAATACATTACTGTGCCATTATATACAGGATTACTAAGAATTCTCTTAACTGTAGATGGTTCCCATACTATACCATTTTTAGGAGTAGAAATACCAATTCTAGTTAAATACGTTGCTATTGCTCTAAAAGAAACTTCTTTACCATCAATTCCATTAACATAAAGAATAAATATTAATCTTACAATGTCTGCAAATTCTTCAATTGGTTCTAATTTTGAAGTTTGAGAATTTAATTTGTATGCGAAAGGTAGATTACCAACAACCCATTTTCCTTCAGTTGCGAGATTATGTTTAGCACTTAAAAGCCGATCTTTGACCAATTCAAACTCCTCACGACTCATAAAAAGTTCAAATCTAATTTGTCTTACATCTGAAGAATTTGAAGGATCATAAATTTTATAAGGAGTAATAATATAAATATTTTTAGTTACTACTAAATCATAAATCACACCCATATCACTATAATTACCTCTACCTAACCTAGATAATTCACGAATAGCAACACAATTATATTTACCTATTTTTAAATCATCTAATACTTGTTTAAATACTGGTCTGGTTTCAATCTTATCTCCAGAACCAATTTCTGAAACTTGATCATAAGGAATACCTATATCATCTAATACTTTTGTCATTATTTTTTGTTGTGTAGACAACGTATCTTCACCAGTACGTTTTTCTTTTTCAATATCTTGTCTGGAACGTCTAAGATAATTGATTATTTTATAGATATTTTGTTGTGGAGAAGAATAAGAATAGTTTTTAGACATATAATACTCCTTAAATTAGGATTTTGATAAAATTTAATAGTATTTAATAGAGTTTAATTAAAATGCAATATTAATTAGTATTCTACAAAGAGTGTAGATTATCCTTTAAATAATGTGAGAATATAGATATATAAAGTATGAAATAAAATATTTAAATACCATAAATTAGTTGTTATATATTCTAATGAAATGTGATATAATATTAATAACAATTACTATCACAAATTCACTATAAGGAGGATAGTATAAAATTAAATTTTATAACTTCTATAATTTTATTTTTATCATAAAGGAGAATTTTAAATGAATTATATAGTTTTTGATTTACAATACAATTCACATTATAGAAACAACATAAAAGATACTCAAATGCAAAAAGTTTGCAAACATGAGATTGTTGAATTTGCTGCTGTTAAATTAAATGAACAATTTACTATTGTAGATACATTTCATTCATATGTAAAACCATATGTTTATAGATTTTTAAATCCTAAAGTTCAAGAAATAACAAAATTAGACTTTAAATGTATAATAGAAAATGGTAAATCATTTGTTGATTTTTATAATAAATTTATTACTTGGTGTGGAGATAAATATCAATTGTTTTCATGGGGAGATACTGATAGACGAATATTATTAGAAAATTGCAATCTCTATGGTTATAATCTTAGTTATATTAAATATTACCATGATTTACAAAAATATTATGCTAAATTATTTGATATTAATTCCAATGATCTAATATCACTTCAAATGGCATTATTTAGTATAAAATTTATATATACTGTAAAGCACAATGCTATGTCGGATGTTTTAGCGATAACCAGATTATTTAAATATATTTTCTGTCACAAAGATTTTAAATCAATATCAAAAATGACAAAAGTAGAAAAACTTCTAAATGATTACAGTCCTAGAAAAATATTTAGAGCAATTAGTCCAACTATATCTTGTAAATCTTGTTGTAAAAGAAATTATAAAATGATTTATGAGTATAATAGCAAGAAAAAAGAAATGACATTACTTTTTAAATGTGAAAATTGCAATGAATATAATTTAGTATTAACTAATATATATGTTGATAATAAAAATTTTGGATTTAAGTATACAATTTTAAGCAAAACAATTGTTAATGAAAATATATATAAATCATATGAAGATAGAATTAAAAAGAAAGTTGCTGAAACTCGTATTAAAATTATTAGAAATAAATCAGCATATAATTCTGTAAATACTAGAGATAATAGAGTACGTTCTAGAAATGATTCTAAGAATATATTTTAAATAAAATTAAGTATAATAGGGAAGGATAGGACAGGAGTAAAAATAACCCTACTCAAATAATAAAAATGAGTAGGGTTAAATTGTTTTATATGTATATTACATTTTAATATATAAAACAAAACAATAAAAATATGTTTTATTTACGTGTTTAAACACGTAAATAAACACGATCTTTTATATAAATAATTGAGATGATATTAAAATATTAAACAAATAAAAGTTGTCCAAGTCTAATACACCAACATAGAGAATAATTGTAGCAATTTTACTAAATTTTCAACATAATATTATAATTGCCAAGTTTTTAGGATAAACCCTTTTTAAAGAGGGTTACGTTAGTAAACTTGGCAATTATATTTATTAATCAATTTTACAAACAATCCAATATGTTTTTCCATATTGTTTATTTTTAGTACCATCGTCTAATTTTCTATTCCAATCTGTATTTGTTTTAATTATAAAGTTAATATCATCTTCTAAAAAATAAGCATTTAATGAACCATAACTTTTTAATAATTTTCCATCTCTTTTTATATTTACTATTTTTACTAATTCTTTTTGCTCTTCTTTAAACAATCTTTTACCAACAATCCTATCTAAATAAATTTTCAATTCATCTATCTTATTTTGTTCCTCAATTATTCTATAAAAGTCAATTCCAAAAATATTCTTCAAATATTCACAATATCCATACTTCCCAAAATCCTTTATAACTTCTATTTCTTTTAAATCTTCTTCACATTTAAAGACCATTAATCCATTTATTTTCTTTGTACCTTTATCATTTTCTTTAACTATTGCATCATAAATTATATTTGAAAAATCATATTGACGAGGAAATTCTAATATAAATTCTTTAATAGAATGTTCCTTTAAAAAATTTGTCATTAATAATTTCTTCTTTATTTGTGTTTCCTTACCACCTAAAAAATTATTACTAATTATTTTTATGTATAAATTTATATTATCATTTTCATTCTGAATTCTTTTTCTTCCCACACACTGAATAAGTGTTCCTGTATCTTCAACCTCACATATGATGTGTTGTAATTCTAAATCAATTAAATTTACTCCTGCATCCATACAAGTTGTAGTTATTAATATTAAATCTTCAAATTTCTCATCAGTTAACATATTTTTAATTTTTTCTTTATCAACATATTTATAGTAATCATTATTATTTTTACTACAATTAAATAAACAATAATCTTTATATTTATTATATAATTCATATGCCTTTCTTGCAGATTGAATAAAAAATATTGCTTTTTCTTTTCTCTCAATTATTTGTTCTATAAAATTTGCAAAAGTATCATCATTATAAAAAAATGATAGACTATTAATAAAATTAAATTCAATTGGTAATTCATAATCTATAGTTTCTACACCTTTAAATTCATTAATATATCTTTTCATATCATCACCTGTCGCACTCATAAATATTTTTGTAGCAAATTGCTGACTTAATATCAAGTCAAATGACATATCTGTGGTTTTTGAAAATGATGCATCTCCCATAAAATAATGGAATTCGTCACAAACTATATATTGGTATTCACTTAAATCATTCTTATATCTATGCAATTCTTTAAATTCTAATTTTTGATATGTTTTAATATCTATAATATCTGATTTATTATCTCTTGTAATTTCATCAATAAATTGTTCAGTACAATTGCATCTATGTATTAACATTAATATTCTTTTATTTTCTCTTTTTGCAATGTTATATAATAAATTTTTAATTAACCAACTTTTTCCAACTCCTGTACCTGCCTTTATAGTAATACAATCTCCTATATTCCATTTATCTATTTCTTCTGTTGTAACAACATCACTTACTCTTAGCATAATTAAATGCCTCCCTTATCATGTATTTTCTTACTTTTTACTTTTCAAATAATTAGATAGATTTTCTTTAACGATTTTTAAAACAATATTTTTCGATTGACCAAACTTTTTAGGATTAACTTGAATATTATTATTTTGAAAATCTTTAAATAAACTAATCAAATCTTCTTTGATTCCTTCAAAATGAAGAAATACTTTTGCTTTATTCCCACGTTTTTCCACAATATCAAATCCTGCAATTTCATAACCTAAATAATGCAAATAAGCACAAAAATTAGAATCTGAATATCTGAATAAAACTTTTTCCATAATTAAATGCACTCCTTTAATATTTTTAATAAAATAAAAAAGAACACTCTTTATGAATGTTCAGATTTCTATAGAAATATTATATTTCTAATCTATTACTATTCATTTAAAAACTAATCCAATTACAATCCCTTCAAATCATCAACTCTCTTACATCCCAAATCATAATATGTTTTATCCATCTCAAATCCTATGTAATTTCTATTTGTATTAATAGATGCAACAGCAGTAGTAAAACTTCCCATACAATTATCCAAAACTAAATCACCTTCATTGCTATATATTCTAATTAAATATTCAAATAATTCAATAGGTTTTTGAGTAGGATGACCATTTTTTATCCTTGGATTAGGAATTTTAATTATATCATTTGGGTATCTATATCCATCATTTGCTTTTTCATTTTCTTTTTGATAATCATATGTATTTGAAGATTTAATTTTTCTTTTAATTTTATATGGAGTACCTTCACTAAATTGTGGATTGTATATCATTGCTTTTGATTTATTTTTAACATAGCAAGCAGATGCCTTACTGAATACTAATATTTCTTCATATATCCTCAATGGTGCATAATTACAATTCATTTGACTACTAGCAATAGTTTTCTCCCAAATCATCTTATATTTAAATAACTCTATATTACTCATTATTAATTCTGATGTAAAAGGTTCAATTGCAGTTAATACTATTGCACCATTGTATTTAATAATTCTACGATAATGTTTCCATAATTCTATTAAATTAATTTCTGTATCCCATTTATTCCTTGTGATTTTGTATGGGAGATCACATAAAATTAAATCTATTGATTCATCATCAATTAATTTTAATCCATTTTCACCCATACAATTTTCGTTGTATATTTTATTGATTTGTAGCAAATTATTTTCTCCTTTTATCATTTCCTCACAAATTCCACTCCAAATCCACCTTTAAAATCACTCACACCTAAACTTATACCTAATCAAAATTATCTCTTGAAAATAGCCTTAAAATTTCGCAATATTTAAAATATGGTAAAATAATACAACCTACAAACCATTATAAATAGTAGGTTTGTAGGTTGTATAGATTTTGGTTAGTTTTGTTGGAATTTACTATCAATATAAAAAATTAACACCAAACAACAAATTTATAATGATATTTTAATTATTTCCTCTTCTATATAAAACAAAAGAGGAAATAAACTATCTAACTAACGCACCTTCGTTAATTTGGTAATTCAATTACTTTAAAATTATCAAAAGTAGATAATATTTCATTGGCTACTTTTAAACCTACTTTTGTGGCTGTCTGATTAATCGAATTCGTAATATTTATTCTCTCCACTTCATCAAGATAAATTATTACAGAAGTACCATCTGCTACTACTCTAATATTATAAGTATTCCCTTGAACTGGAGTAAAAGAATATGTTCCATAAGTATTACCTGAAGCATCAGATACAGCAAGTCCAGTTGAACTAATTCTTGCTTGCATTAAATTGGTTGTATTTACAAATCTAAAAACTATTCCTGCCCAAGTGTTCCATACTATATCTGCACTTATATCAAAATCAGATATATTACAATCAAATGTTGCAATTGCTGTTGTAGCTGTTAAAGATATTGGTTTTGCTTTATTACTAGATATACCAAAAACACCATTACTATTAGTCCATGCAAAATCTCCTATTTCAGTTGTACCTAAACTTAATACACTATCACTTTTAGTAAAGGTATCATATGCTAGATATGGAGATATTTTTTGAAAAACAATCCTTTTATAAACAAAAGAACCATATTTGTTAGTCACTTTTAGCGTGGCACTATGATAGCCATAAGACAAAGCAGACATATCATAAGTATGACTATAAGTTATATGTGTTAATGTAGGTGTTATTTCTGCATATGCCCCACTGTCTATTTTTAATTCATGAGTACAATCAACATCTGATTCATAACTTATCAATAAATCATTTTCATCTGAATCATTGAAAGAAAAATTAACTAATTTTGGTTTATATACTGTATTTGAATATAATCCTTTCTCAAATTCAGCTAAAACACCGATAAGATAGTTTGAAAGATGCATTAAATAATAAAATAAATCTGTACTTCCATTGTTTTCACCACCATATTGTTGCGGTATATATTCAACAGTAGAACAAGAAATACCCATATTATTATAAGCATAGTGAAGTTTATGAGATGTTGAAAAATCATCATACCTATCAATTGGTTCACTACTAAATAGATTACGAAATCTTTCATCCAACCACGATAAGGCATTATTTAATCCATTTTGAACCAAATAATCACCATCTACATATTGAACGAAATGATCATAATTTCCGAAATTAACTCCTACATGAAGGTCAAACCAAAAATCAATCTCGTCTCTGTATTGCAATAGCATATCACGCATAATAACTGCTTCTGATTCTGAAAAAGGGGCAGTACCTTTCATGTTCCAAGCATCTTCAACTAATGTATTCCAGTTTGATTGAGTTGTAAAATTGCTATTAATATTAACTCCGTTTACGTTCCCAAATATCTTTGGTGTTTGATTAAAACCCCAAGGATTCCATATAGGCACACAAATAATCCTTACATTATCTCTTAGATATCTGTAAAATTTATTTATATCAGGATTATCCATTACATACCCAATCAATAATGCAAGACCAAATATACTAGGAAGTTCTTGTGCATGTATACCTGCTGAAATTACAATACTTCTTTTGTAATTAACTGGTTCAAATACATACTTCCAAATGTCATAAGTATTTGATTCATCCTTACCAAGAGATGTTTTGGTTACAGTGTAACCATCTCCCTTAATCCCAACATGAGTGTCATAAAATGTTGATAAGAAATCATTTAAACTCATTGTTGTGTTTGCATATGCATTTGATTGTGTGGGTGGTTCAAAAAAATCCAAATCTAAACTTGTTATTAGTTGTTTTTCCATACTTCTTAATCTTGAATAGTAGGAAGGTTTATATCCAAACATTATATTAACCTCCCAACTACACAGGAAATTCCAGTAGGTATTGTTACTGTTGCACCAGTAGTACCACCAATAGGAGTGCGATAACCACCAGCAGGTATTTTTAGTGTTAATGCATTAACCGTAAAAGTCTGCCAAGTTAATTCTTCATGGTATATTTCAATTGCTGATATATTGGCAGAAAATGTAATTACATTACTAGCATTAGCATCATCATTTGTTTTCTGTTCCGCAAGAATACTACCAATTAGTGTGGCATTAACTTTAGCACTCCCACTAAACAATAAATTATAAATACCACTCAACCAACCTCTAATTCCAACTCCTCCAGTTGGTTGATTTACTCCTGTTGCATCTGTACCATCTTGTGATGGACTTCCTGGTAAACTTGTTACACTGATATTCCTGTTTTCAAAATTAAAATCGCCCATAACCATATTCCTCCTTTTTATATTTATTTTGTTTTTATTTGTTTATTATAATTATTAATATTGCTATTTAATAGATATTAATAATTATAATAATAATTTAATCATTGTGTCTAAAATCTAGATAATTTAGGAATAAACTTATTGAAATTCATTTCTTCATTTGAATTAATATTGAATAATTTATTTATGAATTCTTTTAACTTATTTATATTTTCTAAAATATAAATTCTCCTCTATATTTATTTTTATTATTTATTATTTAATTTTACAATACTTATAAATTTACGTCTCCTATCTTCCCAATTAATTAACAAATAATGAAGTTATTTGAATAGGGGAGAAGATAGGGAAGAGGTAAATTAAAAGAGAAAGGAGGTTGAATTACTTATTATTACTAACCTCCTTACTCGCATCATCAAACTCATTTTTAGTTTTCATAATATTACCAACACCGTTTACAATATTTAAACCTGCTACACTATAAATCAATAATTCGATTAATCTTAATAAATTATCTCCAATGTCACCATGAATATGATAAGAATAGAGGGAGTAAATAAATCCTATTAATAAACAAATAATTAAGGATGATACTTTTCTTTCTTCAAGACTTATGAAATTTTTTAGATAATCGTTCATTTTTATTGTTACCTTTCTATTTAGTTTGTTGTTGTGTTTATTATTTAATTATTTAATTGTAAACTAAAAATGCATCCTTATAACCATTATCTTTAACTTGTTGTAAAAATTTACGAGCATTTAATTCTGAATTGAAACAGTTGAGTTGTATTTTAAAATATCCATCTTTTTCTACTATATAAGTAGATAATCCTTTCTTTTTCAATTGCTCAACAAAATTATACGCATTTTGTTTTATAGAGTAATTCCCTACCTGTACCCTCCAAAATTTCTTCTTGGTGATTAGGTCTGTACTTGACCACATCTCACTGATAAAGGCCATTCCTTCTTGTGATTTCCAATTAATTAAATCATAAGGAATATGGAATCTACCTTTATCTCCATAATTAACATTCCAACTATTTGTTCCTGTAATAAATCCTTTTTTAGTAACACCATTCTTATATGTATAAGTCATATCATCATCGTATTTTACAATAGAAACGCCATGTCCACCATGAAATGAGCCATTTGGAGCAGAAATATATCCATTTTCACAATCTATAAAACTATCAGTAACTATTAATCCTGTTAAAATTGGACTTAATCTTAATGCTTTCTTAATATTATTAATAGATAAATCAGTTATTCTAGCATAACCAGTAATTCTATATTGTTTTGCTTTTTCAATCATCTCATTAGTTATATTAGGAAAACCAAATGGACTTTGTAATAAATCATATGGTAAATCATCTTCTGGTAATATTCCATAGTTTAATAATATACTTAACATTGTTCTTGGGTACGTTCCTTCTTGAAAAGGTATACCATCATATTTCTTTGCTAGAGTGTAAGCATATAATGGTGAAAATCCATTAGTATTAGGTAGATCGCCTTCAAATTTTTCATGTACGTGTTTTACACTTGATGCTGCCCATGCAAGACAAGAACCAAAATTTTTCTGGTCTCCTATTTTTCTATCATAATCAATCCATGAAAATTTAGAATCTGACGCTATATTTAAATCTAATGGAACACAACAAGATATATTATAATCTCTAACATCCTCAGGGGATGGTATGTAACCTTGTGTGAAATTTTGTGTGTTTATAAAAAACACCTCCTTTTTTATTTATTAGTTTGTTTTGCTTATTATTTTATATAGAAAATTATATTAACTATTTAATACTAATCTCTCTTTTTTCTCCATCCCATTTATATGTCTTACCAAACATATTACAAAAATCTTTAACTGAGAAATATATATGGTCATTTATAATATAATTTTCAACATATGCATCTAAATCATTTATTTTAACCTTAACTGAATCTTTTGTATTTAAAATATTTATATTTGTATTGTCTTTAATTTCTTCTTTTTTATCTACTACTTTTTTCTTTAAATTTAATCCTAAACCCAATCCGTTAGAAATACTCTTAGCTAACCCTTCTAAAAACTTAGCATCTTTAAGTAATTTTGCATCATTTACATGCGAAATAAATAAACACTCTATGAGGCAAGCTGGCATATTACTATTCCTTAAAACTGCAAAATTAGCACGTTTTTTACCTCTATCAAATACATTGTATTGTTTCATATATTTCATAATTTCTGCATGTAAAATATTCTGTATATCTAATGATTTTTGTGAAGCATTATTATGTATGAATGACTCAAATCCAAATGCACTTGTATTTTGTGCTGAGTTAATATGTGTGGATAAGAAATAATCAGCTTTGATAGAATTAGCATAATTTGTTCTGTCAGTTAATGTTCCTCTTGGTGCAATTCTTACGTCTACTTCGTAGTTAGATTTAAGATGAGTTTTAATCCCTTCTACAATAATGTCTGTTAAATCTGATTCATACAATCCATTACCTACACAGCCACAATCTTGAGATGGTAATTTACCAGTATGCCCCTTGTCGAGAACTAAGATAGTCATTTTAAATAATCTCTCCTTTTTTTATTATTATTTTTATTTTATTAGTTAGATAATAATTATCTAACTAATAGTTTTTAAATATTCATCATAATACATCCATTTTAATTTAGTACCGTCTTCTAATTTACCTGCCGATTTTTGTTTGCCTTTACAACATGCTGAAATACATGTTTTATATGTATTAAATATTTTAGATGCTTCAGTAATAGAATTAAAAATTTCATTTGTATTCAGACATATAACTTTTTTGCATGCTACTTTTAGAAAAGAAATATTAGGATTATAGTTACACCAATTTAATTCTACTCCTTGTTTTAAAAATCTTATTATTGAACTTTTACCTCTTTTTAATAACTTAGCTATTTCTTTTGCACTTTTAATACCACTATTCCATAAATCACATACTTTCTTTACTAAATTAGAACATGCGTATTCATGACATTTTAACCAATCAATATCATATTCTTTAAAATTCAATAATTTTGGCAGTTTTGATTGTATAATACTATTCTTAATCCATTCTAATTCACTATATCTACAGTCTAAAATTATATAATTTTTAATATCATTATTTTTTGCTAATTCTTGTTTTATTTTATCATTTTCTTGTACTTCTTTTAATGTTTTTATATGTCTTGAAGAAGATTTAATTCTTTCAAATCCTTCCTTATAATGTTGTTCTCCATGAGTTTCTATAATTCCATTTATTTTATTTGTATAAAAATCATATTTATATTTATTACACCATTTAAAATATTTTTTAGATAACTGTGTCTGAAAATCATCATTTAATAATTGTTCTAAAAATTTAAATACAAATTTTTCTGAATATGGAATTTTATCGCTACAACGCAAACAGCCAAATCCACTATTAATTAATGTATTTAAACTTATCTTTTTTTCAAGTCCACAATATGGGCATCTCATTAAAATTTTTTCGTTTGATCCATGAGAATATTTATATGTATCTTCTTTATTTACAATGAATATGCAAAATTCTGGATGTGTTATATGTATAGTGTTACATTTTATACATTTAATACTTCCTATTCCATTTATAAAAGTATTAATATTTTTTAATTCACTTTTATGTTCAGGATATTCTAAGCATTTAAACCAATATCCTTTTCTATTAAAACCATTAGAACTAAACCCAATAAATTTTGGACTAATTATATTACCATTGTTATCAATATTTTTATCATAATCCCATCTTAACATTATTATATCTGCTTCTTCTTTAGATAAGTTATTGTAACACCAATCATAAAAAGAGATACTATTTTTTAATTTAGTTATTTTTTGTTTTTCTACCGAATATAATTTTTTAACACATTTTACACAATAATATTTACCATCTTCATGAATATAATTATTATATCTTTTCCAAGGCATAGGTTTTAAATATGGTTGTTTACAGTCTTCACAATCACATTTTACTAATACTTTTACATTACTTCCTTTTGTTAAATCTTCAACTTTAACTTCAAATTCATCGCCCATTTTAGTATAAATATATTCTTTTTCTTCATAATGTTTTTTTATTTTAGGATGCCAATTTAATTTTACTGTTTTAGTTAATAGCATATTATTCTCTCCTTCACTTTAAAAATTTTTATAAAATAAAAAGAACTAAATTTTTGGTTTAGTCCTTTTCCATTCAATCAAATATTTATTTAATTGTTCATTATCAATAAATAACCAAAACATTTTATGATTATTTGGATTTAATGCTGCAAGTCTATATTTCAATCCTTTAGATGTTAAATAATTACGCAAATTTAAACTATAGCAAGGGAATAATTGAATATTATCAATCATATAATCATTCCTTAAATTATTATTTTATTAATCTAATTTATACTTATTAATTTACTTCATTGTGATATAAACAGTCCCACCAGTAGCAATTATCGAACCAATTAATATACAAATCTGTATATATAATTTACTCTTTCCATCTATTTTTGCAGCTTCAATTTTACTTTTACTTTCATTCTTAGAAATCTCCATTTTTGCAATATTATCATTGCTGTTTAAAATTAAAGAATTTAATCCTGTCAACATAGCATTATGATTTTGTATAGAATTCATATTTAACATTTTAATATCACTACTCAATTCTTCCTGATTCTTTATTACATATTTTAATGATTCAGACTGAGCAGATAATGTAACTTCCATCTTATTAATTCTGTCAGAGTGGTTATCCAAAATATTTTCTACAAAATTGAATTTTTCTTTTATCTGTAAATCATCCACTTTTTCATCATCCTTTCTATTAGAAAGTCTATCTTCACTTTTATTTTTACAAATATACTCACTATTATTTACGTCATCCACATCACTTACTTTCTCACAAAAACTTTTTTCATTTTCCATAAAACTTTCACAATTATTTTTTGAATTCATACTTGACAATCCCTCCTTGATTATGATATAATTCTGTCAACAATAATATTCCCAAAAATATTATTGAAATTAACTTGTGGAGTAGGGGATTGTTACTCCACAAGTCTACATAGATTGATTAATTAAATATTGTTAAATGTTAAATAATACATCCTTTATTTCCTTCTCTTTATTTAAAACCTTATTTAAGTGTAGATATAATGTCTATGCTTATTTGAGGTTTTTATTTGTTTATTTGTTTATTTTTTATCTCTACAATAAAATCACAATATAGGTACTGCTAAAATTATTTTCCCAGTGTTTGCTGATACTATAATTTGTGTTGCTCTACATTGTACTTGAGGTAAAATAGGATTAATATAATCTCCTATTTTTACTATATAATTTTGACTAGATCCATATAAATATCCATCTCCACCTATTGCAAGATTACAATAGCCAATTGTATCATTTAAAATTATTTCATATATTAAACTACCATCATAATCTAAACAATATAATTTATTTTTATTAGCAATACCATCATTATAATAAGTAATAAAATAAATATTATTATTAGAATCTATTACAATATTTCCATAAACTGAACTTTCAGATAATAAATATGTCCATTTTAATGTTCCGTCAATATTTAATGCATATATATTTAATCCTTTACAAAAATATATTGTATTATTACTACCATACGAAATACTATTAGGATTTATACTTGTTAGATTATATTCCCATTCTGTAACACCAGTTAATAAATTTATAGATTTTAAAGGTGAACCTGCATAAATACTATTACCTATAATTGGTTGAATATCGGGCGAACCTGTCACATTAACCCAATCAGAAATCATTTCTCCATTTATTAAACTTACAATACGTAAACCTCCTGCTGTTCCCAAACCATATATATAATCATTATATAATATAGGAGTAGAAAAAGTATAACCAAAACTACTCGACCATTTTCTTGTTCCATCAGGATTAACAGCATAAGGATAATAACTTGAAAATAAAATAGTACCATCATGTGCTATTGTAATAGGACTTGGTTTGGTATAATGTACACCAGTATCTATACGGTATACCCATTTTAATGTGCCATTAGGGTTAATCGCAAACAATCTACCTGAACCATTAAAATAATCATTATCACTTTCACTTCCACTTGCTACATATATTGTTCCATCTGTTGCGATAGCAGGACAACCATAATGTAAATCTGGTGTAATTGTTACAGTATTCCCTTCATAATCTAATTCTTCCCATGATAAATCACATTCCCATTTTAATGTTCCATCAGAATTTAATGCAATAACTTTACCTAATTTTGTACCAAAGTAAATAGTGTTATCTGCATCTATAACTATATCACTAAATAAATCATCATTTGTAATATTATATTTCCATGTAAAAGCAGGATTAGATAGTATAGTTACTGAATTGTTAGAATACCCTGTATGTTCTATATTTGATTGGAACTTAGGCCAAGGTGCATTTGTTGATAAATCTGTATTGTTTTTCCCTGGATATGTCCATAATTGTTCATATTCATTAGAATCAGATTTACCCCAAACATAAATTATACTATTTTCAACAGAAACAATTAGATTAACAAACCAATCAGTATTTAATTCATAACTGTTTATTTCAATCCAATTACTCCCATTTAAATCACAATTTATTACATTTATAATACTATTTATATCATTAGATAAAATATAATATAAACTGCCATTTAAAATAATAAAATCATTTACTCTTTTTTCATTATCTTTAATAATATTAATAAATCCACTTCCATCCGAATTACACCTTCCATAATTAATATTATAAGAGTTATCATACAGGGACATATATACATTTGTATTATCTGATACCATACTAGAAGGTTGTAGAGACAAACCAGTATTAACAGTAATTTTATTTGTTCCATCTAAATTACATGAAAAAATATAAAATATACCAGTATTACTATGTTTCCATGAAAATAAATATTTTTCACCACATTTTACAGAAGTGTAAAGATAATTAGAAACATTAAATATACTTCCAATACTAATTGTTATACTACTAGAATTATTTCCATCTAAATCTGTAGTAGTTAATATTACTGAATTTGTATAATTACTACTTTCATAATAAATTTTATTATTGGGAAAATCAAATTTTATATATCCATAAATATTATCATTAATAGTATTAGAAATAACTAAATTATCAATAATATTATATTTTAATAATGAACCTTGTGACGTTGTAAAATACAATATTCCATTATAAATATCACATGCAACACCATTGGGAAAAGTATTATTACTTATTTTATTTGTATCCCAATTTGTTCCATCTGTATTCATAGATGAGATATATACACCATCATTGGTATTATATACAATATATTGTTTATTATTATATTCTTTGTTTAGATATAAATAGTAAATACCTTCTGTAAAAAATGTTCTTTGCGAAGCAGGATAAGTTATAATTTTCACTCTCCTTAATAAAAATTAATCAATTAAATTAAACAAAAAAGAGATGAATTTAATCATCTCTTAAATTAATATATTATTTACTTTAAACCATCAATACTCATTATATTTCAATTTACTCAAATTAACATCAAATATTCTTTTCTTGTCATTTTCAACAATTATAAATTTAAATACTTTATTATTTCTTATTAAATTTAAATCGTACTCATAAGTCACTAATTTAATTTTAGGTTTATTTTCTTTATTTTCATCATCTAAACTAACAACTTTCCTACGTTGCATAAAAATTAACATAATCTTATAAAAATTTTTATTTTAATTATCGTTTCCAATAATTTTCCCTATTCATAAAATCCTATTTCAATTATCGAAATAATCTACTATAGTTTGATATAATTCTCCAAGGGCTTAAATTCGGGTACAACGCACCCTACATATTAACATAATTCTCAATATATCCATTTATGCTAATTTATAATTACCAAGATTTATACTTGCATTTTTATCCCTATCAATTACTAACCCACAATTATCACATTTATAAATTCTATCAGATAATTTTAAATCTTTCTTTTTAAATCCACAATCTGAACATAATTTACTAGAAGGATAAAATCTATCTACTTGAACAAATTCTATACAATTAAAATTACATTTATATTTCATTTGTCTAATAAATTCATATAATTTTTGTTCTTGTATTGCTTTAGATAAATTTTTATTCTTCATCATACCTTTAATATTCAAATCCTCCATTACAACTCTATATGGATTTAATTTAATTATTTTACTAGTAGATTGATGAATATGATTATCTCTAATATTTGTTAATTTTCTATAAATAAGTTTAATCTTTTTTTCTAATTTAATTATATTATTAGTTTTAATAAACTTCTTTCCATCTTTATTCTTTCTATATTTTCTTGATACTTGTCTTTGAAGTCTTTTAAGTTTTTTCTTTAACCTTTTAACTTCTTTAGATTTATTAATATTTTTTATAGGTTTATCTAAACAATTAACAATTGCTAAATCTTTAACACTTAAATCTATTCCAATACTTAAATCTTGATTTAATTCGGTTTTGTTTTCACCTTGTTCAATCCTAATGTTAAATACCAATACTTGCCATCAAAATGACATCTTGGATTTATGTACTTATCTAATTGAGGGATATTATAGTTAGATTTATATTCAACTTTACCTATTTTTTCCATAGTAACTTTATTATCTTTAAATTTAATAAAATCATATCTAACATAAAAAGATTTTTTAGATTTTTTCTTAGTTTTAAATTTAGGTTTTTTAGATAATCCTTTAAAAAATCTTTGATATGAATTATCTAAATCTTCAAAAGCTCGTGCAGTTACTTGACCACTTACTTCATATAACCATTTATATTCTTCTTGTTTTTTAATTGTATTATTAAATTCTTTTTTAATAATTGCTTTTGACGGTTTTAATCCTTGTTTATACATATCTTCCCATCTTGCTAAACCATAATTATATGTAAATCTAGCTACTCCGCATGATTTAAACATTAATATTTCTTGTTCTTTGGTTGGTTTTAATCTAATTTTTATTGATTTTATTATATAACTTCACCTTCTTTTAATAATACTTTTCAATAATTAATCAATTAATTCATAAAAATATAATCTAAACTTTATGAAATTAGATTAAAATAAAACAAAAAGAATCTACATTGTTATAGATTCTTTAAAATATTATAAATCAAAAAATCAATTATATTTAATTATCAATGAATCAAAACTTACCTGTCAATTCAAATTTATTAATTTTATCTGCACTATAACCATAATCTAAGAAGAAATTAAATTGTTTCTTTGTTAAATCTGTATGGAAATTTATCTTCACATTTAATGCGTAACCTGCATGACAGTATTTATACTTCAGGTGATTCAAACTTTCTGACCCTTCTGCCATCAAAATAGGCTTACGATTTAGAAACATACTAAATACCTCCTATACTAATTCCAAGATTATTTCTATCCCATCACGCATAATCAAAGAAACTTGGTCATCAAATATAGAGGTATGTATTACTTCAATATTATCAATCTTAATCATAATATTCTGATGGTTGTTTTCCTCATTAAATTCCAAATGACCGAACTGGTATTTATTTAAACTTTCAAAAATTAAAAACTCAAATTCAGGATAGTAAACATCTAAATTTACAGTTCCACATAATACCTTTAACCAAACTGATGTGTCATTAAATCTTAGCATAAATTCTTCAAACTGTTCAGCAGTTAATTGATTAATCATAAAAAATACCTCCATAATTAAATTTATAGGTAATTACTACTTAAACCCTATAAACGTATTATAGAGGTATTAGTCAGTTTTGTCAATACTATAATTAAAAATAAACTTACTAATTTTCTTCTTCAAAAAATATATCTGTGATTTCCATACTTAATACTTTTGCTATTTTAAAAGCAATATCCATACTTGTTGTATATCTATTCTTAATTAAATTTGACATAGTTTGTTTTGTTATTCCTACTTGTTCTGCTAACCAATTTTGTTTTATTCCTCTTTCATCTAATATCACTTTCAGTCTATTCTTAACAGTCAATTTAATCACTCCTATCTATATTATTATACACTATGAATATGTATTTTTCAAAAGTAGAAGTGAGTGTAAGGAGAAATTTCTATTAACGTAATAATACCATATCTAAACTACAAAGTCAAGAAAAATTATATTTATAATTTGTGAAATAAAACAAAATTTAAATTGTATAATTACTTTATCCATGATAAAATATCCCTTAAAAGGCAAAGGAGGTGAATATTCTATCATGGATATAAAAGTTAATATGAAATTTCAATGTAAAAATTGCAACGAACTAATTAATCATAATTATACACAGCAAGATATTTTAAAACTTGATAAACTTGAATTTACTTGTCAAAAATGTAATGAAAAAGAAACCATTAAAACTTCCTACATAATTGAAAAGGCAAAAGAAGAAGTTATTAATGAGATTAAGAAAAATTTTAAGAAAATATAATGTTAATATTCATTTCATTTACAATGTTTTCTACTGTTAATCCAGCATTAATTTTGTGTTGGATTTCTTTTTGATTTTCTTTGGGTATAATTGCTTCACATATAATATTTAACATAATTTTTCACCTCCTTTATTTTATATTTATAATTATTTTAATAGATATACTTAATAGTTAAAATAATAATCACCAATAAAATATTAATATAATAATATATGAAATAATATTAAAAATATAACTTAATATACTTGACAATTAGCAAAAATTATAGTAAAATACACATAAAACTAAATTAAAAAGGAGATGTTCAATTATATGAACAAAAAAAGAGAGTATGCTTAATAGGAAAAGTAAGTTTAGTAGATTAATTTTATGTGTTGTGTTAAGTTTATTTGTTTTAATGGTTAGTGGTAATATGGCACTCGCTGATACTATTATTATAAATGGGCAACAATTAGATAATAATATTCCATTTATAAATAAAGAAGGTAGAACTTTAGTTTCATTAAGAACAATATTTGAAGCATTAGGTGCAAATATTCAATGGGATAATTCAACAAAAACTGTTAAAGCAACAAAAGACGATACTACAATAATACTTACTGCATGGTCTAAAATTGGTTATAAAAATGGTCAAAATATTAACTTAGATGTTCCTGCAATGATAATTAATGATCGTACAATGATACCTGTTCGTTTTGTAAGTGATGCACTTGGTTATAATGTAAATTGGGATGAAAACACTAGGACTGTTAATATTGATAGCAATAAAAATATTAGTTACAATACTCCAAATGAATCACATGGGAAAATAATATCTGAATTATTAAGTGCATTAAATTGTAACAAAGTAGAAAGTAATCAATTAACATTTTTATTTTTAGGTGATTATAATAATGCAAATAAAATAAAATGGAATGAATTATCTGATAATGAAAAATTACAATGTGCTAAAATGAAATTAAGTAAATTAAAAGGAAATAAATCTCCTCTTTGTAAGGACTTAAAAGAAAATCAAGAAGTTATATTTATATTAAGTGAATATGGAACTACAGGTGCAGAAATAAACAGATTTAATTTAATATGGTAATATAAAAAGAGAGGAATATAAAACCTCTCTTTTTATATTATTTTTCTACCATTCCCAATTATAGCAGTATGAATTTTCCCATTTGTAAGTGAACTTGGGACAGTGCCTATAGGTGTTAAAATTAATTTAGAAAAATAATTTATACCTCCAATATCTTCTTTTTCAAACTTGCCATGAAAATAAATTGGTTGACCATTTAATTCACTTGAATCATCTGAAGTTACAAATGGCATACCACAAACAGTACAGTCTAAATATTTATAAATTAAATCAACTTCAATACCAATAGAAGAATAATCGGTATTTATATACTCTTGATACTCTTTAATAACAAAAGAAGATACAGGAAAAGAAAATGGGCCAGATTGAAAAATACCAGGATATTTACCAAATTTAGGTTTAAGCATCATCTGATCAATATAAATATCATTAGCAGATACATTTTCATATTTAACATAGAAATATCCCGTATTTAACTCACTTAAAAAATAGAATGATTTACTGCTTCCTATGTCCCAATCTGATACACCTTGATAAATTATAGATGTATCAGATACTTCTTCTTCACCAGAATCATCTACAATTGTTAATGGAGTGTTATTTGAAAATTTCATTATAGATATCTTTAGTGAGTTAGAACCAACTACTCCTCCTTTAAATTTGAATGAAAAGCGAGTAGGTCTATTACCCCACCAATCAGTATTTGCAAGACCACTTTCTGTAATATCTTCATTTATTTGCCAAATCGATTCTCCAGGTCTGATATTTATGGAAACAGTATTGTCGTACGCACTCTCGAATGAAACGATTCCTCCTGAATGATAAAGTGGTCTAAGTGTTACAAGATCATAATTTTCACCACCAGAATTACTATATTTATTCGGGTAGTCACAATCAATATGACCAGACGTTATGCCATATGGAGTCACAGATGGAATGTTGTTAGATGCAATAGCTATAAGTGAACCCTTTTGATTTATCTCCGTCCAAACTTTACCTAATTCATCCTTAATACTCATCCCATTAATATTTAAATTATCAGCATATATTGTACCATTTTTTGTAGTAAAACTAGAAAAATCAATAATATTTTTACTAGGATCACTATTTATCTCTAATAATATCCCACCATTATCATTAACTAATTTAAAGTTTTGACAAGTCAAATCAACTGCAATTAAATTTCCGTTTTCGTCAATTTTAAAAACGTCTTTCCATACAGGAACGTCTACTGTACCTGTATTTTTTTGTATCATAAATCCATTTTCAGGATCAATTAAAATCTGTGTCATTTTATTTTCTCTAAGCAAACTAAAAATCATATTGTAAATTTGCACACCAGTCTGATCAACAACAAATGTCTTAACTCCATTGCTATCAGTAGCATCGATTTGAACCTGCTGACCGCATACTAGGCGACCCATTATCAAATCTGCCACGATTTTTTCAGGTGTTATCGCAACTTTCCATGAATTACCACCATCCTGAGTAAGTGCAATAACACCATGTTGTAATACTATGTATTTTAATTTATCATTTAAATCAAAAACTCTTATTCCACGTTTATTTATTTCTACACTTTCATTAACTGACATATTTATTTCATTCTTAATATTATTTTGAAGAATATCTATTACTCTTCCTACTTCACTTTTAGTTTCAACAGTAGAATTCCAAGTATATTTATTTAAATTAACTGTAGAAGATGTGTTAATTGCACCATATATATCTTTGTAAAATTTTTCTTCTGCATTTAATATATCTTTAATGTTTGCAATAACTAGAGATATATTACCTTCCTCAAAATTATATTCTAATTCTACTATTTTTGCTTGAACATCAATATTTAAATCTTCATAAAATACTGTTACGATATCCCCAAGATTTAGCTTTTCCCAATTTTTATTCTCTTCAACAATTTCTAAAAAATTAACAATATCAATATTAATCACAGTTTTTGGTAATGATAATTCTTCAAATTTAATTAAAGCATCAGTATATAAATCTTCTACATTATCATAATTTTGATCTATCCATTCTTTTTCAATTATAAATAAACTTCTTTCCTCTATCTCTGATTCTGTGAAGTTATTTTCAATACTTATCAAATATCTTAATTCTGATATATCAATATTAATATCATCTATTGCATCATTAATAATATCTATTTCTGCATTTTTATCTTCAATTTCATCTTCTTTATTACTTATATTTATTAATATTTCTGACGTATCTTGATCATTAGATAACGCAATATCTAAACTATCTTTTAAAATTTCTAATTGTTGTTCTAATACAGTCAATGCATTATCTTTTACTGTATATAATTCTTGCTGAGTTTTTAATTGTTCTAATAAACTATCAAATTCACCTTTTTTTGAAGCAATTAAATTCTGGTAAGAAATTATACTTTCGCATAATAAATCTGACATAAATGGACTGTGAGAGATTACATTATTATTTTCATCCTTTCTATAGCCATTCAAAAAGAATGAAAAATTTTCAATGAAGTTTATACCTGTAGGATTCACTTCATTAATACTTAATCCATCCTTACCTTCAACAATTAATCTACTAACCATTTCCTTAGCATCTTCTTCTTTGTTTATGCTTTTTAAATAATTATTATATGAAAATTTTAATCCTTTATTATATTCAAGATTTTCATATTTATAAAAACTAATTGTTCTATTTATAGTATCCCAAACAATTAATGCTTTAAAACTTTCTGCTAATTCAAAAATACAATCTAATAATGTCACACTACTAAACTCAAATGACCTGTAGGTTAATAAGAATTGACTGTCTATATGACCAATTCGCCATATACTATTATTTAAAATACCATCTGTAGAATCACCATCTAATGGAATTCTACTATCACTTATTCCTAATAAAACTTCTTGAATATTATAACTTGTGCATTTATAACCTCTTATTACCTTATCAGATAGTTCGTATCCTAAACTAAATGCTGTAATAATTTTTGCATCTACATCTTCTGCTGAACTATCTATTTTATTAATTATAAACCATTCTTCTTTATTGCCTAAAGTTACCTTAATTAATAATCTTTGTTTAATTATATCTATATTATGATTTCTAATTTTTTGATGATTAGAATCTTCTATGTACAATGGCATAGAAAAAGTTAATTCACTAATATTACCAAGTTTTTTATTTAAATTATGTTGATAAATATCTTTTAATTTAGATATAACTGTCTTATTAGGTTTTGCTAGAAAAAATTGTGGATATAATGGTTTTAAAGTTAAATCTATTTCTCCAAACAATTATTTTCACCTTCTATTCATTTTGTAGGTATTTATATTGATACTTAAATTTAATTTTACATTTACCTTTTATATTCAATGTATTTGTTTCTATATTTTCTTCATCTATTACTTCATTTACTACTAATTCCAAGTAATTATCATTAAAAGCATCATATCTATATGTTTCAGATAAATCACTTTCAATAAATTCTTTTTCACAATCTATATAAACATTTTCATCTGCAATCAATCCTGTTGCACCATTGAGTAGGGTAGTGGAGTCAAAATCAGCATTTAAACATGTAGTATTAGTAGATATAGTATTACTTGTTTCTCCATATGTTTTAGATACAAAAGTAATTTTATTATTTACTAAATCAGGTGTAGTATTTACTAATTCTCCTACTTTATTATTTATAGTGTCACTTAATACAGTTAATACACTATCTATTTCTGGATCTTCTCCATTTATAAGTGTATTATTATACCATGAAGCATTTATACAGTTAGTTGAAATAGTTGTAGAATTGCCTATGATACCAGGAATCTTAGCATATATATAAACTACTTTATAATCTTCTTGAATTACTCCATCAGCATTTACAATTTCATTTACATTATTATTTATAACATCTGTAAGCAAAGGAATAACTATTTCTGGAGTTAAACCTGTTGACACATCTACTTTAATATGTCCTTGTGTTATAATATTATTTGTATCAAATTCATAAATATAATTTCCAATTTGAACAGTTTCACCATCTGAAATATTCCCTGTAAATAATAATTCATTACTTGCAGGAACAGCATATTCAAATAAATCTACTAATATATTACCTTCTGTTATAGAATTGTTCCAATCTAATTCATAAGTATTATCATTTATTGAAAAAGTATCACCTTCTGAAACAATTCCTGTAAATGATAATATATTTCTTGCTCTTGCCATAGTTTTAAATATGGATTGTTGATTAGTGTTAGTGTTAGTTATAATAATATCTCCATTATCATCACTAATTTTTTCTATCCATATTTGAGGTTTTATATTTACATCTCCTGAATTAGTTATTTCAATATCTGTACCAATATCAGTATTTAAAGATAAATCATATATTTCTGTAGTTATAAAATCACTATAGCAATAAGGAGAATTACAACGAAAATTTAATGATAAATAACCTTGTTTTAAAGCATTGTGAATTATTTTTATATCATCTATGGGGATGGCATAATATATTCTTTTCTCTAAATTACTATCTATAAAATAAAATTCTTTATAATAATCAACATTTAACCAATTCACAATTTGTCTTATTAATGTACTATCCCAAACACTTTCAAAAGCAAAATTTAAATCAAAACTAATTGGTTGCTTTTTTATATATTGAAAGTATGGTTTTTCAGAAAATCTTGTTGTTATTTCATTTAATTCACGTTCAGATATAAAATTTTCCTCTAACATACCAGAATCAGTATTTATATTTATAATACCAAAGTCTGCTGAATTTTTACCATTAAAACTAAATGACATATAATTTTTAACTGTTATTTTAATTCACCTCACTTAAAAAGTATAAATAGGGTAGTTTAAATACTACCCTATAATTTATTACAATTACATTATTTTCTACCTAATTTACTAAGTTTATTGTCTATCTTAGTAAAGAAGTTATTTAAACTATTATTATCTTGAGTATTAACTGTAGCAATATTAATATTTATACCACCACTAATACCATTATTTGCAGTAGCAATTTTAGGTATATTAGGCATACTAATATTAGGCATAAACTTGCTGATAATATTTTGAAGGGTCGGTATGAAATTGTTCACTGCATTTTCCGATAATACACTTTCTCCATTTTCTAAAAGTGCTCTTAATTCATTGCTTTTTATTCCTTTATTAAATACATTGTCAATTAAATCTTGAATCTTATTAGGTGATTTACCTTTTACAGATACACTTCCACCTTCATGATAAACTCCACCTTTAAGATACTTATATGCTTCTTCATAATCCATTGCATGTAATTTATCGGCAATTGAGGTAGGTAGTTGCGAGTAGTAATTTTTTGCGGTATTAGTTGCCCATTGCATCTTAGTAGTATCATTAGCATTTTGACCTTCTAAAAACTGGGATTTTAAGTAAACTATCTCGTTTATTATCGGACGATATTTAGAATTGTCATTTGTTTGTGAATTACTACCAGAATTTCCACTTCCAGATCCATTACCACCACTTCCAACATTCTTATTAATCAAATCAATTTTATTCTGTAAATTAGAAGTTAAAGTTTCACCTAAACCTGCACCAAAACTATCTTCATTTTCATTCACAAAATCTATGAGCCTCTGAATCTCACTTATTATATTATCAACATTACCTGATGCTAAATCCTCTTTCATATTATTAAATTTAATCTCATTAGCAATCATATCTTGATAATATCTTTCAGTTGTTTTCTTTTGCTTATCTAAATTCTTCTTAGTTGAATCATATTTATCATTTTCTAATTCTTTTTTTGCATCATTTTCTTCTTTGTAATCATCTAAAAGGCTATTTAAACTATCTTTCCTGAGTTCATTTTCTCTATCCTTCTGCATTTCTGCAATCTCGTCATCTTTTTCTAGTAATTCTTTTGTTAAATCATTAACTTTAGATTTTGCTTCAGCAGAAGTATCCATACCTAATATATTAATCTTATTCTGTATATCTTGTCTTTCTTTTTGTGCTTTTGCTAAATCTGTTTCATAATTCTCTTTATCTGCTAATTTATCAATTAAATTAATTTTATCATTAACAGATTTTTCATACTCATCCATCTCATCTTCTAAATTCTTAATTATCTTATCGTGTCTTTCTTCTTCCTTTTCAATCTGTGCATCAATAGCATCTAAAGCAATATCTTTTTCTTTCTCATAAACTTCCTTCATTAAATCAATAGTATCATCTGTAATATCTTTTATGAATTCTTTCTTCTTCTGTACAGCATCTAATTCTGCTTTTATTACTTCTGATAACATATTTGATAATTCATCGTAAGTTGCAGTACCTTTTTCTGCTAATGCTAAATCAGCTTCAATTGCTTTATGTTTATCTCTTAATGCAGATATTAATTCTTTATTTACATTAATTTGTTGTTGAGTATTGTCTACATATTGTTGCGAACCTTCATCATATAAAGATTGAACAGTTTGAAGCATTGATAATCTATCTGTGATTTGTTGAATTGGGATATCTAATTCTTCATATTTTGATTTGAGGATGTCTAGATTTTTTGTGTCTAATTCACCTATATTACTCATATAAGTATTAGAATTAGGTTGTAATTGTTTACGATATTCCTCTGCTTGTTGCTCAGTTAATTTACCAGATGCTATTTGTTCACGAATAAATTCATTAGCTTGATGTAATACATTATTTTTCTGTTTTATTATATCTATCTCTAATTGAATAGAATCTCTATATGCCTGAGATGACTTAGAATATTTAGATGCAGTATTATTTAAGAATTGTTGCTTATTATCTAATTCTGTTAATTGACTAGTAAATTCAGATAAAGTATTTGCCATCATTTTATCTGAACCTTCATAAATATCCTTCTGAATCTTATACCATTCAGTTGAATTTTTAGCATATTGTTTAGCAGATTGATTCTTTTGTTCATCTGTTAATTGTGTGGTTTTTGATAAATTCGTTAATGCTAAGTTTTCATCATGAATAGAATTCTGCTTATCTTTTAGAAGTTTAATTTGTTCTTCTGTTTCTTTACGATATTCAGCAGAAGAGGGGATAAGTGTTTCTTGTATTGCTTTTGATTTTTCTATTAATGCATCTATTTTTTCTTGCTCTACTGTGTATTTTGAGATTAAGTTGGTTACTGGATTTGTGTCTTTGTCTAAATCATTTTTAGTTAAATCAGAAATAGAAGAATTTAAAGTATCATCAATTGCTGCCATATCATTATATTTTTGTTTTAAATTAGCTAATTCTACTTCATATTTCTTTTTTAAATTTGATAATTTAGTAGAAGGTGTATTCATTTCTGCCATTAAAACATTTAAAGAACTGCTATATGGAGTATCCTTACCTTCTATTTTATTCATGAAATGTTCATTTTGTTTTTTGACAATATTATTTGGATCTGCTTTTACAATATTAGCATTTTCTAATGCAACAATTTCTTTTTCAATATTTTGAATAATTCCCAAACTAGTAGTAATTTGGTCTTGTAATCTTGCTCTATTATTTATTATTTGTTTCCTTGTTGATTTTTCATTTTCATCTGCTATATTTTTCTGTGCGTTTGCTTCATCTTTTATTTTAGATATAACTTCATCTGATATAATTATAACATCGTCTTTTATTTGTATTAAATCAGGATAAGTTTGAGTTAATATTGCTGTTATATCATTTAGTTTTTTTTGTTCTTCTACTGTTAAATTAGATTTTTTACTTAATTCCTCATAAGTATTAATTAGTTTAATATTGTTATCTGCAACTTTTGTTTGATTATTTGCTTGATCAATTAATGTTTTTTGATACTCTGTAGAATTAACTTTTGCATTACCTAAAGTTCCTGATAATGTTTTTTGAGTTTCATCTATTGCTTTAAATACTTGATCTAGTGTAGTATATTGATTAATATTTATTCCCATTTGTACTGCCAAATCTTTTAATTCTTTTGGCAAATCTTTTACCATTGATAATTGAAATCCATACGGCCCCGATCTATGTAATTCATCTATTTCTGTAAGTTTATTTTTTAATTCGTCTAATTTTTTAATTGTTGCATCAATGTCATTAACATCTTGTAATTTTGGATTGCCTATTTTATTTGATCTTTCAAATATTTCATCTAGTTTTTGCTTAGTTTCTTCATAAGTTTTATTTAATTGATCTTGTTCTTCTCTTAGTTGTTTCATATGACCTAACATCATAGGAATTAATGTTAAAGCAGTTAATATCCATGTTAAAGGATTTTTTAACATTGCTTTAGATAGAGCAATTAAACTCGTTGTTGTAGTTTTAATAGCTGTACTTAACATTGAATATGATATTGTTAATCTATGATTTAATGGTATTGCTGTAGACACAAGACCATTTCTTAAAATCCAATCTCTATATTCTGTTTTTATTGATGGAATTAATTTAAATAAAATTACACTTCCAAGAAGGATACTAGAATTTATTAACATTCCATTCATTTTAGTCATTTCTGTTAATCCATTAACATATTGAGATGTAGTACTTAAAACAGAACTCATTGCTTGTCTTACGCCTGATTCTCCCATTGTATATGCAAGTTCTTGAAATGCTGCTTTATTACGATTAATTTGACTTTCTAATGAATGTAAATGTTTGTAGTTTTCTTCAATAGCAGAACCTAATGAAGTTTGAGAAGTTGCAGTAGCATCTGTAACAATATTCCAATTATCAAATAATGCCATTAGTCTTGTTATGTGATGACGACCAGCCAGTGCTTCTACTGTAGTAGTTTTTTCTGCTCTTGTCATGGCATCCCATTTGGTTGCTACAGATTGATAAATAGTATTTAATGGCATAAGATTACCTGTAACATCTTTTACAGCAATTCCTAGTGAAACTAATTGTTCTTGTGTTTTATCCATATTTATTCTAGAGAAAACTGTTTTCAACATATTTCCAATTTGATTTCCAGATTCCCTAGTTGCGGTTTGTATAGCTGTGGTATATCCAATTAAATCATCAATATTTGCTCCATATTGTTGTGCAGCTTCTCCAGCTTTGTTTATTGATTGCGCTAGACCAATTGAAGTTACCGCGAAGTTGTTGTCCACTTCGTTTAATTTGTCGATAATTGTCGAACTTTTCTCTGCTTCAATGTTAAATTGTGCCAATGCTCCAGTTAAATATGATGCCATCTCACTTGTAGATAATCCAGTTACATTAGCACCTAACATAGCAGTTCTTGCTAATTCTACTGCTTGCATTGCTTCAAAACCTTGCTTTGCAAACTCAATTTCAGCATCTAATGCTTCTGTTAATGATTTTGCCATCATATTAGCAGATTCAGCAGTATCACGCATTAATTTAACCCAATCAGTAGAATTGTCTAATACTTTACTTAATTCTGTCAATTTAGTATCAACACTTATAATCTCTTTACCTATCTGCTGTAAACTATTGGCAACTCCGTAAAATATTCCCGTAGCTCCTGCCCAAAGTCCGATCTTCTCGAAGGCAGTCTTAAATGCAGATCCTAAATCCCATGTTCTCCTCATTAAATCTCTCATGGATTCACTAAATTTATATGTTTCACCATTTAATTTGTTAACATAGGCAGTTACACTAGTTATTTTAGAACCTTCACGTAATCTTTGTGTTACCTTTATGTATTTCTCTGTTTCCTGTATATTAGCTTCTAATAATTTCTTACCTTGAATGATAGATTGGTTATAATAATTCTGAGCGTTTGTAGCACCTTGAACAGCATTAGTCATTTTAGGATATTGCTCAAAATTAAATCCTCTAGAATCTTTACTAGCAATTCTAGTTAAATCGTATACTCTTTTAATTGCATTTTCTAATCTCTGCAATCTTTCTATATCTTTATCTGAAACTACTTGACCAGATATATTCTTTTTTTGCATTTCACTTATTAATGTTTTATATCTTGCTAATGCTTTCTCTAAAGGTGCAAGTTGTTCTGGTGATAAGTTATTTAATTTAACACCTATATTCAAAGCATTTTGAGATTTAGTATTGAGTTGTTTAGATATTTTATCTTGTTGTGTTGCAAGATTATTTAATGCTTGTGCATCTTTAGTTATCAATGATATTTCATTATTTAACCATGTTTGTGTTTCTTTATCTAATAAATTAGTCATTGATAAATTCTGTTTAATTATATTTAATCTTTCTAATAACTGAGGATTATCATTAATGTATTTTCCTAAATTACCACTTTCTAAATTTTTAAGATTACTACCTGTTGTTAATTGATACATTTTTGCTTTATCTAAGTCAGATAATTGCTTATATGATTTACCTGCTTCTTGACCTAATTTAGCAATTTGTGAACGAATATTCTCTAAACTAGTTTTATCTAAATTATCAAGAGAATTTATCATATTTTTAACAGTTTGTAATTCTACAGGATTAATAAATTGTCCAGTTTTACCATTAGACATTTTATTTAAACCTGAATTGAATTTATCTTTTTGAGAGTATAGATCATTAACTAATTTTATATCTCTTTTTACTTCTGTTTCAAAACTATTTAATATTCTAAAAGTTTCTTGAGGAATTATTTCTCCTCTTTTTACTCTTAAATCTAAATTATCTAGGTATTTTTTAAAATCTTCAACTTTCTTTTTAACTTGATCTAATCCTGTTGTGTTTACAGGTAGTAATTTAAGTTGTGCCGACATTCCTTCTTGTGATATAAATTTTGGTGCTATTTTATTTTGTTGTGCTTGATATACAGATTCATTCCTTTTAGCAATAGATTGAGTCTGCATATAATATCTAACTCTATCTTCAGTTTCTTTTCTTAATTGTTTTACATTATCTTGTGCTAATTTTTGTCTTTCTTTTTGCTCTTGTTGTAATAATTTAACTCTATCTTGAATTTCTTTTTGTCTTGCTTTCTGTGCATCTAAATCAGCACGTTCCCTAAGTTTCACACCACGTAAATACTCAGAGTTTTCTTGGTCTATTAATTTAATACTTGTTTGATGTGCCTTTAATTTTTGTTCTGCTGTTTGTCTTAGAGATTTAATGTAATTTTGCTCATTATTTTCTCTTTGACTTTGTTCTTGTTGCATTTTTTTGACGGAATCTTGAATTTGTTTTTGTTTTAATTTTTGTGCATCTTGTTCTAATTTCTCACGAAGTCTTATTCCACGTAAAAATTCCTTATTTTCTGCATCAAAATCTTTACCTTGTATTTTATTACTATTAACGTATCCTTTTAATTTTTCTTCTTTTTCTTTTCTTAATAATTTAATACTATCTTGCAATGATTTTTCTTTATCTTTTTGTTCTTGTTTTAATTGTTTAACTCTTATACTTGCTTCTTTATAAAAATCTTTAGATTCTTTTGCTAATATTTTTTGTTGTGTTAAATGTGCATCAAGTTTTTGTTTTGCAGTTTGTCTTAATAATTTTATATAATCATTTTCATTTTTGATTCTTTCCTTTTGTTCTCGTTGAAGTTGCTTAACTGCTTCATTTATATTTTTTTGTTTTAATTTTTGTGCATCTGTTTCTGCTTTCTGTTGTACCTTATAATATTTTTGATGATAATCATTTGATTCTTTTGCTAACTTAGCAGATTCCCTTGCTAATTTCATTTGTTCTTTTAAAAGTTCATTATTTTTAGAAGCATCTGTTCTGTAAGAATTAAGATTTCCTGAACCAGAAGTAACAGTAGTTTTAACTCCAGTTTGAGAATTTAAATATGTTTCATATTTTTTTATTACTTCTCCAGAATTATCTTTTAATTTAACAGTTCTAATTAATTTATCATATTTGGTAATTAATTTATCAACTGCTTCTGCTTCTTTATTGATATTGTTTATATTTTGTGTAGGAGTAGAAGTGGGAGTTTCGTTAACTGGTGATTTTTTATTTTGATTATTATTTTGATTATTATTTTGATTATTATTTTGATTATTATTTTGATTATTGATATTACCTTTTAAATTAACACTTGCTTCGATTCTTGCAGATAATAATTTATTTATTCTTTGAACTATATCTGATATATTTTTAGTAGAAGGCATTTTTATAATTGGTGTGATTATAAGTTTTTCGTTTATGTTTTTGATTAGTGTATTTATTTCTGTGGTCAAGTTAGTTTTGGATTTATTTTCCAATAAAATCTTAATTAGAATTGAGAGATCGTTGTTTGGCATTTTACCAACTCCTTTATATTAAAAATAAAAAAGAGTTGGCATTTTACCAACTCTTAAACTATTAATGTTTTATGAAATTAACTTATGAAATTCTCCATTATTATATCTTTGTTTAAATTCTTCAAATTGCTTTTCATTATTATTCTTATAACCATACAAATTATGAAATAATATATGTATATTTTGCTTTAAACAAACTCCTAAAGGATGTCTATAATGAATTTCTAAACATTTATCACTTAATAATAAAAGTTCATCTTGCGAGTAATGACTAATATTACTCTTTAATTCTAAATTAGTTTCTAATAAGGTATCTTTAATAATTGATTCAAAACTATATAAATGATGTATATCATTAAATCTATCTCCGCTTAATACACATTTATAATTGCAATTAATAATGCTATCATTCTTCCATTGTAATAAACTTCGTCTTAAAAATTCATATAATTGAGTAATGCCACCTTGCCAATTAGGATTATTTTCTCCTTTAAATTTAATCATTTGAGATATTTGGCTACATTTAGAAGAACAAAATTTATCATTACCATTATTAACTCTATTTGTGTCAACATAAAATTCTTTTTTGCAACTATCTAATTGACAAATTCTATTATATTTAGGTGTTTGCTCTGTTTTTATTTCTCCATAATATTTAGCATTGCATTTACTAGAACAAAAATGCAATTCATCATCAAAAAATTGATGTGATTTAATACTCATATCTTTATTACAATATGTACAGGTTTCTTTAAAATTTATACTTGCACTACCAGCAATTTTTAAATTGTTTTTTAATAAAATAGCTACATCATATAATGTTTTATTGTTGAGATAATATACTATGTCATCAATAAATTTAACTTTATTATTTAAAATATTATCTAATATAATAATATATTCATCTTTAGACCAATTATCTTCTATTATTATAATATTTTTATGTCTCCTGAAATAATCACATACTTTACAAGTTAAATAACTATAAGTACCATTTTTTCTTTTTTGTACAGTAAATTCTTCTATATGTTTAATTTCACCACATTTGTTACATTTAGCATATCCTTGTGATATACCATAACTAGAATTTTCATGTATATCTTTACACTCCTTACTACAAAATAAAAATTTACTTCTTTCAAATTGAGATAGTGTTCTCTCAGATTCTTCACCACAAACTGTACATTTAAATTTAACTCTTATAATCTTTTTCTTAATATTTAACATCTTAACAATTTCAATTATTTTTTCTAATGATAAATTTAATATATCTTGCAATTCATTTAATGAATCTATTTTCTGATTTAATATTGAATCTAGAATAATATCTAATATATTTTCTGTTAGTATATCATCATAAATTATATTCCTATTCTCTTTATACAAGCAAACTTTACATTTAGAATTATAAATATAAGTGCCATCATTTTTCTTAATAGAAGTATGATTAAATTCATTAACTGGTTTTTCTTCACCGCAAACTTTACATACTTTTGTCTTTACATCACTCATAAACATTACCTCCTACTATATATTATTATATTTATATTTTGTTAACTTAAAAAATAAAACACTAATAAAACACAATCAATCTCCTACAAATAAAAAACAAATGGGAAGGAGGTAGGAGTTCTCCTTATCAGTTGATTGGCCTATCAACCTATCCCTAAATAAATTAAAAATACAAATAAACTAAAATACAAAATAAATACAAAAATAAAAAAGAATCTACATTTTAATAGATTCTTTAAAATATTACAAATCAAAAAATCAATTCTATTTAATTGTCTAGTTAATTTAAAAAATATTATATAGGGGATTCACTCGTAATCCCCTAATTGAATAATATTACAACTATCTCACTCGTAGATAGTATTTTTGTTAACTATATTATTTATTATTTTATTGTTTATATTCCTCTATTAATGTTATTATACAATACATGAAATATAATGTCAAGATAAATTATGAATAAATTTATATTTATAATGTGTTGAAATTTATTAAAATTCATAAATATCTAACTATATCTAACTATATCCAATAATTATATCTATAAACAATTAAAATCCATCAAATAATCACAAATCTCCAAATTTACGATTTTACAAACCCTTATAAATAGTACGTTTACAGCACCTCAAAAATTGAAAAATCATGATGAAATGAGGATTTTATAACAATATTATTTTAATTAAATTTCATATTTATCTTTTGCTTCTTGCATTTTCTTCTTATCTTGTCTGAGGTAATGCTTTTTTGTTACGTCCAATCCACTGTGATTCAATAATTCACTTATTTGCTCGATTGGCATTCCTGATAATTTTAATAACTGACTTTGTGAATGGCGAAAGTCATGGCTGTGCAAAAATGGAACACCTATCAATTCGCCAACTCTTTTTGTCCATTGTTGACAAGTCCCTTTTACTGCTTTATTGTATTTTTTATTATAACGAGTAATAAATACCCAACCTTCATCATCAATATTATTTTCTTCTCTATATTTCTTTAATTTAAGCAATAATTCTTTTACTTCATGAGAAAAATAAAGTGTTACTATTTTTGCTTCTTTTTCTAAAACATCATTAACTGTTCTTTGCTCAAAATCAATTTGTTCCCATTTAGTATTAGAAACTGCATTAACTCTCCCCATAGTAGATAAAGAGAAAAGAGCATAGACTTCTAATTGCAAATCACCATTATCTTTCAATTTTTGTTTCATTAAATCTACTTGTTCTTTTGTTAAAAAAGTTTGAATAAGTACATCAGTGTCTTTCTTAGGTCTTTCTAAAAATTCTAATGGATTTTCCTTTATAATTTTCTTACGTCTTAAAAACTTATAAAAAGCAGAGATAGAGGATATTCTACGTTTTATTCTTCTAGAATTGTTGCCATTTATTTTACAATAATAAATAAATTCAACAATATCATCTTCTTCTAATTCAGTAATGCATTGATTGTCTTGATTATCATAGATAAAAATAAACCAGTGGGAGATATCATTTTCGTAACCTGATATGGTTTTTTCACTTAATTCACGAATAGTCATATCAATTTTATACTTATCATACAGTTTTTTAGTTTCTTTATTAACATTTTTAAGTTTTTCAGGATCATAAAACTTAATTTTTTTACTCATTATTGCCAAATTAAGACACATCCTTATTTATTATTTTTTATATTTTTGCAATCTATTTAAATATAGAATCTAAATATTCATCATTTAAATCTGAAGGAAATAATATGTAATAATTTAAATTATTTTCTTTTAACATTGATTCTTTATTACTTAATTTATTTCTATAATTTTCTCTTGTTTTATTATTTATAGGTGTATTATTAAAATAGTTATTTTTATAATCTCTTAACATTCCTGCAATTTCTATATAAATTATATTATCATTAAAATTTATAATGTAGTCACAATCATATCCACATCTAGAATTTTTAATAAATGTTGCATACCTAACATTCCTAAAATAGTTTTTATTAAATATAAATCCTTTATTTCTTATATAATTGCTAAAGAAAAATTCATACTGTGATTTTACTAATTCTTCATCATTGTATAAATGATTATATCCTTCTCCTGCATCTATTAAATTAAAACCAATACTTTCAATAAAACTTCTTAAACTTGAATTATCATGTTGTAGATATTTAGAACATGATTGATATGATGATATATCAGATAATAAATTCCAATCATCTTGTTTAATTGTTATTCTATTTTCACTAGATAAAACATATGCACATAATTTAACAATATCTCTTTTAATACTAAAAATAGAATTATCTATAATTTTTATACTGTCATTAGTTAATGGTAAATTAAGTTCTTTTTTCATATTAAGAAAATTTCCCCAATATTTTGTAACCACACCTTCACCTATAGAATTATTATTTATACCTTTTAAGTCTTTCTTTTTTAATGGTCTATCTAAAGAATTTTGTATTTCTAGAATATAATTAATAACACTTTCTTTACTTAATTCATATCTTGGTATCATACCAATCTCATATTCTATAAATGCATTATAATTAATTACTTTATAATTATTAGAATGTTTAACAAACCATCTAGAACTAGGTAAATTATAATTTTTTAATTCAACGTGTTTTATAGGTCTTCCTAATTCTTTTGATATGTTTTTAAATAAATCAATATAATTATTATATTCATTAATTGTTGGATTTTTTATTCCTATTTTTCTACCCATCCAAAAACATCTCCTTTAATATTTTGTTTTCCTTATTTTGTTTCCTTAATCTCTCCTTATAAAAAGAGTGATAAAACAGTCAATAGTTAAGGATTGCTATTTTTCGAGGTGCACATCTCTAGACTGTTTTATATCATCACACAAAAATAACCACCACAAATAAATGTGATAGTCATTGTTCTGTAATAAATTATGTAATAAATTGTGTAACAAATAAAATAAAAAGAGAGCAGGGAATAATCCCAAACTCTCTAATTAATTATATTGCTATTTAATTGTTAAATTAATTAACTTATAAATACACTAATCTACTAACTGTACATATTTTAGGCATCTAGCACATACCTAACATCCAATCAAATATATCAAATTTTAGTTATTTACCACTTTCCAGCCATGAGGTAAATCTATGGGCAAGTACAATCATCCCAAACCTTATATCATGGATTTTATAAAACTTTCTGATTTAATCTTTACTATTTAACCTTTAAACTATAGTTAAACTTTTAATTTTAATATTTAAGATTTTAACTTTGAGATTTAAACTTTACAGAAGATTTACTATTTTTATATGTAGATAATGTGTGCAATTATGGCAAATTCCACATTGCACACTATATCTAATAATTTTGTATTCTTCTTTTTAAATTTAAATCATTTAGTGTATGTTTTCTTTTTATTTTTACATTAGTCTAAACATACTAAAAAGACTGATGAATTGTAGTCAAAGATTTTCAGAAAGCAATAAATAACTTAAATTATATTGTCAAACTAAATTTTAATACTCAATAGTTATTTCAGTCAATGAATTACTCACCGATAAACAACTATCAATTTCTGCATCAAATTCAGCAATTTCCTTCTCTAAACTGTCAATTTTTTCCCTAACTTTAATAGGATCAATTAATTCAAAAGTATTATTAACAATGAATTGTTTTCTAACATTTTCAATTTCATCATTATTAACTTTATCCTTACTTCCATATAATCCAATCACATAATTCTCTGCTTTTTGTTGTAATGTTTCACCATTTTCTTTTTCAGTAACACTAATTGCTTCAACATACTGTCTATTTAATTGGTTCAATAATTCCTTCTTATATTGCATACCTGTATTTTTCATTTCAATTGCTTCAGCAACAGTAAATTCATCATTACCTACTTTTACTACAGTTTTTGCATTGGATAAAACTACATTGCGTTTAATAGCATTTCTACGCTTGATTAAGTCATTAGATTTATCCCAATTACCTTGAATCTGCTTTCTAAACTCTTCTACTGATACACCATTAATTTTTTCATTAGAGTGTTTATTTGCTTTAATAAATGTAGAGGAAGAGATAGAGTTATTAATTCTATCACCTATAATCTTCAATTCAGCTAATGCCTTGTGAATTGTCATTTTTTCTGTAGTCATGTTTGTAATCTCCTTTTAATTTTAAATTTTAAATTTTGATTTGTTAATTATATAGTGAAGATAGTAATAATATATCTTCACTATATAAAATTTTTCATTGAGAGTGAGCAAAGACTCTCGACATTTGTGATATTATTTAATTGTTAAGTTATGAAATTGTTATTGTTATCTACTATGTTCTATGTAGATGATATAATAGGTGTATTACCTATGTATTGATTAACTTTTCTAACCCCATTCATCTTCATCTTTATTTTTATTTTTCATCTTCTTTATTCATCATCCTCAACTTTTTCATCTGTACCTTCAACATAAATCCCTTTAACCTTATCATCAAATCTCTTGCCAGGATCAAAAATCACCTTAAAACTATCCTTAGTCTCAAATTCATAATTAGGTTTATCTTTAAACTTGGTTACACCTTTCCTACCTTTAACAAATTTCTTCTCATAATTTCCGTGACCCACAAACTTAGCAAGACCATGTTCTACTACAATATCTTCCATTAATTCTAAAAATGTTTCACCATAAAATTTTGCATACTTATTACTGATTTTTTTTGATTTTTCAACCTTGTCTGCTTCAAATACTTCTTTCTTTTCGTTCAATACTTCTGCGTAGATGTTCATAATTTCTTTCATGTTCATAAATCATTTCTCCTTTTAATATTAATTTATTTTTTATTCCTTAGATTCTTTTTCTAAGGTTAATGTTAGTATACTATTATATTTACATTGTGTCAATAGGAAATTGAAAATATTTTTTATAAAGTTGAGATTTATTTTTTGTTATTTAATAGTAGGGAAGAGGATTATTTGACATTCAATCCCTGTCTTAACAAACCACGTTTTAGTGCTTCTTTTGCTTTGCCTTTTTCTAATTCTTTTGCTGTTTCTTCAACAAACATTCTAGCACCTATCCTATCATCAAGTTCTTGAGTGTAGTATCCTTTTCCAGATTCTATAATGGGAGTAACTAATCTTCCTGTTTCTTCATCACGTCTAATATTTTCTACTTTCAAAGTATTATTACCAATCAATGTAGTTTCTATATTATCTCTATCAAGCAGACCTCCATCATCGAATTGGCGATTGTAATGAGTTGGTTCATATGCATTGTAAACTTTTTCCACTGTTGCTATTTGCATTACTGTTTTTGACTCTTGAGACACTTCCTTTTTCATTGCAGAAGGAACATATGTATTTTGTATCTTATTAATAATTGCATTTAATTGCTGTTGTAAACTTGCCAATAATATTTCACCTACCTTTAATAATAAAAAAGTATTGCATTATAATGATAAATATGTTATAATTATATTAACAATCTAAAATAAAAACACGTTGAAAACTGAACACAATAGGTTTATTATATAGAGTACCGAAGGTACGACTACTTCTTATCTTGATTTTAGTAGTAATCTTAGTAATAGTAATAGTAATAGTATAATTATATTAATAATCTAAATAATATTGGTACAATAATCTCTATATTTTGTTACTTCTCTATAATCATAATCAGTTAATATTATTTTTAATTCTTTGTTAGTAAACATATTACATAAACAAGAATTAAAACATTCAATACAATTTTTATCACACACATTAAATAGTTTTATCATTATTTTTAATTTCATTTTCTAAATTTGAACACAAGAGGTTAATATTATATCTATTTGTTTCCGAGATAGGTTTGTTTTTCTTTGCATTAAATTTTGGTAATTCTTCATCTCTTATTACATTAATTAATTTTAATTCTTCTAACTCTTTAATAATTTTTATTAATGTTGTTCTAGATTTAATTCCTGTTACTTGTGTCATTTGAGCATAAGACATATAAAACATACCATTTTTAGTAGCATACCTTTTACTATGTATAAGTAACGAATATAAAACCAATCTATTGTTCTTACCTTTTATTTTTATAATCTCTGTAATCTCTGTAATTTCTTCCATACTTATATTAATATCTATATTTTTAACTACAAAACTGCAATTGTTACTATAGACATATTCTATAATTTCATTAATGTCTGAAATTACTGCTTCCCATTTGGTTGTGTATGTAGTTTTATCTTGTTGTTCCATCCATTGAATAATATATTCTTTTGCAATATCTTTTGAGAATCCTACATGTTTATAATACTTAATAATATTGAATAATGCATTATGTCTTGAACCTGTAATTTGCAATCCATTATGTATTAAGTCTAAAACTTTATCAATAGTAAATTTCTCATCAATATTATTTTTATATTCTGGTAACGATTTATGTTTTTCTTTAATTTCTTCAATATCGTATTGTTGTTTGGGAGTAATAGGAATATCATTTTCTTTTTCTAATATTCCTAATAATATTTCTTTTGGCATTTGCTCAATAGATAAAATATACTCATACTTTTTAATAGGTTTTAAACTTTTACTATAATCACAAAACCAACAAATATTATTAGTTTTTAAATTTACACCTAAAGGTAATTTCAATCCAAATACACTGTTTGTTTTTGTAATACATGGTCTTAATTCTATATCACCATGTTTTTTGAGGTCAGTTAAATCAAATTCATTTAAAACTATATTATATAACTTTTCTATATCTGTATTATAAACTGGTTTATCAAAGAAAATTTCTACATGATAACCTTTTGAACCACTTAAACTAATATGAATATATTTACCTGATACACCTAAATTTTGTAAAGAATCAACTATTTTATAAACTGCCCATTTACAATAATTTTCGTCTTTTATATCAACGTCAAAACAAATAAAGGAAGTAATTATACTCCCTGAAAATATTCCAATAGTTTTCTTTTGTCTTAAATGTTCTAATATAATAGAATCTTTTAAAGTATATTTATTTTCTGTCCATTTTATTTTATTTGTTTCTTTATCATTATATTGTTCTATAAATCTTTTTCTGTATGTAATATAAAGTTTATTAATTGCTTGTGCAATTTTAATTCCATCTTTAATATAAATATTATTATTTGCTTCTTTTCCCACTCATATATCACGATTCCTTTCTCATATCAATATTTCATATCTTATATCATTTAAATCTATTTATTTATTTTTATTACACCATTCCGTAAATGCTTTTTCAACTTCATCTGTATTTTTAAATTTAACATAAATATCACCTTTACTACCTCTATCAACTTTGACAGGTACAATACCTTTGGAAAAATAAAATTCTGATTGATACTGATTATAAATAAAAACAAATTCCTTTTTTTGCTTGTTTTGCGTAATCATATTCAAATCTCCTTTATAATTTTATTCATATTACCAGTTAATTAACTTATGCGTTTATAGGATTTCAAAGCAAATTTCAATTCTGGACATTCTTTAAATTTCCAGAAAGTATATTTGTCTTTTGTTATTCCTAAACCCACATATCTAATTTTACAAGTTTCAGTAAGATGTTTCATAAGTCTAACACTAGTACATATCATATGTTCCATATCTAATGCTTTTAATTCATCTAATGTTAAATGAATTCTTTTACACATAATATTTCTACCTCCTAAATTTATATTAAAATTGCTTTGAAAGATAAAATTTATTACTTAAAATTAATTTACACTTATCAGTTAGTGTGAAAGATTTTAACTTTTACGAAAACACTTCCTATTTATAAATATTTGAATAAGTAGGGAATAGAGTAATATGAGATAAAAGTTACCTCCTTTATATGATAATATTATTTTTCTTGTTATTTGTTATCTTGTTTTATTGTTCCCTATTAATCATTATTATACACTTATATAAAACAAAAGTCAACACAATTATATTTATATTCTGTAAAAATTAAAAATAAAGAATCAACACATAATCATATTAACTGTATATAGGAAATGCGGTATAAATGTACTTTTTGTATTTATTATTAATTTCATAATTAAATAGAGTAGGAGAAATATGATAGCGAACAAAATATAAAGTAAGTGGTATACATATTTAACCAAACTCTATTAATTATATTTATTTATCAATTATATTTACAATTTCAAACATTTAAAACAACCTGCTAATTAAATATACTTTAGCAGAATTTTTTATTTAATTAATATTTTAGTCTTTTTACAATTTAATTATAAAGAAATCTATACTACAATATTTCTTGTATTATTAATTGTGAAATATAAATGAGTACCATCAAATTCTAATAATCCGTTTTGAGGGATACTATATAATGCAGATGCTCTAAATTTTATATTTTAAATATATTTCCAAACCATTTTTTCACCAGTAATAGGATAAATTCCTGCTGATTTTTGTCTTCCTCTACAACACGCATAAATATTATTTGCATTAATATTATATTTTTCTCCACCAATTTTACCACTATTAAATATTTCATTAGTATTAATACATAATATTTTTTTACAATTATTTTGTTGCATTAAAATTAATTTTTTATTAGATTCTTCTTCTTTATTATAATTACATAAATTTAAATTAACACCTCTTTTTATATATTTTAAAATTGTATGTCTATCCAATTTTAATTCTTTTGCTATTTTTTGCATATTATGTATTCCACTATTCCATAAATCACAAACTATCTTGACTAAAGAAGTACAAGCGTATTCCTCACATTTTTGCCAATTAATATTTGATAAATCAAATAAATTATTTAATACACTATTTATAATACTATTTTTTATCCATTCTAATTCTGATTTTCTACAATCAATAACTATATAATTAATAATATTATTATTTAATGCTAAATTTTTCTTTAATCTATCATTCTCTTGTTCTTCTTCTAATGTTTTACCTTTTTTTGTTGAATAAAAAGACTTATTATAATGTTGATCTCCATGTGTTTCAATAATTCCATTAATCAATGGAATATAGAAATCATATTTATATTTATTACACCAATTAAAATTTGACTTATTTAATTGTACTATAAAATCTAATCCTAATTGTTCTAATACGTTAAACATTATTTTTTCTGGATACGGAATTCCATCTGAGCATTTAGGACATCCAAAACCTTGACTAATCAATGTACTTATACTTATCTTCTTTTCATATCCACATATAGGACATTTCATAGAAAGTTTTTTATTTGAACCGTGAGTATATTTATTTATATCATCTATATTTATAAAATATTCTATTAATTTTGGATGAGTTATTGCTATAGTATTACATTGTTTACAATTAATACTGCTTAATCCACCAGTGAAACTATAAATATTTTTTAATTCACTCTTATGCTCTGGATAGTCTAAACATTTAAACCAATAACCTTTGTTATTAAATCCATGTGAAGCATAACTAATATTATTAGGATTTAATATTTCTCTATTTCTTATATTCAATTTGTAATCCCATCTTAACATTATATTATCTGCTTCATCTTTAGGTAAATTCTCATAACACCAATCATAAAAAGAAATACTATTTTCAAATTTAGTTTTTCTTATTTTTTCTTTACCATATAATTCATTGGCACATTTTATACAATAATATTTACCATCTTCTTTGACACATCTTTTGTAATTATACCATTTTATATTTACTAATTTTTTACCACAATGGTCACACTTAATATTTACAGAAACATCACTATTATTAGGTAAATCTTCTACCTTAACTAATAATTTTGTATTTTTAGGAACAACTAATCTGTAATGATCATCTTTTACTCTTGGTATTTCATAATTTAAATTTTCATAGTGTTTTATATTACTGCCAATTAATCCTACTTCAACCTCTTTTGTTATTAACCCCATAATATCAATCACTTTCCTTTTAATCATTTTTGGGCATAAAAAATCCCCAGAGCATTAAATAACTCTGAGGTTTTTGTATATTTATATGTACTTATACCATTTATTTCTTTTACAAATGTATATCTAATTCCTAATTTTTCAAGATAGTCTCTTTCTAAATTCCATTGAGTAGAATATTCTTTATCGAATTTACCTTTTATTTTAGTCATTTCTTTATTTTATTATTTTAACTTAATACTACTGTTTTACGTACACCACCTATACTAAAATATAAAGAATCTCCATTAAATTCAAATGTTCCATCATTAATATTATTTGTTAATCCAGAAGCTCTTAATCTAATAGGTGCCATCATAAGAGGAATTGCTCCTAGACCACCTGATAAAGTTAATGCTCCACCTACTCCTAGTTGATTACCATAGATCAATGCCATGTATGTGAAAATTCCAACTCCGTCAAAACATGGAGAATGAGTAGTTGTTGCAACAACATCACTTAATGTACTAATTCCACTAGAATTTGTTACAAATACAGAAACTGTCCCAGTAGTCATTGTTAAAATAGCAAATGTAGTACTAGCACTATCAGATACTATAATTTGTCCTTTAATTTGATCTTGTGTGTGAACAAAATTAATATGACCTGCAATATTTAAACAAACATTATCAACATTATCTAATATCTGACAAGTTGTTTTATCTAATAATACTGTACCATATGCAGTTGATACACTAGAAAATGCTTTTGCTCCACCAGATGATGTATAAACTGTTAAAACTCCATCAGAAATAGATATTTTACTACTAGCATTAGTATTAGTATAACTAATAGCATTTGCATTATTTCCTGTAGAACTTTCAACATTACACATTAACATTTGTAAATTTTGAACACCAGTGCCTTTAAAATCAATTACTAAATCAGTATCATTTTTAAATATAATTTTTTCTGCAAATACAGTACCAGTCATATTAACAGTTACTTTTCCTTTAATATAAACAGAAAATTTAGCAGGGGATACCATATTAACACCTGCTTTTAATGTAATATCTTCTATATATGTACCTGGAAATATAAATATAGTAACTCCAGCACTTCCTTCTGTAATTGCTTTACTAACTGTTAAAAATGGTTTATTTGCACTTCCATTACCTGTATTGTCATTCCCATTCTTCCCAACATATAAATAATTAGCAGGTTCAACTTTAGAATCTTCAACTAAATTATTAAAATCAGATTTGCTTACACCAACATTTATTAAATTTACGTTATCTCCGTAACCCATTTTTATTCACCTCATTTTTTATTATTAATACCTTGAAACTATATAAGTAGTTGCACCAGATATAGTTACTTCTGTACTAGGAATTCCACCAATAGTTGATTTAAAATATTTTTCTGAAGGGACTGTAATATCTATTCCATTAACATTAAATATTCCAGTATTTATAGTATCAGTATTATATAATTCAATTGTTGAAATATTTTCAGAGAAAGTTAAGACATTTGCGATAGCATCAGTTTCAGTGAATTGTTCTTGAAGAGTGTTGCCTATTTGTTGTGTATATGCAGGATTAGTAGTTGTGAATATTTCAGTTCCATTAGAATTTTTATTTATTATAGATAAACTAGTATTTTTTAAAACATTATAAATCCCACTTAACCAACCTCTAATACCAGTCGCACCAGTAGGCAATACAACACCTGTAGCATCTGTTCCGTCTTGTGATGGACTTCCTGGAAGAGAAGTTACTTTAATATTATGTGTTTCAAAATTAAAACTAGCCATGCTTTAAACCTCCTTTTTAATTTAGTTTGTTTGTTTTGTTTGTTTTTTGGTTTGTTAATTTTGTTTGTTTTGTTTTTATTTTTTATATTAATATAATTAAAATAAGAGTGAGAGTGAAGGGTGAGAGTTAGGATTATTATTTTGTTATTTATGTTTTTATTGTTGTTTATTGTGTTATTCTCACTCTTATTAATAATTATATTTATAATATATTGTTATTCTATAATTTTACTATTCAGTATCAGTGATTTCTATTTTATTAACTAATTCATTAGTTTCATTAATTTCATCATTTATATCTACATTTCCCACTATTTCACCATCAACCAAAATATCACCCATAATTTTCTTAAAATATTCCATACCTTTCTCATCTTTTAGTAATTCATTCAAATTGCCATTAAATTTCAAAATGTAATCATTAACTTTTTCTAATTCACTTTCTACAAATTCTCCTAATATCTTATCAAAAATCTCTAAATTTATCATCGAATTCATTATCCTAATTTGTGTTTCAAAATCATCAGTTTTAGCAATTTCAATATCGGAAAAATATTTAATAATTAGATATAAAAAGTAACTTGTTCTTACAGAATCATCTAATCCATTAAAATTATCAAGATTACTTATACCTTCTTGTATTAATTGCTGAATTTTAGTGGGTAAGAATTTTTGATCCACCAATACTTCATAATCTTTTTTGTTGATATTTACAGTTATCTTTCTCTGCACAAATAATTTGGATTGCTCCTGAAGGAGAATAGAAGAAGTTAGTTTATTTACTTTTGACATAAGGGATACCTCCGTTTTTTATTTTATTTTTTGTTTGTTTTTGTTTTAAAATAGAACATAAAAAAGAATATAGAATTTTATCTATATTCTTAAATATTAAAAATATTAAATTATCACATTATCAATCACTATCCATTTTAATCAATCCTAATTTAATTCCAGCAAATCTTACTCTTCCAACAATACTATCTTCATTATCTTTCTCTATAAATTGAAATTTATTATCATCTTTAAAAGACACTTTTATTAATTCATTAACATAATGTTTTGTATGTCTTCTGCAAATAATAACTATATCAGAACGTCCAATCATAAATTCTAATTTACTTACATTTTCTTCAAATGGATTAAACCATAATACATCTAATCCATGTTTTCTTAATCTGTCCATATATCTATTCTTATATTGTGAACCAATAATCAAAACTGTAAAATTACCAAAATTAACATATTCATCAGTATTTTTACGTTTATATTTATTAATGAATAATGAATTTTCCTCATACATATCGTAGTCAAAACTATAATTTTGAAATGCTTTAATTAAATTTGCTAATCCAAACTCTACAATTGATTTTGCAGGAATTCCATTTTTCATATACGGAACAGTATTAATAATAGGATAAGTTTTATAATTTGTACCAACAAAGAACCATCTATCATTAATAATTCTTAACCAACCAAACTCAATATTAACATTTTCTTCTATTTTCTGTTTTTCAGATTTATAATTATAACCTATACCAAATTTTATTTTATTAAAATATAACTTATACAAATTATAAATTTTTTCATATTCCATATAATTATTATCATTAAATCTTTCTACTAATTCATCTATTAAATCTTTTACAGTCAAAGACTCTTTATAATTTTCAGAAAGGTGTTTAAAATGTTGCAATTCAATACTCATATTATTAATAATTTCTTTGTGCTTCTGCAAATCTTTTGCTACACTAGAAGTATTAATATGCGTTAAGGCAGTTTTAAGTTTTTCATATTTTACACGTAATTCTTGATGTTCACATTTCATTATATAAAATGTACTTCTATAACTTTTATTATCTTCTAATAATTTCTTATATTTATCTTTATGAGGTAATTTATCTAGCACTTCTTCTTGAATTTTAACTAAAATATTTTCTTGCTCAGAAACTTTATTTCTCAATAATAATATTTCAGCATTCTCATCTAAAATATTCTTCTGTTTTAAATCATAGATTTCTTTTTTCAAAAGTGAGATGGTAGATTTATTGTCTTTTAATTCTTTATTTTTTAATGCTAATTCCTTTTGTAAACTATCAATCTGTTTATCTTTACTTTTTAAATCTTTCAAATATTTTTTATCATTATTAGTTTTATCTATATGTTTATCATCATTAATAACATTTACTAATTTTTCATGGATAATAAATTCTTGTAATTCCTTAGAATCTTTTACATTTTCAACTTTAGTCACATTTATGAATTTTTCAAGTAGTTGTTTCTTTTTATCTACTGTTTTATTTTTATCCTTTTCATAAGTATCTGCAAATTTAATTTTAGGATCTTCTGACATCATTTTAATATTCATCTTATCACCTCTGTAATATAATATAAATAACAAAGTATAAATAATATACAGTATATGTTTTATACTAAAGTATTATACTATAGATAAATGATAAAATAAAGAGTGAATATAGAACGAATATTGTCTAAATAAAGTGGAAGGAGGGAAGTGTTATAGAAAATTATATTAACAATTTGTTAAAGTATTTAATATTCAAGTAACATTTCTACCCTGGGATTCAATTTATCATACTGAAATGGTGCGAATGCTAACTTCAATCTTTCTCCATTGTCATCCACAAAAACTTTTGCATCAACAAATCCATCGTGAATTAATTTGGGAGAAAGTGCTAAATTATCATAATCTCTTCTCCTTTTATCTTTAAAATAAAATGTATATGTAATACATGAATTTTCTAAGTTAAGGTTATTTACTTTATAATATTCTGCTAACCAAATTGCAAACTCTTTATATTTCTTTTTTAAATTACTTTGTGCCATACGAATCATACCTATAAATGCATTCAAAGAAGGAGGGATGGGTTTGTCAATAGGTTTAACTTTACGTTTTGGATATTTACGAAAATAAAATTCATGATATTTATCTAAAACATCATTATCAATTACTATATTAACTTGATTGATACTAATCACTCCTTAAAATTATATTTACATTATAAATTATCAATATAATATATTAAATTGCCAATTATTATTGTGACAAATAAATTTAACTTCTTTACTATTTACAGTTACACCAATTTTTCTTTCTGTTTTTACTATTACACCATTAATGTCCCTTAAAACTAATTGTTTACCTTTATCTCCACCAGCAAAACCATATATCCAACAATCAATATTATTATATTTAACTTTGTCATTGAGATAATAACCATTTCTGTATTTAACATTTTTATTATTTCTTGTACCATGAATATTTTTATTTTTTCTACCTTTTCTTGGGATAGATTCATGTAAAGAACGCTTCTTTTTACGAAATTGTTTATAATAAAAATAATCATTAGTGTTTATTTTAATAATATCAATTCCAGTAATAGCAATAGCATCATTATAATGTGTTTTTTCTAATCCTAATTCTTTTCTTTTAGGTGTAGTCCAACTACCATATACAATATTTGCATCTAAATATTTTTGATATATTCTTTTGCGTATTATATTCATGAAAGTAGGTTCTTTATATTGTCTAACTTTCTTTTTCTCTTCCATCCATTTATAAAGAATATTACCTTTTTTATGATTTTCTGATGTATGACAATCTGTACAAACTGTTATTAAATTATTATGTCTATCTGTACCACCTTTGGATTTATAAATAATATGATGTGTATTTAATATTTTATCTTTATTTTTCTTACATACTTGACAAGTATAATTATCTCTAGCAAATACATAATACCTTACATCATAAAATCCATAAGTTTTACCTTGTTGATATTCTGTACTTTTAATATTTGGATTAATTAATTTTTGTACATCAAACTTGCCAACTTCAATATTTAATTTGGAATTAGGTAATAAATTACAAAATTTATCTATCCACATAAATGTTGCATCTAATTTACTTTGAACACTTGGAGGAAGCCAACCATTTCTTCGTTTACGATTTTTCCATCGTGCTTGACGGTATCTTGTCTTACGAGCACGTCTACTTTTTCTTAACATACTTCTTGAAGTTATATTTTTAGATATATTATCTCTTAATTCAATTTCACCTTTTACTAATACTTTATCTTTTGTAGTTATAGCAATTCCAATATATTTTGCACCAGTATCAATACCAATATTTATATCTTGTATTGTTTCACCAGTTGTATAAAGCAATTGAATTGTAAATGGATTATAATAAACTATTTTTGCTTTTTTATCTCTTAATAATTTTCTTGCTTTTTTATTACTACAAGGCATTAATGGTTTATCTCTTAAATTTATTACGAATACTCTCAAGTTTCGTATCTCCTTTCAGAGTTTGTTACCCTTCGGCAATGTTAGATATAGTTTAAGATATAATCTTCAATTTAGGTTGACTGTCTCGAACTTTCCAAAACTGTTTACAGAGCCTATACAGTTGCATAAGACTAGGGTATCATCTTATGGTGTAATATTATACCTAACGTAGTCAGTTAAGACTTAGCCTATTGCTTCGTTTACAAAATGTAAATAGTATTTCTACTAAAAGTTTGAAGCAAATCTCAGTTTGGTGATAATAAAACTAAAAAATAAGGATTGAAACATATTAACGCATTTTTATTATGCATCTTTATGAATCAATCCTTATTTTGTTTAGAGTTGTCTTTTATTACCCTCAACTAAAGTTCCGAATCTTTAGAAAGAACCATATTTTATTTTAATTAATCTTATTCAACTTGTTTCACGTAAATATATCCGTGACCGTTATTCGCCATGCCTGATATAGTAATAGTCCCACTTATTGATTCTGGCTTCACCTTTATTTGTATATCAGCAGAACCTACAGTAATTCGTGCTTTACACACAGGATTAGGAGCAACATTACCAGTATTCGCTACTCCATACACTTCTGCAATATTTGACATCGGCAATAATACATTAGTTGAATCGTATATACCATAATACATCCAGGCTCCTGCATCGCCTGAACCTCTGAAATGTGCTTCTATTTCATAAGTTTTATATGCTTTTAATGTTATTAATGGCGTACTATATGTTAGTTGTCCAGTTGCTACTTGGAATGATATTGATGTGCTTGTTGTTGTTAATACTTGATTATCTTCTTTTTCACAATATAGGTATTCAAGACCACTTATTTGTGACCATCTTCCATTATTATAAACGTGTAGACCAGCACCATTGTCAGTTTGGTGTACTTGCAATCCCTCATATGGCGGCAATGCAAGTCTTTGTGTTCTCGTCATTACAGGCACACTAAAACCACCAGTCGTACTGACAATCTTGAAATTAGCACCATTTTCTAAAGCCAGATTTATATCAAATTCACCGTCTCCCATAAAACCTAATCGTGTATCATCTGACTTTCTCCACTCAAAGAAACCCGACCTAGTGCCACCAGTATTCATTGTTACATAACCATTGGTTCCATAGGCAGTACTAATTGCTTCAGCAACAACATCATTGGTTGTTAATTTTCCATCTGTATCTACTTTAAATACAGATGTACCATTGCTATCTAAACCATTAAATATATTGGTTGAACCATCAGCAGTCAACCCTTTTACAGTGAGTAAACTATCAGGAGTTGTAGTTCCAATTCCAATTTTTCCATTAATAGTATCAACGCTTATTACTGAAGTTATTTTATCTGCTTTGGTTATCTGAAAGGCTGTAGTATTATCTGATACAGGAGCAATAGTTGATGTTGTAACTTTACCATCTGTATCAACTACAAATACATTAGTTTCATCTGAATCTCTACAAACAATAATATTTGAAGTCCCATCATTAGTAGTTCCTTTTATAGTAACTTTACCAACAACAGGAGTCCCATCTAAATCTGAAGTGTTTATCCCAACATTGCCTGTACCAGTAATATTAACATTACCTGTGCCACTAATAATATTAATTGCTGTAGTGGTTGTATTATTACCTATTGTTACAGGTTTTGCATGTGCGTCAGTTCCTATATTTACTGCTCCAGAACCTTCACTGCTAACACTTACTGCTCCTGCACTACCTGCTGTAATATTAAGTGCTTTATTAGCTGCACTCATAATTGTAAGAGTATCATCTGATGTAATTTTACGAGTAAATATTTCTTTAAATATTTTTGTTAATGAACCTAATGAACGATTATTAGTTGTGCTAGGTACTATATCCGAAGCAGGGATAATTGTACCAGCACCACTGGCAATTATATTAACATTTTTATCCGTACCTCCTGCTGATAGTTCCAAAGCATCATCAGATTCTATCTTTCTAGTAAATAAATTTAAAAATACTTTTAAAAGCGAACCTAATGATTTTGTATTTGTATTACTGGGTTCTATATCATCATCAGTAATAATTTTACCTTTTACTGCATCTTCTGTTGATTTGAGCGTAAGATTTTCTCCACTTTCGATACCACCAGAAATTTGTTGCCCTCCAGAACGACCTGTTTGTAATACAATATCAGAAGATTCAGCAAAATGATCATAATCATTTTCTGTAATTAAAGAAATAAAATTAGTTTTAATAATTACAGTATCATTAGCATTTACTGCTATACTACCTACAAGTGTACCAGAATCACTTAATTTATATTGATCTCCAATTGCCCCATTAGTTAAAGCATTAAAACTTGACACTGAAATAGCACCTTTATAATTTAAAACTTTGGCAATTAAATCTGATAATAAATCCCATTTAGTTGAATTAGCAACAAATGAACCAGTTTGCGAACCTGTTTGATTGCATACATAAATTTTCCCATTATTAATACACCATTCATCCTTATTCCAAGTTTTTTCATTCCAAGCAGGGGCATAAGAAATTCTTTCATGTGTCATTACCCAACGATCTGCTGCTCTCCAAGGTTGATTTTGTGCTGTATTAGTTTTAATTGAAAATGATTCTGTACTAGTTAATTCACCATAAATAGATACACCATCAATATAATTAAGAAAACCAGGAATATCTATTTGGATTTCAGTATTTGCAATCCAAATAGAAGCAGGAATAACTTTTTGTAAATACATAACTCCTGTATTATCAGTACCAAAATAAGCACGTAAAACAATATTTGCACTAGCAGGAATTGAACCAGTTTGATAGTATAATCGTGAAATAATTTGACTTTCAGAAGGAATTACTACATATCCAAAAGATATTCCAATTATCTCATTAGTATTATCGCTTTGAGTAATAATTCTAGTTTCCTTTACATTAAGAATAGGCATTTCTGGTTCGTTTGTGCCAGAATCACTAAATGGAGCAGGTATTAATAGAAATTTTCCTGAGCCAGATTTAGAAGAAACAACCATATGATGACCAGCAGCAGAAATAGAAAGATCACGTCCAATATGTAAAGAATCACCACTTACACGTAAATCAGAATCATTCCATACACCATTAATACGTTTTTGAAAAACAGGTGTACCATTATCATCAATTAATCTAATACTATTATTAGTATTCTCATCACCTTTGATATAAGTATTACCTGTAGAATTAAATGTAGTTGTATTAGATTTATTGCCACTACTGATAGGCATTTATTATCACCACCTTTCTTTTAGAAATATTGTCCGGAAAACCTTAATTTTGTGCCAATTAAATTCATAACTTGAATTAAACTAATTTTTTCAAAATCACAATTTCTAGACTCATTTGCTGGAATATAGAGGATATAACCATTGATATTAATATATAGAGGTGTATTTTCTGCTTCTATGAAAAGACTGTTGAGGTGTATTTGTTGATCGTTTGTATCTTTGAAAATGATAATTTGGTTGTTTTGTGTGAGAGCAAACCAAGGATCGTAATTTGCATCACCTATTTTACTTACGGAGAGACTACTGATAAATCCACTATGCATTAAATTACCTATCATTATTATTCCTCCTTTTTTAAAATATTTGGCTGTATAATAATAGGGTAGGGGATGCCCTTTATTTTCAAAATTAAATTAAATTAATTTTTATTATTTATATAAATTTAGCAAAAATAAAAACCCTTATAAATTAAGGGTTTGTGGGATTGGATATTGTGATGAAAGTTTGGTTTGGTATTGATATTAGAAATTTAAAATATATGTATTTTATTTATAAATACATTATTAAAATCTAACATCTTTAAAATCTATATTTTTGAATCTATCAAAAATAATATTTAATATTCTTGTAACATTTTTAATACTTTTATTTCTAAATATATTATCATTCAAACTAATTAATTCAATATCATCTTCATGTTTATTGTAAAGATTTATTTTATCATTTCTAACTTTATTATATTGTTTTCCTTGTTTATCATTTTTATTTTCAGGATATCCCCATACTTCTATATGTATTTCTTTATTATCAATAGGGTAGAATGTAAAATCAGAACGATAATAACCTTCATCTTTTAAGAATGGACGTTTTTCTCTTAAGTATTTATTTTTAAATCCCATATCATATAGATGATCAGCAACAATTTGTTCCCTAATAGACATATTATAATCACCATTTTTATCTATTATTTTATCATCTGTATAATTAATAAGTTTTCTAAAATAATTAATTCCACCTAATTCTTGAATTCTAGCACTATTTATTCTTAAATCTTTTTCTATTTCTATGTGCAATGGAAATCTACCATATTCATCAATGAATTTTAATAATTTTTCTTTATACATTTCGTTATTGTCATCATAATAATTTAAAGGTAAATTTGCACAAATATCTTCAATTTTATATCCTAATTCTTTTGCTGTGTCATAGATAGAATCTTTATGGTAATGAAAAATATCATATAATTTTTTACCTTCATTATTATGTGTCATATTGTGTAAAGTATTATATTTATTTAAATATTCATCTAATGATATTCTTCTATTATCATGAGTAGTATAATATCCAAAATCTTCTTTTGTTTTTGCTTTTAAACTTCTATTTTTCATATTTAATCTATTTAGACATTTACCACATATATCTTTATTATATTTAGTTTTTAAAATAATGTAATCTCGATATACTCTATTTTCAATTTTGTCACATTCATCACATTGAAAGTCTATGTATGTATTTGAACCATGATGTAAATCTTCTATAGGAATTAAAAATTCGTCATTGTGTTTAGTATATTCATGCCCTAAATTTTCATAGTATTTTCTAGTTGTTGGATTCCATTTTACTTTTAATTCTTTTGTAATTAACATATTATTTCTCCTTCCAGTATTAGAGAATTAAATGGGAATAGACATGTATACTGGTACATGCCTATTAATTACAATATTTAAGTTTGCAACCTTAAATATTAACCATTTTTATATTAGTAATATGACAAGATTAATTTCTTAATATGAAACAATCTCAAAATCAGGCTTACCAATATCAGATTTATATTTAACATTAATATTATTTTTTATCTTATATTTATCAAAATTATCATCCAAAATAATTTCTATACCATATCCTTTAAAATCTAATATAAGTTTGTCACCTTTAATAAAACAAACTTTACAAATTTCTTCTTTAATATTATTTTTGATATTCTTTTTAAAATCTATTTCTTCTTTAACTTCTATATCAATATCTTTAACTATTTCAGTTTCTTTTTCCTTCATTATTTCACCTCGATGTTTACATTTATTAGCTAACGGAGTCATTTTTAAACAATTATCATTTATACACCATCTAATAAATGTACAATTATCATTAATTATTTTACATTTTAGAGAATGGGATACACCATCAGTTAAATGTATCCCATTCTCGCATAAGTATAATTGCATAATTATATTAATAATCTATTTAACTTACTGTAATTGTTGCAGTTGTCCCTACAGTATTTTTCGCTGTAATCACACATGTAATTACAGAAGTTCCACCTGCTACTGTAGTTATAATTCCAGTATGTAATCCAACAGTGCAAGTACCAACAGTTCCAGAGGTAAAACTAAGGTCTGCAACAGGTGCTTTAAAAGCTGCATCTCCATTATTTGGAACTGCCCAAACTTGTAAAGTAGAAGTGGCAGGATGTGTAAGTGCAATAGTATCATCTGCTACAGCTAAAAATGCAACATTATCATACCAGTTATTTGCATCAATAACTTCGGTAATTGTAGCATAATGTCCAGAACCATTACATCCACCAGTTCCAGCATAACTTAAAGCCATACCTTCTAATGGAGTTTGTGCAACACCTGAAGATGTCATAGATATTGATTGACTACCTGCAATTTGGAATCTAGGAATTTCCATCTGTACCTTACCAATAATACTAGAACCAGCAGCAGACGATTCATCTGAACTAGCAAGTTGTGTATCAATTACTAATCTAACAACAGAAGGTAAGAAATTAGAGTTTACAGTAACATATCTTGCAGCAGAATCAGTAGCAAAATATTGTACACATACAATATCATCTTCCGCACCACCTACAAGTGTAAATTCTTTTGTGCTAAAAGTAACTTTAGTTGTAATACCAGAAGCATTTGTAACATAACCAAAAACATCAGATCCACTAACGTCTGGAGTTAAAATAGGCGTACCAACTACAGTGCCTACACCACCTGCACCTAAAGTTACATTTTCTTCCACCCATATATTTTTTCCAGTTAAAATAGAAGAACCTACGTTTTGGGCAATCATATTTAATGAAAATTGTATTTCTGTTAATTTTGCATTTAATCTACCACTGTGATAATATATATATTGTAGGGCATTACCAGTCCCGCCAGAAATTTCTTCACTTCCAGTTGTAATTTCTATTGAATCGTCCAAAATTGTACGGCTGCGAAATAAGAGATCACCTGTCGAAATATTAAAACACGAAACTGCGCCCACCCCGACTAAAAATTTTTTAGACATTAGATATTTCCTCCTTTATTTTAGGTATTTTTCTTAATTCACCAAAATCATAATCAAATTTACCTTGAGAATTAATTATTTTACTATTGTCAATATCAAATGAAATCCAACTATGATTTGTATTTAAATAATTTTTTGCATAATCTATCATATTCAAAATAATTTCATCAGAAGGTAAATAATCTTTTATAGAAATTATTTTTATAATATTCCATCCAAATTTTTTTAAATAATAATATCTATTTATTTCTCTTAAATTAAAATGTTCTTGTGACATTTGTTTTAGTTTTACACTACCGTCATGAAATCCACCATCATACTCTATGTAAATATTTTCTTCGATAAAAGCAACATCTAATAAACATCTACCAACTGCAAAATTTAATTCCCCATTTAATAAATTATTTAAATATAATTGTTGAGATGAATATAAACCAGTATTATTTTTATATTTTGATTTTTGCATATTAGTTATTGCTTTATCTTTAAATTCTTCTACATGCATTACATTATCGACACCATATTTGTTTATTACTGTTTGTTTTATTTTTTCTTTAATTTCTTCACTCTTATTTGCATTGTCACAGCCATATTTTTCTTGACAAGTTGTTATATATCTCTCTTTATATTCTTCTGTTTGTGTATAATTTTCAACTCCATATAAATCAAGACAAGTTTGTTTCATTTTATTTTTTATATCTTCATTTTGAGAAACATATTCACAACCATACCTATCTAAATTAATATCTTTTATTTTTTCTTTAAATTCTTCAACCTGAAAAACATTCTCGCATCCATAAGTAACTAAATTACTTTCATTCCTCTTTAAAACTAAACATTCATTTTTATCACAACAATCTTTATTTATAATACCGTTAGGATTACTGGTAGTGTAATCAGAATAAAGTTTAGTAAATTCAATTCCACAATAATCACATTCCACTTCAATTTCTACATGACTAAATGGAGGTAAATCTTCAACTTTAACTAATAATTTTGTACCTCTAGGTATTGAAAATCCCCATTTTCTTTCAACTTTTAATGAATCAGTGTCATAATTTTTATTCTTATAATAATCAATATTCTTGCTACATAAAGTAATTAAAACTTCTTTTGATTTTAACAAATATACCTCCTAATTACTTTTATATTAAGATTTCTTACCATTAACTTTATTTTTAAATTCTTCAAAATCAACCTTAACATCAGCATATTTATCTTTAACTGATAAATCACTCATCCAATGATCAATTTCTTGTTTAAAAGTAACCATACCTGAACATTCTGCTTGTTTATATATTTCATAATGCAATTTATAATCATACCTTTGTAGAATTTTAGCAAACTTTCTAATAGTAAGATTGTGTATTTTTGATTCATCTGCTTCATTTAAAGCAAGCATGACACATATAATTTGGTCTTCTAAAGAAGCCATTTTTTTTTTATTTTTATTCATAAATTCTTGTGCTTCTTTTAATGCTTTTTCCATTTTAGGATCAATATAAGTATCATCATAGTCAGGTATATTTTGATATAATATTATATTTTTAATATTATCAAAATCTGTTTTATCTATTTTTACCTTTTTATTTTCTCCGTCACATTCTAAATTAAAAATAAAATTAATTTTCCCTTTTTCATTATGAATATATTCAATTTGTTTATATTCTATATTTAAACATAATTTAAATATTTCAAGTAACATTATTAAATAAAATTGTCCATTTTCATCTTTGTCGAAAATATAAAATAAAAAATCCAAATATGACATTGAAATCACTTTTGGATCAGGAATTTGATTTTTATTTATTGTTAAACAATGTATTGCCATATGGAAATCTAAATAATTATTCATTTTTACAGGATGAATTAATAAATGCAATGGATTATTAATTTCTTCTTGTAAAATATTCAAATGTTCAGATTCTTCTTTAGACAAATGTATTTTTTTAGATAATGTTAATATTTCAGACTTTATATCTTCATATTTTTTTACTATACTTAAAGGTAAATAAGGTATTGGTTCATTGTAAACTAAATATTTTTCATATTGTTTCATATCCATATAAATCACCTAACCATGTTGTATTATAAATCTATAAAATTTACCTTATTATGTTGCTCTAGTAGACAAAAAGAAAGTATAACCAGAAAATTTATGATTATAATTAACGATATTAATAGATGAATTTTCTGTAAGATATAATAAACCAATTCCTCCACAATCATATCCATTTAATGAATTTAAAATTTCTTGAATCATTACTAAATACCTTAATTTATTATCATCTAAATCTACCAAAGTATTATAAGTAATAACCTCAAAACCTATATTAATTTTAGAAATATAAAGATTTTCTGGTTTTAATTTAGGAATAAAAAATCTAATTTCTGATCTAATTTCATCTATTATGTTATTATTAAAAGGACATTTATAAATTCTTTGTTCATTTGAAGGACTTATACCTTTACCTGTAAGTTTAATAATTTCTTCTATACTCACATCTGGAAGGGAAGATGATAATGCATTAGGTGTGTCGTATGCAATACAACGCATCAAAGTTTTATTTTCTATTAGTTTATTTCCGATACTTGATAATATATTTCCTATTTTATCAAGGTTAATTACATTTGACATTTTAACACTTCCTAGAATAAATTCTTCAATCTAATATCCTTCAAAACAATTTCACCATTACTATCATCAACCGCTTTTAAAGTAATCACACTACCACTTTTTAATGCTTTAATACTACAATTATTCCCATCTATAACAACTAATTGATAAACACTCAAATCACCAACAACACTAAAACTAAAATTCTGTTCAATTAAATTACCATTAACATATTTATTAACTTCATAAATTTTAGTCTGTGTTAAAATAATCTCATTGTCAGGTAAACTTTCAGAAGTTAAACTGTAAGTTATGTTATTCTGAACATTTTCAATTACATTTATATTAATAACATCAAAAACACTATTATCACTCTCTAAACTAACAGTAATATTACAACTATCAACAATATCATTAGTAGTTATTAAACCATTTTCATCAACATTGCATATTGTTTCATCGCTACTTGTAAATATTAAAGAGGGGAGAGGGGAGATAATTGTTCCATTATCGTACACATTAATATTTAATTGTAATTCAGTAGAAATTTGAACATCTAGAGAATTTCCATTCATAATCTCTAAAGTATACAAATGTTCTTCTTGCATTTCTTCAGTAAATTTCATTGGTAATATAATTAATCCTGGTTTAGTTATATCGTCTGGTTTTGTTATGTAATAACTATATCTGCCAATTTTGAAAATGTCGTTAGGAGATATTAAATTGTTAATATCATTGTTTGCAATCATAACTAATATGTCACAATCAATTGTTAGTAGAAATTTATTTTCTTGTAGTGATGTAGTAATTTTGTCAACGATGATACAAGGAATATTGTATAGGATATTGTTTTGGATATTGTTTTGGTTTTTGTTATAGAATTTTAGTGTGTTGTTGCATTTCACCATACCAGCACTTTTATATGCCTGTAAATCATCAACATTACCTGTTACTAACCAATTAAATCCTTCATATTCAATTAATGAACCAGTATGAATACTAATTTCCATAGGGATATGTAATTCTCTATCGTATTTTGCTTGATTTAATGGATTAGAAAAATATTGAACTAATGCTCTACATTCAATTCCATCAACAATTACACTTGCACCTTCAGCACTATAATTTCTTCTTATATCAAAATTTTCTTTTACATTAGATATAGTTTCTTCTGCTGAATAAAATTGGGAAGAGGTATTATCTGTATTTAACCATTCTTGTCTTGTATTTATTTAAATCACGACCTCTTATAAATTATATTAATAAAGAGTAGAAATAATAAATATCTACTCTTTATTAATTGTTTATTATTAAAACGGTGCTTTCGCCAATCCTTCAATTCTTAAGGCAGAAGTATCTACATCTGCCTTATAATATAAATTTTCAAAAGGCACTGCAATATTTGTTCTTTGTTCTCCTGCTTTAAAAACCATTAAATTACCACCAGCACTTGCTGATGCCACATCAAATGAAAGGGTAATTGTGTTAACTGAATCGTTTATAATAAGATTAATAAATGCCATATTTAATTCTACATTTTGTTCTGCTATATTTGCAGTTAATGATCTTCCAATAAAATTCGTCATAATATATATTCCTCCTTTAATTTTATATTTACATTATAGCATAATTATATTTTACTACTATGTACCAATTGCAATCCATGCAACATTAGCAAATACACCTGATGCAGCAATTGGTGTTACATCGCCAACAGCAGTAGGTTTCCAAGACTTAATTCTTATACTTCCTGCAATCGGAGCATTTGTTTGGTTTCCTACTGTACAAGTAGAAAACATATGTGTCATAGAAGGATCACCAACTAATGATACCACAGCACCTACAACTGTAGTTAATCCAGTGGCAATGTCTTCACTTGCTGCTCCAATTGTAGCAGTACCTCTAGCAATTTTATATCCTGCTTCAGCACCTTGTACTAATAAATTAATTTGAGCAGCAGTTCTACTTACAGAAGTGCCTGCACCAGCACCCAATTTTAAATCTGCAATTGCTAAAACATCAACATTTTTATTTGTACCTACTACAACAGCTTTATTTGCTAAAACAGTACCAGCAGTTATGCCATCTAATTTAGATTTCTCACTTTCAGATATTTTTTCAAAATTAAAACTATCCATATTAATACCTCCTTTAAATAAATTTACATTATCGCTTTTATCTCATTATTCAACAATTAAACACTCAGAAACAGAAGATGGTATTCTTCTTATGAAATTGCTTATATCAAGAATTTTACCTCTTAATTCTGGATAATCATGTAATGAAATATCAAATTCTTTTTCAATCATATGCATTATATGATTAATTTTTAAATATTCCTTATTGCATAAATCTTTTAAACTCATTTCACATTGAGGAGTTTTAACAAGAATATTATTTTCGTAATTATTTTTGTTTTTCATTGTATTTTTTACATTCATATTATTACACCTAATTTTCATAAGAATAAAATTCTTGTCTAAACAAAAAAATCTCTTCTTCAAGTAGTTTTATTGATTCATTTAAAACCTTATATTCTGCAACTTTATCAATTAGTTTATTAAAGTCTTTAGTTCCCAAATATGTTTTAGTATAATCTAATTCTGATTTTCTTTGTCTTTTTTGCTCTAACAACATATTTAAAGCAATTAATTCAAGTGCATCTTGTTCTACTGTACCAATAAATTCACCATCATATGTTCTATTGGCAACAATAAAAACATTTGTATCATCAATATCATTAATTTGAACATTAATTATATCAATATTTAATTTACTAATTTTAATTCTAGGATTAGTAATATATGAAACATCAAAGGTCCAATCATTTTGTATTGCTAATTTTATTTTATTAATAATATCTTCTTTTGTATCTGTAGTTAATAAAGCAATAGTATACGTATTAGAATTTATTACTATTTCGATATCTCCATCAAATTCTACCTGACTATAAACAGTTATAATCATGTTATCTTCATGAACATTATAAGATAAATCATATGGAACTGTTTTTTTACTTTTTGAAATACCTGTTTTAAAGAATTGAAATACTTGATCTTCTTTATATAAATAACTTCTACCTGCTTTTATAAAGAATGTATCGTATGCTTCTAATAGGGGAGTAGGCATATTTTATTCACTCCCTTTAATCATCATTTTTGTTATCATTTTTAAATGGTAAACCTGTATGTTCAATAATAAACTGAATTTGATCATAATTATTTATTTTATTTTTCTTAGCATAATTAACTATTTTAGATTTCTCTTGATTAGTAATGATATTTTCAGTTACGTGCTTTTTAAATACACTAAATGTTTTATATTCAAAAATTTCCTTACATTTTTCATCATTTAATATTAATTGAGTTCTTTTTTCTTCTTTATTATCAAAACCAAGATGTTCTCTCATTTCTGGATTCTCAATATAAACTCTTGCGTGTGAACCCAATGTGTCTGTTCCAGAGAAAAAAGGATTATTATTTTGTACTTGCGTTTCAATTTCCATATTAGGGATATATACAGTTTGATTTGCTTTGATGAATTCATCTCCATCCATACTGTATCTCTCCCACGAAACAGGCCAATCACATAGATTTTTAACCCTTGATCTACTATTCATATCAATTGCCATAAATTTTACCCTCCATTTAACCTTTTATTTTAGTTATTTAATTGATAATACATAAACGCAAATAAAAAAAGAAGCATATTATATTGCTTCTTTTAAATCTGTTAATTTAATTTTTCTTAGTTCACCATAATCAAAATCAAATTCACCTTGAGAATTAATTATTTTGTTATTGTCTATGTCAAACTTTATGTAGTGATGATTTTGATTTAAATATGTACGTGCGTAAGATAGTATTTCTAGGATTATTTGGTCTGATGGGATGTTGTCATTGCGTGAGATGATACGAATTTCTTTCCATCCAGAACGTAATAAACCATATGTACGATTTCTTTCTTTTTTAATAAAATCATCTTTACTCATAGTACCAAAAATAATATTATTCTCATGACCTCCACCATCATACTCTAAATAAATCATTTCTTCTGGGAATGCTATATCAAGAGATAGATTCCTCAATGGATAATTCAATTCCCCACCAATCAATTGATTAATGTATATTTGTTGTTTTGAGCATGGTGCTGTTCCATTTTTATAAAGTGTTTGTCTTATTTTTTCTCTTATTTCTGGATTAGATAATACAGATTTATAACCATATTTCTCTAAAAAGATTTCTTCGACTCTTTGTTGTTTGCATTTATTACATCTTTCTCCTGCTTTAAATTTTTCAATTGTTACTTCATCAGGATTACCACATGAACAAATATATTTAACTTTTGTTTTACCATTTTGTATTTCATTTTCAGGAGTTAATAATTCACAATCATTGTCTTTAAATAAATTTATAACTTCAATATATGGAGTTCTAAGTTTATCACCAGTTTTTTTATATCCACACTCTTTACATCTTTGCCCATGCATAAATTCTTTTAAAGCGATTGTGCTTAGTTTCCCACATGAGCAAATATAAGGCATAGGAATATCTGTATTTATGTACTCTTTTGCTAATAATTCACAATTCTCTGCTTTAAAAATCTCTTTTGCAATTTCTAAATCATATTTATAATTACCACCTATATTACAAATTGGACATCTATGTCCTCCACTATTAAAAGACGTAAACGTCATTGGGAATGGATGACCTTTATCACATTGAATATCTAAATATTCTTTACATCCAATATATTCAGTTGATAATAATTTATATCCTTCTACTGCTTCGACAATACTTTTAACTTCTTCATATGTATATCTGTGTTTTTCTGAACAATTATTACATCTACCTCCATATTTGAATTTTGCTAGAGAGATACGAGATGTGTTTCCACAAGAACATTTATATTCTAATTTATCATCTTCTCTTACCGCATAATATTCTTCTTCAGATACTAATAATTTGCAATTTTCATCCTTAAATATACCAATAACTTCATCATATGGAACTTTAACTAATCTTCTAAAAATAGCAGACCTGCATTCTTCACATTTATTTTGTGGATTTGTATGTCTATTAAATAGACTATAAGATGTTGTAAATGGATTTCCACAGTTACATTTTATTTTCAAAAAAGAATCTGCATTTTTATAATCACAAATTTTAGTTAATAATTCACAACCAGTGTTTTCTATGGTGATTTTTACTTCTTCATATGGCTTACTTAATTTTATTCCTCTTGCTTTGTTTCCACATTCATCACATTGTCTTTTCTTTGATTGTTCACTTTTAAATTGATGAAATGTTGTCTGAAAATAATTACCACATTTACATTTAATATTAATATCTGTATTTGTATCTATATATTTATCTTTACTAGTTATTAATTCACAACCACTTTTACTTTCAATTTCTATATAATTTTTAATTTCTTCATAAGGAGTTTTTGATTTTTCACCTGATAATTTATTACTACAATCATTACATGTTCTTTGATTAGCACTATAAAATTTATTCCAATTCTTTTTAAATGGATTGCCACAATTACATTCTAACTCTAATAATTTATGAGCATCAATATATTCAGTAGATATTAACTTACAATTTGATTTTGATTCAATTTCTATAAAGTATTTAATATATTCTATAGTTGGTCTTTCTAATCCTGAACATTTATTACATTGCTTTTTTGAATACTTAAAAGCATCATATGACTTAGTAAAATCATTGCCACATTTACATTTTAAATTTAAACTAACATGAGAATTATTTTTATTTTGTTTAATCTTTTCTTGATTAAATTCTTCTTCTGTAGTAGAGAGTTTGCAACCATTACCAGTAATTTCATCATCAATATAATTTTTAATACTTTCATATGTAAGTTTTTTACCCAATTTATTACCTCCGTAGTAATTTATTTTCCGATTATATAATAATTAAAATAGGGAAGGAGTATCGGAATTACTCTTTTCAATATGAATAGCTAGTTCATACCTATCCCTATTTGTATTATACAATTATATTTCTAATCTGTCAAGATTTTATTTAATTTATTCTGCTAAAGAAGAATCGTATATATATCCAATTGCTGCCAAATATTCTTTAATAACATAATTACCGAATTCCCAGTCGTACCTTGTAACTTCAGCTTTTATAAAATTAATATTCATATAGATTAGCTATTATCTATATCGTTCTCTTATGAACTGCCCTATATTTCTATAGGATAATAGACTATTTCTTCACCTTCAGCATTACCTGTTAAGGGCTTCCATTTTCCACTCGCTTGAGTGTACTGGCATTTCAGCCATAGTCGTTGAAGTTTACTCTATTCGAGTCTTACCTGCATGAACATCCATTGTTATAGACTTTAGGATTTAACCATAGTCCATCTCTCAACTTTTTTCTACTTTCGTTCCATCACACTTAGGCATATTTCATCCTTATGTTGTGGCATGAGAGCTTTAGGAATTACCTGCAATTAAGGAAGTGTCCTATGCACATTTCTGTACATACGGGGCAAAAGTTACCCTTAAATTAATGTCAGTCGCAGTCATCGAGGTAAGTCCCCCGCGAAGTGCAATCTGTAATGCATTGTAAGCACCTTGAGGTAAGAACCACAAATCAGTAGTAGGAAGCATTGGGGCATAGAAATCACCAGTAGTATTAAGATTAATCATATTGTAACTATTAGGCATTTCTACTACAATACTTCCTTTGTAATTTTTAATAAGACCAGTTTTCATAACTTCTTCCATTACATAATCAGGGAATCTAAATTCTGTACCAGCAGCTACAACGCCAAAATTAGCATATTCACCTAATTTACTAACTGCACTATAATCACCTAAAATAGTAACAGAAGAACCAAAACGTCTAGCTTTCTTTCTAACACTTTCAACTGATGTTTTAGTAATACCTTCTTCATAATTCTTTAAAGTAGTAGCAGCAGTAATAGCACTTCTTAAAGCATTAATATGAGAAAGTACCATTTGATTGGTCATATCTGTGAGCACTTGTTCATTCTGATAGGCAAGGCCGTCTGTACTGCCACTTTGCAATTCTCTCCAATCAACAACAATACCACCAGTAGAAGTTTGAGTATCCATAGTACCAGTTCTTTTCTTAACGGTAGGGAATACAAACGAACCAGAACTTGCCTGTATTCTTGATTTATCCCCTTGCAATTGGTACACTTCGTATCTCATTTCCTCATTATATCCAACCTTTACAACATTTCCCATAGCATTATTAATAGCTAATCTCTTCTCTAAAGGTTGTTGAATAGTAATAGTTCTAATAGCATTTAACTCTGCTTTAGCTTGAGTATTACCATCTTCAGCAGCACTAGCCAATAATTTAATCTTGTCCATTACTGTATCAACTTTTTTACCATACTTGCTAACATCTTTACCATATACAATATTAGTAAAAATCTCCACATCTTCATTGGGACGAGAAGCAGACAATTTATTTTTTACAATTTTATTAATTTCAATCTGTTCTGCATTCTCACTTAAATTCTTAAAATCAATTCCTAAACTCATATTGAATTCCTCCTATTTTAGTTTTATAATATAATTATTTTAATATTTTGTTGTTATTGTTTACTACTTTTTAAAATTAGATGTTATCGTTTGCCATTACTTCCACAACATAACCACCAGCAACAGTGCCTCCATTAGCATCAATGGTAAACGCACCAAAAGTAGTTTTCTTAATTACTTTCAAATAAATTTCATATGCTGATGCATCAGCAGTTTTAGTCCATTTCATAGTATTAGTAGTGTCAGCAGCAGATCTAGGAATAAGTAAATTGTCTTTTGCTACATCAGCAAAAGCATCAGTAATCAAATCAGCAGACATATCTAATTGAAATCCTACTAAATCTTTAAGTCTAAATGAACGAATATATTCACCTGCAACTACCTTATAATCATCAGTGTTAAGAATCTCAGGTTTATCAATGATATTAAACATTACATAAATATCACCTAATTTTGCAGTCGCTAAATCCGGAACAATTACCTGAGTATCAGAAGTAACATTAAACTGATAACCATTATATGTATCTGCAATTGCTAACACATTAGGTTTGTTAGGAACTTTAAGAAAATTTGAATCATGAAACTTGAATAAACTCATAATAAATAACCTCCTATTATTTTTTAATTTTATTTTAAATTATATATTTACTTTCTTCAAAATTAATTAAAGAAAGAAGGGATACTACCAGAAACTTTTTTCATTTCTTTGTCTTTAATTGCAATAAACATATCATTCTTAGTATTAACTTCTACAGATGCATCTTTAGCAACTAACTCTTTAAATTTCTTAGCACATAATTCTGCTTCTGCTCTTTTTAATCCTTCTAAATCAACAGCATCTACAAATGATTTAAGTGAATTAACTTCAGATTCTTCAAAACCATTCTTAGTAATTTCTGTTTCAAAATAAGAGTTAACTTCTGCAATTTTTGCTTCTGTTTCTGCTTTAACTTTTTCTTCTCTAAAAGAATTAACTTCTACAATAAGTGATTCTTTTTCAGTTTTCTCAGATTCAAGTAATTTATTAACCTCTACAATAGTAGAACTTAGTCCCTCAATTTTAATTTCAAACTCTTGAGTTTTTTCTGATAGAGCATTAATCTCTATAGTTTTTTCCTCTAATGATTTAGTCAAAGTATTAATTTCAATACTTTTTTCTTCTAAAGATTTAGTTAATGAATTAATTTCATTAATTTTATCTTCAATTTTTTGATTTAATTCTAATACAATTTTTTCATCCATTTTGTTATTTTCCTCCTTTGTAATTTGATTGTTTAATAGATTAATTAATGTTTTATTTACTTCCACAGATTGAGCACCATCAACTGGTTTCCAATCTTCTTCCACTTTTATGATTTCTCCTATCATAACTTTTGAATTCTCAACAGAATATGAACTATAGTAATATTCTCCTCTACTATAATAACTTTTCATTACAAACGTAGAATTGGTGGGGTAAAATTTGTGAATATAGAAATATCTATAATCATCATTACTTACATTTAAATTGTTAAATTTTTTATTAAATGCATTTTCAATTAAAGTCACAATGTCGTCATAATTCATTTCATTCAGTTCAATTATGATATTGTTAACATTATGAATGTTTTCTTCACCCAAATTATCATCCTCCTTTCTTGTTATTTTATTTAATTTAGAATTTAATTCTAACATTAAAGCTGATTTGTCAGAAGGTTCAACTCCTATAACTATTGCATGTCCAGAATATTGATATGTTTGAGGGACACGACCTTTTTCTTTCCATCCACCATCATAAATTATTTTAGTATTGCCTTGTGATTTATCTGCACAAATTTCTACAGAACTCTCAACTGGTTCACCATTATCATATTGTTCTTGTAAATAAGTTACAAGTTCTGGAAAACGTTGATCAAATATATACCCTTTTGCCACAAGACCAGTTATAGTTTTTCCATTAACTTCTATATTTTCATCAATAAAAACATCATCAAATGCTCCAACTACTAAACTGTCTTGAAATGTTATTTTACCATCTTTTGCATTTAATTCTCCATGTGCTCCAAAAGGAATTGTATTATCATCATCAAGAAATTGAGCCACTAAAGGCATAGATTTTACACTTTCCATATTTTGTTCAACATATTCCTTTTTCCAACTAATACCATTTGAATTGTATATTTTATCAGAATCATATATTTCGTGTAAAATAAATTTTACAGGAGTTCTACCAGCCTTTGCAGTTTTTTTAGATATTTCTATAATTGAATTATTCGATTTTATCACCACCTTTATATAATTATATTGTTATTTTTGACTTTTAACCTTTTGATCATTGCTTTTTAAATTTTTAGTAGTTAAACCAGATTGTTTTAAATCATCATTATCTTTTTGTGGTCTACCACCTAAATTATCGTCTGGATTAGGTTTATCAGCACTATCACTAGCTATAAAACTAGTTATATGCGGTTGATATTTGTCATCGAATCCTAATTCAATTTCTTCATCACAAATACTAAGATAGTCTTCTGGATCAAATCCTGCTGCTGCAATATAAAATTTTCTACTACCTCCTATTGTTAAATAAAGATCTTTTGCTTTATCATAAACATCCTTTTTATTCAACCAAGTAATAGGAAGAAATTTTATATCTATATAATCTTTTGGTAAAATATCTAAATGTTCATTAATAACTCTAGTTTCTTCTTTTGCTATTTCGTTGATATATTGAAAAACTTGTGCAGATATTAAATCTAAATTAATTTGCAAACTTCCTAAATTAGCACTATTACTTTCAGCATTTAATGCAGAACTGGCAATACCTAAATTAGTAGATACTTTTTTCATATTTTCATCACTCAAACTATCTTTAATTAACGAAGAATCTTTACTTAATCTATCTATTTTTGTTCCAGGTGCTAAACTAAGTGTTGATATTTTTGCAACATTGCCACTTGTATTTATTTTAACTGCATTTTTAAACGCTTCTATTACATTGTCTTGTTGTGTTTTATTTAATGAACAAGATCCAGTTTTTTCACCTTCAGGTAAGATAATATAGTATATACTACTTGCTAACTCACTAATTAATTGATATTGACTATCATCATAATCATTACTTAGTTTCATATCAGTAAAAGCCGAGATTCCAAAAGGGATACCATGAGCATCAATTTCATTTGCTTTGGCTTTTAAAGCAATAGTTTTTCTATAATCAAGAATAAACCATCTTTTGCTTGCATCTTTTCTATAATCCATATATGCTTTTACAAATTCTTTAGGGAAATTTTTAATCTCATTTAATAATCCATTTAATTTAAATTGATCAAAATACATCATATCAAATGCAGCAATTGATATATTATTTTGAAATCCAATTATTTTACAATAATCTAAATCTAAAGGTTGAATCATAAAATTATCATCTAACGATAAACCTTCTAATCTATCAATACTTTCAATAGTAACCATTGAAGTATCTATTTTTTTATTTGATGCAGAAGTGTCACGAAGAATACCTACATATTCACCATCGACAAGTAAATGTCGTAAAATATCTCTAGTTGTCCTATCTATATTTAACATTTTAAGTATAGTATTAAATTTATCTTTTTTATTTTTCATTTTTTGAGATTTACTTCTTAAAGTAGTTATATAAGATAGAGTAGGTAATGCTATCATTCGATCTATTGTTTGCCCATATAAACCATTTAAACAATATGATTGTTTTGATATAACTCTTAAAATTTCATTATATATCATAGGATATTTTACATACTGTTTTAAATCACTCATAGATATATAATCTGTATCTAATCTTCCTAATGAAAAAGAACTATAAGATAATGAATTTAATTCTATTTCATTAGAATTAGATAGTGTGGGAGATGTATTAGTATTTATTTCTGTTTTCTGTGTTTGAGGATCTTCTTTTTGTTTTTTTGACAATTAAATCCTCCTTTCTTTATTATTAATATAATAATTATTATTATTGACAATTATAGTTGTAATGTGTTATTATGAAAATGAAAATACGAAATCATAATCTGATGTACTCTTTTCTAAATCTTTTTCTAAAATACTAATAAAATAATTTCCATATGCTAAACTGGAATACCTATCTTTCCTTTTACCAGATTGTTCTTTTAATTTAACATATTTAGGATGTTCAATCCTTTCTAATAAAACCATTTCATTTTCAAGCAAACTTGTTTGTAAATATGGATTCAATAAATCAAATTTTTCTTCCATGCTAAGTTTATCAAACCAAGGTTCATTATCAAAATATTCTTTAATTTCTTCTTTAGGTATTAAAATTTCTATTTTTTTATTTATAATTTTATCTTTTAAATCTAAAGCAATATCATGATTAAATTCTTCTGTAGGTGAAATTGTATAAATTTTTTGTTCATAATCATCTTCAATATGATATGCAGAAAGTTTAGGTTCATCAATTTCATTCATAGAGTAAAATGGTAAATATTCTTTTTTTCTTTCATTATCATACATTTTTCTACATAAATAACCATATACACTAATACCATTACCTTGTCTGTCTAAAACTATATAATCACATTGATAATCTTCAAATAATCTCCTTATCATTAATGCTTGTGTTTCAGGATGTAATCCTTGATGAGATTCAATATTTTTAACGTATCTTTTATATTTAGTTTTACTACTATTTTTTTTACCAACTATTAAAGTATATACGGATGAATCATTGTTATCTCCACCTAATAATGCAATATCACAACTTAAAATTCTTATTTCATTATCAGATTTTTTTTCTTCCTTTAAATCTTTATTTTTAATTTTTTGTTGTAAATCTTTTTTATATATTGGGAATTGTATTGTTTTTATTTGTTTTAATTCTTCTGTTTTAAAATATGCTTTTTCACTTTCTCCAAAAAACAAACAATCCATTTCCATTGTCCAACCAATTTCATCAATATCATCTTCAGATAATTCATCTATTAATTGTTCTTCATTTGTTAAACCTTCTTTTATAGCAATCTGATATGGAAGTCCACAAACAAAATATTTTTTACCTTGAAGCATTGACTTGAAAAATACAGTATATCTATTAAAAGACCAATTAAATTTATACCAAGGAGAAGATAAAAAAATCTCTTGGTTTCTTTCCATATATATTTTATTATTTTTATATTCTGGTTTTTTAAGAAATCTTGGTTGTCTTGAAACTGCTAAAAATCTACGCAAAACATTTTTATATATTTGCGGATCAATCATTCTAAATTCATCCAAAATTAATAAATTTGCCCTTTTTGACCTAGCATTTTGTGTTGCAGGTACAACTTTTATCCATGAACCATTCAAAAATACCACATTAGGATCTGGTGTATTCATAGAAGTTTTAATACTACCATCAATTTCTCTCTCAATCATTCCAGTTGTTGATATTTGAATTAACTCTGGTATTTTTTCAGAAATTAAATTCATTGCTTGTTCTTTTGTTTTTGAAGCTATAATTATTTTAGTTCCAGGATATAATATACATTTTACAACACAATATATAGTCACTAAAAAAGATTTACCCAAACCTCTACTTGCAAAAAACATTGTATAATTATAATGTATCATAACATACAATAAAATTTTTTGGAATGGTTTTAAAGTAATACCAAGATATTCTTCTGCAAATATATCAGGTCTTGATCTATAAAAAGAGACCCAAAGTTCTATTCCTTGCATTAATTTTTCTGATTTGGTTAATTTATCATTAGATTTATTAAAATTAATACTTTTATCATATAGTCCAATAGAATTTTTTTGTTTATTTCTTTTAACTTGATAATTTTTATATCCCGCCATTATTCATCATCTTCCTCATTATTTATACTATTAAGATTTATAGTATAATCTTTAATAGATTCATCATATTTTTTAACAGCATCATTAGCAAGACCTTCCATTTTAGCTAAATGTCCTACCATATATGTATCAATATATTTTTTCATTTCATCATCAATTTCTTGTCGTACTGGTTTTTCATTTTCCCATTTTTTTATAAAAACTCCTAAACTTAATTTTTCATTTTTATCTGCACCTGTAGATTGAACTGGTTTTAAATTACCATCATTCATTAATTTACTTCTTGATTCAATTAATTTAGTAATTTCTCCTTTTTCTAATCCTTGTCTTATTTTTTCTATTTCAAGATTAATAAAACAAATATCTTTCATAATCATTTCCATACCATAATCTGGACACTCAAAATCAGTTTTTAAATTAAAAATTTCTTCTTCTAAAAATTCATACTCCCAAAGTTTTCTATTTTTACCCCAATGTTTAACTATTGATTCTGTTAATTCAAAATTACTTTCAGATAACTCAAAATTTATAATTTCATCTTCATCAATTCCATTTAATTTATCTTGTATTACTATATCATCGCTATCTTTATATCTGAAAGAATCAATACCTTCATTATTTTTACTAATAGAACTTATTTTACTTTTGTAATATCCAAATACGGAATCTGCTTTTTTGCCAGTAGATAATAATTTATCAATATGAGATTGTACTTGTTCTAATGCTTTAACACTAAATCTAATATCCAAATCTTGACAAGTTAATCTAATAGCTTTTTCCATATTATTATATATAGAAAAATAATGACTATATATTTCATTGCAATGCACTCTACAAATACTCATAAATCCATTTTTATCTAAAAAAGGATTCGTTGCCTCATAAAATTTATCTAATGAGAGCATTTTTTGACACATTCTGCAATAATTTTCTCCAGACACCACTTTTGCTTTTTTAATAGTTTTAGTTAATCTTGGCATCTGTCATCATCCCCTTTTAAAACATTTATATATCTATATTTATCATCTAATAAATGGTCAAATTCAAAATTTTTATATCTTTGTTTAAATTCATTGAATTGTTCTGGTGTATTCTTTCCAAATCCATAATTTTTGTGAAAAATTACATGTAAACTATCAATAATACAAACACCAAGATATTTTTTATGTTTTTCAATACATTGAATTTTAAGAATTTCTAATTCATCTTTTTCATATTCAGATATTGATTGTTTAAAAATTAAATTATTTTCATTTAAAATTTCTTCTACTATTAAATCAAATCCATATAAATGATGTATTGTATCAAATCGTTGATTAGTTAAAATACATTTATATTTGCAATTTATCATAGATTCTTTTTTCCAATCAACAATACAATTTCTTAAATATTCATATAAACTTGATTTGCCACCTTTCCAGTTATGATTATTTTCTCCTGAATTCCTTTCAATAGCACATATAGGACATCCACTACCACTTACTAAATTATTATATGAAATTTGTTGAATATCATTTTTATGTAATGGACATATATATTTTAATTTAGAATCACTATTTATATAATCTTCTTTAGTAGATATAAGAATATATTCTCTTTGTTTAAATAATTCTTCTACTATACTAAAATCCATTCTTTTTTGTTGACTTAACTTATCATATGAACAATACTTACAACCTTGATTTTTATATTTAAAATTTCCGTATCTAATAGATTGAATACCTTTATCTTTATGACTAGGACAAATAAATTCCATATAATCATCTGGACTATAATATTCTTTTGTTAATAAAATTAAATTTCTATCTTCAAATTCTTTTCTAACTAAATCAATATTATTTTTACGAATACTATTTACAATTTTTTCATGAATTTCTGGAACTTTAACTGAAGATTTTACACCTTTCTTTAATAAACATAATTCAATTTGTTTTTTATGTTTATGTTTTTCACAAGCATCTTTAATTATTGGTTGATTTTTATGACTTTTAATATATTTATAGTATGATTTTGGTATTATTGTTTCTATTCCTTCTTCCAAGCAATAATCACATAAACATTCAATTCCTATACTGCTACCTTCTAATAATTTATGAACATCTATTGTATAAACTTTTTTGTATTCCCATGTCAATCCTAAACTTTCTATGTATGGTTTATTATTAGATAAACATGTAATATTTACTTCTTTTGTTATTAACATTTTATCACCAAATCCCTTCTATTTTATTTTCCTTTCTGCTTTTTTATATATTTTCTATACTTGCTAATTAAAAATAAAAAGAATTGGTGCATACGCAGAAAGGAAAGAGGGAGCTACCCTCTAATCATCTACACCAATTCAAAACAAACAATATTATATTTATAATCTATAAACCAATCTAAATCTAATTCAAAAATCATCACAAATTCTTACATTTATACTAATTTCATTAAAACCTCAAACCTTAAAACATAATAAAATCCACCTCAAATAAATAGAAGTGGATTCAATATATCTTAATATATCTTAATCTATAAATTTATGGTCTAATTTCATTATCAACAATATATTTATATTTCTTATACTCAATATCTGTTCTCCAAACTTTATGATTCCTAATATTACCTTCATGACTCTGTTCCCATACTGCAATTTCAGTTACTAATCTAGGTAAATTATTTTTATCATTTTTTAAATCATGAATATCTTTACCTTCATTATTTGTTGTAATACCATTTGCTAACATTATATTAATACTATCTTCAATATTTTTAATTTTATCATTTTCCACACCATACTCAGAATACATTAAATTCCAATCATACTTTTTAATTAAATCCAATGTTTCTCTAAGTGCTTTTAATGCAACAATACAGTTTTGTATATCATGTTTTGATCTAAATATACTTATCTTATCATTTAAATGTTTTGCTTCTTGTTTGAGATTATTAACAATTCCATCATAAAAATTAATTTCTTTTTCAGATTCCTTATCTTCTTCTAAAATGCTATCTTTCCAAGTTAAATTTTTATATTGTGGCAAATTAATATCTTTCATATATTTATCTATAGCTTTATATCCACTTCTAGATCCATCTAAAGTATAACTTCTATCCCATAAATTATAAATAAATGGGATATTATATTTTCTAAAAACACTAAATAATACTCCTTCTAAAACATTGTTTACAAAACATGATTTGCAAATAGGCATATATTTTTCAATACATCCTCTTGATAAATAATACTTGCTTTCTTCTTTCTCAATTCCACAATTTTTACATATAATCTTATTTTCCATATTAAATTCCTCCACAATGGTAGGTCATTACCCATATATTTATGTATTATTTTTTTAACAATACACAATAAAACTCATCTATAATCAATAAATCTAAAAATAAATCAATTATAGATGAATTATTTTCTACATTGTTAAAATTCTTTATTTAATCAATTCCTACTAAACACCTAAAAACTCACTCATTGCATCTTTCGCATCATCAAATCCAATATTCTTACCAACACAAAATAACTCATATAAAATATTTCTTAAACAAGCACCACAATCACATTCTGCATTTTCAATTTTCTGTGCAAAAGATTCTATTAGTTTTACAGTTTCTAACAATTCATCAGAAATTTCTTCTTGATTATAAATACAATTTCCACAATCCATTTCATCATCTATATAAATATCATCCTCACAAAATTCATTACAACAATCTTCTTCCGTACATTCTTCACAACAATCATCTCTTTCACATTCATCACAATTACATTCACATTCACAATCACCATTAATTTTTTGCAATTCAGTACAATAATCCATATAAACATCAATATCTACTTGTTCATTATCAATAAAAAATTTAGAGGCAACAAATTCTAAAGTTTCATCGTCATAATAATGTTTAGTTTTCAATTCCAAAATATTAATCTCCTTTTAATTTAAAGTTTATTTTTGTTATGTATTATAATTGTTATTATATTATTAATCTAAAACAATTCCTCAATATTTTCTACAATTTTTGTTGCTATACCTAAATCAACACATTCTTGAGGTAGTAAATACCAATCCTTATCCTCAACTTCTTTATATTTTTTAATAGTTATTTTAGTTCTTTCTAAAATAAATTTTTTAGATAATTCATTATCTTTTTCAAGAAACTTAGAGTAATCAATAATTTTATTTACATCAGATATAATTCCACTAGAACCTTTATGTATCATAACTCTTGAAGTAGGTAACAATAATCTTTCATCACCTGAAATAAATATCATTGCACCAGCACTAAAAATTTTACCCATAGCAATAGTAGTTATAGGAGTTTTAGATAGTAATATAGATGCGATTAATGCATTCATGCTTGCAACACATCCACCATCAGTATGCAAAAATATTTTAATTTTCTTTCTCTGTTCTTTTGGAATATCTCTATCCTCAAAATTCCAATCAAATATCAATTTTGCATGGTCAGCACAATATTCATCAATATCTCCATTAATAAATATTTCTCTTTTAGCAATTTGATTGTAATAAGTAAGTACGTCTGGTTCAGGTAATAATGTTTGTTTTAATTTAGCAATAGATGCATTATCCCAATCTAAATCATTATGAAAATTCTTATTTGACATAATCACACAATTTAATCCTTTCAAATTATAATTTATTTTACTTCACTAAAAACTCCTTCGCTTTCTCAGTAACAATACTCTCTACTTCCTGTACTACTTTTGCTTTTGTATCAGATACTTTTGCTTCAACATAACTTCTTATCATAGTTTCATCAATAGGAAGTTTCTTACTTTTAAAAATTTCAGCAATAGTGTTAACTGCACTTTCTTTTTTCATGTTATTTGACATATCAGAGAATTCTTGATTAATTGCTTTAATAACATTTTCGATAATAGTTTCTTTTAATTTATTTTGTTCTGTAGAAGTTTGAATATTAATTAAATCTTTCTTACTATTAATAAAAGTAACTATTGCTTTACCTATCCAAGCTATAAATGCTGAAATTATAGTAGCTACTACTAATGCTAATTGAGTATAAATATCTTCCATAATAACATCTCTCCTTTACTTATATTGTTAATTTAATTTTATTAACTTACTGTACATCAAAATTAACACCTAATTTTCTTAAAATATTAAATAGATATTCACATAAATCATAGTCTTTAATATCTTTTGATTTTTCATGTTCAATTGTAAAAATTTCCATAATTAATTTCATAAATATTAATCTTTGTCCAGTAATAATGTGGAATTTATTTAATTCTTTTGGATCTAACTCATTAAGTTTTACACCTTTCATTTCTTTGATTTTTATAAATTCTGGTTCAATTTCATTAAAGAATTTATCAATTATTTCAGTTGATATGGTTATGTTCATAATTTATTTTTACCCCTTTGTTATTTTTAATTTAAACAAATATTATATTCAATTGTTTTTCCAACACATTCTTCAAAGACAACAAATGTAGAACTTGCCTCAGAAATCTTTTTAATTTTTAAACTAAAATCATCTAGTCCACAGATCGAACCAACACCAATAGTACCTTTAGAAATGCCTAAATTAATACTATTTGCATGATGTTTATGTCCAGTCACTAAATAAGAAATATCCTCATTATACATATAAGAATAATCTCTAATTGATTGTTGAACATCTTTTTCTTCACCATGAGTACCTAGAATATTGAATCCTGCAATTTGTGTATAAATCATTTCCGTTTCATTTTCTATACATTCAATATTAGGATTATCTTTTAAAATTTCTTTTGTCAAAACAAAAATAACCTTACTAATATTTTCATGTGGTAATTCTCCTTTTTTAGTTCCTAATAATCGTAAATCCGTATGATTACCGCATGTAGAATAGAATTTTATTTTAACATTATTACTTAATAAATTTAACCATGTTGCTATAAAATAAGAATATTTAATTGCAGATTCAACAACACCATATTTTAAATTTACAAGTTGTCCTAATCTAATTAACCCATCCAATTCATCTCCAAGATTCATTATATGTATTTCTGTTAAATTTTCTTTTTTACAAATTTCTATAGTTTTATTAAGTAACTTATACATTCTTTGTTTAAATATATCTTCATTATATTCATTGATAATTTCACCTTTAAGTCCCTTAATTAAAATTTCTTTGCCGAAATGTGCATCTGAAATACACAGTAATCCTTCTATTTTATTTTTATTACTAATAATTTTAATAGGGTAGGGGAGAGGCTGAATTTCTTTTATTGCTTGAATTGCTCTTTCAGTAAATAATTCAAATCTAGCATCTTCTCTTAATAATTGTGATAATACTGCTTTTTCAGTTTGAACTTTTATTTTTTCTTTCTCTAACTCACGTTTTTTATTATCATACTCATTCAATATCTTATCATCAGAAACATTCTCACAAACCATTTTATCAAACTTATCTTTTAAATATTTATAAATTGCTAAACCACCATAATCTTTAGGTTGTAATGCTTTTCTTAAAGAATCATAGTGACAATCAAAACCACAATATTTAGCAATGTCACTCCATTCTAAATCATCAGGTTTTTCTTCTATTTTTATTTCTGCTAAACGTAAAAGATAATCTATTGTTGATTCATTTTCTTTTTGTTTGTATCTTTCCATATTACCACTCACAATCTAGTAGGGTAGGGGTATAGAATAATCGACCATTATTCTTTTTATTATTATAATTACAAATTAAATCACTGACGTACAATCCCAACCAATTGTAGTCTTTCCCAAAAAGCATAGATAGTATGGATACTCTCTATACAAAAACAACACCGTTTTTGAACGTAATGTAAATTACATTAATAATCTATAATTAATTAACTAATTTTCTTTCTTAAATCATCAAATTCACCTGATTTATATCTTTGTATGTATTCTTCTAATTGTTCTTTAGTGTTATTTTTTGTTCCGTAAATATGATGGAAAGAACCATATTTATTTGGATGGTGACAATTCTCACATAAAGTAATGCCATTATTAATATCCAACCTTAATTCAGGATAATTAGAAAAATTCTTTATATGATGTGCATTTAAGTTTCCACCTTTATTATCACCGCAACATTGACAAGTATAATTATCTTTTTGATAAACTTTATTTCTCCATTCTTTATATTCTTTAGTAATCATTATTTTATCTCTTTCAGAAGAAATTCCACCTTGCCAATTATAATGTAATTCACCACTTTGCATTTCATACCTACATTTTTTACAATTATTAATTGAATCTAATACGTGCCAAAATGTAGTATATTGAATACCTTCTTCTAGATGTTTATTACATACAAATTCTAATTCTTCATCAACATTTTTATAATCCTTAGATATCAAATTATAATTCTTCTCTATGAATTTATGTTTTACAAATTCAAATGAATATCTTTTTGCTTCATTTCTTGCTTCGTTTGCACAATGTTCACAACCAAAAATAGTATTTCTTAAACTATTATATGATATATACTGAATACCTTTATCTTCGTGTTTAGGACAAATATATGATAAAATATTTTCTCCATTTATATAATCTATTTCATAATTAAATATTGGTATTAAATTTCTTTTATAGAATTCATTTAATATTATATCTTCTTTTATTTTATTTCTACCAATTTTAAAACCTTCAATTTCACTTCTTATTTTTATACTTACTGTTCCATATTTAGATTGGTATATCTCTTGTGTTTTAATATTTTTACAATTATTACAAGAATCTTTATTAATAGTTTTATGCCCGATATAATAATTTAATATCTGAGGATGATATATTTCTCCACAATAATCACATCTAACAGGAATTTTTATAGTAGAATTATGAGGAATATCTTTAATTTTTACTAAAATCTTTGTTCCTCTTTTTACTTTCCATCTATAATGATCATCTTTATATTTTGGTATTGGATAACCCAAGTTTTCATAATATTTAATATTACCACTAATATTTACTTCAATAAATTCTTCTTCTAACATTATTTAACCATCTCCTTTATTTTTTATTATAAAAATAAAAAAGATAGTAGAGAAACAGTCTACTATCAAACTCCACACAGAGAAACAGTCTGAAGGAGTAATATTATTATATTATCAATCTAATAAACTCGCTAATTGTGCAGTTTTACTTCTTTCTGTAATATTTAATTCAACACATCCGAACAATTCATTGCCTTTTAAACATTTTATAATTTGTTTTAATCCTGAATTTCTTTCAAAAATATCAGCATCTACTTGTTTAAAATCTCCGTTTAACCACAATGTACTTCCTTCTGCTAAACGACTTATGAGCAATTGAATATGTTCTTTTGTCATATTCTCTGCTTCAGAAACATAAATAATAGAATTCTTAATATCTCTGCCTCTGATAAAACCAAAATGTTGCAATTCAACTTTCCTTTGGTCAATCAACATTTTTAAACCATCTACACCTCCAACATGATCAGCTAAAGGCATAGCAAACGGCAGTAATTTTTCGTTAAGTTCTCCTTTTAGGAAACCTACCTCTTTTGAATTTTTTACTCCATAATTATTTCTTATAAAAATGAGTCTATCATATAAACCTCGTTGAATCATACTTAAAGCATGTGCAGACATAATTAAATCTTTACCAGATCCATGTTTTCCGAAAATACATTTCACAGTTATATTTTTATTTTGAAATAAATCAAATGCTAATTCTTGATTAATATTTCTTGGTTTTATTTTTCCCATATACATATTATCAATTAATTTATAAGATAACTGCAAAAATCCTTTTCCTTCAACATATCTCTGCTTATCTACAACATTGCCATCTTTATCTTTAATAATTAAAAATTCATTATTTAATAATCCCCATCTATTTTCAGAAGTCTCATAGTGTTTTGCTAATTCTTCATCTGAAGATATACATACTTCTTTATATCCATTATAAACTTCATCACTCTTATTATCACCATCAAATTTATCACATCTAATACCTAATAATCTACATTTTTGTCTAAATAGTAAGTCGTTACTCAAACCAAAAATTTCAATTCCATTTTCTTTTCCGAATTCTTCATTACTAAAATATAAATTATTTAAAACACCAATTATTTTATTATCCATTGATAACTTATCAAAACTTAAAGGTAAATTATATTCAAAATTATTTTCCCTAACCACATATTCAATTTTATCTTTATTTACTTCTATATCTCTACTTGCTTGTCTTGCTTTATATTTTTTACTTTCATCAAATGACATTTTATGATTATCTAATTCATTTAATACATATCCACAAATAATAAATTTTGTGTTTGGATTGTCTTTGTATTTATTGAAAAGTTGAGAGGAGTATGACATTAGGACGTTTGTATCTAAGAATATTTTTGTTATTTTAATGCTATTCAATTGTTTATTTTCACTATCATCTTTCATAAAATCAATTCCTTTACGGAAAATTTTTATTGCTTACTGTATCAATACTTATTACATTACTTACTAAGTATTATTTTTATTATACATTTCTCTATCAATTCTGTCCTTCATGTAATCGGGAACCATTGGTTTTTTCCTTCTAGATTTTTTCTTGCCACAAATGGTAGTCAAGTCAGGGTACTTTCCCCTTTCCATTTTTAAAATTTTTTTAGAGATTAACCATTCTTTTTCTTGTTGACTGATTTGTTTCAATGTTTAAATTAATTCTCCTTTTATAATTTATTTTTTGGTTTAAAATTAGAGACAAAAAAGAGAGTAGGATGTTGAATCCAAACTCTCTTCCGTATAAATCTGTTCCTACTTTATCAATACTATTAAATAGCAATAGGTAAGGACTCTCCTTTTTAAAGACCATTATCTATTTTAACCTTGTAAACCATTAATATTATTAACTTTGCAACAAATATATTGTATTTTTACTATGAATCATACACCTTGCAAACATTTATAATTAAAGTGTTTGTGATATTTTCTATTTGCGAGAATTATTATATCTATCTCTTTGAATTTTTCTATCATTTCTTAATTTAATTTCTTTTGCACAAATTGAACAATATTTGGTTTTATTATTTGATGGTATAATTAATTTATTACAACTATTACATTGAATATAACCTTTACTTAATTTAACATTAATATTATATTTTATATTTTCAAAAATAATATCTCCAAAACTAGACCATAGAGTAGTTTTATAATTACTTTTTTTAATTTTATATAAATATTCAACTAATACATCAACGACATATCTTTGATTATTATTAATACTTAAAATATCTTCTCTAATTACTTTGTACATATATAGAATATTTTTTATTTTATCATTATTATTTTCATTCTTATTAAGTACAAAATATTTTTTCAAATCTAATTCATTATATTTATCTATAATTGATATTGCATCATCTGTTTTAATATCTATTTTATCTACACTCATAAGCATTTTATAATCAAATTTGTTCAATCCTATTGATTTAAAATTAATTCTTGTATCTGGAATCATGCTTTGTAACATATTAACTGTACTATTATTTACTTTTTCAACTTGATTACTTGTTTTATTTTTTGCATAAATAAAAAAATTTGGCAATTTACTTTTAGTATATTTTCTTATTTTTTTATTTAATCCCAATGGTCTTTTAGGTTTATATAAAGTTTTTGCATAATCAATAATAAAATTATTTTCCATACATAATATTTTTATAACGTCTAAATCTACATCTACACTATTCCATACCTTAGATATATCATTACTACATGCACCAATATTCCCACCTTTATACGCAGAAATTAAACCATTATATATAGTAAGTTTATTTATTATTTCTTTTTTTGCAGTTTTCATTTCATAATAAAGAGGCACTATATTTTTCATATTGCGTTCTGCTATATTTACAAAGTCTTTATCTGCGATAATCAAACTTTTATCCCCATCAACCATGTTATCCATACTTTCATATGGCACAGACTATATCTTCATAATAATATATCTCAATACTATTATACTTGGCGTTTCGAGTTATGATTTTCACATAATCTCTACTCTACTCGGTTATTCAGAAATATTTTTCAATTTCTTATCCTTTCGATAGTCGTTAGAGGTTATTGGTCTATTCTTTATAATTATAATTTAATAAATTTAAATCCTTTATATGGTGTATCAAATTTAATACTTTTTCTAATCCCAATTCTTATAACTTCTGGATTACTTGAAAACCCATAATTATTATGTAAATATTCACAACACAAACCTATGTAATCAAATTCTTTAATAAAATTCATATTATTATCATATAATTGTATTTTTATTGCTCTACCATTTTGGTTTCCTTTTCTTGATTGTTTTTCTAATGCTAATTCTGGATTCTCTTTATATTTTAATTTTAAAGTATCATTATTATAATTTGGATTAGAAGAACCAACTTTATCTTTACTGACTTTATTTAACCAATCATCATATTTATCTCCCATCCTTTCTTTTGGAGAAATTCCAAATTGACTATTTTGTTCTCCTTTATGAGTTTCAGATATTGCTTTTCTTGCTGATTCTGAATGTGTATATCCACTAATACCTTCTCCACCATTTGTATAATTGCAATTACATTGATCAATTAATTTATATTTAGTAATAGTATCAATTTCTAGTTTAAATGCTTCATCTTCCTTTAAATTAGAATATATTATTCTAACATCACAATTATATTTATTTTTATAATTTAAAAATTGCTTGTTTCTAACTGATTTAGTGGATAATTTATATCTTCCATTACTTCCTTTACCAACATAAAACACATATCCTGTATTAATATTATACCATTCATAAACATAAAAATTATTATTTACTTTTAAACCTCCTCTAAGTTTAAAAGAATAGACCAATCTTCCTACGGGATTGTCGGTGACATTATTCACTACGATTTCCCCGTTAGCCATATAACTATTTTTTTAATGTTATATGACACCCTATTTTTATAGGAAAGCCAAGTTTTTATTCGACATATAATGTCTATCGAATTGTAAAATTTTGGATATTAAATCATGACAACTAGTATATAATCCATTTGTAATAAACCATTTACTTTTTTCATCATCTATTACATTTTTCCTAACTGCATGTTCTCTAAATAGATGAGGACTCCTAACACAATCTAATTTATTAATATTTTTATATAAGTTACAATATACTTCACCATCTTTAAGCAATCCTTTTGGTTCTTTCTTTCCTAATATTAAATATTCACAAAATGAATATAGATCTGGAATAATAAAAGTATATTTGCTGTATTGTTTGATTTTACCAGACCATGCCTTTTTAACCATACTTTTTTTAACATCTTTTAATATTTCTTTACTATATGTATCATTTAATAATTCAGGATAAATTTCTATAGATTGTTGTAAATAATTTTTATCATTATTTGCTTTAGTTACTCCTAATACTTTAAGCATAGTTTTTCTATCATTTCCTATATTTAAAATATCTTTTTTAGTTTTGTAACATAACCTCTCTAATTCACTATTTTTAATATCTGTTAATGATTGAAGTATTTGATAGCTAATTTCTGAATCATTAAATAGATCATCTTCTTCATTGCATTGTCCCACTTGACACTCATATTTTTTAAAATTTTCCTTGTATATATCCCATCCATATTTAATTACTTTTCCATTTTCGTCTAATATGTTGGAATAGTATTTCCACATTTTGAATTGACTTTTTACTAGAATAATCTGTATGTCATCTTTAATTAAATCCCATTCCTTACCATAAATATCCTTAACTATACCATAATATTTTCCTTCAGTATTATTATTTGCAATATGTATTATTTGATCAAATAAAAAAGGAGAAATTAAACCTTTAATCCAAGGTAGACGGAACATTTTATTTTTTGATAATACACTTGGCAATGCCATACTACAACCATCCGTATGAGTAATAGGCACTTTCATTGTTTTTCTTGTAACTGTGTATGTTATATCACTTATAAAATCTACTTCACCTTCAACCATTGTTTCCATATCATCAACTACTATAGTTTTATCAATATTAAAATTGTCCCATTTATCTGTTGCAGAATTACAAAGTGCCAGATAAGCAAGGTATTTGTTAATATTCACACCATCTTGTTTGTTAATATCTTCAATTGTTAAACCACACATTAATGTTTTTTTATGTTCATTAAATACCTTTTCTTTGATGAAAACTGATTTTTTTGTTCTAATTTGTCCAGCAGAAGAGGTGAAATAAATATATTTTTCACCTCTATACATGAATCCATTAAGACATATATCTTTTAATACATCAAAAAAATAAGTTTGAACAATAAGAATATCAGTAGTAAGTGTGTCTATTTGAATCCCTATTGTTCTAGTTAAAACTGAATCAAACATAGAAATAACTTTATGAATAGTTAAATAATTTTCATTTAAATTTCTAATTCCAGTATTAGATTTTAATTCATTTTTTAATCTATCTTTTAAATTTCTAATTCTTCTATTTACATTTGTAATATATTTATCTATTTTTTCAATAAACTTTTCATCTAAATTTTTTTCCCCTTTTCTTTTCTTTAAAGTATATCTAAATAAATATATTTTATTAAGTTGATTATGTATTTTTTCTTCTTTTTCATTATAAAATGCAGAAGTATCAACCATATATAAATGTATTTGTTTGTCTAGTGCCAAATAATTTATTCCTCCTTTATCTATTAATTATCCTTAGTATATATTTTTTATACTAAGGATAAAAATATTACATTTATTATTTTAAATCACTATAAAAATATTTACATTCTTCACACTCTATATTACTACAATCAACTTTTTCATCTTTCTCTTTATTATGATGGCAATATTTATCACTATCATGATATTTTATCTTATTAACATAATTATCATATAAATTTTCAAAAAATATTGCTCTTGTATCATGTTCAGGAATATCTACCAAGATAGCTAATTCATCATTATAGTTATAATAACTAATTTCTAATGCTGGTTTTAATGTAATAGAATTAACAAATATAAACCATGAACCATTATTATACCTATTATCATAAATTTCCTTATTATACATTTCAAGCAATGGTTCAAATTTTTCAAGAATAAATACTTGTTCTAAATATGATATATCCATAGTTTCTTTACATGATTTAAACTCTAGAACTCCGACAAAATCACAATTATTAATATTGTACACGTTGTATTTCATAATATTATTTCTCCTTTTATTTTTATAATAATATGTATAGTTTTAATAACCATTCTTCTTAGCATTTTTTTTAGAATTAGCACGTTTATCAATTATATCTTTTAAATTTTGAATTCCTTCTTTTGGTATCCATGCCTCTACAGAATCAATAATTGTTTGATAATATTTTTTCTTAGTTCTTCTATATGATGCACCCATATGATTATCATTCTTTAATGATTTATAACATCTTTGAATAAAAGTCTGATAATATTTAGCAATTTCATCTGAATCAAAATGTAATATTTCAGCAATTCTTTTCTTTATAGCACTATTAATAGTATTTGCTTGATCATCAGTAATTTCTTCATTAAGTTCAAGTTCTGTCATTCTATCTTTAATGCTAACAATATCATCGTTATGATTATTCATCTTACTAACTAAACCACCAATGATAGATTCATTTATTTCTAATCTTTTTAATATTACTGCAGTTGATTCAGAATTATTTTTTACTACACTAATAGTTTGACCAAGCATTTGTTGCATAGTCTCAACACTAATTAAATCATTGTCCTCATTAATATAATTAACCATTTCAGTATTCATAAAATACATTTCTCCTTTTTTATTTATTTTATTTTTATTAATTAATATAGTTCTTCATATTCATTTTCATTGCTGTTGCCCAATTCTCAACCATTTCAATTGCTTTAATATAAGATTTTCTTTCAAATTCAGGTAATTCGTTAATATTATCTGATAACCAAACAAAACCACCTGTTTTTTCAATAAAGTCATTAACCCTAGAACAAAAGAAGATAGCACTTTCTTTAAGTTTTTTTGCATATTTATCTTCTTCTGTAACTGATTTTAAAGAATCTATTTCTTGTTTTAAATCATTTAATTGCTTAATCTTTTTATCATAATCAGATTTTAAGTCATTATAATATTGCTTGCTGTCTTTAAGTTTTTTCTTTACATCTTCATAATCTTCAGGTATTGTTTCTTTTTCAATTTCTGGTCTTTCTAATAATTTTACCTCCATTTCTTTAATTTTTTGTTGTAATTTTTCTGATTGTGATAATTTATTTTGCAACTCTTTGTTTTTATTTTGCAAAACATTTATTTCATTAATTAATTTTTCTGTTTCTTTTTGTGTTAATTTTGGAATTTTATCTTTGCCAATTTCATTAAATAATTTTTCTTGTTCTTCAGAAGAGAGTTTTGCATAAATTTTATATGCAGTAGTGCCTTTAAGTTCTCCTGATTCTACAAGTTCTTGTAATTCTGGAATAAGATTAGTTAATTTTTTATAATCTTGTAGTTGTCTTTGACTAATTCCTAATTCATGTGCTAAATCTTTTTGAGTTTTGTTCTCATGGAGATTATCTCTATCAGACGGAATCCCAAAACTGCCTTGTCTAATACCATAAATTTTCTCTAATTCAACAATACACTTTGCCATCTTCATAGGATTTACATTGCCAATACCACGTTGAATGATATTTGTACTGATTAAATCTTCTATAATTAAATCATCTTTAATATTACCTGTTTTTTTATCTTCGTCAGGGTAATGTGTAATCCTGCATGGAATTTCTAATATTCCTAATTCTCTACATGCTCTAACTCTTTGGTGTCCAGATACAATAATTAAATCTTGTGTTATTACTATTGCTTCTACAACACCTCTTCTTACAATTGACTTTTTAAAATCTTCCCATTTTCCTCCTTCAATATCATCAAAAAACTCATTATTTCTTGAATGAGGAATAAGTTTTGACACTTCAATCATTTGCATAAATTAATATTTCTCCTTTTCTATATTTATAGTTATCTTTTATGATCCCATCCATAAAATCTATCTCCAATTTCTCTTCGTACCTCATTCCAGTAATCTTTTAAACATTCTCTATCACAGAATAAATTATCGTTTTGATCTTTTCTTATGTATTTATCTTTACTATCTATTGGCTTACCACATTTAGCACAGTAATCAGTTGTCACATTTATATTAACAAACTTATTTGTTTTTTCTAATCCGTTATTCCCATTAATCCTTTCATCATTAATTTTATTTTTCTCCATCATCTAATTTTTCTACTCCTAATCCCACATTTTCATCCATTGCAATACTGCCAATTTCAATATCTAAATACTCTCCTACTAAATTAAATAGCACATTCTCTAAATCTAATCCATTAATATGATAACTACTAATACCATATTTATCATCTAATTTTTTAATTAAATGTCCTTCTTCTTGATAATAGATTTTACAACCTTTTAACACTCTTAAATGTGTATCATTATGATGCCAACAAATTATTTTCTTTAATATTGTTGAAATATTTACTGATAGAGTAGGGGAGAGTAAAATATAATCTCCTGAATCATTGTAGATAAGTTTACCAGAGTAAGTAATAATATTTCTTATTTTTAATGTACCTAGATTATTTTTGTAGTTTTTATGATTTGTATTATTGTTTGTTTGATTACTCATAATAAATTTCCTTCTTTCTATATTTATTTTTATTGTTTTTAACGAAATTCAGTCTCAAATTAGCCTTCAAAATCTCAATTAGATACACTTATATAAAAATTCATCTGTCTCTTGAAATAGAGGTAAAAATTAACGCTTTTTTACTCAAAAAGTGCTTAAAACTATTGTTATTATTGACTTTATGAACAATATGCTTACAAACGTACTATTTATAAGGGTTTAGAGGCACTTATAGGATTAATGTAAAAATACATTGACGTATGATTTTTTATGTATAATTTTCTGTATTCAAATTTTACAATTATATTTACAATCTTACTACTCAAAATTAGGGAATATTGATTTATGCATTTTTTGTATTTTCATTATTGTTGCTAATTTAGATAAATCACTTTCAGTGAAATGATAAATACTTTCCATATCACTACTTATAAATTCCTTTAATTTAATATTTTCTTTTTCTAGTAGTGGAAGATATATATTCTTAGAATTTGTTGATGTAAATAATATTGCTAATGTAGTTTTACTATAACGATATATGTAGTTTTTGTTTTTAGTTATTAAATATGTATCATGAATATTTTTACTTGGTTTACCTTGTAAATCTTTTTGAAGAAATACTCTGTAAGTGTTAACATATTTTTGCAAATAGGGAAGTACACCTCCTTTCTTTATATATTTTATTGTTTCATGTATTTCCTATTCCCTACTATTTGTATTATAACATAATAGGGAAGAGTATGTCAACAATTATATTTACAATTTGTTAGAGATTTATTTTTGATTTATTGTGTATTTACATATCAATCATCTTCGTATTCTTCTTCATCTTCCTCAAAATCATCATTAATCATCTGACTTTTAATATGCTTCTTATCAAAAATGTCGAATATGAATTTACTGATTCCCATCTGTTTGTTACCATAAAACATAGTAGAACTGATAAATAACTCTTTTTCGGCTCTTGTCATACCAACATAAAGTAATCTTCTTTCTTCATTTTCATTATCTGATTTAGAGTGAGGGAGAAGTCCATCGTTAACTCCTGGTAAAAATACAATAGGGAACTCTAATCCCTTACTTTTGTGGCAGGTCATTACCTTAACTTTTTCAACAACATTTGAATCCTTAGAGAATCCTAATAAATTATCTACTTCTTCAAGGAATTTATCAATACTATTATATTTATTTGCTAAACTAACCAAAGTATTCAAATTATCAATTTTCTCACTTCTAATATTACTCTCAGAATCTTCTTTTAATATGTACTTGTCATAATCTAAATCCTTTCTAATAATATTAATCAATTCTCCAACTTTAGTTTTATTTTTCTTCTTAATCTTTGTAATTATATTCTGTATCTCACTAATACCATTCTTATATCTCCATTCATTACTTCTAGGGAAGGATAACATACTAACAAATAATGATTTATCATATTTACTTGCATATATATTCACTTCATTCAAGAATACTGAACCTAAATATCTATTAGGTGAATTATATACTTGTTTAAATGCATCATCATTATTTATGTCTTTGACTAATCTAAGGTAAGACACCATATCTTTAATTTCCTTAATTTCAAAAAATGTTGTGCCTCCGACAATCTCATATGGTATATTATTCTTATATAAACTTCTTTCAATTGCTTGTATTTGAAAATTTGTTCTAGTTAAAAATAGCAAAATCAGAATAATTACTACCTGATTTATTCATTTCAATTATCTTATCAGAAATATAATTTGCTTCTTCTACTTCATCAGTGAAACATGAAAATTCAGGAGATTTATACTTTGGTTTATTTGCAATAGATTCATAATAATATTTGTGAGTAGTTTCTTTTGTATTTTTAACTAACTTATTAGACAATTCAACAATATCTTGAGAACTCCTATAATTAATATTAAGAGGAATAATGGTTGTATCTATCCAATCCTTATGAAAATCAATAAGATAGTTATTGTTCGCACCTCTGAATTCGTAAATATTTTGAAGTGGATCACCTACCACAAAAACATTATTATACTTCTTACCTAATAATCTAAGAATCTCATATTGTGCCACATTCACATCCTGTTTTTCGTCTACTGCTATAAACCTATATCTATCTTGATATTTATCTCTTGTTAAATCATTATTTGCTAACAATTTATATGTATGAATTAACATATCATCAAAATCCATAACCTTTTCATTTTTCTTTATTTCTTCATACTTTTTATAAATGTCTTGCATAATATTCAATTTATATGGCATGAATTTAGTTTCAATAACTTCATCATTATAATCTAATAAATTATTTTTCTGATAAGATATAAATGATAAAATATCATTAGTTTCTACTTCGCTTTCTTTTCTTTCAATTCCTAAAACTTTAACAACAATATTATTTATAAATTGTTTTTGTTGCCATGATTTTATTTTATTATGAAAATAGTTATATCTACATTCCTTAAGTATGCTATTTCCGAGAGCATGAAAAGTATTTATGGTAATAAACTCCAATTTATTTTTATCAACTAATTTTATCAATCTATTTAACATATTATCTTTTGCTTTTACACTAAAAGTAATAGCAAGAATATTTCTTGGATCAACATTATATGTATTAATAAGATTTGCTATTCTATTAGTTAAAACTCCAGTTTTTCCGCTGCCTCCAGAAGCTAATACACAGCAATTACCTTCATAATGATTAATTGCTTTTAATTGATTATCATTGAATTCCAATTTATTATTTATCCTCCTTTATTATATAGTTTGTTTAAAAATATCTCTTATATCTGTAATTGCCCAATCATAGATTCTACACACTATAGATAAATCATCTTTATTTTCTTTATAAAAATCCTTTCTTATAATAATTGGTTTATCATAACTTGTACTTGGTAAATTATACTTTATTTTAAATTTACTACACAAACAAAATGAATATACTAAATTAAAATAATCCATGCAAAAATATATAAAATTATGAATATCAAAACTCTCATATTTTATTATATTTTTAATATTTTCATTAAAATCTTTAGATTTAATATAATTATTATTATCAATATTTTTAAGTATAGGAATGAATTTATCAATATTTACATAAACAAACTTACTAAAAATAATATCCTCTTGTTCTTTTTGTTGTAATACTCTATTATATTCACTATATCTTTGATATGTAGTATAATTTATACTGTCACCTATTTTATGAATATTAAAATGACACTTTTTACAAAGAGTAATTAATTCTTCTAAATTCTCATTACCTAAAAATTCATAAGTTTTATGATGTACTTGTAAATTATTTTCTGAATTACATAATCTACATTTATAATTATCTCTTTTATGTACTTGTTCTTTAATATCTTTCCAATAATCAGACTTTAAATATTTTTTATAATCTATTTTTGTTTGCAAAATAATATCCTCCTATATCGCATTTTTCATTTCATCCACATACTCTTCATCAAAATCAACAATAAGTTTGTATCTATATTGTTTTCTTTTTAATTTAAATCTCCCATCTTCAATATTATATCCCAATGTGTTTATCATAAATTTAATAATTCTATTAAATGTCAAATGACTTTTTGGCAAATCAATTAATTGATATTCTATAACTTTTTTAATAATTTCATCTTTATCTTCTTGCTTATAAATCCTATATTTTTCAATATCTTTACCTGTTACATCACTAGGAACTAACCATTTTTTATTAATATATGTAGTAAACATTTCTTCTTTATTAGATAAAACAAATCTCCTTATTTTTGTCATATCATGATCTATTAAATGACTTATACTATCAAACCATTTAGTATGATTAACATCACTCATAAATTCCTTATAATTATTTCTACTTTGTGCAAGATAAGATTTTTGATTGTAATTATCTGACCTAATATATGTTTCTGCAACAATTAAATTTTCTATATTATATCTACATCTTCCTACCCATTGAGATATATGCAATTCATCTGTAAATGATATTGCTACATTTTTTATTCCACTTATTTCTCTTAAATTCACACCTTCTCTTAATGTACTTGTAGTAATTAATACCTCTAAATTTCTCCTTTCTGATTCAATAGGTTCTTTAGTTTTCTTATCACGTTCAAATACTTCTAAATATGTATCAGGTATACTTTCGTTTTCTACTATGTAATCTCTAATTTCATCCATCTCAGGCATATAATATTTTTTATTGCTTTTACTTATTAATACAAAAGAATTAGGTATTCTTTCTTTTAATTTGTAACATTCCTCAATAGAATAGCACATTACTATAGTTTTACCTTGAATATCTTTGTTTGCTAATAGAAAATGTAAAGTATTGAAATTAGTACAGTATAATTGTTTTGCTTTATAATTAACTAAAATTTCTTTATTAAGTTGTTTAACACTAACTCCCCATTCTTTTTGATAGAAAAATAATATCCTTGGAGTAGCAGTTAGTCCTATAATATATTTAGTATTAGTATATAAAATATCTCTAATCCAAATTTTTAAAGATTCAATATCTTTAATAAAAGTATCTGAAAATATAGTATGACATTCATCAAAAAATATAATTTTAATTTTATTAAGTGTCTCAAATCCTTCTGTATTATCAGACTTTAATATATTAATAATTTTATCATATGTCATAATATTTATTCCCTTTTGTATAATTGATTCTAAGGAATCTCCTTCACCATTCCAATATTTAATATTATTTTTATTGTTAGGATTAAATCTAGTTATACCATCTTCTTTAACTTGTTGTTCAACTATAAGAGAACGAGAAGTAATAAATAACATTTCTGATGGTTTAATATTTGGCATATGTTCAATAACTTTATTTGATACCCAGTAAGTTTTTCCTGTGCCACATCCTGAAGCAACAATATTAAATTTAGTTTTATCTGCCTTATTAAAATCAACATAATCTGAAATAAATTTACTAATAAAAATTCCTCCTTTTTTAAATTTTTTAGGGTGACAAATCCTTAAATTCGAATATCTAATATAATAAAATTTACCCCTATAATTATATTACTTTGTTGAATTTTTTACATTTTAATTTTATTTCTCATTCATAATTTTCACCTCCATAAAATATATTTAATAAAATATTTAATAAAATTATATTCCTCTCCTATCCGTATTGTAACACAATATAAATATAATTGTCAACAGTAAAATAAAAATAAATAAAAATTATGATAAAAATATTTAGGAGAGTCTTTTCCTCCTAAATATTTTTAGAATTGTTTGGAATGCACTTCTCCAAACAATTCTCTGTCTGTAAGACTATTATAAAAAGTAAATAGGAGTGATAATATGTATAAATATTGTATGATAATTATAGTTTCCTCCTTAACCACATTATACATTATCACAATCCATATGTCAACACAATTATATTTATATTATGTAAATATTTTTTATGGGAACAATTAATACATCACTAATAAATAATGATGTATTAATTATTTTATAAATTATCCTCCACCTACAATCCAATCCTCAAATTATTAATTTTACTTCTAATATTACCTTTTCTTGCTTGTGCGTAGATGCCCACAGTATTCAAATTGCTATGACCAAGTTGATTCTGTAATTCTGGTAATGTTAAAACTCCTTGTTCTATTGCACTCGTAGCCATATGATGTCTCAAACTATGCACTCCAACCTTACAATCACCATCACAATAACTATTAAATATATAATTAACTGTATCCTTATTTAATTTCTCACTTCTTTCAGTTAAAAATATATATTGACTACTAGCAAATTTATGTTTCTCTCTAATCTTCAAATAATCCTTAATAACTTTTATTGCAACATCATTCAATAATACAGTTCTTTCCTTATCACCTTTACCAATCAATTTCAACTCACCATTAACTAAATCTAAATTCCTCAATTTTAAATTTGTAATTTCTTCTCTCCTAATACCTGTATTAGCAATCAGAAAAACAATAGCAATATTTCTTACTCTATGCAAACTATACTTATTATTCACTTTATCTAAGAATTCAGATACTTGTGATTCTGTTACATCAGTAGGATTACCTTTGCTTTGCACCTTAATAAAATCCCTCTTAATAACCTTTACACTATCAACCAATCCCAACATAAATAAAAATTCATTAAACGATTTCAAACTAGATAACTTCCTATTAATAGAACTAGAAGATAAACCACTAATCTCTTCCTTATACTTAATAATAGAATCCCTACTAATCTCATCATGTAAAGTGAAGAAGTGATTCAAGTCTGATATATATGATGATATTGTATTACTAGATTTTGCTTGGTTAATTAGATAGTTTTTATATTGTTCAACTCTATTTTTCATATTATTTATCTCCTTTTTATTTAATAATTTATTATTTGTAATGTAATTTATTTGTAGATTAATTCTACCATAATATAATTATTAATGTCAATAGGAATATAAAAATAATAATTAAATTTATTCAATTGATTTATTGTTTGTCATACACATGTAATACACTAATAATTACCATGTATAATATGTCATACAATCAAATATAATTAAATATAACCGTCATACAGTGAATAATAAAATCAACAAATAAAAATCAAAAGGAGTGATTTAAAATGATGATTAGTTTTAGATTAAACAGAAAAAATGATAACGAATTAATTTCTCTTCTCAGCAAATATGAAAATAATAATATGTCTGAATTTATCAGGAATGTACTGAGGAATAGTCTATTAACTAGTAAGAGTATAAGTAGTGATGATATTGAAGATCCATTCTCCACTGCATCCAATACGGATAATGTTGTTGAAATTAGGCAAGTTAATAAGAATACAGGTATTAATAATACTAGTAATGCTAACAATAATTGTAATAAAAAAGAATCTATTAAATGGAATTTTCCATCATAGGGATAGGAGGATTATATGAACAAATTAACTAATGTATTAACTAATGTATTAACTAATATAATAAATTTTATTAAAAGTATAAAATACACAAATAATATAGACATAGATCCATCAAATGATTTAGTAATGAATACAGATAATGTTGCTAGTTTTATATGTAGAAAAACAGGAATACCTATTGAGATAGTTTTAGAAGTTTTAGGTGTAGAAGATGATTGGTTGCATGAAAATGGTTTTTATGATGAAGACGAAGATTAAGATTAATAACTTAATATTTGCATCCAATACGGATAATGGAATGATAGTTATTATATAGGAGGTATATAGTAACATGAATATTATTAACACTAGTATTTTTCAAGATATTTTAATTATAGTAGGAATAGTAATTGTTGATTGGTTGACTAATAGTATTATTATAGAAGAAAAACAAAAATATGTAAAATTATTTACAACAATAATAGGATTAATATTAATATTATATACGACATTAAAATTATCAATAAGTGTATCAAAAATGTTCCCAATAGGAGGTTTTTAAATGAGTAAGTACATTTATACTCTTCTACTTGTTATCCTAACCCCCATGCCTTGTTATGCTGTAACTATTTCTGAATTAATGTATGAAACAGTAGGATATGGTAAACCAGGATTTGCAATAACTTTGATTGTTGGTTTTGCAATTGCCGCATTTTTAGGAGAGCAAATATGTAAAATAATAGGTAAGCAAAATTTCGGTGCAATATTAGTAATAGCTGCTACATTTGCTGCCACATATCAAATGGTAAAATCAGGAGTAAAAATAATAGGTGAATTATTAGTATATTTTCCTAAATAAGAAGGTGATAATATGTTTCTAATAATAATACCAATCTTAATATTTGCTATAACTTGCTTATGTTTACCTCAATTATTGATGCAAATTATTTTAGGTGCTGTTGGTTATTTTATTTGCAGAGCAATGAGAAGAAAAAGTATGGCAAAAATGATAATTATTATAAGTATATTATGTTGTATAGGTATATTAGTAGAAAAAGTAATGCCTATAGTAAAAGCAGAGCAAGAGAAACAACAATATGTAGAAGATAAAATTGATGATGTTAAGAAATATGTTAATCCTACTAGTAAATTATTTAATAAAGAAGATATACAATCACCAATTGATAAAGTAATTGAAAAGAATTTACCTGATAATTCATTTCTAAGAAAAATAACTGAGTATCCAAGAACAAAATAAAGAATAGAATGGAGTGATATAATGCAAATTATTATAGTTAATAAAGTTATTATAGGTGCAATGGCATTGTTTGTTATGTTAGGATTCAATAGCTTATGGTTTAACAATGATAATATTAATGCAAAAATTTATAATTATAATAATGGGAAATTTTATGGTGAACTAACAGTTAAGGATAAAAGATTGCCTTTAATTGTTAATGTTAATGCTGATGCGAATAATGGTAGTAATAGCAATGAGAAAACTTACAATGATAATAAAAATTATAATGAGAATAAGCAATATAATGAGCAAAAAGATCATAATATTAGTAATAATATCAATAAAAAAGAGGAAATAATTAATAAAGATGATATAAACAAGAGGGAGAATATTAATAAGAAAGAAGAAAAATTTAATGAAAATATCAAAATAACTGATGATTATACACCTGGGAGTATTGATATGATAATTGAAAATAATGGTAATAAGATTAAAATTAATCGTGATATGGGTAGTAAAGAAATGAGTGATGTTGATAAGGAATTGTGTATAGAAATAATAAGAGGTACAATGGATCATGTTAAGACTTTAAATGTGCCTGAAAGAAAAAGGTTATTAGATATATTTAAAGGATTTTTAAAACATATAAATAGACCAAAAGAAAGTAAAATTAAATGGTTTAAATGGTAATATATTGTTAATGTTTATAATTATTCAATTTAACTTTATTATATATTTTTCTTTGTAAATTCAAATCACTAAGCAATAATTCCTTTACAGTTAATGAAATCTTACCAAATTTATTAAATAATTCTATTTCATCTATTTCATAAAAATCTGCAATATTTTTAATTGTAGTATCACTTGGTAATTTTCTACCATGTTCAATATCACTTAGGTATGTGGGACTGATATTAATGTATTTTGATGCTGAAGATAAGGTTAAATCTTTACTCAATCTTAACTTTTGTAAGTAGTTACCAGTATCAATGTTTCTGTTTGTAATATCTTTGAGTTTATCTATGTCTAAATTAATCACCTCAATGTTATGATATGTTTATTATTTAGTTTGTCTTAGAGAGATAATTATATACAAGGAGATATTTGTTATGGGAGATAAAAGTAAGAAGGATAAGAATGGTAAGATTAAAATTGAAGGTAAAGTAAATAAGAAAGATATAGTTAAGAAGGATGATAAATCTAAAAAAGTAGAAAAAGTAGATATTAAAGAAAATTGGAATAAGTATAAATCTGATTTAAAGGAAAGTTTTAAAAGTTATTTATGGGACTTGAAATTAGGTTATAATCCACTTAAACCACCTAAACATGAAGATTTAAAAACTTCAATTAAGAAAATAATTAGAACACGTAAGTCAAGAAGTATAGAGGCAGAAATAGAGAATGTATTTATACAAACTAACTGTCATAATAACAGAGGCGAATATCCTTATCATATAGCAACAAATAAAAAAAGTGATATTCATTATCAAGTAATGTTTAAATTACCTTATGGATTAAATTTTAAATATATTATTGATAGAAAAAACTATTTTGCAGATTCTATAATAGCACATGTTAATATAGAAAAAAGAAGAGGATTATTAATGGTTGAAGTTATTAAAGGTGTTGTGCCTGAATTGTATAGATATAATTTTAATTATGCTGAATATATGGATAAATGTATACCGATTCCTATAGGTGTTAGTGTTGCTGGTATACCTATAATTGTTGATTTAGCAAAAGTACCACATATGATTATTGGTGGAATAACAAGGTCTGGAAAAAGTATTTTATTAACTGGAATTTGTGATGCCATAATGCAAAATAACAATGTTAAATTGCTTGTCACAGATTTAGCAATGACTGATTTTGTACACTTAAAAGACCATATTGTATTTGGATATAATTTAGATACCGCAGAAATTATATTAGAGTGCTTGATGCAAGAAGTTGAAAGAAGAAGATATTTTCTTGTTCAAAATAATTGTGTAAATCTTATTAAATATAATGAAAAAAATCCTAATAATAAAATGGATTATATTGTATTGGTTATTGATGAATTTGCTTTTACTTCACCTAGAAAGAGTGATGATAAGGTAACAAAAAGTAGAAGACAGAGATTGCAAAGTATATGTGCAGATTTAGGTATGATAAGTGCTAAGACTGGTGTACATTTAATTATAGCAATGCAAAGACCTTCTGATAAATTAATTCCTATGGAAGTAAAGTCAAATTTTCCATGTGCAATTAGTTTCAAAACTGCAAATTATGGTACTAGTATGACTATATTAGGAAATACAGATGCTTATTATTTGCCGAATATTAAAGGTAGAATGATATTTCAATATGGTTCTAATCAAATGGAATTGCAAGCAATGTTATTAGAGCAAGAAGAAGCAATTAGAAGGTTAGCAATGTTTGATAAGAAATTAGATAGATGTGATAATGTAAATAAAGCAAGTTATTTTTATAATAAAGGTGATGATTTAAATGTTGACCCATTTATTCAATTTCAAATCAATGACAACGAGACAAAAAGGTTATTACCGAGATAAATGTATAGTTGATATAATAGATGAGTTTGGAGTATTAACAACAGAGCAATTATATCTGTTGTTTTTTTCTTCAATAAAATATGGGGTAGTTAAGTGTAGAGAAAGATTAAGGATATTGAAAGGGAAGGGGAAAATTGATTCTGTTAGGGTAGATATTAATGAGTGTAATATTCACTTTACAAATAAAAAGTATAAGAATAATAGGTTTATTTCACATGATATAAACAGAAATTGGGGATTTATTTATTTGTTGAGATATATGAATAATAATTATAAGTATTATAAGTTTAATGATATTGAGATAGAGTATGTTATGGAGTGTGGTAAAAGACCAGATGGGATTATAGGATTTATTAATTATGTAACAAATGAATATAAGTATTATATTATTGAAAGTGATAAATTTGAAAGTAATAATAAGTTTATGAAGATTATTAATTACAATGAGATATTTAAAAATAAATTATATTTAAATGAATATTGGGCAAATAGGGTGAAGAGATTCCCTAATATATTGATTGTGTGTAATAGTGAAAATAAGAAATTGAAAGTTTTAAAGAGTGTAGAGATAGATAATATTAAGTATGATTATATTGATAATGGTGTTGAGAAAAAAGAAGGGATTAAGTTTATAGTTAAAACTGTGGATGAGATTAAATTATATTTAGGATTGTGATATTTAATGATTATTTTTTTTGTAAATTTATTGGTTGTACATTATAATTTGTTGTATAGATAAATTATGAGATAGTACAATATGTATGACAATATGATAGGAGATATGAGTTAGGATATATATAAGGATATGTATTGTAGAAGATATAAATTAGTTTGTCCAATACTATTAATTACTTATCAGGTGATTCGGGAGTAAGAAGTTAGAAGTATGAAAACTTCTGTGGTGTATATTTTTTAGGTTTGATTTGTGATGATGCTTGTGATATGTGATATGGTAGGTTATAGAATTGTTTAATATACCCCATTATATGGTTAGTTAACTAATTAGTTGATTTATTGCGTGAATAGTTAATTAGATAAATGATTAATTAGATAAATATATAATTAGACAGAAAAATAGTTAATTAGATAATAAATTATATTATTAAGTTATTAAAATATTAATTAGATAGTTGATTGATATAATAAAAAATATTTTTTATTTTGTGCATAGATTAAAATTTAATGGGATAAGATAAATACAAGATAGGGTAAAGGATTGAATAAAGCAATATAAATAAAATGGTAATAGAAAGGATAAATTAAATGGAGAATATGGAGAATGTAGAAATTAATAAAACAATTGATGTAAATGTAAAGAATATAATGTATATATCATCAATAATATGTTTATCATTACTTTCTGTAAGTGGATTAATGATAGGAGACATTGGAGGTAAAAGTGGGATTGGGATATTAGGATTAAGTGATTTATTTAGGTATATTAGTTTTATTTGTTATGGATTAGGTGTGTTTTGTGGTAGTTTATTATGGTATTTTGGGTATGTGTATAGGGATCATGGGAATGGGAATAATGGAAATAGAGATTCAACCTCATCCTTCATAAGAATACATTGTAAATAGATGAATGATTTAATTAGTTTGATCTCCTTTAATGGGAGATTATTTTTTTTGATAGTGTAAGTATAAAGTTTAATTTTATGGATAGATTAATATCAACAAATTATAAATATAAAAAGTATAAAGGAGTGTTATTAATGAAATGTTTAAAGTGTGGGAATACTGATTTAAGTATATTGGTTAGAATGACTGTTAATTTTCCTGTAGATTTAAATGGGAATATTTATATTAATGATTATGAAGGATATAATGATTTATTAGAAGAAGCAATAAATGATGTGGGAAAAGAGGATAAATATTATAGATGTTGGAAATGTGGATTAGAGTGGAGAGTAGATGGGAAGGTTAATAAATAATGAATGAATGAATATAAATGGGAGGTAATTATGATTATTAATGTACAGAATATGGATGGATATTATTTAGTTATGGAATTTATTGAAGGTAGTGTGGTTAATTTAGTTATTAGTGATTGTATTGAGAAAGTATTTGTATTTAGAAAGAATGTTGATGTTATTATTGATTTGGGTGAGATGAATAGAGAGGAAGTTAAAGTTTATGAGAAATATAGAAAGATGGTTGGATATGGTGATAAGTTTGTTAGTGTTTTGAAGTATAGGAGTGAGTATGTTGTGTAAGATTGGAATAATATTAAATACTTTTTTAAAATAAAATAAAAATTAATATTGACAGATTATAAATATAATAGTATAATACAGTTAGGCAGAAGTATGTCTAAAATTAAATTAAAAGGAGAAGATTATTTGCAAAGTGAAGTAATTATTAATGATGTAAGAATCCCAATTATAAAAGAAAGTGAGGTGATATATTATCCAATTAGTTATATGGGTAGTAAAGTATTATTAAAAGATTTAACAGGTAATCAATTAATTAGAAATGGATATGGTGAGTACATAAGACAATTTGAAATTAATTATGGAGAAGATACAGGTGGAATACAAAATACATATTGTATATCTGAGTTAGGGTTAAAGGTTATATTGAAGAATAGTAAAATTGGTAGATTGAAGATTGAACAGAAAAGGAATATGAAAGTTTTATGTGAATATCTTAATTTAGATATTGATATTGATTATAATGCTAAATTTAAAGATAGTATTACTAAAGAAGAATTAGAGCAACATGATTTTTGGTCAAAATTATGTATAAATATATTTATAGAAAATAATGATAATATAATATGGCAAAAATGCAATCAATGTGGGAGATATTATCCTTATCATGAAGAATTCTGGATTAAAGAAACAAATAAAAATAATAAACAACCATTAAGAGCAGTATGCAATAAATGTAAAAACGTATATATTCATTATTTTAATAATAAAGAATATACTAAAGCATACTATGAGGGAGGAGAAATATTATATAATATATATAAAAGTGGGAATAAAGATATTTATGAAATTTATAAATATTATATAGAAGGTAAATATGAATATCCATCAATATTAAAAAATAGTTTAAATACTACAAATATAATTGTAAGATTATATAAAGATATAATCTTAGAAAATATTGATAAATGTACACCTGAATATTTAAGTAGTTTAACAAAAATACCAATTAAGTACATAAGTATAAAAACATTGGATAGAAATTTATTTCAAAAAATTAAAAAAGAAGAATTATTAAAAACTAACATAGAGAATGAAATGCCAAAAGAAAGAAAACAAAGAATATATAGTAAAAAAATAATTAAAAGAATGACATTTGAAGATGCTAAATATTTAGTTGATACATATGTACAAAATAATAATATAATAATTGATATAAGTAATGTTTATATATATGACTATGATGAATTATTTAAATCTTCAAAAGTATATTGGTATGTGACAAAAGTATATAAAGATAAACTTGGATTTGTTATGAGGTATTTTAATAATCAATATGCATCTTATAAATTTAAAAGTGTTATTGGTCAAAGATATTGGAAAGATAGGGATAATGTAGATTTGACTATGAGGTATTTTATTGAACAAGATATAAAAATACCAATAGAAAAGATACCTTTATATGTAACTAAAATGAATTTACAAATGAAAGCAAGTATATTATATAATATATTACGTGAAAAAAGATTTGATAGTAGTTTATTTGAATGGATTAATAGATTATATCCAGATAAATTCATAGAGGAAGATTTTGCTGTAGGAATAATTAGAAATGAATTTGATTCCATGGAAGAAAAAATGGTTCATGATATGTTGAAACAAGAATTTAAGAATGTTGTTTATAATAATAGAAATAGTGAAAATAAAGTTAATATTATGGGAATGATGCCTGATTGGTTTATATTTACTGATTTAAATATTTATATAGTAGAGTATTTTGGTATAGAAAAAGATCAAAAAAGTAAAAATAAGAGAATTGCATATTATTTAGATAAAACTGAAAGGAAATTAAAGAAGTATAGTGTATTACCATATGCTGAGAAAATATATTTATATCCAAGTGATATAAAAGGTGATTGTGAAGGATTTAAAGAAAAAATTAAAGTTATTGTGTGATGATTATTGTTTAGTTAGTTGATTAGATGGATTTGATAGATATGTAGGTAGGGTAATTTAAAATTTATTGTAATAGTAGTTGATATATGTTATCGTATATTGATTACTATTTTTTATTTTTAGATATAAATTATTGTGTATATTTGTATCTAATATATGTGTTTATGGGTTATAATATGGAGATATTATAGAGATATTATTAGTTGATATGTAGATGTAATATTAAATATAGTGGATATAGTTGATTTGAAATAGTTTAATAAATATAATAGTTTTGACGAATGATAATTGAAATGAATTATTTGATTTAATTTGTTTGCCGATAGCATTCGCAGTCGTTGACTATCTGTATGTAGTAGTAGAATAGATGTTGTGTATATGATAATGATAATCACTCTCATTTTTGTAAACTACACCCCACCATGCTCATCTCTTCTGAATCTCTCCACATAATAAACCTTATGCGAAGTTATTATGGTAAATAGTGGTAGTATAGGAAATTGTTAGGTTATTTGTTGGGTAGGTGTAAGGTGTTGACCTGTTGGTTAGCTGGTACATAAAAATACATACTAAAAATAAACTTTGATTTTGATTGAAATAAAGCCTAAATAAGAAGAGATAATTTTGAATAGGTATAATATGACCTGAGAAATGAAATAAAGGTGAAATATGTAGTTATTTTGATTATATCTGATAAAATATGAATGCTTTATATCCTGGTTAATTAATTGATCAATTGATCACAGGATTAATAAAATTGGTTCACTTGTGAAATGTGAGGTGGAACATTATCACCGGGAATAAATTATTACCAGGTACTAAGTCGGAATATATAACAAGAAATTTTTTGTTGAACTATTAAATAAGAATAAATCCTAAATAAGAATCATTCCTATCTAGTAAATTTTCCTAATAAATAATGATTCTTATCCACATAATTGTATCAAATATCAAACAATTAACTCATAACTATATCCATATAATACAATAATAAATACCACAACACATAATATTATTATCTACTACACATAGTAATCAAAACTACATCATGTAATAATAAATACCATATCACATATTATACTATATCTATATTATCTATCTAATACGCCTATAGCCTATCTACTATATAACTAATACATAGACCAACACAAGTCATTAAACACCACTAATATATATACAACTATATAACTATACAACACTTCAAACAAAGCTATACTACTAATACACTATTACCATTATACAATCTAATATACACTCACTATATATTACATCATACTACCATATTATATATACATTGCTACCATACTATGCTACTATTTATATCAGTATCATGTTATCACATTATTACTATCTCGTTACCACTGGTAATATATCATACTACCAACTATATCATACCTATATCATATTTTATATTACAGTCTATGCTACCAGATACACAATACATAAGCTAACACCTATATACTAGCCTTATTACTATATACCATAGTTTACTACTACCAAACTGCTACCATATCAAACGGTATCACCTAAATATCACTCCAACCCAATCCTAACATCAACTCCAACATCACAAAGTATCACCTAAATACTACCAAATCCAAATCCCTTTATTCTCAATTCTCTATACACCTACACGCCAAAATAATTATACCCAACTTAAAACTTCTCATATCACCTTTAAACCATATTGTAGAATACACCAAATTTAAGCCTAAAATAAAATAACGTATATTAGCACCTAAGCACTATAAATATAATTTTACCTACACAAAAACCCTCCAATCAATCATATTAACTATTCCAAAATTTCATATATAAATAACCTAAAATCCATCTAAAATAACCTCAATCACACAACACTCCAACCAATCCAACCACATCATTTTGTTACACTATAGTATCATTTTGCTACACTATTGTCACATTCTGATCATCCTACTATACCTCTACTATACATACACTGTTCCATTTCAACATACACTGTTCCAATATAGAACATATAACCGTTCCATTACGATACACATTTCCAAACTACCACATCAACCTTTAAACTAATCAATATACCCTCCAATATATCCAACCAAACAACGCAAAAAACCTACTAAAATCAACACTTTCAGCCCTCTGTATAATCTATACCCTCTTAGGGTATACTACAAATTATAAATATAATTTTGGCATGATTCTTGCAATATATAATAGTGTAAGTCTTCTTTGAAAACTACACATAGGCAGGGAGTACGGCGAATAAGTGACCGAGCGACGATACTGCAAAAGCTGCATGAGGGTAGCCAGTGGAAGGACTGAAAAGTCTGGGCTATGGGTGGATTACCACACAGGGAGAACATGCGGAACATGCAAGGAGCAGGTGGACGGTGCCAGAACTGCATAAATCCTTTTTAAAGCCTTCAACTATCTTTTATTTACTATGTTTTGCTTTAACTTTGAAGGTTTTACAAAGGGTTTATAATAAAAGGAGGTTATAACATGAAATCAAAATTTGAATACATAATAGACCGTGACGACAATAAGAAAATAACTGGCAGGTCAGTACAAATAACTATAACAGCCAGTACCTTAGAAGATGCAGAAAAGGCTTTATCACATTTTGAAATTTATTTAAAACTGAATACAAATAACAATTATCATTTTTCTGGTTGTCCTTGGGAGTGTAAAGCAAAAAACAATAATTGGCAATATGGCGATACTATAGTAGTTGATGACAAGGAAGAAGCAGAAGAAATTAAAAAGTATTACAAAAAGTGGAAATAATAACAATACTCCTACACTGTTGATAAAATCGCTTGGTGTAGGAGTATAACAAACCAATACATAACAAAGGAGGTACATACAAATGATGCATCATGAATTTTGTACTATAACAGCTTTACAAATACCATACGAGCAATACGCCAACGAGATTGAACCATTATATATGCAGTCACCTTTACAGAAGCAAGAATTTTGCAGTAAATGGTTAAAGAAGTATAACAGAACCAACAAACCAATAGCAGCAGCCTGCATCCTAAAGGACGTTAAAAAGGACATTATAACTTCTATCAAAAATGAGATTGATAACAGAAAATACTATAACATTGAACGCAAAAAGCTAGTTGCAGAACAATACAAAATTTTCAAATCCCATTATGATTTCTATGAAGATTCAAATGGAAATTGGTGGGAATATATACACGATAACATGAGGCAAGTATTTACCAGAGAAAGATTTAATCTAATTGAAAGACATAGTTGTGAATGCCATTATCACATTATTTATAAAGACTGCTCAGAAAGAAATTTCCATTCTGACGATATTATAACAGGACATGAAAATGCAAAAAACATAAGCTATAACAATATTGTTTATATGTCTATATCCACAGGAGATTATGAAATGGATACAGAGACAGGCGAATTAAACTTTGATGTATCTGAAGATGACCAACTTGAGGCAAGAGATAATTATTTTGCAGGTATTGAAATAAAGTATAAAACCAAATGGGGATTAAAACAACTAGCAAAATTAAACCAATAACACTATAACAACTCCTACACTGCCACCTAACCAGGTAAATATAGTGTAGGAGTATAACAACTTAACAGCTTGCACCATACCGATTAATCAAATTAACTTATACTAAACTAAAACTAAAAAGGAGATATGAGAAAAATGACACATGAAAATTTCTATGCAGGTAATACTGAATATGTAATAATTTACAAAAATGGTACTCACCACATAAAGGAAGTATCCTACAACGACAACGACGACACAATATTAACAACAATTTTCACCGGGAATTATGAAAAATGTCTAGCCGAGAAGGAGCACATTATAACAGAGCATGCCGAATCATTGTTTTAATATATATTTTAGAATCTTTTTTGAATGCAGGAGTGACAAATTAACACGGTCAACCTGCATTTTATAAAGGATTAAAAATAAATGTAAATAAAAGGAGAATGATAACAATGACTAATATTAACCTAAATAACATTATCCGTGAGGCTAAAATGTGGAATACTCAAATTAAAACTTTGGAATCTACCCTAACAACCTTAACCGATACGCATATGATTAATAGTTATAAAAAAGCCATTGCCGATACTGCCGAAATATTAACACCGCTAAAAGCTAAACTTGATTATTACCAAATTTTTTATACCGACACAATCAGCCCGGAAATAAACAACGTAATAGCACACGAATTAGACTTACATCTCCCAGGCGACATTGACAGTTATTTAGAAAATTTATATCCAGGTACGGATCATATTATTGTTGGATGCAGAACCGGAAAAACTATAGAGGAACTAACCAGCACACCACATTTTAATTATTCCGTTTAATCCGTTTAACTCAATAAATTATTTTAAATCTAAAAATGTTAGTATTGATGTTATTTTCTAAAATTGATTCAATGCTAACATTTTTAAAATTCTAAATAGGAGTACCAACCGATGCAACTTTTAAAATTTTCCCTAGAATTAAAAAAAGGTATTTTAACCGAAAAAACCTTAAACTTAGAAATTTACAAAGAATCTCCTAAATTTTACTATATTAAAAATGATTATCCTAGCAAAATACACAAAGAAGAAGACATTAATATTTTATCTTTTTGGGAACAGAACAGAAGTATAGACACCTTAACAGCTTGGATTTATTTAGATTCAGAAGAATCAATTCCTAAATTTAGGGAGTTAATTCTTAACAGATTTAAAGAAATTTTGCTAGAGGATAAGTTAAAAATAGAACTAAATTTAACCTGTTTTAAATAAATTAAGAAGGAGGTACAAAAAATGAATAAATGTAGTCTATGCGGAAAAGAACACGACACTAACAACTTTATGTATTGCCCGGATTGTATAAAATCTATATTACAAAAATCCGGTATTGATGAATCAGAAATTTTGACAGAAGAAGAGCAGGAGGAACAAAAAGAGCAACAACAAGAAGTAGAAAATTATTGTTTGTTTTGCCGTGGCGGTGGTTGTGTACAGTGTGAGCCTAAAAATTATCTATAACAATATAACATATAATTTATTTTCCGTTAGCCTACTAGAAATGGTAGGTTATGGGAAGGTAAATATAGTATAACAGGAGGTAACACCAATGTAGAGGCTAAAAAACCTCTTATAAAGTCCTTCTACACTCTTCCTCCAACACATAACAAAAGAAGGATTTTATAAGGAGTGCCTAACCGTAACATGGGATGTATTGAAACAGTATAACAAAGATATCTTTAATTTGCATATTGCCAAAAATCCATATAACAGCTCACCACCAACCACCATGCAATATGTAATCTAAAGGTATTTTAATATTTACCTTAATATAACATATACATAATATAACAATATCAACCAAATATAAGGAGGTTAACACAATGGAACAAATAAGCTGGTTGATGCAGGGATGAAAACAAATCCTTTGTAAAATACCTTATAACAGTAAGCAACAAGCATTATACATATAACAAAATAAGGTATTTTACAAAGGATTTATAACAGACAACTAAATTAAGGAGTTGATATTAATGACTGACAATAGCATTCCCTATCTTTGCCAATGGAATTCTACTACCAACAATGATCAACCAATTTGTAAAATCAATTCAGAACACGTTAACATACTCTTAGACTTATCCACTATGCCAGAAAAAATTAAAAACAAATATATTCCAAATATGTATTCAATGTTTTATCCAGAGGAACAAACCTGTTTAAATCCTACATACCTAGATAAATTATCCATTGAATTTAATTCCTTGATTCCTGTTAATTACAAGGAATATAATGACAATGGAGATATTGAAAGAACTATCTTTGTAGGATTTTTACAATTACCGCATAATGTCATAGATTCAGAAGGGAAATTAATCCCATATTCTAATAGAGATGATTTATTGAAGATAACAGAATTTACAGAAGATAACAATTATAATTTCCGTTGTCATTTTACTAAAAATAGTTATTATTTTTCAGATATTGTAATAAATACATATAATTTCTTTAATAATAAAATTCGCTCATATGATCAATATTATGCATTTATTGGTAATATGAATAGATTGAATGACAAATTAGCTGATAACACACAAGAATATTATGCAGAAATTAACCGTAATACAGCAATCAATTCACCACGACTCAACATGGATAATTATAACTTTTCTCATGGTTTAACCGCTTTTAATAATGGTTCACCTGAGAGAAATCTTAATAATATCTTAAATAGTATAACAGATAGTAATAATAATTATATGGAAATTTGTTGTTCAACTCCTAATAAGCCAATAGGCTTAATGGGAATATTTGTAAAAGGTAAAGTAGTCATGGCAAGTTGTACCGATTTATATACAGAAATTGGATCTGAGTATAAACGCATATTCGATAACATAGACTATTTTACACCAGCTTTTTCTTATAGTCAATTATGGAAAAAACACTCAGGAAGGGGAGGTGACAACTGCAACAACGAAATAATCCTAATTCCTGGTGAAATAACAGGAATATGGGTTAAGGAATATGCCGGAATTGAGACTAAAGAGGATGCTCAGGAAATAGCAAAACAATTAAATGTCAGCTTGTCTATTGTAAGTGCTTGGAGACAAGAATAATATAATTTAAGTCTACCTTAACCGGGTAGGCTTTTTTATTTTGTCCATTTTTAAATCCATAATTTCCCTAATACCCCAAATCCTCTATAACAGACCAACAAAAACCACCTTCCATATAGTTCCATAACAGCACATCATAATCCAACCTACCATAAATTCCCACAAATAACTCTTTACATTCAATTCTCAATATGTTATAATGAAATTTACCGACGCTATTATATATACAATCTATACAATATCCATCAATTAATCATCAATTCATCAACAAATTAAAAAGAAAGGAGGACAGAAGAAAATAGATATAATAATATTGCTAAATGTCAATAGTTTTTTATAGAATTGTATAAATAATATGTAGAAAAAGAAAAATAATAATCAATTAGATTAAAGCCAAACGAAAAAGGAGGAACTATTTATTAATACCACAACAAATGATCTACATGAGATAGTAAAAAGAGTATTATATATTAATCTAATAATCAAAAATTATAAAGGAATGTGTATTTTACTAAAGCAAGAAGAAAAGCAAGGAGGAAGAAATAAAAAGCTTCAATTTGAAATATGGAAACAATATTTTAACTGGATTAAACAAGGCCACAAATACATAATAACTGAAATATACGATAACCCAATAATCAAAATAGATAATCAAGGAAATAATATCTATAATACATATATAGAAAAGCTAGTCCTTGATCTACTAGTCCAAAAATACGAATCAGAAGATGAATATAATAAAAGAATATATCTAAGTAAAGATAATATGTTACAATCTCTTAACATGGTTAATACTAACTATCACTATATAAAATACAATATAGCTGATTCAGCGAACTATATAAAAGTAAAATCAGAAAACATAAAGGAATTCTATGATATAAATAATAAGAATTTTAATAACTCAGTTGAAAGAGCCTTAAAACGTCTAGCGAATAAATTTCTTGTCAATTGGCAATTTACTCAAACGGTAGCAGTAAAAGAGTCTGATATAAAAGATGTATATGATTATGATGATGAATCAATAAAAGAAATACATAGAGATGCTACCAAAATAGAAAGAGAATATATAATAAAATATGAATTATTGATGGCTGAAGAAATGGGATTTAAAACTAAGCAAGATATATTTTTATGCGGTAAATATTTAGAATTTATAGATAGAGTATGCAATAAACTACGAGAAGAAGAATTTGATATTTTATATTACTATACAAGTTATGATATAGTATTTCACGAAAAAGTAATAGAAGAATTAAATAATATTAATCAGTATCTATTAGATTATGAAGAAAGGAAAGATGTTAAGGTTACTCTAAATGGTATCATATCTAGTAACATAGTAAAGAATACTGAAAAGCGACATATTGAAGCTATAGAGGAATTGCCACCAGTATTAGGTCAAAGAAGAATTGATAAATATGATTATAAACAAGCAACATTATTAAGACGTTCTAATGATAATTATATTACTGATAATGATAAAATAATTGATACTGTTATAAACCATAAAACAAGAAAATTAATTGATAATATTATATCCTACAATAGAAAAGAAAAAGATAGAATAAATAAAGATATAGATAATTTATTATATGGCGATGAATAGAATATAAAAATAAAATTGGGTACTAGAACAGGCAATAGAGTATATATCATTATCCTGTTTGTGTACCCAATTTTTTATTATTTAATTTTATATCATGATATATTTATGATACCGTCTATATTATACCTTATAATTATCCTTTTTTTATATCTTAATTTTTACTTGCTACTATTTTATGGTTTATAAGTGACAACTTTTATTTTACTATTGCTATTTAGGTGTATGGTATCAAATTTTACTTTTTGCTACTTAATATTAATATCACTGCTACCATTAAAAATTATATCGCCTCACTAACCTATAGTCTAATCGACAATCGTTGACTGGTATTATTTTTACCCGTTTAAACGGGTAAAAAGTTAATCCAGCCAATTAATAATTTATATTATTTCTATCTCCCATTGTTACTTACTATGTTACCGCTTATGCTACCACAAAATTTATTATCATGTTATTAATCATGTTACCATCCAAAACTAAAAATTTAACATCATCTTGGTATCATCCAAATATCATCAATCAATCTATTCTTTAATTTCTCTTTCTCTAATCATCAATTTTCCTTCTTCCTTCCTCTATTCCCTCAAGGTACAAATACACACTGAATATTTTATACAGCCATTCCTGGGCATTCTGACAAGCCATAAAAAACTCTTATATAATCATAGGTACAAGGATCATCAATGTAATATATTAACAATATTCAGTATAAATATACATATACACTCTATTATACATGTATAAATGTATAATTCACCTCATATTTACCCTACATTAACCCTAAAATTATTATATTTATAGTCTGTCTCAGTGTTTATTTAACATCATGTTACCATTATACTTCTTATTTTAGCATCATATCTATATGGATATTACCGGAAATGTTTATAAATTATAGTTATGAAATTATGTAGGGAATTGATTGGTTAATAATAGGTAATAAATGTATATTGTAATATTTCGATATATGAATAATTAAATATTATAATATCGAGATAATAATATATAGTAAACGATTGTTAATTTTTATGTATTTATCTTCTGGTTAATATCTACCATAAATTAACAATAAATAATTTATGAAAAGTAAAAATAATAATGTACATTTATTATCTATTAGTATATAATAGTAGTTGAAATATATTATTTTTTAAGGAGGTTTTACAAATGGCAAAAACAACCAAAAAGAATTATTTTACACTTGTGCAACTTCAACAAAAATTCTCTGGTACGATTGACAGGGACATAAATATTAAATCAGGGAAAACTAAAAAAGATACATATATAGTCAGTAACCTCTGGGAACTTGCAGAAAAGTTAAACCTAGTGACAGAAACAGATATAAATATAATGAAAGGATACACTCAATATACTTGTGGGTGTTGGTGTTGGGATAAAAACCCTGTCAAATGTCCTATATGTAGAAAGATACTCAGAGATCGCACAGAAGCAGAAATAGAAGAGGATAAACTTTGGGAATGTTAAACACCTTCTAACAGGTGTTTTTTCTTTTTCTCAAATGCCCAAAAAATCAAGAAAAATAAATATAAAAATATTAAAAAACCTATTGCAATTAATCCGAAAATGTTTATAATTATATATAGAAAGTAAATACATAAATTTTATAAGGAGGTTTTACAATGAAAATGATTAACATTAATTCTCAATTAGGAGAAGAGGTAATATTGGCAGTAAATGGATATGGGCAACCTACTACAAAAGGTAAAATATGTAAGATTGAGCCAGATTTTAGACATTATGCTTACAATAAATGCAATCAGTCAATTACCAAAATATGGGTAGATATTACAGAAAGTAAAAATCCCAGATATATAGGAGGTAGTCAACAGGAATTATTTGACAATGAAACTGGAAATAAATTATCATTTTAAACCCTTTTTAAAGGGTTATTTTTTTGTTTAATATGTACTATTTATAAATAATATTAATATAATAATATTAATATAATAATATTAAGCAATAAAAAATACATAAACCATAAGGAGGTCTCATCATGAATCAATATTCCTTTTATTACAAATTAAATTCCTATATATTAGGTTATACTGCATATTTGAAAATATTTCTAGAATCTTCACTAACACCACAAAAGGAGGTAATAAGTATAAAATCTATATTATCCCAGCAAACTGGCATTAATGCAGAAGAATTTATTCCTGTTAGAAAAAGAGAATTCAGGAAAAATAAAGAAAATTGTGTTTATATAATTGATGATAATTAGAGCCTACGGGCTTTTATTTTTTGTCCATCCCTCCAACAAAATTTATTACCCTTCCCTCATTCACTCCACAACTCCACACAATCCCCATAGCACCACCTAAAAACCTAATTCCCTTACCTTACTACCTCTATTCCTCCAGCACTCCCAAAAAGCCTCCTACGGCAATAATTAGATATAAATTCATTAAAATTATAAAATAATTGGATATAATAATTATTTATTTTGCTAGATAATTGGTAGTATATGGTATGTAATTGAGGCTGGGAAGGTGTTTTGTATTGATTAAAGAATAGAAAAATAATAATTTGTTTATCTGTATTGACATACTGACTGAATTTGATATAATTAATATCAGCAAGCGGAACACATATTATTTTTCTACATAGCACTTTGAAAATTAAATATAATATATTGGGAGGTTACACCTTATGAAAATTAATGAATTAATGCAAGCCATCGAAAACAGCTATAATAAATATTTTCCATTATCCAGAATATCAGTTGACTATGTAGGTAATATTTACCGTTCAATTTCCATATGTTGTTATTTGGCAGGTAATAGCACAGAAGTATATAATAAAATTTGGCGTAATGATATGCTGAATATTAGATTCTCGATTGATGCAGAATCAGGAGAATTTGAAAAAGGTACTACCGAAGAATCAGAACTACCTGAGAATTTGAAAATTGAAGTAAATTGCAAAAATTATTTGATTAAGCCTAATAATTCACATTTGGTATATAGTAGAAGGGAATTGAACTATAGAAAAACAAAAGGGAATGCTAAAAAAATTATTGCCACATTAGATAAATATTTTATTAAGTTAAAATTGCAATTGCAGGATGATTTGAAGGCTGAATTGATTACCGACAACCACAAAGAATTATTATTAACAAAATTAGCTTAAATTAACTTTAAACCCTTACTTGATAGCCTAAAAAGGTAAAATCAAATAAGGGTTTTTATTTGTCTGTTTATTGTTTTATGTCCTTTACTCAGCAAAAGTGGATCATATTGTCTCAGTATTAGCTTAAAAATTATAGATAGTAAATATAAAAAATAATGCTTTACATTGTCTTAAAAATGATTATAATTATATATAGGAATTGCTTTTTGAAAACTACATATTAAATTTTAGGAGGCCATGACATTATGAAAAATTTTAGAATTAAAAGTGATAACTACATGGTTACAGCAGGGCAGGAGATAATTAGTGAATTGTTTGAGAATGAACTGGAATCACTAAACGGTAAAAAGACACATTATATTAACTGGTTTAATTTTAATAGTGGCAGTATCTACTATGACAACAATGGCGAAAGGTATATAGTTAAAGAGATAGACCACGAAAACAAAACTGTAAAATTAGTTTAACCCTCTATAATGAGGGTTTATTTTTTGCTTAATTTAAGAGATAGTAAATATAAAAATATTAATAAAAAGGTATTGCAATTAATCCTAAAATGTTTATACTTATATGTAGACAGTCAAATACATATTAACTGAGGAGGTTATTATAAATGGATAAAAACGGTAAAGAAATGAAAAAAGGTGACATAGTAGAAATTAAAAATGGATTTTTCAAGGCTGATAATGGATTGTTTCGGGTTGAACATGCACCAGGAGATCCAAACTGGTTAGGGACTGACTGGTGTTTGAAACGTGTTAATAAAAACGGTACAGACTCCAAGAGTAAACATAGTACAGCATTTTGGCCACTAATGGCAACTACTAATAATTACCAGAAAAACAGCGAAGCCAAAAAGCATAATGCACAATTCGCCACAATTGAAATTATAAAATCAGCTTAAACCCTATTAGGAGGGTATTTTTTTTTGCTACTCAGTAAGAAAAGTAAATATAATAAATTACTAAAAGGGTATTGCATTTGCTCAGATAATCATTATAATTATATGTAGAGAATTAAATAAATTAACAGGAGGAATTAACCATATGACCAAAACGGAACTAACCAAAAAGGCAAAACAGCTAAAAGAAAAAATGTTTACTCTTAGAGACGATGCAAAAGGCAGTATAAAGGAAATAATTTTATTAATCCAATGTAAGCATGAAGGAAATTATAAACCTATGCAGGACACAAAATTATATAATAAATACTCCGGTGAATATTGCCAATACTTAGAAATATTATGACCCTCAATTGAGGGTTATTTTTATTAGAAAATAAATATAAAAATATTAGTAATAAGGTATTGCAAAAATGTTAAAAATGATTATACTTATGTATAGATAGTAAATACATATTAAATTTCTGAGGAGGTTATTATTAATGAAAAATAAATTTAAAGAATTAGCAGGTTATGATCCAGACAATCTAGTTATAATGGAAGATAATTGGATATGGAGCAAAGGAGGAAATAGTAACCCCTATACAGACAATGAAGTATGGAGCGAACAACTTAAAGAATTTAAAAGTAAAGAAGATGCTCAGAAGTTTTTAGATGAATACAAAGAAATGTATATTTTAGATTCAATCTAACCCCTTTATGGGGTTATTTTCTTTTCATGACAAAACAGCGATTTTATACAGAAAATGGTAAAATTAAGGTGCTATAAACCCTTATAATTCAAGGGTTTTATTTTTTGTGTTTTTGTAAAGAAAGTGAAAATAATAGTTGTATTTAATATTTACCTGTGGTATACTGTTTTCAAGGCAAAATATAATAAAATTTGGGGAGGCCGATATAATGAAAATGAAAAAGGTAGTTTTGACAGACTCAGACACCTGCCGTTGTTGTGGATGTAAGAAGGAAGAAGGAAACACCCCGAAAGAATCTGTAGCAACAAAATACTTCTGGTGCTTAAATTGTTTACCAAAATTGGAGGTGATTGAGCAGTGGTAACATACAACGATTTAACTTTTGTATATGTGGAATACTCTAGCGGAAACAAGGGTTTTACCTTGTACCATCCGAAAACACTGGAAAACATGGAAAACCAATTTCCAGGAAAATGTAAATTTAACTTTTAAATAACCCGAAAGGGTTTATTTTTTTGCTCATATTGGCCGGATAAAATAGAATAAAGATATTAAAAATAATAGTTGTAATATAATCAGTCCTATGTTAATATAGATAGCAATATAATATTTAATTTTTAGGAGGTTGAATTAATGTTATATAAAGCATTATTTGAAGATGAATGCCAAATGGCAATATATGAAGCATCATCTCATGAAGAAGCCATTCAAGAGGCTTTTACATATGAGGAAGAGCACGGAACATTATTTAATGTTTATTTGTTGGATGAGAATTATAACGAATTAGAAACAGTATTCTAAAAGGGGTTAAAATCCCTTTTAAAGTCTCTATAATAGTATTATAAAATTAGGGATTTTAAAAGAGGTTTTAAACTTAAACTAAAATAAAAAAAGGAGTTGGCGAACAATGAAAGAAATATTATTAATGGCAAGTGTTCCTGGGATTATGGCATATGGATTTTGGATGTTGTTGGGAAATATGGCAAAATTGGGAGGTATGTAATGATGATTATAACTACAACATTTGAACAGAAAAGATCTGAACGTATAGAAAAGGCCAGGAAACGGAAGCAACAAGAAACTGAAGAATTTTTAAATAGTGTAAATGTATTAAGAAAATACGATTCTATTCCTAGTGTTGGGATAGTCAAAGAAACAGATAAATGTTACCTTGATTATCATATAGTTAAATATCCAAACTGCCTAAAATATGAATTAATGATGAAAAAGAAAGAACATCCTTTTGATATTTATTATACTAGAGAATACTATGATTTTAATAATATACCTGCAAAATATCAAGCAGTGTTTAAGGAATTAGAGCAATATTTCCATACTGGCCAATAGAGCCAGTTTTTCTTTGTCATTTTTACAATTAAAATAATTAGATAAACTTATACATAATTATACAAATATATACACTAAATTACCTCCAAAAACAGTATAAAAGTATTGTTTTGTTCAAACAGGATTTTTATGTTTTTAGGTTGACAATTTGAGAGATAAAGAATATAATTAATTATGTTTTTAGATTAAGTTTACTCAGGAGGTGCAACGAATGACAATTAAAGAATTTGTACAGACCCCGAAAAAGCAAAAAAGCAAAAAAGCAAATCAATAAATATGGGAGATTACAAAATACAAATTAAAGAAACTATGTACGGTCAAGGCAATTCCTACGAGGCCAAAATAATTTATAAAAATGTCTCTCATTGTATTACTTATAATAATTCTTCAATTTTTATGGCTGATACTGATATTGAGTTAATAAAAACACTATCCGAAAAATCCTATAAATTTTTAGTTGAATACCATAAAAATAACCTATATTAAAATAGGTTATTTTTTTATTTTGCTTGCATTATAAATATAATTTTGTTATACTTACTTATAAACTTTTTCACTCAGGGAGGTGAACAACTTGACATTAAGCCAGCACGCAAAATTAAGAATGATTCAAAGAAAAATAACATTAGAAGACATACATAATTGTATATGTCAAGGTGTTCCCTCTGGCAACACAGACAATAGCATAAAATACTTTTATAACCATTTAACCGTTGTAATAAACCCTGAGACAGACAATATAATAACAGTATATTATAAATCTAAATATTATAATAAGGTAAAATCTTACTGTAATAAAAATAACATAACACTAGATTTAGCATTTAATCAGATCAGAAAGGGGTTATTAAATATATGTTAATATTTGTATATGAAAATATAACAGTGGATGCTATTGGTAAAACTGAAGTAAGAGGGAATAAAAAGGTTAATAATGTAAGTATTCCTTTTACTTCTCAGATTATAGAATCAAAAAAAGGTAAATATTTCTTGCTTGATAACAGGAGATATTACCTTAATAAATTTACTATAAAATAGGAGGTATTAAAAATGTTAAATCCTATAACAATATTAAATAAAAGGAAAAATGGTGCTTGTAGAAATATTGAAGGCAAATATGACATACTCTATACTTTCGGTTGTGTTGAAGATGGTATTAAAAAGATAGTTGAAGTATTGGCCTTCTCAGCAAAAGAAGCTAGACAAAAAATAAAAGAAGGTAAATGCTTAATAATAAAAATATGTAAAAACTAGCTTTATTCAGCTAGTTTTTTATTTGTCTTTTTCTTCTCTTTTCTGTCAATCATCTATAACAGCTATAACAGCACCACATAAGACACAAGCAAAAAATAATTGTAGACAAATTAAAGTAAATTTGCTATACTGTATTTATTATATAGTCAATCAAATCTATAATAGACTCAGCCAATCAGAAAGGAGTTGATCAAGTGCCGAATATTAGTTTAATAAAATTGTTTGTTGCTGGGAGGATTAGCGAACAGGAATTAAGGGAAAGGATGCAGTGCAATAAGTAGTAAATACATAATATTAAAAAATAACTTCATAGGAGGCTAATCAAATGTCAGTTAACATTTCAGAATTATTTAATCTTAATAACCTAAATATTCCCAAGGAAGATTTTATCCAGCAAGCCAAAGCAAAATATCCAAAAGCTGGCTGCTATATATCAATACAGAGTTATGCAGAAGAATTAAATATTTTACTTACTGGTGGAAAATATTACTGTTTGGATAATACTGTATATTCAGTAGCAACCAGTGATCATAGATACATTATATCTCAAGAAGAAACTTATGGAAAAATTAGGTATGTAGTCACAATTAAAAAATATAGTGACGAATACCTGCAAAAAGTTAAAATACCTATACCAATACAGAGACAACAGAAAGTATTAAATATTCAAAATTTAGATTTGTTGGGAAAATATTTTAGAACTTAACCGCTAACAATGCGGTTATTTTTTTGCTTAATTTTCCTCATACCTATAATTCACCTTCCCACAATCGGCCACAACACAGTTAAAAATTGAATTATGTGTCATTGTACCTGCATATGCTGTATGTGGCTGTCAGAGGCGTTATAATTGATTTTAGATAATTGTAGGGAAAATGCAAGCTGATTAAGGCCACAGGAAGTATAAAAAGTTATAAAAGTTATAATCTCAGTAAAAAAAATAATAAAGAAAGTAAAAATAATTATTAAAAATGTATTGACATACTAATTGCTTTTTGATAGAATAAGTTAACTTCAAAAACGGAATTCAAGCAACAGCCGAAGCAATTAATTATACTTCCTCTGGAGTATAAACCTTATCCACACTAATAATTTTAACATGTTGCTAGTGGTATCTATGAGCCACGAAAAGATAGTTATAGAAAGGTATACTTAACCTTACCAAACAGTAACGCAGGAAAAAGACCATTGCATAAACATATTTTTAATATGGCAATGGGGCATGGAACAAAGCGGAACGCAACTTAACCAGCGGTAACTGTATACGTTAACAGGGCGCAACATAACACCAGGAACACAAATTAAAGGAGGAGTTTTATAGAATAGATATATAATAATACATACGGTTTGATTAATACCCAAAAATTAATCTATGTCAGAGAATAACGGAAAAAATATTCTCAAAGGTACACCATAACCTATAATATGGGAATGAATAAAAGTTATTTACTATTTTGTTCCTTGATTTAATCTGGAATTATCCAGAGGTAAACGAAAGAGAGGATTAAGGACAATAACGGTTATAACTTTTATTTTTAATTTGAGTAATAACAGCTATAACACCTTAACCGATTTAAAAGTTTAACAGAATCAAACCAGACACAACAACAATAAAAACCTGCTAACAATTAACCTTTATAGAATCATTAGTAAAATTGTATAAGAAGAATTTGCCAAATGCTTGCAGGAGGTATTACAGATTCTTATACTATATATTGCTAAATATATCTATAATAAAATATTGTTAGCAGGTTATGACAGAATATATTATAACAGTATAACAGATTTATTATTTTAGTTGTATTTGCTATAAAAAGCAGGTAGAATTAAAATAATAAAGGAGGTCATGACAAATGACAAAAATTTTTAATGGTGAAAGCACAGATATTACAATAGTTACCGATTTAGGCAGTATAATAATACCTGCTAAGGAAATTGTAGAAGTAGAAATTCCAGAAGATGCGGTTTTTGGGACAGATACGTTTTATGTGGAAGAAGAAGGAAACTGGTACGCTAACCATAAAGGCGTAAATAGTTGTGAAAGTGGTGCAGAAATGGAAATTTATAACGCATATTAAAAATTTAATTTCTGGCTTATCCCATCTAGATTTTACATTAGTTGGGATATACGAGGAATTGAATACAACAATAACAGGAGGTTTACATATGAATTTTTTAGAAGTTATTGGTAGAAACCAAGTTTCAATAATCCCTTTAAATGTCACAGGTGAAATAACTGTAGGATGTTTTCTGAATGGTAGTCATGTTTATGACAGAAACAAAGAGAACCTTGTCGGTTATGAACTGGAAGTAGATTCAGAAATGGGAACATGGTTATCATGGAAAGTTATGGAAATTATCAATAGGAGACATGGTTATACTGACGAACCATTTTTAACTCTTGTTACCATGCCGTTACACGATTCCAGCGGAAACTGTTTCCCAAGAAGAGAAGTATGGGAGCAGGAAGGATTGCATAGAATATTACCATGTGGTCATGTTTATGGTTGGTGTACCTGCAACGAAAAATAATCAGTTTTACGGTTTACGGAGGTATTCGCAAAAACCTCCTGCCAGAAAATATAAAATTAATCTATAACAGGAGGTAATATTTATGGCTAGAACATCAAAGCAAGAACATTATACTAATATGATAACTAGAAAGTTAAATAGAGAATTGGAAATACTTAAAAATGCAGTTACACAAGTTGAAGGAATTTTAAATGCTGATTTGTTAGAGATAGAATATAAAGCTATAAAAACATTTGAAGCAATGCAAAAAATACAATTCGATTCTGAAATATTCAGAGATATAATTGAAATGAAAAAATCTTAAAAATCAATATAACAGCACCCTACAAACCCTTGTTATTCAAGGGTTTTCTTTTTGTCAAAACATGACAAAATATAGTTTTTATTCAAATGTGAGATAATGGGCATAATTTCATAAAATTAGTGGTTGACAATTATATTTTAGTTGTGTATACTATTATTAATCTAATACATATTTTTGAGGAGTGGAACGAATGAAACCTTTAAATCAAATTGTTAATGATATTATTAATTCTGAAAGTGTTGCCAACATCCAGCCTAATACAAAGTCCTCCCTGTATGATGATGTATGCAATAATATTGTTAATCAATTGCACGATCAAATAGGTTACAGGTGCTATAACCCTTATCAAAAAGCAAATTCTTCTGAAAGAAATATAGAAATAATAGGAAATAACAGAAATAAAATTATTTTACGTTTAGAAGTAAAAGTAGAAAAACATGGAAATGTTAAGTATAGTTATACTAGTGCTATGTACTACAAAGTTAAAAGTATAAAGTTATTAACTTATAGTAGTGTAGGCATTAATAAGCCAATTGATGAAATATTTGCTGAGATAGAAAGGGAAAAGTTAGAAATTAAAAAACAGGAGGCCAACCAGTTCCCTAAGATTGTAGAAGAATTTGAATCTTATATTTTAGGGATTAAAGAGAAATTGAGGAAATTATAGAAAGATATAGTGACAGCATAGAAGCCTTAAAAATATTAAAAAATTAACCTCCAATTAGGAGGTTTTTCTTTTTCTTTAACACCTAAACCCTACCACAATTAACACAATCCCCATATAACCCCTTCAAACCTCCAACCAATACAGTCACACCCGGCAATAATTTAACCCCTCTAAAACAGCCTTAAAACGAATAAAAATAATGCTTGCAAAATTATCTTTATTATCTGTTATTATTAAATCAATCGAGAGATACATAATATATTAAATCACTGGGAGGTTATTAAATGGATAATGTAAAAATGAGCAAGAAGCAAACTATTGAGGTATTTAACAGTATATTTAATCAGCTTGAAGGATACGAACAGAAGGAATTATTAAGCCAGCTGATTCCTAAACTAAGTAAGAAGGACGTAAAGGAATTAATTGGTTGGAGTCAAGAAAGATTCCCTAACCAAACCTATATATCCTTAGTAGAGAATGGAATAATTGAAGAAGATTAAGGCCAGCGATAAGCTGGTTTTTATTTTGTCTATATTTAATTTGCAATTATCTTTATAATGTGTTATAATTGCTTAACGAATAAAAAGGAGGTTGAACATGTTGACGAAGAAAGAAAAGCACCTGCAATAATACATAGAATACCTTCAGAGTGTAGGATTTAAACAGAATCAAGTCGGGAATTGGATCGGAAAAGGTATCTATAAAAATATAATAGTTTATGTATCAGGTAACAATTGTAAAGTGAAATACAAAGGTGAAATAATCTTTAATCAACTAATCAGTAAAACCCCAGCAATAAAACTAGAAACTATTATAAGGCCGATTCTAGGAGGTGAATAACACCTTTTATTTTTTTGTTAAAATATAGGTAAAATTATCTATAACAAATAACAGAAAAGCCTTTACAATTATATTGACACTGTGATATAATAAATTATCCGAAAAGTTGAAATTTCCAATTTTACAAACCCTTATAAATCAAGGGTTTACAGCACCTAAAAACATGATAAAACTAGTATTTCATTCAAAGTGTAAAGGAGGTTTTAAAATGAAATTAAAATGTGATGATTGTAAAAAAATATTTGTAGGTAATAAATTAATGTTAAAACTTGGCATATGTCCTGAATGCGGAGTAAGTAAAGTAAATGATAAGCCAGTATTAAATATTATAAAAACAAATTAATATATTTTAAGGAGGCCTATTGATGGATTGTTTAGAACGTGCTGTTTCTTTTGGAGTAGACCCAAAAGAATTAAAATTTTCAGATACCCATTGTATGGATTTACCATGTTTTGAAGACTGTCCAGTTATTGCTAAATATAAAAATGATTCTATATGTTCAAAATGTGAAGGTGGTCAATGTTACTTATGTGATACTTGTCAGTAGGAAGTTAATACATAATTTTGAGGAGGTTATTTAATGAATAAATACGTTGTTAGATTTAAAGATGCTATTCTTGGTGGTGAACATTGTATTTTGATTGATGCAGAAAATACTGCTCAAGCGATTAAAGTAATTATGACAGAACAACCAGACAGATTTAATAATGCTAATTTTGAAATCATTAAAATAAATGAGATGAATAATAGTAGGAAAATAAAAGTAGAAGAAATGATAAAAATTATTAAACATAATGCTGATATAAATAAAAAAAGGTTTGAAGGTAATGACACCGATTATTCAAGAGGGATTTATAAGAGTTATCAGGAAGTATTAAGTTTAATAGAAAAAATCGAAATATAGCACACCTTATAAACCCTTATAATATAAGGGTTTTATTTTTCCAATAATTGAATAAAAGGAAAAATTCATTCAAAGTTTAATCTTGACATAATTATAATTGTATTGTATACTTAGAAGGTAAATATAATAACTCAGGAGGTTAATGATATGTATTTAGAAATAACCTTTAACAACGGGATAACTGAAGAATTCGCTTTAGGTTCTAAATCTTCTCATGATTTAATTAATAGATGCATTGAGGCAGGAGATACCAAAGAAATTAAATCCGTCGATAAAATTATATATAGAGCCAATAAAGAATATTTTGAAAAAGTTGATTCTCTTGAATTCTATGCACAAGCAGCAGAAAATAATTCTTGTGGCGTTGATGGTTGGAGGGAAGAAAATAAAAAAATGTCAGAAAGGAAGAAGCAATATAATAGATTAGTTATACATAATGATTTTATTAAAATGTACGATAGAGCCAATAAATTAAGAATTGAAATATTAGATAATGTTAAAAGTATAGAAGATAGGAAGGTATTGCTTAGAAGATGTATAAATGTTATGCGTAATATGCAAACTTGGATAAAAGGAGATAAAACTGCAATATAATAAATGTAAAAATATATAATTGAGACTGGATAATTAACCAGTCTTTTTTGTTTTTCTATAGATATAACATTGATTATAACATTGACACTAAGATATTATTTTGATATACTATTACAAAGATAATAAATATAATTTATTGGAGGTACGAACAATGAAAATAAAATCACCGAACAGGAATATAATGACCGCAAAGCACAAATTGAAGCAAGTATAAACCTATTTAAACAACTTGAAGGAAATTATATTTCTGTTACGTTAGATGAAACTAACGACCAGAGTATTAGAGATCAACATGGATTATTTATTAACACCATTAACGATGCTTTGTATGTCTTAGAAAAAGAATTACAAAATTTGAAAGATAAATGGAATACAAAAGATTGGACATACTCAGACTATGCAAGTTATAATTTAGCAGTTAATAATATTGATTAATTATAAGAGGTTTTAACCTCTTATAATTAATCAATATTATAAAAATAATTACATGAATCTGCTTGACTTTAGTATCTCAATACTATATAATTATAATTGTTGAGAGGGGAATAACCCTAATAAAAATAAAATATAAATAGAAGGAGATTGATAATAATGTTGCAAAGTAATACTTTATGTGTGGTTGATGTTGCAGGTATTAATATTTATAATTTTTCAAATAGCCAAATTCAGGCAGAAGAAACACTGATTAAAGCTATTGAATCAAATAAAGAAGACATTGAAACATGGAGTAACCACTGTAAAAATTATCCTGATACCGTGCAATTTAAAACTTACTTGAAACAGGCACAGGGTAAAAAATATGAAATTATGACATATGAAGAATTTGTGCAATTGGAAAGAAAGTATTTCTTAGATAAGCCATTGAAAGAGATTGATGAAGAAATCTGGGAAGAAATGTTAAATGTACTACCTCCCATTAAATGGTGTACAATAGATGGCATAGAAATGTTTTGCATGTCGGAGATGTACACGGGATTTTATACTTCTCAGTATATGCACGATAAAAAAACAAATAAATACTACCATAAGATGGTTGATATAACAGACAAAACAACATGGGGTTATAACTTCATAAATTAACAGGAGGTTTTATAATGAATAATAAATTTCCATTTCATGTTCTAGATGATCTACTGAGTGGTTTTACTCATGATGATCTAATAACCGCAGTATTAGCCAATGAGACAGAAATAACAGAACAAACTATTAAGAAAGTTTTTAATGAGATGTTGCAACAACAAATTAATGAAGCCAAAGCAACATTTAAGGATAATTTGCAGGAAGTTTTAAAAATATGTAAAGAAAGTAAGGATTGAAGGGGTTAAAATCCCTTCCCTTAATGCACCTAACCATAAAAAGGTTAGACGGTCACAAGTCCGATACAACGCAGAGTGAGGGAATAAAAATATACATATAACAGGAGGCATACACAATGAATAAAACTTTAATTTTTGAAGGTGCAGGGAGCGAAATAACAGTAGTAGGCAATTGTCGGATAAGAACTAGAATACGCAACATTGAAGGTAGATTGATTTACATAGAAATAAATGGATTTCAAAACACCAATAAAACTCCAAAATATGCTAAAGGTCTTGATGTTGTAGGTCATGTTGATTGCTGTTTTTATGCGGATCATACATGGGATACTAGGAATAACAGTTCGAGTCAGTTGTCGCACGTTACTAAATTTCATTTTGAGTATACCAAAGATAACATTCTAAAAATTGTCAATGAAAATCTAAATTGTGATTTTGACAATATGGAAGTAGTCAACAAAGGTTTGTATATTTACAACACAGTAGAACCTTTATGTGATTGCTCAGTACCAGGCTATACACCCTTTAAAGAAACAAAAATTAATATTAGTGTTCTTGACGGTGTACGGTCTCAACAGTATTATGAAAGTAACTGTCTAGCACGTTACGCACTGCCTTATGAATTCGTTAAAGAAATTCCTTCTTTGAAAAATTGGATAGAGGAAAGAACCAAAAAAGAACAGGAGGATTTTAAAAAGTATGGTTATTATACTACCTTAATATGGGATAAGGAAGGTAATATTTACTCTATGGAAATATCTGCAAGACAGAATTTTGTATGTATGAGTTTTGGATTTGAGCAATTAGAGAGTGTAATAAAAGTAGTAAAGGGGTATAATAAATAATGGAATTTACTTGGTTTTTATGTCCTCACTGTAGGCAAAAACTTTTTAAACTTCTAGCAGGTGCAGAGGTAAAAAATATAGCTGTATACTGCAAACGATGCAAAAAGGAAATAGTCATATAGTCATATAGTCATAACTGAATAAACACCTGAGCCTATGAGCCATTAACAAAGTATTTTTATAATATTTGTTAGTGGTTTTTTGTTTGTACACTTCTTTATATGAGGCGATTTAATGCTACACATTAGCAAAAGGTTAAAACAACATAGGCAAACAAATTAAACCGTCTTAAAATCAATCCTACAAGGATACACGTACATATAAGATTATTAATACATATGCTTCTAAAATACATAAATATTATAGAAATCTAAGTTTAATAGGAAGGAGTATCCGACATAATGAACATACAACAACAAAAGGAATTATTAAAACTGTATAAGCAGTATCAAACCACAAACAAAGACATAATCAAAGCTAACCTAAAATCCTTAATGGATAAGGAGGACTTAAAACCTTCTATAATATCCGAATGGACTGGAATTCCGGTACAAACCATTTATCAACTAAGAAAACATAACAACGCATATAAGCCGGATTTTATAACTGCTATGGCTTTATGTGATTTATTAAAAGTGTCAATAACAGAAGTCATAAAACCGATTCAAGGCTTGAGCATCCCAGAATCTAATACAAAGTGGGATATGAAAGCTAAACAAGAATTTGTTTATGATTATAATATTATGGAATTAGAGGAATTATGTAAGAAATACAATATAACACAAAGAACGGCAACAGAGTATAACAAAAACTTTGTTAGAGAGTTTTAAGAGTAGTTTGTAGATATGGAAGTTATATGAGTCTATAACAGCGACAACATGACCACCTTTTGGGAATTTTAAAGTCCCAATATTTGTATAATAGCAACCTAAAAATAGTTGATGAAATAGTAAAATAGTATTAAAATTAGTATTGACATAACAGAACATGTGTGGTAATATAGTTATAGAAATTATATTTACAATTTGTGAAGGAGGATTACATATGAAAATTGGCGATAAAGTATTTGTTTTTGACGATACAGTAAGACAATACCACGATGACCAAGGCAATAAAACTGTTGGATGTTATTACAAAGCAAAATTTGTACTGAAAGAAATCACAGGAGAAACAAAGCAAAGCTATATATTTGACGGCTATAGTAAAGTTAAGAAAAAGGAAATAGGAAAAATCATCTTCGCTACTCAGGAAGATGTTGATAAGCACATTTGGGTGCATGAGAATTATTATAAGATTGGTGAATGGGTTAAAGGTATAAAAGATTATGACAAATTAAAACAGATTGAGGCAATATTAAATAGTTAAACTTAATTAATATGTTCTGTTGTCTATCTTACACTTTTAGATTATAAACAACAAGTAAGATAGTATAGAGGACATAATAATTTAAAGGAGTGGAGTTAATGAAAAAAGTAACAATAGATAGTAAATATTCAGCCACAGGATTAACGAATTTAGAAACTATTAAGAATTTACCTGACTTTATCCTTGGTGGAATTTATCATGAAGCAGATGAAAGGGTATGTAATAAAGAACCTTTTAATAGTGCAGAATTTCCACTTGAAGGTGAATTGATGCAACAGTATGAAGAAGCAATTGAAAATATATTGGAAGAATCTTTTGATGCTTTAATGGGAAGAAATAACCATAAAGTTAAATGGGAAGAATTGTAAAACATAACAAAACAAAGATTTTATAACATTTATTGGAAGGAGTGTTAAAGATGAATCAGTTTAAAATCAAATGGGCAAATAATGATTTTACTCCTAATTTATCTCCTAATCATGAATTAACAATAATTAACCCATTTTTTGGTATTTATATCGAAAATGAAAAATCAGAAATTATTGCATACCTTACCATTAGAACACTTGATATAAATCCAATCACCGAAAAACAATTAAATAAAAAACATGAATTATTAAACTTTGATGTGTTATCAATTGATAAGAATCATCAAGGTTTAGGATTAGGAACGATGTTAACTAAAGAAACATTAAACTTTTGTTTACCCAACGATGTTATTTATATTTATCCTATGTCTGATATTGCAAGGTATATATTGGATAAAATAAATGATAATCGTATTGTAAGAAATTTAAAAATGTCAATAGACAAATCAGAAGGAGTTGTATAAAAATGGATTTTAACTTTACCTTTAATGATTTACAAAAGAAATTGCAAGTAGTAAGTATTCATTGGCAACTTAAAAAGCAAGTTTCTAGGTTATATAAAAATTACAAGAAAGGTAAATTAACCTGGGATAATAGAAAACAGTTAGGTGATATGTTGCAAAAATATAATATTGCAGATTCAAGATTTGACGATTTTGACGATTTTGATGATAGTTTTGATGCACAGGTTAATTATTATTTAGTTAAGTAAGGAGTTGTATCAATTTAAAATTAAGTAAAAATATTTTTACAAAACTATTGACTATCTTTACTATATCGTGTATACTAATTATAGTAGGTAGATGAAGTAAAGATAGCCAGGAAAGGAAATCGACATAATGTTTGTATCAGAATATATTTCAAATATTTTAAAATCACAAGAACGTCAAAAGAATTGGTTAGCTGATAAGATTAATATTTCTAAGCAAACAGCAGGTTATAAACTTAAACATAATAGTTTTACTGCAGAGGAATTGTTTGATATTGCTGATGTTTTATGTATTAATCTTGAAGTTATGAGGGAAGAACGAAGGAAGTATAAAAATAAAATTAAGGAGTGATATTTGATGATACAATTAAAATTAACTTGTGGGTACTTCCCGCACGATGAAAATTATTTTCGTAATGGGCAGTGTGAAGGTTGTGAATATGCGGAAGGAATTATACCTATACTACCAAAAACAGCATATTTTGAGAGGAGAAAATAGTCAAGGAGAGAAGAGTTGTGGAATTAGGCAGTATATCCATGTTTTTTAATCCTAGTATCAACAAGATTTTTTGTGAAAATTATAAGAAGGAAGTTATTGGCATTATTTATTTCGAGGATGTCGATATTCCTGGAAGAGTTAAAGATTTACCTGTTGTAACAAATGACTTAAATAACTGTAACTGGATTTCGTCAGAGGATTGGAACAAAGAACATTTATTATACCCAATTGAGAAAGGAACGTTTATATGTCAAATATAATATATACCTTTTCCAGTGACCGTTGTTGCTGGATTAGTAAAATACCGGAAGGATATAAAATCGACACACCTCCTGGGGATGATTTAATACGAGTAGCTGGTAGTTCAGATAGTAATATGGATTGCCTTACCGAATTTACTGATGATTATGTTCAAAAATCTAATTCAGAGCAATATATCTGTTCTTTATGCAACTCACAATTGCATGACGAAATATATGCACCACATTTTTACTGTGGTAGATGTGAAGTTGATGCGGAAGGAGTGAAAATTAATGCAAATAATAGTTAAAAAAGGTGGTTGTGAAGATGAAAAATATAACCTCAAAGTTGTAAAAGGTGTATTGATTATAATTCATAATTCACCTGTATTTGAAGTGAGAGCGCCATATGATTACGAAGGCGACAGCACAGAAATTTTTGTTGCTAACGCCAATAACATTGATATTTCCAGTTTAAATGCTGATAATATTGAAAATTTCATAAAAGATAATGCTGAAAGTGTCCACTATGATAGAAATGGGTATGGTGAGTATTAATAATACGTCATCCTTACTCCCTGTCGTCTGCATGTAATTGTGCTTATGATTGTCATGGTGGTTCACATTATCATATGTCGAGTGAAAATACTACTTTTGTTTTTCATATCATTTCAGAAAGCCAAGATTATATTCTGGATAATATAAAACATTGGAATTATACTTCTTTGGAAGGTATTGAAGATATACTCCAAAAAATTTACCTTGCGATTAGTCAAAGTTAAAAAACCATGTTGTAGTAGTCATAATTTAAAACCAGAATGGAATTATTGTCCAATATGTGGTGAGAATATTATTTAAATATTTATTAATAATGGAGGTTTTATCTATGCAAAAGTATTTCATTAAACTACTCTCTAATATAAGTATTGATAAAGGGAGTTTAATAGGTTATTTAATAAAAAATAAAAAAATTGTTCCTCTAAGTCATGCTTCAAGATTTACTAAGGAGCAAGTAGATAAGATAATCGAAAATCATAATAGCAATAACCAATTATCACACAGATATAAAATAGAGTTAGTAAAGTGTAAAACAAGGAAAGGAAATACTATTTCTAAAGGAATTGATTAAGTATTATCAATAAAACCTCAAATATCCGATAATTAATACTTGCTATTATATTTACAATGTGTTATAATTAATTATCGGATAAGTAAAGAAATTAATTGAAGAGGTGATACATAAATGAAAAACATAAACAAGAATTGCATTGGCTGCGAACATAATAACTGGATATTTTGTATCAATTGCGAATATTCTAACTACCTTGGAATAAACAGATACAGTATAAAAATGTTCCTAGAAGTAAAAATTGATAATTCCATTCTTAAAACTACTAGTACAGAATTGTTTTATGGTAAATCACCTATAGATGCAATTAACTGTGCAGTAAGTAGAAATAAATCTGAAATTGTGTGGGCTGAGATTACCAATTAACTTAAAATGAAATGAAAGGGGGATTTTGTAATGAATAAATTATCTTGGAAAGACGTTTTACACGTAAAAATGGCATCAATATGTAGTTGGAAAATAGAGGATGCTTGTGAAATGGCAAGTAAACTCAAATATGAATATTTTTCATGGAATGAAAGTGTTTACCAAGTTATTAATGCAGTTGATTATAAACTATTCTGTTCTGTCGATAATGTAAAATAATCTAGTCTGTTATACTTGCTCATTCACATTTTTGCAGAGTGAGCAAGTGTGATAAGATTGGATAATAAAAATAAACTAAATATATAAAACAGGAGGTATTCTTAAATGAAAATCAACTTAGTTATTCCAGAAACAAACGTGAACACCAAAGTATTTATTGTACCAACATGGGAATTAGCACAAAGTTTACCGTTTGAGGCACATTGCACTGTAGAAGCAGAATACGGAAATAAAGTATTAAAAGGTACTATGGTTACATTCGCTCATCATGTAGAAGAATTTATAAACCATCCTGCACCATGCAATAATACATTGCCATTGTCAAGTTACTATAATCATGTTTTAGAAACGCCAAATAAAAACATAGTAATACTTGTCCCTGATTTAGATACCGTTGGTGGTTGTGCAATTCTAATGGGCAATCAACCTTACTCACGAGAGTATCCAAAGTTTTGGGAGATTGCTGGATACCTAGATGTAAACGGAGCACACCATATTCATAAATACGAACAAAAGTATCAAGATATATTTAATGCATATTGGGCATGGTCATCCGAAAATAGAACTCCTAGAGTATCTGAAGTTACCGAATGTACAGAAAGTATTTTAAACCATATTCAAGTTATTTCTTATATACTTGGTATTGGTTATGATAACACTGAATATATAGAAAAAGGTAAAGTATGGGAATCAAAACAGTTAGAAATTGCAGAATCATTATTGTTAGAAGAAACACCAGAAGTAAGAGTTTATAAATCTAATGGTATATTCGTTAATGGTTCTTATTTCTCACCTACTTTAAATTCTCTTGCAAATATGATTGTTGCGTATTATACCAAAGATAGTAAAATTACAATATCGTGCTCAGATGGTACTGTTGATTGTGTAGGTATTATGCAAGAATTGTTTGGTAATTTAGCAGGAGGTAGAAGAGGTATTGCAGGAAGTCCACATGGTCAGAAAATGACTGAAGAGGATTTTCAAAATACTATTAATGCAGTTAAGAATATCTACAATAAAAAACATTTATATGGCTGTAATAGATGTAACTACACTTGGGAATCAGAAAATCCTTCTTTATGTCCGATGTGTAATCAATCACCTACACACGAAAAGTAAAATTTAATAGTTATAGGTTAACATTAAAACACCATTTTAATAGGAGGTAATAATTATGTCAAAAGTTAAACTTTACAGTTTTCAAGGTGTTCAGATGGAGGAATATTGTCCTGTATGTAAAGGTGATACTACTAATCCACCTGAGATAATCAAATCAGGATATTATTTAGGATGTTGTGTAAAATGTAAGGGAGATGGTAAATTTTTAACTCAGGGAGGTAAAGAATTTATTCATTTTATTGGTCATAGTTTAGGTAAAGAGTTTGGATTTACACAGGGTTAATACTATATCACTATATATTGTATTTATAATTTTCATGCCACACAATATATAGTGGTAAACTTTGAATAAAACAATTATTTCATAATGATGTAAATTAAGGGAGGAATTTATCAATGATTTTTAAAAAAACAGTCAAGTAATAATTAACAATGATTTAACACCATTTCTTACAGAAGATGATACTTTTAATTTTCCTAAAACTGCATATGGTAGTGCTCCAATTATATTTGAGGGAGAAACTACCATCCTTGAATGCGATGAAGAACGTACCGTTTTATATGTTGTTGATACAGAAAGTTTTAAAATTACTGTTTTAAATGGTCGTGGTGATGTAGAAAATATTTATTCTTTTGAAGAAATACCAGAAATGAAAAACTCTCCCGATTAAAGGAGAGTTTCAACCTTATAGGTAGACTACTTTTATTACTGAATATCAACTACCATAACTTAATTTGTTCATTTAGAACATGACTAAGTATATGTTTCAATTCCTCATAGGTAGGCTAAATGGTAGTTGATAAATAAAGTATAAATTAAAAATGATAATTTGTCAAATAAATTTTATAAATAGTGTTTATGTGTATTGACAACTGGAATCATTCTGTGATACAATTATATTAACAATCTTAATAAAACTAAGGAGTGATAAAATGTTTAAATCCAATATTGAATTTATGACTGCAATATGGGATAATCTTGAGAAAGTTTCTGATGTAGAATTATTACAGGATAAGAAAGATGCACTAGAAATTTGTGCTGATTTAGAAGACCCATTAGTACACTGGGATCAGAAGGTTGACACATATTTAGAATTAGCAGTTATTGAAATGCAACTTAATAAACGTAAACTTGCTAAAATGACAAATTACCTAGTAATAGGTACGTATGGTGATGAAGATTGTCAATTTGAATTTAATCCTGATTATGACCATGATTTTTTAGATAATCCTGATTTTGTTGCATCTCTTGATGTTAGATTTAACCATGATAAATCAGGATTATATTTTAGAGGTACTAAGGAAGAGTATAATGCAGTAATACAGAAAGCAATTTCAGAATGGGAATATTAATCTCTTCCTTAATTTTTCGAGTGATGATTTAATGAAATGATTAAAAATATAAGGAGGATTTAAAATGTTCTATCGTAAAAATGGGAAAACTTATTATATTAAAGATATTAACGGTGGTAAATATCGTTCTAATGTTCTTACAGTAAGTGATCTTAAAAAATGGCATAATTCTGGTGGTAGTAAAGGATTTAAATGTGATATATTTGTAAGTGTTAAAGAAATATTTGAGTATAGAGTATTAACAGGTGAAGAAGAAATGAAAATGTTCCGTGATTTAGGAATTATTGGTTAAATTAAATGAAAATTAAAGGAGGAATGTCTAAATGAAAAACTTTGAAATTTGGGAATCAGATTATAACCAAAATACTGATCGTGGTGGTATGTTAATCCCATCTCACGAAATTTCACAGATGATAAACTTATCTAATATCTCAATTTGCAGTATTGCCGATTTACCTGTTGCAGATATTGACAAATTAAATGAAAAACTAAAATTATGGAATCCATTACATGACGAAGAAGATCTGAGAATGTTTTTAGCCGATGAAGGTTTTACTTTTGGCAGTATTGACTTACTCAGTAATACCGAATCACCAGAAGAAATTGTTTGCTTTGATTTTCATAATAAATCCTTTGATGATTTAAGTTTATTTGAAACTGCTCCTTGGTATCAATGGCATGACGGAAGTAATCATAAAGAAGAATGGGCAGGAGAAAATATTGCCGTCACAAAGGTATCAGTTGAGGATTCAAAATATCTTGATTTAGATGAATGGGATGGTAGCAATTTCTGTACTGGTGGTACTAAATCCTATCATGAAACCGTTTATCGTGTAGTTGAGATTGATGGTAGCAAAGTAGATGATATGTTTATGTTATGTCAGTGGTCACAATACCAAGGAGATCATGAAACTGCTGTGATTATGACACAGAATGAATTAGATGCACACCTTGAAGAAATTGGTTATGAAGTAGAAAATGAAGACGAAGAATAAGAGTAAGATAAATTATAAATCTAGTCTATCAACTCTGCATATTTGATTTTATATAAGTATGCGGAAGAGGTAAGATTGGGTTAAGAATTATATCTAAAGCTAAAATATAAAGGAGAATGATTAAATGAGTCTTAATGAAGCAATTGAAACTTTAAATCACATAGTAAGGGAAAATCCTGATAAGAAAACTGGATTATATACAGCTTGCGATGTTGTCGCAAATCATATTTGTAATGTAATACCTGTAGATGTGAAAATTGCAGCAGAATACGATTTTTCTGATACTTATAAAGTAGTAGAGGTAGAGGAAAAGTATTACAACGGCACTTTCCCAATACAGGAAACTAATCGGTATTTAATCCAGATACACAGTGTAACTATTTGGGAAGAAGAACCTTATGAACAGAAAACTGTGTCCTATGTCAACGGAAGGAAGAAAGATACGATTAAAATTTATCGGGATGATAGAATTAGGCAAAATTATAAAGCATGTATGCAGTTTGCGAAAGATGTTAGCAGAGGTTTATTAACTGTGGTTGCTGATTATAAATAATATTTAAACTCAAAGGAGATATAGAATGTTAAAATTATTCGTCATTGTATCTTTAGTTATATTGGTATCAGGATCAATTGTTTATTATAAAGTGAAAGTAAGGAGGAAATAAATAAAAGGAGGTTTAATTCAATGTTAAATACAACATATAAAATTAACCTTTATAAAATACAAAGCGGAGAAGCCATATTTATAGTTACCAGATTCTTAACTTTCGTCCCAATTGTAGATATGGTTTTAAAATTAAAGCAAGAGCAAGATATGTTAAAAGTTAAATTAATAAGTTATGATTTTGATAGATACGAATTTGATGTATTTGCTGATGTATGTTAAAACTTGTAATAAAAACTTCAATTCATTATGATTTTTCATTAAGAAAGTAAAAATAATTGTTGACATTAGTATTAAGGTGTGCTATAATAAATTATAAGATTAAATAAATGGAGGTATGCACAATGATTAATACTCCAAAAGTTATCAGAGACAATAAAGGAACAATATCAATTGGCATTCATAATAATACGGCAAATTTTAACACAAAAGAAAATTCTCAGAATGCAAAACAAAAACTAGACAATAGTGGATGTTATACAACTGGAAATGTTGAAAGTAAAAATAATCAATATAGTTTTAGTTATTCTCTTAAGCAAAAAAGTTTACAAGATTAAAGATGATGTGTGTTGTGGCGTAACCCATTTAGTAGTAACTCGTTCTGGTGAGTATAAATAGAACTTTAGGCCAGAATGAGTTACTGTCTATAATGGCAGGAGGTAGTTAAAATTAGAAGGAGGAATACATAAATGAAATATTTTAACGTACATTATAATGATAAAAAGATTGAAAGAATTAAAGGTGAATCCATTCAGGATGCTTTTAAAAAGGCTGGTTTGGATGGGGGAATAATGGGTGCTGTTGATTATTAGGAAGAAGTAACTGAAGTACCAATGGAGCAGAAAACAATATATATAAACAATGATGAAATATGCAATCCTTCTTTTATCGAACAGTTAAGAAATTCTTTAAAAAATACTTCAAATGGTGGGACTGCCAAAGTGCATTTTGCAAATAGAATTTATGAATACATTTTATTAGTGCAAACAGGGACAGAGGCATATTTCTGTTAATAGTTTAAAATGTAAAAATATTATTTATGTAGAAAGGAGGTGAATTTTATACTAATATACAAAACAATAACCGTACCAGTTAATTGTAATAAATCAGATTATCAATATTTAATGCAATGTAATAAATATTCAGCAATAATATGGAATAACTGTGTTAAAGAAGACCAAAAGAGCAGAAAAGAACATAATAAATCACTAACAAGATCAGAATTGCAATTTATGATGAAGAAAACAGTGCCTATAATTCTTGCTAATAGTATTAATATGGTAATATTTAAGTACATTACTGCAAGAGATTCTATGTGGAAATCAATAAAAGCGAAACATGAAAATAGTAAAAAGGTTAAACTGCCTTATAAGGAGAAAAAATATTTTAATACTGGTTGGACTCATCAGAATATTAAAATATATAAAGATAAAGGATATTTAACCTTAAGTAAACCAGTGTTAGCAGATGAGCAAGGTATAGATAGAAAACAAAAACCATTAAAATGTCACATGAGAGAAATACCAGATAATATTGTAGAGATTGAATTGGTTTATCGAAACGATTTGTATCTTCTGATAAAAACTAAAAATATTAACGATAACATTTTAATTCAATCCGATAATGAGGCAAGTATTGATTTAGGAGAAATACATAGTATTACAAGTATTGATAATAATGAGAATGCAATAATTATTACAGGTAGAAAACTAAGAGAAGTAAAACAACTAAGAAATAAACATATGGGGAAATTAAAAAGCAGGAGAAGTAAATGCACAAAAGGTAGTAGACAATATAAGAAATATAGCATGGCAATTAAGAGATTAATATATAAAACAGATAAAAGAATTCTAAATATTATACATAAGACTACAAAATATTACCTTGATTACTGTATTAAAAATAATATAGGTAAAGTATATTATGGTGATTTAGATAGTTGCACCAGGAATACTAAAAAAGAGAATCGTGGAAGTAGAAAAACGAGACAGAAATTAAATCAATGGAATTATGGATTAATTATATTGGAATTAACCAATAAACTAACTAGATATGGTATAGAATTAGTAAAAGTTAAAGAGTATTATACTTCAAAGAAATGTCCAGTTTGTGGATCATTGAATACTCCTAAAGGTAGAAATTATGAATGTGAATGTGGGTATGTAATGCATAGAGATGTAAACGGGGCAATTAATATCTTAAATGATAATTCAACTTATAAAGTTACAAGATACAAAGAATTAAAGTATCTACAAATTATTTAGAAATAAATATGAGTAGTAAATGTTCAGGAATAGAACCTAGTTTAAAGACTGGTAGCTTATTGAAGTAAAATAAGAAAAGTTAAATGTAAAAATTTAACTGTGTTCCTAACCGATCTTTCGTCATGAAATGAAAGGAGAAATAAATATGATAGATAATTATAAATTCATTAAAAAATCTATACAATCAATTGATAGTGTATATGATTTAATTTCTGATGATTATATTAAGTGGGCATTAAGAATCATTAAAAATGAAAAATCAAATGTTCCGTTTGATGTATTAGAATATCTTAATAATGAAATAGCAAAATAAAATTTATTAGAGAGTGACAGGGTGAAATATCCCTGTTTTTATTTTGTATAAAACAGATATTTCATGTCAATATTTGGAAAGCAAAATAAAATAGTATGAGATATATCATGTAAAATTTCAAATTGATATTGCAATGATGGTTAATTTATGGTATACTTAAAAAGTAAATATAATATTATTAAAATTAGGAGATAATCTATGAACGAACAATTATGGAATCAAATACTTAACAAAGTAAAAGAAATAATTAATCAATGGTATGAGGAAGGACTCTCAGATTACGATAAATACTTTTCTATACCTTCTCAAACTGTTTTATATAATAAGGTAGAAGAAGAAGTTAAAAAGGAAATGGAAAGAGTCATGTTAAACGTGTTGAATGGTAAGGATAGTAGAATCAATGGTAAGAAAATTATGGAAGATATTAAGAATTACTTTATCGAAAAATCTAAAGAAAACCATAAAGAATTTATAATAAAACATGGAAATATAGATTGGAATAATCAAAAAAGAAAAGGAGATATATAATGAATAAATTAATTGAAATGACACTTAATAAAGCAGGTTATAATTGTCTGCCTACTGAGAGAAATATTATTAATTGTTTCTTCGATTATATAAATGAAGGTGTTTGGCCTAATCTTAGTATTGATAATGTAAAACAAAGAATTAAAGATGAAGATATTACTATTGAAGATATGTGTCAAGCAATTATAAATGTAGGTAGAATTTAAATCAATAAAAATTTTTAAAATTTAATCAATTATTTTTAATTTAGGTATTGCTTTCTTGTTTCAAGTGTGGTAATATATCTATAGAAGGTAAATATAATTGTAAAACGAAAAGGAGATGTTGTTAAATGACTAAGGCTATATCTTTTACACCAGGAAACAAAGAGGTAAAATCAATTGTGGAACAGGTGAGAAAGCAACAAATTACAGTAGGCGGACACTTGCAGAATATTCTTCTTGCTGAAAAAGAAGCAGAAGGAAGTAAGGTTAAGAATGTTCGTGAATACATGGAGTCACAACGTGCATACGTCTGGGAGACGTGGAGGGCATCAAATTTAATCCAAAGTTTACTACTTAACATTTTTATCCCTGAAGTAATCCTTTACAGAGCAGATGAAAAATCACAGTTCCGTAGGGTTTTGGATGGAAATCAAAGATTGACCAGTATTTACCTGTTTGTCACTGATGGTTTTAAACTTGATTTAACCAAAAGTATCTTCCCTACATTTGAAATTGAAGGAGAGCAATATACATACGAATCCATTCAAGGAAAATTGTTCTCACAACTACCAGAATTGTTTAGGGATGCAATTTTAAACTATGACTTAAGGATGGCAACTTGCAATAACTGTGATGAAGAACAGGCTGAGAAATTCTTTGTTAGTATGAACGCAGGAGTAAAAGTTTTAAAACCTGCTGAAGTAAGAAATGCAGCAATGGGAACAGCAACCAGAAGATTTATTGGTGAAGTGTTAAAGTCCGATTGGGTACTACATACTATGACTGCTAAAGCAGCAACAAGCAACATAGGAAGTGAAGTAGTATCACAGGCAATAACACTCATGTACAATGTTTCAGCAGTAGAATTATCTAAAGAAAACATTGACAAAGTTATTTACTCCTTCCGAGATGGTGGTGTACCTGAATCAATGAAGGAAGATATAACAAATGTCTGCAACTACCTTAACGAAGTAACAAGTATCTGGATTGAATTGAAGAAGAAACATGACGAACAGCAAACTACCAAAAGAGGTAAAGGTGTTAGCAACTACTCCACATATCGTTTTTCTTTCTTCAATAAAACTCATACCGTAATGTTGATGATAGCAGCCGACAAAGCTATCAAAGCCAATGTACCTGTTGAAGAATTCGCCACATGGTCACGTAAGTTCTTTGAATTCCAGAGTGAAGATTACAAGAAGGGTATGGATGGTAAGACTAACGAATTGCAAAATGTTGATATGCGTATGCTTGCAATTCAGGATGAAATTAGTAAATTGAAAAAAGGTGAAACTTATGTAGTTAAAAAAACTACAGCTGAGGAAGTTCAAGCTGTATTAGATGAATTCAAAAATAGTGATACAGTGTCATTATTGATTACTGTATCCGATACCACAGGAACAGATACACTGCCTAACCAAGAATTAGTAAGTGAATCTACAGATAGCACAGATACCACCAACGATGCAGAAACATTACCGGAAAATACAGATAATACGGAAGAGAATGCACAGGACGATGATATTGAAGTTAAAGAATTCACGATTGACGATATTCCTGATACCGATACAGACTTAGAAGATACTCAGGAAGACGACCAAGAACAAGCTAGTTAGATTAATAAAGGGAGAGTTTAAAAACAACACTCTCCCTTCAACCTGAATTAATAGATGATGAATATAAAAATACATATAGTAAAGGAGAGATTAATAATGAAAATTAATACAACTGACAAAATGAATAAGTTAAAAGAGCACTTATTGAATACTTATCCTGACGGTAAATTTTCAGCTAATTCCTATACATTCAATAAAATTATAGGTGCAAATTCAACTGCATATTACATGGAATTGCTAGTTAAAAAAGGATTTTTAAAATTGATTAAGAAAACTACTAAAGAAGGTAAGAAATGGATTCCTGCTGAGTATCAAATAATTGGTACTAGTGATATTGACGATACTGATGAATTTAAAAATGAAAACACAAGTAATAACGAGAAAGAAAAAGTTACACAAGGTAAGATAGACATAAATGATTATATTGAAGAACAATTTAACAATATTCCGGTAAGGCTTTATAAAACAGATAAAGGTTATGTTGTACCTATATCTAATATTATCAATGCTTTAAATACAACCAAACAACATCTACATGGACTTTTAAAAGATAATGAAGAGTTATTTGATAATTGGGTGGTCAACCTTACCTTGACTACCGATAGTGCAGTTAATACTTGCCTTACTAGAGATGGTGTTATCGGTTTATTGATGAAAATATCATATAAAAGATTGACACCAGACAAACAGAAACTTGTCCTTGAATTCCAAAAATGGGCAATTGAGAAACTAGGACGACTTATGTCAACAGGTGAAGTAAAAATATCTAATATAGAACATAGCAATGCTAAAGTTAATATTGCTGATACTGTTGGAATTTCTAATGAAGACATTGAAAAAATGTTCACAGAGATTCAAAACACAGTTGATGAAAAATTAGGAATGATTAAATTATTAATTGATAATAAGAATAAAGAAGTTACTTCTGCCAAGTTAGAAAGAGACATGGCTGTTGAAAGAGAAAAAAGAATGATGTCTAAAATACCTGAAATTGTTGACCAGAGATTTGAATTAATGATGAAGAAATTAGCTTAAGTTTTAAAATAGGGAGAGTTATCCTTTCCCTATTTCTCAAATAATACATAAGGAGTGACCACAATGCCATTAAATAAACCTAACCCCACAATCAACCTACAATCAACCTTTTTAGGCTTTACAGACTCCCTTACACCACTTCAAAAATCCAAAGTATCATCAACACTAGACACACAAATTAAGCACAATAACGTCATTATGCCAAAGAAACAATTCATATATCTCAAACTTAATGAAGGTTATATTCCAATCATAGAAGAAGATGTTTCATATTACAGTAGAAAATTAGGTGACTATACTAAACCTAAATCAGAATACAGGCTATCTAATCCAGAAGGAAGTTATTACACAATAACAAAGACTGAATATAATTTTGCCACATACCTTATCGAGAATGACTTCTTAGACGTTGTAAAAACTAAACAATACATAGATGCAGAACAAATTAAACTTACTCAACTAGCACAAATTGAATTTAACCGTAAACAACAAGAGAAACAACACAAGGAGTTATTACAACAACAAAAACAAGAATTCAATAATTGGCTATCTGAACAAGCAGAAAACTACTCAGACAATACTAAACTTGATCTTGCCAAAACCATTTTTGAATCTGAACAATGTGATTACAATGAATTATATTTATGTAAACTTCTTGTTACAATAGATAATATAGACATTACTGCTTGTAAAGAGAAATTAAAAAATTCTTTGTATAGTCATAACAAAACTAGTAAGAAAGTATTTTATCATATAACAGGTATTAAATTACCATCAACAGATAAAGGTACAATGGAGATTATTGATGGTTTAACTATGTTAGATTTTAAAGGTATTATTCCTTACAAAAAGAAACAGTTTAAGGCCAACAACAATGAACAGCCAAAATTACCAATAACAGAAGTGTTCTATAAGTCAATCAGAAAACCTTCGCCTCATTATGAAGAATGCGCAGGTATTCCATTGAACAAATATGGATTAGATATGTTCATAACACAATACTCAGATGGAACATATCAATTATCTGAAGCCAAAAGTGGGATGTTAATGATTGATGCAGATACCAAGAAAAAACTTATGGATAAATTGAAGGATATTATTAATCTACATGGAATAGAAAAAATAAATAGGATGATTCAAGATAACATAAATAGTAATGGAATTGGTATTAGTCCAAAGTATAGAGATGTTGTATAACAGCATAACAGAAGCACCATAATAAATTTAACAAAACTAAAAAATAATTGTTGCATTGTATCTAGTAGTATGATACAATATATTAACTAGATAGCAAAGGATGATTATTATATGTTGCAAGGTATTAAGAAATTTATTAAGAGTATGACTAAAGAAGATTATTTTATTATGAGTGTAGCTATTTTAATTGGTGTATTATATGACATTGGAATGTGGATTTATTTTAAGTATTAATCAACTGGTTATTTTATCATAACTTTTAGAAGGAGGAATAATAATGAGTACAAACAACATTAAAAATGAAATCATAGTTGATGAACTTCCAAAATGCGACTTCTGCAGTAACAAAGCAGGATATGACATGAAATTAGCTAGAGGTGGTTATTGGGCATACCTTTGTGAAGATCATAAGAAACTTGGAATTAAGTTAGGTGTAGGTTATGGTCAAAAATTAGTATTAAGTAAAGGAGGAGAATAATGATATGACTTATACAATCAAAGAAAAACTAATAATACCAATGAAATTCATTAGTCATTATACCTTTATGGATAAGCACATAGAACCATTCTATAAAGAAATCTTAAAAGAAGATTATATAGGTGGTTATGATGGATATGTTTCTGCACATGGAGATAAATTTTATTCTGAAAGAACACAATACAAAGATAAAAACATCGGTTTTGCAGTAGGTGTAATGATTGGTATGATTGCTTGCTATGTTAAAAAGTATCGTAAAGAACATGAGAAAAAAGGTTATAATAGTGAATGGTATTGGAATACTTTTGATAAGATTGTTCAAGAGAATTCTGAAGTAGTTAATAAGTATAATAAACTGTGGTATAATTATGAGAAAACAGGTGAATTATAAATACAAAATAAATAAATAATAAGGAGGAATTAATATGACAGAACAAAAATTTACACAATTGCTTTTAGAGAATCAGTTAAATGTCGATGCAGAAACTACACTTAAATGGTCAATTGATACACTTATAAACAGTTATACAAGGGAAAGTGGCAAGAATTTGAGTATTGAGAAAGCTAAAGAATTATTGTTGCACAAGGTAAGAACACAGATTGAAAAGGAATGGAGATAGGGTATTATTCCTTCTCCAATACATATAAGGAGGTTTAATAAGATGAAAGGTAAATCAACATATTTATATAGTATATTGGTAACAATGGATGATTTAACTAATTATAAAAATACAAGTGATATTTATAAAATAGAACCAGCATTTAATAAATTTAATGTACAAGAATTGGAGATTATGTCAAAATTGCTTAATATAATCAATGAACAAACAGAAAAGAAATAATACTATAGAATACGAATTCTGTTTTAACATTATAATTTAAAAATAAAGGAGATAATTAATATGAAAAACAAAGAATTAGATATTAACACAATTGCAATGTTATCTATGGTTATGGGTGCAGATGTAGTAGAATTTCAAGAAAAATTAGGACAACAAAATTTATGCAATAGTTGTGAATTGCCAATTAAGTGTCATGATTATGGATATTTTAAAAAATTACACGATATAGGTATTAATATACTTGAAACAGAAGAAGAAATAAACGATAAATTTGCTAAAAGTGAATTATTTATGAAGGTAGAATTACCTGAAGGTTGGAGTATTAAACGTACAGATCATAGTATGTGGTCAAACCTAGTAGACAATAAAGGAAGGGAAAGATGTTCTATATTCTACAAGGCTGCATTTTATGATAGAGATGCACATTTAAGTTTTAATAGAAGATTCCGTATTAGTTCAAAACAAGCAGATTATAATGAGAAACAATTTGAATATAAGGATGAATATATCTTAGATGGGTATAAAACAGAATTAGTAGAAGAACATATTGAAGATAATTATGGTTGGCATGGTTGTGATTATATACGAATAAAAGAAGTTAAAAAACCAATTTACAAAAAGAATCCTGAATATGTGGAATTAACAGGTTATGAAAAATACTCTCAGCCTTTCCATTATGAAATATATGATTTTGATGGCACAGTATTGTTTAAATCCGATGTATTAAAAACTGATTTTGAATACTCTAGTGATAAACATTATGAATTTTATAAACACCTTGAAGAAGTAGAAAAGAAAGCAATAGGACAATGTAAGGAATGGTTAGAGAATAGTTATCCTGATTGGGAAAATGATTTAGCATATTGGGATTGAGGTGAAAATCTCATACCCTCTAAACACTTATAAATTAAGGGTTTACAAAATCCAAAAATAGTATAAAATGTGATATTTATGCAGAAATAATGAGGTGAAAAATATGAAACTATTAAAATATTTAAAACAACAATATCTATTATTAATAGGTATAATAATGTTAGGAATTGCAATATATTTATTTTCAGAAAAAGATACAGTAATAGCAGGGATATGTTTTTTATTTGCAATATGTACATGGCAATACAAAGATATATCTGATTTAAGTCAACGTATTTATGATTTGGAAATAAAGAATTGTGATTTAGAAATTAAAATAAACAAAATAAAATGGAATATTAAAGATTAAATAAATGATTAACAATAAAAGGAGAAATAATCATGAAAAATAAAAATAAACAATCATGTTTTTGTTATTGTTCAGAATGTAATAATGAATTATGTGGTACAGATAGTTTTGTTTCAGACGTTAATGGAATTGTTACATACAAATGTAGTAAATGTAAAGTAGTATCACAGTTTGATTTTAATGTTGCACCAGTACCTATTTTAATAGAAAAGGAGAATAAATAATGGGATATTCAATCTATAAAATAAATTTTGATACAAACAAGAAAACTATTCTATATGATTGTATAAATGACATTAAAGAAGCAGATTTATTAGCACAATTAGCAATGAGATATAAAAATGTTAATGAATTAATTTTCATTTGTGCAGGATTGGTACAGGGGGATAGAAAATAATCCTGAAGAATATAATAAAGTATTAGAATTAGCAGAAGAATATAAAAGTCAAAGGTAATATAAAGAATTCTATAATTTAATAAAGTTTAATATTTAGCAAACTAAATAGATAATTTTTAAATTAATCTTAGAGTTTGCTAAATTTATTTAAAACATTATTCAGAAATTTAAAATTAACTCTTGCAATGTAAATATAAAAATGCTATAATAAGAATGTAAATATAATAACAAAGCAAAAATACATAAGAAATTTAAGGAGGAATCCAATAATGACACAAGAACAACAAGAAACAATCCTAAGTAAAGTTAAAAAATTATTAGCACTTGCAGAGAATAATTCTTCAGCAGACGAATCGCAAAGTGCATTTCTCAAAGCACAAATGCTACTCATAAACAATGGTTTAACCATGAATGATGTTGATAGTGTCGAAGAATCAAATACTAAGAATGTACTAAATACTTCAATAGATGAATCTTCAAGAATGGCATGGTGGAAGAAACAATTAGCAAATATAATTAGTAATAACTTCCGTTGTAAATCGTTCACATCTTTTATGAGTGCTAATACTAGAATTTGCATCATTGGACCAGAGGAAGATGTCAATATTGCCACAGAGATTTATAACTGTGCAGTAAGAACGATAGAACATCAAAGTAAAATGTATGTAAAATTGAATAAGAAGTCTGGTAAATCCGCAGGTTTAAAGAATGATTTTATTATTGGTTGGTTAAAGGGATTAGAAGATAAGTTTAAGAAACAAGTAGAATCTGTTAAGGAATATGGATTGATACTTGTTAAGGATGCATTGGTTGTTGCTGAAGTAGAAAAAATGAAGTTAAGAACAGGGCAAAGAAGTAAAATAACTGCCAATAGGGATGAGGATGCAAGAAAGGCAGGTTATAGGTCTGGTAATAATTTTAATGGGAATAGTAAAATGATTGGATGTAATTTGTAGTTGTTGAATTGTTGATTAATAATTGTTAATTTTTATCATTCTCTTGAAGAATTGTTTAATGTTCTTTGAGAGAATGAGTATTGCAACAAAACAAAAATATAATAAAAACGAGGTGATATAATGTCCAATACCATATCAAGATTCTGCAATGAATGTTCATTTTACAATAAGGATAGATTCTACAGAAATGATATTGAAGGCTGTATTTGTAGAATGCAAAAATCCATCAATGGCAAACCAACATTTTGCCCAAGAAATGATATTATTTATAATAAAAAAGATATATTTTCTATTGATAAATATGAAGTTGTTCATGTGAAACATATGGATAAGTATGAAATATGGATGTGTGATTTTATTTATAAGAATGTGGAGTGAAAGGAGTAATACACAATGCAAATAATTAAAGAACAAGAATACATTGAAAAATACATTATGACTAAGCAAGAATATGAAGAACAATTAAAAATAGAATTTAATAAAGGTAGAAAAGATTTTGCTAATGAATTGATAAATATGGCTAAAAATTTTCCACATCGATTAATATCATGGAAAGCATTAGATGAATTTGCATCAATGTTAATAAGTAAAATAAAAGATGAAGTTCAAAAATAAATAAAAGATTGACTTGGTCTTGTTTTTGATATTAGCAAACACATTATTTACAACACTTTATAAAAATGATAAAATAATAAAAATAGGAGGAATAAACAAATGAAAGAATTCTGGACAACAGGAATAACCGTTAAATATGCAATTGGTGCAGAAAATAAACTTCTTGGTTGGGTTGCTGAATGTAAATTTTATGGTGGTTACTTTAATACTAATGGATGTATGGAAGGTACTATCAGGACTAGATATTTAGAACATACTATTACCGAAGCTGTTGACTATGTTTTAGATTGTATCAGAACATTTGGAATTAAACTTTGTAGTGAGATTGAAGAAATGAAAGTAATGGAATTTGCTTTATACAGAGATGAAAATGAAAATTATTACACAGAAGAATTATTACAAATGATTGTAGACGAGGCAGAGCGTAAAGGATGGAAATATTATGTTGAAATTGAATAAATAATTAACTACATATAGTATTCAAGTGTATTTACTTATACTATATATAGTAGTAAAATTATGTAAAATCATAACCAAAGAGAAATTTTGTTAAAATATTTAGGAGGTTATATAATGAGAGATAAAATAAGTTTAGATGTAAGATTACCATTGTTCATAAATGAAAAATACTTAGCAGAATTATTGTTGAATATAAAAAATACCATAAACAGTGATGATATATTGTTTGAGTTAAATACTGACCATACCAATATTCTTGTTTATAAGAAGAACGGAGCAGAAATTAATATAAGCAATACTACTTTTAGTTTAGAGTATAGTATAAATAATATAAACTTAAAAAAATTTATTGATGAATTAATAAGTGAATATAGTATATTAAAAAATATGTGTAAATACTTAGATACATTATATGAATTTATTATTTACGCATCAAGTATTTACAAAGATGAAATTAGAAATCAATTAGTAGGATTGGGAGTTTTGTTTGAAGAAGATAATATGAAAAATGATATTGATACAAGATCATTTTTTAAAGTGCGTAGTCATGTAAAATTTTATAGTTAAGGAAGTGAATTTATGAACGAAGACTTACTACACAGATACAGAAAAGCACTTGAAGGATTAACTGTAGGTGGATCTGAATACTATAATAATCTTGAGAGATGTGCAGAGGATATAAGACACAGGTTGAATAGTCAAGGTGAGTTAATTAAGAAATTGATTAAGGAAAGAAAAGAATTAATAAAATTAATAGGAGGAGAATGATTATGAAAAGAAAACTAACATTATCTGAAAGTATTGATTTTAATATTTATATTGATAAATTAGGCATTACTAATAGAGAAATTTATCGTGCAATATTAGAAGATTATCTTGATGGATGTATAAAAATATGAGTAATGAATGGATTTCCACTATTGCATTTTTATCAGTCATGTTTACTATGTCAGTAATATCATTAATTTCATTAATAATATTTAAATTAAATAAAAATATGCAATTATGGAAAATTATATTTATTTCATTATGTTTAGGTATTCCAATTAGTTTAGTAGTGATATTTGGTTTTCTTAGAATATTATATGAATATCAATATATTAAATGATTTATTAACTTGACAAATGTTAAATATAATTGTATAATACAGATAGAGGTGAAAGGAGGTGATGTGTATGACATAGCAAAATATTAATAAAAATAAAGTATAATACTGATTGTAATTGATTGGAGGAAAATGATACATGAATACTGATAAAATCATTGATAGTGCAACAAATAATGTTAATTTTAAGAGGAACCCATATTACATATATGATTTAGTACAAGTAAATTGGATGTTAGAGCAAGGATGTATACCTTTACAAATAGGAAAAGGAGAAAAAGATGATGTATTTTTAAAATTTCCAAGAACGTCTGAAGTAGAGGAAATAGTTTATAAATGGAAATTAAAAAATAAAAGATTAAGTAAATATAATTTTTGAATAAGAGCTTATAATTAGGCTCTTTTAAGTGTTTGATTAGATAATTGATAATTATTATGATAATGTTGATAAAATGATAATTAAATATAACTTGATAAAGATAAGGAGAATAAAATATTTAATGATAACGAATGAATTAGAAATAGGAAGTACATATAAAAGTTTAAAAGATATGTGTGATATATTAGATTATGAATATAGTAAAAGTGCAAATAGTAGAAAAGCAACATTAAAGAAAATAGAATCAGAATACAAATTAGAAAGAAAAGGTAATAGTTATACTGTACTAGAAAGATATGAAATTAAATTAGAAATACTAGATAAAAGAAAAGAAACAAAAGGTAATAATTCATCAAGAGGTAAATATGATACATTAATGGATAATTTAATTATTGATTGGTTATATAGATTTGATGAAATAGAGATTCATATTTCTTTTAATGAAATATTTACACAGGATAAAGAAAACAAAAACGATAATATACCAATATATTCTATTGATTATAAAGATTTATTGAATAATGGATATGAAGAATTTGCAAAAGAATTATCTATTAGAAAAGATTTAGTTAATATGTATAGAGAAAAGATGTATTTAATAACTTCAAAATGTTTTGAAACATCATTAGAAAGATTACATAAACAAAATATATTAAATTGTAAAAAGAATATTATGGTTAAATATTATGCAGAAGAAAATGAAATTGCAGATAAACATTTAATTGCTGAAATTAAACAAGCAGAAAAAGAAGTATATGAAAAAATGGATATTACTTCATTTCAAAGAGTAAATCCTAATATTAATAAGAAATTTAAAAGAGGAGTATGTAAGAAACTTGCAAGATATAAAATATCATCTTATTGGAATGTTTATTCTATTAAAATATTAGATGAAGATAAACTAATGGAAATAGAAAATATAGATGAAATTAGAATTGAATTAGTAAATAGATTTGTTAATTCTATTAGAGATAGTTTATATAATAAAAAATATGATAATATCTATGATGATGTTGCGTTAGGTAAGAAAAGAGAAAATGAAAGATATAATCCATTTAAAGACTACACAAAGGAAATGACTGAATTATCAAATATACTATTTATAGATTATGATAAAAGTGATATAGATGTTGAAGATGAAGAATGGGATAAACAGATAGAAAGAGAAGAAAAAGAAAAGAAGAAAAAGAAAAGAAGAAAAAGAAAAGAAGAAAAAGAAAAGAAGAAAAAGAAAAGAAGAAAGAAAACAAGCAAAGTTAGCTAAGAAGAAAAATAAATAATATTTTTTCTATTAATACACTTTGTCGCTTCCTTGCGGAATCAAGAAATAATTTTTACTAGTTTTATTATATAGTAAATAAAAATGTACCATTTCTAAATAGTGTAATACATATATAAAAATAAAAAATAAAATATAAAATGTACCAATTTAAAAAAGTATAATATATAATGTATATGGTTTTAAATTGTACTTTTTAGAAATGGTACATTTTTAAAATGGTATAGATTGGTATATTTATTTACTATTTAATAAGAAAAAAGTAAAAATTCCACTTCTGAAGTTGAATGTAGCGATAGCGAAATGAAACGAAGCAGATTGTATTAATAAAAATAAAATATTATCTTGCATTCGCCATCTATCCATGTTATAATAATTAAGGATTGTAAATATAATAAAAGTGTTAATATTAAATAATAAACAACAAGGAAGTGATTAAAATGATTACAATATTTACACTTATTATGTTATTCTCAATATGTGGATTAATAAAGTAACTAATAATAAAACTAATAACCAAACAAATAAACCACAGAAAGGAGTACATTAAATATGTTCGCAACAGATCAACAAGGTTGGGATTCATTTGATTTAACTAATGACTTATCAAATCTCTCAGACAAATCTAAACAATTACTAATAGAAATCATCAATTCAGCCATGACAGGTAAGCAATTATCACAAAGAACAAAGGAAATATTGTGTTATGCGTGTTATCACAGTACATTACCTATTGATGATGAGACAATTGGAGAATGGAGAGATATAATAGTAGATGGAATGTTAGATGAAATTTAAAAGTAAAATAATTTAAAATATTAGTAAAGTTTTTCTTGACTTTGATACAGAAGTGCAATATAATTGTATTATCAAGATAAATAAATCGGAGGTAATACATAATGAAAATGATTGAAGTATCTTTAGAAGAGTATATAACTTTTAAGAATTGGTATTTTAAATATGCAAAATTAACTCAGAACATTAGAAAATTAAAAATTAAAGACAAAATAGGTACACTATTTATTATAGATAAAAAATCTAATAAGGTAGTAAGTAGTGAAAGTCATGCAAATGGGAAATCTAAGTATAGAATTGATTTAATTTGGTATGAAATGTTTGGAGGAGGTGAATGAAACATAGATAATAAAGTAGTAAGAAAACTTGACGATTTATGTAGGATACATATTCCAAGAGAAATAAGAGATCGAGTAGGCGTAAACAGTATAACCGAAGGTGATGCAATGTTAATAGAAGTTAATGAATATGGTCAGATAGTATTGACTAAGATTGATATTAAATAGTAAAATATAATATGAGAGGAGATTGATAATATGAAATTTAAAGGTGATATTATCATAACAGATCCATGTTATATCACAAAAGATGATACAAAGGATTGGGAATTATCTGGATACGGTGAGAATATGGAGAAGTTAGGTATTAAAACATATCTTACAAGAAATACAATTTATGGTGATTGGTCGTGTACTACTTTTAATAGTGATACACATGAACCAATAGGACAATTTTGTGCAGATGCAGGATTAGTAAGTGTGTTCTTATTAGATGAAGTATTAAAATATAATCCTGATTTTGATTATCATCTTAATAGACATTGGACAACAACATTGATTAAAGATTTTGATGGAGAAATTAAAATTAATATTGTTGGAGTAGAATATAAAAATGAAGAAGGATATATAGAAAATAATGAAGAAGTAAGAGTGATTGGTAAAGGTAATATTAATTTCTATACTACTCAAACAGGATTCTAATCTAAATCCAACCTTGACATTTATAACTTGTTATTCGGGCAAATAGTAAATAAGTTATAAATGTCAGTAATATAAACACCATTAGCATTGCTTGGTAGATTGTCACGATCTATTCCTCTGGGATTTTTACTCCCAGAGGAAACTCCTCCTACATATTTTAAAATTTTATAAAAAGGAGAATAACAATGAGCAGAGAATCATCTATGAATTATGCAAAACATCAAGTAGATACTTGTTTAAATGAATTCCTAGAGAAATTTGATAATACACATAAGAAAATAACAGAAATTATTAATTCTGAATTACAACCAGCCACTAAAATTTCTACATTGCTAGTATTGCTTAAAGCAATAGATAATAGTTTAGATGTAGGTACATTAGTAAATCTTTGTGCAAATTATGAATTTAATTATGGTTGTATGTATGACAATAAAGATAAGAAGAAGGAGGAATAACACATGGGTTATCAGGAATCATACGTTACAATCAATGGTAACATAGATGAATTAATTCCCATCATCAAAAAACTAGGTAAATCACATTTTGAATTCACAATGTCATATCCAGTATCAATTATCACATTGCAGAAAGATGTTAAAGGTAAATTAAAATTTAAAAAGGGTGATAAATTTATCTATTTTGTGGGTGAGAGAAGTGGTCAAAGAAATATTACTGCTATGTTTGGTAAATTGACAGTTGAATTGTCAGATAACATAAATATAATATTTACTGAATATTTACCTTCTGATAGAATATTTGATGAAGAAGGATTTGCATTGGTTGATGATTTTATTTGGGATTAATGGTATAATATAAAATAATCATATATAGGAGGATTACACTATGAATGAAGATTATTTTACCTATCTTGACATACTTAAAGAAAGTGGAGTAACTAACATGTTTGGTGCAGTTCCATACTTGCTAGAAGAATTCTCTGAATTATCGGCAACAGAAGCAAGAAAATTATTAAAGAGTTGGATGGAAACATTTTCTGAAAGACATAGAGAGTAAATTATAGTTTATTATAAATATAAACAATATGTGGTAAGATTGATTTGTTATTAAGAATTTATTCTTATCACATATAACAGAAAGGAGTAATTAATATGACAGTAGAAAATATACCAGAAATAGAATACAAAATACAAGTAACCATGAATCCTCATCCTTGGGATAATGCAGAAGAACCTTATTTTTGGTGCATTCTTGGATGGTATACTGATGCATGGTGTAATAGAGGATGTGGATGGTCTATAACACCAGAACAAGCATGGATAGATGCTAATGTGTATTATAATAAATATGTTATAAAGGAGAATGAATAATATGAATAAAGAATTGAAATTCAACATAGTAACAGCAAATGAAATTTGGTAGACAGGTAAAATATCATTTAGATTTATCTTTGATTCTAAAATGGATTATGATGACCATGCAAAGGTTAAAAATTGGGGTGTTATTTTAAAGGAAATTAGTGGATACGATAGATTAGTTAATGTATTTGAATCTAGTTCTGAAGGAGTAATATTTGGATGGGGAAATAAAGGCATGGATGAAGAATGGTTAACTGTATTATTAGAGAAACTACCATGTTGTTCCTTGTTGATGGAGAAAGAAGATGCAGAATTGTTTAAAAAATATTGTGATATTTTAGGATACGGATATACTTATACACATTTTAATGGATATTTGAAAACTGCATAGTTACTTTGAATAGAAATGTACATTGATCATGAAATTTAGATTAGAAAGGAGTATAATATGAAAGAATTAAAACAAACACAATTAATATTATCATTATCTAATTTTTTATTGAATGTAATATTATTGTCTTGCTTTATTATAGATTTGTTCATGTTTATATTTAAAGATGTTATACAAGTAAAACTTCAATAGTAATGACTTTGATAATAAGTTGCATTATACTTTTAAAGCATAGTATTGAATATTATAGAGATGTGCGTAAAATTTATAAATGTAAATAAGGAGAATTTAAATGACCTATCTAGAAGCAAAAATAATCCTACTTAAAGAAAAAGAATTATATGCAGTAAATATAAACACTCAGCACATACTAAACGCAATTGATTTAGCAATAGTAGCACTAGAAAAACAGATACCAAGTAAACCTAAAATAACAAATTGGAATCCTGCATTGTGTCCGTCTTGCAATGAAGAATTAAGTGAAAGTATAGGTGATGGATATTATCATCATTATACTAATTTAAAAGTTTGTGAATGTGGACAGAAATTAAGATGGAATTGAATATAGTATAAATTAATATTAAATTAAAGGAGGAGTCAATATTATGTTAAAAGATTTTTACTATTCAGAAACATACGAACAGTCACAAGAAAATAGAATAAGTAGAAGTTTTGAAAAAGAAACTTTAATTACTAAAGAAGTATTAATCAATGGTAAATTTGAAAAATTCTCATTTCAAGTAAATGCAGGTACTAAACATAATGTGATTTGGGAAGATACAATTTATATTGGTACTGAGGATAATAGTAATTGCAGATATGGTAAGAAATAAGGTATAATAGAGTATTGATAAAATAAATTTAAAATGAAAGGAGTAATACATAATGCAAATAGGAGATAAGGTTTGGTTATTTGATAGTAATAGAAGGATATATCAGGATGATAAAGGAAATGATACAACGTCACCTTGGTTTAGAGGTAAATTTACTGAAAGATATATAATAGGTGAAACAAAAAGAAGTTGGCTTGTTGGATTTAAAGGTAATACAGTAGAAGATAGAACGAATATTAAAGTAGATAAGAAAAATCTTACTTATTCTATTACTAATAATTTTGGATTCGATAAGAAATTATATATTTCTGAAGAAGAAATTGATAAAAAATGTTGGATTAATGACAATCATAGGAAAATTATAAGATTGATTGAACAATGCAGTGATTATGATAAATTGTTAAAGATTCAAGAAATATTATCTGAAGGAGAGCAATCACAATGCGTAAAATAATTCCTATTATTGCAGGTTATCAATTAGATTTATCACATCATATAGATTTGTCTAAAATTAAAATTACTTCACTATGGACTTTGTATGATGAAAAATTAATGTGGGATTCATGCAAATTTAATCCAATGACAGGTGAACCAGTTGATGCATTGGATGAATTAGTTTTAAGACATCATGAAGGTGTATTTGCCGAAGATTATGGACATGATTGGAAGATTAGAAAGGGTAAATTAGATTATTATTCAAGAGTTATTGGGCAAGGTGATAGTATTAAAATTTTAATTGAGTATGAGGAGATATAATATGGATTATGAAAATGAGTTAATAAACATAAAAGAAATACATGAAAATACAATGTATTTAACCAATATCTTAAAAGATAATAATCATAAATATACAGAAGTTTGTTATAACTATTTATCTAAAAGTTATTGGATTATTGGTGAAGAAATAAACTGGTTTTTAGGTAATAATAAAGAAGAATCAGAAGTAAATTTACTAGAATATCTAAATAATTGTAAATAATTAGTAAAGATAACGTAAAAATACAAATCATGATAAAACTAACATTTGGTCATGATTTTGGGATTTGTAAAGTATTGATTTATAAAGGTTTAGAGAGTATGGATTTTATGAAATTGATGTAAATGTGATAACTTGTAAATAATATTGTAGTATATTTGTGGTAGAAAGAAGGTTAACTTAATGAATTATATAGTATTAGACTTAGAATTTAATAATCCTTTTGAAATAGATAATATTACTAAAAGATTTAAAAAAGTTAAACCTAATTTAATCATGCCACAAGAAATAATTGAAATAGGTGCAGTAAAATTAGATAATAAATTTAAATTTATAGATTCATTTCAAATATTTATTAAACCACAATTATATAAAAAGTTACATCCTAATGTTAAACGAAAAACTAAAATATCAAATAAAGATTTATATGATGCATTATATATCAATGAATGTATAGATAGTTTTATAAAATGGATTGGAAAAGATTATATTTTATGTACTTGGAGTAGTGGGGATATATTTACATTAGAAAATAATTGTGTATTTTATAATATAAATACTAATTGGATTGACAAATATATTGACATACAGTATATTTATTCAATTCAAAATAAAATTGATAAACAAGAAAGTTTGAAAAATGCAGTTAAATTTTATAAAATAGAAATTAATAATAAAATGCATCGTGCATTAAATGATGCTATTTATGAATCTGAAATTATAAAATATTTAGACAAAGATATAATTAATCAAAATATAATGCGGTTAAAAGATTTTAAATGTCAATTTAAAAATGATGTAGTATATGGATTGAAGTGTGCATTAGAATTATTGAGATGGGAGGATAATAACAAATATGAATAAAACATACGACATATATCAAGTCTACAGAGCACTTAAAGATTACGATAATATTAAGCAAGGTACACTATTACAAGTAGTAAGAATTGAAAGGACAACATCTATTGCATTAAGACCAGAAGGTGGAGGAACATACTATTGGATTCAAGCAAGGGAATTATTAAATGAAGAAAACTTTCAGAGAGTATTTTAGTATGATATAATCTTTGATAAGGAGTAGATAAACAATGTCATTAAATATTAATGTGTTTTTATTTGCCTTTATAATTTTAGCGAGTATACTTGTTGGATATTGCATTTGTATGTTATATAGTAAAAGTACAGTTATATATTCTTGTGTTGATGAAAATTCAAAATTAGAGAAAATGCTAGATAGAACAACATTGACAATTAAAGGAGGTAAATAAAATATGATTAAACCACACACCAATTACACAGTAGATAACGATGTTATAATGCCATATGGCAAACCTCTATATCGAGGTGATAAAATCACAGTAATAAGTATAGATGAGGCAAATGATAAAGTTAAGATAATAAAAACAGGCGATTATGATAGAGGATGGTGGACGTATTTATCTAGTTTTAATATGATATTTAGAAAAGTGGAATATAAAGATGACGATTTTGAAGAGTATTTTATGAGAAGGAGATAATTAACATGTGTAGATTGTCCTTTTGTCGGAGAATTTATAAAGGAAAATGGTAGGAGTATTTTACCTTGTACGTATTATAAAAAAGTTTCTAATGAAAGAGTGGAAGAGGCAATTATAGTTTTGTCTGAATAGAAATATTAATACAAAAAACTCATTTGATTCAATTTAAAAGGAGGAAATTAAATTATGAATAAAACATTAAAAAATAAATTACATGAAAAAATATCCAAAAGCAAAGAAGAAATAGAACAAAATGAGAAAGTAATTAAATTAATTAACATGTATCCTGATTTAAAAATATATTCTAACAGGTGGAATAAAGAATATTTTTGTTCTAAATTAATTAATTCAATAGTTACAGATGTTGAATTTGCTAATGGATGTGGATGTTGTGCAGATGCTCCATTATATGCAAAATTTTTTACTATTATAAATGGGATTAGATTATATGCAGATCCAGTTGAAATATGTATAGGAGAAGGTAGTTATGGTGGTTACGGATATGTTAATACTGAAACATGGAGATATAGTTTAGATTCTAATAATATAAATAAAAGTGTATTTGATAAAGTAGAAAAATATTTAGATGATAATAAATTTGAATCATATGATGAAGATGATGATTAAATTAATTTAATATACTATTATAAAAACAGTTGACAGATTAAAAATATAATGTTATACTGTTTTTAGTTTTAAATACATATGAGAGGAGAATGTTAAATGTTAGAATTAAAATTTGAAGGTAAAGTAGTATGTGAAAATCTGAATCAAGGTATTTGGGTTTTAGAGAATGAAACTTCACATCTTACAGGAGATATTTTGCAAGGTATTGACGAATTGCTTTATTTGAACAAAAAGGAAATATTGAAAGATGATGAGGAAGTAGAAATAATAATTAGGATTAAAGGGAGGCAACATTATGAAAAAACAATGTCCAGAAGAAGGGAACGATAAAATTCGTTGTATTGATTGTTCTTGTAATTTATGTATTCATAGTTGTACTGAGTGTGATATAGTAGGGTGTGAACCAAAGAAAATGATATATAAGTAGGTGATATTATGGGTGAAATTGCTGAAATTGATTACGTAAAAGTTTCTCGATTAAAAGAATGGCATGATTTTGATTTTTGTTGGAATGGAATTAGTGTATCTTTAAAAGATGTAGATGAATATATGAGAAGAAAAAAGAAAGTTTATAATTTAGATTGCTGTGATGTTTATTACCTTGAATGGAGTAAGACTAATCATCTTGAAAGAATAGCTTATTTTATAGATTATCCAGAAAAAATAACACCTATAAATTTAGATAATGAATGTTCAAGAATGAATATATTTCCTATCCCTATAATAGTAGATGGTAGGCATAGATTTATGGCATCAATATATAGAGAAGATGAAATTATACCTGCATATTATTGTGGTTTACTTTCAGTATTAGAGTATTTAACAGGTAAATCAGATATTAAACCAGAGTATTGAGAAATAAATATAAGAAGAAGGAGAAATTTAAAATGTCATTATGTGAAAAATTAAAGAATATATTAGATAATAGTGAGTGTAATAATGAAATAATTACGATAAGTTTAGAATACAATGAATTAGTTCATTTATATGCAATGGAAAAAGGTTATAAAGAATATATGAACACTCTTGATAAAGAAATGATGTTGGCATTTGATAAATTGTATTAATTAAAATAAAAGAGTATCAAGAATATTATTTGAAAAGTAAATAAAACACTACATATAGTGGATAGCAATCTTATCACATACTATATGTAGTTACAATTTCATAACCAAATAGACTTTTCATTCAAACTTTAAAAGGAGTGAATAAATATGAGAGTATATGATTTTAATAAAAGTAAACCTAAAAATGATAGGACAATTTTAATTCTAGTTAAGGATTATAATTGGGGTGAAGGGTGTCAATTGAAAACAGAAATTGCCAGAATGATTAATGGTGAATGTGTTTTAAGTCCAGTAGAACTAGATATTAAAATGCCACTAGATAGAATTGTTAAATGGAGTTATATCAATTAAGGAGGATTAACTATGAAATTATATTACCATCAAGATATGTTTGGAAATATTTACACCAATAAATTTGATCATCGTCACATATACACTGATATTAATGGTAATCCTGTACACAGGACAAAAGAAACATATCCATACGCATACGATCCATATGTGGTTTGGAAAGATGATTATAACGAGAATACAGACGGTGCAACTTACTCAGATAGATTATGGCAACAAAATCCTAATAAATTTGATGAGTGTTGTCAAAAAGTATGGAATGATAAAGGACAAATTTTTAGTTATAGAGATTCAATAGGAATTGAAAAGTTTTTAAGTTTATATTTTGAAAGAGAAGTTAAGTTAACCGCAATCATGGAAAGATGTAATAGTAGTAATGGTTATCCGTATTGGGTGTTCTTTTATAGAGATATTAAAGGAGATAAATAATATGTACACAAAAGAAGAATTATTAATGTTAGCAGGTAAACTTGCTATATCATGTGAAAAAGTATTACAAAGTGATTTACTAACATTGAGTGATAAACTAATAGAAATGAGATTTGCTTTAATGGAATATGATAATGCTATTATGGAATGTGTTAGAGAAGATGAAAGGAAAAAGAATAAAAATGATTGAATATTCACAAATAGTAAATATAAATGTTGACAAATAACCTACTATAGTTTATTATATTGTTAGTAGGTTATTTAAATAAAAAGTTAAGGAAGTGATAAGTAAATGAATATTTTTGTACTTGATTATAATCATAAGAAAAATGCAGAATACCATTGCAATTGTCATACCTACAAAATGCTAGTGGAAACAACGCAGTTATTAAGTAATACATATTATTTTACCAATCAAAAACATCTATCTCCTTATAAGTTAACTCATAAGAATCATCCTTGTTCTGTATGGACACGTTCTTCATTATCAAATTGGTTATGGTTAAGAGATTTAGGAATTGCTTTATATGAGGAATATAAGTTTAGATACAATGATAAAGACCATAAATCAGGAGATATTATTTTAAGTTTAGAAATACCTGATTTACCAGATGTAGGACTAACTGAGTTTGTTCAATGTATGCCTGATGAATATAAAAATAAATGTGCTGTAAAAGCATATAGGGATTATTACATAGGTGAAAAACAACATATTTTAAAATATACGAAAAGAGAAATCCCTGATTGGTTGATTGTTAAATAAAATATAAAAGGAGATTATAATAATGGATAATTTAATTAATCAATTAGAAGATAAAATTAAATCAGCAGAAAATACTAATAATGTATTGACTGTTTATTTGAAATATCATGAAGCAATAACTATGTTATCTTTACTAAAAGGACATGAAATTTATTTAGAAACTATTAAAGAATGTTTTAAGATTCAAAAAGACTTATTAGAAACAGAAGTAACATGTGAAATGATAGCAGAACGAATAGAGAAAAGAAATTTAAAAAAGATATTAAATATGAATAAAGGAGATTATTAATATGATATTTTTAGATAAGTATGATCAATGTATGAATTGCAAATTATTAAAAATGTGTCAATATAGTAGAGATTATTATATGAATAAGGGTGGTAAATACAGAGAAATGTTAAATACAGATAATGAAGGAAACTGTTCACATGCACCATCCTCTAGGAAACAAAGTAAAGATTATGAAAAAGTAGATCGTTGAAAGGAGATAATAAACATGAAGTCAGTAATATCTTGCAATAAACCAATTAAAGTAAATCTACCAATTAAATTCCGTAAGAAACTATTATATAATGTATTTAATCAAGTGTGGCCTTGGGCATTGACATTAATTATGTTCTTTGGATTAGCAGTTTTAGGATTGAGATGTTTTTAGATTAATTAAATAATACATAATAGAAAGGAAATAGAAATATGATATACATAACTGGTGATTTACATGGTGGAATTGATATTAGCAAATTAAATGCAAAGAATTTTCCACAGCAAAAACTATTAGATAAAGATGATTTTGTAATTGTCACAGGTGATTTTGGACTGGTTTTTGATAATTCAAAAGAAGAATTGTTTTGGCGTAATTGGTTATTGGAAAAGAATTTTACTACAATTTTTTGCGATGGAAACCATGAGAATTTTAATTTGCTTAATCAATTTCCAGTCGAAGAATGGAATGGTGGGAAAGTACATTTTATTAATGATTCAGTAATTCATCTTATGCGTGGTCAAGTATTTACTATTGATGATTTGAAATTCTTTACAATGGGTGGAGCAACTTCAATAGATAAATATAGAAGAAAAAAAGGTATATCATGGTGGAAAGAAGAAATACCATCTAATAAAGAGTTTGAAGAAGCATTTAATAATCTCGATAAACATAATTGGATTGTTGACTATGTTATTTCACATACTTGCAGTATGAGAATTATGCAAGAAAGAGGATACATTAAAGAAAATAATGCATTAAATAAATTTTTTGATATGCTTGAAGGAGATTTAGAATATAAACATTGGTATTTTGGACATTTTCATAATAGTATTGGTATAGATGAAAAACATACAATGGTTTATAACGAGATAATTGAATTGAAAGATGGTGAAATATAAATATAAAATGTCCACTATGCAATACAGAATTAAAATTAGTAGGAAGTAAAGAAGATGGTTATGTGCATGAGTTTTATGCATGTAGTAATGAAGATTGTGGTGAGATATTTATTTTGTTGGAAGATGGAAGGTTAGTTTAATTTATGTTTAGAAAATTATCCAATTTTCAATTTCAACAATACATATCTAAATTTTGGAGCAAAAAAGAAATTATACTATATGAAAATTCAAAACTAGGGCAAGGAATAGGATATTATAAAGACGATAAACTATTAGGTTTTACATGGTATAATACTAAAACAAGTAAGTATTGGAGATTGAAACACTTATATCCTGAGATATGGATGATTTATTTGTTAGAAGTGCATCCTGAATATAGGCTACAAGGAATAGGAAGTAGTATATTGAGTGAGATATATAGAAGGATGCCTAAAGGTAAAGTGTTAGTTGTAGGTAGTGAGATGACGGATAAACACAGAGATTTTTATTTGAAGAATGGATTCATTGAAGATATAAGTATGGAATGGGTTTTTATTAAAGAAAAAAATATAAGGTAAAAGGAGAATGATAATATGATAACTAAAACAACAGAATTTGAAGGTACTATGTATGGCAATGGTGAACAGAAAATATTTGCAATAACGAAAGATAGTTATGTAAAAATATTTAATGAGATTCCAGAAGATTATGACGAAGATTATGTTTATAAAAATTTGTATAGTATGTATCCAGATTATTGTTATCCTGAATTAGAATCAGGTAAAATGTATAAGTTTGAGGTAACTATTAAAGCGATACCTATTAATGAGGAAAGGAGAAATAATAATGAAGATGAGTAAAGAGGATGCAAAATTAGCAAAAGAAATATGGAATGAGTATGAAAATTTATCACAACAAAGAAGTGATGCGTATAAAACTGTACATGATTTAGATATAAAAATTTCTATTAATCAAAATAAACTTGATGAATTGTTAAAGAAGTATGAAATAATAAAACACCAAAATTAAGAATTTGCTAAATTATAAACCCTTGATTTATAAGGGTTTATAAGTACCAAAAACTGTATAAAATTGCACTTTGATCATAATAATATTTTTACAAATAATTAAAAAATAACTCTTGCAATTTTCACAGATTAATAATATAATAGTACAAAGAATATGAGGAGTTGATACATAATGTGTTATTATAGTATCCACAAGCACAATCAATCAATAAGAAAAACTAGAGTTATAGGATTTTGTGAAAAGTATGATAAATATATAACTTATAAAATAGGTAATAATGCATGTTTTAATGGCAATACAATTAATTGTGAACATTATTGTTGTGATAAATATACATCTAAAAAAGAAGTAGAGAAAAGAAATGCAGGTATAGAAAATAAAAATATTAAGAGTATTAATAAGTTATTCTTTCTTAAAAATGAAGAATATAAAAAGATAGATATTTATGCAGATGCGTCCTTCTCAGAAAAATTAAGTCAAGGTAAATGTGGTATTTATATTAAATTGAATAATGATATAATTTATAGTAATAGAATAGTTGTAGAAGCAAGAAATAGCCACGAAGCAGAATGCAAAGCAATTTACGAAGCACTATGTTTAATATATGATTTTATTATGCCTCAACGTAAAAATCTTAGTAATATCAATATTTATTCAGACAGTGAATCGTTAATATTACAATGTAATGCAATTTCAAGAATTAGAGATATTAATCTGCATATGATTATTAACAGAATAGTAGAAATTAAAGATCGTTTGTGTGCCAATTTAAATTGGATACCAAGACAGTTTAATTATATTGCAGATGCTTTGTCTCGTTGTTAGTAAAAATAAAAGGAGATTGATTAAATTGCTTATAAACAATATAGAAGACCAACAAATGAAACAAAAACTATTAGATATTCATTCAAACTACAAAGATGCCAAATTGTTAATTAATCTAGAAGTAGAAAACGAAGATAGAGATTTATCATTTATAACACCAGAAATGTCTATAAAAGAAATACATGAGATTATGATTAACTTACCAGAATTAGAATATATAACATACCATAAAGTAACAATTATTAAAGTTAGTCCTAATCCTTATTTTAGCAATATGCATTATGTTGTATTTCCTAATAGTTATTGTGGTAGTTTGAGAAGTGATAAGTTTAGATTTGTAGATAAGGAAGGAGGAAATAAATAATTATGAGAAATGGATTAAATATAAGTTATAAAATAAAAGATATTAATAAAGAAATTAAGCAATTGCAAAATGAAATATTAGAATGTTTGGAATATCAAAAACAAAGAGGAGAAAGAATAAATAAAAATTGTGATTATATTCAAAATAGAGATATTAGGATATATGGATTAGAGCAACAGAAATTAATATTAAAATGGGTATTAGAGGAGGATAATAATTAATGGGACACATGACAACAGTAACATTTCTTAATGATGGATTTGATCAAATTGAGGAACATCCAGAACAGTTTATTGATGCAATTAAATTAGGTATGTATGGAATTGATAAAAATATTAGAAATAATAGTGATACTCGTAGAAAAATTATTACTACTCACAGTATCGGAAATCATAGTGGTTTGATAGATGTTGCTAAATCTCATCATGCAGACGATTTTAGATTATACTTAGTTGGTAGAAATACAATGAGTACATTTGGATATGCGAATGAAATTAATGATATTGGATATAGAAAACAATTAGTAGAAATGGCAAAGTTTATTATTAAAGATGAAGAAATGAAAATTAAAGAATTAGAGAAAAAGTTAGGAGGAAAATAATAATGGAAGGATTTGAAATTCAACAATATTGTGACGATAATATAATATTTTGTTATTATACGCAATCTAATCAAGTGTGTAATGGTGAGTGTGGATTGAAATGTCAGGTATATAAAAATTGGCTAGAATTGAATAAAAGGTATTTTAAAATATTATAGAAGGATGATTCTATCATGAATACAGAATATAAACCATATGATTTAGTGGATATGTATTGTGCTTTTATTCCTTGTAATCAATGTCCAATTAAAGATAAATGTGATGAAGGGATGAAAGATAAATTAGATAGAGATACGGAGGATAATTAATTATGAAAGAAGCATACATTGTTAATGGATTAGTATGCGAAGTGATACCATATGGTGAAGAAAGTAATATTATTTTTAAAACATACTCTGAATTATATATAGATTGCGGTGTTGAAATAGGTGAATACCATAAACAAGGATGTAAAATGGAGGAATGTCCTTTATGTCATAATTCAATTATGTATTGTAAATGTAAATTTGAGTAAAAAATAAATAATAAAAATAAATGTTGACATTATGATTACAGAATGGTAATATAATTATAGTTAAGAAAAAGTTAGAGATTAAATTAACAAATTAAAAATAAAATATAAAAACAAAGGAGATTAAAACATGTCAGAATTTAAAAAATTTAAAGGTATTTTTCAAAAGAATTTTAAGGAATTAACTAAAGATGCAAGTCATTTGTTTGAAGTGGAATTAGACAAAGATGCGTTATGGGAGTTGTATTTATCTAGTTTTCCAAATAACACCAACGATATTTATAGAGTAAGAGGAGAATACGATTGCTCATGTTGCAGACAGTTTATTAGAAATATTGGCAATATAGTAGTTATCAAAGATAATCAAGTTAAAACCATTTGGGATTTTGATGCAGAAAGTACGACATTCCAACCTGTAGTAAACGCATTAGATACATTTGTTAAATCTCATGTTATTTCAGATGTGTATGTCATAAAGTTTAAGAAAATTGGGACAGATAAGAATTTTGAACAATTAGCAAATGACGAGGTAATAGAATGGCAACATTTTTACTTAGATTTAGATAAGAAATTTGTTGATGTAACAAACAAGTCAGAAGGTGAAATTAGAGGAGGATTTAGAAGTACAAGAGATGTATTCAAAGGATCATTAGATAAAATCAAGGAAGATAGTTTACTTACTGTCTTGGAGTTAATTTCATCTAACACCCTATATAAAGGAGAAGAATGGAAATTTGCATTAACAGAATTCCTTAAATATAAGAAAGAGTATGATAAACTACAAGAAAAAGATAAAGAAAACTATACATGGGAACAATCCGTTAAAGTTGGTGGTGTTATAGGAAGGATTAAAAATCATTCTATCGGAACATTGTTAGTAGATATTAGTGAAGGAATGGATTTAGATATCGCAGTTACTCGATATGAAAAGATTGTTTGTCCTACCAATTACAAGAGGCCAAAAGCAATTTTCACACAAAAAATGCTAGAAGAAGCAAAGAAAACTATTGAAGAATTAGGTTATATGGATTCATTAAGTGGTAGAAGATTTGCTACTTTAGATGATATAAGTGTTAACAATATTCTATTTGTAAATAAGGATTCAGCAAAAAGAATATCTGGTGGATTAGATGTATTTGAAGAAATGTCGAAAGGCATTCCTCTTAATCCTAAGAAATTTTCTAAAGTTACAGAAATTACAATTGATGATTTTATCACAAATGTATTACCTACAACACAAGAAATAGAAGTATTTTTAGAGAATAAACATTCTGGTAATATGGTATCATTAATTGCTCCTGAGAATAAAGATGCGAAAACAATGTTTAAATGGGATAATAACTTCTCATGGGCATATTCAGGGAATATCACAGATTCTTCTATGAAGGAAAGAGTAAAATCTGCTGGTGGTAATGTTGATGGTGTATTGAGATGTAGTATACAATGGAATATTGATAAATATGATGGAAATGATTTAGATGTACATTGTTATGAGCCTAGTGGCAATGAAATTTATTATGGAAGTAAAGTAAATAGAAATACTACAGGAGAATTAGATGTTGATATTATTCATCCAAAACTAAATGAACCTGCTGTTGAAAATATAACTTGGACAGATAAAAGAAAAATGCAAGAAGGTGTTTATAAATTCTTTGTTCATAATTATACTAATAGAGGTGGAAGAGAAGGATTTAGTACAGAAGTAGAGTTTGATGGACAAATATTTAGTTTTGAATATAATAAAGAGTTAAAACAAGGTGAGAATGTTCAAATTGCAGAAGTTACTTTTAGCAGAGTTAATGGATTTAGTATTAAAGAAAAATTACCTTCTAACGTATCTAGTAAAGAAATTTGGGGATTGAAAACTAATCAATTTGTACCAGTTTCAGTTGTAATGTATTCTCCCAACTATTGGAATTTGCAAAAAGGTATTGGAAATAGGCATTTTATGTTCATGTTGAAGGACTGTGTGAATTCTGAGACTCCCAACCCATTTTTCAATGAATTTTTGAATCAAGAACTCAATCAACATAGGAAAGTATTTGAGGCACTTGCTAGTAAAATGGCAGTTAAAGACAGTGAATTGCAACTTTCAGGTTTAGGTTTCTCATCAACTAAAAGAAATGAATTAACTGTGAAAGTCAAAGGTGCAACAGAAAGAATGTTAAAAATCAAATTTTAAATAAAATATAAAATAAAAGGAGATATTATTATTATGACACAGAATGTAAATATGTTCGAGGTAGCAACTAGGAATCAATTTAGGTTTCCCTATAAAGGTATGATTAGCACAGATGATTTGTGGCAATTATTACCTAAAGAATTAGATATAATTTTCAAAACTTTGAATTCTCAGTTGAAACAGGTTAAGGAAGAAAGTTTACTTGAAGTTAAATCAGCAGAAGACCAGATTCTTGATACCAAGATTAAAATTGTTAAGTATATTTTTGGTGTTAAGGTAACAGAAGAGCAATTGAGATTGAATGAGAAACAAAATAAAGAAAAGAAACAGATGTTGATGGAAATTAAGAAAAATAAACAAAATCAAGAATTGCTAAGTAAATCAGCAGAAGACATTCAAGAAATGATTGATGAATTAGAAAGATAGCATATAGTTTAAATATAGGGAGTGATTGATTTAATTGCTCCCTAAAAACACATAAAATTTACATAAAATACAAAATAAAAAGGAGAATATAAATGTACAATCAAATCAATGAACAAATTATATCAGCAATGAAAACAAAGGATATAAATAAATTATCTGTATTACGCATCTTAAAATCAGATATTATTACGGAAGCAAAAGAATTGAGAGTATTAGAAGATAAACTTGAACAGAATGTTATTATTGCTGTGACAGAAAAGACACTTAAAAAGTATAAAGAAGAATTATCATTTGTAAAAGATGAAGAAAAGATTGCTGAATTGAAAATTGCTATTAAATTGCTTGAATCATATTTACCAGAAAAATTAAGCATTGATGAAGTAAAAAGCATTATTAGTAATGTTGTTGAGAGTGTAGGTAATGTTGGTAATAATATTGGTGAAGCAATGAAGGTATTATCGAAGGAGTTAAAAGGCAAAGTAGATATGAAAGAAGTTAAGAAATTAGTTGATGAATATTTTAAGAAGTAAATAATAAAAATAACTCTTGCTTTATTGATAGAATAGGAATATAATAATGAATAAAGTAAAATAAATAATGTTTGAATAGAACAAATCTTTCATCATGATTAAGGAGGACGTTTTTAAAATGAAATTAACATTAGATAAATTTAAACAAAGACATATATTTATTAAAGAACAAAAGAAAGATAAGATTCCTGATCAATGTTCAATTGTTATTATTTGAATTTATTTAAGAAAGATAATATCTATTATTATACTTGTGGAGAAGTATTTAACCCAAATTCACAAAATTTTATATTAAAAACAAATGACAGCGATAGTAAAATTCATATTATTAAAGAAGGATGTAAATTATATGGTGTTTATTTTTCAGAATATAGTATAAATAATAAAAAATTAATTACGCATAAGAAAAATTTTAAACAAGCATTAAAATTAGCAAAATCACTTCAATTTATTTATAATTGTGGTTTTGATTGTGCAAAAGATATGTATTCTGAAAATTAAGGAGATATAATATAATGGAAAATAAACTCAATCTATTAACTAAAAGATTAAACTATAAAAAGTTAAGTAAGAAAAAGAAAAGAAAGTATTTGCAACAAATTGATATATTAGAACGGAAGGAGATAGTTATATTATGACACTAGAAAAAATTCTTCAAGCAATAGCAAAATATAAGACTTGTTTATATTCTTGTGCTATTGAAGATAATGAATTTGCACAGAAACATATTGATAAAATTAGGAATATGGATAATTTAAATGAACAATATGAATATTTAAAAGGTGTTTTTGATGAATTAGAAAGAGAATTTGGGAGTAAGGAGCAAATAGAAAATGATTAGTATTGAAAAAGCAAAACAATTAAAATCTCTCGGATTAATTTGGAATCCTAAATTTGGAGATTGGTATAAAGCAGATTATTGGCCTACACCTATTTTATTTACGATAGATACATTAAGATTAGATAATAAAGAGATTGAATGTGTGATAGAAAAAGTTAAGGAAAATACTTGGTTGCCTAGTTTAACTCAATTATTAGACGAAATTGAGAAATATCAATATATATTCAGTTTAGTTGGTGAAAAGTTAACTTTGTTTAAGAAATTAAATTTAGTTATGCAATTTGAATGTGATAATAGAGAAGATTCAGTTGCAGATGCGTTGATTTGGATATTAGAATGTAAGCAGGTGTAAAAATTATGAAGAATAAATTAAATTTTATACTGCAAATTTATTTTTTATTGTTTATTAATTGGTGCAAGTATATTTGTAGGTGATATGATAACCGAATCATGGAAGAAATTAGGTATTTGGTCAATATTATATTGGATTATAGGTAGTTGTTTTTTTATTTATAATGATGATTGTTGATGCATATGTTAAAAGTAAATTTTTTAAAATAAATAATAAATAATAATATTAATTGGAGGTATAAATATTAAAGTATATAATTTTGAACAAATAAAATATAAAAAGAATTTAAATATTCTATTAGAAGGAGTTAAACAAACTAAACAAATAGGAAATATAATATCAGAATCAATATATTTATTAGCAGATTATGTACGTTTAATAGAAAAAGATAAAGAAATATTACAAAAAGTTAAAAATAACAAAATAAAAACATAACAAAGTTTAATTTTATGATGATATTTAGGAGAAAAAAGGAGAAGGAGGAGGATAAATAATTATGGGAAATGAATTAATTCAATATTTTATTGTTAACCAAGAATTGAATATGTCACCAGGTAAAATTTCTGCACAAGTGGCACATGTTGCGACTATTGTTGTATTTGAAAATTTATATAATTGTCAAAATGCTAACGAACATGTTAAATTTATGGAATGGTATAAAAATAATCAGAAGAAAATTATACTTAGATGTAAACAGAAAGATTTAGAAAAGTTAATTGCACAAGGATTTTATTATATAAGAGATAATGGATTAACTGAAATTGCTAAAGGAAGTTTAACATGTGTGAGTTTAGGTATAATGTTAAGAAATGAAGCACAGAAGTATGTTAAGAGATTGCAATTATTATAGAAGGAGGATAAACTATGGAATGGAAATGTTTAATTTGTGGTGGTGAAGTACCATACGAACCAGAGTATTGTTGTGACGGAAAAGATTGTGGATGTTATGGTATGCCTATTCATCCACCTATATGTGGTGATAAATGTAATGAAGAATGGAATAGAAGATCGAGAGAAGTAGAAATAGAATTTTTAAAGGAGAGAAATAAATTATGTTAGAGTTTGCCTTACAACATGAAATTGTAACAATGATTATAATAATATTTGTATTATGGTTTTTTTATGATATAAATGCAATTTGGGCAAATACATTAAAAGCAAAATATTTATCAAAAGAAAATAATAAAAAGATAAAAGTTGTTCGTAAACACAAGATATAATTACATATAAATAATTTAAAGGAGAATTGTGTATGAATTATATTGATGATATAATTAATGAAATAAAAGAAGAAGAAAAACAAAGAGAAATAAAACGTAAAGAAATCATCGAAAATGGTTGCCCACATACTAATAAAATAAAACGTATTGCTACTATATCTAAAAAAGAATTTTTAGAATGTGATATATGTTATAAGCAATTTTATTTAAATGGAGATGAAATAAAGTAAAATCATTAAATAGGAGAATAAAATATGGATAAATTATTTGTTGAATGTATTAATAAAAGTGAAAATGTAGAAAGTTTCTTAGTATGGAATCTAATAAATTGTATTAAAGATACTAAATATATTGAATTTACTATAGGAGAAATATATGAATTAGTATTTTGGGATACAATGTTAAGAGATTATATTATTAGTATGCCTACTATGCAATTAGTATTTATTAAGTATGGTGATAATGTTGTCAATTTAATGATTGAATATTTAAAACAATCAAAGAAGGATTATAATTTAAGAAATGAAGAAGATAAGGAAGTATTGAAGGTTATTTTAGATAATTTATAAATTAATTAATATAAAAGTAATTCATTTGGTTAAAATTATAACAAAAGGAGAAAATTATAATGCCATACGACAAAGATGTAAATATTAAATTAGAAGATGTAAATAATTCAAGAAATATATGTTTTTCAATGCCAATAGATTATTTATGGAAAAGATTATCAGAAGATGATTTACTTGAAATTACAATGAATTTAGTAAGTAGTGGATTTTTAACAAAAACACTTAAAAAGTTAATTGATGCACCTGCATTAGATAGTAGTATATTTTCATCAACAGATAAATGTATTATTGAATTTAAAGAGGTGTTAATTAATCTAATTGATGAATTGAAAGAAAGTTATATTCAAGATTTAGAAATATCTGAGATGAAAAGATGGTGGAGTGTGGGAAGATCCATTGAAAGAATTGTAGAAATTATATTCCCTGAAAAGAAAATTAGATACTCATTTAATCCTCAAGAAGATGGATTTTATATTATTGATGAAAGTAATAGTGATAAAGTATTAAATATTAATTTAATTGACTTAACATGTAGTATTAATAATGAAAAGGTTAATGGTAAAGATGGAAGTAGTTATTTTTATAATATTGCTAGAAAATTAGAATTAATTACTAGGGAAAGGGAAAAATATTTAGATAATTGGATTAAGGATAGAGATGAAAATAAAGAATTGAAAAATAAAATTAAAGAGTTAGAGGATAGGTTATGTAGGTATGAAAAAATTTAATTACATATACTACATATAGTATTACAAATAATTAGTGCATACTACATATAGATATAAAATCATGATAAAAGACAGATTTTATTCAAACTTTTTTCATAGGTTATAAAAATTATAAAAAAAGTGCTTTAAAAGCCTTATATTATAAGGGTTTGCAAGTCATAATTTAATAAATATTGATATTTGGCAAAATTACCTTAATTTTATCATATTGTGATCAAATAGGACTTTTATTCAAATTTTATAAAGGAGTAATGTTTATATGAATATTAATAATATAGTTAAAGATATTAAATATCTAATTTTTAAACTTAATTGTGCAGAAGAAGATCAAAGTTGGAGTTTAGTTATAGATGTAAAAGTAGATTTAGAAATGTTGGTTGATAGAATTAATAAAGATAATAATAAAGATAATAATAAAAATATTAAATTAGGATTGAAATATCCAAATAATTTTTCTTAAAGGAGAAATAATGAAAATTAAATATTATTGTGGATTAAGTTTAGATTTAAATCAAGAAAGAGAGTGTGAAGGTCAAGGAGCAATAGAATTAGACGAAGATGATACAATAGAATATCAAGAAGGATTTTTTAGTATGAGATGCCCTTCTTGCAATAGAGAAATTTATCAATCAGATGATCATTTTGAAATAATTATTGAAGGAGAATAAACAAACATGACAACTAAACTACTATTAGAATTTGCATTTGTAATTTTTATATTGCAAGCGATGAAAATTAAATCATATTTTACACCATTAGAAATAAGACAGCAAAAATATGATAATGGAAGATTCGAATTAGATAAATTATTAGGAAAAACAATGACAAATAGATTAGTTATAATATGTTCGGTAGTATTTACTATAATTTACATATCATTTTATCTAGTCGGATTTAAACTATTTATAGGAACAAAATTAATAGTATTCCCAATATTTTTAACCATAACATCTATATATGGATTAATTGATACTATATTGGACGTTAATAAAGATAAATTGACAGAAAATATAATGAATAGAATATCACAACCAGTAAATACTGCATATTTAATTTACTTTGTGTGGTATGTTTTGAAGTATGATTCGGTTATTTAAGGAGTATAAAAAGTAAAAATAAAAAGGAGAAAATAAATATGAACGAATATTCGTATTCAGTTACAAATAATAAACAAATTGCACCAGTGTTTGATTGTTGTCCTGTTTGTAGAGAAGAGGATGATGTATTAATTGCATATGAAAGTTGGAATTTAAATTTTTGGTGTAATATATGTGGATTTAATGGTTCTATTGAATATGTTAAACCTGAAGAATGGGAACCAAATGTTAAAGCAGTTAGTGTTCGTAGTTTTTAGTTTAGTAAATTTATAATACAAATATAAAATATAATATAAATTAAAATATACAGGAAGGAGTTATCACAACTTAATATGATTGAAACTTGGGGAATGTTATTTCTAATTATATTTATTAGAAATAAATTTATACAAAAATTAGAAAGGAATGGAGTGTATTTATGGAAACAATATAATATTAATCTTATCTTTAAGAATTGGTCATTCTATCCTCCAATTATTCTTTTAGTTTTATATTTAATTCTTGAAGTAATGATGTTAAATAATATCATATGGTTTTTAGAATATTCTACAATAATTAAACAATTAACACTCTTAAGTTTTCTAGGTTTAGTTATTGAATATAATTTATATGATTCATATTTTGAAAAATATAAAGAAAATGGATTAAAAGCATTTTTAACATCTCCATTTATATTTGCAATGATTAGTTTATGTATAGGATTGATTTTAAATTATATCGCAGTATTCAGCAATAATGGACATATGCCATTATTTATCTCGTTTTCATATGCAACAGGATATGCTGACATTCAAGAATTAACAAAAGATACTTTTTATATATTAGGAGACCATACGAGTAAGATGATATTTTTATGTGATACAATAGATCTATTTGGATTTTCAAATTTATCAATAGGTGATTTATTCGTAATATTATGTATGACAACAATTCTTTATTGTTCGGTAAAGCAAACAAATATAAAAAATAATAATATTAAAAAAACTTAAAGAAATATAAAAATAATTGTTGACAACTTCTTTCCACTGTAGTATTATAATAGTATAAATGATACCACATGAACAAGGAGTTGAATTTATTAATGAATAGTATTTGTAGAAGATTGGAAGACATTTTAGTTTCACCTTTTACATGGGGAATTACAAGTTTTTTAATATGGTATTGGTTAGGCTATACAGACGCAATATTAGATACAATATTTACAACTATACCAGAAACGTCTTTAAATGTTATTGCAATATTAATCTTATTAAAGAAAAGAAAATTAATTGACATGTACTTCTTAAAAGAAAGTATTAATAACGTAATGATACCTACAATCCCAACATCAATAATATGCGACACACTACAATATATTTTCCATGTTGATCAATATTTAAATTTTATACTCACTGAATTCATATTATGTGCATTTGTAATTTATCTAATTATAAAAAATAATGTTCGTAAAGAAGAAATTAACATAGTAAAAATAATAACTTATGTTGTATTAGTGGATTTTACAATGATTTTTCTAATAGATGGATTTTACACACTAATTGTTACTCTAGTATTAAATAAAACAATGATAGAAATAAATAGCAATATATGGCTGACGATTACACTTTCTCTTATACCACGAATACTACAAATTCTTCTATTAATACTGTATTTATATAAGAATAGCTTCCAAGAAAAAATTAGTTATATTGATATTATTTTTAAAAATAGAGTATTGAGTTTTTCAACAATGATATTTTTTATGACAATTCTTTTTAGTGGAATTATATTTACAGGATTCTTAGCAGTAACTAATTTATTAAAACAATATGAATTATTAATGCAAATATTAACAATTGTTTTAGTTTTGATATTGCCAAGTATTTTGGTTTCATCATATATTATCTCAGTTTGCGATTTAATGAATAAGAACATTAGATTGCAAAAAGAGAAAGAAGATTTATATGGTGATGATATTATATAAAGGAGGTGGAGTTTTATTATGAAAAAATATGCTTATCTTGCAACTTTGATTATTGGTACAGCTAGTGCATACTCACATTTCATTTGTTCACGTTTTTTCTTTAATCAACCTAGAACACCAAAGCAGTAGTTGTAAAACTACATAGGTAAGGTAAGTGGAGATTTGTTTTACTCCACTTACAAAATTAAAATATAATTTTTGTTCTAAGTTATTATGAAGTAACATACATATAAAATATAATAATAAATAAGGAGTTGTTATCAATGTTGTTGTTAAAAAAGAAAGAAATACCTGTAATTAGTGAAAAATTGTTGAAGGAATTGTCCTATAATACCATGAAAGCGATGGGAGATTTAAATACCACGCAATTTATTAAAGTAATGAGAATGACAGATCCAACACCAGTATTAAATATATTGAAAAAGAAAATCGTAGAATTGCCAGATAGAAATTTACTTAGAAGAATTGCGGATAATAGTAATGGTGAAGTAAGTTATAAATTACTATATAATCTGTGTGGTTACAGTGAATCTGATCCAGAAGAAGATCGTAGTTGGATGAATTTTGTTCCAAAGCGTGGTGAAATTTATAACGTAGATTTGGGAAAATTTGGAATAGACAGTGAGCAACAGGGTAGACGGCCATTTTTGGTAGTTTCTAACAATAAAGGTAATACTTATAGTGGTATCGTGGTAGGGTTGCCGATTACAAAAATTAAAAAAGGGATGAAAAAAATACATGTTCCAATTGGTAAAGAATTTGGTTTGGAATTTGACAGTTTTGCATTATGTGAAAATATAGATTCCATAAGTAAGAGAAGATTTTTTTATAATGGTGGGATTCCATATAAAATTACTAAATTACCTGATTTCAAGATGAAAGAAATCCAAATATCATTAGGATTTGAACTAGGTTTCGAGGAATTATATTTTGATGAAGATAGAATATTCAAACTTATCGAACATATTCGATTGTTACAAGCTATGAATAATAAAAAATCACCAAATTTTATTGAAATCATAAATCAAAAAATGAATGAATTAATTGAATATTGTAGTATGCATGGCAAAAATCTAAAAATGGTTATGCAAGAGTATGACAGAATTAATGGTTATGTAAGTCAGGTAGTTTAATGTTTAAATTAAATATAAAAATAAAAATAAAAGGAGAAAATAATAATTCATAAAAACATTGATAAATATGTTCAAAAATGTTGCAATATACTCATATTAAAAAGAGGTGAGTATATGCCGAATTATAAACCACAAAATTTTGCTAAAATGTTAGGTGTATCTGTAAAAAACACTTCAAAGATGGGACAGAGAATGTAATTTTAAATCATTTAGAATTCCAAGTAATAGAAGATATTACACAGATGAACATTTAAAAGTATTTAATGAAAGGAGAAAGGGAATATACTCAAAGGATTTAAAACAGAATTAAGAATAACTGAAAAGCATATTTCTAAAATTCATCAATCTATTGGAATTTGTCGTTATTTATATAATACTTATTTGGCTAAAAATAAAGAATTATATGAATTATACAAAGAAGGTAAAATAGATAAAAAACAAGCATTTATGAGTGCATATGATTTTGATAAGTATATAAATAATGAAGTAAAAATTCTTGATGAATTTAAATGGATTAATAATTGTGGTTCTAAAGCAAGAAAGAAAGCAATTATAAATGCTGAGATGGCATATAAAAGATTCTTTAAATGGCAATCTAAGTTTCCTAAATTTAAGAAAAAGAAAAATCAAGATGTAAAAATTTACTTTCCTAAAAATAATAAAACTGATTGGACTATTGAACGTCACAGAATTAAAATACCAAGTTTAGGGTTTGTTGAATTAAAAGAAAAAGGTTATATTCCTACGAATTCAAAAGTGGTTAGTGGTACTGTTTCAATGAAAGCAGGAAGATATTATGTTTCTGTATTATGTGATATTGTAGATCGTAATAATTATTCTGATAGTAAAAATGAAGGAATTGGTGTTGATTTAGGAATTAAAGATTTAGCGATTGTTAGTAATATTGACAAACCATTTGAAAATATTAATAAAAGTATAGTGATTAGAAAATTAAAAAAGAAACTTAATAGATTACAAAGAAAAGTATCAAGAAAATATGAAACGAACAAAGATGGTAAGAAGTTTATTAAAACTAATAATATAATTAAATTGGAATCTCAAATTAGAGTTATTCATCAAAAGATATCTAATATTCGTTTAAACTATATTCATAATATTACTAATACTCTAGTGAAATCCAAGCCAGAGTACATTACTATTGAAGATTTAAACGTAAGGGGCATGATGAAGAATAGGCATTTATCAAAATCAATTCAAGAACAATGTTTTTATGAATTTAGAAGACAATTAACTTATAAATGTTTATGGAATAATATTGAACTTAGAGTTGTTGATAGATTTTATCCTTCTAGTAAATTATGTTCTGAATGTGGTGGAATTAATAAAAATTTGAAACTTTCGGATAGAGAATATATTTGTGTTGAATGTGGGGTTGTAATTGATCGTGATAAAAATTCTAGTATTAATTTAAAGAATGCTAAAGAATATAAAATTGCTTAAAGTAAATTATCAAATAAAAAGAAAGGTGAAATGCTACGAAGATATAATATGATAATTTACTATGTAGGGTGGGCTACATCCGAATTTACGCTTGCGGAGTGTTACATCAAATGTGAGTAGTATTAGTAATAATATAAAAACAGACACAATGAAACAAGAATTATCTAAAATATAGAGAATGAGTACATTTGTCTATATTTTTAGTAGCAGATGATTGATTGATATGTTTAGTAAAAAAAACTTACTACAGCTAGAAAAATATCGTGATGAATATGCATTGGAATTTCAACCATTTGAATCAACAAATACACTATTATTACAATTTAGTCAATACGAAACATGGATAATCGAATACTATGAAGAAAAACAAAGAAAATTAAATAAATTGTATAATGAAAAAACAGAAACAGAAAAAACTCTTAAATCTATACCATTGGATGAAAAAAGAGTAAGAAAAAGATTAACATCTAAAATAAATAAAATTAATGAATCAATAAAAAAATCAAGACCTTATTGTATACTTCATCAAAATAAAAAAAGAGATACTGATAAGTTTCATACACAAAGATGGGTAACGAATTTATATCATGCATTAGATTCAATTGTCAATCATAAAGGGATTATGGTGAATCTAAATGGTTCACCAAATACATACAATAAAAATAAAATAAATAATATAGAAAGGAGAAATAATGTTAATTGTTAATCAAGAAATATATAAACTATTTAAAGACGTTTAGATATATAAAATTAATTTCCTATATTATAGCAAACTGGTTATATAATATAATTCAGGAGTCAGATGATGAGATAGTTAAAAATATTAAAAAGTATAGAAGATATAAATATTACTTTGGAACAGAAGTAATAATAGGATATATAAATAAAGGAATACCTATTATATTAATTGGTTTAGTATTAAATATACTTCCGCAAATGATATTAACAATATTGTCATTTGCGGTACTCAGAAATTTTTCAGGGGGATTGCATCTTGATTCATATACAAAGTGTTGTTACTATTCATTTATAATATTTACACTAACATCCCTCTTAGCAAAATACATACCATTCAACGACATATTAAATGTAATAACTTATATAGCAACATTTATTACAATATTTATATACGCACCAGTAGAACATCCAAATCGTCCACTTACAGAAAAAGAAAAAGTAAAATTTAAATCAATATCCATGTTTATTTTAGGTGCATTATTTGTAATTGCTCATTATGTAGACGTTACTATTAGTAATTGTATTATGTACGGCATCCTTCTAGCAGGAATAATTACCCTACCAGTTGTAAACAAACTGAAATAATTATTAATAAATGCAGATAATGTCGGTAGGTTAATGTTGAAATTGTTCAGAACTTTGTATAAAATAATATTAAGTAAATAATGTTAAATAAATATTAAAAATATTAAGATAAAAAAGAACAGGTTAAAATATTAAATAAATTGCGTAATTAAATCGAGGAAAATTTTATGAAAAATATTTAAACAAAACACTTGTTCTTTTTATCTTAATATGATACTATAATACGAACAGATGTTCTATATTTAATTAGTATTAATTAGTAAATAATTAGTAAATAATTAGTTAGTATATAAATAAAAATTAAAAAACTGAGGAGGAAATTTAGATGAATAGAATTTGTAGTGTTATTATTGATGGTGAAGGTAGATTTGTCCCTGGTTTGAATACGTTTTTTATTAGTAGTAATGAAGTATCCTATTGTACTTGCACAGGCAGATGTACTGGATTCACAACGTATGGGAATACTGAAATTTTAGAGAAGGATTTATCTGCCCTGAGGAAAATAAATACTAAGTATAACTTAGGTAAAAACTTTATTATGAAAACGATAAATAAAAATAGTATAAAAAGGGGAAAACTTTTAATTGAAAATATATCTTTATCTGTGATACATAATAAACTTGTAAATGCATAAGATAATGGTATAATAATAGATATAGTATTGAGTCGTATAATTTAATTTAAAAAATATAAAAATAATATGATTAAAATCATTGACTCCTGGTTATAATTATAATATAATATTACATATGAATAACTAAAGGAGTTGATGATTTTTGTTAAAAGAAAAACAGATGCAATTGAAGGATAAGATTAATAAGGTAATTGAGGAATTTGGACATATGAGTGACATTAAAAAAAGCATTGGAAATGAATTTTTATCTAGAAATTTACCTATTCATAGACCAATAGCCGTAATTACTACACCTAATTATCTAAATACTCTTTCTGATTCTGACGAAGATATTAGATTTTTATTTATTTTCTCTGTTGCATTAAACAATGCTTTAAAGGGAAAAGAAATAGATGTTACACTAGATGTTCAAGAGTATTTTACACAATTAGAGTATAGACAATGGATAGGTTATAAAGAAGAAGATGAACCAGAAATAGAGTATACTGTTGTCTTTGAGAATGTCCAACAAATTAGCGAGAGAATGTGGCAAACTACTATGACTTCTCAAAGATTTGTTGAATTGGACAAAAACAATAGATTAATTTACAATTTTTTAAACCAACGCAGTCCTGTCATTACAGTACATGGAATAAAAATGGATATTGATAAAAAAAGTCCAATAGATATAAGTAAAAGAATGTTAGAAGGTAAACAATATCCAGATCCTATAAAATTTAATGTTTTAAGAAATTTTGAAGAAGAAGAGATAATTTATGATGCTAAAAATAGAAGGTTGACTATTAAAGGGATAATAAACTTATCAGATGGACAACACAGGAAAATTGCCACTATTCTTACGTTAGAAAAAGAACCTGAATTCATTTATACTTGGCCATTATTAATAACTCATTATACGGAAGATGAGGCAGCAGAATTTATACGTCAAATAAACTTGCAAAGAAAATTTAAAACAGAGCAAGCAAAAGGAATGGATGCAAATAAGAAAGAAAATGTTATTGTTGATTTTATTATGAATGATAAATTTAGTAGATTCAGCAAAGTTATAAAATTACAGAAAGATGAAATAATCAAACTTAAAAAAGGTGGACTAGTAACAAAAAACATAATTGCGGATACAATAATGGATAACTATAAATTAGATGAGGCAATAGATATAAAAGAACTTGGAGTATGGATAATAGATTTTATGGATTATTTAATGAGTTTGTATAAGAATGAATTCATCTTAGATCCTTATTCTATTCAAGACGTATCTGTAATAAATCATATGAATATATTTTATGGGTATATTGCATTGTCTACTGAATTACAAGGGAATTCTGATTGGAAGCAATTACTTGAAAATAAAATGAAGTCTATTGATTTTAACAAAGAGAATCCTTTGTGGAAAGAAATTGGAATATTTTCTAGTAAATTAAATAAATCTATTAAAAATAAAATATATAAATATTTTAAGGAGGTGTAATATAAAATGTGCCATTTTGAATTTAAAGTTGATCCAGAACTTAAACATGATTATTTGAATGAGAAAGTTACTGCAACAGGTGAATCTGATTCATTTATTCTTCGCTCTGTGGATGAATATGAAGTAGCAAAAGGAAAACCAATTTATAATATGCATCGTAATGAATTAAATGGAATGATTGGTTTACAATTTAATAACCCTTCTGTTGGTGCTGTTACAAAAAATGTTTCTATTATTAGGACATATATTGATTTTTGTATTAATAAAAATGTTGTCACACACAGAGAAAATAGATTAGCAACATTCACAGTAAAAGATGCTAAGAATCTTGTTAACCAACAAGTATTATTGAAAAAGTTTATTACCAGAGAGCAATTAAAGGAATATCAAAGAATTCTTTATAATGAGCAAGATAAACTAATCTTAGAATTACCGTATATAGGTGCTAGAGGTAGGACATGTGATGGTTGTACTTCCGAAGAGATTATTAACCTTAGAATGAGTGATGTAGAAGAAGAAAATAGTATGATTACCTTAACTCAGAATGATAGAAAAACTAGAGAATTAGAGGTAGAAACATCTACTATTGAATTAATTAAAGATGCATATAATCAAAAAATTTATGTTGAAAACAATGGGGAAATGAGTAATAATTTAAGGTTATCTAAACCAAGAGAGATTACTATAAATAGAGTAGAAGATTATGTTTTATGTGTCCCTAGTTTGAAAAAGTTTCAAAAGTTTACTTCTAATTTGATAACTTCTAGAATGAGTAGGATGCAGAAATACCTTGATAATCCATATTTGACAGTTTCAGGAATTTATATGTCAGGGATGGTTCAATTAGCAATAGATATTTACAAAGAAAAAGGTGAAGTAGATAAAGATGATTATATAGATATTTGTTTTAGATTTAACTATGGTGGAGATATACCTGAAAAGTATTGGCATATATTGAAAGCACAATTTGAACAATACAAAAATCTTTTGGAGATAAAATAATATAGAAACACTCATGTCACAATTATGGGTGTTTTTCTTTTTTATTTCGACAGATTGTGAATATAATTATTAATATTTGCACACACTATATTTAATTTATATATAGAAGGGTGGTGCTATAAATGAAATTTAAGAAAATATTAAAAAGAAAAGTGTATCCAACTTGGGTTAGTACAACGAGAATAAAAGGATATAAAGTATATGTTTTTTACATGCCTAATATGGGATATTACCATTTTCAAATAGATTTTGATAGTAATATTATATACATATCGTTAAATAATAATGTTAAGTTTGATAATTTTGAAGAGTGTTGCATATCTGCTGAAAAGTGGATTAAAAATATATGTTACTATAAATAAATACGATATAGATGTTATTTTTGTGTCGCAATTTTATAAATAATTTATAATTATTTATAATTAAATAAAAAATAATGTTAATAATTACCACAAATAAATTGTAATTATTCTTTATCAAACCACATATAAATTATAAATATAAAAATTAAGGAGGAATTAAAATGGTAGGTATTATATTTACACTTAAAATGGGGAAAGATTCTGCATATGAATTAGCGAATATATTAAAATCTATTGATAATGAAGTTGTTTATAGTATTAGTAAATGTATTGAGAAAATAGCTGAAAATTGTGAAAGTAATGACGATGTAAGTGAGTTTAAAATTATGGTCAATAAGACTGGTGAATTTGAGGAAGAAGACACTACTTGTCCTGAGTGTGGTGAAGAAATGGAGAAAATTTATAAATGTTTTGAGTGCGGGTATTCTTATGATAAATAGATTTTGCTGAATAGATTTTAATAAAATAAAGGGTGAAATTTGCCCTTTATTTTTATAATTTATATTTAGATTTATTTGAAATATTATTCAAAAAACAGTTGACAATTATATTTACATTATGTTAGAATAGGGATAGATTAAATACATAAAAGGAGTAGATGAAATGAGTAGTGTGCATGAACAACCAGAAATGATGACACCACCTGAAGGACAATGTTGGAGAATACCTATTTTGATGAATAATCAGTGCAAAGAAAAATGTAAGTATTTTATTAATTGTACTCATAAGAAAAAAGGAAACTACAAGAAAAGTTAAGTAGATAGAATTGTTTCATGTGTGATATAATTAATACTATAAATAATTTAAATTTAAGGAGATTGATAATATGGTTAAAAATTTATCTTCACTTGCAAAAAGAATTCAGAATTTAACCGAGGAAGAAATTAAGAAAGCATTTGATGAGATTATGGATTATAATAGAAAATGTACACTTCCTATGGATACGTTAGTAAGAAATATTAGAGATGAATATGCGAAAGAACTTAATAATGACACTTGGGATCTGCCATGTTTATTCACTGCCAATGAAATAACTTTTGAGATTGCAAAAAGATATTATGGTATTAAAGAATAGGATAATATAATGAAACCAGTAAACATAAAATTAATCATAGAAGTGTGCAAACATATTGTACAGTATAATCTCTCTTATAGGAAAACAGCAATTATATTCAGAATTGATCCAATGACGATTTGTAATTATACAAAGGAAATTGAGAATATCGATCCTGAGTTATATGAAAAAGTTAAAATATGTTTAGAAGAAAGAAGGAAAAAATCTATGCCAAATAATTTAAAAGATATTTATGAAGAAATATGTAATTATTTTATATGTGGCAACGCATTAAGGCAAACCAGTGTTAAGTTTAATTCTAATATTTGTTCTATTCATTATTTGTTTCATAATCATGTTAAAGTTAATGATCCTGAATTATATGTTATGATATTAGAAATGATAGAATTGAATAAACTTAAATCCGTCAGAATACGCAAAGGCAGAATAAGAAAAATGAATATTGAAGAAATATTAAATCTTTGTCAAAATATTGTTGATGATAAATTAAAGTTAAAAACTGCCAGTAAAAAGTTTGGATTAGATACAAAAACAATAAAAGTTTATATTAGCCATATAAAAAATATAGATTCCGAATTGTATGATGAAGTATGTAAACATTTGTGGAAATAAAATTTAAAATTAAATGATGAAGAAATCACTTTTGATTGTGCTTATCCATAGAATTTACAAAAAACAAAACCCTTGATTTATAATGGTTTAGAGACATCAATATTTGAATGAAATTTTTATTTTATAATGATATTTTAGGATGGTGATGAAATTATGTGGTTTGTTTGGACTATGAATAATACCATTGGATGTTATAATACATTAAAAGATGCGTTATCATTAAATAATTTACAAGAGCAAATAAAATAACTAAACAAGGGATAAGAGAATATGTAAGAATAGATTTTGATTATATAAACAAAGAAAAAATTGAATATACTATATTTATTGCAGATGAAAAATTGCTTGAAGAAATAGAACCATTATTATTGAGAGATTTAAAGAAAGAATTAAAAGAAAAATAGAAAAGGAGTTGAAGTATTATTAATGAACATTAAAGAATTTGCAAAGCAGAGAAATTGGAATGATACATTATTAAATAATTTAATTTCAATTTCTGAGAATATGAAAGCAAATGATATTGCTAGTGTTGAATTAAATTATGGACAGATTAAAACTATTATTAAAGGTATGATTTTAGAAAATATTAATGTTGATTTATGTGAGAGTAACATTTTAGATGGGATAGAATTAAGAAGGCAAGCAAGAAAAAGAGAATAATAGTTAAAAATTACAAAACTTATATTTTGTCATAATATTTTAAAAAAAGGAGAAATTTAATATGTCAAAACAAACTGATAGGGATACAAGATTAGTTGGTCTTGCTATTGAACAACAATTAAAAGAAAGAAATGAAATTTTAGAAGTATTAAAGGAATTATATTATTGTTCGTCTGATCCTTGGACTAATGAACAAGCAATAAGAAAATTAAATGCTAAATATAGTGCAGAAGAATTGCTTAAGAAATATAAAATGATAGAATAAAAAGGAGAAAACACAAATGAAAATAAAATTTAATCAACATAAAGGTAAAAGGATAAAAAGTGGTCATGTAAAATACCACAAAAAGAAAATACCATTTTACTTATATGCAATATGTGGTGACTTTGATTATTGGTGGTCTAAAGAAGATAATAAATGGGTATTTGTAGATGAAGATGGTTTTGATATGAGTAAACCTTATTCAAGTAGTAGTTGTGAAATACGTTCCATTAAATCATTTAGACGTAGATTAAAGCAATGGTTTAAATATATGCCAAAAGAAACGGAGTTTGAATTAGTGTCAAGTTTTAATAGATGTGATGTATTTGGTGCTATTTAATTATTAAATATAAAGGAGATTGATAAACATGTTAAAAATCTTTTACTCTAAAAATGGTATTGCATATCCTGATTATAAATGTGAACAATTTGTTCAAGACACCTATGATATTATGATTAATAAAAATACTAATGGAATCATAAAAACTAGCACATTTTTAATTGTTGAGGCAGCAAGAGTATTAATTTGTGAAGGAAAATTAGATTTTAATTTAGTAGAATTCTATCTTGAAAATGAATTTGTTGACAAAGCAGATAAAGATGGTAGATTTAGAAATTGGCCTAAAGGATTTTGTGATTACCATGATGATTTCTTAGATAGATTGTTAAATTTATAAAGGAGAATAATTAATATGATAGATTATGATACTTTAACAATTATATTATTTATACTATTTGTCATTATATATTTAAATAAAAAATTTAATAAATATTCTGGATTATTATTATCATCTAGTATAGGGGTAGGTTTGGGTCATGGATTATTAAAAGCAGATTTTACTATTATGAGTTATTCTATTGATATTATACTATCAATTATGATGTTAATAATATTTTGTTTTATGAATAATGATGATACTGTAAATTTGCTTAAACATAGTATGTCTAAAATTAAATTTAGAAAAAATAAATAATTAAGTATAAATTAGATTAAAGGAGATTATTTAATATGTTAACAATGGTCTATTCAGAGCAAGGTAATTCATACTCAGATTTTAATTTACTTGAAAACGCACAATTAATTATAGATGCATATCAAAAATCAGATAATAATTTAATTATTTTGACATCTACAGAGAACATTATTCTAGCATTGCGTGTTCTAGTGTCAAGAAGTAAACTACATTATAATGAGTTATGTATTGTATTCAATGAACACACTATAACATTAAATGAGTATTGCGAATTAACAAAACATCCACAAGGATTCATGGATTGGGAGAAAAAGTTTTTAAGGGAAATTATAAGTAAAAGGATAGGCAAAGAAGTATAAATAAATTATAGGAGGAATACACATGTTAAAATGGTATCCTGTGAAAGTTTATTTTCCTACTGATAGTATATGTCTTGCCTTCACTCACGAAGATGAAATAAAAGGTGAATCTAAAGAAGATGCATTAAGAAATGCTTATATTAATTGGAAAGATGCAGAGAAAATTGAATTGTTGGATGATAAAAAGAAAGGAGATATTTAAATATGAAATGGAAAGATTTATCAATAACCTCTAAATGTATTCTTGAACAATGTTGGAATGCGTATACAGATAAACCGCAAGAATTTGCAATGATGATAGATGAAAATTTTAAAAGTGTAGACGATATTTATTATTTTTCAGAAGAAGTATATAATGAAATAGTTAAGTATCATAATGAAAAAGAGCAAGAAGGTATGGTAGTTGCTAATTGGAATTACAAAAGAGAAGGCAACAATGTAACTTTTAAAGGTGAACAAATGTATAATTTAGAAACAGGAAAGAAGTATTAGTTAAAAAGGAGAATAAAATATGTATGACAATAAATTAAGACCACATAATAGTAATATAAAATTAACATACACTATAAAGGAAGACCCTGAACAAAGCAAGAAAATTGCACACTTTGATAACTATGAAAACTTTGGGGAATGGATATGTAGACAATTTAGCAAGATTAATATAGTATATATTACTGATAAGGAGTATTGATAATTATGAAACAAATGCCATTAACTTTAAAAACTAAATTAAGACGATTGCAAGATGTATGTATAAAAGCTAAAATATTAGAAAGAGAAGTAAATGAAATTATAGAAAGTTATGGAGTAGACCTTGACTGTTTATGTGCGTGTAATACAGATGATATGAGTACGGAGGCATTAACACATATATCTTATGGAGAAGGTAATGTAGAAGATAATATTAAATCCATTGAAGAAGTATTTTTGTATTATGTTAATAAAATAAATAAGAAAATATAAAGGAGTTTTAATAATATGGGAATGTTTGATACTTTTTATGGAGAAGTAAAATGTCCTTACTGCAATGAAATACATGAATTTAAAGAACAAACTAAATCCTATGATTGCTCAATGAGTAGTTTACTTTTAGGAGATTATATCGACAAAGGTAATTCTAATTATATTTATGATTTCAATTCATATTGTGAAAATACTAATCAGAAATTTAGAATTGGTATTGCTATTCGCAGAGGACAAATTGTAAAATATCTTGTAGAAGATGAAATCGAATCTGAAAATATTATGGACTTAGAAAATATTGAAGATGGGATAGGCAAGAGATTACGATATGAAAAAGTTTGTAGAGAAGCAAATGGTTATCCTAAAGAAGAATTAAGTTATGAGTTAAATCCTTTAGTTGATGGTTATAAATTTATTGCGTTTGGTGTTGAATGGGAAGTTATTAAACTTTATAGACAACATGAAACATTTTTATTTAAAGATATAGAATATTTTTATGAAATTAAATCTAAAGAACATGGATTAAGAATTATGAGATTAACAAAAAGTGTATGGAATAGTATTGAAATTGTTACTTTGGAATTAGCAAATAAATATAGAGAATTGTATTTTGATAAGGAATAAAGGATAAGGAGAATGAATCATGAACGAAAAACAAATTATTGAAAATTAGTCCATGCATTATATGTTGCAACAGAAAGAGCAGTATCAAATGGTGATAGATTATTAGAATTAGGAAAACAAGACTTTAACAGAGGATAATTTTTAGCATTGGTTAGAAATACTATTAATGATGCAGAAAATTTTATTGAGACACCAGAGTATATTGATTTTAAGAAGTTTAGGTAGATTATATAATAAAATGATTAAAAGGAGGATAAATAATATGGATATTACAATAACTAAAGAAATTAAACCTTGTCCCTTTTGTGGTGGTATTGGAGAAATTCATAATGAAGGTGATTGGGGTTCAATTTGGGTACAATGTAGAGAATGCAATGCTGAAGGATCTTGGATTGATACTCATGATGGATATAATGAAAATGATGCGATTGATAGATGGAATAATAGAAAATGTCCAGAAACAATTATAAATGAAGAAATAGTTTGGCTTTATACGCATTGTAGAGCAATTGGAATGAAGAATCAAAGTGACTCTAAGAAAATTGAACATGATATTGCATTATTTACCATTGAATTAAAACAAACACTTGAACAATTATTAGAAGTTATAAAACCAATGACGGAAGATATTGATTTTTATCCTAAATGTTTAAAATCATCAAATAAGAATGATAAAGATTGCCAATTAAAAATTGCTGTTAATAATGCCAGAAAATTATTAGGCGTATAATATAAATAATTATTAAGGAGGAATAATATTATGTATAAAATAGGCAAAATTCTATTAGGATGGTATGGTGGACAATACGAAGATTCAGGATTCTTTAAAACTAGAGAAGATGCAGAAAGAGGAGTATTTTGTGATGATAGATTACATGAGTTATTTTCAGAATATGAAGGAAAGAAAATAAAAATTACTATTGAAATTGTGGAGGAGTAGGAGTATATATTATGAAATATGAAAAACCAAAATGTGATGATTGTAATTCAGAATTAATATATGTTAGTGAAATAACTATGGATAAAGTAAGAAAAATAAATAAAAATGGTCAAATATCTAAAAAAGAAGATTTAAGACCTTGGGCAGATAATGGTATTGAATTTTTAAGATGTCCTAATTTTGATTGTTATAATTCTTATGAAGTTGATTATGATGATAAAGATAGAATAATAAAAGGTGAAAGAATATGGTAATATATAATTATTTCCAAACCATTATTTTATTCAAATGTTAAAATATAATAATTATGAAAGATTATGAATTTTAAATGGAGGTTGATAGGCATGGAAGATATGATTAAACAAACTAAATCTACTAATAAATGTATTTGTCCGTATTGTAATGTAATGTTTTATGTTTACCCACCACCAGCACATGGTCAGGATAAAATTATAAAATGTTCTTCATGTAAAAAAGAAATTAAAGTTACAGCTACAGTTGAATTTACGTGTCATACTATTAAAGACCAATCAAAATCTACAAATCCTGTAGTAAAAGAAAATAAACGCAATGATTATGACTATGGAAGAGAAATGTATTTAGCAGGACATAGGGATGCTTATAGGAATTTTGCAAGAAAAATATTTTAAGGAGAAAATTAAGTTATGGAGATAAACGAAACACAGAAAAACCTAATTGCTATATACGGAGATAATGTATTTGAAGAAATACTTAATGAAATTAATTATTTAAAGAAATATTCAAACATCACATTTGACCAAAAATATATAAGATTAAGTTTATCTTTTTGTGCTATGAAAGCAGAGCAAATAATTAATGGTGAAAAGAAAAAATGTAGTTTACGGTCATTAGTGAGTGAAAGTTTTGGAGAGGTTGAAATATATAGAAGTAATATTTGTGGTGGTGAATTGTAATCATGAAATACAAAAAAGAAAAGTGTCCTAGTTGTTTTAAACATGATATTATAATGATAACTGAACCAGAAGATATGAATAAACCATGTTTTATATGTAAATCATGCAATCATCAATTTACAGTAGGTAAGACAGGTTATGAGTATGCAGAATATGTATTAAATAGACAAGAGAATAAAAAGAAACATGAAAATTTTATATTTAAAACTTTTGAAGAATATAATAATTAAAAAGATAAAGGAGAAAATTAAATCATGGATGAATTTATTTATAGCATATCCGTAAGTGTAGATATGATAGGACAAAAGATAGGATCTGAAAATATAAAATCACAGTATTTAATGAGAGTAGAAAAATACAAAATTAAGAGTGAAACTAACTTTAATTATGTTTTATATAATAGAACGCAAAGAGTTAAGAAATCAGAATATGAAATAATTAAAGAAGGATGGACGAGAAATAGTAGTAGATGTATCGGATTTATAATTTGGACAAAAGATAAAGAAAAGATTAAAGTATATAAAGAAATGTTGATTCAGAAAATAATTGATACTATTAATATCTATAGAAATGAATTGAATATATTAGAATCGGCAATGAATGAAGAAATTGAAGTATCTTTTAGAGATAATAGTTTAGATGAATATAAGAGATATGAAGGTAAGATTGCGGAAGATATGTTTTGATTAATATTAGTAAAGATTTAGAAAGGAGTAATCAATAATGAAAGAAACTCAAATTAATTGGAAAAGTACGGACGATGAAATTAATAATATGACTATTGAACAAGCAATTGAATTACTACAAAAACAAATTATATTAGGAGAATCTAAAGGTGAGTTTAAACCTAGAAAACACATGATTAAAGCATATAAAATAGCAGTAGATTCAATGAAAATTGTGCTTGACAAATAATTAACAGAATGGTAATATAATAATTGTAGTAAGTAGTAAATAATAATTAATAAAAAAGGAGAATCAAAATGAATACTAACAATAACAATGAATTAAAAATTAGAGCAAGTAATCGTATGAAAGAAGTAATCAGAAAACATATTAATGATCAACCAATTTGTCCAACTATTGCAATTATAAATGGTGAAAGAATTCAAGGAAAATATTTAGAAAACATTGATTTAATAGTTATGATAAATACAAATATTCATCAATATGGATTATGCAACAGAGATATTTGCAGAGTAGTTGGTGAAGTAATTGATGGAAATATTGTTGTAAAAAGATTAGAGGATAATCATGTAGGGATAGTTGAGAAAAGACAAGTAGATTTACCAATGTGGTTAGAGTATGATTTGTAAAAAATAATTATAATTAAAATATATTCTTCAATTGAGTAAAATCAAGAGAAGATAAAGGGTGAGATTTACACCCAATTAGAGCTAATACAATCTAATGAATCAAACTAAATAGTTTGAATAAATTTTGCATTTGGTTATGATATGGAAAATAAAGGGGAAAAATAATTATGTTAAGCAAAGAAAGAATAGAAGAATTATCAGGTAAAGTAGAACAAGGTAATAATGCAAAAAAATTATTAAGTGAATATGAAGGTTTGATTGAACAAAGAGAACATTTAATTAATATTAGAAATAAATCTATTAAATGTAGAAAAATAAATATGGAAGTTTCTTATAATCATAGTATTGCATTTAATGTTAATATGAGTGATTATGCAATAAGTCAAATTAATAAAATTATAGATAATGAAATAGAATTTATTGATTCTAAGTTAAATAATTTTATTTAAATAGAAAAACGAGGAGAAATTAACATGAAACTAAAAACAGAATATAATTGCGTATGTGGTAGTAAAGAATTTTTCACAAAACAAAATACTAAAATAAACAATGCATTCAAACAGGACTTTATTGCTCTGGTTGTGGTAGATGGATTAAATGGATGAGTAAAGAAGAAGTAAGATTATTTGAGAAATATTTAGAATTTACGAAAACAGAAAAAATAGAAGGTGATATTGAGGAAGATGAGTTTAGAGAACAATTTGATTTTAATCGTCCTGCACACTCGTGACTTCAGTCGTGAGTTAAGGATGATATAATAAATATAAATTTAATAATATAAATATAATAAAGGAAAGGAGTGAAGTTTAATTAAAGGTTTTAAATATCGTATTTACCCAACTAAAACACAACAAGAACAAATAAAAATAATGTTTAATGGAAAAAGATTTGTTTGGAATCATTTCTTAGCATTAAATAAAAAAAGATTAAAAATTAATGAAAGAATTTTAACATATTATCAAATGTCTTCACTTCTTACTCAATTTAAAAAAGAACAAGAATGGTTAAAACAATGTGAAAAATCTATATTACAAAATACATTAAAAGATCTATATAATGCATTTCAAGAATATTTTAAGAAAACTAGAGGTTTTCCAAAATTTAAATCTTACAAAAATAATCATCAATCAATTAAAATAAGTTTTACTAATAACAATATAGAAGTTTTTGAAAAAGAAATACAATATACATTAACAAATAAATATAAGAAACAAAACTGTAAAATTAAACTTCCTAAAATTAAAAAAGTAAAATTAGCTTATTCAAGACAATATGAAGGTAGAATATTATCTGCAACAATATTACAATTACCTTCAGGAAAATATTTTGTTAGTTTATGCTGTGCCGATATAGAAAATAATAAATTTCAACAAACAAATAATAAAATAGGAATTGATTTAGGCATTAAAGAATTTGCGATTTTTAATACTGGGGGAAAGATAGATAATCCAAAATATTATAGAAAATATGAACAAAAACTTAAAAAGAAACAAAGAAAATTATCAAGTAAACAAAAAGGTAGTAAAAATAAAAACAAGCAGAGAATTAGAATAGCAAGATTGCATGAAAAAATCTATAATACTAGATTGGATTTTCTTCATAAATTAACTACTAGACTAGTTAAAGAGAATGATATTATATGTATTGAGAATTTAAAAGTTAGTGAAATGTTACAAGATAAGAAAAATAAAAATTTACATAAATCAATTTCTGATGCAAGTTTTTATGAATTTAAAAGACAATTACAATATAAAACATTATGTAATGATAAAATATTAAGTATTATAGATCAATACTTTCCAAGTAGTAAACTTTGTTCTGATTGCGGTTTTAAATATAATGATTTAACATTAGATATTAGAGAATGGAAATGTAAAAAATGTGGTAGTATTCATGATAGAGACATAAACGCTGCAATTAATATTTTAAATGAAGGATTAAGATTATTAGTGAGTTAAACAAATATTGATGAACTGTAGGAACTACAGGGATAGCTTCTGGAGAAAGTAGGTTGCGAAATCTATGAAAGAAGAATCCTGCGACTTTAGTCGTGGGAGGTTCAAATTACTCAAGTTAGCAATAAAAATTTACTTGAAGAGTTAGCAAGAAGAATTAGAAAAGGTAGTATTAATTGAGGTGAAAATATGGGATTAAGAAAAATGACAATGGGTAAATTCCATTGGAATGAAAGATGTAAAATATGTGGTCAATACATCTTAGAAGGTGAGGAAACTTATATAGTATATCCTCCACAAAATGATAATGTATTAACATGGGGAATTGTCCATGCGAAAGAGTTAGACGATATATCTGAAGGATTATCAGAAGAAGAAAAAATGGATAAATTAAGAGGCATGAAGAAACCTAGATTTAAAGGTTTTACAGAAGAGCAGAAAAATAATGCTGAATTGTTTAAGGAATTGTGTTTTAAAAGAGGATTTAGAAAACATACATTATCAAAAAGAACTTTGAAATTTAGTAAACGTGGTACATCATTTAAGATTACATATGACATGATTACTGAAAATATCAGTTATGATTATAGACATAAAGGATTATTCGATGGATTGTTTATAATGCAAATTATATCTGAATTAAAACATGAATTTGAGAAATTGCAAGGGAAAGTTCCATGTAAGATAGTAACTGTAGGAAGTATTATTAATGATGCATTAGAGAAAACAAATGAATTGATGGGAATAAAGTAGGTGAAAATATGAATAAAGAATTACTTTATAAATCCGAAGGTGTAAATGATTGTGTTAAATGGTTAATTAAAGAAATTAAATCAAGAACAACAAAATAATTTCTATTATTCTAGTATAGATTATAATGAAAGAATTAATACTATGGTAAGAATTAAAATATCATTAGAAAAGTATGCTAAAAAGTTAAAATATCAAGCAAATGAAAGTTAATTTAAAGTAGGTGTTATTATGCAATATAAAGATAAAAAAGGTTGTATATGGAATAAGGTTAAATACGATATTGATAAAGAATGGATATGGGTAGTTAAGATTAGAGATGAAAATGGTAATAAGGTTTATAATTGGAAACCTAAAAGAATTAAATTAGAATGGTTAGAATTGATAGTAGATTAACAGATTAATAATATAATAAATTAAAAGGAGGATAATTAAAATTTTTAGTAAACATAAATATAGCACTAAGTTTAGAAAACATCGTAGAAGTTTAACAGAAGGTATAAATGCAAGAAGTATAGAATATGAAGAAAAGCAATTGGCAAGTTTATATAGTAGTATGCAGAAACTTAAGAAACATGAAAAGTTATATAGTTTAAATGTCGATAAAGAGACTTTGAAATTGTGCCGTAGATTAGGAATAAGTATTTAAAAAAGGATGATAAATAATAATAATGAACATAAAAAATATTTTCAAAGGCAAGGTGTTAAGAAAAATATATTGTATAAGAAAAAATACATATGCAGATAAAACTACATATACAGAATTTGCAGAATATAAAATATTATGTGAATGTAAAAATGAGATTGTTTTTAAAATTGGTGAAAGGTATCATGTTGATAAATTAGATATAACTGTTACAATTGAAGATATAATTAAAGGTGAAAATGGTGAATATATTTATTACACTGATTATATAAGTATAATCGAAGATGAAAAAAGTAAACTGTCAGAAAAAGAAACAGATAAAATAATAAAAGAATATTCAGATATAATTAAAAAAGAGGATAAAGAAAGAGAAGAAAGAATTAAACAATTAATGATTAAACCTATCAAAGAAGTAATGACAAATGGATATTATTATATTGCTAGAAGATATTTTTCTTATTGTGGTGTACAGAAACCATATTTAACACAGAGTATAATTGAAGCATTTGATTTTGGGTGTCGTCTCGATTGTATGGAACGAAAATATTTAAACGATGATATTAGATTTTTGTTAGAAACTTATAATATTGATTTTATAAAAAATAATTTTAAATATGAGAGAATATATGAAAAAGAATATAATAATTTATGTATAGAAGAAGAAAATTATATTAAGAAAAATAAATTGCATAAATTTTATCCGTATTATATAAATAATGATGGAACATATAAAGATTTGAATAAAAGTAAAGAATTAATACTACATGCAACAAATATTTTAGAAGGACAAGGATTTAGAATTAGTCATGGTCATAAAACAATAAAAATAACAAAAGATTCAAGTAAAAATATAAATATGTATGCATTTAATTATTTGATTAGATATTGTGGTTATTTTAAAATATAATAATATAGAACATCTATTTGATCTGGAAAGCGAGGTGAAATATAAATTATGAAAAAATTAGTAATCACAAATGGTAAATATTATATTGGTGAAGATAATAATGGTTATTTCAAAACAGAAAGTTTAAATGATGCAAAAGATTTTAAATGGTGTTGGTTATTTGCTAGAAAGAAAGATTTTTTAGATGGAATTAATAATCGTTTTAATAATCGTGATAATTTTAGATTTGAAAATATGTAGTTATTTTAATTAAATATAAAAGTGAGGTGAAATTTTATGATTAATTGGACAAAATCAGATATGTGTATAGCAATTAGAAGTTTTGCAATGGGTAATAAAGTACAATGTAGATTTAAAAAATCAACATGGACTTTTGATTTATCTAAAAATAATGGTTGTATTATTTTGAATCAAACAATGATTGATTTTGGTGAATGGTATGTTGAATTTAAATAATTAAAAGTGAGGTGAAAATTTATGTTAGAAAAATTCATTAATGATATTAAAGTTGCTCAGAGTGATGAAAATATTAAAGAAATTCTATGTAATTTTTATGCGGTAATTCAGATGGATTCTAAAGTTAGACAAGAGTTTGATAGATATTTAAATGAAGCGAATAAGTAATTGTATCAATAGTAAGATTCATTCAAACTTTAGAAAGGAGATAAATTTAAACCATGATGACATTAGAGCAAAAACAAACATTCTATACCACAGATTTCATTAAAGATTTACATTGTGATATTTGCAAAAGAGAAATAACGAATGAAAAATTATTTAAATTGGAAACATCATTTGTAGAAGTAACTCACGAAGGTAAGTATCTATCTCAAGTATTTGATGATGAGAATAATGATAAACAACATATTTGTAAAAACTGTATTCAATTGATTAGAGGTTTATCAGAAGATACAATGGAATATATAAGAGATAGATTAGATTGGGATAAAAATGTGATAGAGGATAAATAGAAAGGGGGCAATAATATGGATTGTGCATGTAACGCAAATAAAAGAAAACCTATTAATAAAGAAAAATATAAAATAATAGGTAAAAGCAATTTTAATTATGACAATGTTAGTGATACTTTAATTTGTGATAACTTATCTAAATATTATGGTGAAAAGATTTTAAAATTCTTACGAGATGATATGGGTGATAATGATACATATTACCCGAAGTTAGTTGACCAAAACTATGTATTATATGAATGGAAACCATAAAATAAAAGTAAAGGAGAAAATTAATTATGAGTGAAATAGGATTTAGTTATGCAGTATTCCCATCTAATTCATTAGAAGAACAGGCAAATGAACAAGGTTATACATTAGGAGAAGATGCAGATACTTTTGAGAAAATTAGAAAGGCAATTAATATGTGTATGTTTCATGTTACTACAGAATCTCAAGTTACCGCAATGACAAAGAAATTGCATAATAAAGTTGTTAAAAAATTAAAACTTATGAATAAGGAATAAAGGAGAATGATTAATATGGAAAACTGTTTTATTGTAACTAATCAATCAGAATTGCATAAGGATTATTATGATTATAGAGAAAATGTAAAAATAGTAGATAATATAGTTAAAGGATTAATGGATAAATATAATATTAATACTAAATATTATTATGTTGATAAATTTGGTTTTGCTATTGAACCTACAGAAAAAGATGTTGAATTATTTGATAAGATATTAAAAATTCCTATCGAAAATGGTATAAGATTTTTTAAAAAATCTTCTAAAATACATAAAGAATGGATGGATTTATTAAAAACAAAAAATATTAAAGTATTAAGAAAACCTTTTGTTGGATTTTATTTTAATGGTGTACATGGTAAATTTAAAACTAGATTATTTGATGTTGATGGTGTTTTATATTGCTCTATTGAATGTGAGAATGTTGATGATATAGAATGTCCTGAAGGTATGGAGAGAATTAAAACTAGTGAGTTCTATAAGATTGTTGAAGATAATAGTGATGATAAGAATGATGCGGATAAATAATATAAATATCTATAAATTTAAAATATAATAAAAAGGAGAAATGTATTTATGTTTAAATTAATTAGTAAGAATAAAAAGTAGAAGCAAATTAAACCTATCAATATTAATGGTGCAGATTTTATGATGGTTAATGTAAATTTTATAATTATTAAAGAAACGAATTCTTTTATCTTATGTTCACTAGAAAATACTAATTATGGTTTGTACGTTATGAGAAACAAATTTTATGAATGTTTTGAATTAATTGAAGATAAAATAAAGGAGAATGATATTATGCCACAATCACAAACTAATAATCAATTGCAGGCACATGAGAATTTACATGCGAGACTTGGAGATACATTAATCTTATCTAATGGATTAAAGTTAAAAGTATGCAAAGATTTCTATGATGGTGATATTCAGTATTATAAAACTGTGGATATTTCATGTAACATAAATGTAACAATTGGATATTCAGAAAATGATATTCGGAAATTCTGCATAGGTAAAAAAGTATGGGATTATGATGCAAAATTTCATGAGATTATTGATATTGAAAGGAAACAAATTAAGAAGAGAAAAGAAAAAATAGAGCAAGGTAAGGGGAATCCTGATAAGATAATCTTCAAATATAGAATACTACCACATCAAATTGTTTGGGAAGTTATAGATGTAAAAACAAAAGAAACTACATATGAAACAGTTGATGCAAACGAACAATCACTTAAATTAATTATTGATAATGATAGAACCACTGTAATTTTTGACGATGGTAGTAAGGGTAGTACAAAATGTCTTCCTACAGATGAATATAATATAGAAAAAGGCAAGGATATTGCTTATAAGTACGCATTAATTGAGGTTTTAAAGAAAGAAATTGAAGAATTGGTCAAATAAAAATATAAATCTCTCATTTCATTCAAATATGTTAGGAGGTGAAATTTTATGGAATATATGAATGATTTAAATCTTATTGAATACACTAAAGAGGACTTGATGGAATATGAAAATGATAATGATACATATATTCCGAAAGAATATGTAATAGAAAACTTAAATGAAATTAGAAATAGAGTTAATGCAATTAAAGAAATTTTAGAACCAATTAAAGGCATAGAGATGATTGATAATGCTAAAAAATTATTAGAATTGTTGTCAAGAGATTTGTATTAAAATAAAAATATAATATAATACTAAATAATTAGGAGGTAAAATTTATGGTATTCATAGTTATTGCAATATTATTGATCAATATCAGTGCTGGAGCATGGTCTGTTATTGAAATATTATCTTGGTTTGATAAATCTATTCCATTATGGGCAAGTGTTTTATCTGGATTATTTGTAGGAGAATTTAGTATTCCAGTTGCTATTGTAGGTTGGTTTTTAAAGTTGTTTGGAGTATTTTAAAATAATTCTTGACAGAGTATAAAAATAATTGTATACTTATTGAAGGATTATAAGTATACAATTAATAAATTAAATAGAAAGGAGTAAAAATTACATATGATCGACATGGAACATAAAGAAGAACCAAAAGTTAAAATTGATTTTTCCTACACAGATGAATATGGTCAAGAATCAAGATTAACTAAAACTATTTTAAAAGTTGATTCTAATATTCAAACTCAATTAGAATTGTTAGTAGAAGAGTTTAAATGTTTTATGATGAGTGTTGGATTTTCACCTAAAACTGTTGAATTGATTCAAATTGTAGAGGAAGAATAGAATATAGCAAATTTATAAACACTTGATTTACAAGGGTTTATATTACCTAATAATTGAATAAAACCTTTCTTTATCATGATTTTGTAAGGAAAACTATAAAAATAATAATAAATTAAAAAGGAGATTAGATTATGAAAAAATCTAAAAATGCAGTTAAAACTATTAAAGGTTATGCAATTTTTAATACAGAAGATGGAGAATATATGGATAATGATTTTAGTTGTTGCGATGAAAATAAAAATCCGTATGTTTATGATGACATTGAAGATGCACAAGAAGCGATTGAAGAAAATAGTAATAGTCCACAAGATTATGAGATTCATAAAATTGAATATGGTATTCAAATTAAAGAAGTATATAAAAGAAAAGTATCTTACGAATTAGCAGAAAATGATTAAATTGTTAATATTATAAAAATAAATATACATAAGAAAAGGAGATTATAATTATGTCATTCAAATGTCAAGTATGCGGTAAAGCACAAGATGCAGGAAGTAAACCTAATAATGTTGTTATCGAGACACGTTATGTTACATATCGAAATAAGGATAGTGAAGGTAATGTAAAATTATCCGAAGGTACAGAGATCGTTAAGCAACTTAAAGTTTGTGAGAAATGTAAGTTAAGAGTTTATCAAATTGATACTGTTGAAAGCAAAGTAGTATAGAAAGAATATAATGATTAAATGTGAAACATGCAAAAATAAAACAGAAATGTCTGAAGGAGAATTATATTGCATGAGTGAATATGGAATAGGTGAAGTATATGATTGGTGTGATGCATATAATTCTGCATTAGAATATATGAAAAGTATAAGATTTGATTTTGATAAGTGTGAAGGATATGAGAGTAATAATATTTAAAAGAAAAGGAGATAAGATAATATGTATAAAATTAAAATAGAAGATAGCAATGAACAAAAAATAGAAATACCAGAGATACCATTTATTATAACTCATTGTGAACGCAAAAGTCATTATATTGTTTCTAAAAATAGTGGAGATAAATATTTATTAACTGCTATTGATAATGGAATCACATATGATAATGATAATGATTATGTAGAAAAATTTGTTTATGATAGTTTAAATAATGGAACTTGGTTATTAAGAAAATCTAAAATTGTAATAATATAATAGGAGATAGTATCTAGATAGTGACATATATACTAGATATAGTATTAAATATATTTGTAATAACTATATCTAGTATTAAAATCATGTTAAAAGTCAAATTTTATTCAAATATTAGGAAGGAGAAATTTATGATTAAAGTAATTGAAACTAATCTATCTTTAGATAGTTATGATAATATTGTAGACCATCAATCTAGAGTAATTGAAGTAGAAAGTTGGGAAAAGTTTATTAATGAAATTAAAGAATGTAAATCTATGTATAGAAATTCAATTTTAGGTTGCTTAGATGGTTGTTCAATACCAAGAAAATCAGAAGTAAAAAATCTAAAATATGATGATTATCATTTATCATGTGATATTTATAATTACGTTGGTGTAAAATCAAAGAAATTAGTTTATAAAGGTTTGTAAAAAGGAGATAAATATGGAAGAAGAACAAAAATTAAATCCCAAAGATTTAAGAGTTTTAGTTGACGATTATACTGAATCAGCAAAAACTCTAAGAAGAAAATATGATGAATTAATGAAAGAAATTAAACCTATTTATGAAGATTTACGTCAACAACAAGGTCACATATTTAATTTACAAGATGAAGTAAGAAAATATGGTATTGTCGAAGGAAGTTTATCAATTGGATTTTTAAAAGAATGTTTAATGGAAATGAAAAATCTTGATAAGACTCCAAAATATGATAGTTATATTCCTGATAGTAAAATAAATAAAACTACTGAAAATATGAAAAATAAAAATGGCGAGTTACCACCAGATTATAGTAGTTGGATGACACCATCTCAAGTTGCACAAGAATTATTAGATTTAATTGAAAATAAATCATTTAAGATTTCATTTGAGCAATTATATTATAAAATGGATAGGTGAAATTATTATAATTAAAATTTAAAAGGAGAATAATTATGTACTTTATTGAAAATAAAGAAGAATTAATTGGTAAAACTATTGCTTGTGTTAGTATGAATAGATTTGCAGAAAGAATTTTAATTGCAACTACTGATGGTGGTATTCTAACTGTAACACAATACTCAGATGATAATGATTCAGAAATTACCGTTTATAATAAAACAAACACTAAATATTATATCCTAAATTGTAAAAAAGTTAGACCTTATCTTTATGATGATTTAATTAAATATAATGTGTTTACTAAAGAAGAATATGATGAATTGATTAATGAACATAATAAAAAGTTAAAAGAAGATGAAATAAAATTAGAAGAATATCAGAAAAAAGCAAAGTTAGAGCAATATTTAAAATTAAAACAAGAATTTGAAGGTCAAGGTTGAGGAGAATATAAACATGTTATTAAAATACAGAAATAAAATATCAAATTCAATAGTTTTCGCAGGGATATACAGTGAAGGATTAGAAGACGGTTTTGATTATAAGTATAGAGATATGTACTATCTAGGAAATAAAATACCATATATTAATACACCAAAAGGTAAAGTATATGTTTATAGAGATGATTATATTGTTATTGAAGATGATAAGAAATACACATGTAAATCAAGTAAATTTAAAATGATTTATGAATTAGTATAAGAAGGAGAAAATATGATAGTTAAAATAGGTGATAAATATTACCATTCAACAGAACAACCAATCTTATTAATACTTAGCAAAGATGAAAAATATCATATTGCTAATATGGCAGAAGATAAAAAGAAATATTTATCTTTTCCTAGTGATTATAATATAGATAAAGCAAAGGAAATATTAGATAATGTTCCTGAATGGATATTAAGATGTGTTGATTATTAAATTAAAGTGTAAGTAAAAATAAAATATAAAATTAAAAATGAAAAGAGAATAAACATGAAAGTAAATGATAATAGAGAAATTTATGAAGGGTTAATAAGTAATCAACAAGTTAATAATTATGGTAATAGTAATGATTATGCAATTTCTATTGACTATGACATAATTGAAAATATATTTTGGAAATATGAAGGAAGAAGAGTTAGATTGATTATTGAGACTATAGATTAATAAAATAAAAGGAGTAATTATTATGGATATGAAATTTGAAGAATTAAATCAAGAAGAAAGAAAAGAATATATCAATAAACTTTATGATGATTTAAGAAATTTTATTGATGAAATGGCAGTAAAAACCAACAATGTAAATAAACTTAAATCTAATATGTCATTTGAAGAATATAGATTATTTGTAGAAAATATTGCAAAACAATTAGGTAAAAAAGAAGAATTAGATGAAATGGTAGAGTACATTGATATTGTTAATAGTATTAAGGATAGATTGTAAAAACTGATAAAGGAGAATAAATATATGAAATTAATTGATAAATTGCTACAACTTAATAATGGAAATCAATTAGATGCAGAATGTGATTGTCCTTATAACTATCATAAAGAAGAAATATCAACGGATTCATTTACTCCATATTGTGACGATGATGGTAGTGGATGCGAAAAGTGTCATAATCAAGAGTTAAAATTGGGTAAGAGTTAGAATTGAATAAAAGATAGTTTCTATAAAATATTGAAGGGAAAAATATTATGTGTTTTTTTAAATCATTAAGAAAATGTTCTCATAATTGGATTTTAATTAAAAAAGAAGATGGTATGCATTATGATGGAGGGAAATACAAAGTATTAACTTATAAATGCAACAATTGTGGAGAAGAAAAAACAGAAATATGGTAATAAAATGAATGATTTATCATGATGTTTAGAAAGGAGAAATAAATGAGTAAACCAATTAAGTTAGTAGAAACTTATAGTTTTCATTCTGCAAAAGACAAATTAATAACTAGAAGAATACAACATCCTGATATAGATAATTGTAAATTTGAAAAAGACATTGCATTATCAGTATTAACTGTTGTTACAGAAGATTTTAATTTAGAAGATAAAATAGATAAAATATTAGATGAAAAAGATAGTTATCAGATACGTCCAAAGGCATTATATAAATCTAAAAGAGGAATATTTTATAAAGATGAAATAGGAAGAAGATATTTAAGCAAACAAGAAATTATTTATTTGAAAATTGATAATAAAGAATTAGGGAAGTATTTAGATGTGTGAAATAATATTAAAAAGGAGATATATTATGATTAAAAAATCATGTTATACCTGTATAAGTCATAATACAGAAAAAGAAAAGTTTCCTTGTGATAAATGCCATAATCAAAATAACTGGAATTATAGATTTGGTGTTCAATCATTGTGTTTGGCAGGAGTAGGATTAATAATTTTTGCTATAATTGTTTTATAGTAAATTAAATAAATAATAAATATAAAAGGAGATAATATATACATATGATTAATAAAGAAAAAATGGTAACTATTACACAAAAAGAATATAACAAATTATTAGAAGATAGTAATTTCTTAGAAGCACTTAAATGTTCAGGAGTGGATAATTGGTCTGGTTATAGTGAGGCATTTGAATTATTGGAAGAATGGAATAATGAGGACGAAGAATAAAGGAGAATAGATATTATGAAAGTTAAAGTATTATCTGAAGAATTTAATAAATATGGTCAAATAATAGAAGCGAAAAGATTTAAAGAATTAACAAAAAAGGAGTTAGCAGAATCAATTGTAGACCCAAATAATTGTATATGGGAAGTTAATGATATTTTTATTCAAGATGATTATGAAAATATTTATTATTGGGATTATGTTACAAAGGATGAAATAGAAATAGTAGAAGATTAAAAATAGTGTCTAATATAGACAATTATAAATTTTACATACTACATATAGTGGTTAAAACAAAATTATACTACTATATGTAGTAGAAATATCAAATAAAAAAGGAGTATATATGAGCAAAAGAAAATTTAATGATTATAAAATAATTGGAGATACAACTATAATATATCTTAAAAGAAAGAATGGTGAAATATTTGAGTGTCTAATAGATACTAAGAATTTACAAAGACTAATTGATTTAGGGTATTCTTGGCATGCAGTTTGGAGAAAAGATAATCAATCTTATTATGCATCGTGTACTATTTATCAAGGTACTGAAAATGGAAAATGTAAATTACCTTATATGCATGATTATTTAATGAATATAGATATTAATAATACTACTAATCATGTTGTAGACCATATTGAACCATTAAATACTTTAGACAATAGAGAATCAAATTTAAGAATCGTAGAAAGGCATAAAAACTCAAAAAACAGAAAGAGTAAAAATTCAAATAATACATCAGGTTATAGAAATGTATTAAAAGATAATCAAACTGGATTATGGATGGTAAGATTGCAGATTGATAAAAAAGGTAAGACATTAGGTAAATTTTCTGATGTTCATAAGGCTGGTGAATTTGCCGAAGAAATGAGACAAAAATATTACGGGGAATTTGCAGGGAAATCATAGAAATATCATACATATTTATATATAAAATAAAAGGAGAAAAATAATTATGAGTTATTATGAACATTATAGAGGTACTTTAACTAAAGTAGAAAGATTAGAAAATGAATCACTAGAAGATCAATGCAAAAGATTATTAGAAGAAAAAATGTTACAAGAAGTAATTTTACCTGAATATTATGATTCATATGCAGAAATGTTAATTGATGAATTTTATAAAGAATATTATACATATAATGGTATTTTATATTCAATGTATAGGGAATCAATTGATTCAGATGGTGATATTTTTAATGCAAATGAAGGAGAAAACGGAACGATAAATTTTGAAGTTAGATATTATAATGGTGGTTGTGGATTTAATGAAGCAATTGAAGAAGCAATAAAGAATATAAATATAAAATAGATATAATAATTATAATAAAGGAGAAAATAAAAACATGGATATTAACTTATTTTCAAAGATAGTTAAAAAATTAGACGAACAAGATTTTGAGTATTTTAAATATACATACAATAATAAAATTTATGGTTTTAAAGAAATTGGTGATGATAGTTGGGAAGACGAAGGTAAATATCAATATAAAACTGAACAAGGACAGTTAATCGAGATGAATGATAAATATAAAGAAATACGATTATTCCGTTTTGGTGTATCACGTTCTGTTCAAAGAAATGGAAGTTATTTTACTGATTATAATTATGACTATGAACCATATGAATTTTATGAATTAAAAGAAGTTTTAATTCCTGAAGTAATCATACCTGCACATATGGAAACTAGATGGGATAAGTTAAGTATTGATTTAGATAGTGTGGTAGATGAAGAGGAAGAAGAGAGAATTAGATTAGAGTTAGAAAAGGAAAGGTTAGAGGAAGAAGAAATAGCAGAAAAAGAAAGATTAACTAAATTATATCCTATGAATAATACGGATATTATTAAAATGGTTAATAAAAGTTTAAAGAAAAAGAAAATTGAGAAATTTACTTTACAAGAAATGAGAAAAGAATATTTTGATATTGTAGTTAAGAAGAAATTAGAGAATCAGGATTGGATTGATTATCACAGAAAAATTATTTATGGTGAGTAGTTGATAATTTAAAGTTATAGAAAGGAATGATTTATTATAGGCAGTACAATTTATTCTGACCAAAAACTAATGTATTTTCCTACACAACAATATGAAACATATAGATTATTAGCAATACTAGGTGATTTGCAATTAGATTATATAAAAGAAAGATACATAAGAGAATATTCTGTAATTCCAAAAGAAGAATATAATGAATTATTTATATTATCAGCAAATCACAATATTCCAATAAGGTTTGTCATTTTTGACAAATGGTTAAAAGAAGAAAGATATGATTTAATTAAGGAATATTTTACTATTAGATTCGGTAGTGATAGTTATAATAATAGGAAAGAAAATTTTCCTATTACAATTTGCGATCCATTTTGTGGGGAAGGAGAATTTCTAGACGTATTCAAGTCATTCATTCCGAAAGATAAGTATAGTGGAGATATATTTTTAATTGGTAATGAATTAGAGGGAAATCGTTTCGATGTTATAAAAGATAATGATAATATTGATGAAAAACATAATAAATCATTTGAAGAATTGAATTTAGGAAGTTCTATTTGCAGTTTAATTTTATTCAACCCTCCATACGGATCGCAAACAAACGGATTGAGAAATGTTAGATTTTATCTTTCTATGGTTTTAGAAAAAAGTATATTATACAATCAACATAATTCAAAAGACTACAAAACAGGTTATATGGTATTTGTTATCCGTAAAGATGATTTTATTGATAGTTTAGATATAATATGTCAACATTTTGATGTATTTAAAAATGCAATTTACAAAGTAAATGCAGAAGAATATGCAAAATATAAACAATATATTTTCATTGGTAGATTAAAAAATAATCCATTTAATTTAAGCAACGTCACAGATGCAATGGATTATCAAAAACATTACAATGATATAAAAAGAATAATTGAATCAGAACCAGAGTTTGAGTTAAATATGTACGATACATATAGAATGATGAATTATCCTTATGTATATTATGAAACAGCAAAAGAAAATAATAAATATGTTCAAGTTTCTGATAATTACATAAGTAAAAATGATAGTGTATGGAAATGGGTTAAGGATATTACTGAATTAAAGAATTTAGGAGAAGAAACATTAACTATTCCTAAACCACCAAAACCAGGAGAAATAGCAAATATTTTAGCAAGTGGAATGGTAAATGGAGATATGGATTTAGATGGAAAAGGAAAACATGTTGTTATAGGTGGAACTAAAAAAGTCGAAAGAAAAGAAGTAAATACCTATAAAGATGAGAATGGAGAAAAGATTACAGAAACTAAAACAATTAGATTAAGTTTACCTTATTTGAATATATTATGTTCAGAAAACGGAGAATTGAAGATTAAAGAGTTAGGTGGTTCAGAATAATATGATTCCTTACATACAAACAGATGGCAAAAATAAAATCAATTGTAATTCTGATTTAATTATTTTAGATGATAGTAATCCAATTTTAATTTCTTTATGTGATATAAATATTAAAAATAAAAAAATATGTGCAGATTTAATTGCTCAATCATATAGTAATACAGTATCATTAAGAGACAGAGAAGATATTAATTTTGTTAAAGTCTTATATGGAAGAGAGAATCATTATAGATATAAGTCTGATAGAATGGAGAATAATCTTACTCACACTGTTATTTATAATACCAATATAAATCAATATTGTATCAATTGGAATAATGAAGATAAGAGTGAAATTATTACAAAATATCTAAGAAATATACATTATTTACCTGTGACAAGTAAGATTGTAAAAATAATTATAGATAAAGATGAAATTGAACAAACAAAATATAAATATAGTAATTATGGTTGTGTTAGTGAGTGTACTGTTTATACAAATAATCCGATGTTTACAGAATTAAAAGTATATAAAATTAATGTGACTTGGTTTAAGGAAAAGTTAAATGAATTAAAATTAGAAGGATATGAAAATGATTTTGATTGGAGTAAAATAGACGATATAGAGAGTTACATTTTCACATTTTTAAAACCGATTAAAGAAAAACTAAAGAAAAATATCAAGGTATTATTTAATCCGAATAATATTAATCAAAAAATATTTGAAGGTAAATTAAAACCATTCGATGGGCAAGTACCTGTGATTCAAGCAGGATTAGAAGTTTTAAAGAGAGATAGAGTTGTTTATTTAGCTGCACAACCTGGATTTGGTAAGTCATTATGTTCAACAAAAATGAATCATTGTCATTTATATCAAAATAAAAAGAATTATGTTACTCTTTTAGTAGTTCCGTCTATTACGTTAACTCAATGGAAAGAAGAAATAAAAAATAGTATTAAAGATAAAGCAGATATACATATAATTAAGAAAACTACAGATTTTATTAAACTATATAATCAAACTAATTTACATTTTGATAAACCTACTTACATCCTTGTAGGTAAAGAAACTTTTAAACTTGATTCTAAAAAAGTATCAGGAGTAAACATAAAAACCAGAGAAATTAAACGAAAAAAAGAAGTAGAAAATAGTAGTTACTATTACATTAGAAAAGAGATAAAAGAAGTCAAAGAGAAGATAGTTATTGCATGTTGTCCTGATTGTGGTGTACCATTAAGAAATGAATTAAGAAAAAAAGAAGATGTATTCTTTACAGAGAAAGATTTTCAAGGTAATCCTAAGAAAAGTAATTATAAATGTTTTAATTGTGATGCAGTTTTATGGCAAAATACATATGATAAAACTAAGAAAAGTAGTTTAATTAGATTTATCAAAACAAAAAATATTCATTTTGATAGTGTAATTTTCGATGAGATTCATAGAAGTAACAATTCTGAGAGTCTAATCGGTTCAGCGACTAGAACATTATTTAATTTTTGTAATAAAATAATACTTGCGACCGGAACCAGTAATAATGGGTATAGTTCTTCTTTGCATAACATATTATTAGGATTATTCTCTAATAAACTTAAAGCAAATAATGTATTAGATATTAAAGATTTTATAAAAGCATACGGAACATTAATGGCAATAAATAAGAAAAAAGATGGAGAATATCGTTATTCTGGTAGAAGTGAGATTAAAGATAGTGATTTTATTGAGTGCGAGGGCATAAACCCAATAATTTTTGTTAGATATTTAGCAGAAAACTTTATATTTGCAACATTAGATGATTTAGGTAAAGATTTACCTGATTTAAATGAGTATTATATTCCTATTAAGCAAACTGAAGAAATGGAAAGAAACGAAGATAAATTATGGAATGATATTACATCAGCAAACGCATTTAATGCAAAAATGTATGAAGTTTCAATTGTAAAACACTATGTAAATAATCCTTTTGATTGGAGTAGTATTACAATTGAAGGGAAAGATGTTACAAATATTATTCAACCAACATGTATTAGTGATACTATATTACCTAAAGAAGAAAAAGTATTAGAAATTGTTAAACAAAATATATATGAAGATAGAAAATGTTGCATATATGTTAATTTCAATAATGGTGGAGAATATATGAATGGAGATACTATTGATAAAAGAATTGAAAAATTACTTGTTAAAAATGGAATCAGAGTATTTGTATTAAAGGCATCAGTAAAAACGATTGAAAGAAGAGAATTATTAGAGAAAAAGAAAGATGATTTTGATGTGTTAATTTGCAATCCTGTGGTTATTCAGGAGGGTGTAAATATTGTTTACATTCCAAGCTATTTAAATTTTATACCTTCATATCATGTGAATACAGTTGAACAATCTAATTTAAGAGGTTATAGAGCAGTAAGCACAGTAGAGAATAGAATTTATCATTTGTATTATGAAAATAGTTGTGAGAATAAAATTATTAAAAGACATCAAAGAAAAATGGCAGAAAGTAAAGCAATTACAGGGCAATTTAACGTGCATTTAGAGGACGATGATAGTATAAGGACAGCAAGTAAGTTTGGAAAGAAAATTAATGATGGTGTTGTTTAAGAAACACTTGACATTGTAAATATAATAGTGTAGAATATCACTAATAGCAATACATAAGTAATTAATTAAAGGAGTGATATTCTATGCAAAACAAATTAAATAATACATCATTAGAAGAAAGATTATTAGAAATTGCAGAACCTTTATCACGTATGGCAGGAGATAGATATTTAGATATTGCTAAGAAAAGATATGATGAAGGATTAAATTTTAAACTAAACAATCCTAGTATTAACTATGTAACAATTGCAAGAAATGGTGTATGGTCTGCATCAGGGAATGATATTAGTGTAATGAGTTATGAGAAAATTAATTATCATACAGGTAGTAATAGTTTTTATGAAGGATTAGTAGATAGTGGGATTGAGATTAGGGATTTGAGAGTTTAATGTTAAATATATTCTTCAAATAAATAAAATTATAAGAAGATAAAGGGTGAGATTTACACCTAATTAGAGTTAAATCTAATAAAATAAATAGAAATATTTATATAAATTGAACCTTTTATCATGATTTTATAAATAGAAGTAAAAAGTTAAAATAGCTCTTGACAGAGTATAAATATAATAGTACAATGTAAATGTCAATAGTTATTAAATAAAAAACAAAATTAAAAAAGAAAAGGAGAAAAAGAAAAGTGAAAAAGAAAATTTTATCGTTAATGGTGATTGTAACAGTAATTCTATCTATCCCATGTTTTGCTTTTGCAAAAAGTTTCAGTGGAGGATCAAGAAGTAGTAGTAGTTTTAAATCAAGTCCATCTATAAGCACAACTAAAACTATTACACCTTCAACTTCTACAAAATTTAGTGGTGGAAGTTATTCTAGTAATACTAATAAAACAAATACTACTAATACTACTAAATCTACTCCTACAACAAAAACATCTACAGGATTTACTACTGGAAAAACAAAAGTATCACCATCTATTCAAGAAAAATATGGTTCTGGTTATTCATCTTATAATGGAAGAAAATATTATGGAAATTCAAGATATTATCCTACTTCAAATTATAGTGGTTTTAATCATGTAAGTAGTTTTTGGCCTGGATTTATGGTTGGTACAATGTTAGGTACAATGTTTCATCCTTGGGGTGGTGCTTATGCAGTACCTGCTGGTGGAGTAGTAGTTCAACCATTTTCAATATTAGGGACATTGTTTGATTTATTTTTGTTAGTGTTGATTGGATATATTATTTATAGAATTTATAAAAAGAGAAAAGAAAAGGAGAAGAAATAATATGAAAATAACATTAAATCATCAAGATATTATAAATGCATTATGTATTTCAACAGCAATTGAATATAGTGATTTTCACAATCATTATCATCATTTAGATAATGTATATGTTGAAGAAATTAATCATGATGAAATTAAAGGATTTTCAGCAAATGTAATTATTCATAATAGGAATAGATATTTAAAGCAACAAGATATGATTAATTACATAGGTATTTATTTATCTAATTATTATAAATTTAAGATTAAAGATTTATTGATTGAAATAAAAATTGATAATAATAACCTTATTGCGGAAATTGAAGTTGAATAAAAAAATATATATAATAATATCTAAGTATGTCTAACTATTTATTTTGAAATTGGAAATACAATTGATTTTATCAAAATCGTCATTTTACAAACCCTTGATTTATAAGGGTTTTCAGCACCTAAAAACATGATAAAACCTGTATTTGGTCATGAAATTTTAAAGGAGGTAATAATATATTTTTACTAAATATGAAAGAAACAATGGAAATCATACGGAAGTTATATGTTCTTATTGTAGAAAATTATTAATTGATTTAGAAGAACATTGGTCATTTGGATTAGATCAACATCCGAAGATTAAAGATATGATAGAAAAAGATTTATTAATTTGTGATTGTGAATATGCTAAATATGATTTGAAGTTAAGAAAAAATATTAATAAATATGAAAAAGAGATAGAAAAATGCAGAGAAAAATTAAATGATTTATGGCATATGGTAAATCCATTTCCATTTTAAAAAGATAAAATAAGAAAGGAGAAGTTAATCTATTGAACACAACAATATTTATACCCAAAACTATCAAGGTAGGTTATCAAGAACGCAATGATACATATACAAAAAAGTTAGCATACGTTATCTATTATGATCAAAAAGGTAAATTAAGGAAAGAAAATAGTTGGGAATCATGGAGAGATAGCAAGATAGAACCACAAGAATTTTCAAATGAACCAACTTCAGGATTTGTTTTAAATAAGAAAGTAGGAGATTATGCAAGTAGATGGAGTCATAGACAAGCATACTGTAGAGTGTATGATTCAAGAGGTGATTTTGAATTTGAAATAACAATTGAAAATTTACTTTATATCTTAGAAAATGCAACGTCAACGAAAGGAAAAGGGTTAGAAGGAGAATTCATTTACGGATGGAGTGGCAAGGATTTAATATTAATTCCTTGTGAATCACCAGATTATAAAGAAATAACTCAATATAACGATATAATTCATGAGAAAAACTATGTAAAGGTTAAAGACTTGACATTAGGTGGTATATATAAAACAAAAACAAATGAAGAATATATTTATATGGGTAGATTTGATTATTATGATGACATCTACGAGAATATTCCATATGAATCAAATAGTTACTATGGTAAAACTACAAGATATAATAGTGTAAAGAAAAATATAAACAAAGGTAAACATCATTATTTTGTTAAAAAGTATGAAGATGATAAATATTTTAGTTTATTAGCACTAAAAAGTTTAGGAGAAAGATTTATTTCAATTATATCTTCAGAATGTGTTGATAACTATGCAGAATTATTTGATAAACTTGAATGTAATCCACATTATTCACCTATTGATGAAAGTAAGGATGAGTATATTGCGTATACATTTGAAGAGTTTGTTGAAAAATTAAAAAATAAAATGTGGTATTTTTATTTTTATGATTCACAGAAAAATTATTTATTAGTAGATTATGCATATAAAAAATCAAAAGAGGATGAACAAAAATACCTATTACAAAATAGGAATACTTATGAAAGATCTCAAGAACTAAGTTTTGAAGAAATATTCAATCAAACACAACCAATGTATAAAAACACATATTTAACAAATGGAAAACTATATTCGGAGGGAAAATAATATGAGTGAAAAACAAATGACAAATGATGATAAGATTATGTTGTTGAAATCTCAGATTGCAGATAAAAAGAAAGGATTAAAAGGTAAGAAAAAGTTTTCACCTTTAACAAATTGTAATATTGAATTAGATGGAACAAGATATAATATACATGTTTCACAGAAAGAATTATTAACTCATTTATTAGTTAAATTAAATTCATATTTATTATCTGCTGTTGATTTAGGATTAGATGAAGAATATGTTATTTCTGGTTATGTAATTGATCGATGGATTACGGATATTAAGTTGAAATTAGAGATTTTGAAATATGAAGAAGAGGATAGGAAATTGAAGATGTTGGAAAATAACCTTCATGTGCTTTTATCTTCAGAAAGACAGGTTTCATTAGCAATTGCTGAAATTGAATCAATGATTTAGTAGGTTTAATGTTTTTACAATACTACATATGGTATAGATATATATTATAAATACTATATGTAGTATAAAAATCAAAACCAAACATAAATTTTGTTTCGATATTTTTTCTTGACAAATAGTAAATATAATTGTATACTAATACTAGTTAATACATTAAAAAATTAATAAATATTAAGGAGTGTTAGTATATGATTTTAAAATTTAAAGGAATGAGTCAACAATGGATGAATATTGAGCAAGTAATTCCTGGTGTTAAGCAAACATTAAAAACAATTATTCAGAAATTTTTAAAACATAGATTAGGTGGAAGTGTTTATAAAGAATCTAAGAATGTATATTGTTTAAAATCTAAAGAAATACCTGTAATTGTAATACATATTAAGAAAAATAATGACGGTAATAAATATCTGCAATTAAATTTTATTAATAATAATCCATGTATAAATAATAATATTCAATCAATTGACATTAATAATATTGAAGATTTTAGTAATGTCATTAATCAATGGTCGGAAGATTTTATTAGAAATCCGTTACCAAAGAAAGCACGTAAAGGATATGTTAGAAAAGAAATTTACTCTATTGAAGAAATATTAAGTAAAACTATTCTTGATAATACAGATAATAAATGTGTTTTAGTTAATTTTAATGGTGATATGATTAGTATGGTAAGTGATAGATATAGAACATTTATTACTAGCGGAATTAAATGTGTATATTGTGGATTAGAAGCAAAATATTTTGCAAAAGAAAAGAATCCTACATCTTCTAGATTTCATTTTAATCTATATGGGATTGATAATGACAATAAAGAAATAATGCTAACTAAGGATCACATCATACCTAAAAGTAAAGGTGGTAAAAATGAATTAACTAATTATCAAACTATGTGTAGTAAATGTAATAGTAAAAAAGGAGATAGTTTGTAAGATTAATTTTACAAAATAAAAATATAAATATGAAGGGAGAAATATTATAAGTGAGTTATAATGCATATATAGTTAAAATTAAAGAAATTAGACCACACTCAAATGCAGATAGACTTCAAGTAGTAACTGTATTTGGGAATGATGTTATTGTAGGATTGGATGCAAAAATAAATGATTTAGCAATTTATTTTCCTACAGATGGTCGTCTTAATACAGAATATTGCAGACAGAATAGACTTTTAAGAGAGAAAGATGAACAAGGTAATAATGTTGGTGGTTATATGGACGAATCTAAATGCCATGTCACTACCATTAAACTAAGAAAAGAGAAGTCCGATGGGTTGCTAATGCCATTAAAAAGTTTAGAAAAATTTACTGATATTAATACTTTAAAAGAAGGAGATGTAATTACTACTCTTAATGGGATATTAATATGCGAAAAATATATTCCTGAAGGTAAGAAGAATAAAGTAGAAGGATTGCAAAAAGAGAAAAGAAAGAAGAAAACTGATACTATTTCTTATCCATTCTTTGAAGAACACAGAGATACATCACAACTTGCTTATAATACTGCACAATTTAAAGAAGGTGATTTATGCTATGTTACTTTGAAGATGCATGGATCGAGTGGTCGTAGTTCTTATACTATTAAAGAAAAGAAAAAATTATTACCTTATTGGTTGCATAGGATATTAAAATTTGTAAAAATAGAATTACCTATTAAAAAGACATGGGATTATATTTCTGGTACAAGAAGAGTAGTATTAAAAAATTATGATAATGGATTCTATGGTAATGATAATTTTAGAAAAGAGTGGCATGATTTCTTTGTTGGTAAATTGCAAAAAGGGATTACTGTTTATTATGAAATAGTAGGATATGTAAATGAAAACCAACTTATTATGCCAGAATGTAATAATAAGAAAACAAAAGATAAAGAATTCATTAAACAATATGGTGAAACTACAAGATTTACATACGGATGCGGAGTAGGACAAAATGATATTTATGTTTACAGAATGACTAAAACAGATGAAGATGGTAATATTATTGAAATTCCTTGGGAAATTGTAAAAATATATTGTGAAAAAATGGGAGTAAAACATGTACCTGAATTCGGCAAATATTTATTTACTAATGTTGATGATTTAATGACAATAGTAAATAATTGTGTTGAAGGTAGTGATCCAATAGGTAAAACACACATTAAAGAAGGTGTGGTTGTAAGGGTAGATAATAAAGAAAAATTTACTGCATATAAACACAAATCGTTTTCATTTAAACTGCTTGAAGGGATTATTAAGGCAGATGATATACTTGATATGGAAGAAGAAAATTCTATTGTTGAAGAAGAAGTAGTATAAAATTTAAGAAAGAAGGAATTAAATTATGGATGTAATAAAATGGATTGATAATAGAACTATTTTAAAAGTCTATAGAGGAAGTCATTCATATGGAACAAATCATGAAAACAGTGATATAGATTTTGGAGGGATTTGTATTCCTCCAAAAGAATATATTATTGGATTTGAAAATTTTGAACAATATGAATGTAAAGATTATATTAATTATCATAATTATAAAGTAGAAAATAATAAAGCAGAAGCAACAATTTTTAGTTTGCATAAATTTATTAATCTTGCTTCAAATTGTAATCCAAATATTGTAGAACATTTATTTGTTGATGAAAAACATATTATTCATTGTGATGAATTTGGTGAAATACTTTTAAATAATCGTAATTTATTTTTAACCAAACGTGCAAAACATACATTTGGTGGATATGCTTACAGTCAATTGAAGAGATTAACTAATAAATTACCTGTTAACGAATTAAAACAAAGAATTAAAAATCTTAATGAACATAAAAGACAATATAATATTTATTTAACAAAATTAAATTATAAATTGGAAATTGTAAAGAAAAATATTGATGAAATTACAGACAATGATGCAGAAAAAATCATTGAAATAACTAATGAAATTAATGATTATGAGAATAGAATTGTTAATATTGATCAAGAAATTAGTAAAGTTGAAGAAGAAATGGGGAAGGGACAACATAAACATATAGGTTCACATAAAGATTTAATAGAACAATATGGTTATGATGTGAAACATGGATTGCATTTAATTAGATTATTATTAATGGGTTTGGAAATTTTAAATACAGGATATTTAACAGTTTTAAGACCAGAAAAAGATTATTTATTAGCAATTAGAAATGGTGAATATACTTTAGAACAAGTAAAATCACACGCAGAAAAATTATTTATTCAATTAGACGAAACATATGATAAATCTAAATTACCACATTCACCAGATAGAAAAAAGATTAATGATTTATTATGTGATATGGTATTACAAAGTTTTAGTAAGTTTAAAGATTGAGGTGATAATATGGAAATACCAAGAGCAGTAGAATATATACTTAGTCATTTAGAATATAATGGTTTTCAAGGATACCTAATTGGAGGCAGTACAAGAGATATTTTTAGTTATAAATGTCCGAAAGATTATGATATTTGTACTGATGCAATACCTGAACAAGTAAAATCATTATTTGTTAAATCATATGATACTGGAATTAAACATGGCACTGTTACTATTATATTGAAAGATGAAAATTATGAAGAAGTAAGTTATGAAATAACATCTATGAGAAGGGAGGGTGTATATAAAGATAATAGGAGTCCTGAAGAAGTATTTTACACAGATAAATTAGAAGAAGATGTTGCACGTAGAGATTTTACAATGAATTCTATTGCCATTGATGTAAACAGAAATGTATATGATTATTTTAGTGGATTGAAAGATATTGAAAATAAAATTATTCGTTGTGTAGGCAATCCTAATGATCGTTTTAATGAAGATTCTTTGAGGATGATGAGAGCGATTAGGTTATCTACACAACATAATTTCACTATTGAAGAAAATACTTTTAAATCTATTATTAAAAACGCATATCTTATTCAAATGATTTCTAAAGAAAGAATTAGAGATGAATTATGTAAAATATTAATGAGTAATATTCCTTCTTATGGAATTAGATTATTACAAGAAACTAGTTTATTACAATATATTATACCTGAATTATGTAAATGCGTAGGATTTGAGCAACATAATTATAATCACGATAAAGATGTATTTGAGCATATTCTATCTGTAGTAGACAATACTCCAAAAGTATTAAATATAAGACTATCTGCATTACTACATGATATTGCTAAACCTATGTGTTTTACTTTAGATGAAAATAATATTGGTCATTTCTACTACCATCATATAGAAGGAGAAAAATTAACAGAAGAAATATTAACTAGATTAAAATTTGATAATAAAACTATCAATGATGTAAAAATATTAGTTAGAGAACATATGTTTAGTTTTAATGAAAAAAATAAAATAAAAACATCTGTTATTAAAAAATTCATAAACAGAGTAGGAATTGATAATTTAGAAAATTTGTTTTGTTTACGGATTGCAGATATTAAAGGATCTAAGAATAAAGATCAAAGTAAAATAGATAATGTTGCATTTTTAGTAGGAGAATGTCATAGAATTATTGCAGAAAAACAACCATTAACAGTTAAAGATTTAAAAATCAATGGATATGATTTAATGGAATTAGGTATTGAGCAAGGGTTTATGATAGGGAAAATATTAAATGAATTATTAGAAAAAGTATTAGAGAATTTTGAATTAAATAATAAAGATGTGCTATTAGAAATTGTTAAAAATAAATATATGGCTAAATAAATATAAATTTAAAATTTGAATAAAATAATCGTTTCATCACAATATGGGTAAAATCATGGAAAACAGCAATATTATTGATTTTACCCATATAGATGTTATAAACGTACTATTTATAAGGGTTTATGAGTAGTTTTATAGGGATTTATTTATGCAATGGAAAAAGTTTGAATGAAAGATCCAATTGGTGTCGAAATTTAATTTAAAATACTAATATAAATAAAAAGGAGAAGAAATAATATGGGTTTATTTTTAAAATCTTATGATGAACGCAATTATATTTTAGGAAGAAAGTATAATGTAGAATATAAACTTGGTAATGGTAAAATATGCACATTTTCAAACATATTAGAGAATGTCGATGGAAAGTATTTTTGGTTTTGTAGTGAAAAAGATGGATTATGTGTAATTTTACAAGACAGAATATGCACTATGGTTTGTACGGATAATGATAAAACATTAGAAAGAATAGATAATACATATAAAAATAATCTAAAACAGATTGAAGAAGTATTATTGGATATTGGAATTAGTATAAGAAAAAATAAAGACGAATTGAAATCATTGCTAGAAATACTTGAAGAAATATCTGAAAAATGGGATGAGTTATCTACGAAAGAAAATAAATATCTTAACAAATGGATTTGTATAAGTATTGCAGGTATAAAAGATGAGAATTATTTAAGAGTATTAATTGATAAAATGAGAAAGGAGAATAATTAATATGAACAATGAAGAAATCAGGAAAGAATATTTTCAATGGTTGAAAGACAAAGGTAAGACAGAACAGAAGTTAGTAGATGTATTTGTAAATGATAATGGAGAAATTAAAAAAGAAAAACAAATGACATGTGTTACGAAAAATTTACCTGAAGATTGGAAAGAAATTTGTGAAAATACTGGTAGAGAATATAAAGGAGAAATAAAACTGTTGGCAATTTATTAAATTTACATCTTGACAGATAAGAAAAATAATAGTATAATGAAGATGAAGAAAAGGATGTGAAATACTAAATAAATTATAAATAAAGGAGAATACAATATAATGAAATATTTAGTAGGCAATATTGAAGAATTAACTAGATTAGAAGAATATGTAAAATTACTACCTGAAGAATTTACAAAAGAATTTGATATCATTAAAAGTCATCCTTGCAGTTCCGATATTATTTATATGACAGTTGATGAATATTTTAATTCTGAAATTACATTAATTACTTTAGAAAATACTAATATTAATTTTATATATAGTGAAGAAGGAAAATTAACAGAGGTATTGATTAATGGAGAATATAAAAATAAAATGTTGTATTTAAAATACAAAGGAATGAAATCGTCTATAAAAAATATTAAATTTAAACAGTTTTAAATAAATAAAATGGAAGGAGATAACTATGGAAATTAACAATATAGAAGAATTAATGGAATTAAGTAATACTAATTGGAATAATCCCAATACTCAAAGAAAATTTATCTTATCTACAGATGAACAAGTAGATTTTCTTATTAGGAATTACAGAGATAATTTTGCATTTAAATTTGATTTTAAAGATAATACGTTTACAGTTATGAAATATAATGATAAAGGAACGATTCATATTAGAAATAATAATAAATATAACTTCAAAAATAAATCTGATAGTCCTCCTGTAAGTAGTGTATGGGATGTTAAAAGTAGTAATATTGAGGATATAATTAATTATGCGTTGAGATAAATTTAAATTAAAATAAAAGGAGAATATAATACATATGATTACTAATTTGCCATGTGGGTGTCCTACTATCCCTATTGATAAATTCATTAATGTCAAAGAAAGATTATTAGCAGGAGAAACAATCATAATTGATTACCCTCAAATTGAAGATTCAGAAATAACTTTCTTTCAATTGAAAGATGGCAGTGTATTTTCTTTAGTTGTGTTTTCAGATGATACTCAAGGAACTGCTAATTTTTCTATGAAAAGAACAATTGAAATTTGCAAAGAATTTTGGGATGATGGATATGATTTTTGTAGTGGAGATCATATGAGTTTTTGTTGTTAGTGAAGATAAGAAAGATAAAAGCAAAGAAGGAGAGAAGTAATATGAATAAAGAAGATTTTAAATATTTAGTTATTGATGCATTATCTTATTTTGATGAAGAAGAACACGAAAGAAAAGATAGTATAAAAACAATTGATTTTACTGATGATTCAGTTATTGTTATTGCCAAAAATGATAAAAGTTATTTATTAAATATCGTTGAATTGGATAATATATTAGAAAGTATTAAAAATATTAAAAAATTAGATAGTGAAATAGAAAGATGGAGGGAAGAAGAATAAATTTAATTTGAAATTGGTAGTTGACAGATAGTAAATATAATGTTATACTTAGGTAAGATTAAAAATTGAAAAAGGAGGTATGATTTTTTGGATAAAGTAAAAAGAATTCAAGAGTTAACCACATTGCTAAATAAAGCATGTGATGCATACTATAACTTGAATGATCCTATTATGGAGAATCGTAAATACAATAGTCTATTTGATGAATTAAAATTATTAGAAGAATCAACAAATGTAATCTTATCTAATTCTCCAACGCAAAGAGCAGGATATAAGGTAGTATCAAATCTACCAAAAGTACAACATGATATTCCTCTATTATCACTTGACAAGATCAAAGAAGTACCTAAATTGGTAAAATGGTTAGGTGATAAGCAAGGCGTATTGATGTTAAAAATTGATGGTGGAACAGGTAAAGTAACTTATCAAAAGGAATTTAAGCAATTAGTAACTAGAGGTGATTCAGAAACTAATATCGGAGAAGATATTTCTCATAATGTAAATAGTATTAAAAATATCCCATTAACAATTGATGATGAAAAAGAGATTCAAATTGTTGGTGAGAATTATATGAAATACTCTTCATTCAATGAAATAAACTCTAAAATTGCAAAACAAGTAGATAAGTATGCTAATCCAAGGAATCTTGCTAATGGCTCAGTTGGTTTGCTTGACTCTAAAGTATGCAAGGATAGAAATATTGAATTCTGTGCTTTTAATATTCTCAAAGGCAATAAATTTGAAATTAAAGTAGAACAATTAGAATGGTTAAAATCACAAGGATTTGATGTTGTTAAATATTGGATTGTTAATAAAGATAATCTTGAAGAAACAATTAATCAAATTATAGAAGATATTCCTACTTTTGATTATCCGATAGATGGCCTAGTATTAACTTTCAATGATATTAAACATGCAGGATCATTAGGCAGAAATAATCATCATTATAATGGAAGTGTAAGTTTTAAGTTTGAGGATAGTTGGTATAAAACCGTATACCTTTATACTGAATGGAATACAAGTAGATTCGGTAAAATTGTTGGAACAGGAATTTTTGAAACTGTGAAAATTGAAGGCACTGATGTTAATAGAGCAACACTTCATAATTTAGATAGATTTTGGAAATTAAAATTAGGTAAATTTGATGTAATTGAAACTTCAAAAAGAAATAAAGTTATCCCTGCAATTGAGAATAATATTACAAGAAGTGGAACAGAAGAAATTCCAAACGAATGTCCAACTTGTAAAGGTAAAGTGGAAGTTAGAAAAGTAGTAAATACTCATGATTTATTCTGTCTTAATCCTGATTGCGATGCAAAACTATTAAAAAAATTAAAACACTTTGTTAATAAACAGTGTTTTAATATTGCTGATATTGGCGAAGCATCCTTAGAAGTATTTATTGATAAGGGATTTTTAACTTGTTATATGGATATTTTTAAATTAGAAAGATATAAGAAAGATATTATATCACTCAATGGTTTTGCTTTGAAATCGTATAACAAGATGATTAAAGCAATTGATGATTCTAAGAGTATTAAAATGTGTTCACTAATTACATCTTTAGGAATTAAAAATGTAGGGTTTGGAAAGGCTAAGATATTAGAAAAACATTTTAATAGTGATATTAATGCTTTTTTAGATGCAACAAAATCTTATTCAGGTTATAAATTTATGACTATTAAAGATTTTGGTGAAACTACAGCAATGAGTATTTATTTATATTTTCAAGATGAAGATAATATGAAACAGTTTATGGAATTGTTGAATGTTGTGAGTGTTAAGAAGGAGGAAGTTAAAGTGGAATCAAGTCTTAAATCATTAGAAGGGATTACATTTGTAGTAACTGGCTCAGTAGAAACTTTTAAGAATCGTAAAGATTTAGAAGAATTGATTACTTCATTATCAGGTAAGTTGAGTAGTGGAGTTTCAAGTAAGACAAATTACCTTATCAGCAACGACATCACATCTACTTCTGGTAAGAATAAAAAAGCAAATGAATTAGGTGTGAAAATAATCAGTGAATCAATGTTCAATGAGATGATTGGTCGAGTTGTTTAATCAATGTTAATTTAAGTTTTCCATTCAAGAGAAAGTTTATATAAAAACCAAAAAATAAATAAACTTTCTCTTGACAATTATACAGATTGCGAATATAATAATGAATGCAGGAAGGATTTAAGAAAAATTCATCAAAAACCGAAAAAGTAAGAAAATATTACTAAGAAAGGGTGATTTACAAAATATACCAATTTACAAACCCCTATAAATTAATGGTTTAGAGGGTGTTAATTTTCCAAAAATCAGCATAAATGGAATATTTGGTCACGATTTGTAAAAGTTAGGTTTTTAAGATTTTAAAGTGTAAAATAAGATAAAATTAAACTAAATTCAAAAATGAAAAGGAGAAATGATTTATTTATGGTCAATGTTGAAAAAGTTCCGTACAAATCAATTGAAGTAGAAATTAATACAGGAGAATTGCAAACCATTTCTACAGGAAACAAAATTAGATTTATTTCAGAAGACAACGGAGAATTAAAAGTAGGAAATGTAACTGGATTCAAAGGTACAAAACCAGAGAAAGTTGAAATTGAATTTATTCCTGATGGTGGAAAACATAATGAAAGATGGAATGTAGTTGAAATGCAAGAAGGAAGTCTGAGATTATATGTTGAAGATGATGATGAGAAAGAGGATGAAGAGTAGGATTTAATTAGTCGATTGATAGTTTAGTTATTAAATAAGTATACAGAATGAAAAAATAAAAATATAAAATTAAAAGGAGATTAGATTATACATATGGCAAAAGAAACTAAAGAAAAAACACCTCTAAAAAAAGGTACTGCTTCATTTCAATTAATTGGTGAAGCGAAAGTTAATGATTATACTTTTAAAATTGATGAAGAATCAAGTTCTGGTTGGGTTTATAATGTTATGAATCTTGGTGTAGACTGTGGTAATGGAAATGTAGTTTATGCCGACATGATGGGTGGATATAGTAACAAAGGTGATTCTGTTGTTTATGTTCATGGTAAGAAAACAGAAGATGGTAAAGACAAAGATGATTATGAAAATAAATTTACTATTGATTGGGAAGATAGACTTGACGAAAATATTACTGAACAAGTTGGAAATCAATGTTTTATCACAGTAGGATTAGAAAAAGATGCAAAAGAAAAAACTTTTTCTAAGAAATTCTTATCTTCATATGATGCTATTGAATACATAAAAGAACATCTTACTGATGGAATGGTTGTTAATGTAAAAGGTAATTTAAAATACTCAATTTATCAAGATAGTATTCAAGTTAAAAAGGAAATTACTTCTGTATATCTATCAAAAGCAGATGATGTATCTAAATATTCTGCAACATTTCAACAAACAATTCTTGTTGACAAAGATAGTATTGGTAAATATGATAAGGAATCTGGTTCATTCCCAATCACTACATATGTTGTTGATTATGTTGGCAAATACGGTCAAGATAAGATTGAAATTAAACAAAATGTAGTATTCACTAAAGTATTTCAATTTGAAGTTGCAGAAAAAGATTTAGAAAAAGGTGCAAAATTACTTGTAAAAATGTTTAAAGCAAAAAAAGATAATGTTAATGAAATCACAGTAGAAGGTATTATTGTTGAAGGTCAAGCAAAAGTTAATATTACTTTAGACGATGTACCAGAAGATATTAGAGAATTAATTGAATTGGGTGCTTATACAAAAGAAGAAGCATTAGCAAAATGTGCTGTTGGAAATACTAGAGAAAAGAAAATGTTAATCAAAAAACCTGTTATTAAACTTGTTGGAGAAGGTGACGATAAGAAACCTGTAATTCAAAGAACAGATGAAAAATATAAATTTGAAGATTTAGTATTCTTAAATCAATTACTTAGCGAAAAAGAAGGTAAGAGTAAAGACGATAAGAATACTGATACAAATGATAGTGACACAGAAGAAGAAAATTCTAGCGATTACAGTTTAGATGATTTAGATAAATTGCTTGCAGAAGATGATTAGGATATTTATTGATTAAAATTATTGGTTTATAGAAGGAGAAATTAAATCTCCTTCTATAAAGATAAAAGGAGGAAATAATTATTGGCATTAAAGCAATTGATTTAACTAATCAGAAATTTGGTAGATTAACCGTAATTAAAAGAGCAAAAGAAAATATATGTAATAAACCTGCTTGGATATGCGAATGTGAATGTGGTAATAAAATTACGACTAGAGGTTATTTACTTAGAAGTGGTCAAACACTATCATGTGGATGCTATAGAAATGAAATGATTTCAAAAGCAAATTCTAAACATAATATGAGTCAAACACCATTTTATCATATATGGAAAAGTATGACACAAAGATGTAATAATCCAAATCATCAATTTTATAATTATTATGGTGGTCGTGGAATTAAAGTTTGTGATGAATGGTTGGAATTTAAAAATTTTATGAATGATATGTATGAAAGTTATCAATTGCATAAAGAAGAATATAAAGAAGATACAGAAATTGATAGAATAGATTGTAATCAAGGTTATAATAAAAATAATTGTAAATGGGTAACAAGAATTGAAAATATGAATAATACAAGGAGAAATAAAAAATATGATAAACAATAGAAAGTTTGGAAAAAAGAATATAATAAAAGTAGATCCTTTGGCGTATAATATTTGCTTGTTAGGAGAACCTAAAATTGGAAAATCTACTGTTATTAAAGAAATGCTTGAAAGACTTATTGGTGAAGATGGGTATATATTTTTAGAAATGGCTGGAGAAGCTGGAGCGGATGCAATTAGTGGTATTGTTTATGAAGATGTTGACGATTGGGAAGAATTAGAAGATATTATTGAAGATATTGAATATAATAAAAATACAGAATATGCAAATTTAAAAGCTATTGTTGCTGATACATATGATGGTTGGATTAAATTAGCAGAAAAAGAAGCAATCCGTTTATGGAATAAAGATCATTCAGATAAAAAAGCAGATTCAATAGATTCTGCATGGAATGGTTTTCAAAAAGGTCAAGCAAAAGCGTTTGAATTAATGTTTGATATTGTAGTAAGATTAAGAAAAATTGGAGTTTCAATGATTATTATTGGTCATGTTAAGAATAGAGAACTTACTGATATTGCAACAGGTACTACATATCAAACATTAACATCTGATGTTGAAAAAATATATTTCAATCTTTTAAAGAAAAAGATGCATTTTATTGGACTTGCATATTATGATAGAACGATTATAACAGAAAAAACAGGAAAGAAAAATATTGTTACTAAAAAAGATGAAACTAGAAATAAATTAACAGAAGAAAGTAGAAAAATTAAATTCAGAGATGATAATATGGCTTTAGATAGTGGTAGTAGATTTGCAGATATAGTAGAAGAAATTCCACTTGATGCAGATTCTTTAATTAATGCATTGCAAGATGCTATTAAAGCAGAACATAATAAACAATCTGATGCAAAATCAATAGAAGAAACAAGGACAATTCAAGAAGAAGCAAAAAAAGAAGTTATAGAAGAAAATGCAACAAAGAAAAAAGAAGAGATTGATGAAAAGAAAGAATTAGAAACAAAAAAAATATTATTAGAAAAATTTAAAACAACAATGAATATTTTAAAAACTGACAATGATAAGGTTAAAAAAGTTTCTAATAAATTAAAAGAATTAGAATTGTTACCTAAAGAATTAGAAACTTCTAATATAGAAAAACTTAAAGAATTAGTAGAATTCATGGAAGTTATTGCTTCTTAAAAGAATTGAAATTAGAGGTGGGTTTAATATACCACCTCTTTAAATTATAATTATAGGTGATGAATATGGCAAAAATGACAGAGCAAGAAAAAAAGGATTGGAATGAATTATATCAATATATAAAAATAGAAATATTTGAATATGATAAATCTCAAAAACTACCTTCATATATGGTGTTAAGGTTAAAAGGTTTAAAAGAAGGTAAGTTTATGGCAAATAAGAAAACTACATCTATGGCTAATTATGAGTATCAGCATATTTTATATACTTTTAAAATTAATAAAATGAAAATAAAGCAAATAGTTAGGTCACAAGATTTCAAGAATGAACAACATAGATTTAATACTATAATGATTATAATTGAAAAAGAAATTAATGATGTTGTAAATAGATTGAAACAAGTAGTTAAATCAGAAGAAAAAGTTGAGAATATGAAATTTGAAAATATGACACATGAAGGAGCAGGATATATAAATAAAAGTAAAAAACTTAATAATGAATTAGAAGAATTATGGTAAATGGATGGTGCGTTGATGGCAGAAAAAAATAAAAAAGAATTAAGTCCTTTAGAGATTGAATTAATAAAATCAAGTAAGAAGGTACAAGAATATAAACTTGCTTGTGAAGCTAATATCGTAAGTATCCTTTACAAAAATCCAGATTTATACTTTACATATGATAATCTAAATATAAAAAGTTTTACAGATAATGTATGGAGAGTTTATTTTGCTATAGGTTATGATATTATTGTAAAAGAAAATAAAAAAACATTAGATGATATTACTATTGGTTTATATTTAGAGAAACATTTAAAACTAAAACAAAAATATGAAGAATATGGTGGTTATAACACCATTGATAAATCAAAAGAATATATTAATATTGATAATATAAATGGATATGTTAATGAATTGCATAAATGGAATGCTGTATTGCAATTGTTAGCAAGAAGATTCCCAGTTTATGATAAGATTAAAGAGTTTGTGGATATGTCAGCAGAACAAATATATGATATATATGAAGCAATGCTTAATCATATATTTGTTAATGTTGAAGGGGAAATTAAAAGTTATAATATTGCTGATAATATTGATGAATTAATTGAAGAGTTAGATAAAGGTTTGGCAGTAGGTTTACCATATAATAATCTACCAATGATTACTAAAGAAACAGGAGGAATGTTATGTGGTAATATTACTTTAATAGGTGGACTTTCTAATGTTGGGAAAACTACATTTGCAAGAAACTCTATAATACAAAGCATTATAGATAATAATGAAAGAATTGTTATAATGCTTAATGAAGATGGATTGAAAAAATGGCAACGTGAATTTATTGTTTTTGTAGCAAATAATATTTTAAAACAAGATTTACAAAAATACATAGTTAGAGATGGAAAGTATTCTTCGGAGATTAAAGAAATATTATATAAAAGTATAGAATGGATAAAAAAACAAAAAGAAGATAAAAGAATTACTATTATACCATTCCCAAAATGGTCAACGACAAAAGCAATTCAAATTATGAAAAAATATGCATCTATGGGAGTTTGCCATTTTTTAATTGATACATTTAAAAATGATTCAGGGAAAGAAGTAGATAATGCGTGGGCATATATGATGCAAAAAATGGTTGATTTATATGATATAGTTAAACCAGAACAAAAAAATCTTCATTTAACTGCTACTTTTCAATTAGAAAAAGGTAAAACAGCAAGACAAAGATATTATGCACAAGATAATATTGGAATCTCAAAAAACATTGTAGATCCTGCATCAACTTGTATTATGATAAGAAATTTATTTGAAGATGAATATCCTGGTGGAAAAAATGAATTAAAAGTATATAGATTGGAAGGTAAAAATAAAAAAACTAAGATACCTATAGTTCTAAATAAAGATAAAACTTACCAAGTTGTATTTATTATTAAAAATCGTGAAGGTAGTGCAAATCAATATCAAATTATTATAGAACATGATATGGCTAGAAACATAATAAAAGAAGTTGGTATTACGCATATTCCTGTTGATTGGTAAAGGTAGGTGATATATTGATATATGACAATTATTGAATTAAAAAAATATATATATGAAAATAATAAAATAGAATATATTCTTGAACAAATAGGTTGTCATCATATTAAATATCATAATAAAGGATATTATACTTGTTCAAATAAAGATGGAGATAATAAAACAGCAATAAATGTGTATAATGATGAAAATTTAAACTGTGTTAATTATACAAGAGATATAGGTGACAAAAGAGCAAATTTAATTAATCTTGTATGTTTTAATATGAATTTATCATTTGTTCAAGGAATCAAATATTTACATAAATTATTTGGATTAAAAAATGATTATAATAAAAATAAAAAACAATTACAAGAAGAAAATAAAATAGATCCATTAGAAATATTTAAAAAAGTAAAACGTAAAAGAAATAAAGTAAATATAAATGATATTGAAATTTATAATAGTGAAATTATTGAAGAGTATGAGCCAGTATTATATATTGATTGGTTGAAAGAAGATGGAATTACTGAATTTACACGTAAAAGATTCAATATAGGTTATAGTTATAAACTAAAAAGAATTATAATTCCGATTAGATATTGGGCAGGAGAAGAAGATGACTATATAGGAATTATTGGTAGAACTACGGTAAAGAATTATGATTTATTTGATATAGTAAAATATTGTTCTATAAAGAAATTTTTTAAAACTCAGAATTTATACGGATTACAAGAGAATTATAAATCAATACAAGATGCTGGTTATTGTGTAATTGCGGAATCTGAAAAATCAGTTTTAAAACGTCATAGTAGATTAGACGAAACTGTAATTGCTGTAGGTTCACATAATTTAAGCGAAGAACAAGTTAAAATAATCATAGGTATTAATGTAAATATAATAGTAGCTTACGATAAAGATATATCATTAAAACATATTCGTTCAGAATGTGAAAAATTTTATGGAATTCGTAATGTATATTATATTTATGATAAATGGGAATTATTAAAAGAGAAAGAAAGCCCAATGGATTTACCAAATAAATATTATAATTATCTTATAAAATATAAAGTTAAATATGATGAAAAAGAACACAAAGAACATTTAAAGGAGATTGCTGATGAGCAGAAAAAAAGGTGAAGAATTAGAACAAATTAAGAAAAATCTTAAAGTTGACAGATTGTGGAGTTGGAGTAGAATTAATACATATATCAATTGCCCATATGAATATATGCTTAAATACATATTAAAAATACCAGAAGATAAAAAAGATTCAATTTATGCAGTAAGTGGTAATTATGCACATTCAATTGTTGAGAAACTGTATCGTAATGAATTAGATAATCAAGGTATGTTGAATGAATATGAAGAAAAATTATTTGAATTTAATACTATGGGGTTAATGTATGATAGGACAGACAAAGATAAAAATGAGAAAATAGCAAAAAAATATGAAGCATGTATGAGACATTTTTTCTTAAATCATAAAAAAGTAACCGATAAACCAATTATCGAACCATTTTTATTAATTAAAATAGGAAATCAATACTTCCAGGGATATATTGACATACTAAATGTTGAAATAAGAGATGGAAAGAAAAAAATATTCATCTCAGATTGGAAAACTAGTTCTTTATATTCTGGTAAAAAACTAATAGAAAACTCAGGCCAATTATTATTATACGCAGAAGGTATTCATCAAAAAACAAATATGCCATACGAAGATATTATTATTAGATTTAATTTTATGAAATATGTAAATGTAACATATACTCAAAAGAATGGAGAAATAAAAGTAAGGCAAATAGAAAGAAATAGTATTGGTGAAAAATTAAAATCTAACACAAAAACATGGTTAAAACATTTTAAATATTCTGAAGATGATATAGAAAATTTATTATTTCAAATGATAGAAACAAATACTATAGAATGTTTACCTAAAGAAGTACAGGAAAAATTTAAAATTAATGATTGTTTTGTAGAAGTAAAATTGAATGAAGAAATAATTGATAATCACAAACAATATATTACAAATATAATTGTAGATATTATTAAAAAAGAAAAAGAATTTGAAAAGACAAAAGATAAAAATATTTTTTGGAAAGACATAACTAGGGAAAGTAGCTATTATCATGCTGTATTAAGTGGTTATAGTAGTAAAATTCATGAGCCTTATAGGAAATATTTAGAAGAATTAGATGACAAGGATAGTAAAAGAGTAGAAAAAGATAAGAGTATTATAGATGATTTGAGTTGGCTTGATGGAATCTTGTAGAATTGGAGGATATAGATGGAAAATATAATTAATAATTATGTAGTATTTCATTTACATGATGATACTAGTAATTGCAATGGTTATGCTGATTCATGTACAAATTATAAAGAGTATATTAAACTTGCTAAAAAAAATAGTATGAAAGCAATTGCTTTTTCCAATCACGGAGGAATCTACGACTGGATTAAGAAAAAACAAGATTGCGATAAAGCAGGAATAAAATATATACATGGAATTGAATTATATTTATGTACAAAATTAGAAGCAGATGAAAGAGGATATCATATAGGATTATATGCTAAAAATTTTGAGGGAGTAAAAGAATTAAACAAATTAGTTTCAATTGCTACTTCAAAAGGTAAAAAAGAAGATAAGAGTGATAGACATTATTATTATAATCCTAGAATTTCTATAGAAGAATTAATGAATACAAGTGAAAATATTATTGTTACAACTGCATGTTTGGCATCTATATTATGGAATATGGTTCAAAAAAGTAAAATGGTATTATTAGATGAAGAAATAGAAATGTCAGAAAGAATATCTTTATCTAACTATTATTTATACTATTTCAATACATTTATAAACTGGATGTCAAATAATAAACATAGATGTTTTTTAGAAGTACAATATCATAAAGCAGAAAATCAAAAAGAATATAATAAATTATTATGGGAATGGAGTAAATTATATGATATTCCATTAATAGCAGGTACAGATACTCATTCATCTTCAAAATATAAAGCAGAATGTAGAAAAATTCTTCAAATATCCAAAGAAAGTTTTTATGGAGAAGAAGATGAATTTGATCTTACATGGAAGACATATGATGAATTAATTGAATGTTTTAAAAATCAAAATGTTTTACCAGAAGAAGTTTATATGCAAGCAATACAAAATACTAATAAATTTGCTGATATGATAGAAGATTTTAAACTAGATAAATCATTTAAATATCCTCATTTATATGGTGATAATGCATTAAGTTTATGGAAAAAAACAATAATAAAAAAATTTCAAGATAAGGCTAAGAATAATATTATTGATGTTTTAAAAATAAATGAATATAAACAGAAAATAAAAGAAGAGTTTGAAGTAATGAAAAAACAAGGTATGGAAAGTTTGATGATGTTTATGTCTGAATTAGTTGATTATTGTAACGAAAATGACATACCATATGGTTTTTGCAGGGGATCTGTAGGTGGAAGTGAGATAGCGTATATTACAGATATTATAGATGTTGACCCTGTTAGATGGAAGACTGTGTTTTCTAGATTTTGTAATGCAGATAGAATAAGTCTTGCAGATATTGACATGGATTTCGCTTCTGAGGATAGAGAAAAAGTTTATAAATTTATTATAAATAGATTTACTCCTGAAAAAACTGCTTACATTGCTGCATTTTCAACTTTAAGAGATAGAGGAACAATTGATGTTTTAGCAAAAGGATTAAAATATCATGATTTAAGTTTGGTAATGGAAATTAAGAATCAATTTGATAAATTATTTGATGAATATTCTAAAATTATTCAAGAAGAAGTTAACCTTGAAGAATTAGAAGGGGATGAAATAGAAGCAAAGTCAGTAGATTTTGATTATTATGATATTTATTACAATAAAATAAGAAATAATAAAGCATTAACAAGAATAAATAATTTGAAGAAAGAATTTGAAAATTTAAAGAAAAATAATGAAGATTTGTTTTATTATTTTGATGGATTAAAAGGAACAATAATTGCAAAAGGTAGCCATCCAGCAGGTATTATAGGTTCTCCAATAACTTTAGCAGATAATTTAGGTGTGTTTTATAAAGACGGAGATGAATCACAACCTGTTTCTGTTTGTTCAATGAAAGCCGTTGATTCAATAAACTTTGTTAAATTTGATATTTTAGGATTAAAAACTGTAGGAATAATGAAAGATGTATATAAATATATTGGTTCTCATTATCTTAAAGCACATGAAATTGATTGGAATGATAAAAAGGTATGGGATAATATGATAACTTCAAATGTAGGAGTATTTCAATTTGAAGGTGATTTTGCATTTTCGTTACTTAAACAATTTCAACCGCAGTATATAAATGATATGTCATTAGTTAATGCTGCACTTAGACCATCTGGAAAATCGTATAGAGACAGATTAATATTGAAAGAATTTAATAATAATCCATCAAAAGAAATAGATACATTATTAAAAGAAAATTATGGTTATTTAGTATATCAAGAAGATACTATTAAATTTCTAACTGATATATGCGGTTTGGATGGTTCTACTGCTGATTCTACTAGAAGAGCAATTGGTAAAAAATTGCAGGAAGAATTAAAAGAACAACTACCTAAAATATTAGACGGTTATTGTAAAGTTTCCCCTAAATCAAGAGAAATTGCAGAAGAAGAAGCAAAACAGTTTTTACAAATTATCTCAGATTCCAGCGAATATCAATTTGGATATAATCATAGTACAGGATATTCGATGAATGGATATGCAGAAACTAGATTAAGAACATATTACCCTTTAGAATTCACAACGGCATATCTAAATAGAGCAGAAGATACTAAGGATACCATTAATGGTATTACTTTGGCAAAACAATTAGGAATTAAAATTAAACCTATTGAATTTGGTAAATCTCAAGCATTATATTCTTTTGATAGAAATGAAAATACTATTTATAAAGGTATTTTATCAATTAAATATCTCAGTACACAAATAGCAGAAGAACTTTATCAACTTGCTCAAGGAAATACATATACAAATTATATTGATTTAATTAAAGATATTAAAGAAAAAACTTCTACTAATTCTAGACAATTAAGAATACTGACTGGTTTAAATCTATTTACCAAATATGGTAAAAATAAAAAATTATTAGAGATACTAGATTTATATGAAAAAATAGGAGAATCAAAGCAAATTAAAAAACTTGTTGCTGAAAAGTTAAATTTAAATACAGATATACTATTAAAATACACTGAAAAAATAACAAAAACAGGTATTTTTAAAAATATTGATATTATTTCTTATATCAAGGAAGTTTCAGAATTAATAGAAGATAAAACATTGTCAATAAAAGAACAAGTAAAATTTGAATTTGAATATCTTGAATATACAACAGTTAAATATGAAAAAGCAGATAGTAGTTTGTATATTGTTACTGAGTATAAAACGTATAAAGATAAAACTAAACCTTATATCACATTAAGAAATTTAAAAAGTGGAGAAGATTTAAAAACTAAAGTAAAAAATAGTAAATATTTTACGGAAAATAATTTTAAATTATTCGATGTTTTACAAGTTATTAATTTTAAGATTCAAAAGAAAACTAAAAATATTGGAGGTCAATGGGTTAAAACGGATGAAGACGAACAAATTTTAGATGAATGGATGGTGTATTAATAGAATACATGAATAAATCGGAAAAAGTAATTAAAGAATTTACTTGTATACCTAGAATACTAGTATATAATACAACAAATAGTAAAATATATGGTGCTGAAATTGATACAATTAAATACCCTGATTTAAAACTAAACATATATAATAATATTTCACTTCTTGGAAATATTCATGAATTAGGATTAGGAATATATTATAAAGTAAAAGCAGAAGAAAAATTAGATAAAAAAGGTCGTGGATATGGATATCATATTATTCATATCCAAAGAGAAAGACCGACAAATGAACATACTACAAGAATGTTTTTATCTGAAATACTTACATACGATCAAGTAAAAACTATTATGGAAAATTATCCAGATATAGTTGATAGAGTAATTAATAATAGAATTGATGATATTGATTTAAAGAAACTATATAATATAGGACAATTTAGATTTAATATTATTAGACAAAAAATTGAAGAGAATTTTGTATTTGCCGAATTAATTGAAATGTTTCAAGGTTTGATAGATATGAAAACAATAAAAAAAATGTATGATAAATATCCTTCTTCACAAAAAATTAAAGAAGAAATACAAAGAGAACCATATAAATCTTTATGTTCATTATCTAAAATAGGATTTAAAAATGCAGATAGTATTATTCTTGAATTAGATAAAGAATCAAAATTAAAAAAACAAAAAGGAGAAAAACCTTTAATATATTTTGATTTTGATGTAAAAACATCTGTTCAACGTGCTATTTCAGCAATAGAATATTTATTAGAAGAAAATGAGAATAATGGTCATACAAGAATGCCAATTGTAGATTTAAGAAAATCGCTTGATAAATTAGTACCAGAATGTAGCGATAAATTAGCAGAAGCTATTAAATCTGATAAATTATATATTGATAAAGAAAGTAAAACTGTATCAATATTAGAAACATATGTAACGGAATTATATGTAGCAATGAAAATTATTGAAGGATTAAAAGCGAAAAATATATGGGATGAAATTAATATTGATGATTTTAATAGTATTGGAGAAGACAAATTAACGGATGAACAATTTAATGCAGTTAAAATGTTTTATAAGAATAATATTAGTATTATGAATGGTTTTGCAGGTGGAGGGAAGTCGTTTACAACTCAAGCAATTTTATCTTTATTAAGAAAATTAAAAAAATCATTTTATTTACTTTGTCCAACTGGAAGAGCATCTAAAGTGTTAGCAAAATATACAGGTGAAGATGCTGCCACAATTCATAGAGGTTATATGTTTAATCCATCAGAATATCCAGAATGGTATTACAACGAAGAAAATAAAGTACCATTTGATGTTATAGTAGTTGATGAAATGTCAATGACTGATATATTTTTAATGAAAAGATTAATTGAAGCAATTGATTTTTCAAGAACAAAATTATTATTCATAGGAGATGGATTTCAAATCCCATCTGTAGGGGCAGGAAATGTATTACATGATATGGTTGAATCATGCGTAATACCAGTAACTTCATTAACAAAAGTATTTAGATATGGTATTGGTGGAATTTTGACTATTGCCACAAAAACAAGATTAGGAGAAAATTGGATAGAAGATAAGAAAAACACTAGTATTTTTGGTGAAGATAAAGATTATATTTATATGCCAATGCAACAAGAAAAGATATTATCTACTGTTAAAAATTTATATACTAAATTAATGAATAGTGGAGTAATACCTGAAGATATATTAATACTTTCTTCATACAATATTAGAGAATATGGAACAATAAAAATAAATGAAATGATTCAAAAAATAGCAAATAAAAATTGTGGTAGTGATATTAAACTTAAATCTGGAGATATAACTTATTATTTAGATGATATAGTTATTCAAACAAAAAATAATTATAAATCTATTATTTATAATCCTGAAAGTTATGATATTTTTGACGAGAATAATCCAACGACATTTATTAGTAATGGTGATATTGGTAAAATAATTTTAATAGATAAATATTATATGGTTGTTCAATATGATAATTTAAAAATAGTATATAATCATGAATCTGCATTAGATTTGAATTTAGCATATAGTATTTCCACTTTTAAAGCACAAGGAGGGGCATGTAAAAATATTATTCTAATCACTCCTAGAGCACATACATACATGTTAAATGCTAATTTAATTTATGTTGGTCAAACTAGAGCAGAACATAGATGTTATCATTTAGGAGAACCAGAAACTATTAAACGTGCATTAAAAAAGAGAGCAAATTTAACTAGAAAGACACACTTAAAAGATATTCTAAAGAATTTTAATAAAATTAAAATGAAAAGTTTCTAACAAAACATAAAAATAATTATTGACAATCACCAAATAATCAATTATACTATAATCAATAGGAGAGATAATCATTCATCATAATTTATACATCACACTCACACCAATAATGATTATCTCTTCCTAAATAATCACCTTAACATTATCTTAACATGAGAATCAAAGCATATGCAAGCATATGAAAGAAAAACAAAGTATGGTTTTTAAAAATCAACACCAAATCGAGGTTTTATCATGTTTTTACAAATAAAAATAATAAGGAGATAAATTTTATGAATATTGAAAAAATAGATTCTTTTATAGAAATAAATTATAATAGTATGAAAGAAATGGCAAAAATAACTGGTATAAATGTAATTAATAAAGAAAATTATAGAAAAGCATTTTACACTCTAATATTTGGTATTTGTGTTGAATTTAAAGATAATAAAAATTTTGAAAAAGAATTGTTTAATTTAATATGTAATTTTATGGATAAAAATGATAAAGAAGTATTAAATAAAATACTAAATTCTAAATAAAATTAAAGGAGATAAATTAACATGAAAACTAAAATAATTGAATTTGAAGGTATCAATTCAGGTGATTATGAATGTTTTTGTTGGGAGGTTGATATTGAAACATTTAAAAGAATAAAAGGTAAAGAACCAGATGAATTTGATTATGCCGAAATAGATGATTCTGATTTTGATAATTATAAACCAATTGGAGACAAAGTTAGATTATATCCTGATGATATTTTTAAAGGCAATAAAGTTAAACTAAAAATTGAAATAGAAGATTTAGATGAATATAAAAAATGTTCTGATTGTAGTAAACTTTTAAAATTATCAGATTTAAAACCACATAATAAATACGAACAATATAATGATTATTTCTGTGATGATTGTTTAGATACATGTTCTGTATGTGGAGAATTATTTGCTGATTATACAGGATCAGTAAAATGTGATAGTTGTGTAGATTAAACATAATTAGTTGATATTACACCTATCTTATAGTAAAATATTTATATCTATTTACTATTTACTATCCAATCTCAATCACAACAGAAAGAAGGTATATAAATGTCAGAATCTAATGATCAAAAATATTTTACAAAACTAGCAGTAGGCACACCATACACTTTATTTCAAGGTAGGAATATGAAAAATCAAACTGCAAGTATTTTAGAATGTAATCAAAATGGAGATTTATTTTTAAATATTTATCTTGACAATATCACACTAGAAGAAATAAAGATGCTTAAAACAGAAATAATAGAAACTAAATTTATTCAAGAAGGAAATTATCTTTTAGCATTAATTAAATACAAAAACAACAAAGGAATTACATTTGAATTAGAATTTGACCCTACAATATATAAAGATGATAGAATATCAAAAATTAAAAGTAATATGTTAACTATTATTGGAATCGAAAGCAATACTAATATTATTCAAACACTAAGATGGTGCAATATACCACAAAAATTACATTCAACTTGGTTAAGTAATTGGAGTGAAGTAATGAAGATTTATAATTATAGTAAAGGATATAAGAATTGGATTAATGATTTGCATAAAAGATATTCTGTATTGGAATTATGGGATTGGTATGGAAAATATAGTGGGGAAATGGGAGAGTAAAATTTAAAGAGGGGTAATAAAATGGATTACAACAACGAATTAATAAAACTAAGATTAAAGAAGCAACAACTTCACCAACAAGCAGAAATTGATGGATTCACTTATGACTCTCTAAACAAAAAATTCATCAAACAAGACGAACAAATCTACGTTATTCACATAGCAATTAATACAATTGGTGGAGGAGAAAGTATCGGGAAATTTGAAATCTATGATAAAGTATTTCAAATAGATGAAGAATTTGCATTAAATGCATCAAAAATTAATAATCTATCTGATTTTATGGATAATGTATTATTAATAAAAGATTGGGACAAAGATTTTGTAAAATGTAGTGTATTTGATCAAGTAGAATTATCTAATTGGTTTTACTGTGATACAGAGAGAAGTGTTTATAAAGATTATGAAAATATTATTACTTTTAGATTTGCATATAATGATCATATGATGGGAAATGTTACAATAATGAAATGTAAATCTGAAGTATTGAGAACACATAAAAGTATTTATCATTATAGTAAAAGTTATATTGTGGATTGAAGGAGTGAATAAATATGATAGAAGAATATATTGACGGAGTAAGAAAAGTTACATTAGGTGAAGGTACAACACATATTAGTCTAATTCATGTTGGTAAAGATACTAAATCTAGTGGTATATGTTTTAGTAGTAATTTATCTTTAACTAGCAAAGGTGAATTTTATGGCGATGAAGTAGTAATTGAAATAGTTAATTTTCAAGGTGCTATGTCTTATATTAAACCTATTATTGAAGTATTAAAAACATGGGAAATTAAAGGTATGGAAAGTATATATGAAGATTTGTTGAGAGATATTGATATGATGATTAAAAAGTAAAATATAAATGATAGTGGAGAGTAATATGTGTCAACTATTAAGTAAATTAATAAATTCTAAATATTATGATGGTTTAAGTGAAGATGATAAATTAAAAGAAGAATATTTACTTTGTTCTAAATGTATGGGTTGTGATTTGGCACAAATTAAAATTAATAAATATATTAATAAGGAGTAAATTATGAAAAATTATATTAATTCCCTAATTAAAAAATATAAAATAAAATCAGGGTATATTGATTGTCCATTTTGTAAAGAATTCATAAAACCAAAATTGATTAAAGATTGGATTTGTCATCCTGAAGAACCACCTTTATTTTTTCATTATGAATGTCCCAAATGTACATTATGGATTTCTACATTCAAACCATCTATATTAACTGAAAAAGCAGTAAGGCAATTAGGTTTTAAAGATTTTAATGATTATTCAGAAAGGTGTATAAAAGATGAAGACAATTAAAATATTAATAGGATTGCCTAGAAGTGGAAAGTCAACATGGGTTATAAATAATAAAACAAACGAAGTTGTTATTTCAGTAGACGATTTAAGATATATTGTTTACAATCAAAGATTCTGGTCTGATGGCGAACCTTTAATGTGGAGTGTTAGAGGTATAATGTTGAAATATCTTATGCAACAAGGAGTAGATATTATAATTGATGAAACTAATACTACAATAGATAGAAGAAAATCTATAATTAAACTTGCTAAACAATACGGTTATCATATTATTGGAAAATATTTTCAAATGGTACGTATAGAAGATTGTATCAAGAGAGCAGAAAAGACTAATCAATTAGATTTAATTCCAATTATAAATATAATGAAAGAAAAATTAGAATCTCCAAGTATGGAAGAAGGATTCGATGAAATTAAATATGTGTAAAAAATTAATTATCTAATAATATCTAATTATATCTAACTAAATTTATTTATAATCCACAAATTTAACCAAATATACCCAATTTTCTTGATTTTTAAGATTTTCGTGTTTTAAAACACCTATAAAATAAGGGTTTGTAGACACTAAAATCATGACCAAATTGGAATTTTATTCAAACTTTACAATAAATTCAGAAAGGAAAGATAATTATAATAACCAGAGGCAATCGTAATTTAAATAAACTTTATGACGATGCTATGACACAACAAGAGAAAGACAAAATTATAGAATATGTAGAATATATTAATAATCTAAATCCCAAATCATTAATCGGAGAAAGTGTATGGAATGGATTATCATTATATCAAAAATTATATCTTAATATACTATGGAAACAAAAAATATAAATACATTATATAAGAAAAGGAGATAAAAATATGAGTAATCATGGTCAAGTAGGGGAAGTATTATACTTAAAATATACATCAGAAAAATTACCTTTTAGAGTTAAAGATAGACAATTTAAACATGGAGATATATTAAGTATGGATTATTTAAATAAAATATCAGGGGTAAGTGCATCTGTGCCAATACATATTGACGATAATACCAAAGGAAAGTATGAATGCGTATGCGAATTTGGAATTGAAATATGGTAAAAATAAATTACAAAATACTATTGACAAAGTTTCAGAAATTCTATATACTTACCTATAGAATATAAATATAATTATTACATAGAAAGAAGGTAAAAATCATACGGAAACCTCAAAACAATCAATTAGACAAAAAATATATTGATGATGAAGAATTAGAAAAAGAATACATAGAAAATGATGATGAAGATAATCCAAACAATACTCCATCTACAAATAATAATATTTGTCCATCGTTTATTAAAAATGTTATTAAAAAAGAATGGGATGCAAGTTATGGAGGAAAAATATATGGTGAATTTCCTGCATCTACTTGTAAATTAATTAAACCTTTAAAGGATAAGCCTGTAATTGTTAGTTGTTGTGGTTATATAAAAGATTGTGACAAGAAAGAATTGGAAAAGAAAAAGAAGGATAAAGAAAATAAAAATGAGAGTAAAATTGCATTAGAGATAGAAAAAGTTAAGAAGAATCAAAAACAGAATAAGAAGGATGAAGGAGAATAAAATGAAAGCAATATTAATATTAGATGAAATGCCAGATAAATGTATAGAATGTCCATTTGCAGTGCAGGAGTATGGTGGAATTATATGGTGTAAAATAACAAGTGATGATTGTGAGAAAGCAAATTTAAAAAGAAATGATAATTGTCCATTAAAATTAATAAATAATGAAGGAAATAATAATGAAAATTAAAGAATTAAGACATGAATTATACGAATTATTAATATTTATTAACAAATATTATTTAGATGAAGATGATGTATCATCTACAAATATTATATTTAAAATATTCAATATTACAGATAAATAATTTATATAAATAAAGGAGAATAAAAACTAATGAACAATTACCTACAAACAATTATCAATAAATACAATGAATTTAATAAATATCTTAATTCCATTAATATTGAAGAATTTAAACAATTAACAAGAGACGAATTGATTGAATTTAAAAACGAATTGCCTTCTTGTTTTTCATTTAGACATTTAACATCAGATGTTAATGAAATCATTAAAGAAAAGAAATTACAAGAGTATCCAGAATTATTAGGTGTGCATCATTATCCAGAGATAAAAGAATTAAATTGTATATCTGAAGAAGATAAAATTAAACTAGATGACTTCATATCAGTATGGAGATTTAATTCTTATCTACATGAATATACTCATAAACTAAAGGAAATAAATAAGAATTGGGAACATGAAATTATTCTCAAAATATTAGAATTCTTAACATCAAAGCAAATATTAGAAAGGTATTATAAACTATATATATGTTGTGATTATATTATTGTAAATGAAGAAAAATTAAATAAATATCTTAGATTGTTTGAATTAAAAGAAAGTAAGGATCTATCAGATAAAGAAGGAGAAGAATTTGATAATTTATATCCTGAATTAGATTATCTTACTTATTTCTGTCCTGATTGTGATAATGAAATTGAAATTACCAAAGAAATGATTATGGAAACAATTAATAATCCTAATTATTTATATAAGATTATTAAAGAAAGAAATAAGAGTTATGATAATGTTTAAATTTGGAAAGGAGAAATAAATATGTTATACACAACATATCTATCAAAAATGAATAAACTACCTGATAACATCATCAAATTAGTTATCACAAGATTCCCACCTAAATCATTTGATGTAAATAAATATCCTAATACATTTATTGTTAAAGAATTAGCACCTCATGCAGAAATATTATTAGATTATAAAAAAGACAATGATTGGGATAAATATGTTGAAAGATTTAATCAACAAATGGAAAGAGATCATATTATGGCAATATATTTAGATAAGTTATATTTAAAGTTATCACAAGGTAAGGATTATGCTTTGATATGCTATGAGAAAGACTATACTCATTGTCATAGATATCTAATTGCTAAGTATTTGGAGAGTAAAGGTATTGAATGGAAGGAATTTTAAAAATAAAGGAGAATAATAAACATGATTGAATTAAAAATAGGTGATTATTTTGATGTATATCAGGAAAATGAAGAAACAAAAAGAATGATTGCTTACGGTAATAGTCCTGATTCAAGATATAGTGGTAATAAATGTGCTGCGATGACTATAAATCCTATTTGTTATTACCTCGTAGATGTTGATAATGAAGTAGAAGAAGTAATAGGAAATATTTTTGATTAAATAAAAAGCAGGAGTTGATATTAACTTGCATAATTATCTTCCGACGGATTATTATCTTGATTCTATCAACTCCTCTAATAGTAAAATAACCAAAGACAGTTTAAAATATACATATACAGAAATTAAATAAAATGAAAGGAGATAATAAATAATATATGAACGAATGTCATAATTGCGATACACTTCAAGAAAACTATAATAATTTACATTATAAATATAATAATCTTTTAGATAAATATTATGATTTAAATAGAAAAAATAATAAATTGATTCTTGAATTAGACTCTGCAAAATATAAAATTCAAAAAGAATTAGAACCAAGAATTAAAAGTGAACAAAAAAGTTATGATAGTTATGTTCTTAATGGTGGAGAAGATGAATGTTATCAAAATGGTATGAATGGTAATTGCGGATATAAATGTTCTATATTTGGAGAAAAACTAGAATGTTTTGAGAATGTAAATACAGAAGAAGAAATATTGAATATATATGAAAATTATATTAATACAGGATACATACTTGATTTAATTAAAGAATATGGATTAGAAGAAAAAGTAAAAGAGGTAGATAGAGAAATATTGAGAAAACAAATTGGTATACATCAAAGGGAAATAGATAAATTATATAAAAAATTGTTGAGTATTTAAATAAAAGGAGAAATATGATATGACTAAAGGAGAATTGATAGACATATTACAAAAAGATAATTCTTCTCTTGATACACCTGTTGTAATTTATTTGGAATGTACAAATAATGATACTGGAATTTATGGTAAAATTGAAGAATTAACATATAATAATAAATATCAAGAATTGCATATTATTGGTACATATGAAGAGGATGAATATTAAATTTATAGATGTATAAAATAAAAAGGAGAAAATATTATGGCAAAAATTTATAAAATATTCAAATGTAAATGTGGATGTGATAGATTTCATAATGAATATATTAATAAAAATATTCATACTTGTAGTTATTGCGGAATAGAATATCGACTTAAAATCTAAAAAAATTATGTAATAATTAAAAAAGAAAGGATAAATATTATGAAAGAATTTGAAAGACTTGGTTTTACATCAAAATTAACAAATGAAACACTCATAATTGAAATTTCAATTGATAATTTAATTAATGCATTTGAATTATGCCCTAATAATTATTATGAAGATAAAGTTAAAAAGGATAAAAAACAAATATTTGCTGAATTTATAGCACAACAAATTCTTAATGAATGTGATAGTGAGACAGGAGATACACACATATCTAAAGCATTTGATAGTGTTTTTGATTTATTAATTGAAGGATATGAAGATGGATCAGAATTTATAGAATCTGAAGAAGGAGAATAAATATGAATAAAGATATGTCTCAATATAGAGCAAACAGATCATCAAGTAAAGTTGTTCAAACGTGGTTAAACAAATACAAACAACAAACATTAGAACATGTAATATTTAGGCATTATCGCTATGATTCATCAAATGAAGAATTTGTTAATATAGTTAATGATAATCTTGAGTGTGCTGAAATTGTTGCTGACACTATTATAGGATGGCTAAACAGTCCTGTTGGTAGAAGTTTTTTAAAGGAAAGTTTTGATGTAAATATTCCTTGTGGAAATGATGGGATAGATGAAGGAGAATATTAATCAAAATATTTATGAAAGAAAGGATTAGATTATTATGAGAGAAAGATTATATGAAATATTAAAAGAAAAAGAACAATTTCTACAAGATAATGAAACAATAATACTTGTTAAAAATAGAGAAATGATTGCTCAATATAATAATGGTGAAGAATTATGTGAAGTAAATGGTATTATAAATAAAAGATTAGAATGGCTTTTAGATTGTTTGCATGATAAAAATGAAGATTATTGTAAGTCATTAGAAGAATCCTATTGTGAAAATGTAGAATTTGATGAACAAATGGCAGAAGAATTAATGTGTGTTTCATTTGAAGTAGATAGTATTTTAAAAGGAGAAATAAAATGACTAGATTATCCAAAGATAAAAAGAAACTAATACTAACTAGATATAAAGAGTATGAGTTTGTAAAGAATGAACATGAAAAAGATGGAAATATTCATATGTATGATGTTTATTTTAATAAAATAAAAACTATTCGTGAAATGTTAGAAATATTAGATATAAAAATTGATGGAGTTGAGGAAGGAGAATAAATATGGAAATATTATTAAATGTATGGATAGAAGTAGAATCAATGGAAGATGCAGAAGAAATAGTAAGTGATATTCATGAAATATTAGGTAAATGTGGTATTACTAATAGTGTGAATATTGTAGATATTGAAAATGAAGGAGATGATAAAATATAAAACTACTATCACAAAAGAAGCAAAAGTTATATCTGAGAAGTATTTATATTCTCCATCTGAACCAGCTCATGAATATTTACATTTTGAAGAAATGAAACGTAAAGGATATAAAGTAGTTAATAAAAAGAATGTTCAACAGGGTAAGATTGTAACTTATATAAAATATGTAGGATTAGATGATTAGAAAGGAGTAAATATAAATAATATGTTAATAGTAAAACAAAACACATATCCTACAATTAATCTAAAATCTAATGACATAGTACAATGGATACGTGGTAATAAATGTTATTATCTATATAAATCACCTATTGAGAATATCACTTTTGATAAAAAACATTTTGTATCCCCTAATTGTAATAAAGATGGGATTAAACCTAATGGTAAACAAATAGATTTAGTAGGAATTGTAGGTGAATTGAAAAAGAAAGGATATATTTTAGAATTGGAGTATGTAAAGGAAAATGAATTAATATGAAAAATTGGAATGAAGCAAAAGAAGGAAGAATGGTTTATATTGTTAATGAAATAGAAGTATTTGATGATAATGATGAATTATTAGGTAAAACAAAACCATATCAAAAAGCATATATACAACCAAGATTTATGGATTTTACAGATATTGAGGTTGTAATTAAAGGTGGAGAATTTGATGGTTATGATTTTTATTTTTTCCCACAAAAAGATAAACCATCTGAATTATTAACGCAAGAAGAATTTAAAATGTTAAAATTAACTAAAATAAAGGTGTGGAAAGATTTAAAAAAGTTTATTAATATGATTGATAAATTAAAGGAAAAAATCAGAAGATATTATGATTGTTAGAGATTTGATTGAAAAGTATAATAAATAATATTTAAAGAAGAAAGAAAGGAGTAAATTAATATCAATATGTCAACAGAATTCATCCCATTATTACAATTTAAATACACAAATTACAAAGGTGTTACTTCTATAAGAAAAATTTCACCTTACAAATTATGGTTTGGAAATACAGAATTTCATACTGATGATCAATGGTTTATTCATGGATATGATGTAGATAAATGTGCAGAAAGAAACTTTGCATTGAGAGATGTTATTAGATTTTTGTAGGAGTAGAATAATAATTGAAGGAGTTAAATATATGCAAAGATTACTAATAGATAAAAAAGAAAAGCAAAAATTCCGTAATAATTTAGATGATTTTATTAATAATAATATTAGAATTAATCCTGAAAGTAGTTATGATAAAATAGAAAATTATGAAGAATTAAAAAATCGTATTATCGAAAGACTAAATAATTCTAATATCGAAGATACAATTTTTATTTATAATGAATGTGTTAAAAATTATGATAAGCAATTATTAATATTTGAAGGCATAGGAAAACACAATACAATAGTAAAAGTAGGTATATGTAAAGAATGTTGGTATAAAACAGATAAAGATACTAAAGAAAAAATATTAATTTCTAAATATAATGAATTAATAATTCAATACAAGTATGAATTGCAAAAATATGATGATTTTAATTTACACAATAAAATATTAGAATTATATAAACAAATAATACTACTAAATTATAATACAAAAATAATTGCAACATTAGATGAATATTTAAGTTTTGCATTATATAAAAAATATATACATACATCATATAGGTATGAAGATGTTATTAAGCAAAAATTAGAAATTATACCTAGTGATTATAATGATAAATTTCAATTAATAAAAAAGGAATTACCAAGAATGATTAATAATCTTAAATGTTTTATCAAAAACAATAAAATAAATTACGATGAATTAAGTTGGAAGAGTAAATCAATTGAATGGAAAGAATATGAGGTATAATATATGAATAAGAAAATTGCTTATAAATATAGATGGACAGAAGAAAAACTTAATAATAAATTAAGTTACGAAAAAGATAAAAATGATATTGATTCTGCGGTATTAACTTGTATTAATGAATTTAATAAAGATAATAAATATAATTATATTATCAATGATTTATCTGATTATTATAAGCAAAAAGAAATAGTATTTTATAATAATGACATTTGTCCTAATATTCATATTATAATTAGTTGGGATACTATTTATTGGCAAGTCACAGAATTATATTATACTTATGAAAAATCAGAAATTCAATCATATCAAATAAGATTAATAGATTTATTATCAGAAATATTCTTATATTGCTATAAATTAAACGTACTAGGTAAAAAAGTACCTCTAAGTATAAATGATCGTAAAAGTTTACATACATGGAACGATAAAACTATAGCAAATATTATGAATAAATATAAAACTAATGGATACGAGGATTTAGATTTATTATGGACTGATATTGATGGTTATAAAGTTTTATTAACTAAACTTATGAAAATTAAGTATTATTTAAAATCAAAGTTAAAGGAGAAATAATTTATGTATTGTCTAAATTGTAATCCAAAAATTCCAAAAGTTAAATTAATAGAACAAGAATCTGACGAATATGAAGGATTATATTATCAATATTATATATGCACTGAATGTAATATAAGACATTATTGTACATCGCAATCTAGAGATATGGTTGAAGAGTATTTAGATGTGTGGGAAGATTGATAATTAAGAATAAAAGGAGGTGATATTTATATCAATTTTTGTTTTAACATTACCATTAAAAACTGAAAAATTTCAAGAAGATATTTTAGATAAAAACTTTGAGAAATTCAGAAAAATTTATAATGCTTGTATTAGTGAATTACATAAAAGATATAATCATATTAGAGAATCCAAAGAATATAAAAATAATTGTAAATATAAAGGGAAAGATAGAAATAAAATATTTAATAATATAAACAAAAAATATGGATTAACAGAGTATTCACTGCATTATTTTACTAAACCAATGGCGAAATATTTTAAAATTAATGCTATGATGACACAAGTAATTCATAAAAGAGCTTTTAATGCTTTTCAAAAATTAATGTTTCACAAAGGAAAGAAAATTAAATATAAAAAATATGGTGAATTAAATTCTATTGAAGGTAAAACTAATAAACAAGATATTATATTTAGAGATGAAAATATTTTATATGATGGGATGAAATTACCAGTAATTATTAAGAAAAATGATATTTATGCTTATATGGCATTACAAAATACAATTAAATATTGTCGTATTAAACGTGAGATAATTAAAGGCAAATATCATTATTATGTACAGTTAATTTTAGATGGAATACCACCTCAGAAGATTAACAAGGATACAGGAGAAATTAAACACTATATTAATAATGGTGAAGTTGGTTTAGACATTGGAACACAAACATTAGCAATATGTTCTGATAATAAAGTTAAATTATTAGAATTAGCACCAGAAGTTAATAATATTGAAAAAGAAAAAAGAGTATTACAAAGAAAAATGGATAGATCAAAACGTAGTATGAATCCTAATAAATATAATAAAAATGGTACTAATAAGAAAGGAAATAAAGATAAATGGATTAAATCTAAAAAATATATTAAAACACAAATGAAATTAAAAGAATTACAGAGAAAACAAAGGGAAATTAGAAAACAATCACATAATAAGTTAGCAAATTATATTTTAACATTAGGTAATAATATCAAAGTTGAAACAATGAATTATAAAGGATTACAGAAAAGAAGTAAAGAAACTACTAAGAATAAAGATGGAAAGTTTAATAAGAAAAAGAGATTTGGTAAAAGTTTAGCAAATAAAGCACCTTCTATGTTTTTAACTATTTTAGATAATAAGTTAAAATGGATTGGTAAAGAATTAAAGAAAATAGATACATGGAAAGTAAAGGCAAGTCAATATAATCATATTGACGATAGATATATTAAAAAAGATTTAAATGAAAGATGGAATGATTTTGGAGAATTTAAGATGCAAAGAGATTTATATAGTGCATTTCTGATTATGAATGTAAATGATGATTTGAATAGTATAAATAGAAAATTGTGTTTTGAGAAATTTGATAGGTTTAAACTGTTGCATGATATTGAAATAGAAAGATTAAAAAGCATAGATTTAAGTAATGGATTGAAAAATGTGATTTAAACAACATTTAAAACAAGTCTAGAATCGGACTTGATACTATTGTTAATTTAGTCAATAGACTAATTGATAGTGAAAGTCTTATGGAAAATGATTAGTGTTTATATGTGTAATTATTTAAATCATAATATTATAATTAAATAATGAGAGTATAAAAGATATTCATTAGTACATAAGAACCTACCGAGATTTAATTTGTGCAGAGATTCAGTTTGTAAGACAATTAGGTTTCTTATGTGGTATTTGTGTTAAGATTCATGGCGATAAAGAGATTAAACAATTAACCAAGGAACAAGAAAAAATACATAATCAAATATGTAAAATAAATAAAGATTTTAACAAAGCAATTGAATTAGATTGTGAACATAAAAATTTAATTAACACAATGTATGGGATTAGAGAAGATGGAGTATTTAAAGAAATTTGGAGATGTCCTGATTGTAAAATAGTAATTAATAAAGTAATGGAATAAAATAAAAAAGTGAGGTGATACATAATACTCCTAAACGAAAATTATAATAAAAACGAAAGCAAAGAACACTATGAATTAAAACAAATAGCAAAATACATCCTTTACTCTAAAGGTTTTAACTGCATAGCAACAGAAGTACAATTTTCTAAACAATCTTATTATCTTAGAGATTATGAATGGTTTAATAAAAAAGCAATAACTAAAAATACAATTGATGTAGTAGGAATTAAAGGTAATATGTTAAATCTAAGAGAAAACACATTAGATAAATATAAAGTCATGGGAATGGAAGCAAAGGCATCATATTCAGATTTTCTAAATGGTTTTTGTACTCAATGTGAATATACATATGTGATTGCTCCTGTTGGTGTTATACCTATTGACAAGTTACCACCAAAAATTGGTTTGATTGAGGTAAATCTTACGGATTATAAAATTAGGTTAGGTAGTAAATTTGAGATGATAAAAGGTATTACTACAGTAAAACAATGTGCAAGTAGAAGGAAGGAAATATATAAAAGAAATGATATTTATTTAATAGACACCTTTAATGTATTGAGAAAGATTGCATATAGAAGTACAGTTAATGATATATTTAAGAAAAGTGAGATTAAGATTGAAGGATTAAAGTAATAAATATTAAGGAGAATACATATATGAATAATATTACAATAGAATTAGCAATAGAATCTAGTGAATTTGGTATTTATATCACACATGATGGTGATAGACATAAGGTATTATGTGGTACTAAATGTGGTTTTTGTATGGATTATTTCGAGAGTGAAAGAGTAGAAGTATATTGTGAAAGGTGTAGATAAATATAAGAAAGGAGAAAATTAATTATGAATATTGAACACAAATGTCCAAAATATAAATTAGATTCTTGGAGAATGTGTTATTATAAAATTCATTGTGATATAGATGATTGTAAAAATAACTGTGCTATTGAACAAGATAAAATTTATGAAAAAGAAGAAAAGGAGAAAAGAATAATAGAATAATACTTGACAATATCCTAACAGAATGTTAATATAATTGTAGGTTAAAAAAGGAGGTGAATTTTTGTCTGAATTTAATCTTTGTAGAAATGATGAATGTAAAAAATCTCAGAATTGTTTAAGGTTTTTGAGTAAAGAAGATGTTAGTCAAACATATTGCAATGTGGATGAATGTGGAGAAGTAAATGGGTATGAATGTTTTGTGGAAGTTAAAAGGTTGAAGGTAGGTTAAATATAAAGGAGGAATTAATTATCAGTAAAATAATTTTATTCAGTAACAATTGTCCAAAATGTAAAATTTTAAAAACAAAACTAGACCAAAAACAAATTACATATGAAGAATGTAATGATGTTGATATTATGATCGAGAATGGTTTTTTAAGTATGCCTATGTTGCAAGTGAATGGAGAAACTATGAATTTTAATGAAGCAATTAAATGGGTAATATCTTAATGACAAATGAAGTTTATGTTACATTGCAAAATAGTATAAACAATGATGGTTTATGGTATCCTTCAATATCTATTTATTTTAGTGGGTGTGATAAGAGTATAAAATGTCCTAATTGTCATAATCCAGAATTGCAACAAAAAGGAATAGGATATAAGACAACAAATAAAAATTTGATTGATGATATTGAAATAATTTTAAATAGATGGTTAGATATTTATCCAAAAATGTCTTTATGTTATTTAGGGGGAGAACCATTATCTGATTGGAATAGAGAATCTGTATACTTAATTGCTAAATATTTTAAATTAAAATATAAAGACAAAATATGCAATATTATTTATACTTGGCGTTATTTAGAAAATATTAAACATATGAAAAAATACATAACTTATATTGATTATGGTGTTTTAGGAAGTTTTCATGAAGAAAATAAAAATACAAATTATATTCCATCGTCAACTAACCAATATATATATGACTTTGTAAACAACAAAAAAATTCAGTCGATAAAGAAAGGATAACAATATATGAAATTAAATGATAATAGCCAACAAGATAGCAAATTTAGAATTGAAATCACCTTAGACGAAGATTATAAAACTCAATTTCAAAGACTTAAAAAGAAGTATGGAGAAGAAATGTTTGAAATAGAAGGATTAGATAAAGAATCACTTAATATTACTAATTTCTTTAAGAGATTCATGAATAGTGATAATGTAGCTAATGCTTCTATTGATGATAATAGTAATGTTACTGATAAAAATATATCTATAATGTTAAGTGAAAGTAGAAAACCTTATAATAAACTACTTTCACATAATAAAATTTACATAGAATTAAAAGAAAATTTCGGAAAAGAAACTGCAGATAAATGGTTAGAATTGCAAATAAATGGTGCTTTATATTCTCATGATAGCCATGAATCAACATTAAAACCATATTGTTTTGCATTTTCATTAAAACCTATTGTTGAAAAAGGATTATTTTTTATTGATACAATGAAAGCAAAACCAGCACAACATTTAGATACATTTAATCATCATGTATTAGAATTTGTATCTTATGCAACAAATATGCAATCTGGAGCAGTAGGTATTCCTGATTATTTAATATATGCTTATTATTATTGGCAAAATGATGTAAAAACAAATTATGTTTTAGATGCAGAAGTGTATAAAAAACAAAAATGGCAAGAGATATTATTTAATTTAAATCAACCTTATTTAAAAGGTGGAGAACAATCTGCTTACACAAATTTTAGTATTCTTGATAGAGACCATATTTTAGGATTATTAAGTACTGATACATTCCCTGATAGTAGTTTAATTATTGATCATTTAGAAGAAATTATTCAATATCAAAAAGATTTTTTAGATTATGAAAGAGAAATAAGATATGAAAAATTCTTTACTTTCCCTGTAATATCTGCAAGTTTATTATTTCAAAATGATAAATATGTAGATGAAGATATGGCTAAATTTATTAATAAACATAATATGACTTGGCAAGATGTAAATATTTATAATGCTACTGAAGTTGATGCGTTGTCAAGTTGTTGTAGGTTAACCAGTTCATTAAAAGATATAGAAAATAAAGATGATGAAGAATTAAAAGGGCATTTTAATTCAATAGGTGGTTCATCAATATCTATTGGTAGTGCAAAAGTTAATACACTTAATTTAGTCAGGATCGCTCTTGAATCAAAAGATAATTTTAATAAATATAAGAAAATTTTAAAAGATAGAATTGACATATCACATAAATATTTATATGTACAAAGAGAAGTATTAAAGAAAAATATTATCAAAGGATTATTACCTTTATATACATTTGAATTATTAAATTTAAATCGTCAATTTAGTACAATAGGTATTACAGGAGTATTTGAAACAATTGTATTACTTGATGGTATTAATGAAAATGCTAGTGGTGTTTATTATAACGAAAAAGGATTACAATTTGCAAAAGAAATATTAGAAATTATAAATGAAGCAAATAAAACTACAAAAAAATTATATGGATACAATGCTAACACTGAACAAATTCCTTCAGAATCATGTGCTATTAAAATTTGTAAAAAAGATAAATTAATATTTGGTCAAAATAGTATTAATACTTATATTTATGGCAATCAATGGATTCCACTTAATCAAAAATGTGATGAAATGGAAAGAGTAAGAGTTTCTTCTTTATTAGATAAGGCTTGTGGTGGTGGAGTTATGTTACATATAAATCTTACAGAACCATTTAAAGATGAAGAACAAGCGTGGAAATTAATGAATAAACTTGCAAGTGAAGGTATTATATATTTTAGTTTTATTTCAAAAATTAATGTATGTAAGAACGACCATTCATTTTATGGGAATATATGTCCTATATGTCAAGGGGGAGTAACAGACAGTTATATAAAAATAGTAGGATATTTAGTAAAAGCATCTTCATATAAAAAAGAAAGAGCAAAAGAGATGAAAGAAAGAGTATTTTATAATTTAAATTAATAATTAAAAAGGAGATTAAATATACATATGAAAACTACTATTCATTTTGCAAAAATAAATCAAAATGCAATTATTCCATCAAAAATAGAAGAAAATGCAGGGATGGACGTATATTCATGTTTCGATGAAGATTATATAATAATTCAATCCAATGAGACAAAAATGATCCCTACTGGAATTGCTAGTGTTTGTTCTGATGATTATTATTTTCAATTATTTGAAAGAAGTTCAACGGGAACAAAAGGAATTGGTCAAAGATGCGGAGTTATAGATTCTTCATATAGAGGAACATGGTTCGTACCTATTACAAATCACAATAATAAACCTATTATAATAACTAAAGAAAAAAATGAAGATGTATTAAAATTACTACAAAATTTAGCAATAGTTTATCCATACTCTAAAGCAATTTGCCAAGTAGTATTATTACCTGTTCCTAAAATTAATATAGAAGAAATTGATTATGAAACATTAAAAACATTTGAATCCGAAAGAGGAATAGGATGTTTAGACAGCACTAATAAATAAATAAACATATTCAAAAACAAAAAGTAGAGACTAACAATCTCTACTTTTCCCTAAATTAAAACAAAATTAAACACCAACATTAGTTAACATTAATCAACAAATAAAAACAAACTGCCAAACTTAACTAATTAAAATGGTAATGAATCATTGACAAATAATAAATATAATAGTATAATTAACAATACAAGAAGGGACAAGTTAAATATGAAAGAAAGTGAAACAAATATTGAATCAAAAAATTTAACAAATATAAATATAAAATGTATCAAAGAAAAATGTCCGTTTTACTATAAATCAAACAAATATCAAGAAGTATGTCATCTGACCAGCAAATATAAACTCTTAGATAAGTGTTATGGTGTATTAGAAATACCTAATAAAAAAGAAACTATTGCTTGTAAAATTGCTAAACTAATAAGTGAATTAGAATGCTTGGAAGAAACTAACACATTAATAAGGTGTCACCAAAATGATATTTTAACATAGAATATAAAAATAAAAAACTAAAATAAAACTAATATGAAAGGGATAATAAATTCAATGAAACAAATTATTACGAAAGAACAACTTAAAGAATTATCAACTACTCAAAAAGTAAAACTATTTAATTGGTGGATTAATAAAGGCATCAAAATGGGAGATATTTATTATCTAAATGTCAATGGAACAGAATTTATAAATTGTTTCACCAAACCATGTAAGAAATTATCCTATGAAAGTACAAAAATTACCCATTATTAAACATTGGTCAAATGATTGAATTGTTAGATGATTTTAATGCACCATATGTAGATTTAAAATTAAAAACTGTGAATGAATTATGTGATGCTTTTTGGGAAAGTGTTAAATCTATTTTATAATAAATTAATTAATCAATAAAATAAAATTATAAAAATAAAGGAGAATATAATTATGTCTAATATGGATACCAATATTGCTAACAATACTACCAATACAGAAACAAAAACCGACACATCAATCATTCCTATCACAAATGAAAATAAACCTCTAGCAATTCAAAATCCAGAAAATACTTGTTTTAAGTGTTTACAAGATAAACAAGTACACAAAATATGTATCCCATCATTAGGATATACTAGTTATTTTGATAACTTTTCAAGTAGAGTATATTTGTGTGATTCATGTTTGAGACAATACACAAATTTAGAATGGTGGAAATTAGAAACAATTGAAAGTAAAGAAGATTGGTATGAAATATATTATAAATATGAAAAAGAAATTTTAGAATTTATTAAAAGTTTACCAATTCAAGGGCAAGAATTATTTTTTACTAGATTTGCTCATGGTGATAAAAGTTATATGGAAGGGCAAGATTGGATTGATTTTGAATTAGGTATATTACCACATGAAGAATGTGAAAAGTATGGATATTATTCACCACAAGAGAAAATTGCATACAAAGAAAGATTCCCTATATGTCAACACCCAGTAAATAAAATATATAATGATGAATCTAAAAGTTGTTGGTGTCCATTTGGATCACATGGTAAATATAATCAAATATGTGGTGATAGTATTTGTGATGATTGTTATGAATGCATATATTTTAAAGAAAGAGAAATACCTATTAGAGATATTTTAGAAGATGATTGGAATGATTATGTTGTTTATTACAAAAATAAAATCAATGGTGATAAATATAAAGAAAAATTTGAGAAGGAATAGAAAGGAATAATAATTATATGGATTTAACTAATACAATCAATAAGTTAGAAACACAAATTAAAATTTTAGAGGAAGAGATAGGTAATAAATCTAATGAAATAGTAAATAGTTATAAAAGAAAACTTAGAAATTTAAAGACATCATTATCAATTAATATCCAACAAAATAATGTTAAATTATATAATAATATTAATGTTGATAATATTGATGATAGTGAAGAAAGGAGTAATTATATTGAGTAACTACATTTATAATAATCCATTAGACCGAGGATACAAACAATTTTATTTAACAAAGAAACAACATAATAAATTATTTGAACACCGTAAAATTAAATGGCATGACAAATATGAATATTATTATAATAATCATTGTATATTGTTACATAGATTTTATAATTCAAAAGCAATTATATTAAGCACTATACTATTACCCATAATTATATTAATGGAAGGATTGGCAAATGTAAAAGAAACTATGTATGATTATAAAAGATTATTTAATCAAAAGAAATGTGGTAGTTTTTTTGGTGATAACATTTGGAACAATACAGATATGTATAATGAAGTTATGAAGGTAATATCGTTTTAAAATTTAAGATTTGTCATAATATTAAAAGGAGGAAATATTTATTTGAATAGTCCTATTAAATGGATAGGTGGTAAACGTAGAGAGATTAAATATTTTGAAAAATATATACCAGAATTTAAAACATATATTGAACCATTTGTAGGTGGAGGTGCTTTGTTTTGGCATCTTCAACCTAAAGAAGCAATTATCAATGATATAAATGAACATCTAATTAATTTCTATTTAGTATTGAAAAATAATTATGATGAGTTGAAAATTGAATTACAGTCTTATATTAATACTTTAGAAGAATATAAGAAAATAATAATTAGACTAAACAATAAAGAATATAAAAATAATATCGTACAAGCAACAATATTCTATTATTTAAATAAAACTGCATTTAGTGGAACATGGAGAGTAAATTCAAAAGGTAATTTTAATGTTGGATATGGTTATTACGAAAATGACAATTATAAAAATTTAGGTAATCAATTTACTTCTGTATTAAAAGATACACTTATTTTAAATAATGATTACAAAGAAGTAATAAATGAATATAAAAATAATAGTGACACATTTATATTCTTTGATCCACCATATTTAGATTGTGATACACTTTATACTCCTTCGCAAAAGTTTGAAAATATTTATCAATACATATATGAATTTATGAAAGAATCTAAATGCAAGTGTATGTTAATTGTTAAAGAAAATAAATACATAATAGATACTTTTAGTGAATTTATTAAAGAAATATATAGCAAAGATTATAAATGTAATGCAAAAAGTGAAAAGAAAAATTCACATGTAATTATTACAAATTATTAATATAAAAAGGAGATAAATTAATTTGACAATTGTAATAAATTTCTTCGCAGGAAGTGGATGTGGGAAAAGTTCGCTTGCAAGTGGTGTATTTTCAGAATTAAAATGGTTAGGTGTAAACGTGGAATACGTTATGGAGTACGTCAAACACCAACTTTTTGAAGAAAGAACAGCAATATTTAAAGATCAAGATTACATATTCGGAAAACAAAAATATAATATAAAACGTCTAGTAGATTGTGATAAATTAGATGTAATAGTTACTGATTCACCAATTATATTATCTGCATTTTACAATAAACCATTTGACGAAACATTTAATCAACATGTAATAGATGAATTCAATAAATTTAATAATTTTAACTATTTACTTGAAAGAGTTAAACCTTTTAATGAGGTAGGTAGATTCCAAACGGCAGAAGAAGCAAAACAAGATGATATTAAACTAAGAAAAATGTTAGATGATTATGAAATTAAGTATACAGATATTAAAGGTGAGAAAGCAAGCATAGAAATAATTGCAAATCAAATTAAAAATATGATTAATTATCAAAAACAAGGCATTGCATGGAGAAGTTAAAAATAAATATCTAACAATAACAAACTATATCCAATTATATCTAATTAAATTATTTTATAACTAACAATATTTCAAAATTTACAAAATATCCCAAATTTCTAAACCCTTGATTTATAAGGGTTTATAGGGTGTTAATTTTCCAAAAATCATAACCAATTCCACGTTTTATTCAGATTTTAAAAATATAAAAAGGAGAGTGAATTATATAAATAGTCCTATTAAATGGGTTGGTGGTAAGAGGAATTTACGCAAAGAATTAGTTTCAATAATGCCAAAACATACTCAATATGTAGAAGTTTTTGCAGGTGCCATATGGGTACTACTTGAAAAAGAACCCACAAAAATTGAAATTATAAATGATATTAACGGAGATTTAATAAATTTCTATCGAGTAATACAAAATAAAAATAAATGTGAGCAATTAATAGAAAGAATATATTTTCTTCCTAAATCAAGAGAAATATTTGATATATTTGATAAACAATTAGAAATGAAGAGAGATGAATTAGGAGAAATAAATAGAGCAGTAATGTTTTATTATTTACTTAAACTTGTTTTTGGTGGAAGATTTGATAGAAAGAAAAAATCATTTTGTGTTCCTAATGATGGTAGAAAAAATATAAACTATGATAAATTCCCTGATGAATTTTTAGAATTACATGAAAGATTAAAGAATGTTTACATAGAAAAAGAAGATTATAAATACATATTAAAAAAGTATGATAGACATGATGGATTGTTTTTCTTAGACCCTCCATATCTCGATACAACAGAACATAATTATGGAGTAAATTTTAATATTGAAGAATACTCTTTATTAAAATCTAAACTAGATGATATTAAAGGTAAATTTATTTTAACTTGTAACGACAAACCAGAATTGAGACAATTATTTAAAGATTATAATATTAAAGATAATAAAGTTCATTATTCAGTTAGTGGTACTTCAAATGCATGTAAAGAGTATGGAGAATTGATAATTACAAATTATGAATTAAATTAAATAATATACCATATGTAGTATCATAAATAATTACTAAACACTACATATGGTATAAAAATAAAATCAACACCAAACGAACATTTTATAAAAATAAAAATATAATAAAAGGAGGTTTTAATATCAAACTAATTGATATATTAAAATCTAAAGAAGATAATGTAATTAAATACATATTCCTTACTAATGATAATCAAGTCAAAGAATTTAGTTATATAAATAAACATGATGGTAAAGATATAATTTGTGCTCCATCTCAAACTGCATGTAATTTAGGTTGTAAGTTTTGTCATTTATCAGATATAGATAATTTAAAAGTTAGAAATTTAAGACCAGAAGAAATTGTAATATCAATAAAAGAAATTATTAAGAATCTTAATTTACTAAATATATCTAATGATAAAACTTTATTAATTTCATTTATGGGTGCAGGAGAGCCATTATTAAATATAGATAATCTTATTGCAAGTATGAATATAATACAAAACTATTATAAAAATAAATATAAAACAGTAAGATTTGCAATTGCAACATTAATTCCTACTGTTAAAACTATGAATGATTTTACAAATAAAATTCATACATATAATTTAAATTGTAAAATACATTTTTCACTTCACTTTACAAATAATAAACAACGTAAAGAATTTATGCCAGCATCTTCTGATATAAGAAATTCTCTTGCATTATTAGAACATTATACTTTATACACAGGTAATAAAGCAGAAATTCATTACACATTAATTAAAGATGTTAATGATACTAATCAAGATATAGATAATTTATTACATTTAGTTTATGGAAGAGGGATACCTGTTAAATTTCTTCATTATAATGAAAAAGAAACTTTAAATTGTTTTACTTCTAATAGAATTAGTCAATTTACTAAAATATTAGAAGATAATGATATTGAAACAGAATTTTATATTCCTCCAGGTAGAGATATTGGATCAAGTTGTGGAATGTTCTTAATTGACTTATATAAAAAATATAATTTAAAATGCGATACCCTCTAAACCATTGTAAAATAAGGGTTTTAAAAATGGTAAATTATTACCAAATATCGGTTTTATTCAAAGTTTAAGAAAGGAGAAATTATGGAAAGAGAAAATAATATAAATAATTTAAAGAATTATATCAAATACAATTTAAACTGTGAGCATCCAGAAGTTAATTGGTTTCATCAAGTAAATAGAGTTATTGACACTTTATATTTTGGAGAAACATATAAGTATTTAGAAGAAAAATATAAAAATAAATAATAAAGGAGAAATGTAATTATGAAAGGTTTATTTAAAAAATACATAGTCACTAAAACTAATGGAAGAATTATAGATTCAAATGCAGATTATTTTGTATTAAGATTAGACACGGATAAATTTGCTAGAAGTGCAATGAGATTTTATGCAATGGCAATTCAACAAGATAATCCTATTTTATCAAAAGAAATATTAGAAAAATGTAATCAATATGATAAAGGAGAATAAATAAAACATGAAATTTATAAAAGGTATGCCAAACATTAAAATATTTCAAAATGATAATTATATGTTAGAAATTAAAACTGTCCAAAAATTTGATGAAGATGAAGATAGAATAATCTTAAAATGTGCAGAAGAAATATCAGAATTTAAAAGAGGATTTATTTGTGATATAAAAACTATTTATATAGTAGAAAGTGATAATGTTGTAAAAGAATTAAGTATACGAAGTGATATAATTAAAAATTTAGTATTAGTTTATATGAATAAATGTTCACAATTCGGATATATTACAGAATTTGAATATATATTTTATAAGTAATATTTAAAAGGAGATAAATATGATAAATAAATTATCTAAAGAAGCATACGAAAATACAGTATCGCATGGAGCGCATGGATGGAATGATGAAGATAGAAGTTTTGGTGATATTATTGCATTAATACATAGTGAGTTATCAGAAGCATTAGAAGAGCATAGAAATAAAAAAGGATTCACTGAAATATATTATAATGATAATAACGAAAAACCTTTAGGTATTCCTATCGAATTAGCAGACGTAGTTATTAGAGTATTTGATGTTTGTGAAAAATATAAAATTGATTTAGAGAAAGCAATAAGAATAAAAATGGAATATAATAGTAAAAGACCATTTAAACATGGTGGTAAGATAATTTAACAAAGGAGAATAATTATCCATATGTTAAACTACAAGAATTACTTCAATGATATGAATATATAGAATATTAAAAATAAAACAATACAATACAATAAATAAAAGGAGATTATTTTATACATGACTACTTTAAACTATGTAGAATTTTATGATACATTAGAAAAATCAAACAACACACTAATAAGAAAAATAAATAGATTTTTATATGATACTCCTATTTTAGAAATATCTATTAACAACAAAAAATTTATAATTGATGTAGAAAATATTTTTAACAGAAAATTTTTATGTGATAAAGATAATTGTGATATGATTATTAAATATAAAAATGATAATCCTTTAAATGATATAGAATTTATTGATGGATCATGTTGTGAGACAGGTTCTTATAAAATGTCTGAGAAAACAGAACAATATATAGATGAACATTTAGATGAGATATTACCTTATTTATCAGGTAAAAATCAAGATTATATAAGGGAATGTGGTTGGAAATATAATAAGCAAGATTATGATGATAATAGTACAGATTTCACAGATTATGATTTATGTATCTTTAGTTTTATAGAAAATGGAATGTCTTATTGTGCATTACATAGATATGCTTTGGATAATAATATTGACATTTTAGAAGTAAAACCTTTTGATTGCTATATGTTTCCATTAGATATTATAGAGTATAATAATAAATATATTTTAACTACAGTATCTAATGATTCAAGAAATGCTGATTTTAGCAGATGGAGAGATTATCATTGTTTTAACAAATGTATTATGAACAAAAATAAAGGTGTTCCTATGTATGAACATAGTAAAGATGTATTAATTAAATTATATGGGAAAGAGTTATATAATAAATTAGATGAAATATATAAGAGTGATGAATGGAAGAAATTGTTGAAATAATTTATAAATTATAAAGGAGGAAATATGAAAAAGTTTGTTGTAGAAATGGCAGTAGGATTCTGTGCTAGTTTAACTGTAATACTTAGCAATAATTTCCCCCCCCCCCATCTTCTTTAAATGAAGATGAATTACTGATGAAGTTACAATAGAAATAATTAAGAATATATTGAAAATCAAAGAGGTAAAAAGATATGAACAAGGCTTATAAATTTCGTTTATACCCAAATAAAGAACAAGAAATACTTATAAATAAAACATTTGGTTGTGTAAGATTTGTTTATAATAAAATGTTAGCAGAACGTAAGGAAATATATGAACAACACAAAGACAATAAAGAAGAATTATATAAACAAAAACTTCCAACACCTGCTAAGTATAAATCAGAATTTGAATGGTTAAAAGAAGTAGATTCTCTAGCTTTGGCAAACGCTCAAATGAATTTACAATCTGCATATAATAATTTTTTTAGAGATAAAAAAGTTGGTTTCCCTAAATTTAAATCTAAGAAAAAAGACAAAAATTCTTATACAACAAATAATGTAAAAAATAATATAAAAATTGTAGATAATAAAATCAAAATTCCCAAAATAGGATTTATGAATGTAAAATATCATAGACAAATATTAGACAATCAACTAATTAAGTCTTGTACCATATCTAAAACATCTACTGGTAAGTATTATATAAGTATTTTAGTTGAATTTGAACAACAAGTAATACAAAAAGAAATTAATATAAACAATATTTTAGGATTAGATTATAGTCAGTATGAATTATATGTAGATAGTATGGATAAAATAGCCAATTATCCAAAATATTATTATAAAATGCTTAGTAAACTTAAAAAAGAACAGAGAAAATTATCTAAATGTCAAAAGGGAAGCAATAATAGAAATAAACAAAAACTCAAGGTTGCTAAACTCCATGAAAAGGTTGCTAATCAGAGAAAGAATTTTCTTCATAAAAAATCAAAAGAATTATCAGATAATTATAATGCAATAATTATCGAAAATTTAAATATGCAAGCAATGAGTCAATGTTTACATTTAGGCAAAGGTATATCTGATAATGGTTGGGGTATGTTTACTACATTATTAAAATATAAATTAAAAGATAGAGGAAAGAAATTAATCAAGATTGATAAATGGTTTCCTTCTTCTAAAAAATGTAATGAATGTGGAGAAATAAATAAAGAGTTAAAATTATCAGATAGAGAATGGAATTGTAAATCATGTGGTAGTATAATTCAAAGAGATTATAATGCTGCTAAAAATATTAGAGATGAAGGAATTAGATTATTAGGATTAATAGCATAAAAAATTATAAATAATGAACCGTAGGAACTACGGGGTTAGCCTGTTGATACTTTAGTCATTAGATTAATTGAGCAGGAAGCACCTATCTCTTAACGTAATGAAAGGTGGCGTGTAGTTCACCTGTAGATGCTAAAAATAAAGAAGAAGCAATTAAATTAGCAAGAGAATTAGTTTTAGAAGATGCAACTGAATACTATGATGGTAATTTAGAGATAGAAGATATTAATTTTGTTCAGGAAGTAAAATAATATAAAATATAAAATTCAAAGTGAGGTGATTTGTTATCAAAAAATTTAAACAATGGTTAAAAACAAAATTAAGAAACTTTTTAGAAATTGATAATGATATAAAAACTGTAAAAGATAAATTAATTAATCATCAAGTGGCAAACGAAAATCAATTTGATAATTTAAATGATTGGTTAAAAAATAAACATGAAAACATAAAAATAAATATATCTCACTTACAAGAATCAATAAAAATATTACATAATACAATAGAAAATGTTGTACATATTGGAACAGATGTTAGAGAAAATCACAATAATCGTGAACATAGTTGGGCAGTTATTTGTGTAGAAGGTAAAATAAATATAGTTAAATTTTTAGATTTAAATAGAAATGATTCAAGATATGTTTTAGATTTTTTAAAACAATTTGAAGCAGGTAGACATTGTATTGATTCACCTAGAAAAGAATTGTTTTATGAAGAAATGTTTAAGTTTTAATAAATAATGAATATAAAAAGGAGAGTGCTTACTATCAACATAAATAATCAAACAAGATGTATTAACTCTAATCAATACACATTAGAAAATTTACTTAATCTATGCAATACAACTGACAAAATAAAATCAATTGCATCAACTTCAGATGGATTAAAATACCTAAAAACAATTCTATCAGACAAAAGGGCAATTCTTTACTTTAAACAACCTAGCACACGTACATTTTTTATCTTTTGAAAATGCATGTCATATCCTAGGTATCTCATGTTCCAATGTAAGAGATACTTCTACATCATCAGAATCAAAAGGCGAATCCGAATTAGATGCAATTAAAACTTTCTCACAATATTCAGATTTAATTATAATGAGACATCCTTCAAACGATTTTATTTATGAAATATCTAATAATTTATCTGATAAAACAAGAATAATCAATGCAGGTTCAGGTTCTGACCAACATCCTACACAAGCACTTTTAGACTTCTATACTATCTATAAATATGGTTTGGAAAATAAGAAAATTGCTTTTGTAGGTGATTTATTAAGAGGAAGGACTGTGAGATCATTATCTTTGTTATTAAATAAAGTTAGTGACACTAAACTATATTTTGTTTCACCTAAACAATTTCAAATTAAATCTGATATATTAGAGCAATTGAATATAGATTATGATATTACAGATGATTTTGATAAGATATTGCCTGATATGGATGTAGTTTATATGGTTAGATTGCAAGATGAATATAAACATGAAGGTATTAATGATAATGAAATTATTGATACAAGTAAATATAGTATAAATAGTAGTAATATAAATAAAATGAAAGATGATGCAATTATACTTCATCCATTGCCTAGAAGAGATGAAATTAGTGTTGAAATTGATAGAGATAAAAGAGCAAAGTATTGGGAGCAATGTCAAAACGGAATGTGGGTACGTGTTGCATTAATTATGAGTATGTTCGGTGCAAGTAAATTGTAAAAATAAATTTATCCCCACAGAAAGGAGAAATTACCTATACTGAAATTAGCGTTTGCATACAAAGACAAATTACAATCAACATTTCAAAATATAGTATTTCAAGATAAATATAAATTCTATAATTATGATAATTATTGGCAATATAATTTAAAACTAAGTGAAGATTCATGGAATGATATAGAATTGGTTAGTGTTGATAATCAGGATAATGTAATTGGATTTTTAAGAGCAAGTATAATAAGAACATCAGAAAAAGTTTCCTCTTTAGGAATTATTAATTTCTATGATAAAAATTTAACATTCTCAAGAGATTTATATCAATTCTTGAAAGAATTATTTGAGAAGTATAATTTTAGAAAAATAGAATTTAATGTTGTGATAGGTAATCCTATTGAAAAAATGTATGATAAATACATAGATAAATATGGTGGTAGAATCATAGGTATAAGTAATAAATCTACAAGACTTCACGATGGAATTTATTATGATGTTAAACATTATGAAATATTTAGAGAAGATTATTTGAAAAATATAAAATAATTCTTGCAATTTTAACAGAATAGTAATATAATAATAAATATAAATAAAATATTTAACAATACAAAAGGAGGCGAAAATTAATATGAATAGTAAAACTTGTGAAAATTGCACGATGAGATGTTGCCCTATTAGACATTTAGATAAAAGATGTGAAAATTATACTACTATTAAATGGTAAGATAGATTTGATGAAAGTAAGTAAAATTGAAAATATTAAATTTACAAATCCTTAATTTATAAGGGTTTGTAATACATAAAATCAGTATAAAATCGAACATTGAACATGATTTAGAAAGGAGTAAAAATATGAATAGTATTCTATCAGAATCACAAGAAACAATTTTCAATAGAAACATAAGTTTAATTGCAGATTCCTATAAGAGAATGGCAACAAATCGTGATATTAATTATAGAAATCAACAATTAGAAAAATGTAGTAAATGGTTAGAAGAAATTACTGTTTTATTAGAGGATTATATTTGTCAAACTAATTAAGAAAGGAGCAATCAAACATGGACTTAATCTATATAAATATAATTGATGCAATACAATATGCCGTTGATAAAATTTCAAAACAACAATACAAAAATGATCCATGTAAACCTAAATTTATCGTTAGTCAATTAGATAAATATAATAACGAAGGTGAAATAATTCAACATGAAATTGTATTAACTATTAAACATTCTGGTCAACAACGTACACGATCATTATTCCCTAGATTAGATTATAAATATGGCTATGAATCATTAAAAAATGAAATGGTATGGTTATATAATTCGACAATGTAGAAAGGAAAATAAATCATATGCTATTCGATTCAAAACACTACACAGAAATAAACAAGTCACTTGTAGAATCAATAAGAAAAAATTTATTTAACTATGATAACGACATAAAACAAACTAAAAGAGTAAAATTACAACAATGTAAATATTGCTATTATATAAGCAATAAAATATCACTTCAAGCATTCACAACATTTACTTGTAAAAATTGTAATGATGAAATTATACACCACAATTCTAATGTTGATAAATATTATATGGATTGTGCTAAAGAATTAAATATTTGTTGTCATTGTGGTGCAGAAATGGATTAGTATATTATATTAGATATTATTAAATTAAATAAGAAAGGAGAAATAATTATGACAAAAATAAAATGCCTACAAATGGATTTAGATGAATTCTGGAGTAATAATGAATCAATTTATACTGAATATGATATTGGTAGTTTTAGAAGAAAAGTAGTTATCAAACCAGAAGATAAAGAAAAGTTTTTAGATGCGTATGCATTAGAATTTAGATTAAGAGCAGAAAAATGTTTAGAAGAAGTATTGCATTATGAAAATGATTTATATTTAGATAAGGATGATAATTAAATTAAATAGAAAGGAGAATATCTAATATGGATAGAATAATGAAGGCACAAAAAGCAGATGTATTAACTCAATTTTCAGAAATGAAAAAAGAAGAAGGTAGGAAAGAGGAGAGAAAGAGGATTGCTAGTATATTATCTCAAAATGATGAATGGTGTTGTGGTCATGCATTAGATGAAGAAAATGGATGTTATATTGGTTGTACTACTTGTTGGTTTGAATACTTAGAATATAAATAAATAAAACCTAAATAATAAAAACAATACATAAAGGAGATAAATATTATGAACAATGATTTAAAAACTTCTTATGGTGTTTGCAAGAATGGTAAAATATATTGTCCTAATTGTAGAAGATTAATTGTTAATCCTGTAATTATTAGAGTGGATGATGGTAAACCTGTTACATTCTGTTATTGTGGGAATTATATTACGATTGAAAATAATAAGTGAGAATAGAAAGAAAATAAAAAGAAAGGAAATATAATATTATGAATAATAATCTAATATGTCCATTTTGTTTACAAGATATTAACAATCACGCATGGAATTGTCCAATGAATCCTGTTAATATTAACAATAATGAATTTCAATTAAACAAATTAATTGATAAAAATAGAAAGGGATTAAAATTATGATATGCAAAGATTGTAGAGATAAACATATAGCACGAGGAATGAAAGAAATAATCTGTTTTAAATGTGGTAAAATTACATACATTAATTCAGTATATAGCAATGTATGTAATAATTGTTCGGATATTTATTTGATTTGTCAATATTGTGATAAAGAAATTAAATTAGAGATTCCAGAGAATATATATATTAAAGATATTAAACAAAATATTTATGCATTATCTTGGTTAGAGATTGCTATTGATAATTTCAAGAAACAAAATGAAAAAGTACATACCATTGAAGGTAATATGACTATGGATGAATTTATATTAGAATATGCAAAGGAAAAATTAAGTAAAATTATTAAGTGTTAAAATTAATATTAAAAACGTAAACATTTTGATTATTTGTTTACGTTTTTAAAAACATAAAAAAGTATTTCCAAATGTATTATGCAAATGGAATAGAGGGTATAGGTTTATATCCAGTTAAATTATATTAATTATAATCTAACAAAATAGATAGAAATATCTATATAAACTTCATCTTTTATTCAAATATTTAGAAAATAAATTTAAAGGAGATATATTATGGATATTACAATAGAAAAATTAAATAATGGCAATTGTTTAAAAATACCTAAACAATATAAAATAAATGCTGATGGAATTGAAACATTGGAAGACGTTAAACAAATTATTCGTGCTTTAGAAATACATTTTTATGAATATTCTGAACTTAGTAAATTGCCAGATAAATTAAAAATTGAGTTGACAGATTAGAAATATAATTGTATAATGATAAGAAATAGAAAATAAACAAGAAAGGAGGTGATTTCTATAAATCTATATATTCCTTGGTATGGATTCTTAATTCTATTTGTTTGTATAGGATTTGGTTATGCATATTATATTGGAACTAAAGGTGGAGGATGTTATGATTTTATAACACCTTTATTGATGCTATGTGTAATTATAGGAACAATAGTAGGTGCTATAGCATTTTTAATTGGAAAGTTTTTGTGTTAGATTAATAAGTTAATTGAAATAAATAAATTAAGAAAGGAGTAACAATAAATAAATGTCAAACTCAAACTCAAACATATGTAAACACCTATCAACTAATGAAAATGAAAGAGGAATGGATAATGGTATTGTAGATTACTATTGCTTTTATCAAGAAAATTACATAGACCCATCGGAATGTATTAATTGTAATAATAAAAATAGAAAACAAAAAGAAATAGTCTATCTAGCAAATCCATATGGTTTCTCTAAGCAACAAAACGAAAAATTATTACCTGAGATTATATCTAAAATTGAATCACTAGGATATGAAGTGTGGGAACCTTTCAAACGTAATAACCAAATAGATTTTTCTGACAATAATAAAAATTGGGCATATGATGTTGGTCAAGCAGATAAATCAGATGTAGAAAATTGTGATATTATTTTTGCTATTGTTAATGGTATCCCAGACGAAGGAGTTATGATTGAGTTAGGAATGGCAATTGCATTGAGGAAGAAGATCTATTTGTTTAGAGATGATTTTAGGAGATGTACTGATTCAGGTGAATATCCTTTAAATTTGATGATATTCTGTGGATTGCCGAAAGATAATTGGAGGGATAGTTATTTTGAGAGTGTTGATGAGATAGAGTTTTAGGTTGAAATTATAATAAATATAAAAGGAGAAACAAAATACATATGAGCAAAGCAGACGATATATTTATTTCAATGTGTAAAGATATTATAGAAAATGGAACATCTTCAGAAGGACAAATTATTAGAGCAAAATGGGACGATGGAAAACCTGCACATACAATTAAGAAATTTGCTGTAGTTAATAGATATAATTTACAAGAAGAATTTCCTATATTAACTTTAAGACCAACAAATTTAAAGGCATGTATTGATGAAATATTATGGATATTTCAAAAGAAATCTAATAATATTAAGGATTTGAATTCTAGAATATGGGACAGTTGGGCAGATGAAGATGGTTCTATTGGACAATGTTACGGTTTTCAATTTCAAAAGAAACATAAATATAAAGAAGGTTATTTTGACCAAGTAGATAGAGTTTTATATGATTTAGAACATAATCCATATAGTAGAAGAATTATTACTAATATTTATAATCACGAAGATTTACATGCAATGAATCTTTATCCTTGTTGTTATAATATGACATTTAATGTAGCAGGTAATAAATTAAATGCAGTATTAAATCAAAGGTCTAATGATGTATTAGCTGCCAATAACTGGAACGTGTGTCAATATGCTTGTCTGATGCATATGTTCGCACAAGTAAGTAATTTAGAAGTTGGTGAACTTACTCATATGATTGTAGATGCACATATCTATGATCGTCATGTTCCTTTAGTTAAAGAATTAATTAGTAGAGATAGTTATTCTGCACCTAGATTGATTATTAATAAAGATGTTAATAATTTCTATGAATTTACAGTTGAAGATTTTGTATTAGATGGGTATAAACATGGTGAACAAATTAAAGGTATTCCTATTGCTGTTTAGACAGTGGTAGGAATATAAATATAATAAATTAAAATATATAATATAAAAAGGAGAAAATATTAATATGAATAATAATTTAAAAGAGTTAAAAAATAAAATTGAACAAAATAATAAATTAATTGCAGAATTTAAAACTCCATTAGTAAAAGAGAATAAAAATCTAATAAAACAAATGAAAGAAATGTGTCCTCATAATAATGTTAAGAAAACTGGTGGTGGGATGTGGCATAATTGGCCTGATTATGGTAGTTATCCATATAATGTAGAATGTTTAGATTGTGGATTATTTGGTTCTAGTGATGATAGTAATTATTTAATATATGGAACATTAAATCAAAGAGTTACAATTGATGAATCTAAAGAAAGTTAGAAAGGAGTAACCTAATTATATGCACATACTCTTAATATCAGGTAAATCTAACGCAGGGAAAGGCGTTTTATCATCAATAATAGAATCAAATCTAACAAAACAAAAAAAACATACAATCAAATGCAGTTTATCAACATACATAAGAAATGTTGCAAAAGAAGATTATTATTGGGATGGTATAGATACATTAGAAAGTAGAAAATTTATGGCAGAATCATATAGAATTGGTACTGAATTTTATTCTTATCATATGGCAAGAAGAGTATGGGAAAGAGATATTAGACCATATAGCAATAAAGATACAATTGCTATTGTAGAAAGTTTTAGGGAAAAGGTTAATTATGATTATTTTTGTATTTTATTAGATGAAGGTATAATTGATAAAATTACTACTATAAGAGTTATAAGACCAGATTTTAATGCAATTCAGGATAAAGATATGGAGAATCATGTATCTGAATCTGATGTAGATAATTTTAAATTTGATTATATTATTGAAAATAGTGGAACGATTGAAGAATTATATGTGAAGTTAGATGGATTGGTTGGTAATATTATTGAAGGAGAAAAATGATGAGTAAAACAAGACCAACAATCTATCTTGATCTCGATGAAGTAATTTGTGCTTTCCTAGATCAATTATGTTTCAAATACAACGAACAATACAATAAAAATCTTAAACCAAACGATATAAAAACATACTCATTATCTAATTATCTAAATGAAGATGGTATGAAAATATTCCATAAGCCAGGATTCTTTATGTCCTTACAACCAATAGATAAATCAATAGAAACAATAAGAAAATTATTAAATGAGAATCATAACATCTTCATTATTTCTTCACCTATGAACGAACATTGCGTATTTGAAAAATATCTATGGGTTAAAACATATTTACCATTCTTCCCTATTAGAAATTTAATCTTAGTTGGTAATAAAGGTGAATTGTTAAGTAGAATTGATGATGAAAATGGCGTGTTGTTTGATGACTGTCCTGCTTATTTAAGGGAATTTAATGGGATTAGAGTTGTTATGGATAGAGAATATAATAAGGAATTGATTGTTGGTGACAACGTGAATGGTGTGGATTATGTGGATTATAGGGTTAGTGGATGGGATGAGTTTTATGAAATTGTTAGTGGGTTGTAATAAATTAATCAATCAATACATAAAATATTTTTAAATAATTGCTAAAGAAGGTGATTAAAACAAACTACACAAATGAACAATATATAGAATATGTTAACAACACTAACCCAATAGAAGTAATACAAGGAAAATACGGGAAAATATTTATTTTGCCACCTATTGAACCACCTACAGAAGAAACATATCAAAGATATTATAGAGCATTAGGCAAATTATTATTAAAGAAAGAAGAAAAACCAGCGTAATTGCTGGTTAATTTTTTTAAGCAATTTTATTCTTATGAGTGTGTGCATAATGAGATGTTTGCCTACTCATAAGAATAAAAAGATGGAGTAATATAAGTATTAAAATCTTTTTTGTTTATTTTTACAAATATTACTTTACTAATAACTGATTTCAATAAATCATTTTTCTCTGTTTTATCATAGCATATTTTATATGCTTCTAAAACAGTTTTTATTTTATCTTGCCATTCAAAAAAAATTTTTTCAAAATTATTATTCACATTATCATTAGAAATAAGTAATTTTAACTTATCTAATTCATTCTTAAGTTCATTTGTACGCTCTTTATACATATCATCATCTATAAGTCCATCTTCCCATTTTTCATAAGCAAATTTAAGTTTGCGTTTTAATTCTAATTCTTTCTTACTCATTACATTATTTATGTCTATTGAATTTTCTTTATTATTATTAACAAATTTATTAAAATCATCTTCTAATAATTTTTTTACTTCTTCAATGCCTATATCTTTCAACCTGTCTAAAAATAATAAAATATTTTCTTCAATTTTCCTATACATGACATAACTACATCCTGGTTTAGTACACCATAATATTTCTTGAAAATAAGTTTTTCTAGTTCCATCTTTCTTATCATAATGTGTTCTAGTAGTTTGTTTAATCATAGTTTTTTTACATTTACTACAAATAATTAATCCTGCTAATTCACAAGGAGAAAAATCTAATTTATTATGTGGAGCAGTGCCTCTATTATTAAATTTCTTTTGTGCTAATTCCCAAGTTTCTTTATCAATAATAGCTTCGTGTGCATGTTCTACAATGATATGATCCTCTAAAGGTCTATCTATCACTATTGATTTATTATCTTTCATTACACGTTTTCTTCTATAATACATTACTGTGCCATTATATACAGGATTACTAAGAATTCTCTTAACTGTAGATGGTTCCCATACTATACCATTTTTAGGAGTAGAAATACCAATTCTAGTTAAATACGTTGCTATTGCTCTAAAAGAAACTTCTTTACCATCAATTCCATTAACATAAAGAATAAATATTAATCTTACAATGTCTGCAAATTCTTCAATTGGTTCTAATTTTGAAGTTTGAGAATTTAATTTGTATGCGAAAGGTAGATTACCAACAACCCATTTTCCTTCAGTTGCGAGATTATGTTTAGCACTTAAAAGCCGATCTTTGACCAATTCAAACTCCTCACGACTCATAAAAAGTTCAAATCTAATTTGTCTTACATCTGAAGAATTTGAAGGATCATAAATTTTATAAGGAGTAATAATATAAATATTTTTAGTTACTACTAAATCATAAATCACACCCATATCACTATAATTACCTCTACCTAACCTAGATAATTCACGAATAGCAACACAATTATATTTACCTATTTTTAAATCATCTAATACTTGTTTAAATACTGGTCTGGTTTCAATCTTATCTCCAGAACCAATTTCTGAAACTTGATCATAAGGAATACCTATATCATCTAATACTTTTGTCATTATTTTTTGTTGTGTAGACAACGTATCTTCACCAGTACGTTTTTCTTTTTCAATATCTTGTCTGGAACGTCTAAGATAATTGATTATTTTATAGATATTTTGTTGTGGAGAAGAATAAGAATAGTTTTTAGACATATAATACTCCTTAAATTAGGATTTTGATAAAATTTAATAGTATTTAATAGAGTTTAATTAAAATGCAATATTAATTAGTATTCTACAAAGAGTGTAGATTATCCTTTAAATAATGTGAGAATATAGATATATAAAGTATGAAATAAAATATTTAAATACCATAAATTAGTTGTTATATATTCTAATGAAATGTGATATAATATTAATAACAATTACTATCACAAATTCACTATAAGGAGGATAGTATAAAATTAAATTTTATAACTTCTATAATTTTATTTTTATCATAAAGGAGAATTTTAAATGAATTATATAGTTTTTGATTTACAATACAATTCACATTATAGAAACAACATAAAAGATACTCAAATGCAAAAAGTTTGCAAACATGAGATTGTTGAATTTGCTGCTGTTAAATTAAATGAACAATTTACTATTGTAGATACATTTCATTCATATGTAAAACCATATGTTTATAGATTTTTAAATCCTAAAGTTCAAGAAATAACAAAATTAGACTTTAAATGTATAATAGAAAATGGTAAATCATTTGTTGATTTTTATAATAAATTTATTACTTGGTGTGGAGATAAATATCAATTGTTTTCATGGGGAGATACTGATAGACGAATATTATTAGAAAATTGCAATCTCTATGGTTATAATCTTAGTTATATTAAATATTACCATGATTTACAAAAATATTATGCTAAATTATTTGATATTAATTCCAATGATCTAATATCACTTCAAATGGCATTATTTAGTATAAAATTTATATATACTGTAAAGCACAATGCTATGTCGGATGTTTTAGCGATAACCAGATTATTTAAATATATTTTCTGTCACAAAGATTTTAAATCAATATCAAAAATGACAAAAGTAGAAAAACTTCTAAATGATTACAGTCCTAGAAAAATATTTAGAGCAATTAGTCCAACTATATCTTGTAAATCTTGTTGTAAAAGAAATTATAAAATGATTTATGAGTATAATAGCAAGAAAAAAGAAATGACATTACTTTTTAAATGTGAAAATTGCAATGAATATAATTTAGTATTAACTAATATATATGTTGATAATAAAAATTTTGGATTTAAGTATACAATTTTAAGCAAAACAATTGTTAATGAAAATATATATAAATCATATGAAGATAGAATTAAAAAGAAAGTTGCTGAAACTCGTATTAAAATTATTAGAAATAAATCAGCATATAATTCTGTAAATACTAGAGATAATAGAGTACGTTCTAGAAATGATTCTAAGAATATATTTTAAATAAAATTAAGTATAATAGGGAAGGATAGGACAGGAGTAAAAATAACCCTACTCAAATAATAAAAATGAGTAGGGTTAAATTGTTTTATATGTATATTACATTTTAATATATAAAACAAAACAATAAAAATATGTTTTATTTACGTGTTTAAACACGTAAATAAACACGATCTTTTATATAAATAATTGAGATGATATTAAAATATTAAACAAATAAAAGTTGTCCAAGTCTAATACACCAACATAGAGAATAATTGTAGCAATTTTACTAAATTTTCAACATAATATTATAATTGCCAAGTTTTTAGGATAAACCCTTTTTAAAGAGGGTTACGTTAGTAAACTTGGCAATTATATTTATTAATCAATTTTACAAACAATCCAATATGTTTTTCCATATTGTTTATTTTTAGTACCATCGTCTAATTTTCTATTCCAATCTGTATTTGTTTTAATTATAAAGTTAATATCATCTTCTAAAAAATAAGCATTTAATGAACCATAACTTTTTAATAATTTTCCATCTCTTTTTATATTTACTATTTTTACTAATTCTTTTTGCTCTTCTTTAAACAATCTTTTACCAACAATCCTATCTAAATAAATTTTCAATTCATCTATCTTATTTTGTTCCTCAATTATTCTATAAAAGTCAATTCCAAAAATATTCTTCAAATATTCACAATATCCATACTTCCCAAAATCCTTTATAACTTCTATTTCTTTTAAATCTTCTTCACATTTAAAGACCATTAATCCATTTATTTTCTTTGTACCTTTATCATTTTCTTTAACTATTGCATCATAAATTATATTTGAAAAATCATATTGACGAGGAAATTCTAATATAAATTCTTTAATAGAATGTTCCTTTAAAAAATTTGTCATTAATAATTTCTTCTTTATTTGTGTTTCCTTACCACCTAAAAAATTATTACTAATTATTTTTATGTATAAATTTATATTATCATTTTCATTCTGAATTCTTTTTCTTCCCACACACTGAATAAGTGTTCCTGTATCTTCAACCTCACATATGATGTGTTGTAATTCTAAATCAATTAAATTTACTCCTGCATCCATACAAGTTGTAGTTATTAATATTAAATCTTCAAATTTCTCATCAGTTAACATATTTTTAATTTTTTCTTTATCAACATATTTATAGTAATCATTATTATTTTTACTACAATTAAATAAACAATAATCTTTATATTTATTATATAATTCATATGCCTTTCTTGCAGATTGAATAAAAAATATTGCTTTTTCTTTTCTCTCAATTATTTGTTCTATAAAATTTGCAAAAGTATCATCATTATAAAAAAATGATAGACTATTAATAAAATTAAATTCAATTGGTAATTCATAATCTATAGTTTCTACACCTTTAAATTCATTAATATATCTTTTCATATCATCACCTGTCGCACTCATAAATATTTTTGTAGCAAATTGCTGACTTAATATCAAGTCAAATGACATATCTGTGGTTTTTGAAAATGATGCATCTCCCATAAAATAATGGAATTCGTCACAAACTATATATTGGTATTCACTTAAATCATTCTTATATCTATGCAATTCTTTAAATTCTAATTTTTGATATGTTTTAATATCTATAATATCTGATTTATTATCTCTTGTAATTTCATCAATAAATTGTTCAGTACAATTGCATCTATGTATTAACATTAATATTCTTTTATTTTCTCTTTTTGCAATGTTATATAATAAATTTTTAATTAACCAACTTTTTCCAACTCCTGTACCTGCCTTTATAGTAATACAATCTCCTATATTCCATTTATCTATTTCTTCTGTTGTAACAACATCACTTACTCTTAGCATAATTAAATGCCTCCCTTATCATGTATTTTCTTACTTTTTACTTTTCAAATAATTAGATAGATTTTCTTTAACGATTTTTAAAACAATATTTTTCGATTGACCAAACTTTTTAGGATTAACTTGAATATTATTATTTTGAAAATCTTTAAATAAACTAATCAAATCTTCTTTGATTCCTTCAAAATGAAGAAATACTTTTGCTTTATTCCCACGTTTTTCCACAATATCAAATCCTGCAATTTCATAACCTAAATAATGCAAATAAGCACAAAAATTAGAATCTGAATATCTGAATAAAACTTTTTCCATAATTAAATGCACTCCTTTAATATTTTTAATAAAATAAAAAAGAACACTCTTTATGAATGTTCAGATTTCTATAGAAATATTATATTTCTAATCTATTACTATTCATTTAAAAACTAATCCAATTACAATCCCTTCAAATCATCAACTCTCTTACATCCCAAATCATAATATGTTTTATCCATCTCAAATCCTATGTAATTTCTATTTGTATTAATAGATGCAACAGCAGTAGTAAAACTTCCCATACAATTATCCAAAACTAAATCACCTTCATTGCTATATATTCTAATTAAATATTCAAATAATTCAATAGGTTTTTGAGTAGGATGACCATTTTTTATCCTTGGATTAGGAATTTTAATTATATCATTTGGGTATCTATATCCATCATTTGCTTTTTCATTTTCTTTTTGATAATCATATGTATTTGAAGATTTAATTTTTCTTTTAATTTTATATGGAGTACCTTCACTAAATTGTGGATTGTATATCATTGCTTTTGATTTATTTTTAACATAGCAAGCAGATGCCTTACTGAATACTAATATTTCTTCATATATCCTCAATGGTGCATAATTACAATTCATTTGACTACTAGCAATAGTTTTCTCCCAAATCATCTTATATTTAAATAACTCTATATTACTCATTATTAATTCTGATGTAAAAGGTTCAATTGCAGTTAATACTATTGCACCATTGTATTTAATAATTCTACGATAATGTTTCCATAATTCTATTAAATTAATTTCTGTATCCCATTTATTCCTTGTGATTTTGTATGGGAGATCACATAAAATTAAATCTATTGATTCATCATCAATTAATTTTAATCCATTTTCACCCATACAATTTTCGTTGTATATTTTATTGATTTGTAGCAAATTATTTTCTCCTTTTATCATTTCCTCACAAATTCCACTCCAAATCCACCTTTAAAATCACTCACACCTAAACTTATACCTAATCAAAATTATCTCTTGAAAATAGCCTTAAAATTTCGCAATATTTAAAATATGGTAAAATAATACAACCTACAAACCATTATAAATAGTAGGTTTGTAGGTTGTATAGATTTTGGTTAGTTTTGTTGGAATTTACTATCAATATAAAAAATTAACACCAAACAACAAATTTATAATGATATTTTAATTATTTCCTCTTCTATATAAAACAAAAGAGGAAATAAACTATCTAACTAACGCACCTTCGTTAATTTGGTAATTCAATTACTTTAAAATTATCAAAAGTAGATAATATTTCATTGGCTACTTTTAAACCTACTTTTGTGGCTGTCTGATTAATCGAATTCGTAATATTTATTCTCTCCACTTCATCAAGATAAATTATTACAGAAGTACCATCTGCTACTACTCTAATATTATAAGTATTCCCTTGAACTGGAGTAAAAGAATATGTTCCATAAGTATTACCTGAAGCATCAGATACAGCAAGTCCAGTTGAACTAATTCTTGCTTGCATTAAATTGGTTGTATTTACAAATCTAAAAACTATTCCTGCCCAAGTGTTCCATACTATATCTGCACTTATATCAAAATCAGATATATTACAATCAAATGTTGCAATTGCTGTTGTAGCTGTTAAAGATATTGGTTTTGCTTTATTACTAGATATACCAAAAACACCATTACTATTAGTCCATGCAAAATCTCCTATTTCAGTTGTACCTAAACTTAATACACTATCACTTTTAGTAAAGGTATCATATGCTAGATATGGAGATATTTTTTGAAAAACAATCCTTTTATAAACAAAAGAACCATATTTGTTAGTCACTTTTAGCGTGGCACTATGATAGCCATAAGACAAAGCAGACATATCATAAGTATGACTATAAGTTATATGTGTTAATGTAGGTGTTATTTCTGCATATGCCCCACTGTCTATTTTTAATTCATGAGTACAATCAACATCTGATTCATAACTTATCAATAAATCATTTTCATCTGAATCATTGAAAGAAAAATTAACTAATTTTGGTTTATATACTGTATTTGAATATAATCCTTTCTCAAATTCAGCTAAAACACCGATAAGATAGTTTGAAAGATGCATTAAATAATAAAATAAATCTGTACTTCCATTGTTTTCACCACCATATTGTTGCGGTATATATTCAACAGTAGAACAAGAAATACCCATATTATTATAAGCATAGTGAAGTTTATGAGATGTTGAAAAATCATCATACCTATCAATTGGTTCACTACTAAATAGATTACGAAATCTTTCATCCAACCACGATAAGGCATTATTTAATCCATTTTGAACCAAATAATCACCATCTACATATTGAACGAAATGATCATAATTTCCGAAATTAACTCCTACATGAAGGTCAAACCAAAAATCAATCTCGTCTCTGTATTGCAATAGCATATCACGCATAATAACTGCTTCTGATTCTGAAAAAGGGGCAGTACCTTTCATGTTCCAAGCATCTTCAACTAATGTATTCCAGTTTGATTGAGTTGTAAAATTGCTATTAATATTAACTCCGTTTACGTTCCCAAATATCTTTGGTGTTTGATTAAAACCCCAAGGATTCCATATAGGCACACAAATAATCCTTACATTATCTCTTAGATATCTGTAAAATTTATTTATATCAGGATTATCCATTACATACCCAATCAATAATGCAAGACCAAATATACTAGGAAGTTCTTGTGCATGTATACCTGCTGAAATTACAATACTTCTTTTGTAATTAACTGGTTCAAATACATACTTCCAAATGTCATAAGTATTTGATTCATCCTTACCAAGAGATGTTTTGGTTACAGTGTAACCATCTCCCTTAATCCCAACATGAGTGTCATAAAATGTTGATAAGAAATCATTTAAACTCATTGTTGTGTTTGCATATGCATTTGATTGTGTGGGTGGTTCAAAAAAATCCAAATCTAAACTTGTTATTAGTTGTTTTTCCATACTTCTTAATCTTGAATAGTAGGAAGGTTTATATCCAAACATTATATTAACCTCCCAACTACACAGGAAATTCCAGTAGGTATTGTTACTGTTGCACCAGTAGTACCACCAATAGGAGTGCGATAACCACCAGCAGGTATTTTTAGTGTTAATGCATTAACCGTAAAAGTCTGCCAAGTTAATTCTTCATGGTATATTTCAATTGCTGATATATTGGCAGAAAATGTAATTACATTACTAGCATTAGCATCATCATTTGTTTTCTGTTCCGCAAGAATACTACCAATTAGTGTGGCATTAACTTTAGCACTCCCACTAAACAATAAATTATAAATACCACTCAACCAACCTCTAATTCCAACTCCTCCAGTTGGTTGATTTACTCCTGTTGCATCTGTACCATCTTGTGATGGACTTCCTGGTAAACTTGTTACACTGATATTCCTGTTTTCAAAATTAAAATCGCCCATAACCATATTCCTCCTTTTTATATTTATTTTGTTTTTATTTGTTTATTATAATTATTAATATTGCTATTTAATAGATATTAATAATTATAATAATAATTTAATCATTGTGTCTAAAATCTAGATAATTTAGGAATAAACTTATTGAAATTCATTTCTTCATTTGAATTAATATTGAATAATTTATTTATGAATTCTTTTAACTTATTTATATTTTCTAAAATATAAATTCTCCTCTATATTTATTTTTATTATTTATTATTTAATTTTACAATACTTATAAATTTACGTCTCCTATCTTCCCAATTAATTAACAAATAATGAAGTTATTTGAATAGGGGAGAAGATAGGGAAGAGGTAAATTAAAAGAGAAAGGAGGTTGAATTACTTATTATTACTAACCTCCTTACTCGCATCATCAAACTCATTTTTAGTTTTCATAATATTACCAACACCGTTTACAATATTTAAACCTGCTACACTATAAATCAATAATTCGATTAATCTTAATAAATTATCTCCAATGTCACCATGAATATGATAAGAATAGAGGGAGTAAATAAATCCTATTAATAAACAAATAATTAAGGATGATACTTTTCTTTCTTCAAGACTTATGAAATTTTTTAGATAATCGTTCATTTTTATTGTTACCTTTCTATTTAGTTTGTTGTTGTGTTTATTATTTAATTATTTAATTGTAAACTAAAAATGCATCCTTATAACCATTATCTTTAACTTGTTGTAAAAATTTACGAGCATTTAATTCTGAATTGAAACAGTTGAGTTGTATTTTAAAATATCCATCTTTTTCTACTATATAAGTAGATAATCCTTTCTTTTTCAATTGCTCAACAAAATTATACGCATTTTGTTTTATAGAGTAATTCCCTACCTGTACCCTCCAAAATTTCTTCTTGGTGATTAGGTCTGTACTTGACCACATCTCACTGATAAAGGCCATTCCTTCTTGTGATTTCCAATTAATTAAATCATAAGGAATATGGAATCTACCTTTATCTCCATAATTAACATTCCAACTATTTGTTCCTGTAATAAATCCTTTTTTAGTAACACCATTCTTATATGTATAAGTCATATCATCATCGTATTTTACAATAGAAACGCCATGTCCACCATGAAATGAGCCATTTGGAGCAGAAATATATCCATTTTCACAATCTATAAAACTATCAGTAACTATTAATCCTGTTAAAATTGGACTTAATCTTAATGCTTTCTTAATATTATTAATAGATAAATCAGTTATTCTAGCATAACCAGTAATTCTATATTGTTTTGCTTTTTCAATCATCTCATTAGTTATATTAGGAAAACCAAATGGACTTTGTAATAAATCATATGGTAAATCATCTTCTGGTAATATTCCATAGTTTAATAATATACTTAACATTGTTCTTGGGTACGTTCCTTCTTGAAAAGGTATACCATCATATTTCTTTGCTAGAGTGTAAGCATATAATGGTGAAAATCCATTAGTATTAGGTAGATCGCCTTCAAATTTTTCATGTACGTGTTTTACACTTGATGCTGCCCATGCAAGACAAGAACCAAAATTTTTCTGGTCTCCTATTTTTCTATCATAATCAATCCATGAAAATTTAGAATCTGACGCTATATTTAAATCTAATGGAACACAACAAGATATATTATAATCTCTAACATCCTCAGGGGATGGTATGTAACCTTGTGTGAAATTTTGTGTGTTTATAAAAAACACCTCCTTTTTTATTTATTAGTTTGTTTTGCTTATTATTTTATATAGAAAATTATATTAACTATTTAATACTAATCTCTCTTTTTTCTCCATCCCATTTATATGTCTTACCAAACATATTACAAAAATCTTTAACTGAGAAATATATATGGTCATTTATAATATAATTTTCAACATATGCATCTAAATCATTTATTTTAACCTTAACTGAATCTTTTGTATTTAAAATATTTATATTTGTATTGTCTTTAATTTCTTCTTTTTTATCTACTACTTTTTTCTTTAAATTTAATCCTAAACCCAATCCGTTAGAAATACTCTTAGCTAACCCTTCTAAAAACTTAGCATCTTTAAGTAATTTTGCATCATTTACATGCGAAATAAATAAACACTCTATGAGGCAAGCTGGCATATTACTATTCCTTAAAACTGCAAAATTAGCACGTTTTTTACCTCTATCAAATACATTGTATTGTTTCATATATTTCATAATTTCTGCATGTAAAATATTCTGTATATCTAATGATTTTTGTGAAGCATTATTATGTATGAATGACTCAAATCCAAATGCACTTGTATTTTGTGCTGAGTTAATATGTGTGGATAAGAAATAATCAGCTTTGATAGAATTAGCATAATTTGTTCTGTCAGTTAATGTTCCTCTTGGTGCAATTCTTACGTCTACTTCGTAGTTAGATTTAAGATGAGTTTTAATCCCTTCTACAATAATGTCTGTTAAATCTGATTCATACAATCCATTACCTACACAGCCACAATCTTGAGATGGTAATTTACCAGTATGCCCCTTGTCGAGAACTAAGATAGTCATTTTAAATAATCTCTCCTTTTTTTATTATTATTTTTATTTTATTAGTTAGATAATAATTATCTAACTAATAGTTTTTAAATATTCATCATAATACATCCATTTTAATTTAGTACCGTCTTCTAATTTACCTGCCGATTTTTGTTTGCCTTTACAACATGCTGAAATACATGTTTTATATGTATTAAATATTTTAGATGCTTCAGTAATAGAATTAAAAATTTCATTTGTATTCAGACATATAACTTTTTTGCATGCTACTTTTAGAAAAGAAATATTAGGATTATAGTTACACCAATTTAATTCTACTCCTTGTTTTAAAAATCTTATTATTGAACTTTTACCTCTTTTTAATAACTTAGCTATTTCTTTTGCACTTTTAATACCACTATTCCATAAATCACATACTTTCTTTACTAAATTAGAACATGCGTATTCATGACATTTTAACCAATCAATATCATATTCTTTAAAATTCAATAATTTTGGCAGTTTTGATTGTATAATACTATTCTTAATCCATTCTAATTCACTATATCTACAGTCTAAAATTATATAATTTTTAATATCATTATTTTTTGCTAATTCTTGTTTTATTTTATCATTTTCTTGTACTTCTTTTAATGTTTTTATATGTCTTGAAGAAGATTTAATTCTTTCAAATCCTTCCTTATAATGTTGTTCTCCATGAGTTTCTATAATTCCATTTATTTTATTTGTATAAAAATCATATTTATATTTATTACACCATTTAAAATATTTTTTAGATAACTGTGTCTGAAAATCATCATTTAATAATTGTTCTAAAAATTTAAATACAAATTTTTCTGAATATGGAATTTTATCGCTACAACGCAAACAGCCAAATCCACTATTAATTAATGTATTTAAACTTATCTTTTTTTCAAGTCCACAATATGGGCATCTCATTAAAATTTTTTCGTTTGATCCATGAGAATATTTATATGTATCTTCTTTATTTACAATGAATATGCAAAATTCTGGATGTGTTATATGTATAGTGTTACATTTTATACATTTAATACTTCCTATTCCATTTATAAAAGTATTAATATTTTTTAATTCACTTTTATGTTCAGGATATTCTAAGCATTTAAACCAATATCCTTTTCTATTAAAACCATTAGAACTAAACCCAATAAATTTTGGACTAATTATATTACCATTGTTATCAATATTTTTATCATAATCCCATCTTAACATTATTATATCTGCTTCTTCTTTAGATAAGTTATTGTAACACCAATCATAAAAAGAGATACTATTTTTTAATTTAGTTATTTTTTGTTTTTCTACCGAATATAATTTTTTAACACATTTTACACAATAATATTTACCATCTTCATGAATATAATTATTATATCTTTTCCAAGGCATAGGTTTTAAATATGGTTGTTTACAGTCTTCACAATCACATTTTACTAATACTTTTACATTACTTCCTTTTGTTAAATCTTCAACTTTAACTTCAAATTCATCGCCCATTTTAGTATAAATATATTCTTTTTCTTCATAATGTTTTTTTATTTTAGGATGCCAATTTAATTTTACTGTTTTAGTTAATAGCATATTATTCTCTCCTTCACTTTAAAAATTTTTATAAAATAAAAAGAACTAAATTTTTGGTTTAGTCCTTTTCCATTCAATCAAATATTTATTTAATTGTTCATTATCAATAAATAACCAAAACATTTTATGATTATTTGGATTTAATGCTGCAAGTCTATATTTCAATCCTTTAGATGTTAAATAATTACGCAAATTTAAACTATAGCAAGGGAATAATTGAATATTATCAATCATATAATCATTCCTTAAATTATTATTTTATTAATCTAATTTATACTTATTAATTTACTTCATTGTGATATAAACAGTCCCACCAGTAGCAATTATCGAACCAATTAATATACAAATCTGTATATATAATTTACTCTTTCCATCTATTTTTGCAGCTTCAATTTTACTTTTACTTTCATTCTTAGAAATCTCCATTTTTGCAATATTATCATTGCTGTTTAAAATTAAAGAATTTAATCCTGTCAACATAGCATTATGATTTTGTATAGAATTCATATTTAACATTTTAATATCACTACTCAATTCTTCCTGATTCTTTATTACATATTTTAATGATTCAGACTGAGCAGATAATGTAACTTCCATCTTATTAATTCTGTCAGAGTGGTTATCCAAAATATTTTCTACAAAATTGAATTTTTCTTTTATCTGTAAATCATCCACTTTTTCATCATCCTTTCTATTAGAAAGTCTATCTTCACTTTTATTTTTACAAATATACTCACTATTATTTACGTCATCCACATCACTTACTTTCTCACAAAAACTTTTTTCATTTTCCATAAAACTTTCACAATTATTTTTTGAATTCATACTTGACAATCCCTCCTTGATTATGATATAATTCTGTCAACAATAATATTCCCAAAAATATTATTGAAATTAACTTGTGGAGTAGGGGATTGTTACTCCACAAGTCTACATAGATTGATTAATTAAATATTGTTAAATGTTAAATAATACATCCTTTATTTCCTTCTCTTTATTTAAAACCTTATTTAAGTGTAGATATAATGTCTATGCTTATTTGAGGTTTTTATTTGTTTATTTGTTTATTTTTTATCTCTACAATAAAATCACAATATAGGTACTGCTAAAATTATTTTCCCAGTGTTTGCTGATACTATAATTTGTGTTGCTCTACATTGTACTTGAGGTAAAATAGGATTAATATAATCTCCTATTTTTACTATATAATTTTGACTAGATCCATATAAATATCCATCTCCACCTATTGCAAGATTACAATAGCCAATTGTATCATTTAAAATTATTTCATATATTAAACTACCATCATAATCTAAACAATATAATTTATTTTTATTAGCAATACCATCATTATAATAAGTAATAAAATAAATATTATTATTAGAATCTATTACAATATTTCCATAAACTGAACTTTCAGATAATAAATATGTCCATTTTAATGTTCCGTCAATATTTAATGCATATATATTTAATCCTTTACAAAAATATATTGTATTATTACTACCATACGAAATACTATTAGGATTTATACTTGTTAGATTATATTCCCATTCTGTAACACCAGTTAATAAATTTATAGATTTTAAAGGTGAACCTGCATAAATACTATTACCTATAATTGGTTGAATATCGGGCGAACCTGTCACATTAACCCAATCAGAAATCATTTCTCCATTTATTAAACTTACAATACGTAAACCTCCTGCTGTTCCCAAACCATATATATAATCATTATATAATATAGGAGTAGAAAAAGTATAACCAAAACTACTCGACCATTTTCTTGTTCCATCAGGATTAACAGCATAAGGATAATAACTTGAAAATAAAATAGTACCATCATGTGCTATTGTAATAGGACTTGGTTTGGTATAATGTACACCAGTATCTATACGGTATACCCATTTTAATGTGCCATTAGGGTTAATCGCAAACAATCTACCTGAACCATTAAAATAATCATTATCACTTTCACTTCCACTTGCTACATATATTGTTCCATCTGTTGCGATAGCAGGACAACCATAATGTAAATCTGGTGTAATTGTTACAGTATTCCCTTCATAATCTAATTCTTCCCATGATAAATCACATTCCCATTTTAATGTTCCATCAGAATTTAATGCAATAACTTTACCTAATTTTGTACCAAAGTAAATAGTGTTATCTGCATCTATAACTATATCACTAAATAAATCATCATTTGTAATATTATATTTCCATGTAAAAGCAGGATTAGATAGTATAGTTACTGAATTGTTAGAATACCCTGTATGTTCTATATTTGATTGGAACTTAGGCCAAGGTGCATTTGTTGATAAATCTGTATTGTTTTTCCCTGGATATGTCCATAATTGTTCATATTCATTAGAATCAGATTTACCCCAAACATAAATTATACTATTTTCAACAGAAACAATTAGATTAACAAACCAATCAGTATTTAATTCATAACTGTTTATTTCAATCCAATTACTCCCATTTAAATCACAATTTATTACATTTATAATACTATTTATATCATTAGATAAAATATAATATAAACTGCCATTTAAAATAATAAAATCATTTACTCTTTTTTCATTATCTTTAATAATATTAATAAATCCACTTCCATCCGAATTACACCTTCCATAATTAATATTATAAGAGTTATCATACAGGGACATATATACATTTGTATTATCTGATACCATACTAGAAGGTTGTAGAGACAAACCAGTATTAACAGTAATTTTATTTGTTCCATCTAAATTACATGAAAAAATATAAAATATACCAGTATTACTATGTTTCCATGAAAATAAATATTTTTCACCACATTTTACAGAAGTGTAAAGATAATTAGAAACATTAAATATACTTCCAATACTAATTGTTATACTACTAGAATTATTTCCATCTAAATCTGTAGTAGTTAATATTACTGAATTTGTATAATTACTACTTTCATAATAAATTTTATTATTGGGAAAATCAAATTTTATATATCCATAAATATTATCATTAATAGTATTAGAAATAACTAAATTATCAATAATATTATATTTTAATAATGAACCTTGTGACGTTGTAAAATACAATATTCCATTATAAATATCACATGCAACACCATTGGGAAAAGTATTATTACTTATTTTATTTGTATCCCAATTTGTTCCATCTGTATTCATAGATGAGATATATACACCATCATTGGTATTATATACAATATATTGTTTATTATTATATTCTTTGTTTAGATATAAATAGTAAATACCTTCTGTAAAAAATGTTCTTTGCGAAGCAGGATAAGTTATAATTTTCACTCTCCTTAATAAAAATTAATCAATTAAATTAAACAAAAAAGAGATGAATTTAATCATCTCTTAAATTAATATATTATTTACTTTAAACCATCAATACTCATTATATTTCAATTTACTCAAATTAACATCAAATATTCTTTTCTTGTCATTTTCAACAATTATAAATTTAAATACTTTATTATTTCTTATTAAATTTAAATCGTACTCATAAGTCACTAATTTAATTTTAGGTTTATTTTCTTTATTTTCATCATCTAAACTAACAACTTTCCTACGTTGCATAAAAATTAACATAATCTTATAAAAATTTTTATTTTAATTATCGTTTCCAATAATTTTCCCTATTCATAAAATCCTATTTCAATTATCGAAATAATCTACTATAGTTTGATATAATTCTCCAAGGGCTTAAATTCGGGTACAACGCACCCTACATATTAACATAATTCTCAATATATCCATTTATGCTAATTTATAATTACCAAGATTTATACTTGCATTTTTATCCCTATCAATTACTAACCCACAATTATCACATTTATAAATTCTATCAGATAATTTTAAATCTTTCTTTTTAAATCCACAATCTGAACATAATTTACTAGAAGGATAAAATCTATCTACTTGAACAAATTCTATACAATTAAAATTACATTTATATTTCATTTGTCTAATAAATTCATATAATTTTTGTTCTTGTATTGCTTTAGATAAATTTTTATTCTTCATCATACCTTTAATATTCAAATCCTCCATTACAACTCTATATGGATTTAATTTAATTATTTTACTAGTAGATTGATGAATATGATTATCTCTAATATTTGTTAATTTTCTATAAATAAGTTTAATCTTTTTTTCTAATTTAATTATATTATTAGTTTTAATAAACTTCTTTCCATCTTTATTCTTTCTATATTTTCTTGATACTTGTCTTTGAAGTCTTTTAAGTTTTTTCTTTAACCTTTTAACTTCTTTAGATTTATTAATATTTTTTATAGGTTTATCTAAACAATTAACAATTGCTAAATCTTTAACACTTAAATCTATTCCAATACTTAAATCTTGATTTAATTCGGTTTTGTTTTCACCTTGTTCAATCCTAATGTTAAATACCAATACTTGCCATCAAAATGACATCTTGGATTTATGTACTTATCTAATTGAGGGATATTATAGTTAGATTTATATTCAACTTTACCTATTTTTTCCATAGTAACTTTATTATCTTTAAATTTAATAAAATCATATCTAACATAAAAAGATTTTTTAGATTTTTTCTTAGTTTTAAATTTAGGTTTTTTAGATAATCCTTTAAAAAATCTTTGATATGAATTATCTAAATCTTCAAAAGCTCGTGCAGTTACTTGACCACTTACTTCATATAACCATTTATATTCTTCTTGTTTTTTAATTGTATTATTAAATTCTTTTTTAATAATTGCTTTTGACGGTTTTAATCCTTGTTTATACATATCTTCCCATCTTGCTAAACCATAATTATATGTAAATCTAGCTACTCCGCATGATTTAAACATTAATATTTCTTGTTCTTTGGTTGGTTTTAATCTAATTTTTATTGATTTTATTATATAACTTCACCTTCTTTTAATAATACTTTTCAATAATTAATCAATTAATTCATAAAAATATAATCTAAACTTTATGAAATTAGATTAAAATAAAACAAAAAGAATCTACATTGTTATAGATTCTTTAAAATATTATAAATCAAAAAATCAATTATATTTAATTATCAATGAATCAAAACTTACCTGTCAATTCAAATTTATTAATTTTATCTGCACTATAACCATAATCTAAGAAGAAATTAAATTGTTTCTTTGTTAAATCTGTATGGAAATTTATCTTCACATTTAATGCGTAACCTGCATGACAGTATTTATACTTCAGGTGATTCAAACTTTCTGACCCTTCTGCCATCAAAATAGGCTTACGATTTAGAAACATACTAAATACCTCCTATACTAATTCCAAGATTATTTCTATCCCATCACGCATAATCAAAGAAACTTGGTCATCAAATATAGAGGTATGTATTACTTCAATATTATCAATCTTAATCATAATATTCTGATGGTTGTTTTCCTCATTAAATTCCAAATGACCGAACTGGTATTTATTTAAACTTTCAAAAATTAAAAACTCAAATTCAGGATAGTAAACATCTAAATTTACAGTTCCACATAATACCTTTAACCAAACTGATGTGTCATTAAATCTTAGCATAAATTCTTCAAACTGTTCAGCAGTTAATTGATTAATCATAAAAAATACCTCCATAATTAAATTTATAGGTAATTACTACTTAAACCCTATAAACGTATTATAGAGGTATTAGTCAGTTTTGTCAATACTATAATTAAAAATAAACTTACTAATTTTCTTCTTCAAAAAATATATCTGTGATTTCCATACTTAATACTTTTGCTATTTTAAAAGCAATATCCATACTTGTTGTATATCTATTCTTAATTAAATTTGACATAGTTTGTTTTGTTATTCCTACTTGTTCTGCTAACCAATTTTGTTTTATTCCTCTTTCATCTAATATCACTTTCAGTCTATTCTTAACAGTCAATTTAATCACTCCTATCTATATTATTATACACTATGAATATGTATTTTTCAAAAGTAGAAGTGAGTGTAAGGAGAAATTTCTATTAACGTAATAATACCATATCTAAACTACAAAGTCAAGAAAAATTATATTTATAATTTGTGAAATAAAACAAAATTTAAATTGTATAATTACTTTATCCATGATAAAATATCCCTTAAAAGGCAAAGGAGGTGAATATTCTATCATGGATATAAAAGTTAATATGAAATTTCAATGTAAAAATTGCAACGAACTAATTAATCATAATTATACACAGCAAGATATTTTAAAACTTGATAAACTTGAATTTACTTGTCAAAAATGTAATGAAAAAGAAACCATTAAAACTTCCTACATAATTGAAAAGGCAAAAGAAGAAGTTATTAATGAGATTAAGAAAAATTTTAAGAAAATATAATGTTAATATTCATTTCATTTACAATGTTTTCTACTGTTAATCCAGCATTAATTTTGTGTTGGATTTCTTTTTGATTTTCTTTGGGTATAATTGCTTCACATATAATATTTAACATAATTTTTCACCTCCTTTATTTTATATTTATAATTATTTTAATAGATATACTTAATAGTTAAAATAATAATCACCAATAAAATATTAATATAATAATATATGAAATAATATTAAAAATATAACTTAATATACTTGACAATTAGCAAAAATTATAGTAAAATACACATAAAACTAAATTAAAAAGGAGATGTTCAATTATATGAACAAAAAAAGAGAGTATGCTTAATAGGAAAAGTAAGTTTAGTAGATTAATTTTATGTGTTGTGTTAAGTTTATTTGTTTTAATGGTTAGTGGTAATATGGCACTCGCTGATACTATTATTATAAATGGGCAACAATTAGATAATAATATTCCATTTATAAATAAAGAAGGTAGAACTTTAGTTTCATTAAGAACAATATTTGAAGCATTAGGTGCAAATATTCAATGGGATAATTCAACAAAAACTGTTAAAGCAACAAAAGACGATACTACAATAATACTTACTGCATGGTCTAAAATTGGTTATAAAAATGGTCAAAATATTAACTTAGATGTTCCTGCAATGATAATTAATGATCGTACAATGATACCTGTTCGTTTTGTAAGTGATGCACTTGGTTATAATGTAAATTGGGATGAAAACACTAGGACTGTTAATATTGATAGCAATAAAAATATTAGTTACAATACTCCAAATGAATCACATGGGAAAATAATATCTGAATTATTAAGTGCATTAAATTGTAACAAAGTAGAAAGTAATCAATTAACATTTTTATTTTTAGGTGATTATAATAATGCAAATAAAATAAAATGGAATGAATTATCTGATAATGAAAAATTACAATGTGCTAAAATGAAATTAAGTAAATTAAAAGGAAATAAATCTCCTCTTTGTAAGGACTTAAAAGAAAATCAAGAAGTTATATTTATATTAAGTGAATATGGAACTACAGGTGCAGAAATAAACAGATTTAATTTAATATGGTAATATAAAAAGAGAGGAATATAAAACCTCTCTTTTTATATTATTTTTCTACCATTCCCAATTATAGCAGTATGAATTTTCCCATTTGTAAGTGAACTTGGGACAGTGCCTATAGGTGTTAAAATTAATTTAGAAAAATAATTTATACCTCCAATATCTTCTTTTTCAAACTTGCCATGAAAATAAATTGGTTGACCATTTAATTCACTTGAATCATCTGAAGTTACAAATGGCATACCACAAACAGTACAGTCTAAATATTTATAAATTAAATCAACTTCAATACCAATAGAAGAATAATCGGTATTTATATACTCTTGATACTCTTTAATAACAAAAGAAGATACAGGAAAAGAAAATGGGCCAGATTGAAAAATACCAGGATATTTACCAAATTTAGGTTTAAGCATCATCTGATCAATATAAATATCATTAGCAGATACATTTTCATATTTAACATAGAAATATCCCGTATTTAACTCACTTAAAAAATAGAATGATTTACTGCTTCCTATGTCCCAATCTGATACACCTTGATAAATTATAGATGTATCAGATACTTCTTCTTCACCAGAATCATCTACAATTGTTAATGGAGTGTTATTTGAAAATTTCATTATAGATATCTTTAGTGAGTTAGAACCAACTACTCCTCCTTTAAATTTGAATGAAAAGCGAGTAGGTCTATTACCCCACCAATCAGTATTTGCAAGACCACTTTCTGTAATATCTTCATTTATTTGCCAAATCGATTCTCCAGGTCTGATATTTATGGAAACAGTATTGTCGTACGCACTCTCGAATGAAACGATTCCTCCTGAATGATAAAGTGGTCTAAGTGTTACAAGATCATAATTTTCACCACCAGAATTACTATATTTATTCGGGTAGTCACAATCAATATGACCAGACGTTATGCCATATGGAGTCACAGATGGAATGTTGTTAGATGCAATAGCTATAAGTGAACCCTTTTGATTTATCTCCGTCCAAACTTTACCTAATTCATCCTTAATACTCATCCCATTAATATTTAAATTATCAGCATATATTGTACCATTTTTTGTAGTAAAACTAGAAAAATCAATAATATTTTTACTAGGATCACTATTTATCTCTAATAATATCCCACCATTATCATTAACTAATTTAAAGTTTTGACAAGTCAAATCAACTGCAATTAAATTTCCGTTTTCGTCAATTTTAAAAACGTCTTTCCATACAGGAACGTCTACTGTACCTGTATTTTTTTGTATCATAAATCCATTTTCAGGATCAATTAAAATCTGTGTCATTTTATTTTCTCTAAGCAAACTAAAAATCATATTGTAAATTTGCACACCAGTCTGATCAACAACAAATGTCTTAACTCCATTGCTATCAGTAGCATCGATTTGAACCTGCTGACCGCATACTAGGCGACCCATTATCAAATCTGCCACGATTTTTTCAGGTGTTATCGCAACTTTCCATGAATTACCACCATCCTGAGTAAGTGCAATAACACCATGTTGTAATACTATGTATTTTAATTTATCATTTAAATCAAAAACTCTTATTCCACGTTTATTTATTTCTACACTTTCATTAACTGACATATTTATTTCATTCTTAATATTATTTTGAAGAATATCTATTACTCTTCCTACTTCACTTTTAGTTTCAACAGTAGAATTCCAAGTATATTTATTTAAATTAACTGTAGAAGATGTGTTAATTGCACCATATATATCTTTGTAAAATTTTTCTTCTGCATTTAATATATCTTTAATGTTTGCAATAACTAGAGATATATTACCTTCCTCAAAATTATATTCTAATTCTACTATTTTTGCTTGAACATCAATATTTAAATCTTCATAAAATACTGTTACGATATCCCCAAGATTTAGCTTTTCCCAATTTTTATTCTCTTCAACAATTTCTAAAAAATTAACAATATCAATATTAATCACAGTTTTTGGTAATGATAATTCTTCAAATTTAATTAAAGCATCAGTATATAAATCTTCTACATTATCATAATTTTGATCTATCCATTCTTTTTCAATTATAAATAAACTTCTTTCCTCTATCTCTGATTCTGTGAAGTTATTTTCAATACTTATCAAATATCTTAATTCTGATATATCAATATTAATATCATCTATTGCATCATTAATAATATCTATTTCTGCATTTTTATCTTCAATTTCATCTTCTTTATTACTTATATTTATTAATATTTCTGACGTATCTTGATCATTAGATAACGCAATATCTAAACTATCTTTTAAAATTTCTAATTGTTGTTCTAATACAGTCAATGCATTATCTTTTACTGTATATAATTCTTGCTGAGTTTTTAATTGTTCTAATAAACTATCAAATTCACCTTTTTTTGAAGCAATTAAATTCTGGTAAGAAATTATACTTTCGCATAATAAATCTGACATAAATGGACTGTGAGAGATTACATTATTATTTTCATCCTTTCTATAGCCATTCAAAAAGAATGAAAAATTTTCAATGAAGTTTATACCTGTAGGATTCACTTCATTAATACTTAATCCATCCTTACCTTCAACAATTAATCTACTAACCATTTCCTTAGCATCTTCTTCTTTGTTTATGCTTTTTAAATAATTATTATATGAAAATTTTAATCCTTTATTATATTCAAGATTTTCATATTTATAAAAACTAATTGTTCTATTTATAGTATCCCAAACAATTAATGCTTTAAAACTTTCTGCTAATTCAAAAATACAATCTAATAATGTCACACTACTAAACTCAAATGACCTGTAGGTTAATAAGAATTGACTGTCTATATGACCAATTCGCCATATACTATTATTTAAAATACCATCTGTAGAATCACCATCTAATGGAATTCTACTATCACTTATTCCTAATAAAACTTCTTGAATATTATAACTTGTGCATTTATAACCTCTTATTACCTTATCAGATAGTTCGTATCCTAAACTAAATGCTGTAATAATTTTTGCATCTACATCTTCTGCTGAACTATCTATTTTATTAATTATAAACCATTCTTCTTTATTGCCTAAAGTTACCTTAATTAATAATCTTTGTTTAATTATATCTATATTATGATTTCTAATTTTTTGATGATTAGAATCTTCTATGTACAATGGCATAGAAAAAGTTAATTCACTAATATTACCAAGTTTTTTATTTAAATTATGTTGATAAATATCTTTTAATTTAGATATAACTGTCTTATTAGGTTTTGCTAGAAAAAATTGTGGATATAATGGTTTTAAAGTTAAATCTATTTCTCCAAACAATTATTTTCACCTTCTATTCATTTTGTAGGTATTTATATTGATACTTAAATTTAATTTTACATTTACCTTTTATATTCAATGTATTTGTTTCTATATTTTCTTCATCTATTACTTCATTTACTACTAATTCCAAGTAATTATCATTAAAAGCATCATATCTATATGTTTCAGATAAATCACTTTCAATAAATTCTTTTTCACAATCTATATAAACATTTTCATCTGCAATCAATCCTGTTGCACCATTGAGTAGGGTAGTGGAGTCAAAATCAGCATTTAAACATGTAGTATTAGTAGATATAGTATTACTTGTTTCTCCATATGTTTTAGATACAAAAGTAATTTTATTATTTACTAAATCAGGTGTAGTATTTACTAATTCTCCTACTTTATTATTTATAGTGTCACTTAATACAGTTAATACACTATCTATTTCTGGATCTTCTCCATTTATAAGTGTATTATTATACCATGAAGCATTTATACAGTTAGTTGAAATAGTTGTAGAATTGCCTATGATACCAGGAATCTTAGCATATATATAAACTACTTTATAATCTTCTTGAATTACTCCATCAGCATTTACAATTTCATTTACATTATTATTTATAACATCTGTAAGCAAAGGAATAACTATTTCTGGAGTTAAACCTGTTGACACATCTACTTTAATATGTCCTTGTGTTATAATATTATTTGTATCAAATTCATAAATATAATTTCCAATTTGAACAGTTTCACCATCTGAAATATTCCCTGTAAATAATAATTCATTACTTGCAGGAACAGCATATTCAAATAAATCTACTAATATATTACCTTCTGTTATAGAATTGTTCCAATCTAATTCATAAGTATTATCATTTATTGAAAAAGTATCACCTTCTGAAACAATTCCTGTAAATGATAATATATTTCTTGCTCTTGCCATAGTTTTAAATATGGATTGTTGATTAGTGTTAGTGTTAGTTATAATAATATCTCCATTATCATCACTAATTTTTTCTATCCATATTTGAGGTTTTATATTTACATCTCCTGAATTAGTTATTTCAATATCTGTACCAATATCAGTATTTAAAGATAAATCATATATTTCTGTAGTTATAAAATCACTATAGCAATAAGGAGAATTACAACGAAAATTTAATGATAAATAACCTTGTTTTAAAGCATTGTGAATTATTTTTATATCATCTATGGGGATGGCATAATATATTCTTTTCTCTAAATTACTATCTATAAAATAAAATTCTTTATAATAATCAACATTTAACCAATTCACAATTTGTCTTATTAATGTACTATCCCAAACACTTTCAAAAGCAAAATTTAAATCAAAACTAATTGGTTGCTTTTTTATATATTGAAAGTATGGTTTTTCAGAAAATCTTGTTGTTATTTCATTTAATTCACGTTCAGATATAAAATTTTCCTCTAACATACCAGAATCAGTATTTATATTTATAATACCAAAGTCTGCTGAATTTTTACCATTAAAACTAAATGACATATAATTTTTAACTGTTATTTTAATTCACCTCACTTAAAAAGTATAAATAGGGTAGTTTAAATACTACCCTATAATTTATTACAATTACATTATTTTCTACCTAATTTACTAAGTTTATTGTCTATCTTAGTAAAGAAGTTATTTAAACTATTATTATCTTGAGTATTAACTGTAGCAATATTAATATTTATACCACCACTAATACCATTATTTGCAGTAGCAATTTTAGGTATATTAGGCATACTAATATTAGGCATAAACTTGCTGATAATATTTTGAAGGGTCGGTATGAAATTGTTCACTGCATTTTCCGATAATACACTTTCTCCATTTTCTAAAAGTGCTCTTAATTCATTGCTTTTTATTCCTTTATTAAATACATTGTCAATTAAATCTTGAATCTTATTAGGTGATTTACCTTTTACAGATACACTTCCACCTTCATGATAAACTCCACCTTTAAGATACTTATATGCTTCTTCATAATCCATTGCATGTAATTTATCGGCAATTGAGGTAGGTAGTTGCGAGTAGTAATTTTTTGCGGTATTAGTTGCCCATTGCATCTTAGTAGTATCATTAGCATTTTGACCTTCTAAAAACTGGGATTTTAAGTAAACTATCTCGTTTATTATCGGACGATATTTAGAATTGTCATTTGTTTGTGAATTACTACCAGAATTTCCACTTCCAGATCCATTACCACCACTTCCAACATTCTTATTAATCAAATCAATTTTATTCTGTAAATTAGAAGTTAAAGTTTCACCTAAACCTGCACCAAAACTATCTTCATTTTCATTCACAAAATCTATGAGCCTCTGAATCTCACTTATTATATTATCAACATTACCTGATGCTAAATCCTCTTTCATATTATTAAATTTAATCTCATTAGCAATCATATCTTGATAATATCTTTCAGTTGTTTTCTTTTGCTTATCTAAATTCTTCTTAGTTGAATCATATTTATCATTTTCTAATTCTTTTTTTGCATCATTTTCTTCTTTGTAATCATCTAAAAGGCTATTTAAACTATCTTTCCTGAGTTCATTTTCTCTATCCTTCTGCATTTCTGCAATCTCGTCATCTTTTTCTAGTAATTCTTTTGTTAAATCATTAACTTTAGATTTTGCTTCAGCAGAAGTATCCATACCTAATATATTAATCTTATTCTGTATATCTTGTCTTTCTTTTTGTGCTTTTGCTAAATCTGTTTCATAATTCTCTTTATCTGCTAATTTATCAATTAAATTAATTTTATCATTAACAGATTTTTCATACTCATCCATCTCATCTTCTAAATTCTTAATTATCTTATCGTGTCTTTCTTCTTCCTTTTCAATCTGTGCATCAATAGCATCTAAAGCAATATCTTTTTCTTTCTCATAAACTTCCTTCATTAAATCAATAGTATCATCTGTAATATCTTTTATGAATTCTTTCTTCTTCTGTACAGCATCTAATTCTGCTTTTATTACTTCTGATAACATATTTGATAATTCATCGTAAGTTGCAGTACCTTTTTCTGCTAATGCTAAATCAGCTTCAATTGCTTTATGTTTATCTCTTAATGCAGATATTAATTCTTTATTTACATTAATTTGTTGTTGAGTATTGTCTACATATTGTTGCGAACCTTCATCATATAAAGATTGAACAGTTTGAAGCATTGATAATCTATCTGTGATTTGTTGAATTGGGATATCTAATTCTTCATATTTTGATTTGAGGATGTCTAGATTTTTTGTGTCTAATTCACCTATATTACTCATATAAGTATTAGAATTAGGTTGTAATTGTTTACGATATTCCTCTGCTTGTTGCTCAGTTAATTTACCAGATGCTATTTGTTCACGAATAAATTCATTAGCTTGATGTAATACATTATTTTTCTGTTTTATTATATCTATCTCTAATTGAATAGAATCTCTATATGCCTGAGATGACTTAGAATATTTAGATGCAGTATTATTTAAGAATTGTTGCTTATTATCTAATTCTGTTAATTGACTAGTAAATTCAGATAAAGTATTTGCCATCATTTTATCTGAACCTTCATAAATATCCTTCTGAATCTTATACCATTCAGTTGAATTTTTAGCATATTGTTTAGCAGATTGATTCTTTTGTTCATCTGTTAATTGTGTGGTTTTTGATAAATTCGTTAATGCTAAGTTTTCATCATGAATAGAATTCTGCTTATCTTTTAGAAGTTTAATTTGTTCTTCTGTTTCTTTACGATATTCAGCAGAAGAGGGGATAAGTGTTTCTTGTATTGCTTTTGATTTTTCTATTAATGCATCTATTTTTTCTTGCTCTACTGTGTATTTTGAGATTAAGTTGGTTACTGGATTTGTGTCTTTGTCTAAATCATTTTTAGTTAAATCAGAAATAGAAGAATTTAAAGTATCATCAATTGCTGCCATATCATTATATTTTTGTTTTAAATTAGCTAATTCTACTTCATATTTCTTTTTTAAATTTGATAATTTAGTAGAAGGTGTATTCATTTCTGCCATTAAAACATTTAAAGAACTGCTATATGGAGTATCCTTACCTTCTATTTTATTCATGAAATGTTCATTTTGTTTTTTGACAATATTATTTGGATCTGCTTTTACAATATTAGCATTTTCTAATGCAACAATTTCTTTTTCAATATTTTGAATAATTCCCAAACTAGTAGTAATTTGGTCTTGTAATCTTGCTCTATTATTTATTATTTGTTTCCTTGTTGATTTTTCATTTTCATCTGCTATATTTTTCTGTGCGTTTGCTTCATCTTTTATTTTAGATATAACTTCATCTGATATAATTATAACATCGTCTTTTATTTGTATTAAATCAGGATAAGTTTGAGTTAATATTGCTGTTATATCATTTAGTTTTTTTTGTTCTTCTACTGTTAAATTAGATTTTTTACTTAATTCCTCATAAGTATTAATTAGTTTAATATTGTTATCTGCAACTTTTGTTTGATTATTTGCTTGATCAATTAATGTTTTTTGATACTCTGTAGAATTAACTTTTGCATTACCTAAAGTTCCTGATAATGTTTTTTGAGTTTCATCTATTGCTTTAAATACTTGATCTAGTGTAGTATATTGATTAATATTTATTCCCATTTGTACTGCCAAATCTTTTAATTCTTTTGGCAAATCTTTTACCATTGATAATTGAAATCCATACGGCCCCGATCTATGTAATTCATCTATTTCTGTAAGTTTATTTTTTAATTCGTCTAATTTTTTAATTGTTGCATCAATGTCATTAACATCTTGTAATTTTGGATTGCCTATTTTATTTGATCTTTCAAATATTTCATCTAGTTTTTGCTTAGTTTCTTCATAAGTTTTATTTAATTGATCTTGTTCTTCTCTTAGTTGTTTCATATGACCTAACATCATAGGAATTAATGTTAAAGCAGTTAATATCCATGTTAAAGGATTTTTTAACATTGCTTTAGATAGAGCAATTAAACTCGTTGTTGTAGTTTTAATAGCTGTACTTAACATTGAATATGATATTGTTAATCTATGATTTAATGGTATTGCTGTAGACACAAGACCATTTCTTAAAATCCAATCTCTATATTCTGTTTTTATTGATGGAATTAATTTAAATAAAATTACACTTCCAAGAAGGATACTAGAATTTATTAACATTCCATTCATTTTAGTCATTTCTGTTAATCCATTAACATATTGAGATGTAGTACTTAAAACAGAACTCATTGCTTGTCTTACGCCTGATTCTCCCATTGTATATGCAAGTTCTTGAAATGCTGCTTTATTACGATTAATTTGACTTTCTAATGAATGTAAATGTTTGTAGTTTTCTTCAATAGCAGAACCTAATGAAGTTTGAGAAGTTGCAGTAGCATCTGTAACAATATTCCAATTATCAAATAATGCCATTAGTCTTGTTATGTGATGACGACCAGCCAGTGCTTCTACTGTAGTAGTTTTTTCTGCTCTTGTCATGGCATCCCATTTGGTTGCTACAGATTGATAAATAGTATTTAATGGCATAAGATTACCTGTAACATCTTTTACAGCAATTCCTAGTGAAACTAATTGTTCTTGTGTTTTATCCATATTTATTCTAGAGAAAACTGTTTTCAACATATTTCCAATTTGATTTCCAGATTCCCTAGTTGCGGTTTGTATAGCTGTGGTATATCCAATTAAATCATCAATATTTGCTCCATATTGTTGTGCAGCTTCTCCAGCTTTGTTTATTGATTGCGCTAGACCAATTGAAGTTACCGCGAAGTTGTTGTCCACTTCGTTTAATTTGTCGATAATTGTCGAACTTTTCTCTGCTTCAATGTTAAATTGTGCCAATGCTCCAGTTAAATATGATGCCATCTCACTTGTAGATAATCCAGTTACATTAGCACCTAACATAGCAGTTCTTGCTAATTCTACTGCTTGCATTGCTTCAAAACCTTGCTTTGCAAACTCAATTTCAGCATCTAATGCTTCTGTTAATGATTTTGCCATCATATTAGCAGATTCAGCAGTATCACGCATTAATTTAACCCAATCAGTAGAATTGTCTAATACTTTACTTAATTCTGTCAATTTAGTATCAACACTTATAATCTCTTTACCTATCTGCTGTAAACTATTGGCAACTCCGTAAAATATTCCCGTAGCTCCTGCCCAAAGTCCGATCTTCTCGAAGGCAGTCTTAAATGCAGATCCTAAATCCCATGTTCTCCTCATTAAATCTCTCATGGATTCACTAAATTTATATGTTTCACCATTTAATTTGTTAACATAGGCAGTTACACTAGTTATTTTAGAACCTTCACGTAATCTTTGTGTTACCTTTATGTATTTCTCTGTTTCCTGTATATTAGCTTCTAATAATTTCTTACCTTGAATGATAGATTGGTTATAATAATTCTGAGCGTTTGTAGCACCTTGAACAGCATTAGTCATTTTAGGATATTGCTCAAAATTAAATCCTCTAGAATCTTTACTAGCAATTCTAGTTAAATCGTATACTCTTTTAATTGCATTTTCTAATCTCTGCAATCTTTCTATATCTTTATCTGAAACTACTTGACCAGATATATTCTTTTTTTGCATTTCACTTATTAATGTTTTATATCTTGCTAATGCTTTCTCTAAAGGTGCAAGTTGTTCTGGTGATAAGTTATTTAATTTAACACCTATATTCAAAGCATTTTGAGATTTAGTATTGAGTTGTTTAGATATTTTATCTTGTTGTGTTGCAAGATTATTTAATGCTTGTGCATCTTTAGTTATCAATGATATTTCATTATTTAACCATGTTTGTGTTTCTTTATCTAATAAATTAGTCATTGATAAATTCTGTTTAATTATATTTAATCTTTCTAATAACTGAGGATTATCATTAATGTATTTTCCTAAATTACCACTTTCTAAATTTTTAAGATTACTACCTGTTGTTAATTGATACATTTTTGCTTTATCTAAGTCAGATAATTGCTTATATGATTTACCTGCTTCTTGACCTAATTTAGCAATTTGTGAACGAATATTCTCTAAACTAGTTTTATCTAAATTATCAAGAGAATTTATCATATTTTTAACAGTTTGTAATTCTACAGGATTAATAAATTGTCCAGTTTTACCATTAGACATTTTATTTAAACCTGAATTGAATTTATCTTTTTGAGAGTATAGATCATTAACTAATTTTATATCTCTTTTTACTTCTGTTTCAAAACTATTTAATATTCTAAAAGTTTCTTGAGGAATTATTTCTCCTCTTTTTACTCTTAAATCTAAATTATCTAGGTATTTTTTAAAATCTTCAACTTTCTTTTTAACTTGATCTAATCCTGTTGTGTTTACAGGTAGTAATTTAAGTTGTGCCGACATTCCTTCTTGTGATATAAATTTTGGTGCTATTTTATTTTGTTGTGCTTGATATACAGATTCATTCCTTTTAGCAATAGATTGAGTCTGCATATAATATCTAACTCTATCTTCAGTTTCTTTTCTTAATTGTTTTACATTATCTTGTGCTAATTTTTGTCTTTCTTTTTGCTCTTGTTGTAATAATTTAACTCTATCTTGAATTTCTTTTTGTCTTGCTTTCTGTGCATCTAAATCAGCACGTTCCCTAAGTTTCACACCACGTAAATACTCAGAGTTTTCTTGGTCTATTAATTTAATACTTGTTTGATGTGCCTTTAATTTTTGTTCTGCTGTTTGTCTTAGAGATTTAATGTAATTTTGCTCATTATTTTCTCTTTGACTTTGTTCTTGTTGCATTTTTTTGACGGAATCTTGAATTTGTTTTTGTTTTAATTTTTGTGCATCTTGTTCTAATTTCTCACGAAGTCTTATTCCACGTAAAAATTCCTTATTTTCTGCATCAAAATCTTTACCTTGTATTTTATTACTATTAACGTATCCTTTTAATTTTTCTTCTTTTTCTTTTCTTAATAATTTAATACTATCTTGCAATGATTTTTCTTTATCTTTTTGTTCTTGTTTTAATTGTTTAACTCTTATACTTGCTTCTTTATAAAAATCTTTAGATTCTTTTGCTAATATTTTTTGTTGTGTTAAATGTGCATCAAGTTTTTGTTTTGCAGTTTGTCTTAATAATTTTATATAATCATTTTCATTTTTGATTCTTTCCTTTTGTTCTCGTTGAAGTTGCTTAACTGCTTCATTTATATTTTTTTGTTTTAATTTTTGTGCATCTGTTTCTGCTTTCTGTTGTACCTTATAATATTTTTGATGATAATCATTTGATTCTTTTGCTAACTTAGCAGATTCCCTTGCTAATTTCATTTGTTCTTTTAAAAGTTCATTATTTTTAGAAGCATCTGTTCTGTAAGAATTAAGATTTCCTGAACCAGAAGTAACAGTAGTTTTAACTCCAGTTTGAGAATTTAAATATGTTTCATATTTTTTTATTACTTCTCCAGAATTATCTTTTAATTTAACAGTTCTAATTAATTTATCATATTTGGTAATTAATTTATCAACTGCTTCTGCTTCTTTATTGATATTGTTTATATTTTGTGTAGGAGTAGAAGTGGGAGTTTCGTTAACTGGTGATTTTTTATTTTGATTATTATTTTGATTATTATTTTGATTATTATTTTGATTATTATTTTGATTATTGATATTACCTTTTAAATTAACACTTGCTTCGATTCTTGCAGATAATAATTTATTTATTCTTTGAACTATATCTGATATATTTTTAGTAGAAGGCATTTTTATAATTGGTGTGATTATAAGTTTTTCGTTTATGTTTTTGATTAGTGTATTTATTTCTGTGGTCAAGTTAGTTTTGGATTTATTTTCCAATAAAATCTTAATTAGAATTGAGAGATCGTTGTTTGGCATTTTACCAACTCCTTTATATTAAAAATAAAAAAGAGTTGGCATTTTACCAACTCTTAAACTATTAATGTTTTATGAAATTAACTTATGAAATTCTCCATTATTATATCTTTGTTTAAATTCTTCAAATTGCTTTTCATTATTATTCTTATAACCATACAAATTATGAAATAATATATGTATATTTTGCTTTAAACAAACTCCTAAAGGATGTCTATAATGAATTTCTAAACATTTATCACTTAATAATAAAAGTTCATCTTGCGAGTAATGACTAATATTACTCTTTAATTCTAAATTAGTTTCTAATAAGGTATCTTTAATAATTGATTCAAAACTATATAAATGATGTATATCATTAAATCTATCTCCGCTTAATACACATTTATAATTGCAATTAATAATGCTATCATTCTTCCATTGTAATAAACTTCGTCTTAAAAATTCATATAATTGAGTAATGCCACCTTGCCAATTAGGATTATTTTCTCCTTTAAATTTAATCATTTGAGATATTTGGCTACATTTAGAAGAACAAAATTTATCATTACCATTATTAACTCTATTTGTGTCAACATAAAATTCTTTTTTGCAACTATCTAATTGACAAATTCTATTATATTTAGGTGTTTGCTCTGTTTTTATTTCTCCATAATATTTAGCATTGCATTTACTAGAACAAAAATGCAATTCATCATCAAAAAATTGATGTGATTTAATACTCATATCTTTATTACAATATGTACAGGTTTCTTTAAAATTTATACTTGCACTACCAGCAATTTTTAAATTGTTTTTTAATAAAATAGCTACATCATATAATGTTTTATTGTTGAGATAATATACTATGTCATCAATAAATTTAACTTTATTATTTAAAATATTATCTAATATAATAATATATTCATCTTTAGACCAATTATCTTCTATTATTATAATATTTTTATGTCTCCTGAAATAATCACATACTTTACAAGTTAAATAACTATAAGTACCATTTTTTCTTTTTTGTACAGTAAATTCTTCTATATGTTTAATTTCACCACATTTGTTACATTTAGCATATCCTTGTGATATACCATAACTAGAATTTTCATGTATATCTTTACACTCCTTACTACAAAATAAAAATTTACTTCTTTCAAATTGAGATAGTGTTCTCTCAGATTCTTCACCACAAACTGTACATTTAAATTTAACTCTTATAATCTTTTTCTTAATATTTAACATCTTAACAATTTCAATTATTTTTTCTAATGATAAATTTAATATATCTTGCAATTCATTTAATGAATCTATTTTCTGATTTAATATTGAATCTAGAATAATATCTAATATATTTTCTGTTAGTATATCATCATAAATTATATTCCTATTCTCTTTATACAAGCAAACTTTACATTTAGAATTATAAATATAAGTGCCATCATTTTTCTTAATAGAAGTATGATTAAATTCATTAACTGGTTTTTCTTCACCGCAAACTTTACATACTTTTGTCTTTACATCACTCATAAACATTACCTCCTACTATATATTATTATATTTATATTTTGTTAACTTAAAAAATAAAACACTAATAAAACACAATCAATCTCCTACAAATAAAAAACAAATGGGAAGGAGGTAGGAGTTCTCCTTATCAGTTGATTGGCCTATCAACCTATCCCTAAATAAATTAAAAATACAAATAAACTAAAATACAAAATAAATACAAAAATAAAAAAGAATCTACATTTTAATAGATTCTTTAAAATATTACAAATCAAAAAATCAATTCTATTTAATTGTCTAGTTAATTTAAAAAATATTATATAGGGGATTCACTCGTAATCCCCTAATTGAATAATATTACAACTATCTCACTCGTAGATAGTATTTTTGTTAACTATATTATTTATTATTTTATTGTTTATATTCCTCTATTAATGTTATTATACAATACATGAAATATAATGTCAAGATAAATTATGAATAAATTTATATTTATAATGTGTTGAAATTTATTAAAATTCATAAATATCTAACTATATCTAACTATATCCAATAATTATATCTATAAACAATTAAAATCCATCAAATAATCACAAATCTCCAAATTTACGATTTTACAAACCCTTATAAATAGTACGTTTACAGCACCTCAAAAATTGAAAAATCATGATGAAATGAGGATTTTATAACAATATTATTTTAATTAAATTTCATATTTATCTTTTGCTTCTTGCATTTTCTTCTTATCTTGTCTGAGGTAATGCTTTTTTGTTACGTCCAATCCACTGTGATTCAATAATTCACTTATTTGCTCGATTGGCATTCCTGATAATTTTAATAACTGACTTTGTGAATGGCGAAAGTCATGGCTGTGCAAAAATGGAACACCTATCAATTCGCCAACTCTTTTTGTCCATTGTTGACAAGTCCCTTTTACTGCTTTATTGTATTTTTTATTATAACGAGTAATAAATACCCAACCTTCATCATCAATATTATTTTCTTCTCTATATTTCTTTAATTTAAGCAATAATTCTTTTACTTCATGAGAAAAATAAAGTGTTACTATTTTTGCTTCTTTTTCTAAAACATCATTAACTGTTCTTTGCTCAAAATCAATTTGTTCCCATTTAGTATTAGAAACTGCATTAACTCTCCCCATAGTAGATAAAGAGAAAAGAGCATAGACTTCTAATTGCAAATCACCATTATCTTTCAATTTTTGTTTCATTAAATCTACTTGTTCTTTTGTTAAAAAAGTTTGAATAAGTACATCAGTGTCTTTCTTAGGTCTTTCTAAAAATTCTAATGGATTTTCCTTTATAATTTTCTTACGTCTTAAAAACTTATAAAAAGCAGAGATAGAGGATATTCTACGTTTTATTCTTCTAGAATTGTTGCCATTTATTTTACAATAATAAATAAATTCAACAATATCATCTTCTTCTAATTCAGTAATGCATTGATTGTCTTGATTATCATAGATAAAAATAAACCAGTGGGAGATATCATTTTCGTAACCTGATATGGTTTTTTCACTTAATTCACGAATAGTCATATCAATTTTATACTTATCATACAGTTTTTTAGTTTCTTTATTAACATTTTTAAGTTTTTCAGGATCATAAAACTTAATTTTTTTACTCATTATTGCCAAATTAAGACACATCCTTATTTATTATTTTTTATATTTTTGCAATCTATTTAAATATAGAATCTAAATATTCATCATTTAAATCTGAAGGAAATAATATGTAATAATTTAAATTATTTTCTTTTAACATTGATTCTTTATTACTTAATTTATTTCTATAATTTTCTCTTGTTTTATTATTTATAGGTGTATTATTAAAATAGTTATTTTTATAATCTCTTAACATTCCTGCAATTTCTATATAAATTATATTATCATTAAAATTTATAATGTAGTCACAATCATATCCACATCTAGAATTTTTAATAAATGTTGCATACCTAACATTCCTAAAATAGTTTTTATTAAATATAAATCCTTTATTTCTTATATAATTGCTAAAGAAAAATTCATACTGTGATTTTACTAATTCTTCATCATTGTATAAATGATTATATCCTTCTCCTGCATCTATTAAATTAAAACCAATACTTTCAATAAAACTTCTTAAACTTGAATTATCATGTTGTAGATATTTAGAACATGATTGATATGATGATATATCAGATAATAAATTCCAATCATCTTGTTTAATTGTTATTCTATTTTCACTAGATAAAACATATGCACATAATTTAACAATATCTCTTTTAATACTAAAAATAGAATTATCTATAATTTTTATACTGTCATTAGTTAATGGTAAATTAAGTTCTTTTTTCATATTAAGAAAATTTCCCCAATATTTTGTAACCACACCTTCACCTATAGAATTATTATTTATACCTTTTAAGTCTTTCTTTTTTAATGGTCTATCTAAAGAATTTTGTATTTCTAGAATATAATTAATAACACTTTCTTTACTTAATTCATATCTTGGTATCATACCAATCTCATATTCTATAAATGCATTATAATTAATTACTTTATAATTATTAGAATGTTTAACAAACCATCTAGAACTAGGTAAATTATAATTTTTTAATTCAACGTGTTTTATAGGTCTTCCTAATTCTTTTGATATGTTTTTAAATAAATCAATATAATTATTATATTCATTAATTGTTGGATTTTTTATTCCTATTTTTCTACCCATCCAAAAACATCTCCTTTAATATTTTGTTTTCCTTATTTTGTTTCCTTAATCTCTCCTTATAAAAAGAGTGATAAAACAGTCAATAGTTAAGGATTGCTATTTTTCGAGGTGCACATCTCTAGACTGTTTTATATCATCACACAAAAATAACCACCACAAATAAATGTGATAGTCATTGTTCTGTAATAAATTATGTAATAAATTGTGTAACAAATAAAATAAAAAGAGAGCAGGGAATAATCCCAAACTCTCTAATTAATTATATTGCTATTTAATTGTTAAATTAATTAACTTATAAATACACTAATCTACTAACTGTACATATTTTAGGCATCTAGCACATACCTAACATCCAATCAAATATATCAAATTTTAGTTATTTACCACTTTCCAGCCATGAGGTAAATCTATGGGCAAGTACAATCATCCCAAACCTTATATCATGGATTTTATAAAACTTTCTGATTTAATCTTTACTATTTAACCTTTAAACTATAGTTAAACTTTTAATTTTAATATTTAAGATTTTAACTTTGAGATTTAAACTTTACAGAAGATTTACTATTTTTATATGTAGATAATGTGTGCAATTATGGCAAATTCCACATTGCACACTATATCTAATAATTTTGTATTCTTCTTTTTAAATTTAAATCATTTAGTGTATGTTTTCTTTTTATTTTTACATTAGTCTAAACATACTAAAAAGACTGATGAATTGTAGTCAAAGATTTTCAGAAAGCAATAAATAACTTAAATTATATTGTCAAACTAAATTTTAATACTCAATAGTTATTTCAGTCAATGAATTACTCACCGATAAACAACTATCAATTTCTGCATCAAATTCAGCAATTTCCTTCTCTAAACTGTCAATTTTTTCCCTAACTTTAATAGGATCAATTAATTCAAAAGTATTATTAACAATGAATTGTTTTCTAACATTTTCAATTTCATCATTATTAACTTTATCCTTACTTCCATATAATCCAATCACATAATTCTCTGCTTTTTGTTGTAATGTTTCACCATTTTCTTTTTCAGTAACACTAATTGCTTCAACATACTGTCTATTTAATTGGTTCAATAATTCCTTCTTATATTGCATACCTGTATTTTTCATTTCAATTGCTTCAGCAACAGTAAATTCATCATTACCTACTTTTACTACAGTTTTTGCATTGGATAAAACTACATTGCGTTTAATAGCATTTCTACGCTTGATTAAGTCATTAGATTTATCCCAATTACCTTGAATCTGCTTTCTAAACTCTTCTACTGATACACCATTAATTTTTTCATTAGAGTGTTTATTTGCTTTAATAAATGTAGAGGAAGAGATAGAGTTATTAATTCTATCACCTATAATCTTCAATTCAGCTAATGCCTTGTGAATTGTCATTTTTTCTGTAGTCATGTTTGTAATCTCCTTTTAATTTTAAATTTTAAATTTTGATTTGTTAATTATATAGTGAAGATAGTAATAATATATCTTCACTATATAAAATTTTTCATTGAGAGTGAGCAAAGACTCTCGACATTTGTGATATTATTTAATTGTTAAGTTATGAAATTGTTATTGTTATCTACTATGTTCTATGTAGATGATATAATAGGTGTATTACCTATGTATTGATTAACTTTTCTAACCCCATTCATCTTCATCTTTATTTTTATTTTTCATCTTCTTTATTCATCATCCTCAACTTTTTCATCTGTACCTTCAACATAAATCCCTTTAACCTTATCATCAAATCTCTTGCCAGGATCAAAAATCACCTTAAAACTATCCTTAGTCTCAAATTCATAATTAGGTTTATCTTTAAACTTGGTTACACCTTTCCTACCTTTAACAAATTTCTTCTCATAATTTCCGTGACCCACAAACTTAGCAAGACCATGTTCTACTACAATATCTTCCATTAATTCTAAAAATGTTTCACCATAAAATTTTGCATACTTATTACTGATTTTTTTTGATTTTTCAACCTTGTCTGCTTCAAATACTTCTTTCTTTTCGTTCAATACTTCTGCGTAGATGTTCATAATTTCTTTCATGTTCATAAATCATTTCTCCTTTTAATATTAATTTATTTTTTATTCCTTAGATTCTTTTTCTAAGGTTAATGTTAGTATACTATTATATTTACATTGTGTCAATAGGAAATTGAAAATATTTTTTATAAAGTTGAGATTTATTTTTTGTTATTTAATAGTAGGGAAGAGGATTATTTGACATTCAATCCCTGTCTTAACAAACCACGTTTTAGTGCTTCTTTTGCTTTGCCTTTTTCTAATTCTTTTGCTGTTTCTTCAACAAACATTCTAGCACCTATCCTATCATCAAGTTCTTGAGTGTAGTATCCTTTTCCAGATTCTATAATGGGAGTAACTAATCTTCCTGTTTCTTCATCACGTCTAATATTTTCTACTTTCAAAGTATTATTACCAATCAATGTAGTTTCTATATTATCTCTATCAAGCAGACCTCCATCATCGAATTGGCGATTGTAATGAGTTGGTTCATATGCATTGTAAACTTTTTCCACTGTTGCTATTTGCATTACTGTTTTTGACTCTTGAGACACTTCCTTTTTCATTGCAGAAGGAACATATGTATTTTGTATCTTATTAATAATTGCATTTAATTGCTGTTGTAAACTTGCCAATAATATTTCACCTACCTTTAATAATAAAAAAGTATTGCATTATAATGATAAATATGTTATAATTATATTAACAATCTAAAATAAAAACACGTTGAAAACTGAACACAATAGGTTTATTATATAGAGTACCGAAGGTACGACTACTTCTTATCTTGATTTTAGTAGTAATCTTAGTAATAGTAATAGTAATAGTATAATTATATTAATAATCTAAATAATATTGGTACAATAATCTCTATATTTTGTTACTTCTCTATAATCATAATCAGTTAATATTATTTTTAATTCTTTGTTAGTAAACATATTACATAAACAAGAATTAAAACATTCAATACAATTTTTATCACACACATTAAATAGTTTTATCATTATTTTTAATTTCATTTTCTAAATTTGAACACAAGAGGTTAATATTATATCTATTTGTTTCCGAGATAGGTTTGTTTTTCTTTGCATTAAATTTTGGTAATTCTTCATCTCTTATTACATTAATTAATTTTAATTCTTCTAACTCTTTAATAATTTTTATTAATGTTGTTCTAGATTTAATTCCTGTTACTTGTGTCATTTGAGCATAAGACATATAAAACATACCATTTTTAGTAGCATACCTTTTACTATGTATAAGTAACGAATATAAAACCAATCTATTGTTCTTACCTTTTATTTTTATAATCTCTGTAATCTCTGTAATTTCTTCCATACTTATATTAATATCTATATTTTTAACTACAAAACTGCAATTGTTACTATAGACATATTCTATAATTTCATTAATGTCTGAAATTACTGCTTCCCATTTGGTTGTGTATGTAGTTTTATCTTGTTGTTCCATCCATTGAATAATATATTCTTTTGCAATATCTTTTGAGAATCCTACATGTTTATAATACTTAATAATATTGAATAATGCATTATGTCTTGAACCTGTAATTTGCAATCCATTATGTATTAAGTCTAAAACTTTATCAATAGTAAATTTCTCATCAATATTATTTTTATATTCTGGTAACGATTTATGTTTTTCTTTAATTTCTTCAATATCGTATTGTTGTTTGGGAGTAATAGGAATATCATTTTCTTTTTCTAATATTCCTAATAATATTTCTTTTGGCATTTGCTCAATAGATAAAATATACTCATACTTTTTAATAGGTTTTAAACTTTTACTATAATCACAAAACCAACAAATATTATTAGTTTTTAAATTTACACCTAAAGGTAATTTCAATCCAAATACACTGTTTGTTTTTGTAATACATGGTCTTAATTCTATATCACCATGTTTTTTGAGGTCAGTTAAATCAAATTCATTTAAAACTATATTATATAACTTTTCTATATCTGTATTATAAACTGGTTTATCAAAGAAAATTTCTACATGATAACCTTTTGAACCACTTAAACTAATATGAATATATTTACCTGATACACCTAAATTTTGTAAAGAATCAACTATTTTATAAACTGCCCATTTACAATAATTTTCGTCTTTTATATCAACGTCAAAACAAATAAAGGAAGTAATTATACTCCCTGAAAATATTCCAATAGTTTTCTTTTGTCTTAAATGTTCTAATATAATAGAATCTTTTAAAGTATATTTATTTTCTGTCCATTTTATTTTATTTGTTTCTTTATCATTATATTGTTCTATAAATCTTTTTCTGTATGTAATATAAAGTTTATTAATTGCTTGTGCAATTTTAATTCCATCTTTAATATAAATATTATTATTTGCTTCTTTTCCCACTCATATATCACGATTCCTTTCTCATATCAATATTTCATATCTTATATCATTTAAATCTATTTATTTATTTTTATTACACCATTCCGTAAATGCTTTTTCAACTTCATCTGTATTTTTAAATTTAACATAAATATCACCTTTACTACCTCTATCAACTTTGACAGGTACAATACCTTTGGAAAAATAAAATTCTGATTGATACTGATTATAAATAAAAACAAATTCCTTTTTTTGCTTGTTTTGCGTAATCATATTCAAATCTCCTTTATAATTTTATTCATATTACCAGTTAATTAACTTATGCGTTTATAGGATTTCAAAGCAAATTTCAATTCTGGACATTCTTTAAATTTCCAGAAAGTATATTTGTCTTTTGTTATTCCTAAACCCACATATCTAATTTTACAAGTTTCAGTAAGATGTTTCATAAGTCTAACACTAGTACATATCATATGTTCCATATCTAATGCTTTTAATTCATCTAATGTTAAATGAATTCTTTTACACATAATATTTCTACCTCCTAAATTTATATTAAAATTGCTTTGAAAGATAAAATTTATTACTTAAAATTAATTTACACTTATCAGTTAGTGTGAAAGATTTTAACTTTTACGAAAACACTTCCTATTTATAAATATTTGAATAAGTAGGGAATAGAGTAATATGAGATAAAAGTTACCTCCTTTATATGATAATATTATTTTTCTTGTTATTTGTTATCTTGTTTTATTGTTCCCTATTAATCATTATTATACACTTATATAAAACAAAAGTCAACACAATTATATTTATATTCTGTAAAAATTAAAAATAAAGAATCAACACATAATCATATTAACTGTATATAGGAAATGCGGTATAAATGTACTTTTTGTATTTATTATTAATTTCATAATTAAATAGAGTAGGAGAAATATGATAGCGAACAAAATATAAAGTAAGTGGTATACATATTTAACCAAACTCTATTAATTATATTTATTTATCAATTATATTTACAATTTCAAACATTTAAAACAACCTGCTAATTAAATATACTTTAGCAGAATTTTTTATTTAATTAATATTTTAGTCTTTTTACAATTTAATTATAAAGAAATCTATACTACAATATTTCTTGTATTATTAATTGTGAAATATAAATGAGTACCATCAAATTCTAATAATCCGTTTTGAGGGATACTATATAATGCAGATGCTCTAAATTTTATATTTTAAATATATTTCCAAACCATTTTTTCACCAGTAATAGGATAAATTCCTGCTGATTTTTGTCTTCCTCTACAACACGCATAAATATTATTTGCATTAATATTATATTTTTCTCCACCAATTTTACCACTATTAAATATTTCATTAGTATTAATACATAATATTTTTTTACAATTATTTTGTTGCATTAAAATTAATTTTTTATTAGATTCTTCTTCTTTATTATAATTACATAAATTTAAATTAACACCTCTTTTTATATATTTTAAAATTGTATGTCTATCCAATTTTAATTCTTTTGCTATTTTTTGCATATTATGTATTCCACTATTCCATAAATCACAAACTATCTTGACTAAAGAAGTACAAGCGTATTCCTCACATTTTTGCCAATTAATATTTGATAAATCAAATAAATTATTTAATACACTATTTATAATACTATTTTTTATCCATTCTAATTCTGATTTTCTACAATCAATAACTATATAATTAATAATATTATTATTTAATGCTAAATTTTTCTTTAATCTATCATTCTCTTGTTCTTCTTCTAATGTTTTACCTTTTTTTGTTGAATAAAAAGACTTATTATAATGTTGATCTCCATGTGTTTCAATAATTCCATTAATCAATGGAATATAGAAATCATATTTATATTTATTACACCAATTAAAATTTGACTTATTTAATTGTACTATAAAATCTAATCCTAATTGTTCTAATACGTTAAACATTATTTTTTCTGGATACGGAATTCCATCTGAGCATTTAGGACATCCAAAACCTTGACTAATCAATGTACTTATACTTATCTTCTTTTCATATCCACATATAGGACATTTCATAGAAAGTTTTTTATTTGAACCGTGAGTATATTTATTTATATCATCTATATTTATAAAATATTCTATTAATTTTGGATGAGTTATTGCTATAGTATTACATTGTTTACAATTAATACTGCTTAATCCACCAGTGAAACTATAAATATTTTTTAATTCACTCTTATGCTCTGGATAGTCTAAACATTTAAACCAATAACCTTTGTTATTAAATCCATGTGAAGCATAACTAATATTATTAGGATTTAATATTTCTCTATTTCTTATATTCAATTTGTAATCCCATCTTAACATTATATTATCTGCTTCATCTTTAGGTAAATTCTCATAACACCAATCATAAAAAGAAATACTATTTTCAAATTTAGTTTTTCTTATTTTTTCTTTACCATATAATTCATTGGCACATTTTATACAATAATATTTACCATCTTCTTTGACACATCTTTTGTAATTATACCATTTTATATTTACTAATTTTTTACCACAATGGTCACACTTAATATTTACAGAAACATCACTATTATTAGGTAAATCTTCTACCTTAACTAATAATTTTGTATTTTTAGGAACAACTAATCTGTAATGATCATCTTTTACTCTTGGTATTTCATAATTTAAATTTTCATAGTGTTTTATATTACTGCCAATTAATCCTACTTCAACCTCTTTTGTTATTAACCCCATAATATCAATCACTTTCCTTTTAATCATTTTTGGGCATAAAAAATCCCCAGAGCATTAAATAACTCTGAGGTTTTTGTATATTTATATGTACTTATACCATTTATTTCTTTTACAAATGTATATCTAATTCCTAATTTTTCAAGATAGTCTCTTTCTAAATTCCATTGAGTAGAATATTCTTTATCGAATTTACCTTTTATTTTAGTCATTTCTTTATTTTATTATTTTAACTTAATACTACTGTTTTACGTACACCACCTATACTAAAATATAAAGAATCTCCATTAAATTCAAATGTTCCATCATTAATATTATTTGTTAATCCAGAAGCTCTTAATCTAATAGGTGCCATCATAAGAGGAATTGCTCCTAGACCACCTGATAAAGTTAATGCTCCACCTACTCCTAGTTGATTACCATAGATCAATGCCATGTATGTGAAAATTCCAACTCCGTCAAAACATGGAGAATGAGTAGTTGTTGCAACAACATCACTTAATGTACTAATTCCACTAGAATTTGTTACAAATACAGAAACTGTCCCAGTAGTCATTGTTAAAATAGCAAATGTAGTACTAGCACTATCAGATACTATAATTTGTCCTTTAATTTGATCTTGTGTGTGAACAAAATTAATATGACCTGCAATATTTAAACAAACATTATCAACATTATCTAATATCTGACAAGTTGTTTTATCTAATAATACTGTACCATATGCAGTTGATACACTAGAAAATGCTTTTGCTCCACCAGATGATGTATAAACTGTTAAAACTCCATCAGAAATAGATATTTTACTACTAGCATTAGTATTAGTATAACTAATAGCATTTGCATTATTTCCTGTAGAACTTTCAACATTACACATTAACATTTGTAAATTTTGAACACCAGTGCCTTTAAAATCAATTACTAAATCAGTATCATTTTTAAATATAATTTTTTCTGCAAATACAGTACCAGTCATATTAACAGTTACTTTTCCTTTAATATAAACAGAAAATTTAGCAGGGGATACCATATTAACACCTGCTTTTAATGTAATATCTTCTATATATGTACCTGGAAATATAAATATAGTAACTCCAGCACTTCCTTCTGTAATTGCTTTACTAACTGTTAAAAATGGTTTATTTGCACTTCCATTACCTGTATTGTCATTCCCATTCTTCCCAACATATAAATAATTAGCAGGTTCAACTTTAGAATCTTCAACTAAATTATTAAAATCAGATTTGCTTACACCAACATTTATTAAATTTACGTTATCTCCGTAACCCATTTTTATTCACCTCATTTTTTATTATTAATACCTTGAAACTATATAAGTAGTTGCACCAGATATAGTTACTTCTGTACTAGGAATTCCACCAATAGTTGATTTAAAATATTTTTCTGAAGGGACTGTAATATCTATTCCATTAACATTAAATATTCCAGTATTTATAGTATCAGTATTATATAATTCAATTGTTGAAATATTTTCAGAGAAAGTTAAGACATTTGCGATAGCATCAGTTTCAGTGAATTGTTCTTGAAGAGTGTTGCCTATTTGTTGTGTATATGCAGGATTAGTAGTTGTGAATATTTCAGTTCCATTAGAATTTTTATTTATTATAGATAAACTAGTATTTTTTAAAACATTATAAATCCCACTTAACCAACCTCTAATACCAGTCGCACCAGTAGGCAATACAACACCTGTAGCATCTGTTCCGTCTTGTGATGGACTTCCTGGAAGAGAAGTTACTTTAATATTATGTGTTTCAAAATTAAAACTAGCCATGCTTTAAACCTCCTTTTTAATTTAGTTTGTTTGTTTTGTTTGTTTTTTGGTTTGTTAATTTTGTTTGTTTTGTTTTTATTTTTTATATTAATATAATTAAAATAAGAGTGAGAGTGAAGGGTGAGAGTTAGGATTATTATTTTGTTATTTATGTTTTTATTGTTGTTTATTGTGTTATTCTCACTCTTATTAATAATTATATTTATAATATATTGTTATTCTATAATTTTACTATTCAGTATCAGTGATTTCTATTTTATTAACTAATTCATTAGTTTCATTAATTTCATCATTTATATCTACATTTCCCACTATTTCACCATCAACCAAAATATCACCCATAATTTTCTTAAAATATTCCATACCTTTCTCATCTTTTAGTAATTCATTCAAATTGCCATTAAATTTCAAAATGTAATCATTAACTTTTTCTAATTCACTTTCTACAAATTCTCCTAATATCTTATCAAAAATCTCTAAATTTATCATCGAATTCATTATCCTAATTTGTGTTTCAAAATCATCAGTTTTAGCAATTTCAATATCGGAAAAATATTTAATAATTAGATATAAAAAGTAACTTGTTCTTACAGAATCATCTAATCCATTAAAATTATCAAGATTACTTATACCTTCTTGTATTAATTGCTGAATTTTAGTGGGTAAGAATTTTTGATCCACCAATACTTCATAATCTTTTTTGTTGATATTTACAGTTATCTTTCTCTGCACAAATAATTTGGATTGCTCCTGAAGGAGAATAGAAGAAGTTAGTTTATTTACTTTTGACATAAGGGATACCTCCGTTTTTTATTTTATTTTTTGTTTGTTTTTGTTTTAAAATAGAACATAAAAAAGAATATAGAATTTTATCTATATTCTTAAATATTAAAAATATTAAATTATCACATTATCAATCACTATCCATTTTAATCAATCCTAATTTAATTCCAGCAAATCTTACTCTTCCAACAATACTATCTTCATTATCTTTCTCTATAAATTGAAATTTATTATCATCTTTAAAAGACACTTTTATTAATTCATTAACATAATGTTTTGTATGTCTTCTGCAAATAATAACTATATCAGAACGTCCAATCATAAATTCTAATTTACTTACATTTTCTTCAAATGGATTAAACCATAATACATCTAATCCATGTTTTCTTAATCTGTCCATATATCTATTCTTATATTGTGAACCAATAATCAAAACTGTAAAATTACCAAAATTAACATATTCATCAGTATTTTTACGTTTATATTTATTAATGAATAATGAATTTTCCTCATACATATCGTAGTCAAAACTATAATTTTGAAATGCTTTAATTAAATTTGCTAATCCAAACTCTACAATTGATTTTGCAGGAATTCCATTTTTCATATACGGAACAGTATTAATAATAGGATAAGTTTTATAATTTGTACCAACAAAGAACCATCTATCATTAATAATTCTTAACCAACCAAACTCAATATTAACATTTTCTTCTATTTTCTGTTTTTCAGATTTATAATTATAACCTATACCAAATTTTATTTTATTAAAATATAACTTATACAAATTATAAATTTTTTCATATTCCATATAATTATTATCATTAAATCTTTCTACTAATTCATCTATTAAATCTTTTACAGTCAAAGACTCTTTATAATTTTCAGAAAGGTGTTTAAAATGTTGCAATTCAATACTCATATTATTAATAATTTCTTTGTGCTTCTGCAAATCTTTTGCTACACTAGAAGTATTAATATGCGTTAAGGCAGTTTTAAGTTTTTCATATTTTACACGTAATTCTTGATGTTCACATTTCATTATATAAAATGTACTTCTATAACTTTTATTATCTTCTAATAATTTCTTATATTTATCTTTATGAGGTAATTTATCTAGCACTTCTTCTTGAATTTTAACTAAAATATTTTCTTGCTCAGAAACTTTATTTCTCAATAATAATATTTCAGCATTCTCATCTAAAATATTCTTCTGTTTTAAATCATAGATTTCTTTTTTCAAAAGTGAGATGGTAGATTTATTGTCTTTTAATTCTTTATTTTTTAATGCTAATTCCTTTTGTAAACTATCAATCTGTTTATCTTTACTTTTTAAATCTTTCAAATATTTTTTATCATTATTAGTTTTATCTATATGTTTATCATCATTAATAACATTTACTAATTTTTCATGGATAATAAATTCTTGTAATTCCTTAGAATCTTTTACATTTTCAACTTTAGTCACATTTATGAATTTTTCAAGTAGTTGTTTCTTTTTATCTACTGTTTTATTTTTATCCTTTTCATAAGTATCTGCAAATTTAATTTTAGGATCTTCTGACATCATTTTAATATTCATCTTATCACCTCTGTAATATAATATAAATAACAAAGTATAAATAATATACAGTATATGTTTTATACTAAAGTATTATACTATAGATAAATGATAAAATAAAGAGTGAATATAGAACGAATATTGTCTAAATAAAGTGGAAGGAGGGAAGTGTTATAGAAAATTATATTAACAATTTGTTAAAGTATTTAATATTCAAGTAACATTTCTACCCTGGGATTCAATTTATCATACTGAAATGGTGCGAATGCTAACTTCAATCTTTCTCCATTGTCATCCACAAAAACTTTTGCATCAACAAATCCATCGTGAATTAATTTGGGAGAAAGTGCTAAATTATCATAATCTCTTCTCCTTTTATCTTTAAAATAAAATGTATATGTAATACATGAATTTTCTAAGTTAAGGTTATTTACTTTATAATATTCTGCTAACCAAATTGCAAACTCTTTATATTTCTTTTTTAAATTACTTTGTGCCATACGAATCATACCTATAAATGCATTCAAAGAAGGAGGGATGGGTTTGTCAATAGGTTTAACTTTACGTTTTGGATATTTACGAAAATAAAATTCATGATATTTATCTAAAACATCATTATCAATTACTATATTAACTTGATTGATACTAATCACTCCTTAAAATTATATTTACATTATAAATTATCAATATAATATATTAAATTGCCAATTATTATTGTGACAAATAAATTTAACTTCTTTACTATTTACAGTTACACCAATTTTTCTTTCTGTTTTTACTATTACACCATTAATGTCCCTTAAAACTAATTGTTTACCTTTATCTCCACCAGCAAAACCATATATCCAACAATCAATATTATTATATTTAACTTTGTCATTGAGATAATAACCATTTCTGTATTTAACATTTTTATTATTTCTTGTACCATGAATATTTTTATTTTTTCTACCTTTTCTTGGGATAGATTCATGTAAAGAACGCTTCTTTTTACGAAATTGTTTATAATAAAAATAATCATTAGTGTTTATTTTAATAATATCAATTCCAGTAATAGCAATAGCATCATTATAATGTGTTTTTTCTAATCCTAATTCTTTTCTTTTAGGTGTAGTCCAACTACCATATACAATATTTGCATCTAAATATTTTTGATATATTCTTTTGCGTATTATATTCATGAAAGTAGGTTCTTTATATTGTCTAACTTTCTTTTTCTCTTCCATCCATTTATAAAGAATATTACCTTTTTTATGATTTTCTGATGTATGACAATCTGTACAAACTGTTATTAAATTATTATGTCTATCTGTACCACCTTTGGATTTATAAATAATATGATGTGTATTTAATATTTTATCTTTATTTTTCTTACATACTTGACAAGTATAATTATCTCTAGCAAATACATAATACCTTACATCATAAAATCCATAAGTTTTACCTTGTTGATATTCTGTACTTTTAATATTTGGATTAATTAATTTTTGTACATCAAACTTGCCAACTTCAATATTTAATTTGGAATTAGGTAATAAATTACAAAATTTATCTATCCACATAAATGTTGCATCTAATTTACTTTGAACACTTGGAGGAAGCCAACCATTTCTTCGTTTACGATTTTTCCATCGTGCTTGACGGTATCTTGTCTTACGAGCACGTCTACTTTTTCTTAACATACTTCTTGAAGTTATATTTTTAGATATATTATCTCTTAATTCAATTTCACCTTTTACTAATACTTTATCTTTTGTAGTTATAGCAATTCCAATATATTTTGCACCAGTATCAATACCAATATTTATATCTTGTATTGTTTCACCAGTTGTATAAAGCAATTGAATTGTAAATGGATTATAATAAACTATTTTTGCTTTTTTATCTCTTAATAATTTTCTTGCTTTTTTATTACTACAAGGCATTAATGGTTTATCTCTTAAATTTATTACGAATACTCTCAAGTTTCGTATCTCCTTTCAGAGTTTGTTACCCTTCGGCAATGTTAGATATAGTTTAAGATATAATCTTCAATTTAGGTTGACTGTCTCGAACTTTCCAAAACTGTTTACAGAGCCTATACAGTTGCATAAGACTAGGGTATCATCTTATGGTGTAATATTATACCTAACGTAGTCAGTTAAGACTTAGCCTATTGCTTCGTTTACAAAATGTAAATAGTATTTCTACTAAAAGTTTGAAGCAAATCTCAGTTTGGTGATAATAAAACTAAAAAATAAGGATTGAAACATATTAACGCATTTTTATTATGCATCTTTATGAATCAATCCTTATTTTGTTTAGAGTTGTCTTTTATTACCCTCAACTAAAGTTCCGAATCTTTAGAAAGAACCATATTTTATTTTAATTAATCTTATTCAACTTGTTTCACGTAAATATATCCGTGACCGTTATTCGCCATGCCTGATATAGTAATAGTCCCACTTATTGATTCTGGCTTCACCTTTATTTGTATATCAGCAGAACCTACAGTAATTCGTGCTTTACACACAGGATTAGGAGCAACATTACCAGTATTCGCTACTCCATACACTTCTGCAATATTTGACATCGGCAATAATACATTAGTTGAATCGTATATACCATAATACATCCAGGCTCCTGCATCGCCTGAACCTCTGAAATGTGCTTCTATTTCATAAGTTTTATATGCTTTTAATGTTATTAATGGCGTACTATATGTTAGTTGTCCAGTTGCTACTTGGAATGATATTGATGTGCTTGTTGTTGTTAATACTTGATTATCTTCTTTTTCACAATATAGGTATTCAAGACCACTTATTTGTGACCATCTTCCATTATTATAAACGTGTAGACCAGCACCATTGTCAGTTTGGTGTACTTGCAATCCCTCATATGGCGGCAATGCAAGTCTTTGTGTTCTCGTCATTACAGGCACACTAAAACCACCAGTCGTACTGACAATCTTGAAATTAGCACCATTTTCTAAAGCCAGATTTATATCAAATTCACCGTCTCCCATAAAACCTAATCGTGTATCATCTGACTTTCTCCACTCAAAGAAACCCGACCTAGTGCCACCAGTATTCATTGTTACATAACCATTGGTTCCATAGGCAGTACTAATTGCTTCAGCAACAACATCATTGGTTGTTAATTTTCCATCTGTATCTACTTTAAATACAGATGTACCATTGCTATCTAAACCATTAAATATATTGGTTGAACCATCAGCAGTCAACCCTTTTACAGTGAGTAAACTATCAGGAGTTGTAGTTCCAATTCCAATTTTTCCATTAATAGTATCAACGCTTATTACTGAAGTTATTTTATCTGCTTTGGTTATCTGAAAGGCTGTAGTATTATCTGATACAGGAGCAATAGTTGATGTTGTAACTTTACCATCTGTATCAACTACAAATACATTAGTTTCATCTGAATCTCTACAAACAATAATATTTGAAGTCCCATCATTAGTAGTTCCTTTTATAGTAACTTTACCAACAACAGGAGTCCCATCTAAATCTGAAGTGTTTATCCCAACATTGCCTGTACCAGTAATATTAACATTACCTGTGCCACTAATAATATTAATTGCTGTAGTGGTTGTATTATTACCTATTGTTACAGGTTTTGCATGTGCGTCAGTTCCTATATTTACTGCTCCAGAACCTTCACTGCTAACACTTACTGCTCCTGCACTACCTGCTGTAATATTAAGTGCTTTATTAGCTGCACTCATAATTGTAAGAGTATCATCTGATGTAATTTTACGAGTAAATATTTCTTTAAATATTTTTGTTAATGAACCTAATGAACGATTATTAGTTGTGCTAGGTACTATATCCGAAGCAGGGATAATTGTACCAGCACCACTGGCAATTATATTAACATTTTTATCCGTACCTCCTGCTGATAGTTCCAAAGCATCATCAGATTCTATCTTTCTAGTAAATAAATTTAAAAATACTTTTAAAAGCGAACCTAATGATTTTGTATTTGTATTACTGGGTTCTATATCATCATCAGTAATAATTTTACCTTTTACTGCATCTTCTGTTGATTTGAGCGTAAGATTTTCTCCACTTTCGATACCACCAGAAATTTGTTGCCCTCCAGAACGACCTGTTTGTAATACAATATCAGAAGATTCAGCAAAATGATCATAATCATTTTCTGTAATTAAAGAAATAAAATTAGTTTTAATAATTACAGTATCATTAGCATTTACTGCTATACTACCTACAAGTGTACCAGAATCACTTAATTTATATTGATCTCCAATTGCCCCATTAGTTAAAGCATTAAAACTTGACACTGAAATAGCACCTTTATAATTTAAAACTTTGGCAATTAAATCTGATAATAAATCCCATTTAGTTGAATTAGCAACAAATGAACCAGTTTGCGAACCTGTTTGATTGCATACATAAATTTTCCCATTATTAATACACCATTCATCCTTATTCCAAGTTTTTTCATTCCAAGCAGGGGCATAAGAAATTCTTTCATGTGTCATTACCCAACGATCTGCTGCTCTCCAAGGTTGATTTTGTGCTGTATTAGTTTTAATTGAAAATGATTCTGTACTAGTTAATTCACCATAAATAGATACACCATCAATATAATTAAGAAAACCAGGAATATCTATTTGGATTTCAGTATTTGCAATCCAAATAGAAGCAGGAATAACTTTTTGTAAATACATAACTCCTGTATTATCAGTACCAAAATAAGCACGTAAAACAATATTTGCACTAGCAGGAATTGAACCAGTTTGATAGTATAATCGTGAAATAATTTGACTTTCAGAAGGAATTACTACATATCCAAAAGATATTCCAATTATCTCATTAGTATTATCGCTTTGAGTAATAATTCTAGTTTCCTTTACATTAAGAATAGGCATTTCTGGTTCGTTTGTGCCAGAATCACTAAATGGAGCAGGTATTAATAGAAATTTTCCTGAGCCAGATTTAGAAGAAACAACCATATGATGACCAGCAGCAGAAATAGAAAGATCACGTCCAATATGTAAAGAATCACCACTTACACGTAAATCAGAATCATTCCATACACCATTAATACGTTTTTGAAAAACAGGTGTACCATTATCATCAATTAATCTAATACTATTATTAGTATTCTCATCACCTTTGATATAAGTATTACCTGTAGAATTAAATGTAGTTGTATTAGATTTATTGCCACTACTGATAGGCATTTATTATCACCACCTTTCTTTTAGAAATATTGTCCGGAAAACCTTAATTTTGTGCCAATTAAATTCATAACTTGAATTAAACTAATTTTTTCAAAATCACAATTTCTAGACTCATTTGCTGGAATATAGAGGATATAACCATTGATATTAATATATAGAGGTGTATTTTCTGCTTCTATGAAAAGACTGTTGAGGTGTATTTGTTGATCGTTTGTATCTTTGAAAATGATAATTTGGTTGTTTTGTGTGAGAGCAAACCAAGGATCGTAATTTGCATCACCTATTTTACTTACGGAGAGACTACTGATAAATCCACTATGCATTAAATTACCTATCATTATTATTCCTCCTTTTTTAAAATATTTGGCTGTATAATAATAGGGTAGGGGATGCCCTTTATTTTCAAAATTAAATTAAATTAATTTTTATTATTTATATAAATTTAGCAAAAATAAAAACCCTTATAAATTAAGGGTTTGTGGGATTGGATATTGTGATGAAAGTTTGGTTTGGTATTGATATTAGAAATTTAAAATATATGTATTTTATTTATAAATACATTATTAAAATCTAACATCTTTAAAATCTATATTTTTGAATCTATCAAAAATAATATTTAATATTCTTGTAACATTTTTAATACTTTTATTTCTAAATATATTATCATTCAAACTAATTAATTCAATATCATCTTCATGTTTATTGTAAAGATTTATTTTATCATTTCTAACTTTATTATATTGTTTTCCTTGTTTATCATTTTTATTTTCAGGATATCCCCATACTTCTATATGTATTTCTTTATTATCAATAGGGTAGAATGTAAAATCAGAACGATAATAACCTTCATCTTTTAAGAATGGACGTTTTTCTCTTAAGTATTTATTTTTAAATCCCATATCATATAGATGATCAGCAACAATTTGTTCCCTAATAGACATATTATAATCACCATTTTTATCTATTATTTTATCATCTGTATAATTAATAAGTTTTCTAAAATAATTAATTCCACCTAATTCTTGAATTCTAGCACTATTTATTCTTAAATCTTTTTCTATTTCTATGTGCAATGGAAATCTACCATATTCATCAATGAATTTTAATAATTTTTCTTTATACATTTCGTTATTGTCATCATAATAATTTAAAGGTAAATTTGCACAAATATCTTCAATTTTATATCCTAATTCTTTTGCTGTGTCATAGATAGAATCTTTATGGTAATGAAAAATATCATATAATTTTTTACCTTCATTATTATGTGTCATATTGTGTAAAGTATTATATTTATTTAAATATTCATCTAATGATATTCTTCTATTATCATGAGTAGTATAATATCCAAAATCTTCTTTTGTTTTTGCTTTTAAACTTCTATTTTTCATATTTAATCTATTTAGACATTTACCACATATATCTTTATTATATTTAGTTTTTAAAATAATGTAATCTCGATATACTCTATTTTCAATTTTGTCACATTCATCACATTGAAAGTCTATGTATGTATTTGAACCATGATGTAAATCTTCTATAGGAATTAAAAATTCGTCATTGTGTTTAGTATATTCATGCCCTAAATTTTCATAGTATTTTCTAGTTGTTGGATTCCATTTTACTTTTAATTCTTTTGTAATTAACATATTATTTCTCCTTCCAGTATTAGAGAATTAAATGGGAATAGACATGTATACTGGTACATGCCTATTAATTACAATATTTAAGTTTGCAACCTTAAATATTAACCATTTTTATATTAGTAATATGACAAGATTAATTTCTTAATATGAAACAATCTCAAAATCAGGCTTACCAATATCAGATTTATATTTAACATTAATATTATTTTTTATCTTATATTTATCAAAATTATCATCCAAAATAATTTCTATACCATATCCTTTAAAATCTAATATAAGTTTGTCACCTTTAATAAAACAAACTTTACAAATTTCTTCTTTAATATTATTTTTGATATTCTTTTTAAAATCTATTTCTTCTTTAACTTCTATATCAATATCTTTAACTATTTCAGTTTCTTTTTCCTTCATTATTTCACCTCGATGTTTACATTTATTAGCTAACGGAGTCATTTTTAAACAATTATCATTTATACACCATCTAATAAATGTACAATTATCATTAATTATTTTACATTTTAGAGAATGGGATACACCATCAGTTAAATGTATCCCATTCTCGCATAAGTATAATTGCATAATTATATTAATAATCTATTTAACTTACTGTAATTGTTGCAGTTGTCCCTACAGTATTTTTCGCTGTAATCACACATGTAATTACAGAAGTTCCACCTGCTACTGTAGTTATAATTCCAGTATGTAATCCAACAGTGCAAGTACCAACAGTTCCAGAGGTAAAACTAAGGTCTGCAACAGGTGCTTTAAAAGCTGCATCTCCATTATTTGGAACTGCCCAAACTTGTAAAGTAGAAGTGGCAGGATGTGTAAGTGCAATAGTATCATCTGCTACAGCTAAAAATGCAACATTATCATACCAGTTATTTGCATCAATAACTTCGGTAATTGTAGCATAATGTCCAGAACCATTACATCCACCAGTTCCAGCATAACTTAAAGCCATACCTTCTAATGGAGTTTGTGCAACACCTGAAGATGTCATAGATATTGATTGACTACCTGCAATTTGGAATCTAGGAATTTCCATCTGTACCTTACCAATAATACTAGAACCAGCAGCAGACGATTCATCTGAACTAGCAAGTTGTGTATCAATTACTAATCTAACAACAGAAGGTAAGAAATTAGAGTTTACAGTAACATATCTTGCAGCAGAATCAGTAGCAAAATATTGTACACATACAATATCATCTTCCGCACCACCTACAAGTGTAAATTCTTTTGTGCTAAAAGTAACTTTAGTTGTAATACCAGAAGCATTTGTAACATAACCAAAAACATCAGATCCACTAACGTCTGGAGTTAAAATAGGCGTACCAACTACAGTGCCTACACCACCTGCACCTAAAGTTACATTTTCTTCCACCCATATATTTTTTCCAGTTAAAATAGAAGAACCTACGTTTTGGGCAATCATATTTAATGAAAATTGTATTTCTGTTAATTTTGCATTTAATCTACCACTGTGATAATATATATATTGTAGGGCATTACCAGTCCCGCCAGAAATTTCTTCACTTCCAGTTGTAATTTCTATTGAATCGTCCAAAATTGTACGGCTGCGAAATAAGAGATCACCTGTCGAAATATTAAAACACGAAACTGCGCCCACCCCGACTAAAAATTTTTTAGACATTAGATATTTCCTCCTTTATTTTAGGTATTTTTCTTAATTCACCAAAATCATAATCAAATTTACCTTGAGAATTAATTATTTTACTATTGTCAATATCAAATGAAATCCAACTATGATTTGTATTTAAATAATTTTTTGCATAATCTATCATATTCAAAATAATTTCATCAGAAGGTAAATAATCTTTTATAGAAATTATTTTTATAATATTCCATCCAAATTTTTTTAAATAATAATATCTATTTATTTCTCTTAAATTAAAATGTTCTTGTGACATTTGTTTTAGTTTTACACTACCGTCATGAAATCCACCATCATACTCTATGTAAATATTTTCTTCGATAAAAGCAACATCTAATAAACATCTACCAACTGCAAAATTTAATTCCCCATTTAATAAATTATTTAAATATAATTGTTGAGATGAATATAAACCAGTATTATTTTTATATTTTGATTTTTGCATATTAGTTATTGCTTTATCTTTAAATTCTTCTACATGCATTACATTATCGACACCATATTTGTTTATTACTGTTTGTTTTATTTTTTCTTTAATTTCTTCACTCTTATTTGCATTGTCACAGCCATATTTTTCTTGACAAGTTGTTATATATCTCTCTTTATATTCTTCTGTTTGTGTATAATTTTCAACTCCATATAAATCAAGACAAGTTTGTTTCATTTTATTTTTTATATCTTCATTTTGAGAAACATATTCACAACCATACCTATCTAAATTAATATCTTTTATTTTTTCTTTAAATTCTTCAACCTGAAAAACATTCTCGCATCCATAAGTAACTAAATTACTTTCATTCCTCTTTAAAACTAAACATTCATTTTTATCACAACAATCTTTATTTATAATACCGTTAGGATTACTGGTAGTGTAATCAGAATAAAGTTTAGTAAATTCAATTCCACAATAATCACATTCCACTTCAATTTCTACATGACTAAATGGAGGTAAATCTTCAACTTTAACTAATAATTTTGTACCTCTAGGTATTGAAAATCCCCATTTTCTTTCAACTTTTAATGAATCAGTGTCATAATTTTTATTCTTATAATAATCAATATTCTTGCTACATAAAGTAATTAAAACTTCTTTTGATTTTAACAAATATACCTCCTAATTACTTTTATATTAAGATTTCTTACCATTAACTTTATTTTTAAATTCTTCAAAATCAACCTTAACATCAGCATATTTATCTTTAACTGATAAATCACTCATCCAATGATCAATTTCTTGTTTAAAAGTAACCATACCTGAACATTCTGCTTGTTTATATATTTCATAATGCAATTTATAATCATACCTTTGTAGAATTTTAGCAAACTTTCTAATAGTAAGATTGTGTATTTTTGATTCATCTGCTTCATTTAAAGCAAGCATGACACATATAATTTGGTCTTCTAAAGAAGCCATTTTTTTTTTATTTTTATTCATAAATTCTTGTGCTTCTTTTAATGCTTTTTCCATTTTAGGATCAATATAAGTATCATCATAGTCAGGTATATTTTGATATAATATTATATTTTTAATATTATCAAAATCTGTTTTATCTATTTTTACCTTTTTATTTTCTCCGTCACATTCTAAATTAAAAATAAAATTAATTTTCCCTTTTTCATTATGAATATATTCAATTTGTTTATATTCTATATTTAAACATAATTTAAATATTTCAAGTAACATTATTAAATAAAATTGTCCATTTTCATCTTTGTCGAAAATATAAAATAAAAAATCCAAATATGACATTGAAATCACTTTTGGATCAGGAATTTGATTTTTATTTATTGTTAAACAATGTATTGCCATATGGAAATCTAAATAATTATTCATTTTTACAGGATGAATTAATAAATGCAATGGATTATTAATTTCTTCTTGTAAAATATTCAAATGTTCAGATTCTTCTTTAGACAAATGTATTTTTTTAGATAATGTTAATATTTCAGACTTTATATCTTCATATTTTTTTACTATACTTAAAGGTAAATAAGGTATTGGTTCATTGTAAACTAAATATTTTTCATATTGTTTCATATCCATATAAATCACCTAACCATGTTGTATTATAAATCTATAAAATTTACCTTATTATGTTGCTCTAGTAGACAAAAAGAAAGTATAACCAGAAAATTTATGATTATAATTAACGATATTAATAGATGAATTTTCTGTAAGATATAATAAACCAATTCCTCCACAATCATATCCATTTAATGAATTTAAAATTTCTTGAATCATTACTAAATACCTTAATTTATTATCATCTAAATCTACCAAAGTATTATAAGTAATAACCTCAAAACCTATATTAATTTTAGAAATATAAAGATTTTCTGGTTTTAATTTAGGAATAAAAAATCTAATTTCTGATCTAATTTCATCTATTATGTTATTATTAAAAGGACATTTATAAATTCTTTGTTCATTTGAAGGACTTATACCTTTACCTGTAAGTTTAATAATTTCTTCTATACTCACATCTGGAAGGGAAGATGATAATGCATTAGGTGTGTCGTATGCAATACAACGCATCAAAGTTTTATTTTCTATTAGTTTATTTCCGATACTTGATAATATATTTCCTATTTTATCAAGGTTAATTACATTTGACATTTTAACACTTCCTAGAATAAATTCTTCAATCTAATATCCTTCAAAACAATTTCACCATTACTATCATCAACCGCTTTTAAAGTAATCACACTACCACTTTTTAATGCTTTAATACTACAATTATTCCCATCTATAACAACTAATTGATAAACACTCAAATCACCAACAACACTAAAACTAAAATTCTGTTCAATTAAATTACCATTAACATATTTATTAACTTCATAAATTTTAGTCTGTGTTAAAATAATCTCATTGTCAGGTAAACTTTCAGAAGTTAAACTGTAAGTTATGTTATTCTGAACATTTTCAATTACATTTATATTAATAACATCAAAAACACTATTATCACTCTCTAAACTAACAGTAATATTACAACTATCAACAATATCATTAGTAGTTATTAAACCATTTTCATCAACATTGCATATTGTTTCATCGCTACTTGTAAATATTAAAGAGGGGAGAGGGGAGATAATTGTTCCATTATCGTACACATTAATATTTAATTGTAATTCAGTAGAAATTTGAACATCTAGAGAATTTCCATTCATAATCTCTAAAGTATACAAATGTTCTTCTTGCATTTCTTCAGTAAATTTCATTGGTAATATAATTAATCCTGGTTTAGTTATATCGTCTGGTTTTGTTATGTAATAACTATATCTGCCAATTTTGAAAATGTCGTTAGGAGATATTAAATTGTTAATATCATTGTTTGCAATCATAACTAATATGTCACAATCAATTGTTAGTAGAAATTTATTTTCTTGTAGTGATGTAGTAATTTTGTCAACGATGATACAAGGAATATTGTATAGGATATTGTTTTGGATATTGTTTTGGTTTTTGTTATAGAATTTTAGTGTGTTGTTGCATTTCACCATACCAGCACTTTTATATGCCTGTAAATCATCAACATTACCTGTTACTAACCAATTAAATCCTTCATATTCAATTAATGAACCAGTATGAATACTAATTTCCATAGGGATATGTAATTCTCTATCGTATTTTGCTTGATTTAATGGATTAGAAAAATATTGAACTAATGCTCTACATTCAATTCCATCAACAATTACACTTGCACCTTCAGCACTATAATTTCTTCTTATATCAAAATTTTCTTTTACATTAGATATAGTTTCTTCTGCTGAATAAAATTGGGAAGAGGTATTATCTGTATTTAACCATTCTTGTCTTGTATTTATTTAAATCACGACCTCTTATAAATTATATTAATAAAGAGTAGAAATAATAAATATCTACTCTTTATTAATTGTTTATTATTAAAACGGTGCTTTCGCCAATCCTTCAATTCTTAAGGCAGAAGTATCTACATCTGCCTTATAATATAAATTTTCAAAAGGCACTGCAATATTTGTTCTTTGTTCTCCTGCTTTAAAAACCATTAAATTACCACCAGCACTTGCTGATGCCACATCAAATGAAAGGGTAATTGTGTTAACTGAATCGTTTATAATAAGATTAATAAATGCCATATTTAATTCTACATTTTGTTCTGCTATATTTGCAGTTAATGATCTTCCAATAAAATTCGTCATAATATATATTCCTCCTTTAATTTTATATTTACATTATAGCATAATTATATTTTACTACTATGTACCAATTGCAATCCATGCAACATTAGCAAATACACCTGATGCAGCAATTGGTGTTACATCGCCAACAGCAGTAGGTTTCCAAGACTTAATTCTTATACTTCCTGCAATCGGAGCATTTGTTTGGTTTCCTACTGTACAAGTAGAAAACATATGTGTCATAGAAGGATCACCAACTAATGATACCACAGCACCTACAACTGTAGTTAATCCAGTGGCAATGTCTTCACTTGCTGCTCCAATTGTAGCAGTACCTCTAGCAATTTTATATCCTGCTTCAGCACCTTGTACTAATAAATTAATTTGAGCAGCAGTTCTACTTACAGAAGTGCCTGCACCAGCACCCAATTTTAAATCTGCAATTGCTAAAACATCAACATTTTTATTTGTACCTACTACAACAGCTTTATTTGCTAAAACAGTACCAGCAGTTATGCCATCTAATTTAGATTTCTCACTTTCAGATATTTTTTCAAAATTAAAACTATCCATATTAATACCTCCTTTAAATAAATTTACATTATCGCTTTTATCTCATTATTCAACAATTAAACACTCAGAAACAGAAGATGGTATTCTTCTTATGAAATTGCTTATATCAAGAATTTTACCTCTTAATTCTGGATAATCATGTAATGAAATATCAAATTCTTTTTCAATCATATGCATTATATGATTAATTTTTAAATATTCCTTATTGCATAAATCTTTTAAACTCATTTCACATTGAGGAGTTTTAACAAGAATATTATTTTCGTAATTATTTTTGTTTTTCATTGTATTTTTTACATTCATATTATTACACCTAATTTTCATAAGAATAAAATTCTTGTCTAAACAAAAAAATCTCTTCTTCAAGTAGTTTTATTGATTCATTTAAAACCTTATATTCTGCAACTTTATCAATTAGTTTATTAAAGTCTTTAGTTCCCAAATATGTTTTAGTATAATCTAATTCTGATTTTCTTTGTCTTTTTTGCTCTAACAACATATTTAAAGCAATTAATTCAAGTGCATCTTGTTCTACTGTACCAATAAATTCACCATCATATGTTCTATTGGCAACAATAAAAACATTTGTATCATCAATATCATTAATTTGAACATTAATTATATCAATATTTAATTTACTAATTTTAATTCTAGGATTAGTAATATATGAAACATCAAAGGTCCAATCATTTTGTATTGCTAATTTTATTTTATTAATAATATCTTCTTTTGTATCTGTAGTTAATAAAGCAATAGTATACGTATTAGAATTTATTACTATTTCGATATCTCCATCAAATTCTACCTGACTATAAACAGTTATAATCATGTTATCTTCATGAACATTATAAGATAAATCATATGGAACTGTTTTTTTACTTTTTGAAATACCTGTTTTAAAGAATTGAAATACTTGATCTTCTTTATATAAATAACTTCTACCTGCTTTTATAAAGAATGTATCGTATGCTTCTAATAGGGGAGTAGGCATATTTTATTCACTCCCTTTAATCATCATTTTTGTTATCATTTTTAAATGGTAAACCTGTATGTTCAATAATAAACTGAATTTGATCATAATTATTTATTTTATTTTTCTTAGCATAATTAACTATTTTAGATTTCTCTTGATTAGTAATGATATTTTCAGTTACGTGCTTTTTAAATACACTAAATGTTTTATATTCAAAAATTTCCTTACATTTTTCATCATTTAATATTAATTGAGTTCTTTTTTCTTCTTTATTATCAAAACCAAGATGTTCTCTCATTTCTGGATTCTCAATATAAACTCTTGCGTGTGAACCCAATGTGTCTGTTCCAGAGAAAAAAGGATTATTATTTTGTACTTGCGTTTCAATTTCCATATTAGGGATATATACAGTTTGATTTGCTTTGATGAATTCATCTCCATCCATACTGTATCTCTCCCACGAAACAGGCCAATCACATAGATTTTTAACCCTTGATCTACTATTCATATCAATTGCCATAAATTTTACCCTCCATTTAACCTTTTATTTTAGTTATTTAATTGATAATACATAAACGCAAATAAAAAAAGAAGCATATTATATTGCTTCTTTTAAATCTGTTAATTTAATTTTTCTTAGTTCACCATAATCAAAATCAAATTCACCTTGAGAATTAATTATTTTGTTATTGTCTATGTCAAACTTTATGTAGTGATGATTTTGATTTAAATATGTACGTGCGTAAGATAGTATTTCTAGGATTATTTGGTCTGATGGGATGTTGTCATTGCGTGAGATGATACGAATTTCTTTCCATCCAGAACGTAATAAACCATATGTACGATTTCTTTCTTTTTTAATAAAATCATCTTTACTCATAGTACCAAAAATAATATTATTCTCATGACCTCCACCATCATACTCTAAATAAATCATTTCTTCTGGGAATGCTATATCAAGAGATAGATTCCTCAATGGATAATTCAATTCCCCACCAATCAATTGATTAATGTATATTTGTTGTTTTGAGCATGGTGCTGTTCCATTTTTATAAAGTGTTTGTCTTATTTTTTCTCTTATTTCTGGATTAGATAATACAGATTTATAACCATATTTCTCTAAAAAGATTTCTTCGACTCTTTGTTGTTTGCATTTATTACATCTTTCTCCTGCTTTAAATTTTTCAATTGTTACTTCATCAGGATTACCACATGAACAAATATATTTAACTTTTGTTTTACCATTTTGTATTTCATTTTCAGGAGTTAATAATTCACAATCATTGTCTTTAAATAAATTTATAACTTCAATATATGGAGTTCTAAGTTTATCACCAGTTTTTTTATATCCACACTCTTTACATCTTTGCCCATGCATAAATTCTTTTAAAGCGATTGTGCTTAGTTTCCCACATGAGCAAATATAAGGCATAGGAATATCTGTATTTATGTACTCTTTTGCTAATAATTCACAATTCTCTGCTTTAAAAATCTCTTTTGCAATTTCTAAATCATATTTATAATTACCACCTATATTACAAATTGGACATCTATGTCCTCCACTATTAAAAGACGTAAACGTCATTGGGAATGGATGACCTTTATCACATTGAATATCTAAATATTCTTTACATCCAATATATTCAGTTGATAATAATTTATATCCTTCTACTGCTTCGACAATACTTTTAACTTCTTCATATGTATATCTGTGTTTTTCTGAACAATTATTACATCTACCTCCATATTTGAATTTTGCTAGAGAGATACGAGATGTGTTTCCACAAGAACATTTATATTCTAATTTATCATCTTCTCTTACCGCATAATATTCTTCTTCAGATACTAATAATTTGCAATTTTCATCCTTAAATATACCAATAACTTCATCATATGGAACTTTAACTAATCTTCTAAAAATAGCAGACCTGCATTCTTCACATTTATTTTGTGGATTTGTATGTCTATTAAATAGACTATAAGATGTTGTAAATGGATTTCCACAGTTACATTTTATTTTCAAAAAAGAATCTGCATTTTTATAATCACAAATTTTAGTTAATAATTCACAACCAGTGTTTTCTATGGTGATTTTTACTTCTTCATATGGCTTACTTAATTTTATTCCTCTTGCTTTGTTTCCACATTCATCACATTGTCTTTTCTTTGATTGTTCACTTTTAAATTGATGAAATGTTGTCTGAAAATAATTACCACATTTACATTTAATATTAATATCTGTATTTGTATCTATATATTTATCTTTACTAGTTATTAATTCACAACCACTTTTACTTTCAATTTCTATATAATTTTTAATTTCTTCATAAGGAGTTTTTGATTTTTCACCTGATAATTTATTACTACAATCATTACATGTTCTTTGATTAGCACTATAAAATTTATTCCAATTCTTTTTAAATGGATTGCCACAATTACATTCTAACTCTAATAATTTATGAGCATCAATATATTCAGTAGATATTAACTTACAATTTGATTTTGATTCAATTTCTATAAAGTATTTAATATATTCTATAGTTGGTCTTTCTAATCCTGAACATTTATTACATTGCTTTTTTGAATACTTAAAAGCATCATATGACTTAGTAAAATCATTGCCACATTTACATTTTAAATTTAAACTAACATGAGAATTATTTTTATTTTGTTTAATCTTTTCTTGATTAAATTCTTCTTCTGTAGTAGAGAGTTTGCAACCATTACCAGTAATTTCATCATCAATATAATTTTTAATACTTTCATATGTAAGTTTTTTACCCAATTTATTACCTCCGTAGTAATTTATTTTCCGATTATATAATAATTAAAATAGGGAAGGAGTATCGGAATTACTCTTTTCAATATGAATAGCTAGTTCATACCTATCCCTATTTGTATTATACAATTATATTTCTAATCTGTCAAGATTTTATTTAATTTATTCTGCTAAAGAAGAATCGTATATATATCCAATTGCTGCCAAATATTCTTTAATAACATAATTACCGAATTCCCAGTCGTACCTTGTAACTTCAGCTTTTATAAAATTAATATTCATATAGATTAGCTATTATCTATATCGTTCTCTTATGAACTGCCCTATATTTCTATAGGATAATAGACTATTTCTTCACCTTCAGCATTACCTGTTAAGGGCTTCCATTTTCCACTCGCTTGAGTGTACTGGCATTTCAGCCATAGTCGTTGAAGTTTACTCTATTCGAGTCTTACCTGCATGAACATCCATTGTTATAGACTTTAGGATTTAACCATAGTCCATCTCTCAACTTTTTTCTACTTTCGTTCCATCACACTTAGGCATATTTCATCCTTATGTTGTGGCATGAGAGCTTTAGGAATTACCTGCAATTAAGGAAGTGTCCTATGCACATTTCTGTACATACGGGGCAAAAGTTACCCTTAAATTAATGTCAGTCGCAGTCATCGAGGTAAGTCCCCCGCGAAGTGCAATCTGTAATGCATTGTAAGCACCTTGAGGTAAGAACCACAAATCAGTAGTAGGAAGCATTGGGGCATAGAAATCACCAGTAGTATTAAGATTAATCATATTGTAACTATTAGGCATTTCTACTACAATACTTCCTTTGTAATTTTTAATAAGACCAGTTTTCATAACTTCTTCCATTACATAATCAGGGAATCTAAATTCTGTACCAGCAGCTACAACGCCAAAATTAGCATATTCACCTAATTTACTAACTGCACTATAATCACCTAAAATAGTAACAGAAGAACCAAAACGTCTAGCTTTCTTTCTAACACTTTCAACTGATGTTTTAGTAATACCTTCTTCATAATTCTTTAAAGTAGTAGCAGCAGTAATAGCACTTCTTAAAGCATTAATATGAGAAAGTACCATTTGATTGGTCATATCTGTGAGCACTTGTTCATTCTGATAGGCAAGGCCGTCTGTACTGCCACTTTGCAATTCTCTCCAATCAACAACAATACCACCAGTAGAAGTTTGAGTATCCATAGTACCAGTTCTTTTCTTAACGGTAGGGAATACAAACGAACCAGAACTTGCCTGTATTCTTGATTTATCCCCTTGCAATTGGTACACTTCGTATCTCATTTCCTCATTATATCCAACCTTTACAACATTTCCCATAGCATTATTAATAGCTAATCTCTTCTCTAAAGGTTGTTGAATAGTAATAGTTCTAATAGCATTTAACTCTGCTTTAGCTTGAGTATTACCATCTTCAGCAGCACTAGCCAATAATTTAATCTTGTCCATTACTGTATCAACTTTTTTACCATACTTGCTAACATCTTTACCATATACAATATTAGTAAAAATCTCCACATCTTCATTGGGACGAGAAGCAGACAATTTATTTTTTACAATTTTATTAATTTCAATCTGTTCTGCATTCTCACTTAAATTCTTAAAATCAATTCCTAAACTCATATTGAATTCCTCCTATTTTAGTTTTATAATATAATTATTTTAATATTTTGTTGTTATTGTTTACTACTTTTTAAAATTAGATGTTATCGTTTGCCATTACTTCCACAACATAACCACCAGCAACAGTGCCTCCATTAGCATCAATGGTAAACGCACCAAAAGTAGTTTTCTTAATTACTTTCAAATAAATTTCATATGCTGATGCATCAGCAGTTTTAGTCCATTTCATAGTATTAGTAGTGTCAGCAGCAGATCTAGGAATAAGTAAATTGTCTTTTGCTACATCAGCAAAAGCATCAGTAATCAAATCAGCAGACATATCTAATTGAAATCCTACTAAATCTTTAAGTCTAAATGAACGAATATATTCACCTGCAACTACCTTATAATCATCAGTGTTAAGAATCTCAGGTTTATCAATGATATTAAACATTACATAAATATCACCTAATTTTGCAGTCGCTAAATCCGGAACAATTACCTGAGTATCAGAAGTAACATTAAACTGATAACCATTATATGTATCTGCAATTGCTAACACATTAGGTTTGTTAGGAACTTTAAGAAAATTTGAATCATGAAACTTGAATAAACTCATAATAAATAACCTCCTATTATTTTTTAATTTTATTTTAAATTATATATTTACTTTCTTCAAAATTAATTAAAGAAAGAAGGGATACTACCAGAAACTTTTTTCATTTCTTTGTCTTTAATTGCAATAAACATATCATTCTTAGTATTAACTTCTACAGATGCATCTTTAGCAACTAACTCTTTAAATTTCTTAGCACATAATTCTGCTTCTGCTCTTTTTAATCCTTCTAAATCAACAGCATCTACAAATGATTTAAGTGAATTAACTTCAGATTCTTCAAAACCATTCTTAGTAATTTCTGTTTCAAAATAAGAGTTAACTTCTGCAATTTTTGCTTCTGTTTCTGCTTTAACTTTTTCTTCTCTAAAAGAATTAACTTCTACAATAAGTGATTCTTTTTCAGTTTTCTCAGATTCAAGTAATTTATTAACCTCTACAATAGTAGAACTTAGTCCCTCAATTTTAATTTCAAACTCTTGAGTTTTTTCTGATAGAGCATTAATCTCTATAGTTTTTTCCTCTAATGATTTAGTCAAAGTATTAATTTCAATACTTTTTTCTTCTAAAGATTTAGTTAATGAATTAATTTCATTAATTTTATCTTCAATTTTTTGATTTAATTCTAATACAATTTTTTCATCCATTTTGTTATTTTCCTCCTTTGTAATTTGATTGTTTAATAGATTAATTAATGTTTTATTTACTTCCACAGATTGAGCACCATCAACTGGTTTCCAATCTTCTTCCACTTTTATGATTTCTCCTATCATAACTTTTGAATTCTCAACAGAATATGAACTATAGTAATATTCTCCTCTACTATAATAACTTTTCATTACAAACGTAGAATTGGTGGGGTAAAATTTGTGAATATAGAAATATCTATAATCATCATTACTTACATTTAAATTGTTAAATTTTTTATTAAATGCATTTTCAATTAAAGTCACAATGTCGTCATAATTCATTTCATTCAGTTCAATTATGATATTGTTAACATTATGAATGTTTTCTTCACCCAAATTATCATCCTCCTTTCTTGTTATTTTATTTAATTTAGAATTTAATTCTAACATTAAAGCTGATTTGTCAGAAGGTTCAACTCCTATAACTATTGCATGTCCAGAATATTGATATGTTTGAGGGACACGACCTTTTTCTTTCCATCCACCATCATAAATTATTTTAGTATTGCCTTGTGATTTATCTGCACAAATTTCTACAGAACTCTCAACTGGTTCACCATTATCATATTGTTCTTGTAAATAAGTTACAAGTTCTGGAAAACGTTGATCAAATATATACCCTTTTGCCACAAGACCAGTTATAGTTTTTCCATTAACTTCTATATTTTCATCAATAAAAACATCATCAAATGCTCCAACTACTAAACTGTCTTGAAATGTTATTTTACCATCTTTTGCATTTAATTCTCCATGTGCTCCAAAAGGAATTGTATTATCATCATCAAGAAATTGAGCCACTAAAGGCATAGATTTTACACTTTCCATATTTTGTTCAACATATTCCTTTTTCCAACTAATACCATTTGAATTGTATATTTTATCAGAATCATATATTTCGTGTAAAATAAATTTTACAGGAGTTCTACCAGCCTTTGCAGTTTTTTTAGATATTTCTATAATTGAATTATTCGATTTTATCACCACCTTTATATAATTATATTGTTATTTTTGACTTTTAACCTTTTGATCATTGCTTTTTAAATTTTTAGTAGTTAAACCAGATTGTTTTAAATCATCATTATCTTTTTGTGGTCTACCACCTAAATTATCGTCTGGATTAGGTTTATCAGCACTATCACTAGCTATAAAACTAGTTATATGCGGTTGATATTTGTCATCGAATCCTAATTCAATTTCTTCATCACAAATACTAAGATAGTCTTCTGGATCAAATCCTGCTGCTGCAATATAAAATTTTCTACTACCTCCTATTGTTAAATAAAGATCTTTTGCTTTATCATAAACATCCTTTTTATTCAACCAAGTAATAGGAAGAAATTTTATATCTATATAATCTTTTGGTAAAATATCTAAATGTTCATTAATAACTCTAGTTTCTTCTTTTGCTATTTCGTTGATATATTGAAAAACTTGTGCAGATATTAAATCTAAATTAATTTGCAAACTTCCTAAATTAGCACTATTACTTTCAGCATTTAATGCAGAACTGGCAATACCTAAATTAGTAGATACTTTTTTCATATTTTCATCACTCAAACTATCTTTAATTAACGAAGAATCTTTACTTAATCTATCTATTTTTGTTCCAGGTGCTAAACTAAGTGTTGATATTTTTGCAACATTGCCACTTGTATTTATTTTAACTGCATTTTTAAACGCTTCTATTACATTGTCTTGTTGTGTTTTATTTAATGAACAAGATCCAGTTTTTTCACCTTCAGGTAAGATAATATAGTATATACTACTTGCTAACTCACTAATTAATTGATATTGACTATCATCATAATCATTACTTAGTTTCATATCAGTAAAAGCCGAGATTCCAAAAGGGATACCATGAGCATCAATTTCATTTGCTTTGGCTTTTAAAGCAATAGTTTTTCTATAATCAAGAATAAACCATCTTTTGCTTGCATCTTTTCTATAATCCATATATGCTTTTACAAATTCTTTAGGGAAATTTTTAATCTCATTTAATAATCCATTTAATTTAAATTGATCAAAATACATCATATCAAATGCAGCAATTGATATATTATTTTGAAATCCAATTATTTTACAATAATCTAAATCTAAAGGTTGAATCATAAAATTATCATCTAACGATAAACCTTCTAATCTATCAATACTTTCAATAGTAACCATTGAAGTATCTATTTTTTTATTTGATGCAGAAGTGTCACGAAGAATACCTACATATTCACCATCGACAAGTAAATGTCGTAAAATATCTCTAGTTGTCCTATCTATATTTAACATTTTAAGTATAGTATTAAATTTATCTTTTTTATTTTTCATTTTTTGAGATTTACTTCTTAAAGTAGTTATATAAGATAGAGTAGGTAATGCTATCATTCGATCTATTGTTTGCCCATATAAACCATTTAAACAATATGATTGTTTTGATATAACTCTTAAAATTTCATTATATATCATAGGATATTTTACATACTGTTTTAAATCACTCATAGATATATAATCTGTATCTAATCTTCCTAATGAAAAAGAACTATAAGATAATGAATTTAATTCTATTTCATTAGAATTAGATAGTGTGGGAGATGTATTAGTATTTATTTCTGTTTTCTGTGTTTGAGGATCTTCTTTTTGTTTTTTTGACAATTAAATCCTCCTTTCTTTATTATTAATATAATAATTATTATTATTGACAATTATAGTTGTAATGTGTTATTATGAAAATGAAAATACGAAATCATAATCTGATGTACTCTTTTCTAAATCTTTTTCTAAAATACTAATAAAATAATTTCCATATGCTAAACTGGAATACCTATCTTTCCTTTTACCAGATTGTTCTTTTAATTTAACATATTTAGGATGTTCAATCCTTTCTAATAAAACCATTTCATTTTCAAGCAAACTTGTTTGTAAATATGGATTCAATAAATCAAATTTTTCTTCCATGCTAAGTTTATCAAACCAAGGTTCATTATCAAAATATTCTTTAATTTCTTCTTTAGGTATTAAAATTTCTATTTTTTTATTTATAATTTTATCTTTTAAATCTAAAGCAATATCATGATTAAATTCTTCTGTAGGTGAAATTGTATAAATTTTTTGTTCATAATCATCTTCAATATGATATGCAGAAAGTTTAGGTTCATCAATTTCATTCATAGAGTAAAATGGTAAATATTCTTTTTTTCTTTCATTATCATACATTTTTCTACATAAATAACCATATACACTAATACCATTACCTTGTCTGTCTAAAACTATATAATCACATTGATAATCTTCAAATAATCTCCTTATCATTAATGCTTGTGTTTCAGGATGTAATCCTTGATGAGATTCAATATTTTTAACGTATCTTTTATATTTAGTTTTACTACTATTTTTTTTACCAACTATTAAAGTATATACGGATGAATCATTGTTATCTCCACCTAATAATGCAATATCACAACTTAAAATTCTTATTTCATTATCAGATTTTTTTTCTTCCTTTAAATCTTTATTTTTAATTTTTTGTTGTAAATCTTTTTTATATATTGGGAATTGTATTGTTTTTATTTGTTTTAATTCTTCTGTTTTAAAATATGCTTTTTCACTTTCTCCAAAAAACAAACAATCCATTTCCATTGTCCAACCAATTTCATCAATATCATCTTCAGATAATTCATCTATTAATTGTTCTTCATTTGTTAAACCTTCTTTTATAGCAATCTGATATGGAAGTCCACAAACAAAATATTTTTTACCTTGAAGCATTGACTTGAAAAATACAGTATATCTATTAAAAGACCAATTAAATTTATACCAAGGAGAAGATAAAAAAATCTCTTGGTTTCTTTCCATATATATTTTATTATTTTTATATTCTGGTTTTTTAAGAAATCTTGGTTGTCTTGAAACTGCTAAAAATCTACGCAAAACATTTTTATATATTTGCGGATCAATCATTCTAAATTCATCCAAAATTAATAAATTTGCCCTTTTTGACCTAGCATTTTGTGTTGCAGGTACAACTTTTATCCATGAACCATTCAAAAATACCACATTAGGATCTGGTGTATTCATAGAAGTTTTAATACTACCATCAATTTCTCTCTCAATCATTCCAGTTGTTGATATTTGAATTAACTCTGGTATTTTTTCAGAAATTAAATTCATTGCTTGTTCTTTTGTTTTTGAAGCTATAATTATTTTAGTTCCAGGATATAATATACATTTTACAACACAATATATAGTCACTAAAAAAGATTTACCCAAACCTCTACTTGCAAAAAACATTGTATAATTATAATGTATCATAACATACAATAAAATTTTTTGGAATGGTTTTAAAGTAATACCAAGATATTCTTCTGCAAATATATCAGGTCTTGATCTATAAAAAGAGACCCAAAGTTCTATTCCTTGCATTAATTTTTCTGATTTGGTTAATTTATCATTAGATTTATTAAAATTAATACTTTTATCATATAGTCCAATAGAATTTTTTTGTTTATTTCTTTTAACTTGATAATTTTTATATCCCGCCATTATTCATCATCTTCCTCATTATTTATACTATTAAGATTTATAGTATAATCTTTAATAGATTCATCATATTTTTTAACAGCATCATTAGCAAGACCTTCCATTTTAGCTAAATGTCCTACCATATATGTATCAATATATTTTTTCATTTCATCATCAATTTCTTGTCGTACTGGTTTTTCATTTTCCCATTTTTTTATAAAAACTCCTAAACTTAATTTTTCATTTTTATCTGCACCTGTAGATTGAACTGGTTTTAAATTACCATCATTCATTAATTTACTTCTTGATTCAATTAATTTAGTAATTTCTCCTTTTTCTAATCCTTGTCTTATTTTTTCTATTTCAAGATTAATAAAACAAATATCTTTCATAATCATTTCCATACCATAATCTGGACACTCAAAATCAGTTTTTAAATTAAAAATTTCTTCTTCTAAAAATTCATACTCCCAAAGTTTTCTATTTTTACCCCAATGTTTAACTATTGATTCTGTTAATTCAAAATTACTTTCAGATAACTCAAAATTTATAATTTCATCTTCATCAATTCCATTTAATTTATCTTGTATTACTATATCATCGCTATCTTTATATCTGAAAGAATCAATACCTTCATTATTTTTACTAATAGAACTTATTTTACTTTTGTAATATCCAAATACGGAATCTGCTTTTTTGCCAGTAGATAATAATTTATCAATATGAGATTGTACTTGTTCTAATGCTTTAACACTAAATCTAATATCCAAATCTTGACAAGTTAATCTAATAGCTTTTTCCATATTATTATATATAGAAAAATAATGACTATATATTTCATTGCAATGCACTCTACAAATACTCATAAATCCATTTTTATCTAAAAAAGGATTCGTTGCCTCATAAAATTTATCTAATGAGAGCATTTTTTGACACATTCTGCAATAATTTTCTCCAGACACCACTTTTGCTTTTTTAATAGTTTTAGTTAATCTTGGCATCTGTCATCATCCCCTTTTAAAACATTTATATATCTATATTTATCATCTAATAAATGGTCAAATTCAAAATTTTTATATCTTTGTTTAAATTCATTGAATTGTTCTGGTGTATTCTTTCCAAATCCATAATTTTTGTGAAAAATTACATGTAAACTATCAATAATACAAACACCAAGATATTTTTTATGTTTTTCAATACATTGAATTTTAAGAATTTCTAATTCATCTTTTTCATATTCAGATATTGATTGTTTAAAAATTAAATTATTTTCATTTAAAATTTCTTCTACTATTAAATCAAATCCATATAAATGATGTATTGTATCAAATCGTTGATTAGTTAAAATACATTTATATTTGCAATTTATCATAGATTCTTTTTTCCAATCAACAATACAATTTCTTAAATATTCATATAAACTTGATTTGCCACCTTTCCAGTTATGATTATTTTCTCCTGAATTCCTTTCAATAGCACATATAGGACATCCACTACCACTTACTAAATTATTATATGAAATTTGTTGAATATCATTTTTATGTAATGGACATATATATTTTAATTTAGAATCACTATTTATATAATCTTCTTTAGTAGATATAAGAATATATTCTCTTTGTTTAAATAATTCTTCTACTATACTAAAATCCATTCTTTTTTGTTGACTTAACTTATCATATGAACAATACTTACAACCTTGATTTTTATATTTAAAATTTCCGTATCTAATAGATTGAATACCTTTATCTTTATGACTAGGACAAATAAATTCCATATAATCATCTGGACTATAATATTCTTTTGTTAATAAAATTAAATTTCTATCTTCAAATTCTTTTCTAACTAAATCAATATTATTTTTACGAATACTATTTACAATTTTTTCATGAATTTCTGGAACTTTAACTGAAGATTTTACACCTTTCTTTAATAAACATAATTCAATTTGTTTTTTATGTTTATGTTTTTCACAAGCATCTTTAATTATTGGTTGATTTTTATGACTTTTAATATATTTATAGTATGATTTTGGTATTATTGTTTCTATTCCTTCTTCCAAGCAATAATCACATAAACATTCAATTCCTATACTGCTACCTTCTAATAATTTATGAACATCTATTGTATAAACTTTTTTGTATTCCCATGTCAATCCTAAACTTTCTATGTATGGTTTATTATTAGATAAACATGTAATATTTACTTCTTTTGTTATTAACATTTTATCACCAAATCCCTTCTATTTTATTTTCCTTTCTGCTTTTTTATATATTTTCTATACTTGCTAATTAAAAATAAAAAGAATTGGTGCATACGCAGAAAGGAAAGAGGGAGCTACCCTCTAATCATCTACACCAATTCAAAACAAACAATATTATATTTATAATCTATAAACCAATCTAAATCTAATTCAAAAATCATCACAAATTCTTACATTTATACTAATTTCATTAAAACCTCAAACCTTAAAACATAATAAAATCCACCTCAAATAAATAGAAGTGGATTCAATATATCTTAATATATCTTAATCTATAAATTTATGGTCTAATTTCATTATCAACAATATATTTATATTTCTTATACTCAATATCTGTTCTCCAAACTTTATGATTCCTAATATTACCTTCATGACTCTGTTCCCATACTGCAATTTCAGTTACTAATCTAGGTAAATTATTTTTATCATTTTTTAAATCATGAATATCTTTACCTTCATTATTTGTTGTAATACCATTTGCTAACATTATATTAATACTATCTTCAATATTTTTAATTTTATCATTTTCCACACCATACTCAGAATACATTAAATTCCAATCATACTTTTTAATTAAATCCAATGTTTCTCTAAGTGCTTTTAATGCAACAATACAGTTTTGTATATCATGTTTTGATCTAAATATACTTATCTTATCATTTAAATGTTTTGCTTCTTGTTTGAGATTATTAACAATTCCATCATAAAAATTAATTTCTTTTTCAGATTCCTTATCTTCTTCTAAAATGCTATCTTTCCAAGTTAAATTTTTATATTGTGGCAAATTAATATCTTTCATATATTTATCTATAGCTTTATATCCACTTCTAGATCCATCTAAAGTATAACTTCTATCCCATAAATTATAAATAAATGGGATATTATATTTTCTAAAAACACTAAATAATACTCCTTCTAAAACATTGTTTACAAAACATGATTTGCAAATAGGCATATATTTTTCAATACATCCTCTTGATAAATAATACTTGCTTTCTTCTTTCTCAATTCCACAATTTTTACATATAATCTTATTTTCCATATTAAATTCCTCCACAATGGTAGGTCATTACCCATATATTTATGTATTATTTTTTTAACAATACACAATAAAACTCATCTATAATCAATAAATCTAAAAATAAATCAATTATAGATGAATTATTTTCTACATTGTTAAAATTCTTTATTTAATCAATTCCTACTAAACACCTAAAAACTCACTCATTGCATCTTTCGCATCATCAAATCCAATATTCTTACCAACACAAAATAACTCATATAAAATATTTCTTAAACAAGCACCACAATCACATTCTGCATTTTCAATTTTCTGTGCAAAAGATTCTATTAGTTTTACAGTTTCTAACAATTCATCAGAAATTTCTTCTTGATTATAAATACAATTTCCACAATCCATTTCATCATCTATATAAATATCATCCTCACAAAATTCATTACAACAATCTTCTTCCGTACATTCTTCACAACAATCATCTCTTTCACATTCATCACAATTACATTCACATTCACAATCACCATTAATTTTTTGCAATTCAGTACAATAATCCATATAAACATCAATATCTACTTGTTCATTATCAATAAAAAATTTAGAGGCAACAAATTCTAAAGTTTCATCGTCATAATAATGTTTAGTTTTCAATTCCAAAATATTAATCTCCTTTTAATTTAAAGTTTATTTTTGTTATGTATTATAATTGTTATTATATTATTAATCTAAAACAATTCCTCAATATTTTCTACAATTTTTGTTGCTATACCTAAATCAACACATTCTTGAGGTAGTAAATACCAATCCTTATCCTCAACTTCTTTATATTTTTTAATAGTTATTTTAGTTCTTTCTAAAATAAATTTTTTAGATAATTCATTATCTTTTTCAAGAAACTTAGAGTAATCAATAATTTTATTTACATCAGATATAATTCCACTAGAACCTTTATGTATCATAACTCTTGAAGTAGGTAACAATAATCTTTCATCACCTGAAATAAATATCATTGCACCAGCACTAAAAATTTTACCCATAGCAATAGTAGTTATAGGAGTTTTAGATAGTAATATAGATGCGATTAATGCATTCATGCTTGCAACACATCCACCATCAGTATGCAAAAATATTTTAATTTTCTTTCTCTGTTCTTTTGGAATATCTCTATCCTCAAAATTCCAATCAAATATCAATTTTGCATGGTCAGCACAATATTCATCAATATCTCCATTAATAAATATTTCTCTTTTAGCAATTTGATTGTAATAAGTAAGTACGTCTGGTTCAGGTAATAATGTTTGTTTTAATTTAGCAATAGATGCATTATCCCAATCTAAATCATTATGAAAATTCTTATTTGACATAATCACACAATTTAATCCTTTCAAATTATAATTTATTTTACTTCACTAAAAACTCCTTCGCTTTCTCAGTAACAATACTCTCTACTTCCTGTACTACTTTTGCTTTTGTATCAGATACTTTTGCTTCAACATAACTTCTTATCATAGTTTCATCAATAGGAAGTTTCTTACTTTTAAAAATTTCAGCAATAGTGTTAACTGCACTTTCTTTTTTCATGTTATTTGACATATCAGAGAATTCTTGATTAATTGCTTTAATAACATTTTCGATAATAGTTTCTTTTAATTTATTTTGTTCTGTAGAAGTTTGAATATTAATTAAATCTTTCTTACTATTAATAAAAGTAACTATTGCTTTACCTATCCAAGCTATAAATGCTGAAATTATAGTAGCTACTACTAATGCTAATTGAGTATAAATATCTTCCATAATAACATCTCTCCTTTACTTATATTGTTAATTTAATTTTATTAACTTACTGTACATCAAAATTAACACCTAATTTTCTTAAAATATTAAATAGATATTCACATAAATCATAGTCTTTAATATCTTTTGATTTTTCATGTTCAATTGTAAAAATTTCCATAATTAATTTCATAAATATTAATCTTTGTCCAGTAATAATGTGGAATTTATTTAATTCTTTTGGATCTAACTCATTAAGTTTTACACCTTTCATTTCTTTGATTTTTATAAATTCTGGTTCAATTTCATTAAAGAATTTATCAATTATTTCAGTTGATATGGTTATGTTCATAATTTATTTTTACCCCTTTGTTATTTTTAATTTAAACAAATATTATATTCAATTGTTTTTCCAACACATTCTTCAAAGACAACAAATGTAGAACTTGCCTCAGAAATCTTTTTAATTTTTAAACTAAAATCATCTAGTCCACAGATCGAACCAACACCAATAGTACCTTTAGAAATGCCTAAATTAATACTATTTGCATGATGTTTATGTCCAGTCACTAAATAAGAAATATCCTCATTATACATATAAGAATAATCTCTAATTGATTGTTGAACATCTTTTTCTTCACCATGAGTACCTAGAATATTGAATCCTGCAATTTGTGTATAAATCATTTCCGTTTCATTTTCTATACATTCAATATTAGGATTATCTTTTAAAATTTCTTTTGTCAAAACAAAAATAACCTTACTAATATTTTCATGTGGTAATTCTCCTTTTTTAGTTCCTAATAATCGTAAATCCGTATGATTACCGCATGTAGAATAGAATTTTATTTTAACATTATTACTTAATAAATTTAACCATGTTGCTATAAAATAAGAATATTTAATTGCAGATTCAACAACACCATATTTTAAATTTACAAGTTGTCCTAATCTAATTAACCCATCCAATTCATCTCCAAGATTCATTATATGTATTTCTGTTAAATTTTCTTTTTTACAAATTTCTATAGTTTTATTAAGTAACTTATACATTCTTTGTTTAAATATATCTTCATTATATTCATTGATAATTTCACCTTTAAGTCCCTTAATTAAAATTTCTTTGCCGAAATGTGCATCTGAAATACACAGTAATCCTTCTATTTTATTTTTATTACTAATAATTTTAATAGGGTAGGGGAGAGGCTGAATTTCTTTTATTGCTTGAATTGCTCTTTCAGTAAATAATTCAAATCTAGCATCTTCTCTTAATAATTGTGATAATACTGCTTTTTCAGTTTGAACTTTTATTTTTTCTTTCTCTAACTCACGTTTTTTATTATCATACTCATTCAATATCTTATCATCAGAAACATTCTCACAAACCATTTTATCAAACTTATCTTTTAAATATTTATAAATTGCTAAACCACCATAATCTTTAGGTTGTAATGCTTTTCTTAAAGAATCATAGTGACAATCAAAACCACAATATTTAGCAATGTCACTCCATTCTAAATCATCAGGTTTTTCTTCTATTTTTATTTCTGCTAAACGTAAAAGATAATCTATTGTTGATTCATTTTCTTTTTGTTTGTATCTTTCCATATTACCACTCACAATCTAGTAGGGTAGGGGTATAGAATAATCGACCATTATTCTTTTTATTATTATAATTACAAATTAAATCACTGACGTACAATCCCAACCAATTGTAGTCTTTCCCAAAAAGCATAGATAGTATGGATACTCTCTATACAAAAACAACACCGTTTTTGAACGTAATGTAAATTACATTAATAATCTATAATTAATTAACTAATTTTCTTTCTTAAATCATCAAATTCACCTGATTTATATCTTTGTATGTATTCTTCTAATTGTTCTTTAGTGTTATTTTTTGTTCCGTAAATATGATGGAAAGAACCATATTTATTTGGATGGTGACAATTCTCACATAAAGTAATGCCATTATTAATATCCAACCTTAATTCAGGATAATTAGAAAAATTCTTTATATGATGTGCATTTAAGTTTCCACCTTTATTATCACCGCAACATTGACAAGTATAATTATCTTTTTGATAAACTTTATTTCTCCATTCTTTATATTCTTTAGTAATCATTATTTTATCTCTTTCAGAAGAAATTCCACCTTGCCAATTATAATGTAATTCACCACTTTGCATTTCATACCTACATTTTTTACAATTATTAATTGAATCTAATACGTGCCAAAATGTAGTATATTGAATACCTTCTTCTAGATGTTTATTACATACAAATTCTAATTCTTCATCAACATTTTTATAATCCTTAGATATCAAATTATAATTCTTCTCTATGAATTTATGTTTTACAAATTCAAATGAATATCTTTTTGCTTCATTTCTTGCTTCGTTTGCACAATGTTCACAACCAAAAATAGTATTTCTTAAACTATTATATGATATATACTGAATACCTTTATCTTCGTGTTTAGGACAAATATATGATAAAATATTTTCTCCATTTATATAATCTATTTCATAATTAAATATTGGTATTAAATTTCTTTTATAGAATTCATTTAATATTATATCTTCTTTTATTTTATTTCTACCAATTTTAAAACCTTCAATTTCACTTCTTATTTTTATACTTACTGTTCCATATTTAGATTGGTATATCTCTTGTGTTTTAATATTTTTACAATTATTACAAGAATCTTTATTAATAGTTTTATGCCCGATATAATAATTTAATATCTGAGGATGATATATTTCTCCACAATAATCACATCTAACAGGAATTTTTATAGTAGAATTATGAGGAATATCTTTAATTTTTACTAAAATCTTTGTTCCTCTTTTTACTTTCCATCTATAATGATCATCTTTATATTTTGGTATTGGATAACCCAAGTTTTCATAATATTTAATATTACCACTAATATTTACTTCAATAAATTCTTCTTCTAACATTATTTAACCATCTCCTTTATTTTTTATTATAAAAATAAAAAAGATAGTAGAGAAACAGTCTACTATCAAACTCCACACAGAGAAACAGTCTGAAGGAGTAATATTATTATATTATCAATCTAATAAACTCGCTAATTGTGCAGTTTTACTTCTTTCTGTAATATTTAATTCAACACATCCGAACAATTCATTGCCTTTTAAACATTTTATAATTTGTTTTAATCCTGAATTTCTTTCAAAAATATCAGCATCTACTTGTTTAAAATCTCCGTTTAACCACAATGTACTTCCTTCTGCTAAACGACTTATGAGCAATTGAATATGTTCTTTTGTCATATTCTCTGCTTCAGAAACATAAATAATAGAATTCTTAATATCTCTGCCTCTGATAAAACCAAAATGTTGCAATTCAACTTTCCTTTGGTCAATCAACATTTTTAAACCATCTACACCTCCAACATGATCAGCTAAAGGCATAGCAAACGGCAGTAATTTTTCGTTAAGTTCTCCTTTTAGGAAACCTACCTCTTTTGAATTTTTTACTCCATAATTATTTCTTATAAAAATGAGTCTATCATATAAACCTCGTTGAATCATACTTAAAGCATGTGCAGACATAATTAAATCTTTACCAGATCCATGTTTTCCGAAAATACATTTCACAGTTATATTTTTATTTTGAAATAAATCAAATGCTAATTCTTGATTAATATTTCTTGGTTTTATTTTTCCCATATACATATTATCAATTAATTTATAAGATAACTGCAAAAATCCTTTTCCTTCAACATATCTCTGCTTATCTACAACATTGCCATCTTTATCTTTAATAATTAAAAATTCATTATTTAATAATCCCCATCTATTTTCAGAAGTCTCATAGTGTTTTGCTAATTCTTCATCTGAAGATATACATACTTCTTTATATCCATTATAAACTTCATCACTCTTATTATCACCATCAAATTTATCACATCTAATACCTAATAATCTACATTTTTGTCTAAATAGTAAGTCGTTACTCAAACCAAAAATTTCAATTCCATTTTCTTTTCCGAATTCTTCATTACTAAAATATAAATTATTTAAAACACCAATTATTTTATTATCCATTGATAACTTATCAAAACTTAAAGGTAAATTATATTCAAAATTATTTTCCCTAACCACATATTCAATTTTATCTTTATTTACTTCTATATCTCTACTTGCTTGTCTTGCTTTATATTTTTTACTTTCATCAAATGACATTTTATGATTATCTAATTCATTTAATACATATCCACAAATAATAAATTTTGTGTTTGGATTGTCTTTGTATTTATTGAAAAGTTGAGAGGAGTATGACATTAGGACGTTTGTATCTAAGAATATTTTTGTTATTTTAATGCTATTCAATTGTTTATTTTCACTATCATCTTTCATAAAATCAATTCCTTTACGGAAAATTTTTATTGCTTACTGTATCAATACTTATTACATTACTTACTAAGTATTATTTTTATTATACATTTCTCTATCAATTCTGTCCTTCATGTAATCGGGAACCATTGGTTTTTTCCTTCTAGATTTTTTCTTGCCACAAATGGTAGTCAAGTCAGGGTACTTTCCCCTTTCCATTTTTAAAATTTTTTTAGAGATTAACCATTCTTTTTCTTGTTGACTGATTTGTTTCAATGTTTAAATTAATTCTCCTTTTATAATTTATTTTTTGGTTTAAAATTAGAGACAAAAAAGAGAGTAGGATGTTGAATCCAAACTCTCTTCCGTATAAATCTGTTCCTACTTTATCAATACTATTAAATAGCAATAGGTAAGGACTCTCCTTTTTAAAGACCATTATCTATTTTAACCTTGTAAACCATTAATATTATTAACTTTGCAACAAATATATTGTATTTTTACTATGAATCATACACCTTGCAAACATTTATAATTAAAGTGTTTGTGATATTTTCTATTTGCGAGAATTATTATATCTATCTCTTTGAATTTTTCTATCATTTCTTAATTTAATTTCTTTTGCACAAATTGAACAATATTTGGTTTTATTATTTGATGGTATAATTAATTTATTACAACTATTACATTGAATATAACCTTTACTTAATTTAACATTAATATTATATTTTATATTTTCAAAAATAATATCTCCAAAACTAGACCATAGAGTAGTTTTATAATTACTTTTTTTAATTTTATATAAATATTCAACTAATACATCAACGACATATCTTTGATTATTATTAATACTTAAAATATCTTCTCTAATTACTTTGTACATATATAGAATATTTTTTATTTTATCATTATTATTTTCATTCTTATTAAGTACAAAATATTTTTTCAAATCTAATTCATTATATTTATCTATAATTGATATTGCATCATCTGTTTTAATATCTATTTTATCTACACTCATAAGCATTTTATAATCAAATTTGTTCAATCCTATTGATTTAAAATTAATTCTTGTATCTGGAATCATGCTTTGTAACATATTAACTGTACTATTATTTACTTTTTCAACTTGATTACTTGTTTTATTTTTTGCATAAATAAAAAAATTTGGCAATTTACTTTTAGTATATTTTCTTATTTTTTTATTTAATCCCAATGGTCTTTTAGGTTTATATAAAGTTTTTGCATAATCAATAATAAAATTATTTTCCATACATAATATTTTTATAACGTCTAAATCTACATCTACACTATTCCATACCTTAGATATATCATTACTACATGCACCAATATTCCCACCTTTATACGCAGAAATTAAACCATTATATATAGTAAGTTTATTTATTATTTCTTTTTTTGCAGTTTTCATTTCATAATAAAGAGGCACTATATTTTTCATATTGCGTTCTGCTATATTTACAAAGTCTTTATCTGCGATAATCAAACTTTTATCCCCATCAACCATGTTATCCATACTTTCATATGGCACAGACTATATCTTCATAATAATATATCTCAATACTATTATACTTGGCGTTTCGAGTTATGATTTTCACATAATCTCTACTCTACTCGGTTATTCAGAAATATTTTTCAATTTCTTATCCTTTCGATAGTCGTTAGAGGTTATTGGTCTATTCTTTATAATTATAATTTAATAAATTTAAATCCTTTATATGGTGTATCAAATTTAATACTTTTTCTAATCCCAATTCTTATAACTTCTGGATTACTTGAAAACCCATAATTATTATGTAAATATTCACAACACAAACCTATGTAATCAAATTCTTTAATAAAATTCATATTATTATCATATAATTGTATTTTTATTGCTCTACCATTTTGGTTTCCTTTTCTTGATTGTTTTTCTAATGCTAATTCTGGATTCTCTTTATATTTTAATTTTAAAGTATCATTATTATAATTTGGATTAGAAGAACCAACTTTATCTTTACTGACTTTATTTAACCAATCATCATATTTATCTCCCATCCTTTCTTTTGGAGAAATTCCAAATTGACTATTTTGTTCTCCTTTATGAGTTTCAGATATTGCTTTTCTTGCTGATTCTGAATGTGTATATCCACTAATACCTTCTCCACCATTTGTATAATTGCAATTACATTGATCAATTAATTTATATTTAGTAATAGTATCAATTTCTAGTTTAAATGCTTCATCTTCCTTTAAATTAGAATATATTATTCTAACATCACAATTATATTTATTTTTATAATTTAAAAATTGCTTGTTTCTAACTGATTTAGTGGATAATTTATATCTTCCATTACTTCCTTTACCAACATAAAACACATATCCTGTATTAATATTATACCATTCATAAACATAAAAATTATTATTTACTTTTAAACCTCCTCTAAGTTTAAAAGAATAGACCAATCTTCCTACGGGATTGTCGGTGACATTATTCACTACGATTTCCCCGTTAGCCATATAACTATTTTTTTAATGTTATATGACACCCTATTTTTATAGGAAAGCCAAGTTTTTATTCGACATATAATGTCTATCGAATTGTAAAATTTTGGATATTAAATCATGACAACTAGTATATAATCCATTTGTAATAAACCATTTACTTTTTTCATCATCTATTACATTTTTCCTAACTGCATGTTCTCTAAATAGATGAGGACTCCTAACACAATCTAATTTATTAATATTTTTATATAAGTTACAATATACTTCACCATCTTTAAGCAATCCTTTTGGTTCTTTCTTTCCTAATATTAAATATTCACAAAATGAATATAGATCTGGAATAATAAAAGTATATTTGCTGTATTGTTTGATTTTACCAGACCATGCCTTTTTAACCATACTTTTTTTAACATCTTTTAATATTTCTTTACTATATGTATCATTTAATAATTCAGGATAAATTTCTATAGATTGTTGTAAATAATTTTTATCATTATTTGCTTTAGTTACTCCTAATACTTTAAGCATAGTTTTTCTATCATTTCCTATATTTAAAATATCTTTTTTAGTTTTGTAACATAACCTCTCTAATTCACTATTTTTAATATCTGTTAATGATTGAAGTATTTGATAGCTAATTTCTGAATCATTAAATAGATCATCTTCTTCATTGCATTGTCCCACTTGACACTCATATTTTTTAAAATTTTCCTTGTATATATCCCATCCATATTTAATTACTTTTCCATTTTCGTCTAATATGTTGGAATAGTATTTCCACATTTTGAATTGACTTTTTACTAGAATAATCTGTATGTCATCTTTAATTAAATCCCATTCCTTACCATAAATATCCTTAACTATACCATAATATTTTCCTTCAGTATTATTATTTGCAATATGTATTATTTGATCAAATAAAAAAGGAGAAATTAAACCTTTAATCCAAGGTAGACGGAACATTTTATTTTTTGATAATACACTTGGCAATGCCATACTACAACCATCCGTATGAGTAATAGGCACTTTCATTGTTTTTCTTGTAACTGTGTATGTTATATCACTTATAAAATCTACTTCACCTTCAACCATTGTTTCCATATCATCAACTACTATAGTTTTATCAATATTAAAATTGTCCCATTTATCTGTTGCAGAATTACAAAGTGCCAGATAAGCAAGGTATTTGTTAATATTCACACCATCTTGTTTGTTAATATCTTCAATTGTTAAACCACACATTAATGTTTTTTTATGTTCATTAAATACCTTTTCTTTGATGAAAACTGATTTTTTTGTTCTAATTTGTCCAGCAGAAGAGGTGAAATAAATATATTTTTCACCTCTATACATGAATCCATTAAGACATATATCTTTTAATACATCAAAAAAATAAGTTTGAACAATAAGAATATCAGTAGTAAGTGTGTCTATTTGAATCCCTATTGTTCTAGTTAAAACTGAATCAAACATAGAAATAACTTTATGAATAGTTAAATAATTTTCATTTAAATTTCTAATTCCAGTATTAGATTTTAATTCATTTTTTAATCTATCTTTTAAATTTCTAATTCTTCTATTTACATTTGTAATATATTTATCTATTTTTTCAATAAACTTTTCATCTAAATTTTTTTCCCCTTTTCTTTTCTTTAAAGTATATCTAAATAAATATATTTTATTAAGTTGATTATGTATTTTTTCTTCTTTTTCATTATAAAATGCAGAAGTATCAACCATATATAAATGTATTTGTTTGTCTAGTGCCAAATAATTTATTCCTCCTTTATCTATTAATTATCCTTAGTATATATTTTTTATACTAAGGATAAAAATATTACATTTATTATTTTAAATCACTATAAAAATATTTACATTCTTCACACTCTATATTACTACAATCAACTTTTTCATCTTTCTCTTTATTATGATGGCAATATTTATCACTATCATGATATTTTATCTTATTAACATAATTATCATATAAATTTTCAAAAAATATTGCTCTTGTATCATGTTCAGGAATATCTACCAAGATAGCTAATTCATCATTATAGTTATAATAACTAATTTCTAATGCTGGTTTTAATGTAATAGAATTAACAAATATAAACCATGAACCATTATTATACCTATTATCATAAATTTCCTTATTATACATTTCAAGCAATGGTTCAAATTTTTCAAGAATAAATACTTGTTCTAAATATGATATATCCATAGTTTCTTTACATGATTTAAACTCTAGAACTCCGACAAAATCACAATTATTAATATTGTACACGTTGTATTTCATAATATTATTTCTCCTTTTATTTTTATAATAATATGTATAGTTTTAATAACCATTCTTCTTAGCATTTTTTTTAGAATTAGCACGTTTATCAATTATATCTTTTAAATTTTGAATTCCTTCTTTTGGTATCCATGCCTCTACAGAATCAATAATTGTTTGATAATATTTTTTCTTAGTTCTTCTATATGATGCACCCATATGATTATCATTCTTTAATGATTTATAACATCTTTGAATAAAAGTCTGATAATATTTAGCAATTTCATCTGAATCAAAATGTAATATTTCAGCAATTCTTTTCTTTATAGCACTATTAATAGTATTTGCTTGATCATCAGTAATTTCTTCATTAAGTTCAAGTTCTGTCATTCTATCTTTAATGCTAACAATATCATCGTTATGATTATTCATCTTACTAACTAAACCACCAATGATAGATTCATTTATTTCTAATCTTTTTAATATTACTGCAGTTGATTCAGAATTATTTTTTACTACACTAATAGTTTGACCAAGCATTTGTTGCATAGTCTCAACACTAATTAAATCATTGTCCTCATTAATATAATTAACCATTTCAGTATTCATAAAATACATTTCTCCTTTTTTATTTATTTTATTTTTATTAATTAATATAGTTCTTCATATTCATTTTCATTGCTGTTGCCCAATTCTCAACCATTTCAATTGCTTTAATATAAGATTTTCTTTCAAATTCAGGTAATTCGTTAATATTATCTGATAACCAAACAAAACCACCTGTTTTTTCAATAAAGTCATTAACCCTAGAACAAAAGAAGATAGCACTTTCTTTAAGTTTTTTTGCATATTTATCTTCTTCTGTAACTGATTTTAAAGAATCTATTTCTTGTTTTAAATCATTTAATTGCTTAATCTTTTTATCATAATCAGATTTTAAGTCATTATAATATTGCTTGCTGTCTTTAAGTTTTTTCTTTACATCTTCATAATCTTCAGGTATTGTTTCTTTTTCAATTTCTGGTCTTTCTAATAATTTTACCTCCATTTCTTTAATTTTTTGTTGTAATTTTTCTGATTGTGATAATTTATTTTGCAACTCTTTGTTTTTATTTTGCAAAACATTTATTTCATTAATTAATTTTTCTGTTTCTTTTTGTGTTAATTTTGGAATTTTATCTTTGCCAATTTCATTAAATAATTTTTCTTGTTCTTCAGAAGAGAGTTTTGCATAAATTTTATATGCAGTAGTGCCTTTAAGTTCTCCTGATTCTACAAGTTCTTGTAATTCTGGAATAAGATTAGTTAATTTTTTATAATCTTGTAGTTGTCTTTGACTAATTCCTAATTCATGTGCTAAATCTTTTTGAGTTTTGTTCTCATGGAGATTATCTCTATCAGACGGAATCCCAAAACTGCCTTGTCTAATACCATAAATTTTCTCTAATTCAACAATACACTTTGCCATCTTCATAGGATTTACATTGCCAATACCACGTTGAATGATATTTGTACTGATTAAATCTTCTATAATTAAATCATCTTTAATATTACCTGTTTTTTTATCTTCGTCAGGGTAATGTGTAATCCTGCATGGAATTTCTAATATTCCTAATTCTCTACATGCTCTAACTCTTTGGTGTCCAGATACAATAATTAAATCTTGTGTTATTACTATTGCTTCTACAACACCTCTTCTTACAATTGACTTTTTAAAATCTTCCCATTTTCCTCCTTCAATATCATCAAAAAACTCATTATTTCTTGAATGAGGAATAAGTTTTGACACTTCAATCATTTGCATAAATTAATATTTCTCCTTTTCTATATTTATAGTTATCTTTTATGATCCCATCCATAAAATCTATCTCCAATTTCTCTTCGTACCTCATTCCAGTAATCTTTTAAACATTCTCTATCACAGAATAAATTATCGTTTTGATCTTTTCTTATGTATTTATCTTTACTATCTATTGGCTTACCACATTTAGCACAGTAATCAGTTGTCACATTTATATTAACAAACTTATTTGTTTTTTCTAATCCGTTATTCCCATTAATCCTTTCATCATTAATTTTATTTTTCTCCATCATCTAATTTTTCTACTCCTAATCCCACATTTTCATCCATTGCAATACTGCCAATTTCAATATCTAAATACTCTCCTACTAAATTAAATAGCACATTCTCTAAATCTAATCCATTAATATGATAACTACTAATACCATATTTATCATCTAATTTTTTAATTAAATGTCCTTCTTCTTGATAATAGATTTTACAACCTTTTAACACTCTTAAATGTGTATCATTATGATGCCAACAAATTATTTTCTTTAATATTGTTGAAATATTTACTGATAGAGTAGGGGAGAGTAAAATATAATCTCCTGAATCATTGTAGATAAGTTTACCAGAGTAAGTAATAATATTTCTTATTTTTAATGTACCTAGATTATTTTTGTAGTTTTTATGATTTGTATTATTGTTTGTTTGATTACTCATAATAAATTTCCTTCTTTCTATATTTATTTTTATTGTTTTTAACGAAATTCAGTCTCAAATTAGCCTTCAAAATCTCAATTAGATACACTTATATAAAAATTCATCTGTCTCTTGAAATAGAGGTAAAAATTAACGCTTTTTTACTCAAAAAGTGCTTAAAACTATTGTTATTATTGACTTTATGAACAATATGCTTACAAACGTACTATTTATAAGGGTTTAGAGGCACTTATAGGATTAATGTAAAAATACATTGACGTATGATTTTTTATGTATAATTTTCTGTATTCAAATTTTACAATTATATTTACAATCTTACTACTCAAAATTAGGGAATATTGATTTATGCATTTTTTGTATTTTCATTATTGTTGCTAATTTAGATAAATCACTTTCAGTGAAATGATAAATACTTTCCATATCACTACTTATAAATTCCTTTAATTTAATATTTTCTTTTTCTAGTAGTGGAAGATATATATTCTTAGAATTTGTTGATGTAAATAATATTGCTAATGTAGTTTTACTATAACGATATATGTAGTTTTTGTTTTTAGTTATTAAATATGTATCATGAATATTTTTACTTGGTTTACCTTGTAAATCTTTTTGAAGAAATACTCTGTAAGTGTTAACATATTTTTGCAAATAGGGAAGTACACCTCCTTTCTTTATATATTTTATTGTTTCATGTATTTCCTATTCCCTACTATTTGTATTATAACATAATAGGGAAGAGTATGTCAACAATTATATTTACAATTTGTTAGAGATTTATTTTTGATTTATTGTGTATTTACATATCAATCATCTTCGTATTCTTCTTCATCTTCCTCAAAATCATCATTAATCATCTGACTTTTAATATGCTTCTTATCAAAAATGTCGAATATGAATTTACTGATTCCCATCTGTTTGTTACCATAAAACATAGTAGAACTGATAAATAACTCTTTTTCGGCTCTTGTCATACCAACATAAAGTAATCTTCTTTCTTCATTTTCATTATCTGATTTAGAGTGAGGGAGAAGTCCATCGTTAACTCCTGGTAAAAATACAATAGGGAACTCTAATCCCTTACTTTTGTGGCAGGTCATTACCTTAACTTTTTCAACAACATTTGAATCCTTAGAGAATCCTAATAAATTATCTACTTCTTCAAGGAATTTATCAATACTATTATATTTATTTGCTAAACTAACCAAAGTATTCAAATTATCAATTTTCTCACTTCTAATATTACTCTCAGAATCTTCTTTTAATATGTACTTGTCATAATCTAAATCCTTTCTAATAATATTAATCAATTCTCCAACTTTAGTTTTATTTTTCTTCTTAATCTTTGTAATTATATTCTGTATCTCACTAATACCATTCTTATATCTCCATTCATTACTTCTAGGGAAGGATAACATACTAACAAATAATGATTTATCATATTTACTTGCATATATATTCACTTCATTCAAGAATACTGAACCTAAATATCTATTAGGTGAATTATATACTTGTTTAAATGCATCATCATTATTTATGTCTTTGACTAATCTAAGGTAAGACACCATATCTTTAATTTCCTTAATTTCAAAAAATGTTGTGCCTCCGACAATCTCATATGGTATATTATTCTTATATAAACTTCTTTCAATTGCTTGTATTTGAAAATTTGTTCTAGTTAAAAATAGCAAAATCAGAATAATTACTACCTGATTTATTCATTTCAATTATCTTATCAGAAATATAATTTGCTTCTTCTACTTCATCAGTGAAACATGAAAATTCAGGAGATTTATACTTTGGTTTATTTGCAATAGATTCATAATAATATTTGTGAGTAGTTTCTTTTGTATTTTTAACTAACTTATTAGACAATTCAACAATATCTTGAGAACTCCTATAATTAATATTAAGAGGAATAATGGTTGTATCTATCCAATCCTTATGAAAATCAATAAGATAGTTATTGTTCGCACCTCTGAATTCGTAAATATTTTGAAGTGGATCACCTACCACAAAAACATTATTATACTTCTTACCTAATAATCTAAGAATCTCATATTGTGCCACATTCACATCCTGTTTTTCGTCTACTGCTATAAACCTATATCTATCTTGATATTTATCTCTTGTTAAATCATTATTTGCTAACAATTTATATGTATGAATTAACATATCATCAAAATCCATAACCTTTTCATTTTTCTTTATTTCTTCATACTTTTTATAAATGTCTTGCATAATATTCAATTTATATGGCATGAATTTAGTTTCAATAACTTCATCATTATAATCTAATAAATTATTTTTCTGATAAGATATAAATGATAAAATATCATTAGTTTCTACTTCGCTTTCTTTTCTTTCAATTCCTAAAACTTTAACAACAATATTATTTATAAATTGTTTTTGTTGCCATGATTTTATTTTATTATGAAAATAGTTATATCTACATTCCTTAAGTATGCTATTTCCGAGAGCATGAAAAGTATTTATGGTAATAAACTCCAATTTATTTTTATCAACTAATTTTATCAATCTATTTAACATATTATCTTTTGCTTTTACACTAAAAGTAATAGCAAGAATATTTCTTGGATCAACATTATATGTATTAATAAGATTTGCTATTCTATTAGTTAAAACTCCAGTTTTTCCGCTGCCTCCAGAAGCTAATACACAGCAATTACCTTCATAATGATTAATTGCTTTTAATTGATTATCATTGAATTCCAATTTATTATTTATCCTCCTTTATTATATAGTTTGTTTAAAAATATCTCTTATATCTGTAATTGCCCAATCATAGATTCTACACACTATAGATAAATCATCTTTATTTTCTTTATAAAAATCCTTTCTTATAATAATTGGTTTATCATAACTTGTACTTGGTAAATTATACTTTATTTTAAATTTACTACACAAACAAAATGAATATACTAAATTAAAATAATCCATGCAAAAATATATAAAATTATGAATATCAAAACTCTCATATTTTATTATATTTTTAATATTTTCATTAAAATCTTTAGATTTAATATAATTATTATTATCAATATTTTTAAGTATAGGAATGAATTTATCAATATTTACATAAACAAACTTACTAAAAATAATATCCTCTTGTTCTTTTTGTTGTAATACTCTATTATATTCACTATATCTTTGATATGTAGTATAATTTATACTGTCACCTATTTTATGAATATTAAAATGACACTTTTTACAAAGAGTAATTAATTCTTCTAAATTCTCATTACCTAAAAATTCATAAGTTTTATGATGTACTTGTAAATTATTTTCTGAATTACATAATCTACATTTATAATTATCTCTTTTATGTACTTGTTCTTTAATATCTTTCCAATAATCAGACTTTAAATATTTTTTATAATCTATTTTTGTTTGCAAAATAATATCCTCCTATATCGCATTTTTCATTTCATCCACATACTCTTCATCAAAATCAACAATAAGTTTGTATCTATATTGTTTTCTTTTTAATTTAAATCTCCCATCTTCAATATTATATCCCAATGTGTTTATCATAAATTTAATAATTCTATTAAATGTCAAATGACTTTTTGGCAAATCAATTAATTGATATTCTATAACTTTTTTAATAATTTCATCTTTATCTTCTTGCTTATAAATCCTATATTTTTCAATATCTTTACCTGTTACATCACTAGGAACTAACCATTTTTTATTAATATATGTAGTAAACATTTCTTCTTTATTAGATAAAACAAATCTCCTTATTTTTGTCATATCATGATCTATTAAATGACTTATACTATCAAACCATTTAGTATGATTAACATCACTCATAAATTCCTTATAATTATTTCTACTTTGTGCAAGATAAGATTTTTGATTGTAATTATCTGACCTAATATATGTTTCTGCAACAATTAAATTTTCTATATTATATCTACATCTTCCTACCCATTGAGATATATGCAATTCATCTGTAAATGATATTGCTACATTTTTTATTCCACTTATTTCTCTTAAATTCACACCTTCTCTTAATGTACTTGTAGTAATTAATACCTCTAAATTTCTCCTTTCTGATTCAATAGGTTCTTTAGTTTTCTTATCACGTTCAAATACTTCTAAATATGTATCAGGTATACTTTCGTTTTCTACTATGTAATCTCTAATTTCATCCATCTCAGGCATATAATATTTTTTATTGCTTTTACTTATTAATACAAAAGAATTAGGTATTCTTTCTTTTAATTTGTAACATTCCTCAATAGAATAGCACATTACTATAGTTTTACCTTGAATATCTTTGTTTGCTAATAGAAAATGTAAAGTATTGAAATTAGTACAGTATAATTGTTTTGCTTTATAATTAACTAAAATTTCTTTATTAAGTTGTTTAACACTAACTCCCCATTCTTTTTGATAGAAAAATAATATCCTTGGAGTAGCAGTTAGTCCTATAATATATTTAGTATTAGTATATAAAATATCTCTAATCCAAATTTTTAAAGATTCAATATCTTTAATAAAAGTATCTGAAAATATAGTATGACATTCATCAAAAAATATAATTTTAATTTTATTAAGTGTCTCAAATCCTTCTGTATTATCAGACTTTAATATATTAATAATTTTATCATATGTCATAATATTTATTCCCTTTTGTATAATTGATTCTAAGGAATCTCCTTCACCATTCCAATATTTAATATTATTTTTATTGTTAGGATTAAATCTAGTTATACCATCTTCTTTAACTTGTTGTTCAACTATAAGAGAACGAGAAGTAATAAATAACATTTCTGATGGTTTAATATTTGGCATATGTTCAATAACTTTATTTGATACCCAGTAAGTTTTTCCTGTGCCACATCCTGAAGCAACAATATTAAATTTAGTTTTATCTGCCTTATTAAAATCAACATAATCTGAAATAAATTTACTAATAAAAATTCCTCCTTTTTTAAATTTTTTAGGGTGACAAATCCTTAAATTCGAATATCTAATATAATAAAATTTACCCCTATAATTATATTACTTTGTTGAATTTTTTACATTTTAATTTTATTTCTCATTCATAATTTTCACCTCCATAAAATATATTTAATAAAATATTTAATAAAATTATATTCCTCTCCTATCCGTATTGTAACACAATATAAATATAATTGTCAACAGTAAAATAAAAATAAATAAAAATTATGATAAAAATATTTAGGAGAGTCTTTTCCTCCTAAATATTTTTAGAATTGTTTGGAATGCACTTCTCCAAACAATTCTCTGTCTGTAAGACTATTATAAAAAGTAAATAGGAGTGATAATATGTATAAATATTGTATGATAATTATAGTTTCCTCCTTAACCACATTATACATTATCACAATCCATATGTCAACACAATTATATTTATATTATGTAAATATTTTTTATGGGAACAATTAATACATCACTAATAAATAATGATGTATTAATTATTTTATAAATTATCCTCCACCTACAATCCAATCCTCAAATTATTAATTTTACTTCTAATATTACCTTTTCTTGCTTGTGCGTAGATGCCCACAGTATTCAAATTGCTATGACCAAGTTGATTCTGTAATTCTGGTAATGTTAAAACTCCTTGTTCTATTGCACTCGTAGCCATATGATGTCTCAAACTATGCACTCCAACCTTACAATCACCATCACAATAACTATTAAATATATAATTAACTGTATCCTTATTTAATTTCTCACTTCTTTCAGTTAAAAATATATATTGACTACTAGCAAATTTATGTTTCTCTCTAATCTTCAAATAATCCTTAATAACTTTTATTGCAACATCATTCAATAATACAGTTCTTTCCTTATCACCTTTACCAATCAATTTCAACTCACCATTAACTAAATCTAAATTCCTCAATTTTAAATTTGTAATTTCTTCTCTCCTAATACCTGTATTAGCAATCAGAAAAACAATAGCAATATTTCTTACTCTATGCAAACTATACTTATTATTCACTTTATCTAAGAATTCAGATACTTGTGATTCTGTTACATCAGTAGGATTACCTTTGCTTTGCACCTTAATAAAATCCCTCTTAATAACCTTTACACTATCAACCAATCCCAACATAAATAAAAATTCATTAAACGATTTCAAACTAGATAACTTCCTATTAATAGAACTAGAAGATAAACCACTAATCTCTTCCTTATACTTAATAATAGAATCCCTACTAATCTCATCATGTAAAGTGAAGAAGTGATTCAAGTCTGATATATATGATGATATTGTATTACTAGATTTTGCTTGGTTAATTAGATAGTTTTTATATTGTTCAACTCTATTTTTCATATTATTTATCTCCTTTTTATTTAATAATTTATTATTTGTAATGTAATTTATTTGTAGATTAATTCTACCATAATATAATTATTAATGTCAATAGGAATATAAAAATAATAATTAAATTTATTCAATTGATTTATTGTTTGTCATACACATGTAATACACTAATAATTACCATGTATAATATGTCATACAATCAAATATAATTAAATATAACCGTCATACAGTGAATAATAAAATCAACAAATAAAAATCAAAAGGAGTGATTTAAAATGATGATTAGTTTTAGATTAAACAGAAAAAATGATAACGAATTAATTTCTCTTCTCAGCAAATATGAAAATAATAATATGTCTGAATTTATCAGGAATGTACTGAGGAATAGTCTATTAACTAGTAAGAGTATAAGTAGTGATGATATTGAAGATCCATTCTCCACTGCATCCAATACGGATAATGTTGTTGAAATTAGGCAAGTTAATAAGAATACAGGTATTAATAATACTAGTAATGCTAACAATAATTGTAATAAAAAAGAATCTATTAAATGGAATTTTCCATCATAGGGATAGGAGGATTATATGAACAAATTAACTAATGTATTAACTAATGTATTAACTAATATAATAAATTTTATTAAAAGTATAAAATACACAAATAATATAGACATAGATCCATCAAATGATTTAGTAATGAATACAGATAATGTTGCTAGTTTTATATGTAGAAAAACAGGAATACCTATTGAGATAGTTTTAGAAGTTTTAGGTGTAGAAGATGATTGGTTGCATGAAAATGGTTTTTATGATGAAGACGAAGATTAAGATTAATAACTTAATATTTGCATCCAATACGGATAATGGAATGATAGTTATTATATAGGAGGTATATAGTAACATGAATATTATTAACACTAGTATTTTTCAAGATATTTTAATTATAGTAGGAATAGTAATTGTTGATTGGTTGACTAATAGTATTATTATAGAAGAAAAACAAAAATATGTAAAATTATTTACAACAATAATAGGATTAATATTAATATTATATACGACATTAAAATTATCAATAAGTGTATCAAAAATGTTCCCAATAGGAGGTTTTTAAATGAGTAAGTACATTTATACTCTTCTACTTGTTATCCTAACCCCCATGCCTTGTTATGCTGTAACTATTTCTGAATTAATGTATGAAACAGTAGGATATGGTAAACCAGGATTTGCAATAACTTTGATTGTTGGTTTTGCAATTGCCGCATTTTTAGGAGAGCAAATATGTAAAATAATAGGTAAGCAAAATTTCGGTGCAATATTAGTAATAGCTGCTACATTTGCTGCCACATATCAAATGGTAAAATCAGGAGTAAAAATAATAGGTGAATTATTAGTATATTTTCCTAAATAAGAAGGTGATAATATGTTTCTAATAATAATACCAATCTTAATATTTGCTATAACTTGCTTATGTTTACCTCAATTATTGATGCAAATTATTTTAGGTGCTGTTGGTTATTTTATTTGCAGAGCAATGAGAAGAAAAAGTATGGCAAAAATGATAATTATTATAAGTATATTATGTTGTATAGGTATATTAGTAGAAAAAGTAATGCCTATAGTAAAAGCAGAGCAAGAGAAACAACAATATGTAGAAGATAAAATTGATGATGTTAAGAAATATGTTAATCCTACTAGTAAATTATTTAATAAAGAAGATATACAATCACCAATTGATAAAGTAATTGAAAAGAATTTACCTGATAATTCATTTCTAAGAAAAATAACTGAGTATCCAAGAACAAAATAAAGAATAGAATGGAGTGATATAATGCAAATTATTATAGTTAATAAAGTTATTATAGGTGCAATGGCATTGTTTGTTATGTTAGGATTCAATAGCTTATGGTTTAACAATGATAATATTAATGCAAAAATTTATAATTATAATAATGGGAAATTTTATGGTGAACTAACAGTTAAGGATAAAAGATTGCCTTTAATTGTTAATGTTAATGCTGATGCGAATAATGGTAGTAATAGCAATGAGAAAACTTACAATGATAATAAAAATTATAATGAGAATAAGCAATATAATGAGCAAAAAGATCATAATATTAGTAATAATATCAATAAAAAAGAGGAAATAATTAATAAAGATGATATAAACAAGAGGGAGAATATTAATAAGAAAGAAGAAAAATTTAATGAAAATATCAAAATAACTGATGATTATACACCTGGGAGTATTGATATGATAATTGAAAATAATGGTAATAAGATTAAAATTAATCGTGATATGGGTAGTAAAGAAATGAGTGATGTTGATAAGGAATTGTGTATAGAAATAATAAGAGGTACAATGGATCATGTTAAGACTTTAAATGTGCCTGAAAGAAAAAGGTTATTAGATATATTTAAAGGATTTTTAAAACATATAAATAGACCAAAAGAAAGTAAAATTAAATGGTTTAAATGGTAATATATTGTTAATGTTTATAATTATTCAATTTAACTTTATTATATATTTTTCTTTGTAAATTCAAATCACTAAGCAATAATTCCTTTACAGTTAATGAAATCTTACCAAATTTATTAAATAATTCTATTTCATCTATTTCATAAAAATCTGCAATATTTTTAATTGTAGTATCACTTGGTAATTTTCTACCATGTTCAATATCACTTAGGTATGTGGGACTGATATTAATGTATTTTGATGCTGAAGATAAGGTTAAATCTTTACTCAATCTTAACTTTTGTAAGTAGTTACCAGTATCAATGTTTCTGTTTGTAATATCTTTGAGTTTATCTATGTCTAAATTAATCACCTCAATGTTATGATATGTTTATTATTTAGTTTGTCTTAGAGAGATAATTATATACAAGGAGATATTTGTTATGGGAGATAAAAGTAAGAAGGATAAGAATGGTAAGATTAAAATTGAAGGTAAAGTAAATAAGAAAGATATAGTTAAGAAGGATGATAAATCTAAAAAAGTAGAAAAAGTAGATATTAAAGAAAATTGGAATAAGTATAAATCTGATTTAAAGGAAAGTTTTAAAAGTTATTTATGGGACTTGAAATTAGGTTATAATCCACTTAAACCACCTAAACATGAAGATTTAAAAACTTCAATTAAGAAAATAATTAGAACACGTAAGTCAAGAAGTATAGAGGCAGAAATAGAGAATGTATTTATACAAACTAACTGTCATAATAACAGAGGCGAATATCCTTATCATATAGCAACAAATAAAAAAAGTGATATTCATTATCAAGTAATGTTTAAATTACCTTATGGATTAAATTTTAAATATATTATTGATAGAAAAAACTATTTTGCAGATTCTATAATAGCACATGTTAATATAGAAAAAAGAAGAGGATTATTAATGGTTGAAGTTATTAAAGGTGTTGTGCCTGAATTGTATAGATATAATTTTAATTATGCTGAATATATGGATAAATGTATACCGATTCCTATAGGTGTTAGTGTTGCTGGTATACCTATAATTGTTGATTTAGCAAAAGTACCACATATGATTATTGGTGGAATAACAAGGTCTGGAAAAAGTATTTTATTAACTGGAATTTGTGATGCCATAATGCAAAATAACAATGTTAAATTGCTTGTCACAGATTTAGCAATGACTGATTTTGTACACTTAAAAGACCATATTGTATTTGGATATAATTTAGATACCGCAGAAATTATATTAGAGTGCTTGATGCAAGAAGTTGAAAGAAGAAGATATTTTCTTGTTCAAAATAATTGTGTAAATCTTATTAAATATAATGAAAAAAATCCTAATAATAAAATGGATTATATTGTATTGGTTATTGATGAATTTGCTTTTACTTCACCTAGAAAGAGTGATGATAAGGTAACAAAAAGTAGAAGACAGAGATTGCAAAGTATATGTGCAGATTTAGGTATGATAAGTGCTAAGACTGGTGTACATTTAATTATAGCAATGCAAAGACCTTCTGATAAATTAATTCCTATGGAAGTAAAGTCAAATTTTCCATGTGCAATTAGTTTCAAAACTGCAAATTATGGTACTAGTATGACTATATTAGGAAATACAGATGCTTATTATTTGCCGAATATTAAAGGTAGAATGATATTTCAATATGGTTCTAATCAAATGGAATTGCAAGCAATGTTATTAGAGCAAGAAGAAGCAATTAGAAGGTTAGCAATGTTTGATAAGAAATTAGATAGATGTGATAATGTAAATAAAGCAAGTTATTTTTATAATAAAGGTGATGATTTAAATGTTGACCCATTTATTCAATTTCAAATCAATGACAACGAGACAAAAAGGTTATTACCGAGATAAATGTATAGTTGATATAATAGATGAGTTTGGAGTATTAACAACAGAGCAATTATATCTGTTGTTTTTTTCTTCAATAAAATATGGGGTAGTTAAGTGTAGAGAAAGATTAAGGATATTGAAAGGGAAGGGGAAAATTGATTCTGTTAGGGTAGATATTAATGAGTGTAATATTCACTTTACAAATAAAAAGTATAAGAATAATAGGTTTATTTCACATGATATAAACAGAAATTGGGGATTTATTTATTTGTTGAGATATATGAATAATAATTATAAGTATTATAAGTTTAATGATATTGAGATAGAGTATGTTATGGAGTGTGGTAAAAGACCAGATGGGATTATAGGATTTATTAATTATGTAACAAATGAATATAAGTATTATATTATTGAAAGTGATAAATTTGAAAGTAATAATAAGTTTATGAAGATTATTAATTACAATGAGATATTTAAAAATAAATTATATTTAAATGAATATTGGGCAAATAGGGTGAAGAGATTCCCTAATATATTGATTGTGTGTAATAGTGAAAATAAGAAATTGAAAGTTTTAAAGAGTGTAGAGATAGATAATATTAAGTATGATTATATTGATAATGGTGTTGAGAAAAAAGAAGGGATTAAGTTTATAGTTAAAACTGTGGATGAGATTAAATTATATTTAGGATTGTGATATTTAATGATTATTTTTTTTGTAAATTTATTGGTTGTACATTATAATTTGTTGTATAGATAAATTATGAGATAGTACAATATGTATGACAATATGATAGGAGATATGAGTTAGGATATATATAAGGATATGTATTGTAGAAGATATAAATTAGTTTGTCCAATACTATTAATTACTTATCAGGTGATTCGGGAGTAAGAAGTTAGAAGTATGAAAACTTCTGTGGTGTATATTTTTTAGGTTTGATTTGTGATGATGCTTGTGATATGTGATATGGTAGGTTATAGAATTGTTTAATATACCCCATTATATGGTTAGTTAACTAATTAGTTGATTTATTGCGTGAATAGTTAATTAGATAAATGATTAATTAGATAAATATATAATTAGACAGAAAAATAGTTAATTAGATAATAAATTATATTATTAAGTTATTAAAATATTAATTAGATAGTTGATTGATATAATAAAAAATATTTTTTATTTTGTGCATAGATTAAAATTTAATGGGATAAGATAAATACAAGATAGGGTAAAGGATTGAATAAAGCAATATAAATAAAATGGTAATAGAAAGGATAAATTAAATGGAGAATATGGAGAATGTAGAAATTAATAAAACAATTGATGTAAATGTAAAGAATATAATGTATATATCATCAATAATATGTTTATCATTACTTTCTGTAAGTGGATTAATGATAGGAGACATTGGAGGTAAAAGTGGGATTGGGATATTAGGATTAAGTGATTTATTTAGGTATATTAGTTTTATTTGTTATGGATTAGGTGTGTTTTGTGGTAGTTTATTATGGTATTTTGGGTATGTGTATAGGGATCATGGGAATGGGAATAATGGAAATAGAGATTCAACCTCATCCTTCATAAGAATACATTGTAAATAGATGAATGATTTAATTAGTTTGATCTCCTTTAATGGGAGATTATTTTTTTTGATAGTGTAAGTATAAAGTTTAATTTTATGGATAGATTAATATCAACAAATTATAAATATAAAAAGTATAAAGGAGTGTTATTAATGAAATGTTTAAAGTGTGGGAATACTGATTTAAGTATATTGGTTAGAATGACTGTTAATTTTCCTGTAGATTTAAATGGGAATATTTATATTAATGATTATGAAGGATATAATGATTTATTAGAAGAAGCAATAAATGATGTGGGAAAAGAGGATAAATATTATAGATGTTGGAAATGTGGATTAGAGTGGAGAGTAGATGGGAAGGTTAATAAATAATGAATGAATGAATATAAATGGGAGGTAATTATGATTATTAATGTACAGAATATGGATGGATATTATTTAGTTATGGAATTTATTGAAGGTAGTGTGGTTAATTTAGTTATTAGTGATTGTATTGAGAAAGTATTTGTATTTAGAAAGAATGTTGATGTTATTATTGATTTGGGTGAGATGAATAGAGAGGAAGTTAAAGTTTATGAGAAATATAGAAAGATGGTTGGATATGGTGATAAGTTTGTTAGTGTTTTGAAGTATAGGAGTGAGTATGTTGTGTAAGATTGGAATAATATTAAATACTTTTTTAAAATAAAATAAAAATTAATATTGACAGATTATAAATATAATAGTATAATACAGTTAGGCAGAAGTATGTCTAAAATTAAATTAAAAGGAGAAGATTATTTGCAAAGTGAAGTAATTATTAATGATGTAAGAATCCCAATTATAAAAGAAAGTGAGGTGATATATTATCCAATTAGTTATATGGGTAGTAAAGTATTATTAAAAGATTTAACAGGTAATCAATTAATTAGAAATGGATATGGTGAGTACATAAGACAATTTGAAATTAATTATGGAGAAGATACAGGTGGAATACAAAATACATATTGTATATCTGAGTTAGGGTTAAAGGTTATATTGAAGAATAGTAAAATTGGTAGATTGAAGATTGAACAGAAAAGGAATATGAAAGTTTTATGTGAATATCTTAATTTAGATATTGATATTGATTATAATGCTAAATTTAAAGATAGTATTACTAAAGAAGAATTAGAGCAACATGATTTTTGGTCAAAATTATGTATAAATATATTTATAGAAAATAATGATAATATAATATGGCAAAAATGCAATCAATGTGGGAGATATTATCCTTATCATGAAGAATTCTGGATTAAAGAAACAAATAAAAATAATAAACAACCATTAAGAGCAGTATGCAATAAATGTAAAAACGTATATATTCATTATTTTAATAATAAAGAATATACTAAAGCATACTATGAGGGAGGAGAAATATTATATAATATATATAAAAGTGGGAATAAAGATATTTATGAAATTTATAAATATTATATAGAAGGTAAATATGAATATCCATCAATATTAAAAAATAGTTTAAATACTACAAATATAATTGTAAGATTATATAAAGATATAATCTTAGAAAATATTGATAAATGTACACCTGAATATTTAAGTAGTTTAACAAAAATACCAATTAAGTACATAAGTATAAAAACATTGGATAGAAATTTATTTCAAAAAATTAAAAAAGAAGAATTATTAAAAACTAACATAGAGAATGAAATGCCAAAAGAAAGAAAACAAAGAATATATAGTAAAAAAATAATTAAAAGAATGACATTTGAAGATGCTAAATATTTAGTTGATACATATGTACAAAATAATAATATAATAATTGATATAAGTAATGTTTATATATATGACTATGATGAATTATTTAAATCTTCAAAAGTATATTGGTATGTGACAAAAGTATATAAAGATAAACTTGGATTTGTTATGAGGTATTTTAATAATCAATATGCATCTTATAAATTTAAAAGTGTTATTGGTCAAAGATATTGGAAAGATAGGGATAATGTAGATTTGACTATGAGGTATTTTATTGAACAAGATATAAAAATACCAATAGAAAAGATACCTTTATATGTAACTAAAATGAATTTACAAATGAAAGCAAGTATATTATATAATATATTACGTGAAAAAAGATTTGATAGTAGTTTATTTGAATGGATTAATAGATTATATCCAGATAAATTCATAGAGGAAGATTTTGCTGTAGGAATAATTAGAAATGAATTTGATTCCATGGAAGAAAAAATGGTTCATGATATGTTGAAACAAGAATTTAAGAATGTTGTTTATAATAATAGAAATAGTGAAAATAAAGTTAATATTATGGGAATGATGCCTGATTGGTTTATATTTACTGATTTAAATATTTATATAGTAGAGTATTTTGGTATAGAAAAAGATCAAAAAAGTAAAAATAAGAGAATTGCATATTATTTAGATAAAACTGAAAGGAAATTAAAGAAGTATAGTGTATTACCATATGCTGAGAAAATATATTTATATCCAAGTGATATAAAAGGTGATTGTGAAGGATTTAAAGAAAAAATTAAAGTTATTGTGTGATGATTATTGTTTAGTTAGTTGATTAGATGGATTTGATAGATATGTAGGTAGGGTAATTTAAAATTTATTGTAATAGTAGTTGATATATGTTATCGTATATTGATTACTATTTTTTATTTTTAGATATAAATTATTGTGTATATTTGTATCTAATATATGTGTTTATGGGTTATAATATGGAGATATTATAGAGATATTATTAGTTGATATGTAGATGTAATATTAAATATAGTGGATATAGTTGATTTGAAATAGTTTAATAAATATAATAGTTTTGACGAATGATAATTGAAATGAATTATTTGATTTAATTTGTTTGCCGATAGCATTCGCAGTCGTTGACTATCTGTATGTAGTAGTAGAATAGATGTTGTGTATATGATAATGATAATCACTCTCATTTTTGTAAACTACACCCCACCATGCTCATCTCTTCTGAATCTCTCCACATAATAAACCTTATGCGAAGTTATTATGGTAAATAGTGGTAGTATAGGAAATTGTTAGGTTATTTGTTGGGTAGGTGTAAGGTGTTGACCTGTTGGTTAGCTGGTACATAAAAATACATACTAAAAATAAACTTTGATTTTGATTGAAATAAAGCCTAAATAAGAAGAGATAATTTTGAATAGGTATAATATGACCTGAGAAATGAAATAAAGGTGAAATATGTAGTTATTTTGATTATATCTGATAAAATATGAATGCTTTATATCCTGGTTAATTAATTGATCAATTGATCACAGGATTAATAAAATTGGTTCACTTGTGAAATGTGAGGTGGAACATTATCACCGGGAATAAATTATTACCAGGTACTAAGTCGGAATATATAACAAGAAATTTTTTGTTGAACTATTAAATAAGAATAAATCCTAAATAAGAATCATTCCTATCTAGTAAATTTTCCTAATAAATAATGATTCTTATCCACATAATTGTATCAAATATCAAACAATTAACTCATAACTATATCCATATAATACAATAATAAATACCACAACACATAATATTATTATCTACTACACATAGTAATCAAAACTACATCATGTAATAATAAATACCATATCACATATTATACTATATCTATATTATCTATCTAATACGCCTATAGCCTATCTACTATATAACTAATACATAGACCAACACAAGTCATTAAACACCACTAATATATATACAACTATATAACTATACAACACTTCAAACAAAGCTATACTACTAATACACTATTACCATTATACAATCTAATATACACTCACTATATATTACATCATACTACCATATTATATATACATTGCTACCATACTATGCTACTATTTATATCAGTATCATGTTATCACATTATTACTATCTCGTTACCACTGGTAATATATCATACTACCAACTATATCATACCTATATCATATTTTATATTACAGTCTATGCTACCAGATACACAATACATAAGCTAACACCTATATACTAGCCTTATTACTATATACCATAGTTTACTACTACCAAACTGCTACCATATCAAACGGTATCACCTAAATATCACTCCAACCCAATCCTAACATCAACTCCAACATCACAAAGTATCACCTAAATACTACCAAATCCAAATCCCTTTATTCTCAATTCTCTATACACCTACACGCCAAAATAATTATACCCAACTTAAAACTTCTCATATCACCTTTAAACCATATTGTAGAATACACCAAATTTAAGCCTAAAATAAAATAACGTATATTAGCACCTAAGCACTATAAATATAATTTTACCTACACAAAAACCCTCCAATCAATCATATTAACTATTCCAAAATTTCATATATAAATAACCTAAAATCCATCTAAAATAACCTCAATCACACAACACTCCAACCAATCCAACCACATCATTTTGTTACACTATAGTATCATTTTGCTACACTATTGTCACATTCTGATCATCCTACTATACCTCTACTATACATACACTGTTCCATTTCAACATACACTGTTCCAATATAGAACATATAACCGTTCCATTACGATACACATTTCCAAACTACCACATCAACCTTTAAACTAATCAATATACCCTCCAATATATCCAACCAAACAACGCAAAAAACCTACTAAAATCAACACTTTCAGCCCTCTGTATAATCTATACCCTCTTAGGGTATACTACAAATTATAAATATAATTTTGGCATGATTCTTGCAATATATAATAGTGTAAGTCTTCTTTGAAAACTACACATAGGCAGGGAGTACGGCGAATAAGTGACCGAGCGACGATACTGCAAAAGCTGCATGAGGGTAGCCAGTGGAAGGACTGAAAAGTCTGGGCTATGGGTGGATTACCACACAGGGAGAACATGCGGAACATGCAAGGAGCAGGTGGACGGTGCCAGAACTGCATAAATCCTTTTTAAAGCCTTCAACTATCTTTTATTTACTATGTTTTGCTTTAACTTTGAAGGTTTTACAAAGGGTTTATAATAAAAGGAGGTTATAACATGAAATCAAAATTTGAATACATAATAGACCGTGACGACAATAAGAAAATAACTGGCAGGTCAGTACAAATAACTATAACAGCCAGTACCTTAGAAGATGCAGAAAAGGCTTTATCACATTTTGAAATTTATTTAAAACTGAATACAAATAACAATTATCATTTTTCTGGTTGTCCTTGGGAGTGTAAAGCAAAAAACAATAATTGGCAATATGGCGATACTATAGTAGTTGATGACAAGGAAGAAGCAGAAGAAATTAAAAAGTATTACAAAAAGTGGAAATAATAACAATACTCCTACACTGTTGATAAAATCGCTTGGTGTAGGAGTATAACAAACCAATACATAACAAAGGAGGTACATACAAATGATGCATCATGAATTTTGTACTATAACAGCTTTACAAATACCATACGAGCAATACGCCAACGAGATTGAACCATTATATATGCAGTCACCTTTACAGAAGCAAGAATTTTGCAGTAAATGGTTAAAGAAGTATAACAGAACCAACAAACCAATAGCAGCAGCCTGCATCCTAAAGGACGTTAAAAAGGACATTATAACTTCTATCAAAAATGAGATTGATAACAGAAAATACTATAACATTGAACGCAAAAAGCTAGTTGCAGAACAATACAAAATTTTCAAATCCCATTATGATTTCTATGAAGATTCAAATGGAAATTGGTGGGAATATATACACGATAACATGAGGCAAGTATTTACCAGAGAAAGATTTAATCTAATTGAAAGACATAGTTGTGAATGCCATTATCACATTATTTATAAAGACTGCTCAGAAAGAAATTTCCATTCTGACGATATTATAACAGGACATGAAAATGCAAAAAACATAAGCTATAACAATATTGTTTATATGTCTATATCCACAGGAGATTATGAAATGGATACAGAGACAGGCGAATTAAACTTTGATGTATCTGAAGATGACCAACTTGAGGCAAGAGATAATTATTTTGCAGGTATTGAAATAAAGTATAAAACCAAATGGGGATTAAAACAACTAGCAAAATTAAACCAATAACACTATAACAACTCCTACACTGCCACCTAACCAGGTAAATATAGTGTAGGAGTATAACAACTTAACAGCTTGCACCATACCGATTAATCAAATTAACTTATACTAAACTAAAACTAAAAAGGAGATATGAGAAAAATGACACATGAAAATTTCTATGCAGGTAATACTGAATATGTAATAATTTACAAAAATGGTACTCACCACATAAAGGAAGTATCCTACAACGACAACGACGACACAATATTAACAACAATTTTCACCGGGAATTATGAAAAATGTCTAGCCGAGAAGGAGCACATTATAACAGAGCATGCCGAATCATTGTTTTAATATATATTTTAGAATCTTTTTTGAATGCAGGAGTGACAAATTAACACGGTCAACCTGCATTTTATAAAGGATTAAAAATAAATGTAAATAAAAGGAGAATGATAACAATGACTAATATTAACCTAAATAACATTATCCGTGAGGCTAAAATGTGGAATACTCAAATTAAAACTTTGGAATCTACCCTAACAACCTTAACCGATACGCATATGATTAATAGTTATAAAAAAGCCATTGCCGATACTGCCGAAATATTAACACCGCTAAAAGCTAAACTTGATTATTACCAAATTTTTTATACCGACACAATCAGCCCGGAAATAAACAACGTAATAGCACACGAATTAGACTTACATCTCCCAGGCGACATTGACAGTTATTTAGAAAATTTATATCCAGGTACGGATCATATTATTGTTGGATGCAGAACCGGAAAAACTATAGAGGAACTAACCAGCACACCACATTTTAATTATTCCGTTTAATCCGTTTAACTCAATAAATTATTTTAAATCTAAAAATGTTAGTATTGATGTTATTTTCTAAAATTGATTCAATGCTAACATTTTTAAAATTCTAAATAGGAGTACCAACCGATGCAACTTTTAAAATTTTCCCTAGAATTAAAAAAAGGTATTTTAACCGAAAAAACCTTAAACTTAGAAATTTACAAAGAATCTCCTAAATTTTACTATATTAAAAATGATTATCCTAGCAAAATACACAAAGAAGAAGACATTAATATTTTATCTTTTTGGGAACAGAACAGAAGTATAGACACCTTAACAGCTTGGATTTATTTAGATTCAGAAGAATCAATTCCTAAATTTAGGGAGTTAATTCTTAACAGATTTAAAGAAATTTTGCTAGAGGATAAGTTAAAAATAGAACTAAATTTAACCTGTTTTAAATAAATTAAGAAGGAGGTACAAAAAATGAATAAATGTAGTCTATGCGGAAAAGAACACGACACTAACAACTTTATGTATTGCCCGGATTGTATAAAATCTATATTACAAAAATCCGGTATTGATGAATCAGAAATTTTGACAGAAGAAGAGCAGGAGGAACAAAAAGAGCAACAACAAGAAGTAGAAAATTATTGTTTGTTTTGCCGTGGCGGTGGTTGTGTACAGTGTGAGCCTAAAAATTATCTATAACAATATAACATATAATTTATTTTCCGTTAGCCTACTAGAAATGGTAGGTTATGGGAAGGTAAATATAGTATAACAGGAGGTAACACCAATGTAGAGGCTAAAAAACCTCTTATAAAGTCCTTCTACACTCTTCCTCCAACACATAACAAAAGAAGGATTTTATAAGGAGTGCCTAACCGTAACATGGGATGTATTGAAACAGTATAACAAAGATATCTTTAATTTGCATATTGCCAAAAATCCATATAACAGCTCACCACCAACCACCATGCAATATGTAATCTAAAGGTATTTTAATATTTACCTTAATATAACATATACATAATATAACAATATCAACCAAATATAAGGAGGTTAACACAATGGAACAAATAAGCTGGTTGATGCAGGGATGAAAACAAATCCTTTGTAAAATACCTTATAACAGTAAGCAACAAGCATTATACATATAACAAAATAAGGTATTTTACAAAGGATTTATAACAGACAACTAAATTAAGGAGTTGATATTAATGACTGACAATAGCATTCCCTATCTTTGCCAATGGAATTCTACTACCAACAATGATCAACCAATTTGTAAAATCAATTCAGAACACGTTAACATACTCTTAGACTTATCCACTATGCCAGAAAAAATTAAAAACAAATATATTCCAAATATGTATTCAATGTTTTATCCAGAGGAACAAACCTGTTTAAATCCTACATACCTAGATAAATTATCCATTGAATTTAATTCCTTGATTCCTGTTAATTACAAGGAATATAATGACAATGGAGATATTGAAAGAACTATCTTTGTAGGATTTTTACAATTACCGCATAATGTCATAGATTCAGAAGGGAAATTAATCCCATATTCTAATAGAGATGATTTATTGAAGATAACAGAATTTACAGAAGATAACAATTATAATTTCCGTTGTCATTTTACTAAAAATAGTTATTATTTTTCAGATATTGTAATAAATACATATAATTTCTTTAATAATAAAATTCGCTCATATGATCAATATTATGCATTTATTGGTAATATGAATAGATTGAATGACAAATTAGCTGATAACACACAAGAATATTATGCAGAAATTAACCGTAATACAGCAATCAATTCACCACGACTCAACATGGATAATTATAACTTTTCTCATGGTTTAACCGCTTTTAATAATGGTTCACCTGAGAGAAATCTTAATAATATCTTAAATAGTATAACAGATAGTAATAATAATTATATGGAAATTTGTTGTTCAACTCCTAATAAGCCAATAGGCTTAATGGGAATATTTGTAAAAGGTAAAGTAGTCATGGCAAGTTGTACCGATTTATATACAGAAATTGGATCTGAGTATAAACGCATATTCGATAACATAGACTATTTTACACCAGCTTTTTCTTATAGTCAATTATGGAAAAAACACTCAGGAAGGGGAGGTGACAACTGCAACAACGAAATAATCCTAATTCCTGGTGAAATAACAGGAATATGGGTTAAGGAATATGCCGGAATTGAGACTAAAGAGGATGCTCAGGAAATAGCAAAACAATTAAATGTCAGCTTGTCTATTGTAAGTGCTTGGAGACAAGAATAATATAATTTAAGTCTACCTTAACCGGGTAGGCTTTTTTATTTTGTCCATTTTTAAATCCATAATTTCCCTAATACCCCAAATCCTCTATAACAGACCAACAAAAACCACCTTCCATATAGTTCCATAACAGCACATCATAATCCAACCTACCATAAATTCCCACAAATAACTCTTTACATTCAATTCTCAATATGTTATAATGAAATTTACCGACGCTATTATATATACAATCTATACAATATCCATCAATTAATCATCAATTCATCAACAAATTAAAAAGAAAGGAGGACAGAAGAAAATAGATATAATAATATTGCTAAATGTCAATAGTTTTTTATAGAATTGTATAAATAATATGTAGAAAAAGAAAAATAATAATCAATTAGATTAAAGCCAAACGAAAAAGGAGGAACTATTTATTAATACCACAACAAATGATCTACATGAGATAGTAAAAAGAGTATTATATATTAATCTAATAATCAAAAATTATAAAGGAATGTGTATTTTACTAAAGCAAGAAGAAAAGCAAGGAGGAAGAAATAAAAAGCTTCAATTTGAAATATGGAAACAATATTTTAACTGGATTAAACAAGGCCACAAATACATAATAACTGAAATATACGATAACCCAATAATCAAAATAGATAATCAAGGAAATAATATCTATAATACATATATAGAAAAGCTAGTCCTTGATCTACTAGTCCAAAAATACGAATCAGAAGATGAATATAATAAAAGAATATATCTAAGTAAAGATAATATGTTACAATCTCTTAACATGGTTAATACTAACTATCACTATATAAAATACAATATAGCTGATTCAGCGAACTATATAAAAGTAAAATCAGAAAACATAAAGGAATTCTATGATATAAATAATAAGAATTTTAATAACTCAGTTGAAAGAGCCTTAAAACGTCTAGCGAATAAATTTCTTGTCAATTGGCAATTTACTCAAACGGTAGCAGTAAAAGAGTCTGATATAAAAGATGTATATGATTATGATGATGAATCAATAAAAGAAATACATAGAGATGCTACCAAAATAGAAAGAGAATATATAATAAAATATGAATTATTGATGGCTGAAGAAATGGGATTTAAAACTAAGCAAGATATATTTTTATGCGGTAAATATTTAGAATTTATAGATAGAGTATGCAATAAACTACGAGAAGAAGAATTTGATATTTTATATTACTATACAAGTTATGATATAGTATTTCACGAAAAAGTAATAGAAGAATTAAATAATATTAATCAGTATCTATTAGATTATGAAGAAAGGAAAGATGTTAAGGTTACTCTAAATGGTATCATATCTAGTAACATAGTAAAGAATACTGAAAAGCGACATATTGAAGCTATAGAGGAATTGCCACCAGTATTAGGTCAAAGAAGAATTGATAAATATGATTATAAACAAGCAACATTATTAAGACGTTCTAATGATAATTATATTACTGATAATGATAAAATAATTGATACTGTTATAAACCATAAAACAAGAAAATTAATTGATAATATTATATCCTACAATAGAAAAGAAAAAGATAGAATAAATAAAGATATAGATAATTTATTATATGGCGATGAATAGAATATAAAAATAAAATTGGGTACTAGAACAGGCAATAGAGTATATATCATTATCCTGTTTGTGTACCCAATTTTTTATTATTTAATTTTATATCATGATATATTTATGATACCGTCTATATTATACCTTATAATTATCCTTTTTTTATATCTTAATTTTTACTTGCTACTATTTTATGGTTTATAAGTGACAACTTTTATTTTACTATTGCTATTTAGGTGTATGGTATCAAATTTTACTTTTTGCTACTTAATATTAATATCACTGCTACCATTAAAAATTATATCGCCTCACTAACCTATAGTCTAATCGACAATCGTTGACTGGTATTATTTTTACCCGTTTAAACGGGTAAAAAGTTAATCCAGCCAATTAATAATTTATATTATTTCTATCTCCCATTGTTACTTACTATGTTACCGCTTATGCTACCACAAAATTTATTATCATGTTATTAATCATGTTACCATCCAAAACTAAAAATTTAACATCATCTTGGTATCATCCAAATATCATCAATCAATCTATTCTTTAATTTCTCTTTCTCTAATCATCAATTTTCCTTCTTCCTTCCTCTATTCCCTCAAGGTACAAATACACACTGAATATTTTATACAGCCATTCCTGGGCATTCTGACAAGCCATAAAAAACTCTTATATAATCATAGGTACAAGGATCATCAATGTAATATATTAACAATATTCAGTATAAATATACATATACACTCTATTATACATGTATAAATGTATAATTCACCTCATATTTACCCTACATTAACCCTAAAATTATTATATTTATAGTCTGTCTCAGTGTTTATTTAACATCATGTTACCATTATACTTCTTATTTTAGCATCATATCTATATGGATATTACCGGAAATGTTTATAAATTATAGTTATGAAATTATGTAGGGAATTGATTGGTTAATAATAGGTAATAAATGTATATTGTAATATTTCGATATATGAATAATTAAATATTATAATATCGAGATAATAATATATAGTAAACGATTGTTAATTTTTATGTATTTATCTTCTGGTTAATATCTACCATAAATTAACAATAAATAATTTATGAAAAGTAAAAATAATAATGTACATTTATTATCTATTAGTATATAATAGTAGTTGAAATATATTATTTTTTAAGGAGGTTTTACAAATGGCAAAAACAACCAAAAAGAATTATTTTACACTTGTGCAACTTCAACAAAAATTCTCTGGTACGATTGACAGGGACATAAATATTAAATCAGGGAAAACTAAAAAAGATACATATATAGTCAGTAACCTCTGGGAACTTGCAGAAAAGTTAAACCTAGTGACAGAAACAGATATAAATATAATGAAAGGATACACTCAATATACTTGTGGGTGTTGGTGTTGGGATAAAAACCCTGTCAAATGTCCTATATGTAGAAAGATACTCAGAGATCGCACAGAAGCAGAAATAGAAGAGGATAAACTTTGGGAATGTTAAACACCTTCTAACAGGTGTTTTTTCTTTTTCTCAAATGCCCAAAAAATCAAGAAAAATAAATATAAAAATATTAAAAAACCTATTGCAATTAATCCGAAAATGTTTATAATTATATATAGAAAGTAAATACATAAATTTTATAAGGAGGTTTTACAATGAAAATGATTAACATTAATTCTCAATTAGGAGAAGAGGTAATATTGGCAGTAAATGGATATGGGCAACCTACTACAAAAGGTAAAATATGTAAGATTGAGCCAGATTTTAGACATTATGCTTACAATAAATGCAATCAGTCAATTACCAAAATATGGGTAGATATTACAGAAAGTAAAAATCCCAGATATATAGGAGGTAGTCAACAGGAATTATTTGACAATGAAACTGGAAATAAATTATCATTTTAAACCCTTTTTAAAGGGTTATTTTTTTGTTTAATATGTACTATTTATAAATAATATTAATATAATAATATTAATATAATAATATTAAGCAATAAAAAATACATAAACCATAAGGAGGTCTCATCATGAATCAATATTCCTTTTATTACAAATTAAATTCCTATATATTAGGTTATACTGCATATTTGAAAATATTTCTAGAATCTTCACTAACACCACAAAAGGAGGTAATAAGTATAAAATCTATATTATCCCAGCAAACTGGCATTAATGCAGAAGAATTTATTCCTGTTAGAAAAAGAGAATTCAGGAAAAATAAAGAAAATTGTGTTTATATAATTGATGATAATTAGAGCCTACGGGCTTTTATTTTTTGTCCATCCCTCCAACAAAATTTATTACCCTTCCCTCATTCACTCCACAACTCCACACAATCCCCATAGCACCACCTAAAAACCTAATTCCCTTACCTTACTACCTCTATTCCTCCAGCACTCCCAAAAAGCCTCCTACGGCAATAATTAGATATAAATTCATTAAAATTATAAAATAATTGGATATAATAATTATTTATTTTGCTAGATAATTGGTAGTATATGGTATGTAATTGAGGCTGGGAAGGTGTTTTGTATTGATTAAAGAATAGAAAAATAATAATTTGTTTATCTGTATTGACATACTGACTGAATTTGATATAATTAATATCAGCAAGCGGAACACATATTATTTTTCTACATAGCACTTTGAAAATTAAATATAATATATTGGGAGGTTACACCTTATGAAAATTAATGAATTAATGCAAGCCATCGAAAACAGCTATAATAAATATTTTCCATTATCCAGAATATCAGTTGACTATGTAGGTAATATTTACCGTTCAATTTCCATATGTTGTTATTTGGCAGGTAATAGCACAGAAGTATATAATAAAATTTGGCGTAATGATATGCTGAATATTAGATTCTCGATTGATGCAGAATCAGGAGAATTTGAAAAAGGTACTACCGAAGAATCAGAACTACCTGAGAATTTGAAAATTGAAGTAAATTGCAAAAATTATTTGATTAAGCCTAATAATTCACATTTGGTATATAGTAGAAGGGAATTGAACTATAGAAAAACAAAAGGGAATGCTAAAAAAATTATTGCCACATTAGATAAATATTTTATTAAGTTAAAATTGCAATTGCAGGATGATTTGAAGGCTGAATTGATTACCGACAACCACAAAGAATTATTATTAACAAAATTAGCTTAAATTAACTTTAAACCCTTACTTGATAGCCTAAAAAGGTAAAATCAAATAAGGGTTTTTATTTGTCTGTTTATTGTTTTATGTCCTTTACTCAGCAAAAGTGGATCATATTGTCTCAGTATTAGCTTAAAAATTATAGATAGTAAATATAAAAAATAATGCTTTACATTGTCTTAAAAATGATTATAATTATATATAGGAATTGCTTTTTGAAAACTACATATTAAATTTTAGGAGGCCATGACATTATGAAAAATTTTAGAATTAAAAGTGATAACTACATGGTTACAGCAGGGCAGGAGATAATTAGTGAATTGTTTGAGAATGAACTGGAATCACTAAACGGTAAAAAGACACATTATATTAACTGGTTTAATTTTAATAGTGGCAGTATCTACTATGACAACAATGGCGAAAGGTATATAGTTAAAGAGATAGACCACGAAAACAAAACTGTAAAATTAGTTTAACCCTCTATAATGAGGGTTTATTTTTTGCTTAATTTAAGAGATAGTAAATATAAAAATATTAATAAAAAGGTATTGCAATTAATCCTAAAATGTTTATACTTATATGTAGACAGTCAAATACATATTAACTGAGGAGGTTATTATAAATGGATAAAAACGGTAAAGAAATGAAAAAAGGTGACATAGTAGAAATTAAAAATGGATTTTTCAAGGCTGATAATGGATTGTTTCGGGTTGAACATGCACCAGGAGATCCAAACTGGTTAGGGACTGACTGGTGTTTGAAACGTGTTAATAAAAACGGTACAGACTCCAAGAGTAAACATAGTACAGCATTTTGGCCACTAATGGCAACTACTAATAATTACCAGAAAAACAGCGAAGCCAAAAAGCATAATGCACAATTCGCCACAATTGAAATTATAAAATCAGCTTAAACCCTATTAGGAGGGTATTTTTTTTTGCTACTCAGTAAGAAAAGTAAATATAATAAATTACTAAAAGGGTATTGCATTTGCTCAGATAATCATTATAATTATATGTAGAGAATTAAATAAATTAACAGGAGGAATTAACCATATGACCAAAACGGAACTAACCAAAAAGGCAAAACAGCTAAAAGAAAAAATGTTTACTCTTAGAGACGATGCAAAAGGCAGTATAAAGGAAATAATTTTATTAATCCAATGTAAGCATGAAGGAAATTATAAACCTATGCAGGACACAAAATTATATAATAAATACTCCGGTGAATATTGCCAATACTTAGAAATATTATGACCCTCAATTGAGGGTTATTTTTATTAGAAAATAAATATAAAAATATTAGTAATAAGGTATTGCAAAAATGTTAAAAATGATTATACTTATGTATAGATAGTAAATACATATTAAATTTCTGAGGAGGTTATTATTAATGAAAAATAAATTTAAAGAATTAGCAGGTTATGATCCAGACAATCTAGTTATAATGGAAGATAATTGGATATGGAGCAAAGGAGGAAATAGTAACCCCTATACAGACAATGAAGTATGGAGCGAACAACTTAAAGAATTTAAAAGTAAAGAAGATGCTCAGAAGTTTTTAGATGAATACAAAGAAATGTATATTTTAGATTCAATCTAACCCCTTTATGGGGTTATTTTCTTTTCATGACAAAACAGCGATTTTATACAGAAAATGGTAAAATTAAGGTGCTATAAACCCTTATAATTCAAGGGTTTTATTTTTTGTGTTTTTGTAAAGAAAGTGAAAATAATAGTTGTATTTAATATTTACCTGTGGTATACTGTTTTCAAGGCAAAATATAATAAAATTTGGGGAGGCCGATATAATGAAAATGAAAAAGGTAGTTTTGACAGACTCAGACACCTGCCGTTGTTGTGGATGTAAGAAGGAAGAAGGAAACACCCCGAAAGAATCTGTAGCAACAAAATACTTCTGGTGCTTAAATTGTTTACCAAAATTGGAGGTGATTGAGCAGTGGTAACATACAACGATTTAACTTTTGTATATGTGGAATACTCTAGCGGAAACAAGGGTTTTACCTTGTACCATCCGAAAACACTGGAAAACATGGAAAACCAATTTCCAGGAAAATGTAAATTTAACTTTTAAATAACCCGAAAGGGTTTATTTTTTTGCTCATATTGGCCGGATAAAATAGAATAAAGATATTAAAAATAATAGTTGTAATATAATCAGTCCTATGTTAATATAGATAGCAATATAATATTTAATTTTTAGGAGGTTGAATTAATGTTATATAAAGCATTATTTGAAGATGAATGCCAAATGGCAATATATGAAGCATCATCTCATGAAGAAGCCATTCAAGAGGCTTTTACATATGAGGAAGAGCACGGAACATTATTTAATGTTTATTTGTTGGATGAGAATTATAACGAATTAGAAACAGTATTCTAAAAGGGGTTAAAATCCCTTTTAAAGTCTCTATAATAGTATTATAAAATTAGGGATTTTAAAAGAGGTTTTAAACTTAAACTAAAATAAAAAAAGGAGTTGGCGAACAATGAAAGAAATATTATTAATGGCAAGTGTTCCTGGGATTATGGCATATGGATTTTGGATGTTGTTGGGAAATATGGCAAAATTGGGAGGTATGTAATGATGATTATAACTACAACATTTGAACAGAAAAGATCTGAACGTATAGAAAAGGCCAGGAAACGGAAGCAACAAGAAACTGAAGAATTTTTAAATAGTGTAAATGTATTAAGAAAATACGATTCTATTCCTAGTGTTGGGATAGTCAAAGAAACAGATAAATGTTACCTTGATTATCATATAGTTAAATATCCAAACTGCCTAAAATATGAATTAATGATGAAAAAGAAAGAACATCCTTTTGATATTTATTATACTAGAGAATACTATGATTTTAATAATATACCTGCAAAATATCAAGCAGTGTTTAAGGAATTAGAGCAATATTTCCATACTGGCCAATAGAGCCAGTTTTTCTTTGTCATTTTTACAATTAAAATAATTAGATAAACTTATACATAATTATACAAATATATACACTAAATTACCTCCAAAAACAGTATAAAAGTATTGTTTTGTTCAAACAGGATTTTTATGTTTTTAGGTTGACAATTTGAGAGATAAAGAATATAATTAATTATGTTTTTAGATTAAGTTTACTCAGGAGGTGCAACGAATGACAATTAAAGAATTTGTACAGACCCCGAAAAAGCAAAAAAGCAAAAAAGCAAATCAATAAATATGGGAGATTACAAAATACAAATTAAAGAAACTATGTACGGTCAAGGCAATTCCTACGAGGCCAAAATAATTTATAAAAATGTCTCTCATTGTATTACTTATAATAATTCTTCAATTTTTATGGCTGATACTGATATTGAGTTAATAAAAACACTATCCGAAAAATCCTATAAATTTTTAGTTGAATACCATAAAAATAACCTATATTAAAATAGGTTATTTTTTTATTTTGCTTGCATTATAAATATAATTTTGTTATACTTACTTATAAACTTTTTCACTCAGGGAGGTGAACAACTTGACATTAAGCCAGCACGCAAAATTAAGAATGATTCAAAGAAAAATAACATTAGAAGACATACATAATTGTATATGTCAAGGTGTTCCCTCTGGCAACACAGACAATAGCATAAAATACTTTTATAACCATTTAACCGTTGTAATAAACCCTGAGACAGACAATATAATAACAGTATATTATAAATCTAAATATTATAATAAGGTAAAATCTTACTGTAATAAAAATAACATAACACTAGATTTAGCATTTAATCAGATCAGAAAGGGGTTATTAAATATATGTTAATATTTGTATATGAAAATATAACAGTGGATGCTATTGGTAAAACTGAAGTAAGAGGGAATAAAAAGGTTAATAATGTAAGTATTCCTTTTACTTCTCAGATTATAGAATCAAAAAAAGGTAAATATTTCTTGCTTGATAACAGGAGATATTACCTTAATAAATTTACTATAAAATAGGAGGTATTAAAAATGTTAAATCCTATAACAATATTAAATAAAAGGAAAAATGGTGCTTGTAGAAATATTGAAGGCAAATATGACATACTCTATACTTTCGGTTGTGTTGAAGATGGTATTAAAAAGATAGTTGAAGTATTGGCCTTCTCAGCAAAAGAAGCTAGACAAAAAATAAAAGAAGGTAAATGCTTAATAATAAAAATATGTAAAAACTAGCTTTATTCAGCTAGTTTTTTATTTGTCTTTTTCTTCTCTTTTCTGTCAATCATCTATAACAGCTATAACAGCACCACATAAGACACAAGCAAAAAATAATTGTAGACAAATTAAAGTAAATTTGCTATACTGTATTTATTATATAGTCAATCAAATCTATAATAGACTCAGCCAATCAGAAAGGAGTTGATCAAGTGCCGAATATTAGTTTAATAAAATTGTTTGTTGCTGGGAGGATTAGCGAACAGGAATTAAGGGAAAGGATGCAGTGCAATAAGTAGTAAATACATAATATTAAAAAATAACTTCATAGGAGGCTAATCAAATGTCAGTTAACATTTCAGAATTATTTAATCTTAATAACCTAAATATTCCCAAGGAAGATTTTATCCAGCAAGCCAAAGCAAAATATCCAAAAGCTGGCTGCTATATATCAATACAGAGTTATGCAGAAGAATTAAATATTTTACTTACTGGTGGAAAATATTACTGTTTGGATAATACTGTATATTCAGTAGCAACCAGTGATCATAGATACATTATATCTCAAGAAGAAACTTATGGAAAAATTAGGTATGTAGTCACAATTAAAAAATATAGTGACGAATACCTGCAAAAAGTTAAAATACCTATACCAATACAGAGACAACAGAAAGTATTAAATATTCAAAATTTAGATTTGTTGGGAAAATATTTTAGAACTTAACCGCTAACAATGCGGTTATTTTTTTGCTTAATTTTCCTCATACCTATAATTCACCTTCCCACAATCGGCCACAACACAGTTAAAAATTGAATTATGTGTCATTGTACCTGCATATGCTGTATGTGGCTGTCAGAGGCGTTATAATTGATTTTAGATAATTGTAGGGAAAATGCAAGCTGATTAAGGCCACAGGAAGTATAAAAAGTTATAAAAGTTATAATCTCAGTAAAAAAAATAATAAAGAAAGTAAAAATAATTATTAAAAATGTATTGACATACTAATTGCTTTTTGATAGAATAAGTTAACTTCAAAAACGGAATTCAAGCAACAGCCGAAGCAATTAATTATACTTCCTCTGGAGTATAAACCTTATCCACACTAATAATTTTAACATGTTGCTAGTGGTATCTATGAGCCACGAAAAGATAGTTATAGAAAGGTATACTTAACCTTACCAAACAGTAACGCAGGAAAAAGACCATTGCATAAACATATTTTTAATATGGCAATGGGGCATGGAACAAAGCGGAACGCAACTTAACCAGCGGTAACTGTATACGTTAACAGGGCGCAACATAACACCAGGAACACAAATTAAAGGAGGAGTTTTATAGAATAGATATATAATAATACATACGGTTTGATTAATACCCAAAAATTAATCTATGTCAGAGAATAACGGAAAAAATATTCTCAAAGGTACACCATAACCTATAATATGGGAATGAATAAAAGTTATTTACTATTTTGTTCCTTGATTTAATCTGGAATTATCCAGAGGTAAACGAAAGAGAGGATTAAGGACAATAACGGTTATAACTTTTATTTTTAATTTGAGTAATAACAGCTATAACACCTTAACCGATTTAAAAGTTTAACAGAATCAAACCAGACACAACAACAATAAAAACCTGCTAACAATTAACCTTTATAGAATCATTAGTAAAATTGTATAAGAAGAATTTGCCAAATGCTTGCAGGAGGTATTACAGATTCTTATACTATATATTGCTAAATATATCTATAATAAAATATTGTTAGCAGGTTATGACAGAATATATTATAACAGTATAACAGATTTATTATTTTAGTTGTATTTGCTATAAAAAGCAGGTAGAATTAAAATAATAAAGGAGGTCATGACAAATGACAAAAATTTTTAATGGTGAAAGCACAGATATTACAATAGTTACCGATTTAGGCAGTATAATAATACCTGCTAAGGAAATTGTAGAAGTAGAAATTCCAGAAGATGCGGTTTTTGGGACAGATACGTTTTATGTGGAAGAAGAAGGAAACTGGTACGCTAACCATAAAGGCGTAAATAGTTGTGAAAGTGGTGCAGAAATGGAAATTTATAACGCATATTAAAAATTTAATTTCTGGCTTATCCCATCTAGATTTTACATTAGTTGGGATATACGAGGAATTGAATACAACAATAACAGGAGGTTTACATATGAATTTTTTAGAAGTTATTGGTAGAAACCAAGTTTCAATAATCCCTTTAAATGTCACAGGTGAAATAACTGTAGGATGTTTTCTGAATGGTAGTCATGTTTATGACAGAAACAAAGAGAACCTTGTCGGTTATGAACTGGAAGTAGATTCAGAAATGGGAACATGGTTATCATGGAAAGTTATGGAAATTATCAATAGGAGACATGGTTATACTGACGAACCATTTTTAACTCTTGTTACCATGCCGTTACACGATTCCAGCGGAAACTGTTTCCCAAGAAGAGAAGTATGGGAGCAGGAAGGATTGCATAGAATATTACCATGTGGTCATGTTTATGGTTGGTGTACCTGCAACGAAAAATAATCAGTTTTACGGTTTACGGAGGTATTCGCAAAAACCTCCTGCCAGAAAATATAAAATTAATCTATAACAGGAGGTAATATTTATGGCTAGAACATCAAAGCAAGAACATTATACTAATATGATAACTAGAAAGTTAAATAGAGAATTGGAAATACTTAAAAATGCAGTTACACAAGTTGAAGGAATTTTAAATGCTGATTTGTTAGAGATAGAATATAAAGCTATAAAAACATTTGAAGCAATGCAAAAAATACAATTCGATTCTGAAATATTCAGAGATATAATTGAAATGAAAAAATCTTAAAAATCAATATAACAGCACCCTACAAACCCTTGTTATTCAAGGGTTTTCTTTTTGTCAAAACATGACAAAATATAGTTTTTATTCAAATGTGAGATAATGGGCATAATTTCATAAAATTAGTGGTTGACAATTATATTTTAGTTGTGTATACTATTATTAATCTAATACATATTTTTGAGGAGTGGAACGAATGAAACCTTTAAATCAAATTGTTAATGATATTATTAATTCTGAAAGTGTTGCCAACATCCAGCCTAATACAAAGTCCTCCCTGTATGATGATGTATGCAATAATATTGTTAATCAATTGCACGATCAAATAGGTTACAGGTGCTATAACCCTTATCAAAAAGCAAATTCTTCTGAAAGAAATATAGAAATAATAGGAAATAACAGAAATAAAATTATTTTACGTTTAGAAGTAAAAGTAGAAAAACATGGAAATGTTAAGTATAGTTATACTAGTGCTATGTACTACAAAGTTAAAAGTATAAAGTTATTAACTTATAGTAGTGTAGGCATTAATAAGCCAATTGATGAAATATTTGCTGAGATAGAAAGGGAAAAGTTAGAAATTAAAAAACAGGAGGCCAACCAGTTCCCTAAGATTGTAGAAGAATTTGAATCTTATATTTTAGGGATTAAAGAGAAATTGAGGAAATTATAGAAAGATATAGTGACAGCATAGAAGCCTTAAAAATATTAAAAAATTAACCTCCAATTAGGAGGTTTTTCTTTTTCTTTAACACCTAAACCCTACCACAATTAACACAATCCCCATATAACCCCTTCAAACCTCCAACCAATACAGTCACACCCGGCAATAATTTAACCCCTCTAAAACAGCCTTAAAACGAATAAAAATAATGCTTGCAAAATTATCTTTATTATCTGTTATTATTAAATCAATCGAGAGATACATAATATATTAAATCACTGGGAGGTTATTAAATGGATAATGTAAAAATGAGCAAGAAGCAAACTATTGAGGTATTTAACAGTATATTTAATCAGCTTGAAGGATACGAACAGAAGGAATTATTAAGCCAGCTGATTCCTAAACTAAGTAAGAAGGACGTAAAGGAATTAATTGGTTGGAGTCAAGAAAGATTCCCTAACCAAACCTATATATCCTTAGTAGAGAATGGAATAATTGAAGAAGATTAAGGCCAGCGATAAGCTGGTTTTTATTTTGTCTATATTTAATTTGCAATTATCTTTATAATGTGTTATAATTGCTTAACGAATAAAAAGGAGGTTGAACATGTTGACGAAGAAAGAAAAGCACCTGCAATAATACATAGAATACCTTCAGAGTGTAGGATTTAAACAGAATCAAGTCGGGAATTGGATCGGAAAAGGTATCTATAAAAATATAATAGTTTATGTATCAGGTAACAATTGTAAAGTGAAATACAAAGGTGAAATAATCTTTAATCAACTAATCAGTAAAACCCCAGCAATAAAACTAGAAACTATTATAAGGCCGATTCTAGGAGGTGAATAACACCTTTTATTTTTTTGTTAAAATATAGGTAAAATTATCTATAACAAATAACAGAAAAGCCTTTACAATTATATTGACACTGTGATATAATAAATTATCCGAAAAGTTGAAATTTCCAATTTTACAAACCCTTATAAATCAAGGGTTTACAGCACCTAAAAACATGATAAAACTAGTATTTCATTCAAAGTGTAAAGGAGGTTTTAAAATGAAATTAAAATGTGATGATTGTAAAAAAATATTTGTAGGTAATAAATTAATGTTAAAACTTGGCATATGTCCTGAATGCGGAGTAAGTAAAGTAAATGATAAGCCAGTATTAAATATTATAAAAACAAATTAATATATTTTAAGGAGGCCTATTGATGGATTGTTTAGAACGTGCTGTTTCTTTTGGAGTAGACCCAAAAGAATTAAAATTTTCAGATACCCATTGTATGGATTTACCATGTTTTGAAGACTGTCCAGTTATTGCTAAATATAAAAATGATTCTATATGTTCAAAATGTGAAGGTGGTCAATGTTACTTATGTGATACTTGTCAGTAGGAAGTTAATACATAATTTTGAGGAGGTTATTTAATGAATAAATACGTTGTTAGATTTAAAGATGCTATTCTTGGTGGTGAACATTGTATTTTGATTGATGCAGAAAATACTGCTCAAGCGATTAAAGTAATTATGACAGAACAACCAGACAGATTTAATAATGCTAATTTTGAAATCATTAAAATAAATGAGATGAATAATAGTAGGAAAATAAAAGTAGAAGAAATGATAAAAATTATTAAACATAATGCTGATATAAATAAAAAAAGGTTTGAAGGTAATGACACCGATTATTCAAGAGGGATTTATAAGAGTTATCAGGAAGTATTAAGTTTAATAGAAAAAATCGAAATATAGCACACCTTATAAACCCTTATAATATAAGGGTTTTATTTTTCCAATAATTGAATAAAAGGAAAAATTCATTCAAAGTTTAATCTTGACATAATTATAATTGTATTGTATACTTAGAAGGTAAATATAATAACTCAGGAGGTTAATGATATGTATTTAGAAATAACCTTTAACAACGGGATAACTGAAGAATTCGCTTTAGGTTCTAAATCTTCTCATGATTTAATTAATAGATGCATTGAGGCAGGAGATACCAAAGAAATTAAATCCGTCGATAAAATTATATATAGAGCCAATAAAGAATATTTTGAAAAAGTTGATTCTCTTGAATTCTATGCACAAGCAGCAGAAAATAATTCTTGTGGCGTTGATGGTTGGAGGGAAGAAAATAAAAAAATGTCAGAAAGGAAGAAGCAATATAATAGATTAGTTATACATAATGATTTTATTAAAATGTACGATAGAGCCAATAAATTAAGAATTGAAATATTAGATAATGTTAAAAGTATAGAAGATAGGAAGGTATTGCTTAGAAGATGTATAAATGTTATGCGTAATATGCAAACTTGGATAAAAGGAGATAAAACTGCAATATAATAAATGTAAAAATATATAATTGAGACTGGATAATTAACCAGTCTTTTTTGTTTTTCTATAGATATAACATTGATTATAACATTGACACTAAGATATTATTTTGATATACTATTACAAAGATAATAAATATAATTTATTGGAGGTACGAACAATGAAAATAAAATCACCGAACAGGAATATAATGACCGCAAAGCACAAATTGAAGCAAGTATAAACCTATTTAAACAACTTGAAGGAAATTATATTTCTGTTACGTTAGATGAAACTAACGACCAGAGTATTAGAGATCAACATGGATTATTTATTAACACCATTAACGATGCTTTGTATGTCTTAGAAAAAGAATTACAAAATTTGAAAGATAAATGGAATACAAAAGATTGGACATACTCAGACTATGCAAGTTATAATTTAGCAGTTAATAATATTGATTAATTATAAGAGGTTTTAACCTCTTATAATTAATCAATATTATAAAAATAATTACATGAATCTGCTTGACTTTAGTATCTCAATACTATATAATTATAATTGTTGAGAGGGGAATAACCCTAATAAAAATAAAATATAAATAGAAGGAGATTGATAATAATGTTGCAAAGTAATACTTTATGTGTGGTTGATGTTGCAGGTATTAATATTTATAATTTTTCAAATAGCCAAATTCAGGCAGAAGAAACACTGATTAAAGCTATTGAATCAAATAAAGAAGACATTGAAACATGGAGTAACCACTGTAAAAATTATCCTGATACCGTGCAATTTAAAACTTACTTGAAACAGGCACAGGGTAAAAAATATGAAATTATGACATATGAAGAATTTGTGCAATTGGAAAGAAAGTATTTCTTAGATAAGCCATTGAAAGAGATTGATGAAGAAATCTGGGAAGAAATGTTAAATGTACTACCTCCCATTAAATGGTGTACAATAGATGGCATAGAAATGTTTTGCATGTCGGAGATGTACACGGGATTTTATACTTCTCAGTATATGCACGATAAAAAAACAAATAAATACTACCATAAGATGGTTGATATAACAGACAAAACAACATGGGGTTATAACTTCATAAATTAACAGGAGGTTTTATAATGAATAATAAATTTCCATTTCATGTTCTAGATGATCTACTGAGTGGTTTTACTCATGATGATCTAATAACCGCAGTATTAGCCAATGAGACAGAAATAACAGAACAAACTATTAAGAAAGTTTTTAATGAGATGTTGCAACAACAAATTAATGAAGCCAAAGCAACATTTAAGGATAATTTGCAGGAAGTTTTAAAAATATGTAAAGAAAGTAAGGATTGAAGGGGTTAAAATCCCTTCCCTTAATGCACCTAACCATAAAAAGGTTAGACGGTCACAAGTCCGATACAACGCAGAGTGAGGGAATAAAAATATACATATAACAGGAGGCATACACAATGAATAAAACTTTAATTTTTGAAGGTGCAGGGAGCGAAATAACAGTAGTAGGCAATTGTCGGATAAGAACTAGAATACGCAACATTGAAGGTAGATTGATTTACATAGAAATAAATGGATTTCAAAACACCAATAAAACTCCAAAATATGCTAAAGGTCTTGATGTTGTAGGTCATGTTGATTGCTGTTTTTATGCGGATCATACATGGGATACTAGGAATAACAGTTCGAGTCAGTTGTCGCACGTTACTAAATTTCATTTTGAGTATACCAAAGATAACATTCTAAAAATTGTCAATGAAAATCTAAATTGTGATTTTGACAATATGGAAGTAGTCAACAAAGGTTTGTATATTTACAACACAGTAGAACCTTTATGTGATTGCTCAGTACCAGGCTATACACCCTTTAAAGAAACAAAAATTAATATTAGTGTTCTTGACGGTGTACGGTCTCAACAGTATTATGAAAGTAACTGTCTAGCACGTTACGCACTGCCTTATGAATTCGTTAAAGAAATTCCTTCTTTGAAAAATTGGATAGAGGAAAGAACCAAAAAAGAACAGGAGGATTTTAAAAAGTATGGTTATTATACTACCTTAATATGGGATAAGGAAGGTAATATTTACTCTATGGAAATATCTGCAAGACAGAATTTTGTATGTATGAGTTTTGGATTTGAGCAATTAGAGAGTGTAATAAAAGTAGTAAAGGGGTATAATAAATAATGGAATTTACTTGGTTTTTATGTCCTCACTGTAGGCAAAAACTTTTTAAACTTCTAGCAGGTGCAGAGGTAAAAAATATAGCTGTATACTGCAAACGATGCAAAAAGGAAATAGTCATATAGTCATATAGTCATAACTGAATAAACACCTGAGCCTATGAGCCATTAACAAAGTATTTTTATAATATTTGTTAGTGGTTTTTTGTTTGTACACTTCTTTATATGAGGCGATTTAATGCTACACATTAGCAAAAGGTTAAAACAACATAGGCAAACAAATTAAACCGTCTTAAAATCAATCCTACAAGGATACACGTACATATAAGATTATTAATACATATGCTTCTAAAATACATAAATATTATAGAAATCTAAGTTTAATAGGAAGGAGTATCCGACATAATGAACATACAACAACAAAAGGAATTATTAAAACTGTATAAGCAGTATCAAACCACAAACAAAGACATAATCAAAGCTAACCTAAAATCCTTAATGGATAAGGAGGACTTAAAACCTTCTATAATATCCGAATGGACTGGAATTCCGGTACAAACCATTTATCAACTAAGAAAACATAACAACGCATATAAGCCGGATTTTATAACTGCTATGGCTTTATGTGATTTATTAAAAGTGTCAATAACAGAAGTCATAAAACCGATTCAAGGCTTGAGCATCCCAGAATCTAATACAAAGTGGGATATGAAAGCTAAACAAGAATTTGTTTATGATTATAATATTATGGAATTAGAGGAATTATGTAAGAAATACAATATAACACAAAGAACGGCAACAGAGTATAACAAAAACTTTGTTAGAGAGTTTTAAGAGTAGTTTGTAGATATGGAAGTTATATGAGTCTATAACAGCGACAACATGACCACCTTTTGGGAATTTTAAAGTCCCAATATTTGTATAATAGCAACCTAAAAATAGTTGATGAAATAGTAAAATAGTATTAAAATTAGTATTGACATAACAGAACATGTGTGGTAATATAGTTATAGAAATTATATTTACAATTTGTGAAGGAGGATTACATATGAAAATTGGCGATAAAGTATTTGTTTTTGACGATACAGTAAGACAATACCACGATGACCAAGGCAATAAAACTGTTGGATGTTATTACAAAGCAAAATTTGTACTGAAAGAAATCACAGGAGAAACAAAGCAAAGCTATATATTTGACGGCTATAGTAAAGTTAAGAAAAAGGAAATAGGAAAAATCATCTTCGCTACTCAGGAAGATGTTGATAAGCACATTTGGGTGCATGAGAATTATTATAAGATTGGTGAATGGGTTAAAGGTATAAAAGATTATGACAAATTAAAACAGATTGAGGCAATATTAAATAGTTAAACTTAATTAATATGTTCTGTTGTCTATCTTACACTTTTAGATTATAAACAACAAGTAAGATAGTATAGAGGACATAATAATTTAAAGGAGTGGAGTTAATGAAAAAAGTAACAATAGATAGTAAATATTCAGCCACAGGATTAACGAATTTAGAAACTATTAAGAATTTACCTGACTTTATCCTTGGTGGAATTTATCATGAAGCAGATGAAAGGGTATGTAATAAAGAACCTTTTAATAGTGCAGAATTTCCACTTGAAGGTGAATTGATGCAACAGTATGAAGAAGCAATTGAAAATATATTGGAAGAATCTTTTGATGCTTTAATGGGAAGAAATAACCATAAAGTTAAATGGGAAGAATTGTAAAACATAACAAAACAAAGATTTTATAACATTTATTGGAAGGAGTGTTAAAGATGAATCAGTTTAAAATCAAATGGGCAAATAATGATTTTACTCCTAATTTATCTCCTAATCATGAATTAACAATAATTAACCCATTTTTTGGTATTTATATCGAAAATGAAAAATCAGAAATTATTGCATACCTTACCATTAGAACACTTGATATAAATCCAATCACCGAAAAACAATTAAATAAAAAACATGAATTATTAAACTTTGATGTGTTATCAATTGATAAGAATCATCAAGGTTTAGGATTAGGAACGATGTTAACTAAAGAAACATTAAACTTTTGTTTACCCAACGATGTTATTTATATTTATCCTATGTCTGATATTGCAAGGTATATATTGGATAAAATAAATGATAATCGTATTGTAAGAAATTTAAAAATGTCAATAGACAAATCAGAAGGAGTTGTATAAAAATGGATTTTAACTTTACCTTTAATGATTTACAAAAGAAATTGCAAGTAGTAAGTATTCATTGGCAACTTAAAAAGCAAGTTTCTAGGTTATATAAAAATTACAAGAAAGGTAAATTAACCTGGGATAATAGAAAACAGTTAGGTGATATGTTGCAAAAATATAATATTGCAGATTCAAGATTTGACGATTTTGACGATTTTGATGATAGTTTTGATGCACAGGTTAATTATTATTTAGTTAAGTAAGGAGTTGTATCAATTTAAAATTAAGTAAAAATATTTTTACAAAACTATTGACTATCTTTACTATATCGTGTATACTAATTATAGTAGGTAGATGAAGTAAAGATAGCCAGGAAAGGAAATCGACATAATGTTTGTATCAGAATATATTTCAAATATTTTAAAATCACAAGAACGTCAAAAGAATTGGTTAGCTGATAAGATTAATATTTCTAAGCAAACAGCAGGTTATAAACTTAAACATAATAGTTTTACTGCAGAGGAATTGTTTGATATTGCTGATGTTTTATGTATTAATCTTGAAGTTATGAGGGAAGAACGAAGGAAGTATAAAAATAAAATTAAGGAGTGATATTTGATGATACAATTAAAATTAACTTGTGGGTACTTCCCGCACGATGAAAATTATTTTCGTAATGGGCAGTGTGAAGGTTGTGAATATGCGGAAGGAATTATACCTATACTACCAAAAACAGCATATTTTGAGAGGAGAAAATAGTCAAGGAGAGAAGAGTTGTGGAATTAGGCAGTATATCCATGTTTTTTAATCCTAGTATCAACAAGATTTTTTGTGAAAATTATAAGAAGGAAGTTATTGGCATTATTTATTTCGAGGATGTCGATATTCCTGGAAGAGTTAAAGATTTACCTGTTGTAACAAATGACTTAAATAACTGTAACTGGATTTCGTCAGAGGATTGGAACAAAGAACATTTATTATACCCAATTGAGAAAGGAACGTTTATATGTCAAATATAATATATACCTTTTCCAGTGACCGTTGTTGCTGGATTAGTAAAATACCGGAAGGATATAAAATCGACACACCTCCTGGGGATGATTTAATACGAGTAGCTGGTAGTTCAGATAGTAATATGGATTGCCTTACCGAATTTACTGATGATTATGTTCAAAAATCTAATTCAGAGCAATATATCTGTTCTTTATGCAACTCACAATTGCATGACGAAATATATGCACCACATTTTTACTGTGGTAGATGTGAAGTTGATGCGGAAGGAGTGAAAATTAATGCAAATAATAGTTAAAAAAGGTGGTTGTGAAGATGAAAAATATAACCTCAAAGTTGTAAAAGGTGTATTGATTATAATTCATAATTCACCTGTATTTGAAGTGAGAGCGCCATATGATTACGAAGGCGACAGCACAGAAATTTTTGTTGCTAACGCCAATAACATTGATATTTCCAGTTTAAATGCTGATAATATTGAAAATTTCATAAAAGATAATGCTGAAAGTGTCCACTATGATAGAAATGGGTATGGTGAGTATTAATAATACGTCATCCTTACTCCCTGTCGTCTGCATGTAATTGTGCTTATGATTGTCATGGTGGTTCACATTATCATATGTCGAGTGAAAATACTACTTTTGTTTTTCATATCATTTCAGAAAGCCAAGATTATATTCTGGATAATATAAAACATTGGAATTATACTTCTTTGGAAGGTATTGAAGATATACTCCAAAAAATTTACCTTGCGATTAGTCAAAGTTAAAAAACCATGTTGTAGTAGTCATAATTTAAAACCAGAATGGAATTATTGTCCAATATGTGGTGAGAATATTATTTAAATATTTATTAATAATGGAGGTTTTATCTATGCAAAAGTATTTCATTAAACTACTCTCTAATATAAGTATTGATAAAGGGAGTTTAATAGGTTATTTAATAAAAAATAAAAAAATTGTTCCTCTAAGTCATGCTTCAAGATTTACTAAGGAGCAAGTAGATAAGATAATCGAAAATCATAATAGCAATAACCAATTATCACACAGATATAAAATAGAGTTAGTAAAGTGTAAAACAAGGAAAGGAAATACTATTTCTAAAGGAATTGATTAAGTATTATCAATAAAACCTCAAATATCCGATAATTAATACTTGCTATTATATTTACAATGTGTTATAATTAATTATCGGATAAGTAAAGAAATTAATTGAAGAGGTGATACATAAATGAAAAACATAAACAAGAATTGCATTGGCTGCGAACATAATAACTGGATATTTTGTATCAATTGCGAATATTCTAACTACCTTGGAATAAACAGATACAGTATAAAAATGTTCCTAGAAGTAAAAATTGATAATTCCATTCTTAAAACTACTAGTACAGAATTGTTTTATGGTAAATCACCTATAGATGCAATTAACTGTGCAGTAAGTAGAAATAAATCTGAAATTGTGTGGGCTGAGATTACCAATTAACTTAAAATGAAATGAAAGGGGGATTTTGTAATGAATAAATTATCTTGGAAAGACGTTTTACACGTAAAAATGGCATCAATATGTAGTTGGAAAATAGAGGATGCTTGTGAAATGGCAAGTAAACTCAAATATGAATATTTTTCATGGAATGAAAGTGTTTACCAAGTTATTAATGCAGTTGATTATAAACTATTCTGTTCTGTCGATAATGTAAAATAATCTAGTCTGTTATACTTGCTCATTCACATTTTTGCAGAGTGAGCAAGTGTGATAAGATTGGATAATAAAAATAAACTAAATATATAAAACAGGAGGTATTCTTAAATGAAAATCAACTTAGTTATTCCAGAAACAAACGTGAACACCAAAGTATTTATTGTACCAACATGGGAATTAGCACAAAGTTTACCGTTTGAGGCACATTGCACTGTAGAAGCAGAATACGGAAATAAAGTATTAAAAGGTACTATGGTTACATTCGCTCATCATGTAGAAGAATTTATAAACCATCCTGCACCATGCAATAATACATTGCCATTGTCAAGTTACTATAATCATGTTTTAGAAACGCCAAATAAAAACATAGTAATACTTGTCCCTGATTTAGATACCGTTGGTGGTTGTGCAATTCTAATGGGCAATCAACCTTACTCACGAGAGTATCCAAAGTTTTGGGAGATTGCTGGATACCTAGATGTAAACGGAGCACACCATATTCATAAATACGAACAAAAGTATCAAGATATATTTAATGCATATTGGGCATGGTCATCCGAAAATAGAACTCCTAGAGTATCTGAAGTTACCGAATGTACAGAAAGTATTTTAAACCATATTCAAGTTATTTCTTATATACTTGGTATTGGTTATGATAACACTGAATATATAGAAAAAGGTAAAGTATGGGAATCAAAACAGTTAGAAATTGCAGAATCATTATTGTTAGAAGAAACACCAGAAGTAAGAGTTTATAAATCTAATGGTATATTCGTTAATGGTTCTTATTTCTCACCTACTTTAAATTCTCTTGCAAATATGATTGTTGCGTATTATACCAAAGATAGTAAAATTACAATATCGTGCTCAGATGGTACTGTTGATTGTGTAGGTATTATGCAAGAATTGTTTGGTAATTTAGCAGGAGGTAGAAGAGGTATTGCAGGAAGTCCACATGGTCAGAAAATGACTGAAGAGGATTTTCAAAATACTATTAATGCAGTTAAGAATATCTACAATAAAAAACATTTATATGGCTGTAATAGATGTAACTACACTTGGGAATCAGAAAATCCTTCTTTATGTCCGATGTGTAATCAATCACCTACACACGAAAAGTAAAATTTAATAGTTATAGGTTAACATTAAAACACCATTTTAATAGGAGGTAATAATTATGTCAAAAGTTAAACTTTACAGTTTTCAAGGTGTTCAGATGGAGGAATATTGTCCTGTATGTAAAGGTGATACTACTAATCCACCTGAGATAATCAAATCAGGATATTATTTAGGATGTTGTGTAAAATGTAAGGGAGATGGTAAATTTTTAACTCAGGGAGGTAAAGAATTTATTCATTTTATTGGTCATAGTTTAGGTAAAGAGTTTGGATTTACACAGGGTTAATACTATATCACTATATATTGTATTTATAATTTTCATGCCACACAATATATAGTGGTAAACTTTGAATAAAACAATTATTTCATAATGATGTAAATTAAGGGAGGAATTTATCAATGATTTTTAAAAAAACAGTCAAGTAATAATTAACAATGATTTAACACCATTTCTTACAGAAGATGATACTTTTAATTTTCCTAAAACTGCATATGGTAGTGCTCCAATTATATTTGAGGGAGAAACTACCATCCTTGAATGCGATGAAGAACGTACCGTTTTATATGTTGTTGATACAGAAAGTTTTAAAATTACTGTTTTAAATGGTCGTGGTGATGTAGAAAATATTTATTCTTTTGAAGAAATACCAGAAATGAAAAACTCTCCCGATTAAAGGAGAGTTTCAACCTTATAGGTAGACTACTTTTATTACTGAATATCAACTACCATAACTTAATTTGTTCATTTAGAACATGACTAAGTATATGTTTCAATTCCTCATAGGTAGGCTAAATGGTAGTTGATAAATAAAGTATAAATTAAAAATGATAATTTGTCAAATAAATTTTATAAATAGTGTTTATGTGTATTGACAACTGGAATCATTCTGTGATACAATTATATTAACAATCTTAATAAAACTAAGGAGTGATAAAATGTTTAAATCCAATATTGAATTTATGACTGCAATATGGGATAATCTTGAGAAAGTTTCTGATGTAGAATTATTACAGGATAAGAAAGATGCACTAGAAATTTGTGCTGATTTAGAAGACCCATTAGTACACTGGGATCAGAAGGTTGACACATATTTAGAATTAGCAGTTATTGAAATGCAACTTAATAAACGTAAACTTGCTAAAATGACAAATTACCTAGTAATAGGTACGTATGGTGATGAAGATTGTCAATTTGAATTTAATCCTGATTATGACCATGATTTTTTAGATAATCCTGATTTTGTTGCATCTCTTGATGTTAGATTTAACCATGATAAATCAGGATTATATTTTAGAGGTACTAAGGAAGAGTATAATGCAGTAATACAGAAAGCAATTTCAGAATGGGAATATTAATCTCTTCCTTAATTTTTCGAGTGATGATTTAATGAAATGATTAAAAATATAAGGAGGATTTAAAATGTTCTATCGTAAAAATGGGAAAACTTATTATATTAAAGATATTAACGGTGGTAAATATCGTTCTAATGTTCTTACAGTAAGTGATCTTAAAAAATGGCATAATTCTGGTGGTAGTAAAGGATTTAAATGTGATATATTTGTAAGTGTTAAAGAAATATTTGAGTATAGAGTATTAACAGGTGAAGAAGAAATGAAAATGTTCCGTGATTTAGGAATTATTGGTTAAATTAAATGAAAATTAAAGGAGGAATGTCTAAATGAAAAACTTTGAAATTTGGGAATCAGATTATAACCAAAATACTGATCGTGGTGGTATGTTAATCCCATCTCACGAAATTTCACAGATGATAAACTTATCTAATATCTCAATTTGCAGTATTGCCGATTTACCTGTTGCAGATATTGACAAATTAAATGAAAAACTAAAATTATGGAATCCATTACATGACGAAGAAGATCTGAGAATGTTTTTAGCCGATGAAGGTTTTACTTTTGGCAGTATTGACTTACTCAGTAATACCGAATCACCAGAAGAAATTGTTTGCTTTGATTTTCATAATAAATCCTTTGATGATTTAAGTTTATTTGAAACTGCTCCTTGGTATCAATGGCATGACGGAAGTAATCATAAAGAAGAATGGGCAGGAGAAAATATTGCCGTCACAAAGGTATCAGTTGAGGATTCAAAATATCTTGATTTAGATGAATGGGATGGTAGCAATTTCTGTACTGGTGGTACTAAATCCTATCATGAAACCGTTTATCGTGTAGTTGAGATTGATGGTAGCAAAGTAGATGATATGTTTATGTTATGTCAGTGGTCACAATACCAAGGAGATCATGAAACTGCTGTGATTATGACACAGAATGAATTAGATGCACACCTTGAAGAAATTGGTTATGAAGTAGAAAATGAAGACGAAGAATAAGAGTAAGATAAATTATAAATCTAGTCTATCAACTCTGCATATTTGATTTTATATAAGTATGCGGAAGAGGTAAGATTGGGTTAAGAATTATATCTAAAGCTAAAATATAAAGGAGAATGATTAAATGAGTCTTAATGAAGCAATTGAAACTTTAAATCACATAGTAAGGGAAAATCCTGATAAGAAAACTGGATTATATACAGCTTGCGATGTTGTCGCAAATCATATTTGTAATGTAATACCTGTAGATGTGAAAATTGCAGCAGAATACGATTTTTCTGATACTTATAAAGTAGTAGAGGTAGAGGAAAAGTATTACAACGGCACTTTCCCAATACAGGAAACTAATCGGTATTTAATCCAGATACACAGTGTAACTATTTGGGAAGAAGAACCTTATGAACAGAAAACTGTGTCCTATGTCAACGGAAGGAAGAAAGATACGATTAAAATTTATCGGGATGATAGAATTAGGCAAAATTATAAAGCATGTATGCAGTTTGCGAAAGATGTTAGCAGAGGTTTATTAACTGTGGTTGCTGATTATAAATAATATTTAAACTCAAAGGAGATATAGAATGTTAAAATTATTCGTCATTGTATCTTTAGTTATATTGGTATCAGGATCAATTGTTTATTATAAAGTGAAAGTAAGGAGGAAATAAATAAAAGGAGGTTTAATTCAATGTTAAATACAACATATAAAATTAACCTTTATAAAATACAAAGCGGAGAAGCCATATTTATAGTTACCAGATTCTTAACTTTCGTCCCAATTGTAGATATGGTTTTAAAATTAAAGCAAGAGCAAGATATGTTAAAAGTTAAATTAATAAGTTATGATTTTGATAGATACGAATTTGATGTATTTGCTGATGTATGTTAAAACTTGTAATAAAAACTTCAATTCATTATGATTTTTCATTAAGAAAGTAAAAATAATTGTTGACATTAGTATTAAGGTGTGCTATAATAAATTATAAGATTAAATAAATGGAGGTATGCACAATGATTAATACTCCAAAAGTTATCAGAGACAATAAAGGAACAATATCAATTGGCATTCATAATAATACGGCAAATTTTAACACAAAAGAAAATTCTCAGAATGCAAAACAAAAACTAGACAATAGTGGATGTTATACAACTGGAAATGTTGAAAGTAAAAATAATCAATATAGTTTTAGTTATTCTCTTAAGCAAAAAAGTTTACAAGATTAAAGATGATGTGTGTTGTGGCGTAACCCATTTAGTAGTAACTCGTTCTGGTGAGTATAAATAGAACTTTAGGCCAGAATGAGTTACTGTCTATAATGGCAGGAGGTAGTTAAAATTAGAAGGAGGAATACATAAATGAAATATTTTAACGTACATTATAATGATAAAAAGATTGAAAGAATTAAAGGTGAATCCATTCAGGATGCTTTTAAAAAGGCTGGTTTGGATGGGGGAATAATGGGTGCTGTTGATTATTAGGAAGAAGTAACTGAAGTACCAATGGAGCAGAAAACAATATATATAAACAATGATGAAATATGCAATCCTTCTTTTATCGAACAGTTAAGAAATTCTTTAAAAAATACTTCAAATGGTGGGACTGCCAAAGTGCATTTTGCAAATAGAATTTATGAATACATTTTATTAGTGCAAACAGGGACAGAGGCATATTTCTGTTAATAGTTTAAAATGTAAAAATATTATTTATGTAGAAAGGAGGTGAATTTTATACTAATATACAAAACAATAACCGTACCAGTTAATTGTAATAAATCAGATTATCAATATTTAATGCAATGTAATAAATATTCAGCAATAATATGGAATAACTGTGTTAAAGAAGACCAAAAGAGCAGAAAAGAACATAATAAATCACTAACAAGATCAGAATTGCAATTTATGATGAAGAAAACAGTGCCTATAATTCTTGCTAATAGTATTAATATGGTAATATTTAAGTACATTACTGCAAGAGATTCTATGTGGAAATCAATAAAAGCGAAACATGAAAATAGTAAAAAGGTTAAACTGCCTTATAAGGAGAAAAAATATTTTAATACTGGTTGGACTCATCAGAATATTAAAATATATAAAGATAAAGGATATTTAACCTTAAGTAAACCAGTGTTAGCAGATGAGCAAGGTATAGATAGAAAACAAAAACCATTAAAATGTCACATGAGAGAAATACCAGATAATATTGTAGAGATTGAATTGGTTTATCGAAACGATTTGTATCTTCTGATAAAAACTAAAAATATTAACGATAACATTTTAATTCAATCCGATAATGAGGCAAGTATTGATTTAGGAGAAATACATAGTATTACAAGTATTGATAATAATGAGAATGCAATAATTATTACAGGTAGAAAACTAAGAGAAGTAAAACAACTAAGAAATAAACATATGGGGAAATTAAAAAGCAGGAGAAGTAAATGCACAAAAGGTAGTAGACAATATAAGAAATATAGCATGGCAATTAAGAGATTAATATATAAAACAGATAAAAGAATTCTAAATATTATACATAAGACTACAAAATATTACCTTGATTACTGTATTAAAAATAATATAGGTAAAGTATATTATGGTGATTTAGATAGTTGCACCAGGAATACTAAAAAAGAGAATCGTGGAAGTAGAAAAACGAGACAGAAATTAAATCAATGGAATTATGGATTAATTATATTGGAATTAACCAATAAACTAACTAGATATGGTATAGAATTAGTAAAAGTTAAAGAGTATTATACTTCAAAGAAATGTCCAGTTTGTGGATCATTGAATACTCCTAAAGGTAGAAATTATGAATGTGAATGTGGGTATGTAATGCATAGAGATGTAAACGGGGCAATTAATATCTTAAATGATAATTCAACTTATAAAGTTACAAGATACAAAGAATTAAAGTATCTACAAATTATTTAGAAATAAATATGAGTAGTAAATGTTCAGGAATAGAACCTAGTTTAAAGACTGGTAGCTTATTGAAGTAAAATAAGAAAAGTTAAATGTAAAAATTTAACTGTGTTCCTAACCGATCTTTCGTCATGAAATGAAAGGAGAAATAAATATGATAGATAATTATAAATTCATTAAAAAATCTATACAATCAATTGATAGTGTATATGATTTAATTTCTGATGATTATATTAAGTGGGCATTAAGAATCATTAAAAATGAAAAATCAAATGTTCCGTTTGATGTATTAGAATATCTTAATAATGAAATAGCAAAATAAAATTTATTAGAGAGTGACAGGGTGAAATATCCCTGTTTTTATTTTGTATAAAACAGATATTTCATGTCAATATTTGGAAAGCAAAATAAAATAGTATGAGATATATCATGTAAAATTTCAAATTGATATTGCAATGATGGTTAATTTATGGTATACTTAAAAAGTAAATATAATATTATTAAAATTAGGAGATAATCTATGAACGAACAATTATGGAATCAAATACTTAACAAAGTAAAAGAAATAATTAATCAATGGTATGAGGAAGGACTCTCAGATTACGATAAATACTTTTCTATACCTTCTCAAACTGTTTTATATAATAAGGTAGAAGAAGAAGTTAAAAAGGAAATGGAAAGAGTCATGTTAAACGTGTTGAATGGTAAGGATAGTAGAATCAATGGTAAGAAAATTATGGAAGATATTAAGAATTACTTTATCGAAAAATCTAAAGAAAACCATAAAGAATTTATAATAAAACATGGAAATATAGATTGGAATAATCAAAAAAGAAAAGGAGATATATAATGAATAAATTAATTGAAATGACACTTAATAAAGCAGGTTATAATTGTCTGCCTACTGAGAGAAATATTATTAATTGTTTCTTCGATTATATAAATGAAGGTGTTTGGCCTAATCTTAGTATTGATAATGTAAAACAAAGAATTAAAGATGAAGATATTACTATTGAAGATATGTGTCAAGCAATTATAAATGTAGGTAGAATTTAAATCAATAAAAATTTTTAAAATTTAATCAATTATTTTTAATTTAGGTATTGCTTTCTTGTTTCAAGTGTGGTAATATATCTATAGAAGGTAAATATAATTGTAAAACGAAAAGGAGATGTTGTTAAATGACTAAGGCTATATCTTTTACACCAGGAAACAAAGAGGTAAAATCAATTGTGGAACAGGTGAGAAAGCAACAAATTACAGTAGGCGGACACTTGCAGAATATTCTTCTTGCTGAAAAAGAAGCAGAAGGAAGTAAGGTTAAGAATGTTCGTGAATACATGGAGTCACAACGTGCATACGTCTGGGAGACGTGGAGGGCATCAAATTTAATCCAAAGTTTACTACTTAACATTTTTATCCCTGAAGTAATCCTTTACAGAGCAGATGAAAAATCACAGTTCCGTAGGGTTTTGGATGGAAATCAAAGATTGACCAGTATTTACCTGTTTGTCACTGATGGTTTTAAACTTGATTTAACCAAAAGTATCTTCCCTACATTTGAAATTGAAGGAGAGCAATATACATACGAATCCATTCAAGGAAAATTGTTCTCACAACTACCAGAATTGTTTAGGGATGCAATTTTAAACTATGACTTAAGGATGGCAACTTGCAATAACTGTGATGAAGAACAGGCTGAGAAATTCTTTGTTAGTATGAACGCAGGAGTAAAAGTTTTAAAACCTGCTGAAGTAAGAAATGCAGCAATGGGAACAGCAACCAGAAGATTTATTGGTGAAGTGTTAAAGTCCGATTGGGTACTACATACTATGACTGCTAAAGCAGCAACAAGCAACATAGGAAGTGAAGTAGTATCACAGGCAATAACACTCATGTACAATGTTTCAGCAGTAGAATTATCTAAAGAAAACATTGACAAAGTTATTTACTCCTTCCGAGATGGTGGTGTACCTGAATCAATGAAGGAAGATATAACAAATGTCTGCAACTACCTTAACGAAGTAACAAGTATCTGGATTGAATTGAAGAAGAAACATGACGAACAGCAAACTACCAAAAGAGGTAAAGGTGTTAGCAACTACTCCACATATCGTTTTTCTTTCTTCAATAAAACTCATACCGTAATGTTGATGATAGCAGCCGACAAAGCTATCAAAGCCAATGTACCTGTTGAAGAATTCGCCACATGGTCACGTAAGTTCTTTGAATTCCAGAGTGAAGATTACAAGAAGGGTATGGATGGTAAGACTAACGAATTGCAAAATGTTGATATGCGTATGCTTGCAATTCAGGATGAAATTAGTAAATTGAAAAAAGGTGAAACTTATGTAGTTAAAAAAACTACAGCTGAGGAAGTTCAAGCTGTATTAGATGAATTCAAAAATAGTGATACAGTGTCATTATTGATTACTGTATCCGATACCACAGGAACAGATACACTGCCTAACCAAGAATTAGTAAGTGAATCTACAGATAGCACAGATACCACCAACGATGCAGAAACATTACCGGAAAATACAGATAATACGGAAGAGAATGCACAGGACGATGATATTGAAGTTAAAGAATTCACGATTGACGATATTCCTGATACCGATACAGACTTAGAAGATACTCAGGAAGACGACCAAGAACAAGCTAGTTAGATTAATAAAGGGAGAGTTTAAAAACAACACTCTCCCTTCAACCTGAATTAATAGATGATGAATATAAAAATACATATAGTAAAGGAGAGATTAATAATGAAAATTAATACAACTGACAAAATGAATAAGTTAAAAGAGCACTTATTGAATACTTATCCTGACGGTAAATTTTCAGCTAATTCCTATACATTCAATAAAATTATAGGTGCAAATTCAACTGCATATTACATGGAATTGCTAGTTAAAAAAGGATTTTTAAAATTGATTAAGAAAACTACTAAAGAAGGTAAGAAATGGATTCCTGCTGAGTATCAAATAATTGGTACTAGTGATATTGACGATACTGATGAATTTAAAAATGAAAACACAAGTAATAACGAGAAAGAAAAAGTTACACAAGGTAAGATAGACATAAATGATTATATTGAAGAACAATTTAACAATATTCCGGTAAGGCTTTATAAAACAGATAAAGGTTATGTTGTACCTATATCTAATATTATCAATGCTTTAAATACAACCAAACAACATCTACATGGACTTTTAAAAGATAATGAAGAGTTATTTGATAATTGGGTGGTCAACCTTACCTTGACTACCGATAGTGCAGTTAATACTTGCCTTACTAGAGATGGTGTTATCGGTTTATTGATGAAAATATCATATAAAAGATTGACACCAGACAAACAGAAACTTGTCCTTGAATTCCAAAAATGGGCAATTGAGAAACTAGGACGACTTATGTCAACAGGTGAAGTAAAAATATCTAATATAGAACATAGCAATGCTAAAGTTAATATTGCTGATACTGTTGGAATTTCTAATGAAGACATTGAAAAAATGTTCACAGAGATTCAAAACACAGTTGATGAAAAATTAGGAATGATTAAATTATTAATTGATAATAAGAATAAAGAAGTTACTTCTGCCAAGTTAGAAAGAGACATGGCTGTTGAAAGAGAAAAAAGAATGATGTCTAAAATACCTGAAATTGTTGACCAGAGATTTGAATTAATGATGAAGAAATTAGCTTAAGTTTTAAAATAGGGAGAGTTATCCTTTCCCTATTTCTCAAATAATACATAAGGAGTGACCACAATGCCATTAAATAAACCTAACCCCACAATCAACCTACAATCAACCTTTTTAGGCTTTACAGACTCCCTTACACCACTTCAAAAATCCAAAGTATCATCAACACTAGACACACAAATTAAGCACAATAACGTCATTATGCCAAAGAAACAATTCATATATCTCAAACTTAATGAAGGTTATATTCCAATCATAGAAGAAGATGTTTCATATTACAGTAGAAAATTAGGTGACTATACTAAACCTAAATCAGAATACAGGCTATCTAATCCAGAAGGAAGTTATTACACAATAACAAAGACTGAATATAATTTTGCCACATACCTTATCGAGAATGACTTCTTAGACGTTGTAAAAACTAAACAATACATAGATGCAGAACAAATTAAACTTACTCAACTAGCACAAATTGAATTTAACCGTAAACAACAAGAGAAACAACACAAGGAGTTATTACAACAACAAAAACAAGAATTCAATAATTGGCTATCTGAACAAGCAGAAAACTACTCAGACAATACTAAACTTGATCTTGCCAAAACCATTTTTGAATCTGAACAATGTGATTACAATGAATTATATTTATGTAAACTTCTTGTTACAATAGATAATATAGACATTACTGCTTGTAAAGAGAAATTAAAAAATTCTTTGTATAGTCATAACAAAACTAGTAAGAAAGTATTTTATCATATAACAGGTATTAAATTACCATCAACAGATAAAGGTACAATGGAGATTATTGATGGTTTAACTATGTTAGATTTTAAAGGTATTATTCCTTACAAAAAGAAACAGTTTAAGGCCAACAACAATGAACAGCCAAAATTACCAATAACAGAAGTGTTCTATAAGTCAATCAGAAAACCTTCGCCTCATTATGAAGAATGCGCAGGTATTCCATTGAACAAATATGGATTAGATATGTTCATAACACAATACTCAGATGGAACATATCAATTATCTGAAGCCAAAAGTGGGATGTTAATGATTGATGCAGATACCAAGAAAAAACTTATGGATAAATTGAAGGATATTATTAATCTACATGGAATAGAAAAAATAAATAGGATGATTCAAGATAACATAAATAGTAATGGAATTGGTATTAGTCCAAAGTATAGAGATGTTGTATAACAGCATAACAGAAGCACCATAATAAATTTAACAAAACTAAAAAATAATTGTTGCATTGTATCTAGTAGTATGATACAATATATTAACTAGATAGCAAAGGATGATTATTATATGTTGCAAGGTATTAAGAAATTTATTAAGAGTATGACTAAAGAAGATTATTTTATTATGAGTGTAGCTATTTTAATTGGTGTATTATATGACATTGGAATGTGGATTTATTTTAAGTATTAATCAACTGGTTATTTTATCATAACTTTTAGAAGGAGGAATAATAATGAGTACAAACAACATTAAAAATGAAATCATAGTTGATGAACTTCCAAAATGCGACTTCTGCAGTAACAAAGCAGGATATGACATGAAATTAGCTAGAGGTGGTTATTGGGCATACCTTTGTGAAGATCATAAGAAACTTGGAATTAAGTTAGGTGTAGGTTATGGTCAAAAATTAGTATTAAGTAAAGGAGGAGAATAATGATATGACTTATACAATCAAAGAAAAACTAATAATACCAATGAAATTCATTAGTCATTATACCTTTATGGATAAGCACATAGAACCATTCTATAAAGAAATCTTAAAAGAAGATTATATAGGTGGTTATGATGGATATGTTTCTGCACATGGAGATAAATTTTATTCTGAAAGAACACAATACAAAGATAAAAACATCGGTTTTGCAGTAGGTGTAATGATTGGTATGATTGCTTGCTATGTTAAAAAGTATCGTAAAGAACATGAGAAAAAAGGTTATAATAGTGAATGGTATTGGAATACTTTTGATAAGATTGTTCAAGAGAATTCTGAAGTAGTTAATAAGTATAATAAACTGTGGTATAATTATGAGAAAACAGGTGAATTATAAATACAAAATAAATAAATAATAAGGAGGAATTAATATGACAGAACAAAAATTTACACAATTGCTTTTAGAGAATCAGTTAAATGTCGATGCAGAAACTACACTTAAATGGTCAATTGATACACTTATAAACAGTTATACAAGGGAAAGTGGCAAGAATTTGAGTATTGAGAAAGCTAAAGAATTATTGTTGCACAAGGTAAGAACACAGATTGAAAAGGAATGGAGATAGGGTATTATTCCTTCTCCAATACATATAAGGAGGTTTAATAAGATGAAAGGTAAATCAACATATTTATATAGTATATTGGTAACAATGGATGATTTAACTAATTATAAAAATACAAGTGATATTTATAAAATAGAACCAGCATTTAATAAATTTAATGTACAAGAATTGGAGATTATGTCAAAATTGCTTAATATAATCAATGAACAAACAGAAAAGAAATAATACTATAGAATACGAATTCTGTTTTAACATTATAATTTAAAAATAAAGGAGATAATTAATATGAAAAACAAAGAATTAGATATTAACACAATTGCAATGTTATCTATGGTTATGGGTGCAGATGTAGTAGAATTTCAAGAAAAATTAGGACAACAAAATTTATGCAATAGTTGTGAATTGCCAATTAAGTGTCATGATTATGGATATTTTAAAAAATTACACGATATAGGTATTAATATACTTGAAACAGAAGAAGAAATAAACGATAAATTTGCTAAAAGTGAATTATTTATGAAGGTAGAATTACCTGAAGGTTGGAGTATTAAACGTACAGATCATAGTATGTGGTCAAACCTAGTAGACAATAAAGGAAGGGAAAGATGTTCTATATTCTACAAGGCTGCATTTTATGATAGAGATGCACATTTAAGTTTTAATAGAAGATTCCGTATTAGTTCAAAACAAGCAGATTATAATGAGAAACAATTTGAATATAAGGATGAATATATCTTAGATGGGTATAAAACAGAATTAGTAGAAGAACATATTGAAGATAATTATGGTTGGCATGGTTGTGATTATATACGAATAAAAGAAGTTAAAAAACCAATTTACAAAAAGAATCCTGAATATGTGGAATTAACAGGTTATGAAAAATACTCTCAGCCTTTCCATTATGAAATATATGATTTTGATGGCACAGTATTGTTTAAATCCGATGTATTAAAAACTGATTTTGAATACTCTAGTGATAAACATTATGAATTTTATAAACACCTTGAAGAAGTAGAAAAGAAAGCAATAGGACAATGTAAGGAATGGTTAGAGAATAGTTATCCTGATTGGGAAAATGATTTAGCATATTGGGATTGAGGTGAAAATCTCATACCCTCTAAACACTTATAAATTAAGGGTTTACAAAATCCAAAAATAGTATAAAATGTGATATTTATGCAGAAATAATGAGGTGAAAAATATGAAACTATTAAAATATTTAAAACAACAATATCTATTATTAATAGGTATAATAATGTTAGGAATTGCAATATATTTATTTTCAGAAAAAGATACAGTAATAGCAGGGATATGTTTTTTATTTGCAATATGTACATGGCAATACAAAGATATATCTGATTTAAGTCAACGTATTTATGATTTGGAAATAAAGAATTGTGATTTAGAAATTAAAATAAACAAAATAAAATGGAATATTAAAGATTAAATAAATGATTAACAATAAAAGGAGAAATAATCATGAAAAATAAAAATAAACAATCATGTTTTTGTTATTGTTCAGAATGTAATAATGAATTATGTGGTACAGATAGTTTTGTTTCAGACGTTAATGGAATTGTTACATACAAATGTAGTAAATGTAAAGTAGTATCACAGTTTGATTTTAATGTTGCACCAGTACCTATTTTAATAGAAAAGGAGAATAAATAATGGGATATTCAATCTATAAAATAAATTTTGATACAAACAAGAAAACTATTCTATATGATTGTATAAATGACATTAAAGAAGCAGATTTATTAGCACAATTAGCAATGAGATATAAAAATGTTAATGAATTAATTTTCATTTGTGCAGGATTGGTACAGGGGGATAGAAAATAATCCTGAAGAATATAATAAAGTATTAGAATTAGCAGAAGAATATAAAAGTCAAAGGTAATATAAAGAATTCTATAATTTAATAAAGTTTAATATTTAGCAAACTAAATAGATAATTTTTAAATTAATCTTAGAGTTTGCTAAATTTATTTAAAACATTATTCAGAAATTTAAAATTAACTCTTGCAATGTAAATATAAAAATGCTATAATAAGAATGTAAATATAATAACAAAGCAAAAATACATAAGAAATTTAAGGAGGAATCCAATAATGACACAAGAACAACAAGAAACAATCCTAAGTAAAGTTAAAAAATTATTAGCACTTGCAGAGAATAATTCTTCAGCAGACGAATCGCAAAGTGCATTTCTCAAAGCACAAATGCTACTCATAAACAATGGTTTAACCATGAATGATGTTGATAGTGTCGAAGAATCAAATACTAAGAATGTACTAAATACTTCAATAGATGAATCTTCAAGAATGGCATGGTGGAAGAAACAATTAGCAAATATAATTAGTAATAACTTCCGTTGTAAATCGTTCACATCTTTTATGAGTGCTAATACTAGAATTTGCATCATTGGACCAGAGGAAGATGTCAATATTGCCACAGAGATTTATAACTGTGCAGTAAGAACGATAGAACATCAAAGTAAAATGTATGTAAAATTGAATAAGAAGTCTGGTAAATCCGCAGGTTTAAAGAATGATTTTATTATTGGTTGGTTAAAGGGATTAGAAGATAAGTTTAAGAAACAAGTAGAATCTGTTAAGGAATATGGATTGATACTTGTTAAGGATGCATTGGTTGTTGCTGAAGTAGAAAAAATGAAGTTAAGAACAGGGCAAAGAAGTAAAATAACTGCCAATAGGGATGAGGATGCAAGAAAGGCAGGTTATAGGTCTGGTAATAATTTTAATGGGAATAGTAAAATGATTGGATGTAATTTGTAGTTGTTGAATTGTTGATTAATAATTGTTAATTTTTATCATTCTCTTGAAGAATTGTTTAATGTTCTTTGAGAGAATGAGTATTGCAACAAAACAAAAATATAATAAAAACGAGGTGATATAATGTCCAATACCATATCAAGATTCTGCAATGAATGTTCATTTTACAATAAGGATAGATTCTACAGAAATGATATTGAAGGCTGTATTTGTAGAATGCAAAAATCCATCAATGGCAAACCAACATTTTGCCCAAGAAATGATATTATTTATAATAAAAAAGATATATTTTCTATTGATAAATATGAAGTTGTTCATGTGAAACATATGGATAAGTATGAAATATGGATGTGTGATTTTATTTATAAGAATGTGGAGTGAAAGGAGTAATACACAATGCAAATAATTAAAGAACAAGAATACATTGAAAAATACATTATGACTAAGCAAGAATATGAAGAACAATTAAAAATAGAATTTAATAAAGGTAGAAAAGATTTTGCTAATGAATTGATAAATATGGCTAAAAATTTTCCACATCGATTAATATCATGGAAAGCATTAGATGAATTTGCATCAATGTTAATAAGTAAAATAAAAGATGAAGTTCAAAAATAAATAAAAGATTGACTTGGTCTTGTTTTTGATATTAGCAAACACATTATTTACAACACTTTATAAAAATGATAAAATAATAAAAATAGGAGGAATAAACAAATGAAAGAATTCTGGACAACAGGAATAACCGTTAAATATGCAATTGGTGCAGAAAATAAACTTCTTGGTTGGGTTGCTGAATGTAAATTTTATGGTGGTTACTTTAATACTAATGGATGTATGGAAGGTACTATCAGGACTAGATATTTAGAACATACTATTACCGAAGCTGTTGACTATGTTTTAGATTGTATCAGAACATTTGGAATTAAACTTTGTAGTGAGATTGAAGAAATGAAAGTAATGGAATTTGCTTTATACAGAGATGAAAATGAAAATTATTACACAGAAGAATTATTACAAATGATTGTAGACGAGGCAGAGCGTAAAGGATGGAAATATTATGTTGAAATTGAATAAATAATTAACTACATATAGTATTCAAGTGTATTTACTTATACTATATATAGTAGTAAAATTATGTAAAATCATAACCAAAGAGAAATTTTGTTAAAATATTTAGGAGGTTATATAATGAGAGATAAAATAAGTTTAGATGTAAGATTACCATTGTTCATAAATGAAAAATACTTAGCAGAATTATTGTTGAATATAAAAAATACCATAAACAGTGATGATATATTGTTTGAGTTAAATACTGACCATACCAATATTCTTGTTTATAAGAAGAACGGAGCAGAAATTAATATAAGCAATACTACTTTTAGTTTAGAGTATAGTATAAATAATATAAACTTAAAAAAATTTATTGATGAATTAATAAGTGAATATAGTATATTAAAAAATATGTGTAAATACTTAGATACATTATATGAATTTATTATTTACGCATCAAGTATTTACAAAGATGAAATTAGAAATCAATTAGTAGGATTGGGAGTTTTGTTTGAAGAAGATAATATGAAAAATGATATTGATACAAGATCATTTTTTAAAGTGCGTAGTCATGTAAAATTTTATAGTTAAGGAAGTGAATTTATGAACGAAGACTTACTACACAGATACAGAAAAGCACTTGAAGGATTAACTGTAGGTGGATCTGAATACTATAATAATCTTGAGAGATGTGCAGAGGATATAAGACACAGGTTGAATAGTCAAGGTGAGTTAATTAAGAAATTGATTAAGGAAAGAAAAGAATTAATAAAATTAATAGGAGGAGAATGATTATGAAAAGAAAACTAACATTATCTGAAAGTATTGATTTTAATATTTATATTGATAAATTAGGCATTACTAATAGAGAAATTTATCGTGCAATATTAGAAGATTATCTTGATGGATGTATAAAAATATGAGTAATGAATGGATTTCCACTATTGCATTTTTATCAGTCATGTTTACTATGTCAGTAATATCATTAATTTCATTAATAATATTTAAATTAAATAAAAATATGCAATTATGGAAAATTATATTTATTTCATTATGTTTAGGTATTCCAATTAGTTTAGTAGTGATATTTGGTTTTCTTAGAATATTATATGAATATCAATATATTAAATGATTTATTAACTTGACAAATGTTAAATATAATTGTATAATACAGATAGAGGTGAAAGGAGGTGATGTGTATGACATAGCAAAATATTAATAAAAATAAAGTATAATACTGATTGTAATTGATTGGAGGAAAATGATACATGAATACTGATAAAATCATTGATAGTGCAACAAATAATGTTAATTTTAAGAGGAACCCATATTACATATATGATTTAGTACAAGTAAATTGGATGTTAGAGCAAGGATGTATACCTTTACAAATAGGAAAAGGAGAAAAAGATGATGTATTTTTAAAATTTCCAAGAACGTCTGAAGTAGAGGAAATAGTTTATAAATGGAAATTAAAAAATAAAAGATTAAGTAAATATAATTTTTGAATAAGAGCTTATAATTAGGCTCTTTTAAGTGTTTGATTAGATAATTGATAATTATTATGATAATGTTGATAAAATGATAATTAAATATAACTTGATAAAGATAAGGAGAATAAAATATTTAATGATAACGAATGAATTAGAAATAGGAAGTACATATAAAAGTTTAAAAGATATGTGTGATATATTAGATTATGAATATAGTAAAAGTGCAAATAGTAGAAAAGCAACATTAAAGAAAATAGAATCAGAATACAAATTAGAAAGAAAAGGTAATAGTTATACTGTACTAGAAAGATATGAAATTAAATTAGAAATACTAGATAAAAGAAAAGAAACAAAAGGTAATAATTCATCAAGAGGTAAATATGATACATTAATGGATAATTTAATTATTGATTGGTTATATAGATTTGATGAAATAGAGATTCATATTTCTTTTAATGAAATATTTACACAGGATAAAGAAAACAAAAACGATAATATACCAATATATTCTATTGATTATAAAGATTTATTGAATAATGGATATGAAGAATTTGCAAAAGAATTATCTATTAGAAAAGATTTAGTTAATATGTATAGAGAAAAGATGTATTTAATAACTTCAAAATGTTTTGAAACATCATTAGAAAGATTACATAAACAAAATATATTAAATTGTAAAAAGAATATTATGGTTAAATATTATGCAGAAGAAAATGAAATTGCAGATAAACATTTAATTGCTGAAATTAAACAAGCAGAAAAAGAAGTATATGAAAAAATGGATATTACTTCATTTCAAAGAGTAAATCCTAATATTAATAAGAAATTTAAAAGAGGAGTATGTAAGAAACTTGCAAGATATAAAATATCATCTTATTGGAATGTTTATTCTATTAAAATATTAGATGAAGATAAACTAATGGAAATAGAAAATATAGATGAAATTAGAATTGAATTAGTAAATAGATTTGTTAATTCTATTAGAGATAGTTTATATAATAAAAAATATGATAATATCTATGATGATGTTGCGTTAGGTAAGAAAAGAGAAAATGAAAGATATAATCCATTTAAAGACTACACAAAGGAAATGACTGAATTATCAAATATACTATTTATAGATTATGATAAAAGTGATATAGATGTTGAAGATGAAGAATGGGATAAACAGATAGAAAGAGAAGAAAAAGAAAAGAAGAAAAAGAAAAGAAGAAAAAGAAAAGAAGAAAAAGAAAAGAAGAAAAAGAAAAGAAGAAAGAAAACAAGCAAAGTTAGCTAAGAAGAAAAATAAATAATATTTTTTCTATTAATACACTTTGTCGCTTCCTTGCGGAATCAAGAAATAATTTTTACTAGTTTTATTATATAGTAAATAAAAATGTACCATTTCTAAATAGTGTAATACATATATAAAAATAAAAAATAAAATATAAAATGTACCAATTTAAAAAAGTATAATATATAATGTATATGGTTTTAAATTGTACTTTTTAGAAATGGTACATTTTTAAAATGGTATAGATTGGTATATTTATTTACTATTTAATAAGAAAAAAGTAAAAATTCCACTTCTGAAGTTGAATGTAGCGATAGCGAAATGAAACGAAGCAGATTGTATTAATAAAAATAAAATATTATCTTGCATTCGCCATCTATCCATGTTATAATAATTAAGGATTGTAAATATAATAAAAGTGTTAATATTAAATAATAAACAACAAGGAAGTGATTAAAATGATTACAATATTTACACTTATTATGTTATTCTCAATATGTGGATTAATAAAGTAACTAATAATAAAACTAATAACCAAACAAATAAACCACAGAAAGGAGTACATTAAATATGTTCGCAACAGATCAACAAGGTTGGGATTCATTTGATTTAACTAATGACTTATCAAATCTCTCAGACAAATCTAAACAATTACTAATAGAAATCATCAATTCAGCCATGACAGGTAAGCAATTATCACAAAGAACAAAGGAAATATTGTGTTATGCGTGTTATCACAGTACATTACCTATTGATGATGAGACAATTGGAGAATGGAGAGATATAATAGTAGATGGAATGTTAGATGAAATTTAAAAGTAAAATAATTTAAAATATTAGTAAAGTTTTTCTTGACTTTGATACAGAAGTGCAATATAATTGTATTATCAAGATAAATAAATCGGAGGTAATACATAATGAAAATGATTGAAGTATCTTTAGAAGAGTATATAACTTTTAAGAATTGGTATTTTAAATATGCAAAATTAACTCAGAACATTAGAAAATTAAAAATTAAAGACAAAATAGGTACACTATTTATTATAGATAAAAAATCTAATAAGGTAGTAAGTAGTGAAAGTCATGCAAATGGGAAATCTAAGTATAGAATTGATTTAATTTGGTATGAAATGTTTGGAGGAGGTGAATGAAACATAGATAATAAAGTAGTAAGAAAACTTGACGATTTATGTAGGATACATATTCCAAGAGAAATAAGAGATCGAGTAGGCGTAAACAGTATAACCGAAGGTGATGCAATGTTAATAGAAGTTAATGAATATGGTCAGATAGTATTGACTAAGATTGATATTAAATAGTAAAATATAATATGAGAGGAGATTGATAATATGAAATTTAAAGGTGATATTATCATAACAGATCCATGTTATATCACAAAAGATGATACAAAGGATTGGGAATTATCTGGATACGGTGAGAATATGGAGAAGTTAGGTATTAAAACATATCTTACAAGAAATACAATTTATGGTGATTGGTCGTGTACTACTTTTAATAGTGATACACATGAACCAATAGGACAATTTTGTGCAGATGCAGGATTAGTAAGTGTGTTCTTATTAGATGAAGTATTAAAATATAATCCTGATTTTGATTATCATCTTAATAGACATTGGACAACAACATTGATTAAAGATTTTGATGGAGAAATTAAAATTAATATTGTTGGAGTAGAATATAAAAATGAAGAAGGATATATAGAAAATAATGAAGAAGTAAGAGTGATTGGTAAAGGTAATATTAATTTCTATACTACTCAAACAGGATTCTAATCTAAATCCAACCTTGACATTTATAACTTGTTATTCGGGCAAATAGTAAATAAGTTATAAATGTCAGTAATATAAACACCATTAGCATTGCTTGGTAGATTGTCACGATCTATTCCTCTGGGATTTTTACTCCCAGAGGAAACTCCTCCTACATATTTTAAAATTTTATAAAAAGGAGAATAACAATGAGCAGAGAATCATCTATGAATTATGCAAAACATCAAGTAGATACTTGTTTAAATGAATTCCTAGAGAAATTTGATAATACACATAAGAAAATAACAGAAATTATTAATTCTGAATTACAACCAGCCACTAAAATTTCTACATTGCTAGTATTGCTTAAAGCAATAGATAATAGTTTAGATGTAGGTACATTAGTAAATCTTTGTGCAAATTATGAATTTAATTATGGTTGTATGTATGACAATAAAGATAAGAAGAAGGAGGAATAACACATGGGTTATCAGGAATCATACGTTACAATCAATGGTAACATAGATGAATTAATTCCCATCATCAAAAAACTAGGTAAATCACATTTTGAATTCACAATGTCATATCCAGTATCAATTATCACATTGCAGAAAGATGTTAAAGGTAAATTAAAATTTAAAAAGGGTGATAAATTTATCTATTTTGTGGGTGAGAGAAGTGGTCAAAGAAATATTACTGCTATGTTTGGTAAATTGACAGTTGAATTGTCAGATAACATAAATATAATATTTACTGAATATTTACCTTCTGATAGAATATTTGATGAAGAAGGATTTGCATTGGTTGATGATTTTATTTGGGATTAATGGTATAATATAAAATAATCATATATAGGAGGATTACACTATGAATGAAGATTATTTTACCTATCTTGACATACTTAAAGAAAGTGGAGTAACTAACATGTTTGGTGCAGTTCCATACTTGCTAGAAGAATTCTCTGAATTATCGGCAACAGAAGCAAGAAAATTATTAAAGAGTTGGATGGAAACATTTTCTGAAAGACATAGAGAGTAAATTATAGTTTATTATAAATATAAACAATATGTGGTAAGATTGATTTGTTATTAAGAATTTATTCTTATCACATATAACAGAAAGGAGTAATTAATATGACAGTAGAAAATATACCAGAAATAGAATACAAAATACAAGTAACCATGAATCCTCATCCTTGGGATAATGCAGAAGAACCTTATTTTTGGTGCATTCTTGGATGGTATACTGATGCATGGTGTAATAGAGGATGTGGATGGTCTATAACACCAGAACAAGCATGGATAGATGCTAATGTGTATTATAATAAATATGTTATAAAGGAGAATGAATAATATGAATAAAGAATTGAAATTCAACATAGTAACAGCAAATGAAATTTGGTAGACAGGTAAAATATCATTTAGATTTATCTTTGATTCTAAAATGGATTATGATGACCATGCAAAGGTTAAAAATTGGGGTGTTATTTTAAAGGAAATTAGTGGATACGATAGATTAGTTAATGTATTTGAATCTAGTTCTGAAGGAGTAATATTTGGATGGGGAAATAAAGGCATGGATGAAGAATGGTTAACTGTATTATTAGAGAAACTACCATGTTGTTCCTTGTTGATGGAGAAAGAAGATGCAGAATTGTTTAAAAAATATTGTGATATTTTAGGATACGGATATACTTATACACATTTTAATGGATATTTGAAAACTGCATAGTTACTTTGAATAGAAATGTACATTGATCATGAAATTTAGATTAGAAAGGAGTATAATATGAAAGAATTAAAACAAACACAATTAATATTATCATTATCTAATTTTTTATTGAATGTAATATTATTGTCTTGCTTTATTATAGATTTGTTCATGTTTATATTTAAAGATGTTATACAAGTAAAACTTCAATAGTAATGACTTTGATAATAAGTTGCATTATACTTTTAAAGCATAGTATTGAATATTATAGAGATGTGCGTAAAATTTATAAATGTAAATAAGGAGAATTTAAATGACCTATCTAGAAGCAAAAATAATCCTACTTAAAGAAAAAGAATTATATGCAGTAAATATAAACACTCAGCACATACTAAACGCAATTGATTTAGCAATAGTAGCACTAGAAAAACAGATACCAAGTAAACCTAAAATAACAAATTGGAATCCTGCATTGTGTCCGTCTTGCAATGAAGAATTAAGTGAAAGTATAGGTGATGGATATTATCATCATTATACTAATTTAAAAGTTTGTGAATGTGGACAGAAATTAAGATGGAATTGAATATAGTATAAATTAATATTAAATTAAAGGAGGAGTCAATATTATGTTAAAAGATTTTTACTATTCAGAAACATACGAACAGTCACAAGAAAATAGAATAAGTAGAAGTTTTGAAAAAGAAACTTTAATTACTAAAGAAGTATTAATCAATGGTAAATTTGAAAAATTCTCATTTCAAGTAAATGCAGGTACTAAACATAATGTGATTTGGGAAGATACAATTTATATTGGTACTGAGGATAATAGTAATTGCAGATATGGTAAGAAATAAGGTATAATAGAGTATTGATAAAATAAATTTAAAATGAAAGGAGTAATACATAATGCAAATAGGAGATAAGGTTTGGTTATTTGATAGTAATAGAAGGATATATCAGGATGATAAAGGAAATGATACAACGTCACCTTGGTTTAGAGGTAAATTTACTGAAAGATATATAATAGGTGAAACAAAAAGAAGTTGGCTTGTTGGATTTAAAGGTAATACAGTAGAAGATAGAACGAATATTAAAGTAGATAAGAAAAATCTTACTTATTCTATTACTAATAATTTTGGATTCGATAAGAAATTATATATTTCTGAAGAAGAAATTGATAAAAAATGTTGGATTAATGACAATCATAGGAAAATTATAAGATTGATTGAACAATGCAGTGATTATGATAAATTGTTAAAGATTCAAGAAATATTATCTGAAGGAGAGCAATCACAATGCGTAAAATAATTCCTATTATTGCAGGTTATCAATTAGATTTATCACATCATATAGATTTGTCTAAAATTAAAATTACTTCACTATGGACTTTGTATGATGAAAAATTAATGTGGGATTCATGCAAATTTAATCCAATGACAGGTGAACCAGTTGATGCATTGGATGAATTAGTTTTAAGACATCATGAAGGTGTATTTGCCGAAGATTATGGACATGATTGGAAGATTAGAAAGGGTAAATTAGATTATTATTCAAGAGTTATTGGGCAAGGTGATAGTATTAAAATTTTAATTGAGTATGAGGAGATATAATATGGATTATGAAAATGAGTTAATAAACATAAAAGAAATACATGAAAATACAATGTATTTAACCAATATCTTAAAAGATAATAATCATAAATATACAGAAGTTTGTTATAACTATTTATCTAAAAGTTATTGGATTATTGGTGAAGAAATAAACTGGTTTTTAGGTAATAATAAAGAAGAATCAGAAGTAAATTTACTAGAATATCTAAATAATTGTAAATAATTAGTAAAGATAACGTAAAAATACAAATCATGATAAAACTAACATTTGGTCATGATTTTGGGATTTGTAAAGTATTGATTTATAAAGGTTTAGAGAGTATGGATTTTATGAAATTGATGTAAATGTGATAACTTGTAAATAATATTGTAGTATATTTGTGGTAGAAAGAAGGTTAACTTAATGAATTATATAGTATTAGACTTAGAATTTAATAATCCTTTTGAAATAGATAATATTACTAAAAGATTTAAAAAAGTTAAACCTAATTTAATCATGCCACAAGAAATAATTGAAATAGGTGCAGTAAAATTAGATAATAAATTTAAATTTATAGATTCATTTCAAATATTTATTAAACCACAATTATATAAAAAGTTACATCCTAATGTTAAACGAAAAACTAAAATATCAAATAAAGATTTATATGATGCATTATATATCAATGAATGTATAGATAGTTTTATAAAATGGATTGGAAAAGATTATATTTTATGTACTTGGAGTAGTGGGGATATATTTACATTAGAAAATAATTGTGTATTTTATAATATAAATACTAATTGGATTGACAAATATATTGACATACAGTATATTTATTCAATTCAAAATAAAATTGATAAACAAGAAAGTTTGAAAAATGCAGTTAAATTTTATAAAATAGAAATTAATAATAAAATGCATCGTGCATTAAATGATGCTATTTATGAATCTGAAATTATAAAATATTTAGACAAAGATATAATTAATCAAAATATAATGCGGTTAAAAGATTTTAAATGTCAATTTAAAAATGATGTAGTATATGGATTGAAGTGTGCATTAGAATTATTGAGATGGGAGGATAATAACAAATATGAATAAAACATACGACATATATCAAGTCTACAGAGCACTTAAAGATTACGATAATATTAAGCAAGGTACACTATTACAAGTAGTAAGAATTGAAAGGACAACATCTATTGCATTAAGACCAGAAGGTGGAGGAACATACTATTGGATTCAAGCAAGGGAATTATTAAATGAAGAAAACTTTCAGAGAGTATTTTAGTATGATATAATCTTTGATAAGGAGTAGATAAACAATGTCATTAAATATTAATGTGTTTTTATTTGCCTTTATAATTTTAGCGAGTATACTTGTTGGATATTGCATTTGTATGTTATATAGTAAAAGTACAGTTATATATTCTTGTGTTGATGAAAATTCAAAATTAGAGAAAATGCTAGATAGAACAACATTGACAATTAAAGGAGGTAAATAAAATATGATTAAACCACACACCAATTACACAGTAGATAACGATGTTATAATGCCATATGGCAAACCTCTATATCGAGGTGATAAAATCACAGTAATAAGTATAGATGAGGCAAATGATAAAGTTAAGATAATAAAAACAGGCGATTATGATAGAGGATGGTGGACGTATTTATCTAGTTTTAATATGATATTTAGAAAAGTGGAATATAAAGATGACGATTTTGAAGAGTATTTTATGAGAAGGAGATAATTAACATGTGTAGATTGTCCTTTTGTCGGAGAATTTATAAAGGAAAATGGTAGGAGTATTTTACCTTGTACGTATTATAAAAAAGTTTCTAATGAAAGAGTGGAAGAGGCAATTATAGTTTTGTCTGAATAGAAATATTAATACAAAAAACTCATTTGATTCAATTTAAAAGGAGGAAATTAAATTATGAATAAAACATTAAAAAATAAATTACATGAAAAAATATCCAAAAGCAAAGAAGAAATAGAACAAAATGAGAAAGTAATTAAATTAATTAACATGTATCCTGATTTAAAAATATATTCTAACAGGTGGAATAAAGAATATTTTTGTTCTAAATTAATTAATTCAATAGTTACAGATGTTGAATTTGCTAATGGATGTGGATGTTGTGCAGATGCTCCATTATATGCAAAATTTTTTACTATTATAAATGGGATTAGATTATATGCAGATCCAGTTGAAATATGTATAGGAGAAGGTAGTTATGGTGGTTACGGATATGTTAATACTGAAACATGGAGATATAGTTTAGATTCTAATAATATAAATAAAAGTGTATTTGATAAAGTAGAAAAATATTTAGATGATAATAAATTTGAATCATATGATGAAGATGATGATTAAATTAATTTAATATACTATTATAAAAACAGTTGACAGATTAAAAATATAATGTTATACTGTTTTTAGTTTTAAATACATATGAGAGGAGAATGTTAAATGTTAGAATTAAAATTTGAAGGTAAAGTAGTATGTGAAAATCTGAATCAAGGTATTTGGGTTTTAGAGAATGAAACTTCACATCTTACAGGAGATATTTTGCAAGGTATTGACGAATTGCTTTATTTGAACAAAAAGGAAATATTGAAAGATGATGAGGAAGTAGAAATAATAATTAGGATTAAAGGGAGGCAACATTATGAAAAAACAATGTCCAGAAGAAGGGAACGATAAAATTCGTTGTATTGATTGTTCTTGTAATTTATGTATTCATAGTTGTACTGAGTGTGATATAGTAGGGTGTGAACCAAAGAAAATGATATATAAGTAGGTGATATTATGGGTGAAATTGCTGAAATTGATTACGTAAAAGTTTCTCGATTAAAAGAATGGCATGATTTTGATTTTTGTTGGAATGGAATTAGTGTATCTTTAAAAGATGTAGATGAATATATGAGAAGAAAAAAGAAAGTTTATAATTTAGATTGCTGTGATGTTTATTACCTTGAATGGAGTAAGACTAATCATCTTGAAAGAATAGCTTATTTTATAGATTATCCAGAAAAAATAACACCTATAAATTTAGATAATGAATGTTCAAGAATGAATATATTTCCTATCCCTATAATAGTAGATGGTAGGCATAGATTTATGGCATCAATATATAGAGAAGATGAAATTATACCTGCATATTATTGTGGTTTACTTTCAGTATTAGAGTATTTAACAGGTAAATCAGATATTAAACCAGAGTATTGAGAAATAAATATAAGAAGAAGGAGAAATTTAAAATGTCATTATGTGAAAAATTAAAGAATATATTAGATAATAGTGAGTGTAATAATGAAATAATTACGATAAGTTTAGAATACAATGAATTAGTTCATTTATATGCAATGGAAAAAGGTTATAAAGAATATATGAACACTCTTGATAAAGAAATGATGTTGGCATTTGATAAATTGTATTAATTAAAATAAAAGAGTATCAAGAATATTATTTGAAAAGTAAATAAAACACTACATATAGTGGATAGCAATCTTATCACATACTATATGTAGTTACAATTTCATAACCAAATAGACTTTTCATTCAAACTTTAAAAGGAGTGAATAAATATGAGAGTATATGATTTTAATAAAAGTAAACCTAAAAATGATAGGACAATTTTAATTCTAGTTAAGGATTATAATTGGGGTGAAGGGTGTCAATTGAAAACAGAAATTGCCAGAATGATTAATGGTGAATGTGTTTTAAGTCCAGTAGAACTAGATATTAAAATGCCACTAGATAGAATTGTTAAATGGAGTTATATCAATTAAGGAGGATTAACTATGAAATTATATTACCATCAAGATATGTTTGGAAATATTTACACCAATAAATTTGATCATCGTCACATATACACTGATATTAATGGTAATCCTGTACACAGGACAAAAGAAACATATCCATACGCATACGATCCATATGTGGTTTGGAAAGATGATTATAACGAGAATACAGACGGTGCAACTTACTCAGATAGATTATGGCAACAAAATCCTAATAAATTTGATGAGTGTTGTCAAAAAGTATGGAATGATAAAGGACAAATTTTTAGTTATAGAGATTCAATAGGAATTGAAAAGTTTTTAAGTTTATATTTTGAAAGAGAAGTTAAGTTAACCGCAATCATGGAAAGATGTAATAGTAGTAATGGTTATCCGTATTGGGTGTTCTTTTATAGAGATATTAAAGGAGATAAATAATATGTACACAAAAGAAGAATTATTAATGTTAGCAGGTAAACTTGCTATATCATGTGAAAAAGTATTACAAAGTGATTTACTAACATTGAGTGATAAACTAATAGAAATGAGATTTGCTTTAATGGAATATGATAATGCTATTATGGAATGTGTTAGAGAAGATGAAAGGAAAAAGAATAAAAATGATTGAATATTCACAAATAGTAAATATAAATGTTGACAAATAACCTACTATAGTTTATTATATTGTTAGTAGGTTATTTAAATAAAAAGTTAAGGAAGTGATAAGTAAATGAATATTTTTGTACTTGATTATAATCATAAGAAAAATGCAGAATACCATTGCAATTGTCATACCTACAAAATGCTAGTGGAAACAACGCAGTTATTAAGTAATACATATTATTTTACCAATCAAAAACATCTATCTCCTTATAAGTTAACTCATAAGAATCATCCTTGTTCTGTATGGACACGTTCTTCATTATCAAATTGGTTATGGTTAAGAGATTTAGGAATTGCTTTATATGAGGAATATAAGTTTAGATACAATGATAAAGACCATAAATCAGGAGATATTATTTTAAGTTTAGAAATACCTGATTTACCAGATGTAGGACTAACTGAGTTTGTTCAATGTATGCCTGATGAATATAAAAATAAATGTGCTGTAAAAGCATATAGGGATTATTACATAGGTGAAAAACAACATATTTTAAAATATACGAAAAGAGAAATCCCTGATTGGTTGATTGTTAAATAAAATATAAAAGGAGATTATAATAATGGATAATTTAATTAATCAATTAGAAGATAAAATTAAATCAGCAGAAAATACTAATAATGTATTGACTGTTTATTTGAAATATCATGAAGCAATAACTATGTTATCTTTACTAAAAGGACATGAAATTTATTTAGAAACTATTAAAGAATGTTTTAAGATTCAAAAAGACTTATTAGAAACAGAAGTAACATGTGAAATGATAGCAGAACGAATAGAGAAAAGAAATTTAAAAAAGATATTAAATATGAATAAAGGAGATTATTAATATGATATTTTTAGATAAGTATGATCAATGTATGAATTGCAAATTATTAAAAATGTGTCAATATAGTAGAGATTATTATATGAATAAGGGTGGTAAATACAGAGAAATGTTAAATACAGATAATGAAGGAAACTGTTCACATGCACCATCCTCTAGGAAACAAAGTAAAGATTATGAAAAAGTAGATCGTTGAAAGGAGATAATAAACATGAAGTCAGTAATATCTTGCAATAAACCAATTAAAGTAAATCTACCAATTAAATTCCGTAAGAAACTATTATATAATGTATTTAATCAAGTGTGGCCTTGGGCATTGACATTAATTATGTTCTTTGGATTAGCAGTTTTAGGATTGAGATGTTTTTAGATTAATTAAATAATACATAATAGAAAGGAAATAGAAATATGATATACATAACTGGTGATTTACATGGTGGAATTGATATTAGCAAATTAAATGCAAAGAATTTTCCACAGCAAAAACTATTAGATAAAGATGATTTTGTAATTGTCACAGGTGATTTTGGACTGGTTTTTGATAATTCAAAAGAAGAATTGTTTTGGCGTAATTGGTTATTGGAAAAGAATTTTACTACAATTTTTTGCGATGGAAACCATGAGAATTTTAATTTGCTTAATCAATTTCCAGTCGAAGAATGGAATGGTGGGAAAGTACATTTTATTAATGATTCAGTAATTCATCTTATGCGTGGTCAAGTATTTACTATTGATGATTTGAAATTCTTTACAATGGGTGGAGCAACTTCAATAGATAAATATAGAAGAAAAAAAGGTATATCATGGTGGAAAGAAGAAATACCATCTAATAAAGAGTTTGAAGAAGCATTTAATAATCTCGATAAACATAATTGGATTGTTGACTATGTTATTTCACATACTTGCAGTATGAGAATTATGCAAGAAAGAGGATACATTAAAGAAAATAATGCATTAAATAAATTTTTTGATATGCTTGAAGGAGATTTAGAATATAAACATTGGTATTTTGGACATTTTCATAATAGTATTGGTATAGATGAAAAACATACAATGGTTTATAACGAGATAATTGAATTGAAAGATGGTGAAATATAAATATAAAATGTCCACTATGCAATACAGAATTAAAATTAGTAGGAAGTAAAGAAGATGGTTATGTGCATGAGTTTTATGCATGTAGTAATGAAGATTGTGGTGAGATATTTATTTTGTTGGAAGATGGAAGGTTAGTTTAATTTATGTTTAGAAAATTATCCAATTTTCAATTTCAACAATACATATCTAAATTTTGGAGCAAAAAAGAAATTATACTATATGAAAATTCAAAACTAGGGCAAGGAATAGGATATTATAAAGACGATAAACTATTAGGTTTTACATGGTATAATACTAAAACAAGTAAGTATTGGAGATTGAAACACTTATATCCTGAGATATGGATGATTTATTTGTTAGAAGTGCATCCTGAATATAGGCTACAAGGAATAGGAAGTAGTATATTGAGTGAGATATATAGAAGGATGCCTAAAGGTAAAGTGTTAGTTGTAGGTAGTGAGATGACGGATAAACACAGAGATTTTTATTTGAAGAATGGATTCATTGAAGATATAAGTATGGAATGGGTTTTTATTAAAGAAAAAAATATAAGGTAAAAGGAGAATGATAATATGATAACTAAAACAACAGAATTTGAAGGTACTATGTATGGCAATGGTGAACAGAAAATATTTGCAATAACGAAAGATAGTTATGTAAAAATATTTAATGAGATTCCAGAAGATTATGACGAAGATTATGTTTATAAAAATTTGTATAGTATGTATCCAGATTATTGTTATCCTGAATTAGAATCAGGTAAAATGTATAAGTTTGAGGTAACTATTAAAGCGATACCTATTAATGAGGAAAGGAGAAATAATAATGAAGATGAGTAAAGAGGATGCAAAATTAGCAAAAGAAATATGGAATGAGTATGAAAATTTATCACAACAAAGAAGTGATGCGTATAAAACTGTACATGATTTAGATATAAAAATTTCTATTAATCAAAATAAACTTGATGAATTGTTAAAGAAGTATGAAATAATAAAACACCAAAATTAAGAATTTGCTAAATTATAAACCCTTGATTTATAAGGGTTTATAAGTACCAAAAACTGTATAAAATTGCACTTTGATCATAATAATATTTTTACAAATAATTAAAAAATAACTCTTGCAATTTTCACAGATTAATAATATAATAGTACAAAGAATATGAGGAGTTGATACATAATGTGTTATTATAGTATCCACAAGCACAATCAATCAATAAGAAAAACTAGAGTTATAGGATTTTGTGAAAAGTATGATAAATATATAACTTATAAAATAGGTAATAATGCATGTTTTAATGGCAATACAATTAATTGTGAACATTATTGTTGTGATAAATATACATCTAAAAAAGAAGTAGAGAAAAGAAATGCAGGTATAGAAAATAAAAATATTAAGAGTATTAATAAGTTATTCTTTCTTAAAAATGAAGAATATAAAAAGATAGATATTTATGCAGATGCGTCCTTCTCAGAAAAATTAAGTCAAGGTAAATGTGGTATTTATATTAAATTGAATAATGATATAATTTATAGTAATAGAATAGTTGTAGAAGCAAGAAATAGCCACGAAGCAGAATGCAAAGCAATTTACGAAGCACTATGTTTAATATATGATTTTATTATGCCTCAACGTAAAAATCTTAGTAATATCAATATTTATTCAGACAGTGAATCGTTAATATTACAATGTAATGCAATTTCAAGAATTAGAGATATTAATCTGCATATGATTATTAACAGAATAGTAGAAATTAAAGATCGTTTGTGTGCCAATTTAAATTGGATACCAAGACAGTTTAATTATATTGCAGATGCTTTGTCTCGTTGTTAGTAAAAATAAAAGGAGATTGATTAAATTGCTTATAAACAATATAGAAGACCAACAAATGAAACAAAAACTATTAGATATTCATTCAAACTACAAAGATGCCAAATTGTTAATTAATCTAGAAGTAGAAAACGAAGATAGAGATTTATCATTTATAACACCAGAAATGTCTATAAAAGAAATACATGAGATTATGATTAACTTACCAGAATTAGAATATATAACATACCATAAAGTAACAATTATTAAAGTTAGTCCTAATCCTTATTTTAGCAATATGCATTATGTTGTATTTCCTAATAGTTATTGTGGTAGTTTGAGAAGTGATAAGTTTAGATTTGTAGATAAGGAAGGAGGAAATAAATAATTATGAGAAATGGATTAAATATAAGTTATAAAATAAAAGATATTAATAAAGAAATTAAGCAATTGCAAAATGAAATATTAGAATGTTTGGAATATCAAAAACAAAGAGGAGAAAGAATAAATAAAAATTGTGATTATATTCAAAATAGAGATATTAGGATATATGGATTAGAGCAACAGAAATTAATATTAAAATGGGTATTAGAGGAGGATAATAATTAATGGGACACATGACAACAGTAACATTTCTTAATGATGGATTTGATCAAATTGAGGAACATCCAGAACAGTTTATTGATGCAATTAAATTAGGTATGTATGGAATTGATAAAAATATTAGAAATAATAGTGATACTCGTAGAAAAATTATTACTACTCACAGTATCGGAAATCATAGTGGTTTGATAGATGTTGCTAAATCTCATCATGCAGACGATTTTAGATTATACTTAGTTGGTAGAAATACAATGAGTACATTTGGATATGCGAATGAAATTAATGATATTGGATATAGAAAACAATTAGTAGAAATGGCAAAGTTTATTATTAAAGATGAAGAAATGAAAATTAAAGAATTAGAGAAAAAGTTAGGAGGAAAATAATAATGGAAGGATTTGAAATTCAACAATATTGTGACGATAATATAATATTTTGTTATTATACGCAATCTAATCAAGTGTGTAATGGTGAGTGTGGATTGAAATGTCAGGTATATAAAAATTGGCTAGAATTGAATAAAAGGTATTTTAAAATATTATAGAAGGATGATTCTATCATGAATACAGAATATAAACCATATGATTTAGTGGATATGTATTGTGCTTTTATTCCTTGTAATCAATGTCCAATTAAAGATAAATGTGATGAAGGGATGAAAGATAAATTAGATAGAGATACGGAGGATAATTAATTATGAAAGAAGCATACATTGTTAATGGATTAGTATGCGAAGTGATACCATATGGTGAAGAAAGTAATATTATTTTTAAAACATACTCTGAATTATATATAGATTGCGGTGTTGAAATAGGTGAATACCATAAACAAGGATGTAAAATGGAGGAATGTCCTTTATGTCATAATTCAATTATGTATTGTAAATGTAAATTTGAGTAAAAAATAAATAATAAAAATAAATGTTGACATTATGATTACAGAATGGTAATATAATTATAGTTAAGAAAAAGTTAGAGATTAAATTAACAAATTAAAAATAAAATATAAAAACAAAGGAGATTAAAACATGTCAGAATTTAAAAAATTTAAAGGTATTTTTCAAAAGAATTTTAAGGAATTAACTAAAGATGCAAGTCATTTGTTTGAAGTGGAATTAGACAAAGATGCGTTATGGGAGTTGTATTTATCTAGTTTTCCAAATAACACCAACGATATTTATAGAGTAAGAGGAGAATACGATTGCTCATGTTGCAGACAGTTTATTAGAAATATTGGCAATATAGTAGTTATCAAAGATAATCAAGTTAAAACCATTTGGGATTTTGATGCAGAAAGTACGACATTCCAACCTGTAGTAAACGCATTAGATACATTTGTTAAATCTCATGTTATTTCAGATGTGTATGTCATAAAGTTTAAGAAAATTGGGACAGATAAGAATTTTGAACAATTAGCAAATGACGAGGTAATAGAATGGCAACATTTTTACTTAGATTTAGATAAGAAATTTGTTGATGTAACAAACAAGTCAGAAGGTGAAATTAGAGGAGGATTTAGAAGTACAAGAGATGTATTCAAAGGATCATTAGATAAAATCAAGGAAGATAGTTTACTTACTGTCTTGGAGTTAATTTCATCTAACACCCTATATAAAGGAGAAGAATGGAAATTTGCATTAACAGAATTCCTTAAATATAAGAAAGAGTATGATAAACTACAAGAAAAAGATAAAGAAAACTATACATGGGAACAATCCGTTAAAGTTGGTGGTGTTATAGGAAGGATTAAAAATCATTCTATCGGAACATTGTTAGTAGATATTAGTGAAGGAATGGATTTAGATATCGCAGTTACTCGATATGAAAAGATTGTTTGTCCTACCAATTACAAGAGGCCAAAAGCAATTTTCACACAAAAAATGCTAGAAGAAGCAAAGAAAACTATTGAAGAATTAGGTTATATGGATTCATTAAGTGGTAGAAGATTTGCTACTTTAGATGATATAAGTGTTAACAATATTCTATTTGTAAATAAGGATTCAGCAAAAAGAATATCTGGTGGATTAGATGTATTTGAAGAAATGTCGAAAGGCATTCCTCTTAATCCTAAGAAATTTTCTAAAGTTACAGAAATTACAATTGATGATTTTATCACAAATGTATTACCTACAACACAAGAAATAGAAGTATTTTTAGAGAATAAACATTCTGGTAATATGGTATCATTAATTGCTCCTGAGAATAAAGATGCGAAAACAATGTTTAAATGGGATAATAACTTCTCATGGGCATATTCAGGGAATATCACAGATTCTTCTATGAAGGAAAGAGTAAAATCTGCTGGTGGTAATGTTGATGGTGTATTGAGATGTAGTATACAATGGAATATTGATAAATATGATGGAAATGATTTAGATGTACATTGTTATGAGCCTAGTGGCAATGAAATTTATTATGGAAGTAAAGTAAATAGAAATACTACAGGAGAATTAGATGTTGATATTATTCATCCAAAACTAAATGAACCTGCTGTTGAAAATATAACTTGGACAGATAAAAGAAAAATGCAAGAAGGTGTTTATAAATTCTTTGTTCATAATTATACTAATAGAGGTGGAAGAGAAGGATTTAGTACAGAAGTAGAGTTTGATGGACAAATATTTAGTTTTGAATATAATAAAGAGTTAAAACAAGGTGAGAATGTTCAAATTGCAGAAGTTACTTTTAGCAGAGTTAATGGATTTAGTATTAAAGAAAAATTACCTTCTAACGTATCTAGTAAAGAAATTTGGGGATTGAAAACTAATCAATTTGTACCAGTTTCAGTTGTAATGTATTCTCCCAACTATTGGAATTTGCAAAAAGGTATTGGAAATAGGCATTTTATGTTCATGTTGAAGGACTGTGTGAATTCTGAGACTCCCAACCCATTTTTCAATGAATTTTTGAATCAAGAACTCAATCAACATAGGAAAGTATTTGAGGCACTTGCTAGTAAAATGGCAGTTAAAGACAGTGAATTGCAACTTTCAGGTTTAGGTTTCTCATCAACTAAAAGAAATGAATTAACTGTGAAAGTCAAAGGTGCAACAGAAAGAATGTTAAAAATCAAATTTTAAATAAAATATAAAATAAAAGGAGATATTATTATTATGACACAGAATGTAAATATGTTCGAGGTAGCAACTAGGAATCAATTTAGGTTTCCCTATAAAGGTATGATTAGCACAGATGATTTGTGGCAATTATTACCTAAAGAATTAGATATAATTTTCAAAACTTTGAATTCTCAGTTGAAACAGGTTAAGGAAGAAAGTTTACTTGAAGTTAAATCAGCAGAAGACCAGATTCTTGATACCAAGATTAAAATTGTTAAGTATATTTTTGGTGTTAAGGTAACAGAAGAGCAATTGAGATTGAATGAGAAACAAAATAAAGAAAAGAAACAGATGTTGATGGAAATTAAGAAAAATAAACAAAATCAAGAATTGCTAAGTAAATCAGCAGAAGACATTCAAGAAATGATTGATGAATTAGAAAGATAGCATATAGTTTAAATATAGGGAGTGATTGATTTAATTGCTCCCTAAAAACACATAAAATTTACATAAAATACAAAATAAAAAGGAGAATATAAATGTACAATCAAATCAATGAACAAATTATATCAGCAATGAAAACAAAGGATATAAATAAATTATCTGTATTACGCATCTTAAAATCAGATATTATTACGGAAGCAAAAGAATTGAGAGTATTAGAAGATAAACTTGAACAGAATGTTATTATTGCTGTGACAGAAAAGACACTTAAAAAGTATAAAGAAGAATTATCATTTGTAAAAGATGAAGAAAAGATTGCTGAATTGAAAATTGCTATTAAATTGCTTGAATCATATTTACCAGAAAAATTAAGCATTGATGAAGTAAAAAGCATTATTAGTAATGTTGTTGAGAGTGTAGGTAATGTTGGTAATAATATTGGTGAAGCAATGAAGGTATTATCGAAGGAGTTAAAAGGCAAAGTAGATATGAAAGAAGTTAAGAAATTAGTTGATGAATATTTTAAGAAGTAAATAATAAAAATAACTCTTGCTTTATTGATAGAATAGGAATATAATAATGAATAAAGTAAAATAAATAATGTTTGAATAGAACAAATCTTTCATCATGATTAAGGAGGACGTTTTTAAAATGAAATTAACATTAGATAAATTTAAACAAAGACATATATTTATTAAAGAACAAAAGAAAGATAAGATTCCTGATCAATGTTCAATTGTTATTATTTGAATTTATTTAAGAAAGATAATATCTATTATTATACTTGTGGAGAAGTATTTAACCCAAATTCACAAAATTTTATATTAAAAACAAATGACAGCGATAGTAAAATTCATATTATTAAAGAAGGATGTAAATTATATGGTGTTTATTTTTCAGAATATAGTATAAATAATAAAAAATTAATTACGCATAAGAAAAATTTTAAACAAGCATTAAAATTAGCAAAATCACTTCAATTTATTTATAATTGTGGTTTTGATTGTGCAAAAGATATGTATTCTGAAAATTAAGGAGATATAATATAATGGAAAATAAACTCAATCTATTAACTAAAAGATTAAACTATAAAAAGTTAAGTAAGAAAAAGAAAAGAAAGTATTTGCAACAAATTGATATATTAGAACGGAAGGAGATAGTTATATTATGACACTAGAAAAAATTCTTCAAGCAATAGCAAAATATAAGACTTGTTTATATTCTTGTGCTATTGAAGATAATGAATTTGCACAGAAACATATTGATAAAATTAGGAATATGGATAATTTAAATGAACAATATGAATATTTAAAAGGTGTTTTTGATGAATTAGAAAGAGAATTTGGGAGTAAGGAGCAAATAGAAAATGATTAGTATTGAAAAAGCAAAACAATTAAAATCTCTCGGATTAATTTGGAATCCTAAATTTGGAGATTGGTATAAAGCAGATTATTGGCCTACACCTATTTTATTTACGATAGATACATTAAGATTAGATAATAAAGAGATTGAATGTGTGATAGAAAAAGTTAAGGAAAATACTTGGTTGCCTAGTTTAACTCAATTATTAGACGAAATTGAGAAATATCAATATATATTCAGTTTAGTTGGTGAAAAGTTAACTTTGTTTAAGAAATTAAATTTAGTTATGCAATTTGAATGTGATAATAGAGAAGATTCAGTTGCAGATGCGTTGATTTGGATATTAGAATGTAAGCAGGTGTAAAAATTATGAAGAATAAATTAAATTTTATACTGCAAATTTATTTTTTATTGTTTATTAATTGGTGCAAGTATATTTGTAGGTGATATGATAACCGAATCATGGAAGAAATTAGGTATTTGGTCAATATTATATTGGATTATAGGTAGTTGTTTTTTTATTTATAATGATGATTGTTGATGCATATGTTAAAAGTAAATTTTTTAAAATAAATAATAAATAATAATATTAATTGGAGGTATAAATATTAAAGTATATAATTTTGAACAAATAAAATATAAAAAGAATTTAAATATTCTATTAGAAGGAGTTAAACAAACTAAACAAATAGGAAATATAATATCAGAATCAATATATTTATTAGCAGATTATGTACGTTTAATAGAAAAAGATAAAGAAATATTACAAAAAGTTAAAAATAACAAAATAAAAACATAACAAAGTTTAATTTTATGATGATATTTAGGAGAAAAAAGGAGAAGGAGGAGGATAAATAATTATGGGAAATGAATTAATTCAATATTTTATTGTTAACCAAGAATTGAATATGTCACCAGGTAAAATTTCTGCACAAGTGGCACATGTTGCGACTATTGTTGTATTTGAAAATTTATATAATTGTCAAAATGCTAACGAACATGTTAAATTTATGGAATGGTATAAAAATAATCAGAAGAAAATTATACTTAGATGTAAACAGAAAGATTTAGAAAAGTTAATTGCACAAGGATTTTATTATATAAGAGATAATGGATTAACTGAAATTGCTAAAGGAAGTTTAACATGTGTGAGTTTAGGTATAATGTTAAGAAATGAAGCACAGAAGTATGTTAAGAGATTGCAATTATTATAGAAGGAGGATAAACTATGGAATGGAAATGTTTAATTTGTGGTGGTGAAGTACCATACGAACCAGAGTATTGTTGTGACGGAAAAGATTGTGGATGTTATGGTATGCCTATTCATCCACCTATATGTGGTGATAAATGTAATGAAGAATGGAATAGAAGATCGAGAGAAGTAGAAATAGAATTTTTAAAGGAGAGAAATAAATTATGTTAGAGTTTGCCTTACAACATGAAATTGTAACAATGATTATAATAATATTTGTATTATGGTTTTTTTATGATATAAATGCAATTTGGGCAAATACATTAAAAGCAAAATATTTATCAAAAGAAAATAATAAAAAGATAAAAGTTGTTCGTAAACACAAGATATAATTACATATAAATAATTTAAAGGAGAATTGTGTATGAATTATATTGATGATATAATTAATGAAATAAAAGAAGAAGAAAAACAAAGAGAAATAAAACGTAAAGAAATCATCGAAAATGGTTGCCCACATACTAATAAAATAAAACGTATTGCTACTATATCTAAAAAAGAATTTTTAGAATGTGATATATGTTATAAGCAATTTTATTTAAATGGAGATGAAATAAAGTAAAATCATTAAATAGGAGAATAAAATATGGATAAATTATTTGTTGAATGTATTAATAAAAGTGAAAATGTAGAAAGTTTCTTAGTATGGAATCTAATAAATTGTATTAAAGATACTAAATATATTGAATTTACTATAGGAGAAATATATGAATTAGTATTTTGGGATACAATGTTAAGAGATTATATTATTAGTATGCCTACTATGCAATTAGTATTTATTAAGTATGGTGATAATGTTGTCAATTTAATGATTGAATATTTAAAACAATCAAAGAAGGATTATAATTTAAGAAATGAAGAAGATAAGGAAGTATTGAAGGTTATTTTAGATAATTTATAAATTAATTAATATAAAAGTAATTCATTTGGTTAAAATTATAACAAAAGGAGAAAATTATAATGCCATACGACAAAGATGTAAATATTAAATTAGAAGATGTAAATAATTCAAGAAATATATGTTTTTCAATGCCAATAGATTATTTATGGAAAAGATTATCAGAAGATGATTTACTTGAAATTACAATGAATTTAGTAAGTAGTGGATTTTTAACAAAAACACTTAAAAAGTTAATTGATGCACCTGCATTAGATAGTAGTATATTTTCATCAACAGATAAATGTATTATTGAATTTAAAGAGGTGTTAATTAATCTAATTGATGAATTGAAAGAAAGTTATATTCAAGATTTAGAAATATCTGAGATGAAAAGATGGTGGAGTGTGGGAAGATCCATTGAAAGAATTGTAGAAATTATATTCCCTGAAAAGAAAATTAGATACTCATTTAATCCTCAAGAAGATGGATTTTATATTATTGATGAAAGTAATAGTGATAAAGTATTAAATATTAATTTAATTGACTTAACATGTAGTATTAATAATGAAAAGGTTAATGGTAAAGATGGAAGTAGTTATTTTTATAATATTGCTAGAAAATTAGAATTAATTACTAGGGAAAGGGAAAAATATTTAGATAATTGGATTAAGGATAGAGATGAAAATAAAGAATTGAAAAATAAAATTAAAGAGTTAGAGGATAGGTTATGTAGGTATGAAAAAATTTAATTACATATACTACATATAGTATTACAAATAATTAGTGCATACTACATATAGATATAAAATCATGATAAAAGACAGATTTTATTCAAACTTTTTTCATAGGTTATAAAAATTATAAAAAAAGTGCTTTAAAAGCCTTATATTATAAGGGTTTGCAAGTCATAATTTAATAAATATTGATATTTGGCAAAATTACCTTAATTTTATCATATTGTGATCAAATAGGACTTTTATTCAAATTTTATAAAGGAGTAATGTTTATATGAATATTAATAATATAGTTAAAGATATTAAATATCTAATTTTTAAACTTAATTGTGCAGAAGAAGATCAAAGTTGGAGTTTAGTTATAGATGTAAAAGTAGATTTAGAAATGTTGATTGATAGAATTAATAATGAATTTAATAAAGATAATAATAAAAATATTAAATTAGGATTGAAATATCCAAATAACTTTTCTTAAAGGAGAATAATAATGTTAAAAATTAAATATTATTGTGGATTAAGTTTAGATTTAAATCAAGAAAAAGAATGTGAAAGTCAAGGAGTAATAGAATTAGACGAAGATGATACAATAGAATATCAAGAAGGATTTTTTAGTATGAGATGTCCTTCTTGCAATAGAGAAATTTACCAATCAGATGACCATTTTGAAATAATTAATGAAAGAGAAAACAAACATGACAACTAAATTATTATTAGAATTTGCATTTGTAATTTTTATACTACAAGTATTCAGATTAAAATCATATCTAGAATCATCAAAAGAAAAACAAATTAAATATAAAATATATAAAAATAATAAAATAGATGCAGAAGGTATTTTAGGTGTAAAACTTACAAATAGACTAACTGTAATAGTGACAGGATTATTTGGATTGATATACATATCATTTTATCTAATAGGATTTAAATTATTTATGGGAACAAACTTAGTAGTATTTCCTATATTGTTAACTATGTTAATTTTATATGAATATATTTTAATTATTCTGGATACGATAAAAAACAAATCAATGAATAATAATAAAATGTATGGATTGATAGATAAAATATCACAACCAGCAAATACTGCATATTTAATTTACTTTGTGTGGTATGTTTTGAGGTATGATTCGGTTATTTAAGGAGTGTAAAAAGTAAAAATAAAAAGGAGAAAATAAATATGAAGAAAATATTTAAATGCACAGTAGAAAGAACAGACGAATACATAATTGAGTTTGATGATGAAATAATTAATCAAGAATGGTTAGATGAATTTTATGAGAGTCAAATTAGATTTAAAGAATTAAAAAAACATGCAGAACATATTTCTCAATTAAAAGCAAGATCAGATAATATATTTATGGAGGGATATGGGATACTTTTAGTGAATGGAAAAGTACCTCATTTTGCAGATGAATATAGTATTGAGAAAGGTATTAATATTATAGTAGTAAGTGAAGATGAAATGTGTGATGTTGATGTTGAGGAGATTAGATAGAAGGAAAGGAGAAAATAAATATGAACGAATATTCGTATTCAGTTACAAATAATAAACAAATTGCACCAGTGTTTGATTGTTGTCCTGTTTGTAGAGAAGATGATGATGTATTAATTGCATATGAAAGTTGGAATTTAAATTTTTGGTGTAATAAATGTGGATTTAATGGTTCTGTTGAATATGTTAAACCTGAAGAATGGGAACCAGAAATTGAAGCGGTTAGTGTTCGTAGTTTTTAGTTTAGTAAATTTATAATACAAATATAAAATATAATATAAATTAAAATATACAGGAAGGAGTTATCACAACTTAATATGATTGAAACATGGTTCTTATTATTTTTAATTATACATATTAGAAATAAAATTATTAAAAAATTAGAAAGGAATGGAGTATATTTATGGAAACAATATGATATTAATCTTATCTTCAAGAATTGGTCATTCTATCCTCCAATTGTTCTTTTAGTTTTATATTTAATTCTTGAAGTATTGATGTTTAATAACATCATATGGATTTTAGAATATTCCACAATAATTAAACAATTAACACTCTTAAGTTTTCTAGGTTTAGTTATTGAATATGAATTATACGATTCATATTTTGAAAAATATAAAGGAAATGGATTAAAAGCATTTTTAACATCTCCATTTATATTTGCAATGATTAGTTTATGTATAG